>Ga0208197_1000020_pt1 | contig 200986 bp, 171 predicted proteins | sample AD_JPNNA4_MetaG_FD_184444 | JGI IMG/M metagenome (GOLD analysis project Ga0208197, IMG submission 184444) | Active sludge microbial communities of municipal wastewater-treating anaerobic digesters from Japan - AD_JPNNA4_MetaG (SPAdes) (version 2) | ecosystem: Engineered > Bioreactor >...
TAAGCTATTATATATGCATATATGTAGTTTTTAGATGCAAAATTCAAATTTGTGTGCATATATGAAGCGCAGAAAACCGTTTCGACAATTCCAAAAACCGTTTAAAAAATGAGCGAACCAAGAGTAATCTGCTGATGAGAATAACAATTTCAGCGTGCGGTTAGTATAACCATTCCTCGAATTGGAAATCAAGGTCGGCCGGCGGCGCGGGGGCTGCGCCGGTCTCCAAAAACTCCAGGAGCGTCGCCAGGCTAGGGAACGCCTGCCGCTCGTTGGTCTGGCAATCTTCCAGCGCAGCGACCGTGGTTGGCTGATCACCGCGCTCCACCTGCCAGACGCGCAAAATGTAGGATTTATAGCGAGATTCCGGTTGCATACCCCTCATGATACAAAACAAACGTGCGTCAAACGTGCGTTTGGGCATCTCCTGCATCTGATTTATAATGAATTTAGAGTCAGAGAGTATCCTACAGGAATTGCACGGCAAAAGGTTTTCAAAGGAAGTGCCATTCTGGATAAATTAGCGATTTATTTCTTGGGCGATGTGCAGTTCCGTATCAATGACGGACCGCCATTGCCCCTGGAAGCGGGAAAAGCCAGCGCGCTGTTGGCGTATCTCGCCGTGGAAGCCGCGCGTCCACATGCCCGCCAAACGCTGGCCGAGCTGCTCTGGCCGGAACGCCGGGATGCCGACGCATTGGGCGCGCTGCGCTTCGCCCTGTCGAACTTGCGCGCGCTGCTGCACGACCGAGAAGCGATGCAGCCTTTCCTGCTGGTTGACCGTTCCACCGTGCAACTGAACCCGCAGGCGGCAGTCTGGGTGGATGTGACGATGTTCCGGCAACAGGCGACGACGTGCGAGGCCGCCGCGCGCGACGATGCCGTTCCGCCGCTGGAAACGCTGCGCGCGGCGCTCGCGCTGTACCGGGGACCTTTTCTGCACGGCTTCAATCTGGGCGACAGCCTGGAGTTCGAGAGTTGGGCGCTGCGCACGCGCGAACAGCTTGAGCGCCAACACTTGCGCCTGTTGCGTTTGCTGGGGTCCGCCCAGGAAGCGGCCGGCGACTATACCCAGGCCGTAGAAACGTATCGCGCTATGCTCGCCGCTCAACCCTGGGACGAGGACATTCATTGCTGCGTGATGCGCGCGCTGGCCGCCAACGGCGAGCACGGCGCGGCCCTGGCGCAATACGCCGCCTGCCGCCGCGCGCTGAGCGAACTGGGGATAGAACCGGGGCGGCTGACCAACGAGTTGTACCAGCGCCTCCGGCAAGAGAGCGGGGCCGTGGATGAGCCACCCGCCGCGCCCTTCGTGGCCCGCGAGCGCGAGTTGGAACGGTTAGCGACCGCCCTGGAGCGGATGCTGGCCGGGCAAGGACAGGTGGCCGTGCTCACCGGCGAGGCCGGCAGCGGCAAAACCACACTGCTGAACGTCTTTGCGCGCCAGGCGTTGGCGCGCCATCCCGCGCTCCTGGTGGTGGGCGGGCGCTGCGACGCTTACGCGGGCGTGGGACAACCCTACCAACCGTTCGTGGAGAGCGTGCAAATGCTGGCCGGCGAAGGAGAAACCGGCGCCGGGGCAGCGCCATCCTCCCCAGAAGATCAGGCGCGGCTGCGAACGGCGACGCCCCACATCGCCCAGGCGTTGGTCGAGACCGCGCCCGCATTGTTGGCGCGCTTCATCAACTACGCGGCGCTCACCCAACGCGCGCAGCAGAGCGCGGCGGACTTTCCGGCCTCGCTCCACACCGCCATACTGCAACACAGCGCGGCGGCGGAGTCTCCGGCGGGACTGGATACCGGGCAGTTGTTTGAGGAAGTGACGCGCCTGTTCATCACGCTGGCCCGCCAACACCCGTTGGTCGTGTTATTGGACGACCTCCAGTGGATAGACGCCGGCAGCGCGGCGCTGTTGTTTCACCTGGCGCGCCGCTTGACCCACAGTCGCGTCCTGCTCGTAGCGGCCTACCGGCCCGGCGAAGTCCACAACCACGCCGGAGCCGAGCCGCACCCGCTCCTCGGTATCGTCGCCGAACTGCAACGCTACGGCGGCGACATCCGCGTAGACCTGGATCAGGTGGATGAGCAGGCGTTTGTCGCCGCCTTTCTGGCCCAAGACCCCCTGCTGCAACCCAATCGCCTGGACGCTGCATTTCGTTCCGCCCTGGCGCAGCGCACCGGTGGCAACCCGCTGTTCACCATCGAGCTGCTCCGCAGCCTGCAAGCTCACCGCGAGATTCAGCGCGCCGCCGACGGCAGTTGGGAGAGCAGTCCCACCCTCAATTGGGCGCACATGCCAGAACGGGTAGAGGCCGCCATCGCCGGGCGCATCGCGCGCCTGCCCGCTCAATGGCGCGATTGGCTCACCACTGCCAGCGTCGAAGGCGAAAGCTTCACCGCCGAGGTGGTGGCGCGCGCGCACGGCATAGACAGCGCCGCGCTGTTGCGCGATTTGAGCGGGCCGTTGGGTATGGGGCGTGGCGCGCGGCGGCTGGTGCAAGGCGAAGGCGCGCGCGAGGTGGGGAAAGGCGACCAGGTGCGGCGGCTGTCGCGCTACCGTTTCCGGCACATCCTGTTTCAGGTCTACCTGTACCAACAGTTGGACCCGGTGGAACGCGCGCAGCGACACGCGGCGGTGGGGAAGGCCCTGGAGGACCTGTACGGTGCGTTGCCGGAAGAGCGCGCCCGCCGCGCCGCCGAGTTGGCCCGGCATTTCGAGATCGGCGGCTTGGCGGAAAAAGCGGCGGCCTATCACCTGGAAGCCGGACGGCAAGCCATTTACCTGGCTGCGCCGCCGGCGGCCGTCGCCCATTACCGGCGTGGGCTGGCGCTGCTGGCCGATGTCCCGCGTTCCCCTGCCCGCGACCGGCTGGAAATCCATCTCCACCTGGCTTTGGGCGCGCCCTTCCTGTCGGTCAACGGGTGGGGCGGAGCGGAGCGCCAGGCCGCGATTCAGCAGGCGTTAGCGTTGTTGGAAGAAGCGGGGTTGATGCGGCCCAAACAGCCGTCCGAGACCTCACTGCCAGAAACCGGCGGGGATGACGTGTTGGCGGCGCTCTACGAACAGGCCGATTGGCTACTCAGCCAGGGGGAATTCCTGTCGGCGGCGCAGCTTGGCGAACACATCCTGGCGTTGGCGGACGAGCCGGTGAGTCTGGCGCGCGTCCTGGCCTACCGCATCCTGGGCTACAGTCGCATGTTCCAGGGAGACTTTCCCGGCGCGCGGCAACACCTGGAAAACGCGCTGGCGGCGTACCACGCCCTGGGACGGCCAGACACCTTGCCGTGGATTGGCGGCGACCTGGAGTTGGTTTGTCGCACCGCGCTTGGGTTCACGCTGGCGGTATACGGTTACCTCGACCAGGCCTGGGCGCACATCTCTCAGGCGCTGGCGCGCGCGCGGCGCATCAAGCACAAGTCTACGTTGGGCAGTACGCTGATTCTCGCCTGCGAGGTAGCCGTCTTGCGCGGGGATATGGACGCCTTGCGCGCCCTGGCCGGTGAATTGCTGCGCGTGGGGGAAACCGAGGGCTTGCAGTTTTTCCTGGCGCACGGCTGGGCCGCCGCAGGCTACGCCCAGGCCACCCAAACCCGGCCCGGCACGCCACAGGCCGCAGCTAATCTGGACCTGATCCGGCGCGGGATGCGGCTGTGGGAATCCACCGCCACCCACACCGGGCGCGGCATGTGGATTGTGCGCCTGGCGGACGCCTGCTTGCAGGCCGGGGATAGCGCGGCGGGCCTGACGATCACCTCCGCCATCCTGGAGAAGCCAGACCAACCGGGGATCACGATTGGGCTGGCGCAGATTTACCGGCTGCACGGCGAACTGCTGCTCCAGCAGAAGATGCCAGACCGCCGCGCCGCCGAGATTTGTTTCACACAGGCGCTAGAGATCGCCCGCCGGCAAGAAGCGCACACTCTGGAACTGCGCGCCGCCCTCAGCCTGGCGAAACTGTGGCAATCCGCGCAGCCTGCAGCCGCCCGGCGCTTGCTCGAAGAGACCTGCGCCTGGTTCACCGAAGGGTGGGAGACCCACGATTGGCAGGAAGCGCAGGCGTTGCTGCGCAACGGTCTCTAGTCTAAAGTCCGAAACCTATCTGGGTGTACCATACCCACCCGAAATTGCTTGTCATTCAGGAGGAAATCATGCGCACGCTGATCAAAAACACAACTGTAGTCACCCTGGACGCCGACGACCGCATCTTGCCAGATGCCGACCTCGCATTGGAGGATCGGCGCATCGTCGCGGTAGGTCAGGCGCCGCCGGATTTCGTCCCCGACGAGGTCATTGATGGACGCGAGAGGGTCGCCCTGCCCGCGTTCTTCAACGCGCACTGCCACGCGGCGATGACGTTGGAGCGCGGCTGGGCCGAGGACTTGCCCTTCGAACGCTGGCTCAACGAGAAGATCTGGGTCGCGGAATCGGCGCTTGAAGCCGACGACATCACCTGGGGGGCCGCCCTCGCCGCCGCCGAGATGATCCGCAGCGGCATCGTGGGCTTCGCCGATCACTACTTCTGGATGGATAAAGTCGCTGCGGTGGTGGCGGAGTGCGGGATGAAGGCGCTACTCGCGTGGTGCCACTTCGGCATCGGCGACGATAAGGAGGTCGGCAACGTCTCCTTCGAGGAGACCGTCGCCTTCGTCGCAGCGTGGGATGGCGCGGCTGAGGGGCGCATCCACACGACGATGGGGCCACACTCGCCGTACATGACGCCCACGCCTGTGCTGCGGCGCTTCGTCGCGGAGGCGCAGCGCATCAGTGTGGGCGCGCACTTCCACCTGAGCGAGTCCGCCGAGCAGGTGCGCACCTCGCTGGAACGCCACGGCCTCACACCGCCAGCCTACGTCGCCGCACTGGGATTGCTCAATCTGCCGCGCCCGGCCCTGGTCGCGCACTGCAACGCTGCCACGCCGGAAGACCAGACGCTTCTCGCCGCGAAGGGCACTTACGTGGCCCACACCCCCAAGACCTACCAGAAGCTCGGCATGGCAATGCCCCCGCTGCCGGAGATGCTCGCGCGTGGGCTGCGCGTGGGCCTCGCCACCGACGGCCCGGCGTCTAACAGCGATTTCAACATGCTGGAAATCATGCGGCTAACGGGCCTGTACTGGAAGGGCGCGCTGGGCGATCCCGAAGCCATGCCGCGCACGCACCTGCTCCGCATGACGGCGCAGACCTCGGCGGCGGCGCTTGGATTCCCGGAGAGCGGCGTCCTCGCGCCGGGCCGGCCCGCCGACCTGCTGCTGCTCGACACGACCGCCCCGCACTGGATTCCCCGGCACGATCTGGCGGCGGGCATCGTCTACACCGCGCACCCCGGCGACGTGGCCTACGTCTGGTGCGACGGGAAGCTGCTCTACCGCCAAGGCGAGTTCCTCACCCTGGATATCGAACGCATCCGCTGGGAAGCCGAGCGCCGGGCCTTCCGCATGGTGGGCCAGCCGATGCGCTCGTTGCGGGCGTATGCGGCGTGAAAGATAGGTCTAGTTGTGCAAATCCTCCACAATCGCCCGGAACTGCTCCAACGCCGCTTCCAGGTCTTCCACAATCTCCTCCGCCAGCACGTCCGGCGCGGGCAGATTGGCCGTCTCTTCCAACGACTCGTCGCGCAGCCAGAAGATGTCGAGGTTGACCTTGTCGCGCGCCAGCAGCTCATCGTAGCGATAAGCGCGCCAGCGTCCCTCTGGATTGGACTCCGTCCAGGTGGGCGTGCGGTCATGGCGGTTCTCTGGGTGATAGCACGCCACGAAATCGTCCAGGTCAGCGCGGGTAAGTGGGTTCTCTTTGAGCGTGAAGTGTGCGTTTGTGCGCAGGTCGTAAATCCACAACGTCTCCGTGGATGCCGTCTCACCGCCCGCGCGCCGGTCGAAGAAGAGGACATTCGCCTTGACGCCCTGCGCGTAGAAGATGCCCGTGGGCAGGCGCAGCAGCGTGTGCACGTCGCACTCATGGAGCAGCTTGCGGCGCACCGTCTCCCCCGCGCCGCCCTCGAAGAGGACGTTATCCGGCACGACGACGGCGGCCCGCCCGTTGATGTTCAGGATGTTGCGGACGTGTTGCACGAAGTTGAGCTGCTTGTTGCTGGTCGAGGTCCAGAAATCCTGCCGCACGATGGTCTGCGCCTCACGGCGGATTTCGCCCTCGTCGGTGATAAAGGTGACGCTGCTCTTTTTGCCAAACGGCGGATTGGTCAGCACCATATCGAAATACTCGCCGGGATGCGACGCCAGCGAATCATCCACGCGGATCGGGGAGCGCCCCGCTGCACCAGGTGTGCCGTTTGCGCCGCTTGTGGTGAGCGGAGTCGAACCAATGCCGTGCAGGTAGAGGTTCATCACGCACAGCCGCGCCGTGTTGTCCACGATCTCCCAGCCGTGCAGCGCAGCGTGGTTGAGGTGCTCGTACTGCGTGCGGTTGAGCTGGTGATGGCGGGTGATATACTCGTGCGCGGCGATGAGGAACCCGCCCGTGCCCGCGGCCGGATCGCAAATCGTGATCCCCGGTGCGGGGCGCATCACGTCCACAATGGCCTGGATCAACGGGCGCGGCGTGAAATATTGCCCGGCTCCGCTCTTCGTATCCTGAGCATTTTTCTCCAACAGCCCTTCATAAATTTCGCCTTTGACGTCGATATCCAGCCCGGTCCACGTCTCGTCATCGATCAACGTGATCAAGCGGCGCAGCTTGGCGGGGTCCTGGATGCGGTTCTGCGCCTTGCGGAAGATAACCGGGATCAGGCCGGAGCCTTTGCCGAGTTCGGTGAGGATGGCGAGATAGTGCTTTTCCAGCGCCGCGCCTTCCAACGCGCGCAGGCTGGCCCAATTGTACGCAGCCGGGATGGCGCTGGGCCGCCCCCACAACTCCACCTGTTCGTGATCCATCTTGAGAAAAAGCAGGTAGGTCAGTTGCTCGACGTAGTCGCCATACGAGACGCCGTCGTCGCGCAGGACGTTGCAATAATTCCACAGACGTTGGACGATGGTCGCGGATTCGGTGGACATTGACTAGATATCCTCCTGATTGAACGGATTGGGCGGCGCGTCAGGATGCAACACATCCGCCTGCCAGCGCGCCGGATTGAGACGGATATAATCTTCGATCCGCGCGTGCTCCTCCGGCGTGCGGACCACACGTTCCCAATAATTGCGTTGCCACACCATCGCACCGGGCGTGTGGCGCATCTGGTTGATCCGCCGCGTGATGGTGGATTTGACGTTGCCCACCATCGCCCCCACCGACCCGGATGGGGCGCCGTGGGGCGTGGTCGCCACGCCATCCGTAGGGGCGAGGCAACCCCCACCAGGTTCTGTTTGACCAGGGGCCTCTGCATACCCACGCATCTCCGCATAAATCGATGCCTGCGGGGTCGCCACGCCATCCGTAGGGGCGAGGCAACCCCCACCAGGTTCTGTTTGACCAGGGGCCTCTGCATACCCACGCATCTCCGCATAAATCAATGCCTGCGGGGTTGCCACGCCATCCGTAGGGGCGAGGCAACCCCCACCAGGTTCTGTTTGACCAGGGGCCTCTGCATACCCACGCATCTCCGCATAAATCGATGCCTGCGGGGTTGCCACGCCATCCGTAGGGGCGAGGCAACCCCCACCAGGTTCTGTTTGACCAGGGGCCTCTGCATACCCACGCATCTCCGCATAAATCGATGCCTGCGGGGTTGCCACGCCATCCGTAGGGGCGAGGCAACCCCCACCAGGTTCTGTTTGACCAGGGGCCTCTGCATACCCACGCATCTCCGCATAAATCGATGCCTGCGGGGTTGCCTCGCCCCTACACGCATCGCCACCGTCATCATCATCGCCGTCATCCGTGATGATGATAATCCCGTGGACGTGATTCGGCATCACCACCCACGCGCCCAATTGGACGCGCGGGAAATGGCGCGGGAGGCGCTGCCAATACGTCGCCACGACCCGCCCGAACGGATTCAACACCATTTTCCCATCTACCACCTCGCCAAACAGATGTTCGCGCCTGTATGTGCAGATCGTCACAAAATAGACACCCTGCCTGGTGTAATCGTATTCCTTCAGGCGAATGGACCGGCGATGATGAATTTGCGGGTTGTATTTGTTCATGGCGTTCCCCCGTTATTGTATTGTTTGTGCATATTGCGTGTATCGCGTTGTTGTAGGGGCGAGGCAACCCCACCCACGTCCTCATCCCCACGCGGGACCAACCGCCCGGCAAACGCCTCGCGCAAAATGGCCTGCCGCAACCGCGCGGCGCGGGCCAGATTCGCGTCGATGGCCGCCTCCACCTCCGCGACGACGGACAGGCGCCGTTCAACTTCGGCGACGATGCGGTGTTGTTCGGCGAGGGGAGGTAAGGGGATCAATGTTTCACGAATAATGGAGAGATTTAGGTTGGGCTGCACTCCTCCAGACGATAATCGTCTTATATCATCGTAGTTTTTGCGAAAGAATATTTTAACAAACGGCTTACAGTCCTGAGCTTCACCGCCAAAAAGCAAAGCTGCACAGGCTTGATTTGTGGCCGCATCAAGCCGTAACTCTGATACTTTGCCCCTGGTTTTACCTTCCCCGTACATAGCGACTAAAAGTGATCCTGAGGGGAATAATTTAGCGTTTGTTTCTTGCAGTGCTAATTCTGTAACGAACTCGGTTGCGTTATCAATAAACAGATCATTTAGCGCCCCACTTGTGACCCAAGGAACAGTACCATTTTCATAGTAAGCTGCTCGTTTACTACGCAAAGGAGTGGCACCGGTTCCTACATCAACCAATTGTTCCACCGTCGCCCACACCCACCCCTCCGGCAATTCCGGCAAACCCGACGTATCCGGCCCTTGCGGTTCCACGTACCGTTTGCCCGGATGGTCCGCCATCCACCGGGCGCGACGTTCCGCCAAAATGCGCCGCAACAACACATCGGCGGGTTCGTATGCGGCGTCGGCGTCGGCATCGTCACCGATACCGGTATCCGTAGGGGCGAGGCAACCCCCGCCCGGCTCTGCTTGACCAGGGGTCTCGGTATCCCCATTCCCCATCGCAGTCATAGGCGATTGTGGGGTTGCCTCGCCCTTACCACCGATATGCGATGTTGTGGACGGGGCGAGGCAACCCCCGCCAGGTTCTTCTTGACCAGGTGTCTTAGCATCCCCACGCATCTTTGCATTCGTGGATGCCTGCGGGGTTGCCTCGCCCTTACCGTCGATATGCGATACCGTGGCCGGGGCGAGGCTACCCCCGCCAGGTTCTGTATGACCAAGGGTCTGCGCATCCCCACGCATCTTTGCATTCGTGGGTGTTTGCAGGGTTGCCTCGCCCTTACATGCATTATCACGCATCTGCGCATCCACAATCCCCCCCGTATCTGTGACGGGGATTCGCGTTGCGGCGTTGGCATCGTCGCCGGCGCCGGCATCCGTAGGGGCGAGGCAACCCCCGCCAGGTTCTTCTTGACCATGGGTCTTTGCATCCTCACGCATCTGCGCATAAATGGATGCTTTCGGGGTTGCCTCGCCCCTACACGCATCGTGCATATACGCGTCATTCATACCCGCATCCGTGGAAATGGAAGGGCGAGGCAGCCCCACGGCGATGTCGTCACGACGGGGAGCCTCTGCGGTATCATGTAGCGTGTCTTTGTGGCCACTGTCGGGGGCTGCCTCGCCCCTACGATCACCACCACAACCGCCGCAATCACAACGGGCGTGATACAACGCCGCGTCGGTGGGGACCAGACGGCCTTCGCACGCGGCCTTCAACACGGACGCTTTGTACCGCGCCAGGTTCGCCTTGGCCCGTTCCAACGCGGCGACGGCGGCGTCCAGGCGCGTGAATTGGGTTTCGATGGCCGCGACGATGCGGTGTTGTTCGGGGAGGGGGGCAAGGGGAAAGGGGTATGATGCAAGCTGATCAAAGTTTACACGAGGGCGATCTCCCTCATTCAAATGTGACGCGAAAGAAACGAAATCCCAAGAGTTCAAAAAGAACTGAAGATATTTGCCGTTTAAATGTGGCACTTGCCGAAATACGATGAATTCTGCGGAGCAAAGTCCCTCGAAATCTGGGCGATATACTTTGTTCAGATATGGACGTAATCGGCCATACAATACATCCCCAGGCTCGAAATATTCAGATGTACTTTTCATCTCACCTGCAAACACAGTTCCAAGTAGTTTCATTGTGTGGGCTTCGATATGTTCCATACCGATAAATCGCAAATGAGGCTGTTCTTGGGGATTCATTCGTTTGCGGGTGGTATCTGCTACTTCTTCTAATGTCGTCCACACCCACCCCTCCGGCAACGGTGGGCGGTCGCCGTCGGGGCGGGGCCGGGGCGACGCATTTCCAAGTGTCATCTGGGATGGAGCGGTTGGTTGGGTTTTCATCGATGATTTATCCAGTTTGTCCTGGCGGGAAATGCGTCGCCCCTACAGCAATGCGTGGTTTAATGCGTCGATCAGGGCGGGCAATTCGTCGCCGAACGCGCGGCGCGCGCCCAACCACCCGCCGCGCCGGAACAGTTCGCCGTATTGGAAATCCTGCGGGGTCACGGTGAGATTGACGCCGATGGCCTCGGCGATGCGGTCGAGCCACCAGCGTTGCGCCTCGGTGAAGGTTGCGCCGCCCGCCTCCTGCGCCGCCAGCCAGTCGGCGTAGCGCTGCTGCACGCGCTCCGGGTAGGGGACCAGTTCGTCGTCCAGGTGAACGGCGTGGCGCACCAGGGAGACGAGGTCGGTGAGGACGCGCGCGGTGCGCACGCCGCGCACTTTGTCCCTTTCCAGGTGCGCGTAGGCTTGCCAGAGCGATTCGGTCGTCCAGGTGTGCGGGGGCTGCTCGATGCGCGCTTTCAGGTCTTCGATCTCGCGCAGGGTCAGGTCGCGCTGCCCGTAGGGTTGGCCGAAGAGCAGTTGCAGCGCGGTGATCTCATCGCGGTTTTCTTCCAGGAACGCACGGAACGAGGCCGTCATCTCCCGCGCGCGCTCGGTGTCGGTCTCGCTGTAGCCGGCGTCGACGAGCGTGTCGCGGCTGACGGTGTCAATCGTCATCTCGGTGCGCTGCTGGACGTTCTGCAAAAGCTGGCGCAGATCGGGATCGTTGAACGGCTCGGCGGCCAGCCACATCGTCTCCGCCTGGGCCTGCGCGCGGTGTTCGGGCGTCGGTTCGACGCCCGGCCCCGCCAATGCCTCAGCCCGCGCATGGACGACGTCGGGATTCACGGCGTCGAGCAGGTCTGCCGCCAGCGCGCGCGGGGATTTGCCCGCCGTGCGCGCCTCGACCGCGGCCCGTTCGTCATCCGTGAGCACGTTGTCCAGCCGGGAAAGGCGCACCGCCAGCGACTCGAAGTCGTCCTCGTTGTAGATGCCCCAGGCAAAACGTTCCAGCAAATTCGCCAGGGAAAGCGATCGCTTGCGATCCACGCCGCCGAGGTCGATCTTGGGATGTTCGACAACGCCGACCGCATCCACCAGCACGAAGTGCGTCTTGCGCTGCGCGCTGGGCGTCACGCTCTGCAACTCGGTCTCGCTGACCACCCGCGTGCCGCGCCCGCGCATCTGCCGGAAGAAGTTGGCCGAGTTGACGTTGCGCATAAAGAGCAGGACTTCCAGCGGGCGCACGTCCGTGCCGGTGGCGATCATGTCCACGGTGACGGCGATGCGCGGGTTGTAGCTGTTGCGGAAGTCGTTGATCAGGTCTTCCGGCTTGCGCCCCGTCACCTTGTAGGTAATCTTCTGACAGAAGGCATCGCCCTTCCCGAACACCTCGCGGGCGATGCGGACGATCTCCTCGGCGTGATTGTCGTCCTTGGCGAAGATCAGCGTCTTGGGGACCTCGGCCCGTCCGGGGAAGATGTCCACCGGTAGCCGGTCGCGGTACGTTTCAAGGACGGTGCGGATCTGGTCGGGCGTCTGCACCTGCCGGTCGAGGTCGCTCCCGGCGTAGTCCAGGTCTTCGTCGAGCGGCTCCCACCGTTCGGCGCGCGTCCGGCGGTCGCGCTTGCCCACCACCTCGCCGGCCTCCACGGTGCTCCCCTCCTCGGTGATGCGCGTGCGGATGCGATACACCCACCCGTCCACGTTCACGCCGTCGATCACGGCCTGCGCGTCGGTGTATTCCATGACGAGATTCTGGTTGAAGAAACCGAAGGTCTGCTTGGATGGCGTCGCCGTCAGGCCAATGAGGTAGGCGTCGAAATACTCCAATACCTGTCGCCAGACGTTGTAGATGGAGCGGTGGCACTCGTCGATGACGATAAAGTCAAAGTACTCGATGGGGAAATTGGGATTGTAGGCCACCTCGCGCGGCTGGTCGCCCAGGATGGCCTGAAGTTCGGCCAGCGGGCGGTCTTCCATTTCCGGCGGCAGATCCGGTTCGCCGCGCAACATCGAAAAGAGGCGCTGCACCGTGGTGATGCAGACCTTGCTCACCGGATCGAGGGAGTTGGACTGCATGTGCTGCACGTTGTACAGCTCAGTGAACTTGCGCCCGTCGTCCGGCGTGGTGAATTGAGCGAATTCGTTGAACGCCTGCCGGCCCAACGTGGTGCGGTCCACCATAAACAGTACGCGATTCGCCCCGGCGTGCTTGATCAGGCGATAGACGAAATTGACGGCGGTATACGTCTTGCCGCTGCCCGTCGCCATTTGGATGAGGGCGCGCGGTCGATCCTGAGCCAGCGACGATTCCAGGTTTTGGATGGCGCGAATCTGCGCGGACCACAGGCCGGCTGTAATCAACGGCGGCATCGTCCGCAAACGGGACCGCAATGTTTGCACGTGCGTGGTGTACGGCACGCGCGGGTCGGCGACGCGGGTCGTGGTATCGTAGGGGCGAGGCAATCCCCACACGACCGTGGATGGCGATGGTTCTTCGTTTTCCGCAATACCTTCTCCTGCCTGATCGTGGTGGGATTGCCTCGCCCCTACCACGATCGTGGATGGCGATGGTTCGTCGTTATCCACCGTACCGTCTATTGCCTGATCGTGGTGGGATTGCCTCGCCCCTACCACGATCGTGGATGGCGATGGTTCGTCGTTATCCGCAATACCGTCCGCGCAGGGGCGAGGCAATCCCAACGAGGTTTTAAATAGCGTAGGCCTGTCATTTTCCACAATACCTTCTCTTTCATGATCATGCGGGGATTGCCTCGCCCCTACAGACGCCTGATCGTGATGGGATTCCCGCGCCCTGGCCGTTGTCACCCACCCCACCAACGTTTCGGGCCGGTGGAACGTGAACACACGGCGGCTGCGGGCATCGGGGTCGCGGTCGTCGGCGAAATACGTTTCAACGCCGGTGGAGGCGTAACGGAACGGCAGCGGATCGCGCCAGGCCAGGGGACGCAATGCGGGCGGCAGGCCCTCGCAATACTTCATCGCCTGCGGTTCGACGCCGCTGAGAGGCGTCCCGGCGGGCTTGGCCTCGACGATGCCGATGGGCCGGCCCTGGGCGAAGAGCATGTAATCCACCTCGCCCGTGGTCAGCGGGAACTCGCACACCGCCACCCCGGGAGCCGCCGTGCGGTTCACCCCCTGGCGCGTCTGCACCTGCCAGCCGGACGCTTCGAGCATCCGGTCGATGGCCTGTCGCGCTTCTTCTTCAGGCGTGAGAATGGGCATAAGTACACCTCATTGAACGACAAAAGGCACTCAGTTCACTCTCAGTGTAGTACAATCCAGGCCAAAAGACAAACACCCGTTCACACCCATCGTGCGGCAAAACAACACGGGGGCGAAGTGATCCGCCCCCGTGTTATCATGCTGACTGTATGACCCGCACAGGACTCGAACCTGTAACCAAGGGATTAAGAGTCCCCTGCTCTACCATTTGAGCTAGCGGGCCGAAACGCTTCCTTGTTTATACCACATTCTACCCGCTTGGCAAGCGTTCGCTCCTCCACGGCAGCACAAAAAACGCCCCCACGTGGCGGTGGGGGCGTCTGGCTCACGAGCAACATTACGCAACAGCAGCAACTTCCTCAACGACGACGGGCGCCGCAGCTTCCTCTTTGTGCAGCTTCTCTTTGAGCTGCGCCTGCTTTTCCTCGATCAACGTCTTGGTCTGCTCCTGAAGTTCCTTGGCGCGGGTCTGCAAATCCTTGGTGGCGTCTTCGAGCTTGTGCCGGGCCTCGCTCAGCAGTTGCTCAGCCTTCGCGCGGGCTTCTTCAGCCTTGTGCGTGGCCTGCTCGCTGAGTTCGACGCTCTTCTTTTGAATTTGCTCGCGCGTCTCCTCGCCAGACTGCGGCGCGAAGAGCATACCGGCTGCCGCTCCGAGCAGCGCGCCGACAAAAAAGCCGATCAGAAAGGTACCGAAATCATTCTCGTGGTTGGACATCTTCATTGCCTCCTATTGAACTGTTGGATGATTTTGAACGCGGTCGCGCCGCCCCCGCAATATGAAACAGGTCGCTGGTGACCCGCTGCACTGCGGCGGCAAACCCGGCCAACTTGATAAAAGGTGAGACGACGTTCTGGCTCACAAAGGCGGTGGTGCCGCGCACCGTTGACGCGGTGTCATTGACCGAACGCAATAACGGTTGGATTTCGTCGCGCAGCACCTGGATCAACATCTGAATCTGGAAAATCAGCAGCAGCATCGCCAGCCCGATCAAAAACGTCTCCACCGCGACAAACACAATCGCAATGTCGCGGATGACCTGAGTGGCTTGCTCATTCATCGCCATCAACACGATGGCGGCAACCAAAAGGACCAGAAAAAGGATCGCGCCTCCGATAATCATAAGCTGAGTGCGCTTGCTCACCTGTTCACCTGAGGGCTGAGCTTCTCCCGCCGGAACTGTTGTGGTTATAGCCTTTGCTGGCGCACCCACCGGATGAGTTTGCGAAGTCTCTGTTTCCATGATTCCCTCCTCCATAAGCTCGCACACTTAGATTATACCATGTTGCGCTAAAAGAAACAAGAGAACGCAATTATTTTTAACATTGCCTCCTACTCCATTCACGGTAGAATCTGTGTATGCCAACGCCATTCCAACATCTGGTCTATGCACGCGACGTGCTCAACGCTGCCCTGCTGCCTGAAAAAATCCGGCAGCGGATGCGTGAATCTATGAGCGCCTATCTCCTGGGCAACACTGCCGTAGATGTGCAATCCATCACCGGGCAACCGCGCTTCGAGACGCACTTCTACCACGTGCACGGCGACAGCGCCTTGCGCGCCAGCGACACGCTACTGGCGGCGCACCCTCATCTGGCGGACCCAAACCGGCTGCATCCCGCGCACGCGGCCTTCGTCAGCGGCTACCTGGTTCACCTGGCCTGGGACGAGTGTTGGCTACGGGATGTCTTCCGTCCGTTTTATATGGAATCGGCCCTGTGGCCCGACCGCTTGACCCGCAACGTCCACCACAACGCGCTCCGCGTGCTCGTGGATCGCCAGGCCGAAGCCATCCTGCGCGCCTGGCCCGATCTGGTTCCGCTTCTCCGCACCGCGCAGCCCGACCACTGGCTGCCGTTCGTGGATAACGCCGCGCTCTGCCGGTGGCGCGACTGGCTGGTGACGCAGTTGGCCGACCCAGCCGCCGTGCAGACGGCCCAGGTCTTCGCCGAACGCATGGGCGTCTCGCCGGAACACCTGGAAGCGGTGATCCGCGCCGTCGCAGACGATACCTACACGCCGCCCGTGCCGGGATTGCACGTCGCCATCGCCACCTTCGAGGCGTGCGCCCTCGCGGAAAGCGTTGAGGTGCTCAAGCAGTATTGGCAATGTGTTGATTGAGGATTTGATGATTGAGGATTTGATGATTGAAGATTTGAAAATTTGGAGATTGGACAATGAGAATACGGCGTGTGTTACTCGCGTGTTTGTTGTTTAGTGGATTTTGGGGAACGAGGATACCGGTCGCGGGACAAACGGAGGTTGCGCCGCCCGATGTGGCTTCCTACGGCATCACGGCCAGCTATGACCCGACAACGCATACCATAACCGGGCAACAGACGGCGACGTACTACAACCGCACCGCTGCCCCCATCCCCACCCTGGTCTTTCACCTCTACCTCAACGCCTTTCGCAGTCAGGATACCCTGTGGATGCAGGAGCCAGGTGTGAGCATGGGGAGCTACAATTACGATCCTGACGCCCCTGGCTGGATACAGATCGACCATATTGCGCTTGCCGACGGCACGGCGCTGGCCGTCAAAGCCCTCGACGTCGACGAAACACTGGTGGAAGCCAGACTCCCGCAACCGGTCGCGCCCGGCGAAACGGTCGCGGTGGACATTGCGTTTACCGCGCAACTGCCCCAAGTCATCGCCCGCACCGGCTGGGCGGATGGCGGCAACTTTGTGTTCGGCGGACAGTGGTTCCCCAAGTTCGGCGTCTGGGAGAAGGCCGCGGGGAACGCGGGGAACTGGAACGCCTATCCCTTCCACGCCAACAGCGAGTTCTACGCCGACTTTGGCCGCTATGACGTGGCGCTCACACTGCCGCAGGACTGGATCGCCGCGACAACCGGGACCAGCCAGGCCGTCGTGACCGCCAACGCCGATGGCACAGCCACCCACACCTTCGTCGCCGAGCACGTCATCGACTTCGCCTGGGCCGCCTCTCCTAAGTTCCGCGAGATGACGCGCGATGTTGATGGCGTTGCCGTGCGCGTCTTCCACTATCCGCAGCAACGCGCAGCAGCGCAGCGCGCGCTCAAAGCGACTGCGGGCGCGCTCCCGCTCTACAACGCCTGGTATGGAACCTACGGTAAGGGCCTGTATCCACAGCTTAGCGTCGTCGTGGCGCCGCCCAGCGCGAACGGCGCCGGCGGGATGGAGTATCCCACGCTCTTCACCGTAGGCGCGATGGGCAGCGCATCGCCGCCATGCCTGCGCCTCCTCGAAGTCGAAACTGTCCACGAGTTGGCGCACCAGTGGTTCCAGTCGGTGGTCGCCACAAATGAGGCGGAAGAGCCGTGGTTGGACGAAGGCTTCACCGACTACAGCACCGTCCGCGCGATGAACGCGCTCTACAATGACGCAGTTTTCGATTGCGGCGGCTGGAACTTTTCCTACCTGGCGATGAGCCGGATGGACTACTCGATGTTCGCTGAGACGCCGATGGCGGGCGCGGCGTGGGATTTCGACGGTATGGAATATGCCGTTGCCGCCTATGCCAAGCCGCTCCTGGCCCTCACCACCGTCGAGCGCACTGTGGGCGAGGCGGCGATGCTCCGCTTTATGCGCGCCTACTTCGACCGCTACGCCTTCGCCCATCCCCGCGCCGAGGACGTGCAAGCGGTGATGACCACGACGCTAGGGGAAGAAGTCACAGACTGGTTCTTCAACGGGCTGGTCTACGGTGACGGCACCCTGGATGCGCGCGTCGTCGCCATCAACGGCGCAGCGACCGTGGAGCGCCAGGGCAAAGCCTGCATCCCCACCACGGTCAGCGTCACGCGCGATGGGCGACAGGGCGCGGAGACCATCCCGTGGCCGTGCGATCAGCCGACTTTAACCATCAGCAACAACCCGCGCACCGTCGAGATTGATCCCAATAACGCCATCGTCCTCGACCAAAACCTCGTCAACAACGGGCTGCGCCGCGCGCCTGACCTGGCGACGTGGTTGGGCGTCGTCGCGCGGTGGACACGGGCGCTGCAAGATTTCTTCTGGGGAGGCGCGGCATGGTAAACGCTGAGATTAGCACACAGACAACGCCGCAGCCGCTTATGCTCCGTGACTACTTGCGGCGGGTAATGCAGCGCCCGCGCGCGTGGGCGCTCGCGTATCTGCTCACTGCCATCCCCGCGCTAGGGCTGGCGCTGCTGACGGCGCTGGCCGTCCTGCCGCTCACGCGCTATCCGGCCTTCCGTCAGGCCATTGAAACGCGCTCGCTTGATCTGCTACTCGACCTGTCTACGTTGGATGTGGGCGCGAACTGGCTCACGCCGTTGGGCACGTTGGCGCTGCTGCTTGTGCCACTGGCAGCGGTGGTCATCAAGCTTATCTGGATATGGCTAGAAGGCGCGACGCTCGCCGACTATGCCGCGCCGGACAAGCTAGCGTGGAGCGCGTTCCGCGCGGCTGGACGGCGCTGGTTTGGCGTCTTCCTCGCGCTCAACCTCATCGGTGTGGGGCTGCTCGTCCTCAGCGGCGGCCTGGCGCTGCTGCCGATGCTGCTCGTCTTCGCCCGATTCCCTGTGCTGGCGTGGATCATCGGCGGCGCGGGGTTGTTGCTCGCGGGTTTCTGCGCCACATGGATCGAGATGGCGCGGGCGGCAGCGCTGGTCAACGCGGAGCGTCACGTCTTCCGCGCATTGCAGCACGCCGCGCGCGCGATGGCGCAGCAGTGGCGACCGTTACTCGCGTTGCTCGGCGGCAGCCTGATGCTCTTTGGCGCGCTGTACCTCGTCCAACGCTGGCTCACCGATCGGTTGCCCCTGCCCTGGTGGTTGCCGACGTTGGTAATCCAACAGACGCTCACCCTCGCCCGGCTCGGCGTCCGTCTGGCGCGGCAGGCCGGTCAAACCGGCTTGCTCATCAATGGCCGCCGTTGACGGAGAATATCTCATACCAAAGCATGGTATAATTACCGTATATTGGGCCGGAGAAAAGATGTGACATTTCATTACCTTGCCAGAGGAATTGTCTTCGTGGACGATAAGGTGCTGCTGGTCCACCAGAAATGCGCCCCGCATACCTTCTTACCTGGCGGTCATATCGAGAATGGCGAGAAGGCCGAATCCGCCCTGATGCGAGAAATTGCGGAAGAGCTAGGGAAAGCAGCAGTCATCCCACGATTTATCGGCAACGTAAGATGTAAAACGTAAAGCGAGAACTATGACAAAACGTAAGAAACATACGAAATCCTCGGCCAGCCGGCAAGGCGCCGCCACACTGCGCACGCGCGGCAGCAATGCCTTCCGCATGGGCGATTACAACCAGGCCGTCGAGACCTGGGAGCGGGTGCGCGCCCAAGCGCCAGATATGCTGCCGGCGACGGCGCTGGCCGAAGCCTACTTCCGGCGCAGCCAGGAGCAACTCGCCAGGCCACAGCCTGATATCGCCGGCGGGGTGAGCGACCTGCGCCGCGCGGTCGAATTGTGTCCTGACGATGAATGTTACGCCTATCACCTGGGCCTGGCCTCCCAACGCAGCGGCGATCTGAAAACGGCCATCATCCACTACGAAAAGGTGCGCCAAAAGCCGAACAGCCCCTTCGCGCGCCGGGCGGCCTATCCGCTGGCGCTGGCGCTGCTGCAAGAGGGCCTCGATCCGGCTACCCGACCGGTGTGGGGCGATCTTGCCGAGCACGAAAAAGCGATGTTGCGTTCGGCAACCGCCTTTCGTCGCCGCCCCTATACGCTCGATCCAGATGCCCCGCGACTTTGGCAAGGGCTGGTCGCGTTGGATAGCGGCGAAGCGGAGAAGGCGCGCGCCTTGCTGCAAGAGGCGCTCCGGTCGCCCACGTCGCCGCAGGAAGCCAACGTCGCTCGTTATTACCTGGGCGCGCTCGCTGCGCAAGCCGAAGCGTGGGACGAAGCGCGCAAGCAATGGACGGAGGCCTACGCGCAGGGCCACCGCACGGCACACCTCGCACAGAATCTCGGCGAACTCTATCACCGTCTGGCCGAACAGCGGCTCAGCGAAGGCGACGTCACAAGCGCGCTGGTCGCTGCCAACGAATCTGCCCGGCACATCCCGGATGACAGCCGGCGCGACGAGATGCTCGCGCACATTCACCAAAAACTAGGGTATCAGGCCGCTTCGGCCGGCCAATGGGAAAAAGCTTTCCAGCACTGGGAAACAGCCCGCAACCTGGACGGCGGCAGCTTCCGGCTGGCCTACAACCTGGCGCTGGCTCACGAGAAGGCCGAAGACTTCATCGCCGCCGGGGAGATGTGGCGCGAGGCCCTGCGCCGCCGCCCGCGCAAGGCCGATCACGCCGACGCCATCACCGACGAGCAGGTGTCGCTGCTGTGGAAGCGCGCCGCTGAATGTTATGTCAAGGCCGGCGAGTACGAAGAGGCCATCAACGTCTACAAGCAGGCCGTCAAGTGGAACCCCGACAGTCTGGAAACGCGCATGGCCCTGGTGGAAGGGATGATCAACGACGGGCGCTTCTGGGCGGCGGAGAACGAATTGCACCGCGTCCTGGAAAAAGACAAGGACTACATCCCCGCGCTGCTGCGTATGGGAGAAGTGGTGAAGGAGAGCGGCAATTGGTGGAACGCGCGCAGCGCGCCCACTTACTGGAAGCGCGTCCTGGCGCTCGATGCGGATAATGTAGAAGCCCGACAGAGCCTCGCAGATTACTATCTGGATCAGGGTGAAAACTCGTTGTCGTGGTCGAATTATGACGCGGCCATCAGCAACTTCAACGAGGCGCTGTTATATCAACCCAACGACGGCTATCTGCTGGCCCGGCTGGGTGGGTGCTATTATTGGACCGGACGCCAGGAGATAGGCGAATCCTACTTTAGGCAGGCGCTCACCCACGGCGCGCAGGATCTGCGCGTGTACGAGCAACTCATCCACGTCTGGTTGGACGAACACAAGCCAGAGCGGGCGTGGGAACTGATGCGCCAGGCCGAAACTGTAGTCAAAAACATCCCGATGGATTTCTATCTCGCGCAAGGCATTTACGCGATGGAGATAGAGGAAGCGTTGGGGTTGCCCTGGCTCGACCGCGCCGTGGAAGTGACGCCGCCAGAAGAAGCGCCGCTGACAAAAATCGGGCAGCTTTTGGCGCTCTCGCCCTTCCTCGACGTGGCGCAGCGCTATCTGGAACGCGCTTTCGCCGCCGGACAAGACATGGTGCGCACCTGCACGTCGCTGGCGATGCTCGCACTGCGGCGCGGCGATTCGCAAGCCGCGCACCGTCACGTGCGCGAGGCCGAGCAAGCCGCCCGTAAGTCCAGAGACCCGGATGAGCTTCAACAGGTGAAGATGACGCGCGATCTACTCGATATACCGCCGGACCTGCTGAATATGATGCTGCGGGGGCTGGCACCAGGTTTGCTGAGCGGCGATCCCAGCATGTTGCCTTTCCCCAATTTCGCGGATGACGATGAGGAGTTTGACGATGACGATGACTTCTTCAATCCCTTCCGATATTGATCCCCAGGCGCAGCGCCAACCCCGGCGCGGGGAATTGACGCCCAACCTGACCAGCAACGATCCGTATGCAGTCTTGGGCTTGCACCGGAGCGCGACGGCGCACGAAATCAAGCGCGCCTACTTTGCGTTGGTGCGCGAACACTCGCCCGAAGAGCATCCGGACACTTTCAAGTTGATCCGCGCCGCCTACGAAAAGCTGCGTACCGCTGACGCGAAGGCCGTCACCGATCTGTTCCTCTTCCAGCCGCCCACGCCGTGGGAACCGCGCAAACGTCCCCGCAAGCTCGATCTCGATTTGCACGTCGAGGACATCTGGCGTTTGCTGCAACAGCACGGCGACCTGGGGGAGACTAATTTCAAAAAGGATTATCGCCCGGTTCAACTATGAGCGACCGCCGACGTGTGTGGGCCACATTAGCCGACTTATTGACCCGCCTGGAAAGGGACATCGCCACGCGCCAGACGCCCGCCGATCAGGACACGTTGGAGAAAGAAGTGCGTAAACTCGGCAAGGCGCAGTTCAAGACCAATATGCTGATTGAAGAGCAGGCCGAGCGCGTCGAAAAAACATTGGCCGCGTTGGAAACGCAGCAGGCGCAGCAAGCCGAATTGGTCGAGAAGTTAGCGGATGAAAAAGTAAGCGCAGCGCGGCAGGAATGGTTGCAGTCGCTCTTGCCGGCGCTGGACGGCCTGGACAATGCCATCGCCAGCGGCCAGCGCTACCTGGCGGCGCGCGATAAAGCGGCGGAATCGCCCAGCCTCACGGCGGCGCAGGCGATTCTCGTTTCGCCCGCCGACCGCGCTAAACTCAGCAGTTGGCTGGATGGCTTGCGCCTGGTGCGCGACCGGCTGCTGGCAGTGCTGGAAAACGGCGGCGTCACCCCCATCCCCACCGTCGGGCAGATGTTCGACCCGTACCAGCACGTCGCCGTGGCGACAACGGCGGACAGCAACGGCGCGAACGGCGCCGCCGCCACCACCGGTATGGTCGTCGCCGAGGATCGCCGGGGCTACCGCACCGCCGACCGCGTCCTGCGCTATGCAGACGTCGTCGTCTACCGTCCTAAAGAATGAGGCAAGATGCAAGAGGCAAGATGCAGGAGGCAAGACGCCTATCCGCTGATTCTTAGATTCGCTGATTCGCAAATTCGCTGATTCGCAAGACTAACTCGAGGAAACGATGAGCAAAATTGTAGGCATTGACTTAGGAACAACAAACTCCGGCGTTGCGATTGTGCGCAACGGCATCCCGGTGATGCTGCCCAATGGCGACGAGCGCATCACACCATCTGTGGTCGGCTATGCCCCAAGCGGCCAATGGCTGGTCGGCACGCCGGCCCGCAACCAGTACGTGTTCGATCCCGATAACACCGTGCGCTCGATCAAACGCTCGATGGGCACCGCGATGCGCGTCACGATGGGCGGACGGATGTTCAGCCCGCAGGAGGTCTCGGCTTTCATCCTGCGCGAAATGAAGCGCATCGCCGAACAAAACCTGGGCGGCGCGGTCGCGGACGCCGTCATCACCGTGCCGGCCTACTTCTCCGACGCAGCGCGCCAGGCTACCCGCGACGCCGGCGAGATTGCCGGATTCAACGTGCGCCGCATCATCAACGAGCCGACGGCGGCGGCGCTGGCTTACGGGCTGAACCTGGGGCAGGATCAACTGGCGTTGGTCTACGATCTGGGCGGCGGCACGTTCGACGTGTCGCTGGTGGAATTGATGGACGGCATCGTGGAAGTGCGCGCCAGCCACGGCAACACACATTTGGGCGGCGACGACTTCGACGAGCGGTTGGCGCGGCTGGTGGCGGCGAAATTTGAGGAACAGCACGGCGTTAATTTGCGGGAAGATCGCCGGGCGTGGGCACGCTTGCAACGCGCCGCCGAAATGGCAAAAATCACGCTGTCGGATCACCCGTTCGCGTGGATCCGCGAAGAATACATCGCCGAAAAGCGCGGCATCCCGCTGCACCTGGAATATGAGGTCAGTCGTCACGAGTTCGAGGAAGCCATCGCCGACTTGCTGCAACAAACCACCGAATCCATTGACCGCGTGCTGACCGACGCTGGCGTGAGCGCCGACGAACTAACGCAGGTGTTGATGGTCGGCGGCTCATCGCGGGTGCCGGCGGTATGGGAGCTGGTCGCCGATTACCTGGATACTGAGCCGCGTATGACGTTGAATCCCGAAGAAGTGGTGGCGCTGGGGGCCGGTGTGCAGGCTGCCATCATCGCCGGAGAACCCATTGACGCCATTCTAGTGGATGTGACGCCCTACTCGCTCGGCATCGCCGTGGCCGAACCCCGCCTGGGGCACATCATTCCCGACCGCTACAAGGTGCTCATCCACCGCAATACCACCATCCCTGTCACCAAAGAGGATGTGTTTATGACGCTTTTCCCCGAGCAAGACACGATCGAAATTAAGGTCTATCAGGGCGAACAACCAGTGGCATCGCAGAACACACTGTTAGGGAATTTCCTGGTTACCGACCTAGAGCCGGAACATCCAGGGGAGCTGGCGCAGGTGACGGTGAAGTTCGATATGGACGTGAACGGCATCCTCAAGGTGACAGCGCAGGATCGTAAGACGGGACGCCAGGAAAACATCACCGTGGAAGCCTCGCCCACGCGCTTGAGCGCCGCGCAGATCAGCGAGGCGCAGACGAACCTGGGCGATGCGTATCAAGCCGGGTCTGTCCACACGGTCGAGCCCATCGTCCCGCTGGAGGCCGACGCCACATTGATGGCGCGCGCGCACCGGCTGCTGGATAGTGGCACGCTCGCGCCCGACAGCCGGGCGGTGTTAGCGCAAATGGTCATTGACATTAGCATGGCGCAGGCCGACCGCGACAAAAAGCGTCTGGATGCGCTCTCTGACGATCTGCTGGAAATGCTGTTCGATCTGGAAAGCGACGCAGAGGAATGAATGTGCGCTCTGCGCCCCCGAGACGGGGGCGCAGAGCAGCCATATGAGGCAGAATGTTGTTCACTGCCCTCGAGACAGGGGCAGGCGAGCGTGAGCTATATGACTTTGCGGCAGAATGTTGTTCACTGCCCTCGAGACAGGGGCAGGCGAGCGTGAGCTATATGACTTTGCGGCAGAATGTTGCTCACTGCCCTCGAGACGGGGGCAGGCGAGCGTGAGCTATATGACTTTGCGGCAGAATGTTGCTCACTGCCCTCGAGACGGGGGCAGGCGAGCGTGAGCTATATGACTTTGCGGCAGAATGTTGCTCACTGCCCCCGTCTCGGGGGCAGGCAAGCGTGAAATATGACTTTCTTCCCCCTGACACAGCTTCAACCCAGCCAACTGTACATCAGTGAGGCGAAGCTGGCGCACGTGCTGGCGCACTGGCCACCGCGCCTCGAAATGCTGGAACCGGTTCCCATCAAATCACTGCACGGGCGCGTGATCTACACCGACGGGCACACGCGCGCGTTCGCGGCGTACCGGCAAGGGTTCACGGAGATTCCGGTGGTATGGGACGAGGATGAACTGGACTGGGAGGCCTATCAGATTTGCGTGGACTGGTGCCTGGCGGAGGGCATCCGCACGATCGCGGATTTGGCAGGCCGCGTCATCACGCCGGAGCAGTATGAGACGTTGTGGCACGACCGCTGCCGGGTTATGCAGGAGACGTTGGCGCAGACAAAATGCTCTCAGAGCAAGGGGATTTCATAAGGCGGAGCCATTAATTGCATCAGATATGCGGCATCCACACGCCGCATTGCCTGAATAGCGCGCCGTTTCGCCCACATTTTCGGAATGCCCCCCACCCCGGCTGCGATGCCGCGCAACGTCGCCCGCGCCGCCGCGCCGCGCCACAGTCGCAGCGCCTCCCACGCCAGTTTGAGCTGCGCGCCGAGCACCGAGCGCCAATGGATGCGCCACAAATCGCCGGGATAATTCTTCAGCAACGTGTAGATGCGGTTACGCCCATCATGAAATGAAGCAACAACGCCCCCACCCGAAGCCTTGAGTTTGTGGTAGACGACGGCGCGCGGCACGTAGAGACAACGCCAGCCCGCCAGTTGCGCCCGCCACGCCAGGTCTACATCCTCAAAAGAGAAGAAGAAATCATCGTCCAGCAGGCCGATCTCGTCAAGCATCGTGCGGCGGTAGGCCGCGCTGCCGCCGCACGCACTGAAGACGTAGGCGGCGTGGTCGTACTGGCCTTCATCCTTTTCCCAGACGCCGCGATTGTGCGCCAGCCCGTCCGGCGTGACGTAGTCGCCCGCGGTGTGAAAAGTGTCGCGCTGATCGAAGAGCAACATCTTCGACGCAACCAGTCCCACCGCCGGGTAACGCGCAAAAGCATCCGCGATCTCGGCCAGCCAGTGGGGATCCACTTCGGTGTCGTTGTTAAGCAAAACCTGAATTTCGCCGCGCGCAGCGTGAAATCCAGCATTGCACGCACCCGTGAAGCCTCGATTCTCGCCGAGCGCCAGCACCCGCACAGCAGGATAACGTTTCAAGACTTTGAAGGAATCATCCTGCGAGCCATTATCCGCCACGATGACCTCAACCTCAGGATAGGTTTGGCGCTGCAAACTGTCCAGGCACACCGGCAGATGATGAGCGCCATTCCAGTTGGGGATGATGACGGAAATGAACGAGTGGGCGAATGAAGAATCAGCGAATGAAGAATGAGCGAATGAGCGAATGGGCGAATCAGCGAATTCCGCCGATTCTTTGATTCGCTGATTCGCTGATTCTTTGATTCTTTGATTCGCTGGTTCGCTCACTGTGCATACCCCGTCTCTTGCAAGAATTCGGCGAGGGCTGCTTGCCACGGGCGCAGACGGATGCCGAGAGCGGCAGCGGCATTGTTCGCCAGGGGCGCGTAGAGGGGCGGGGTACTGGCGCGTTGGAAGTCCGCCGAAGTGATAGGCGCGAGAGGGATATGCGCGCGCCCGCTCAGCCGCAGGATTTCCTGGGCAAATTCGTAACGGGAAGCGCTGCCCTCATTAACCAGGTGATAGATGCCATAAGCGTGCGTTTCGAGCAGAGCAACGAGCGCACGCGCCATATCCACCACGTAGGTAGGGCTGCCTATCTCATCGGTGACAACGTTGAGGCTGCCGCGCTCGTCCGCCAGCTCGATGATGCGGTGCGGAAAATTGCGCCCGCCCGCCGCGTAGAGCCACGCCGTCCGCACGATGTAGAAGCGCCGGAGCAGGTGCTGCGTGTACCATTCGCCCGCCAGCTTGGAGCGACCGTAAGCGTTGATAGGATGGGTCGCGGCCCATTCATGGTACGGTTCAGCAGCGCGGCCATCAAAAACCTCGTTGGTGCTCACGTAGAGCATCTCCGCGGCAACCTCGGCGGCAGCGAGCGCCACATTCTGCGTCCCCATACCGTTGGCGCGATAAGCCAGCGCCGGGTCGCGGGCGCAGCCATCCACGTTCGTCAATGCCGCCGCGTGCAAGATAAGGTCCGGGCGGAAGTCCCGCGCCAGCACGAGCAACGCCGCGCGGTCGGTGATGTCGTGTTCGGGCAGATCAATGCCCAAAATGTCGTGCGCGCTCAGCAAAGGCAGCAGCGTCCGTCCAAGCTGGCCTTTGTGCCCGGTCAGGAGAATTCTCATCGGCGCCTCCGTTATTTACTGGACATAAAATTCAAAAAGATTATACTCTGGACACGTGAAAGTGTCTATTGGACCTCTTCAAGACTTTGGGCTTGAGGACTTTAGACTTTCGACTTTGGAAGGAGAGAATTATGGCCCACAAATCATTCCCCGGTCGTGGAAAAGTCGCTATTGTCCGCACAACGCCGGAGACGGTGCTGGACGATTACGCCCGGTTGATGGAGCTGGCGAATTACCGCGCAGTCCTGCCCGCTGACCATAAAACGCTGCTCAAAATCAACATTTCGTGGCAGACGTGGTATCCGGCATGTTCCACCGCCCCCTGGCAACTGGAAGGCGTCATCCGCAAGCTCCAGGCCGACGGCTACACCGACCTACTCGGCGTCCACAACGATACGGTCGTCGTGGATACTTCCGACGGCGAGGCCAACAACAAGCAGCGCTACGTCACCGACAAGTACGGCGTCCCCTGCGCCTACATCTACAAACCAGAAGTGCCCTGGGTGCGCTACGAACCCAAGCAGCCCTTTCTCGTGCTCGGCGATGTCTATCCAGAAGGCGTCTACATCCCCGAAATCCTCATCGGCAACAACATCATCCACCTGCCCACAGTAAAAACGCACGTCTTTACGACCATCACGGGCGCGATGAAGAATGCGTTCGGCGGGCTGCTCGGTCGCAAGCGCCACTGGACGCACAGCGTCATTCACGAGACGCTGGTGGACCTGCTCACGATCCAGCAGGACATCCACCCCGGCCTCTTCGCGGTGATGGACGGCACGTTTGCCGGCGATGGCCCCGGTCCGCGCGCGATGCACTGGCACGAGAAGAATGTGCTGCTCGCTTCATCTGACCAGGTCGCCATTGACGCGGCGTCGGCGCTGCTCCAGGGCTTCGATCCGATGACGCTGCCGTTTATCCGCATCGCGCACGAATTGGGACTGGGCGTAGGCAATCCCGATGACATCGAGTTCGTCGGCGATTTGGACGTCTGCACGGAACGCTGGTGTTTTCAAACCGATGACACCTTCGCCAGCCGAGGGCAGAAGATGATTTACCAGGGGATGCTGAAACCGTTCGAGGCGCTGCTGCTGCGCGGGCCAATTGTGCCGTGGTCGTACTTCGCCAGCAATTTCTATCACAACGTCTACTGGTATCCAGTGGTAGGGCGCAAGCGGGTGGAGGCGGCGCTCAAGACGCCGTGGGGTCAACTCTTCAGCCAATACGGGGCCGAGGCAGGGTTGGAAGGCGCCGTGCTGCCGAGTGTAGAGAAGAAAACCGTTTTGCAGGGCGCGGCGATTCTCAGCGGCGGCCTTGTCGCACTAGGCGGCCTTGCCGCACTGTTGAATGGCCTGCGGCGTAAAGGATAGGCAGGAGGCAAGAAGCAAGAGGCAGGAAGTAAGAGGTTTTCTATATCCTGCATCTTGCTTCCTGCATCTTTTGGACCAGCGCACTTTCTGCTCAACGGACGAAACGACTAACGACTGACAATTCGACAAGGAGGAACGACGATGCTCGATGTGCTCTTGATCCTGTTCCTAAGTCTGGGACCGATGCTCATTTACGCGGTTGTCTTGTGGTGGTTCGACCGGTATGAAAAAGAGCCGCTGGCATTGTTGATTGCCGCGTTCCTCTGGGGCGCAGTCCCTTCGATCATTCTGGCCTTGATCTTTGAAATCATTCTGGATATCCCTGTCGTCGCCATCAGCCCTAACCAACTGACTTATGATCTGCTCGGCGCTTCGGTCGTCGCGCCGGTGGTGGAAGAGGGCGTCAAGGCGCTTGCGCTGTTGACGCTGCTGATCTTCTTGCGCCGCGAGATAGACAGCCCGATGGATGGCCTCATTTACGGCGGTATTGTGGGATTCGGCTTCGCGGCTGTCGAGAACATCTTTTACCTGTTCAGCGCATACGCCGAAGAAGGACTCGGCGGTGTGCTAACGTTGGCCTTCTTGCGCGCCGTGCTCTTTGGCCTCAATCACGCAATGTACACCGGTTTCACCGGCCTGGGCATCGCTCTGGCGCTGGAAGTGCGCAACAAGGCGCTCAAAACGCTCCTGGTGCTGGTGGGCTTTGGGATGGCGATCGTCACCCATGCCTTCCACAACACCTTCGCCACGTTTACAGGATACGCCGGCGGATTGATCACCCTGTTGATCGCGGTAGTCGGCGATTGGGGGAGCGTTCTGTTTATGCTCGCCATTGCGATCTGGTCGTTCTTCCTGGAACGCAAACGCATCGTCGCCTACAGCCAGGAACTTGCCAAACTCCAGATCATTCCGCAGGCAGAAATTGATGTCCTGAAGTCCACGTTCCGGCGGCGCATCGCCCGCCTGACTATCTTGCTCAAAGGTGACGTCAAAGGCTGGTGGAAAGTTCAGCGGTATCAACAAAAAGTAACCGAAGCTGCCTTTGCCTGGCACCGCATGAACCACGGCGACCCCAAAGCGCAAAAGAACCTGATCAATCTGGAACAGCAATTTCAGGCGTTGCGTAAGGACCTGGCGTCCAGCGACCAGGTCGCTATCCAGTAGGTGACGTGATGCTGGCGAAAATTGGCAGCGCCGCCGTCCTGGGGCTGGAAGCTTTGCCCATTGATGTTGAAGTTGATGTCCGGCGCGCCGGGCAGGCCGGCATCCTCACCCTCGTAGGGCTGCCAGACGCCGCCGTGCGCGAAAGCACTGAGCGCACGCGCGCTGCGATCCGCAACAGCGGGCTGACCTTTCCCGGCGACAAGCACATCACCATCAACCTGGCCCCCGCCGACCTGCGCAAGGAAGGCCCGGCCTACGACCTGCCCATCGCCATCGGCATTTTGATGGCAAGCGGGCAACTACCACCCGACGCGCTGGACAACGCCATCCTGATGGGTGAGCTGTCGCTCGATGGCACGTTGCGTCACGTGCGCGGTGTGCTGCCGGTGGCGGATATGGCGCGGCACAGCGAGGTCGCCACGCTATATGTTCCCGCTCAAGACGCAGCAGAAGCGGCGTTGATCCCCGGCCTGCACGTCTACCCGGTTGCATCGCTGGCGAGCCTGGTCGCGCACCTGCAAGGCTTCGCGCCGATCACGCCCTATTCTCCGGCAGACCATTACGCCGAATTACCCTCACCGCCTGCGGTAGACTTCGCCGAAATCCAGGGACAGGAACATGCCAAACGCGCGCTCGAAGTGGCGGCGGCTGGAGGACATAATCTGCTGATGGTGGGGCCGCCCGGCGCGGGCAAGACGTTGATGGCGCGCGCGCTCCCCGGCATCCTGCCCCGGCTCTCACTGGAAGAGGCGCTTGAAGTGACGCGCATCTACAGCGTGGCGGATCAGCTCTCGGCGGACACGCCGCTCATCCAAATCCGGCCTTTCCGCGCCCCGCATCATACGATCAGGTAGGCGTGGTCACAAAAGAATCATCACCAAGTATACAATGGGCGTGAACTCTGACCGTATTTCTATCTACTCTCTCAAGTTCGCATTGCACGTTTAACATATTAAGTAGATGTCTTTTGTCTTCCTCGTTGTGAGACAATCTATCTAGCTGTTGTTTTATTATCTGGGCAAACTTCAGGATCGACTGTATTACATCATCGGTCAGTGTTTGTTCATTCAACATAATTTCGAGTTCGGATTGACGATATCGCAACTTCGTGAGTTCTTGATCAATACGACTTTTTTCCTGTCCTAGCCAGATTTCATCATAAGTCCCTTTTAAATATAGTGGCAATAAACGTTTAAGTTCTCCTTCTCGCTCTGCTACCAGACCTAGTGTAGCATAAAGTTCTGCCCGCAGCGGCTCTAGCGCTTCTTCTCGGATTGCCTGTTGCTCTTGTAAACCCACCAACACTTTGGCCGGATCTTGAAGTATATCACTGCATATCCAGTTCCATACCGCTTCATCGATTTGTGTAGCCTCAAGCGAGGAGCCTGGACACTCGACTCTTCTATCAGGAGCATGGCAAACATAATAGTTATATACCCTGCCATTCTTGTAGTATCGAGTTTTTGCTGCCATACTGTAATTACAATGAAAGCACCTTACTCTGTATCGTAATAAATGTGGTCCCTGATGATTACGCTTGGCGTAATGCTTGTTTTTGCTTCTCCGTTTTTGAGCAGCTTTCCAGGTTTCAGTATCTACTATTTGTGGTACTTTTACTGTGATTGGATCCCCACAATTGTTAAACTTCCAAGTACCGATATAAGTTGCACTGGATAGATACTTTAAAATTGAACTTCTGTTCCACTCTCCATAGCCATTTATTGTCTTTGCAGCACAATGTTTTGCTGGTCTTCTGTCCGAATATGTTGCGACCCGCATATCTGTAAGCTTTCTAACAATTGCACCAATAGACAAAGGGCCATGTTCCTCATTTCCTACAGTATATAGTTGATAAATCAACCGTATGATTTCTGCCTCTTCCTCGTTGATTTCGAGTGTCTTTCGTCCGTTTTCGTCGATTTTTTCCTTATACCCAAAAGGTGGCCGTTTGGCAATTAGTACCTCTCCACTTTCAACCTTTCGTTTTTTACCTCTTGTCATTCGCTGCGTTATTTTCTCGCGCTCATATTCTGCAAGCATAGCCCGTAAATTTTTATTGAGCCGTCCCTCTGGTGTATCTGGAAAATCATATAACACGTACTCGATAGATACACCAGCGTGCATTAGCTCTTGCTCAACTATCAACTGCTTGGCGAGGTCACGCGAGAGTCGATCCAGTTCGCGTACGATAAGTATGTCAAACTGACTTGCACGTGCCATATTCAAGGCTTTGGAAAGCTCAGGCAAATCAAAGGTTGCACCGCTGGCTCCCCGATCATCCTCAGCAAGCTCTGTGATAATGTAATATCCTTGTTTGTTAGCATATTCACGACAGAGCCGAATTTGCCCTTGCAAATTTTCTCCTCCGGTCCTTACACGGTCATTTCCAGACACTCTTGCATATATTACTGCTCGCTTTGCCATCTTGTGCTCCTTATGTTCTTTATATCAGGGGGGCTACCCTTGCGCTTTTATCTTGACTTTAGAAAAAACTCGAGGACCTAGTAAGCATCAGATCTTTGCTCACTCCTCCCCAATGACTTCCCACTGCCTTCCCCCTGTCCGCTGCGCTGTCCCTTCCCACGGCAAGCCGTAGTCCGGCAGGGCAGGCGGTTGGGGCTGTTGCGGAATCTGCATAATGATCGGCGGAATCGTTACTTGCTGCGGCGGCTGGCGCTGTCCTCGCCGGGCCAACACAAAGATCAGCAGCCCGATAATGGTCAGCAAAGGCACGCCCGCCAGCAACAAGCCAATGATCAGCGCCAGTGTGTCATCGCTGAGCCGCTGGATCACCACCACGGCCATCGTCACCGCAAACACCACCCCCATCAGGGCTATGAACCGGCCTATACGTTGTCCCAATCGTGGGCGTTCACCGTAATAACCATAGCCATTGTCTCGAATACGCATCGTTACCTCCCCTGTGTTATCCTTCTTCTTCGCCGATTCCTACGCCCTCTAATCCTCTGCCAGGTCATTGTGGGCCGTAGAATTTCGCGTAGAAGAAGTATTGAGGCGGTCAATCGCCGCCTGGGTCATCTGCCAATGCCAGCCTCCGGCTGACACATTCTCGCCGAAGAGGTAGTGCAAGGCTTTGCTCTTGCTGCCCCACTCCCCGCCGTGTTGCGTCCACCACGGCTTGAGCCGCGCCGCCAACTGCGCCACCTCGTCGGGCGATGGCGATGTTCCTTCCTCTGGCGCTTCCGGCAAGGCTAACATCGGTAGCGACGCGGGTTGACCATTGCCCGGCAAGTCCTGTACCGTACTGTAGGCCACCTGGAAGCGCAGCGTCAGTTCCCCCTGTACCGCCAGGAAATCGCCCTTGCCGTGTAAGCGTTCCGCCCCTGTGCCGCCGCGCCCGGCAGCGATGTGCGCGTCCTCGGCGCTCACCACTTTCCCCACCAACCGTAAGGGGAAGTTGGCGCGCACGATGCCCGACAGGATCGCCGCCGATGGCCGTTGCGTCGCCGCAACCAGGTGCAATCCGGCTTCCCGCCCGCGCTGCACCAGGCGTTCTAACTGCGCGCCAATCCCATCCCCGCTCATCATCAGATCGGCCAGTTCGTCGATGCACACGACGATGTGCGGCAAGGTCTCGCCCTTGCGGTCGCGGACCGTCAGCAGATGCACCAGAGATCGCAAGGCTTCCACCGCTTCGGTAGGCGCGGTGATCACCGGTCGCACCAGGTGTGCGGCGGTGAACGCGGGCGGAAAAGTGCGTCCCTTGGGATCGAGGAGCAAGAGCCGTACAGCATCGGGAGCATTGCCATACAGCAAACTGGCGGCGATGGTGCGTAGCAGCACCGACTTGCCACAGCCGGTCGTCCCGGAGATGAGGATGTGCGCTACGTCAGGCGCGGGCAGGCGGGCGAGCAAGGGCGCGCCGTCCTCATTAAGGCCCAACAGCGCCGTCGCCACCGGTAAGGGCTGTGTCTCCTGCAACAGGCCGCGCAACGTCACCGGCTGGGGGTTGGGATTGGCGAATTCGAGGATGACCCCTTCGACACCCCGGCTGATGCGCACCTGGGGGACGCGCAAGCCCAGCGCCAGGTCTTCGCTCAGGCGTTGGATGCCAGCAAAGCGCACGTGCGGTGCGGGCTGTACGAAGAAGCGGATCAACTGTGGGCCGACCGTGCCACCGGTCACACGACCGGGTACGTGGTGGGCAGCAAGGACTGACTCCACCATATCGGCGCGCATTTCGAGATACGGACGTAGACTACGCATCGTGTTCACCTTACCTTTCCTTTCACCTACGTTGGTTTTCCTTATCACAACCCCAAGTGGTCCAGCGCGTCGGCCAGGTCGGGGTCTTCGACCGGTGTAGGATCAGACGCAGCCGCATTGAACGCTACCCCGTCCGCCAACCGCTGTTCCACCGCCTGTACCGCGCGGTACACGTCGGCCAACGTCACCTGGGAGGCATCATAGAGATTCCGCAACGCAGCGCGGACTGTCTCGCTCTGATTGTCCTGGGCATCCAGCCAGGCCAGCAACGTCGCGTCGCGTTGGGTATCCAGAGTAAACGTGCGTCGGATTAACATTGTGGTCTCCTCATCTGTTAATACTTTTTCATACTTCCGGGCGTCAGGCCGTATGAAAAAGTATTACTTGCCCCACAAACGGCGCGCCAGCTTCCAGTACCCCAGCGCATTGCCGTAGACCGGCTCCGCCACGACCTGCGCGTGCGGCCAATGGCGCTGGATGTGCGTCCCCAGGAGCAGTGCGCCGCCGCCGGTCAGGCGAATGGCATCCAACGTCGCCCCACCGTTCCACAGGTGCGAGGCTTCACCGAGAATCTGCCCAGCGAGGTCAGATGCCAGGTCATCCACGACGGGTGCAAAGTCGGCCACGGGTTCACCATAGTAGCGGATGCTGCGTGCCTGGATCGCCGCCGCCAATTGGTGGTCACGCAGGTCGTCCAACCCAGGGTAGGCTTGCGCCAGCCATTGCCGCACGGCGCGCACCAACGTCCAACCGCCGATGTTCACACTAGCCGTTTCGCGTCCAATCTCCGACAGGTGACTGACGCTGAGCAAGTTGCACGTCTTGCCGCCGATGTCGATAAGGCCCACTGCGGCGTGCGCCAGGTCGGGACGCTGAATCTGCCCGTGTTCGTCGAGGACTTCGGCGAGGAGCGAGCCAAAGGGCTGCGGGATGACGCGCGCATTGGTGACACGCAGAAGTTGCCCGCGCCGGCCTTCGCGTTGTACGCGATGCTCGCCCAAGAGACGTTCCTGAACTTGGGCCTTGTCGCTGAAGAAGGCCACGGGGAGGCCGGTCACCAGGTCGATGTCCACGGCGGTCGCCGCGGTCAATTCGGTGAGGGCAGCGTGGAACAGTGTCAGCCACTCGTCGCTCTCGATCCAGCGACGGTCCTCGCGGCGGTTGAGGAAGCGCGACTGATTGATAGCCTCCTCGCCGACGAGGGTGTGGGTGGGGGCAACGAGGACGAGGGCATTCTCGCCATTGCCGTTGAGGGCAAAGCTGGCGCGGTCGGGGGTGCCGACCACTGAGGGGAAGGTGGTGCGGCGACGCTCGGTCACCGCTTTGGTGGCATTGTAGCCAATGTCGATTCCAGTATACATAGTGTGTTCCTCCTTGAGTTGGTAATTGATCCAGGTTTAGCTTTGGGTTACAGGCAAACAAAAACGGCCTACTGTGCCGTTGTCTGGCATAGGTAGGCCGTCATACGCCCTGTAACGCAATCACCCCGAGTCTGATAACCTCAAGGAGGTGCAATGCGCCGGCAAACCGGCGCAACACACCATAGCGTTCATGGTATAATCAGGGTAGCCCACCGTTGCCTTAGTCAACGGTCGGGTTAGCGTCTGGTGGGTGCTGGTAACACCCACCAGGCGTGCCCTTAAGTTATGCTTCAGTTGTTAATGTCGTTTCCTCGGATGTTGCTTTGGATTTCTCAACACATTCTTCTAGCCATCGCTGCCCTTCTTGATAAGGGATTAGCCAAGAACCGGCGAACTTACGACATCTAAGAATCCTTTTACGACACAAACGTCGCACATACGAGCTGCTTACTTTGGCAGCTTGTGACAAAGTTTCTGCCGACCAGTCTTCTTGCGTATCCGGCTGAGCAACATCCAATTCCATAGCTTTATTATAGTTCCATCTACGGAACTGTCAAGCCCCAATTTGCATACCAAGCGTAACTTGACCGTTGTTCTAACTTGCTAAAGTGCCGTGCTGGTATTGACCTTTTGTTTTTATCTTTTAAAATAACTGAAAGTCAGCCAGGTATCTCACATCGTAACCTAAGTCGTGCCATTTGACGCCTGGTACAGTTAGGAATTATTCCTCACTCGCGCGACAATTTTTCCTAACTGGGAGAAAGATATTGACGATAGATTGACAGGCCCAAATGCGTGCGTGGGGTCTATACTTGAAGTGTTTGTTGGATGGATAAGGGTACACAAGCCAAGAAGACACTCGTAGTACGGGCGTTTGGAGTGAACTGAACCGTATTTAGTTCAAATGATCAATACTTGCTTCAGCACTCTCAAACCTTGGCCCCAACCTATCATCTGATAAGCAGTACTAGAGATATAGTGAGGTTAAGACAATGAGTACAGATGTTAGATTCGCAGAAGATACACCGACCGCCTTTGCAAATCTAGTTGAGCAAGGTGTGCGAGCCTATATGCATGCTCAAGAGCTGCGATATGTCACACAAGGGGTACAATACATCGCTGAAGAGGCCTTGATGGGAAGCAGTACATTGGACTCCTGGCGAAGTAAGACCACTCCCCATTTCCCCCGCGACTATGAGAGCCTCCAACGTTTTGCTGCCGCCTGCTTCAGAGCCGCCCCAGAATTAGGCGAACAATGGGTTACTGACTTATTCCGCGAGGGAAAAATGGCTAGCTACCGTGATCAAGCCCTCGCTGAAATCCGCAATCCGCAGGGGCGGGGGACGCTCGCCACCCACAAACGACCAGCCGAAACAACCCGTGCCATTAACATCGCCGGCAGCGTGCCGGCCTTGCCTGACTACTACGTTCTCCGCCAGGCCAAGCTCGATGCGCTGAAAGACTTGACCCTGGCGCGGCGCGCCACCGGCGGCTGGATTGCCATCATCGGGATGACCGGAGCGGGGAAGAGCACACTCATGGCCGCCCTGGGACACGATCCTGTCATTCACACTGAGTTTACCGGCAACGTGCGCTGGTTTGAGATACGGCAGACCACGACGACCCAACGCCTGGTCCAACGTATCGCGCTGGCGTTTGGGGCGGAGCTGTCCGATGAATATGTCTCGGACAGCGACGCAGTGACTGCGTTGCGCCACGTGTTGCCCGCTGAACCACTCTTGCTCCTCTTGGACAACGTCGTCAATCCCACCGATATCAGCCCTTTGCACGCGCTGGGGGCGGGCGTCGTGGTGGTCATCACCATCCGGGCGATGCAAGACTTGGCCCTGTTACACGTGCCGGAAAAGGCGTGGCTCACTGTCGGTGAATTCAGTGACGCTGAAGCTTGGGATCTCGTCAAGCAGATTGTCCCGGTTGCGGAAGATCAGGTTCCGGCAGCGAAAGCCGTTCTGCAAGCCGTGGAATATCATCCGTACACGACCGTGGTAGTCGCGTCGACAGCTTTGAGCCTCGATATGAAATGGAGTCAAATCCAGACTACACTCCAGGCCATCGATGCTCGCCTGCGAATGATCCGGTTTCTGAAGACCAAGAACCGCAACGTGTGGGCGCCGTTGGAACTGGACTGGGAACAGTTGGGGACCACGAGTCAATATGCCCTGACCACGCTAGGACGGTTGCCCTACTTCCTGCACCACGATCTAGCCCTGGCAGAAGCCTTGTGGGGTCTTTCTACTGCTGAGACCATGCAGGTGTGGCAAGACCTGGCGGCGATGCAATTGGCGCGTCCCGTGCCAGACATGCCAGGAACGTACACAGTGCATTGGTTGATCCGCGACTTTGCCGCGGAGAAAGCACGGCACTGGTCAGTGTGGCAACGGTTGCGCTTCGAGGGTTGGCCCTGGCGTTACCGGCTGCCCTTCCGCTTGCGTTGGTGGTGGCCAGCTTTGCGCAAGCCAAAGCCAAACGCGCGCTGGCCGTGGCATTCGTTTGAGCTGCCGGGCACGGAAGGGCGACGCGGGCTGCGCTCATTACGGTCGTGGTTGATCCATACGTTGTGGCAGCCAGACGGGCGACAACTTAACCTGCGCGCCGGGCCGGTGGAATGGGTAACGGTCACGCGCCTGTCGTCGCGTCTCCTGGCGCTGTCCGTTGCCGTCATTGGCCTGGCGGTGGCGGCTCTCGTCGTCATAGCCCAGGGGCATAGGCCGGTCGGGACATTGTTGGCGATGGCCGTCGCGCTGTGGAGCGCCGTGGTGGCCTACATCGACTTGCGGCGCGCGGCGATGTGGTGGGGTTTAGAAATGTCATTGCCATACACCGCTGCCTACACCGAACGAGAGCAAGAAAAAGACCCCGTGTCGTAACCGGGATTTTCTACATCAAGCCACCGATGGTCGCAAGGAGATAAGAAAGATGGGCGACCCGATGAAAATGACAACCCCTCTAGTGAAGAAGGTCATAATCATCGTTTGTTGTGTCATCGTCTTAACTGCCTGCAACGGTTTGCGAAGTCCAGAACTCACAGCCCTACCAAGCCCAACTGCCACCAAGACGCCTTTGCCGTCTCTCACCCCCACGGTAATGGTAACACTTACACCCACGCCTATCCTGGCAGTTGAGATAGCGCCAGACGCTACACCTTACGATGCGGTCGCGCTGGAAATACAGCACGCTTTGCGACTCTTACACGTCACAGAGAATGGTGTGTGTTGGGAAGCAGCCCGGCGATTGGGGCGAATCGGGCCAGAAGCTATCCCCGCGCTCATCCCAATCCTGAAGGAAGAGGAGAACGAAGAAGTACGCGGCGCGGCAGCCTACGCGCTGGGTGAAATGAGAGCAGCGGCCACACTCACTGTCCCGGCACTGATACAGGCTTTGGAGGACGAGGAGGATATTGTTCGCACCATCACCGCCGAGGCGTTAGGCAAGATCGGGCCGGGAGCAGTGGAAGCTGTTCCTGCTCTCACCAAGACGATGATGGAGGGAGCGGGAGGACATTTTTTCGCTGTCTACGCCTTGGGAAAAATCGGTCCGGGAGCAATGAAGGCCGTTCCCGCCCTCATCGAGATGTTGGAACATCATCTATCACAGGATATGGATGCGGCGGTTTACTATGCACTGGTTCAAATCACCGGGCAGGACTTTCGCTACGACGCTGATGCCTGGCAACAGTGGTAGGAAACGTCGCAACGCGACCAGTAAGGACAATGGCTGATACTTCGAGATACAGTGTAGGGCAGGAGATTCGATGATGAATTCCGTGCTAGCGGATGCGAACAAAGTCTATGACCGACAGGATTATTCCATACCAATGGCAAAAGCCAATTGGTATGCGTTGTTTATGCTCGTGCCCATCATGGTCGGGCTGGGTGTGCTGTATGTCGCCGTATGGGGCTATCAGCAGCCGGTTAATGAGTTCCTGGCTTTGCTGGGGAAACCGGCGCGTTTGTTGATGGGGAATGTACTGTTGATAGGAATCCTCATTGCCGGTACCGTGCTACACGAATTGATCCATGCGCTCACCTGGCGGTTGGTCGGGAGAAAACGCTGGTCGGCGATCAGGTTTGGTTTCCAGTGGCGCACTTTGACACCCTATACGCACTTGCGTGAACCGCTGCCGGTGTGGGCTTATCGCATCGGGACATGGATGCCGGGCTTCTTAACGGGCATTGTACCAGCAGTCTATGGACTGGCGAGCGGCAATGTGTGGATAACGTTTTTGGGCGGGGCCTTTATCTGTGCGGCAGGCGGCGATGCTCTCATCCTGTGGTTACTGCGCGGCGTGGATAAGACGGCCTTGGTCGAAGATCATCCCACGCAAGCGGGCTGTTACATACTGCGCGAGTTGGTGAACGCTCAAGGGCAAGGGGCATGCCCCTAGTACCAGTGCTGTAAGTAAACGAGGAGGCCAATGGACAGGAGTGCCGCCGAGACGTTAATCCGCCAGTATTGCCAAAGTTGGCTTGCGCAAGATAGGGCGCTTTTCTTGAGCACATTGTCGCCCAATATCCAGGTGGCGGAGTGTTATGGCCCCCTTTATTGGGGAATTGATGAAGTGAGGTGCTGGTTTGACGACTGGCACAGTGGACCAGGGAAGGGCAAGGTCATCCGCTGGGACATCTTGACGTTGCTGTACGATGAACAGCAAAATATAGCTGTCGTGGAATGGGACTTTGAGTGTATGTATGCTGGTAACCTGGGTTCATTCCTGGGGGCAAGCGTGGTCTGTTTTGATGAAACAAAGATAACGCGCATTCACGAATACAAGATGGAGAAAGCGCAGTATCGTCTCTACAATCACCGGTAAGGTGATGTCTTTGCAGCACGTCAGGCGTTGTCTGAGGACGTTGAGAAGAAGAAAAAATATATCGGTGGCTTCCCGACGGTCGCTGGCTTTTGCTCGTAGATCGTGATTATCATCCATACAGCGTCGATACGTATGCTCTGCATACCCCTCTCCTCCTCAACATGGATCGAGTCCACGGCTGAGTGGATGCAACGCACTACCTGGCGAACATTTATGGTGAAGTTTGACAGCCCTTCCTTAACCTGCTGCAGGTGAGTTGTAGCCTGGTAGCCCGTTTTGGTCTACGCATACGAACGGTTATAATGTCAGCAAGCACGATGAAAGAGCGAGATCATCAATGCTCAAGTTCATTGGGAGAAGAATCATACAAAATATCGCTGCGTTGGCTGCGTTGGGCGCATTGTTCTTCATACTCGCCGGGACGATCAGGGTGTGGGGCTTTTGGGTCTACGTGGCAACTGTCCTGGGGTATCAAATCATCAGCTTGTTGATCATTGTGCCCAAGCATCCTGAATACATCGAATTAGCCAACGTGCGCAAGACAGCACACACCGATGCAAAAAAGTGGGATCGTGTTGTAGTCTTGGCCGTGTTGGGCGCTACCTATGTGATGTATGCTTTGGCCGCCTTTGATGTGGGGCGGCTGCATGTGAGCCAACTCCCTGTGCTATTGACTGTAGTGGGAATAGTGGCCTACGTTGTGGCCAGTGCCTTGAATCAATGGGCTATGCTGCACAATCCGCACTTTGAAAGAGAAGTCAGGATCCAAACAGATCGGAATCACGTAGTGATGACCGGCGGCCCCTATCGCTATGTGCGCCATCCTGGTTATTTGGGCAGCGTGGTGGGCTTTGTAAGCTTTCCGCTCGTCGTGGGGTCAGGCATCGCGTTATTGGGTTCAGTCCTTTGTATAGCCGGTATGATCGTACGCACCTATCTTGAGGATGGGACGTTGAGCCAGGAGTTAGCTGGCTATGCAGAATATGCCCGGACTGTGCGCTACCGGCTGCTACCGTATGTGTGGTAATAGCATTCGTTGTCGTAATAACGCGGCTATGACCACAGCCATCAGCAAGGAAACGCACCCCATCAGGTCGCTGATCGGCTAAAACAAAGAAAAAGACCCCGTGTCGTAACACAGGGTCTTTTACATATGGGCAACCAGTGGTCGCCAGGTTGGGCAGAAACCTCAGCGTAACCCTAAAGGTTACGACTCGTCGGGCAACATAATCGTCACCACCGGCTCGCCGTGGTCACCAGGGCCGGTAACCAGTTTGAGCGTCAGGTAGTGGCGTCGCCCGTGATCCAGCAACAGCGTGTACAGCAATTCCGTGCCGCTGTGGTCAGCGCCGCGAATGGCACAGTAGGCCATCCACAGGACGTCGTACAAGCGCCCCTCGACGGTCTGCCAGGCGCGGTAGCGGCGTGGAATGTCTTCCACCAGCGCCCACACCGCGGTGGTGAGAGCCACCGGCCAGACGAAGCCGGCCTCGCGCGCCAACTCCGACACGTCCACGAGGACGCCGTCTTCCAAGGCTTGGGCACGGGTGTACGTGTAGATCACCGGCATTTCCAGGTCTGCCACTGCGGGGACAGCGGCATCTAACAGTGGGAGTTGATTCAGAGTAGACATCGCGGCCTCCTCAGAACATTCCCAACTGCTGCACGTTGAGACCGACATCGCTCAACTGCTGCACGACGCGCTGCTGCCGCCGTTCCTGACGCTGCTGCGCCTTGGCGACCTCACGGGCGCGCTGCGCTTCCCACAGATGCCGCACCTGGTCGGCATTGATGACCGGCAAGCGCGGGCTGACCGCGGTGGGGCTGCCCAGGGGACTGCCGGTTTCAGGCCGCGCCTCGGCAAAGAGCGCCTTCAGGTCGGGCAACGCTTGGTCGGCGAGTACTGCGCGGGCCAACTCGGTGAGGAAGTTCTCCCCATCGTCGGGCACGATTGCGCCGCCCACCTCGTCGCCGTAGAGCAACTGCGCGGCTTTCATCTTTTTGCCGATCAATCTGAGCGCCTGTTCTTCCAGCGTTCCGGTATACGAGGTGAAGATGATCTTGACCGGCTTGGTTTGTCCCAAGCGCCACACGCGACGCATCGCCTGCCAGAGGCCATAGAGATCATAGTCCATCTCAAAAAACACGATGGTACAGAAATGCACCAGATCGAGCCCCGTCTCGACCAGCTTGGGGTTGCAGATCAAGGCATCCAACCCCGGCGCGTGGCGGTTGACCCAGGCTTCGCGCTTGCGGGTGTCCACGTTGGCGTAGAGTACCTCGGCGCGCAACTGCCCACGGCGTAACACCGCCTGCAAGCGCGGCTGGATGTCGCGGGTGGCCGTCTGGCGCACGAAGACCAGCGTCTTGCGCCCTACCGCTTTCTCGGCCTTGACGAAATCCACCAACCAGGCTTCTTTGGGCAAGCATTCGTTGCCGTTAGGCACGTACACCACTTCACCCGTAGAACTGGTCGTGGCATCCACTCCAGCGACGATCTCCGGCAACTCCATAAACGCGGTCACGTCGATGACGTTGCCATCGTCGTCACGGCGCTGCTTCGCCACGACTTCCGGGCGGAAGGCAGAGTTGGGCCGCGAGAGCGACCATTGCAGCCACGTGGACAGCCAACTGGGGTACTGCCGCGCTTGCAAGCGCAGCGCCCCTTCCATCCGCTGGTACTGCCCGGCTTGTTCCGGCGTCATTACCAGGGGCAACGCTTCCTCGCGGTAGGCCGGGAGGCCCACACCGAGGTCTTTGAGGGACAGGAAAATCGCGTGATCCACGATCTGCGAGAGGATCGCCGGGGAGACGCCGGGCTTCTCGGTGACGGTAACGTGGCCGCGCCGGGTGGCGTTGAAGCTCCCGAACTCGGTGCTGTCGTCGTCGGTAGCGCCCTTCGTCCCATACTGCCGCGTCTCCAGCACGCCGTACCTGGCCGCCCACTGCTTCTCCCCGGTGAAGGGGAACGCCGCGCGTACCTGGGGGAACAGGCGGTAGAAGAGGTAGAAGACCGAAGTGGACTTCCCCCCGTAGACGGTGCCCGTCATCCCCAAATGATACTGCGTTGCAGTAATCAAGTGGTGGAAGGCGCGGCCCCGGTCGCTGTCCTTGCTGCGGAACTGATGCACCTCGTCGGCGATCAGCAGCTTGAAGACGTGGCGGCACTTGCGGCGCAGGTAGTCGGCGATGGGCCAACGACGGAACTGATCCCCAAACTCGAACAACGCGCAGGTACAACGCGGCGCGTGCTCGTGTTCGATGTCCCAGATCCACGTGGGCTGGCCGTCATCGTCACGCAGCTTACTGCCTTGCGCATCCCGCGCCCAGCCTACGTGAGGCCGGTCGCAGTGGTGCGGCTGTTGGTCGAACAGCTTGGGCGACAACAGCCAGCCATTGCGCCCGACCTGGAGTTGCCCACAGTTGGGGCACACCGGGACGGGCGTGGCGATGTCCAACGCCGCTTTGTGCAGACGTTCCACCGTGGCGCGTTGCTGTGCCAGGGCAGTCTCGTCGCCGGTTTCACGGGCTTTGCTCAACGCAACACGCGCTTCTTTGTACGCACGTATCGCCTTGCGAAAGCGTTCCCGCTGCACCAGCGCCGGGTCCGGCTCTTCCTCGTCACGGTGCGGCTTAGGACGCAGCAGCCGGTAGCGCGTGGCCGTGGCTCCGCGCCAGCCCGATCCCAGCTTGGCGCTGGTCTCAGAGATGACGACGATGGCCTTGTTGCCCAAGCGCCCGGCCTGCCAATCGGCGACGAACTCGCGTGCATCGTTGATGTCGTGAGGGTCGCCATTGCGTCCCACCTTGCGCAGCTCGCGCACCTGCACGCCAGGGATGACCTCGGCGGCCTCGCGCAGCCACTTCTCCACCAGGTGTGGCGGACCGACGACCAGCGCGGGATAGGCGTTGAGTGCGTCGATGGTCGCCAGGCCAACTGTTGTTTTGCCTACCCCCATTTCTCCTTGCAAGAGTGCATTTTTATGCGCTTTCAATGTGCGCGTCAACGCAATGGCGATGTGCTTCTGCACCGGCAGCAATCCGGCTTCGGCCTGGCCCGGCAGCGCCGCGCGGTTCTTGCCCAGCGTGCTCAAGTGCTGCCATTCCGCCGCCGTCGGCTTCAGATCGTAGCGCGGGGGGTGCTTCAGGATTTCGGCAGCGATTTCCTCGCCGTAGTCTTCCATAAAGGCAGTCAGCCCGGCCACGTCGTCGAGTACCTGCACACCATCGGCAGACACGACGCCCACCGTGGTCGTGAAACGGTCGCGGCGGATGGTGATCACGTCGCCCTTCTCCGTCTCCTCGGTGGACACGTCCTGTGTCTTGCGCACGCGGCCCTTGACCAGCAGCCGCTGCCCGTCCTTGCGGATGAGCAACGTGCCCATCAGCCCGGAGGCCATCAGCATCGCCACGTGCCCTTTCTTGAGGGGGATCGGGGGGCAGAAAGGGGTCTGGCTCTGCGGTTGCAGCGCCTGGCGCAGCACCTCCGGCCAGTCCAGGGCATAGCCCAAGGCCACCTGCTCGCGGTCGCTGAGGTCGATACGCACACACTTGGCTTTGACCGGTGCAGGTGGCAACTCACGTTGCCAACGCTCCGGCGGTGCGGCCAACGGCGGCAGATCGGCGTCGCGCAAGGCGCGCAGGATGTCCAGGCTTTCCTCGGTCGGGGTGCTGTAGGGCTTGCGCCGCGCCAGCACCACGACTTGCTTGAAGCGTTCGTACTCGCCGTCAGGAAAACGGCGCACCACGATGTTTTCGAAGTGGCCGGACAACAGCCGGGCCACGTCGCGGTAGCCCAACAGGTGTTGGGGCACGATGTAGACCAAGACTCCGCCGTAGACCAGTGTGGGCAGCGCGGTGCGCAGGAACTCGATTTCCAGTCGCTTGTTGTCGCCGTCCAAATCGGTATCATACGGGGCATTTAGCCACAATAACGATACCGACTCCTTGCTCACCCGTGTGGCTTGCCAGGCGGTGTTGTGGACCTTGTCCAGCACCGTCGCGGCGCGTTCAGCCCGCTTGGGGCTGAGTTCGACGCCCCAGGTTTGCACCGGGCCGCCAAGGGTGGCCGCCAGGTGCGCGGCAGCGACGCCTTCGCCGCAGCAGGGATCAAGGAGCCGCCACATTTTGTCCCCTTGCGGGGCCTGTAGCCATTCCGCGATGAGCGCGGTGACACTGGGTGGGGTCGCGAAGAACCCCAACACTTCAGCATTGATCAGTCGAGCCATTGTACATACCTCCATCGGTTTAGATTTGCAGATTTGTTGATTTGCAGATTGATGATCGGCCAATGGAGGACGCACTGTACATTCCCACCTGGGGAATGCACGGTGCATCCCCCGGGGTGTAAGATTACGCTTACAACGTCTCAGGAATCACGAAGGCAGGATCGTCGCGGAGCAGTCCCGCGATCAAGTCCAGCCATTGTTCGTCGGCGGTGAGGGCATAGGCTGCACCCACGTCCCCACCATACAAGCAGCGGCGTACCAGGCCCAGGTCGTCACCGACCTCACGCAACTTGCCGCCCCACTGCGCCGGCACGCCGATCGGTAACACGGCGCTGAGCCGCGCGGCGAAGGCAGCGTTGACCGCGGCTGCGTCCAGACCCGGCGGAGTGACCAGGTAAGCCCACTCCTCCACGTCGGCAGCGCAGGCGCGGCGTTCTACGATCTGCATCCGCAGCAGGCCCGTGTCGGCGTCCACGCTGGCGGTGTAGGTGGCGTAGTTATGCGAGGAGACCACCGTGGCGTGAGTCTGGTGCGCTTCCAGGGTCAGCTTGCGCTGGTGCATCGTGTTCAACGATCCCCAGATGCTCCGCGCCGCCGTCTTGTGCCCTACCAGGCTCAAGTACACGAGCGCATTGGTATGCGGGTCGATGGCGTAGCCGATGACGGGCAAGCGCACTTCTCCGTTGGCGATGTAGGCCGTCTGCGTGGGCAAACCCTCCGGTGTGAGCCAGGGGTAGGCCACCCGTTCGACGTACAGTGCCGCGGGATACCAGGGCGCACCCGCCTGGGCCAACGCCAGCCGTACCTGGTACAACACATCGACAGCATTCCAGCGGTCGGGCAAGATCAGCTTCCCTTCCCAGACCGGCGTACCGTCCATTGTCTCCGTCGTCAGGTTGTCACCGGCGTAAACCGCGACCAGCCCGTTGAGCGGGTTGACCACGGCCACACCGGGTGTGGGTACCATCGGCAGGGGGCACACGACGTCTTGCGCCGCTTCAACCAGCGTGTAGAGGCCCGCGTAGGAAAGCTGCGGGTACTGGTAGTGACGGATGTCGGTGTAGCCGGCGAGGCCCCACGGCGTCTGGAGATACTGACGGTAGTTGCGGTAGACGCGCTCGGTGCGTTCTGGGATCAGCGGCAAGCCGGGGAACGGATTCGTCACGCTGCACAGCAGCGTAGCTTCCGGTTGCTGCGCCAGATAGCGCCGCAACTCGGTCAACAACGGATTCACATCTTCTTGAAAGGTCAGTACAGGGTTCATCAGTTCAACTCCTAGATCAGATATGGTGAATTGAATAGAGAATCAGCGGAAACAGAATCAGCGAATACAGAATTGGCGATGAAGCAGCGTTCATTCGCTGATTCATCGATTCGCCCATTCACTGATTCGCTTCTTCGCTCATTCGCTTTTTCGCTCATTCGCCGTCAACTGCATCGGCATCACCACGTGGACATAAGAATCCACATCGGCCAGCCCAATGACACCTGGTTGGAGGGCGTTGTTGAAACGCAGCCCCACCAACGAAGTGTCCAACGCGGCCAACGCCTCGATGAGGAAGTCCACGCGGAAGGCAATGTCCAGCGCCGGTCCCTGGTGAGTGACCACCGGCACGACCGTACTGCCATTGCCGCCCGTGTCGGACTCTGCTGTCACCGTCAGGCCGGCGTCGTCCAGGTGCAGACGCACCAGGCCGCCCACATCGCGGGCAAAGATGCGCGCCCGTTGGCAGGCGTGGAGCACCGCCGCGCGTTCCAGCATCGCCTCCGTCGCCGTACTGCTGGGAATCACCGCCCGATAGTTGGGGTAGGTCCCGGCCAGGGCTTGGGACACGATGCTCGTCGCGCCAAAGTGCAGCGCCAGGCGGTCGCGCAAGTCGGTAATTGCCAGCCGCACTGTACCTTCCCGTCCCAACAGCCGTTGCACCTCGGCCAAGACCGGCGCGGGGATCAGGATGTCAAAGGGCGCGGCCACCGGTGTAGCCAGTGGGATGCGCGCTTCGGACAGCCGGAAGCCATCCACGGCGGCCAACGTGAGCGTCTGGCCCGCGAACTGCGCCAGCACTGCGGTCAACACCGGATGCGCGGCATCGTCTGACGCGGCGAAGGCCACGCGGGTCAGGGCCGTGCGCAGATCCGCGGCTTCGACTTCCACACTGTCGGCATCGGGTTCGGGCAAGAGCGGGAAAGATGTCGCGTCCAGGCCGCGAAAGCGCGCGCTGGCCGGGTCACCGGTCACGGACAACGTGAGAGACGTGGCGTCCAGTGTCAACTCCGAGGTCGTGCCGGGGGGCAGCGTCTTGATCCACTCGCTGAAGGCCAGCGCGGGGACGGTGACGCGCCCGGGGTCCGTGACCACGGCGGGAATCCGCTGGACGATGTGCCACTCCAGGTTACTGGCCGCGAGGGTCAGCGTGTCGTTCGTGGCATCCAACAAGACATGGCCCAGAATGGGCATTGCCGTTGCACGGGGAGACGCGGCGCGTCCCACCCGGCTCAGGCCGGCGCTCAAGGTTTCGTTCACACAGGTCAGTTGCATGGTTGAGCCTCCTTGCTCATATAGAATGGTGGCAAGGTGGCGCACATATCTCCCCTGGCGGGGAAACGGTGTGCCTCCCTGCCGGGGAAAAGACAGATTCTGCGAAAAGCAGAGCCGCACGCAGCGCGGTTCTGCGGAGAGATAGGGGGAAAGGGAAAAGGCCAGGGAAGCGGATATGAAATCCGCTTCCCTTACGGATGGGCGACAATATGTCGCAAGGTAATCACGTTGCTGGGCAACGCAATCACCACGGAGTAGGCCAATACGCGGAAAAATACAGCAACAGGATCAACAACACGTGGCTCAGTTGATCGAACAGCGGGCCGCGCCAGTCGTCCAGGCCAAATTTGTCGGCGGCGTCGACAAAGGTATGGGTAATTGTACCCACTAGCAGACCGGGTAGACCACCCACAAGCAAGCCTGGCCAGCCTCCGGCGATGAAGCCGTGATAGGCCAGCGTCCGCCACTCGTGGCGAGCCTTGCCTGAAGCGGTCGTACTGCTCTGCGCCGTGAAGTCGCAGAACAGATGGACAGCGATGGCCCAAGCCAGCGGGTGATGTACCCCGGCTAACAACGACACCAGCGGCAACAGCGCACCCACAAACTTGCCCCACTGCCACCATTGCCAGCGTGACAAACGGGGTAAGTGCAACCAGTAAACAGCGAACAACTTGGGGAAACGTGTGATGACAGACATTTTTTCTCCTTGCGGGTCTTGGGATTGGTGCAAGGAGACGTAACGGCAGCTTTCCCTGGGTGCAGGGAGCGTTACGTCTCCCTGCGGGGAAAACACAGTGATACTCAGGTGTTACTCAGTAATCGTCACAGGTTTGCAGTTGCGCCCGTTGCTCACGACGGATGCGGAAACGCAGCTTGCGTTCCAGCATCTCCGCCATTGCGGGCAAGGCGTCAACCACGGCTTCAGCAATCAGCCGATCTAGGACGCCGGCCGGTAAGTGACATTGCGCTAACCGGTCAGCCACCAGGTCTTCCCAATGGGGTGGTACAGAGGTTGGCAGTGTCGGCGTCTCCGCCGTGGCGAGGCTGTCCAGCCAGGTTTCCAGCGCCGTCGGTTCGTCATCGGCTAACGTCGCACCCGATGACCGCGCACGCCAGTCACCTTGTGAAGCGGCGGTAGCGTTCATCTAAACACCTCCGACAACCCATCCCAGAGTTCGCCGCAGTTCTGGCGTAGACTCACCCAGCGGGTGCGTCCCACGATCACGTGATCCACGACGTCCACTTCCACCAGTTTCCCGGCCTGGATCAGGCTGCGGGTCATGGTACGGTCTTCCGGGGAAGGACTCGGATCGCCACTTGGGTGGTTGTGGCCCACCAACACTCCGCCCGCATTGCGCCGCACCGCGCCACGAAAGATTTCGGCGAAGCGCACCTGGGTCGTGTTCAACGTCCCCCGGTACAGAATCTCCTGATCCTGCACCCGGTTGCGGGTATCCAGATACAGCACCACGAAGCACTCCTGTTCGGCGTGGCCGACGAGTGACATCAGGATATCCGCCGCGGCGCTCGGACTGGAAATCTGTCGCCGGTCGGTGTCCTGGACGTGGGCGAAACGCCGTCCCAATTCCAGGGCCGCCCGAATCCGGGCTGCCATTGCCTGGCCGATGCCAGGGATGGCGAGGAGTTCCTCGGTCAAAGCCTGGGGCAGTGTGTCCCCAAAGCGTTGCACCACGGCTTGTGCGATGTCGAGTTGGTCAGGCCCGCCGATGAGCAGCGCCAGGAGTTCGACCTGGCTGACCCCACCGGAACCGACGTAGCTCAGACGCGCCGCCGGGCGTTCGTGTAAGGGCAAAGTATGCAAAGTTCCCATTCTAGTTCCTCCTGCTAGTCTTGGTTTTGGATGAGTGCAGGAGTGGCTGCCTGTGTACTCCCTTTGCAGGAGCGGCAGCTACTCCTGCAAGGATTGGTTTTGTCTCTTTCAGATCAAGGGTTACATCTCAACGGCGTGTGTCCGCCGCGATTTCGGCCAGCAGCGCATCGAACTCCAACCGCCAGCGGGCGATCCGTTGTTCTTGCGCGGGCCGGTCGTGGCGGCTCAAGGTCGGCAGCACCCGTTCGGCGCTGCTGATCCAGTGACCCAGGAGTTGCACTTTCGCTTTGCGCGAGAAGTACGGCACTTGGGCGGAACCGAAGCTACGGAAGTAGCCCAGCGGGTAGTGCTCCGGCGGTTCACCGGGAAACACCGGGCCTAGTCGTGCGCCGGTCCAATGATCGATGATCGGCACGGGCGTTCCGGTCTTCCAGCCGTAACCGTGAGGGTCCACCGACGGCCAAGAAGCCTGGCATTGCGGACAGCGCACGTGCGACGGCCCGCCGCCCCAGCCGGGTGGCAAGGGCGTAGCGAAGTCGTCGGCAAAGAGCTGCGGGTAGACTTTCCCGCAGACGTCACATTGGATGTACAGGCGGTCATTGTAGGTCAGGCGGTAGGGCATACGGTAGCCTCCGGTTCGGGCGTGGCCGCTTCCACAGACCACGTCTCCCCGGTCTTGCGCCAGCGCGTACACTCGAACGTGCCCCGCAAGGCCGTGTAGTCCTTGGGGAGGGCGTACATCGCCGGCCACACGGTATAGCCGCGCGTTTCCAGGTGTTCGCGCACCAGGGCACGCCAGGTTGCCACTTGGTCGGCAATCGACTGGCCTGTCGCCGTCCAGGGCTGCTGCCCCTGCGGATCAAGGTCAATCCGCACTTCGTCGGCCAGGATGACCAACTCGTGGTAGGCGTTGAATCCGGCTAACGTCAGCGTGTAGACGCGGACGAGCAGTGGACTCTGGCCTTGCGTCTGGTGCGATAACAATAACCGCACCGGGCGCTCACTGGACACTTCGCGGGCAAAGTCGGCTAATGTTTCGACGTAGACAAGGCTTACATAGATGTTCTGATTCATCGTGGTTCTCCTTGGGGGTTCTTGATTGATAACGTGTTGAATACAAAGTGGCCCTGCTGAGAAGCGCTGCTCCCAGCAGGGCTGGGGTTACCGGCTTACGCCCCGTAGCCCAATTGGTGAAGCGCACTGGCCGCCGCGTGGTAATCCCCGCCGTGTTCCAACAACGCGAACACGGCGAAGGGGCTGTAGGCCCGCGCGGGATCGAACGGCGGAGCATTGCTGGTGAAGACGTAGAAGCAACGCGAGTCGCGGTAGTTGTAGGTGGCGGAGTGTCCGCGTCGCTTCCCCGGTCGTCGCCAGTAGGATGCCTCGTGGACGTGGCGTACACAGCGCCAGCCGTGGCGTTCCAGCACGCCCACCACGTCCCCACGCTGGTTGTAGTCGTCGCCGGGTCGGTGGGCATCATCGGAATATCGCCAGGGCGTCGATGCAGTACGCGGCGCGCAGACCAGTGGCACGCGGCTGAACTGCCGCGCCGTGTCGAGCAGCGCAGCGCGTTCCTCGCAGCTCAGAAACGGGATCGCGGTCAAGTCGCCCTGCAGTACGGTGTAGCCCGCACTCGGCGGGGCCAGCACGTAGCCGCCCGCGCCGCGCGTCTCGATGAGCGTGAACTTGCCATTGGGCTTGGCTGGATCCACGGCTAACTTCTGGTTGCCGGTGATCGCCGCGTCACAGCGGTAGTAGACGTGGTAGCCGCCGCTCTGCGTCTGCACCAGGGGCAGCCGTGCGAGTAGCGCTGCATCATACTGCGTCAGCACTGCGGCCCATTGGGCGAACAGCGCGGGCGCGTCGAAGTCGAGTACTTCCAGATCGCCGCTGACCCCACCGGTGACCACGGCGAGGGCGTCGGCCTGTGTCCAGGGACCGAACCAACGCCACACCTCCAAGGGCGTGGGTGGGCGGTCCTGGTAAGGCTTCCACCGCTGCAGGCGCGGTTGTTTGCGCTGCCGGTCACAGGGTAACACGGAGAGGCCCGCGCGGGTGTAAGCCAGAGCGGATGACAACAATGGGTTCATACGGTTTACCTCCTTGGGGATAGTTTCAGGTTTCAGGTTGAAAGTTCTAGGTTGATGGTCGATCAGGGTGGCAGTGGTTTCAGGACAAGTTCCGTGGATGGCACACGGTAGAAGCCGGGGTTACGATGGATCACCGTGTCGGCCAGTGGTGTGACCAGCGGATGAAGCACGGTCTGCACTGTCGTCAGGTCGGCGTTGCCACCATCGAGCGCCGTGTCCACGAACACCGCGCCCAGCACCGCCTCGAAGACGTCGCTGAGCACCGTTGTCCGTTGGCGCAAGCCGCGACTGTCGGCGCGCAGACTCAACTGCACGGCCCAGGGCAGTTCCAGTTGCCGGGCGAAGCGCGCCAGACTTTCGGCGCGCACCAACTCGGCGCGCAAGATGCTCATCTGCCCCGGCCCGAAGTGCGGGAAGTCGCGGTAGAGCCAGTAGGTCACCGCCAGTTCCAGTACCGCGTCGCCCAGGTGTTCCAGGCGCTCGTAATTCTGTACGCCGGCGGAACTGTGCGTCAGGGCCAGGCGCAGCAGGTCAGGGTTGGCAAAGTAGTAGCCCAACCGTTGTTGGAGTTCGTGGGTGAGCGTGGGGTTCACGGCGCACCTCCACTGTCGAACCAGGGTTCCTCTTCCAGCCAACGGTGGAGCACGTCCATCTCCGACGCATCCAGGGTGGCTTTCACTGTCTGCCACAGGTTTGCGCCGGTTACAAAGTCGGCCAACGTCCAGAATGCCAGCGTCTCCCACGGCGCGAAGCGCCCTGGCATCCACAGGGTTACGGTGGGAGCCGTGTTGGGAAACGTCAGACAGTAGGGTGTGGGGTCATCGGTCAACGTGAAGTCCAGCCACACCGCGCGCGGCGGTGTGGGGGTCATCGTGCCCCGTAGATGTGTCACCGTGGGATCAGCGCGCAGCGCGGTGCCGGTTTGTTGGATCAGCCGGGAGCGGCGCTGCTGTTGTTCCGGGGTGAAGGCCACGGGGTGTGCGGGTGCTGCCATTACAGGCAGCGTCAGGACAGGGGTTAAACTCATTGTATACCTCCTCGTAGGTGACGAGGGGGCCGGCGTCTCCTGTCACGGAGGCGCAGCGGCCTCCTCGACAGGACAGAAATGGAGAAAAGCGCCTGGGAGAGAATCCACAGGCGCTTTCACGGATAGGGGCAGAAACCTACTCCTCAGAGAACTCAGACAACGTAGGCGCGACGCGCTGCATGGTCTTGAAGCTGACCACCTGTTTCAGTCCGCCGACTACCACCAGAGCGACCACGACCAGCAAGAGCAGGCCGGGGTGCGCACCGTGACGGGCGGCGAAGGGAAACAGGCGCGGCGCTTGGGCATACAACCACGCCAGACCGGGCACGATCAACGCCAACAGGAGCAGCGCCCGCCACCACCTGGCCCGTCCCCGCGGCTTGCGCCGGGGTGCGAACCGCGGTTGACGCGGCGTTGGCTGTTCTGCTGAACGCCACGGCCGGCGCTCCGTTGGGGTCAATGCAGGACTGGCTTGCGCTGCCTGCTGCTGCGGTCGCCAATGCAGGTTCTCTGCCTGGCGATGCTCAGGTGCGTGACGCGCCGGACTGTGTTGCGCCGGGTGATGGCGATAGACGCGGTGAATCGGCGTTTCCATCGCTCACCCCTGTCGCTTTAGTTCGTCCAGCAACGTTTGCGCCGCGTCCGCGGTGATCCCGTCCAGCGCGCTGGTGATGTCGGCTTGGGCGAAGCCCTTGCCGTGCATCAACGCCGTGAGCAACCGCCTGGTGCTCTCCGTGGCCGGAACTGCATCCACCTTGGCCGCCCGTACCGGCGCGGTAGGCGCATCGCCTTCTTCCCTGTCTGGGGTGTCAGTATCGGCGAGGCCGCTGTCGGCGAGTTCACCGTCACCGTTGGGACCAGGGTTGTGCTCCCAGGCCGCCGCCCACTGCTTGTACAACTCCCACTCGGCCTCGATGATGTCGGCCAAGTCGTCCCCGATGTAGTCTACGTCCGGGTCGAACTCGTTGGAGCGCACAATGGGTGTGGCGCGGCTCTTCTGCTTGGTCCCGCGCAGCGCCGGTTCTCCGGCGTGCAACAGCAGTGCGAAGAAAGAACTGGGCGCTTTGCCCTGCGTCGCCTTGCGCACCGCTTGCCGGTGTTCACGCAGCGCCTGCGCCAGGTCTTTCGACGCCATCCCTTTGACGGTCAGCATCACCGGCCCGGCGAAGCCGTTCGCGGTCTCGACGTAGCCCAGGGCTTGCAGTTTCCCGCGCGCCCCGTCCACGAAGCCGCCCAGCCGCGTATCGTCCTTGACCCACGCGAAGCGCGTTGCCAAGGGCACGAAGCGCAGCCAGTCGGTGAAGAAGACTCGCTCGCTTTCGCCGGTGCTGAAGATGAGCGTGTGTTCGACCGCGCCGTTGGGCGTGGCCTTGAGCAGTTCAGCCTGCTCCGCGCTCATCGCAAAGCCGCCGGTGGCTTCGCGCGGGTCCAGCGCGCCACCGTCGTTCACATACTGGATGAACGGGTACTCGGACACCATTTCCTCTTGCAGAATCTGCGAGTTATCACGATCTTGCCAAGACATTGCATACCTCCGATTTGATTTGTGATGGGTTGATTTGAGATTTGTTGATGACAACGGGATCACAACGGAGAGGCGCAACATTCCCCCACAGGGGAGAACAGTGCGCCTCCCGTGTGAAGGACAACGACGAAACACATTTGGTCAGCCGGACGCCCCATCGCCCGGCTGAACCGTGAGGAATGAAGCCGGGGTCGGGGTGGCGCGTGGTCGAACAAGGTATCAATCAGTGCGTCTCCCGCGCACCGACTGTTGATAGGCCGGGGCACAGGAGAGGCCAGAGCAAAGATGGGCAGGGTAAGGCGTAAAGCGTGAAACGTAAAGGGACAAAGCTGTGTCTTCTTTACGCATTACGCATCACGTTTTGCGTTTCAGAATTGCGTATTGGCAGCCGCAGGAAACGCACCGGGTTTGTCGTCCGGCGCGCTGCCCACGGCTCTGCCTTTCGCAGTCAGAATAAGATATTGAGGTTGTTAAGGTTCTGCCCATTGCGCCCCATCTGGATCAGACAGGGCCGGATGTGAGGCCGGAGCCTCGGCATATACATTGGGTAGGAGACAATGTGTATGCCGCGACCACGGACTCGGTGTGGCATTGGAACGCAAAAAGCCCCACGCGGGCAGCATCTAACGTGGGCGGAACAAAGTCCGTCAGGCGTGAAAACGTCAGATGCCCCGGTGGGGCTTTCAGGGTATAGACAACTCCGGCGCAAGGGCCGGTGGTGTTCAGCAAGGATAGCGTACCCGCGACAGGTACGGGCAGGTCAGGATGAGCAGGTTATGGAACTGGTAAGGAACGATTCTTACTATTATTATACCATACAGGAGGGGGTGAAATCAAGGGGGATATCCATCACTCATCCCGCACTTCATTAGCAAAAAGGCTATAAAGGTCACAGCACGCCTCGGTGATAATAATGATCTTCGCTATTGATCTCGTCATCGACCCATAGCAATGTCAATACCGCATCATAGCTAGGCATAGGCCATGATTGTTCTAAAATGGTCGCATCTCTCCGATACTGACCGCTTGAAAACCAAGCTGATGCCTTAACTCTTTTGGGAGCAATATGCTGGAGTGCTGTGTTTGTGGAAAGCGCACCAGCAAGTGTAGTAGGATCAACCTTACATCGTACGTCAATGAACAATCCAATTTCTTTGAAGGCTTTACTGGCATGGAACCATCTAGTCTGTCCATTCTGTGTCAATACAATAGCACAAGCCTCATCACAAAACTTCAAGTAACGGATTGCCGTTGCCGTTATTGAGACCTCAAATTCGCTCGCTAATTCCGCGATGAAATCTAGAGAGGGATCGACTTTGTTACATAAAGGAGCAAAGAATCGTTGTGGCAGGAGTAAAGTGGCGGCGAATTCGTTGGCTTCTTGTTCTTGATTAGCATCCGGAGACTGCATTAAGCTTTCACTGATATCTTTACTGGTACACAGGAATATATTCCGGGTATGACAGTGCATTTCTAAGTGACCTAACTCGTGCGCTATACTGAAACGCTGACGCCGTTGATTTTGAACAGATGTTGAGATGGTAATAATGGCTCTTTTGCCAAGGGTGGTCAACCGGGCTTCGGCACCATGTAAAGGCTCATATCGTATGATAGCTCCTCGTATCCACACAAGTCTCTCGAGATGTTTCAAATCGTCTTGGATTATTCCCAAGTCATCAAGGATACGCTCAACTGCATAGTTAGGAGAAACCACAGTTATTTTTCCTCACTGGCGGGTGTGTTTTGTTCAGCAGCCAGGTATTGAAGTTCAGTCAATAACCCAATTAAGTCTTGATCGCTCACTGACTCAAAGTTGCGAAAATACGCTTGTGCAAATCTGGCTTGCGGTTTCAATTGGTTGGTCAGCCTCTTAATAGCTTCAATAATTCCTTCTCTGGTGCGAGGAATCGAAACTGATGCTTTGAAACGCTCAATCCGCGTGTTTGCTGCTTGCAGTTCTACTTCCGCTTGGTTACGCCAATTCAGGGGGGATTCTGCTAAGGCTTTTTCCGCAAAAGCTTGTATTCGTGCTGCTACATTATCAGGATTATAGCCAGCCTCTAATAACACTGCATCAATTTCGCTCGGCGTTTCTGGTTCTATAGCATCGAACAAATTGGCAAACGCTTGTACCAAATCTTCATCAGTTTGAGGCGATCTTGTTTTTTTCTTCATCTTACTTTCCTTTTCTGGCCTGACGGCGAATCCTTTTCAAACGGTTGTTAACTTCTTGAACAGATATACTTAACCAATCTGCAAGTTCTCTCGGTTTTGGCTCACAGCCATCTATTACAGCCTCAAGGATTTGCTCAAGTTCGGGCACACCATCCACAATCTCAAACAGAGCATTAACTTGCTGCTTTATCCCAGCTCGATCTTCCGTATCCACAATTGCTTGTTCTGGTTCTGAGATCGAAGTGTTGATAGAATTGTGGATCTGCGCAAGACAATCAAGCATCCCTGTATCGTCTTCTTGATTTTCATCTTGTGGTATCGGTTTTTCATAGCGATGAGCCGTAGATTTAGCAAAATGATCAAGCTCGCTTTTTATCTGATCTTTAAGCCAAGGAAGTAGTTCACCTTTATTTGGGTCCCAATGCCGATCTCCGTTCAGCGTTTTAAGAATGACCTCCTGGACAATGTCCTCACAAGTTTTGCCTACAACGAGCTCAAATCCATCACCACGACGCCAACGGTAGTTTTGGGCACGCCATACTGTGAATGCAAGTAATTTCTTACCTATGGTATCCCAACCTGCTTGTTGAAGCAATTTGAAAGTTTCTATATCCATACTTCCTCTTGTAATTCAGTGAATTGTTCTACCGAGTTCTCAAACTTTTTCTCCACAAAATGGCGAAAATACTTTGAATCTCGGTAGTACATATCAAGAACACAGGCTGCTGATAGGCAGCTAATCTATAACCAAGGAGCTTCCGATGATTGAATTAGCAGGTTACCAGTTTGATGGTCCATACAGTTCGACTTCAATGCTTGAGGACAGGAGTGGTGTCTATGCAATCCTGTCGCCTATAGGCACAAATCGCTACAAGGTTGTCGATGTTGGTGAATCCGCGAATGTAAAAACGCGCGTGGAAAACCACGATCGCAGTGCCTGTTGGAAACGAAATGCTACTAGTGAGGGATTGCGGTATACGGTTCACTACACACCTCATTTACAGCAAGCCGAGCGCAAGGATATTGAGCAAAAAGTGCGGAATAAGTACAGTCCCCCATGTGGTACCCAATGACCATGTTGCCATGTTTGACTATTCTCGCCAATGAAAGGAGGTGATTGGAATGGCAAAAACTGACAAGGGTAAGAAAATCGTGCCGGTCAGTGGTCACAAACGTAGACCGCCGAACGGCAAACACAAAACCATACCCGTGAGACCACATCGTCGCTCGACACCAAATTAGCGGGAAAAACTATCTTCCGAGGTGGGTGTGCAATTTGCGCACCCACCGCATTATTCCTCGTACTTCCTCCGTGTTTGAAGCCACCATCGAATGATAACAAATGCGCCAACAACGACACACATCAAACCTATTGAGAAGGCGATTAGGTAGAAATTGACAATAGCAAAATTGACGATGTTTGCCACAACAATGCCCACCGCTGCAACAATAAGAGCAATCGCCAATAACAGTGCGAGCATAGCTCCTTCGCGTTTCTTTTGACTACGGGTATGCCTAAAGATGTCGTAAGATGTAATTAGCATTAAAATACCGAACACGAAAGCGATAGGCGCTCCATATACACCGATAATGCCTTTGGCGACTTCTTCAAAGAGATTCATAGTATTTTTCTCCGTTAGGCTCAGTTGTTGAGATTGGCAATGTATTACTGCAGTTGCCTAACCAACTCCTCCACCCGATCATACCAATACCCCTGATACCCCGCACCCACCAGGTTAGCGTCCGACGTGTACAGCATCAGGTGAATGCGCACGTCTAAATCACCGTAAGGCAAGACGCGCGGTTGTCTGGTATCGGCGTCGCTGAACAGGCCCACGTATCCATCCACCTTATGTTGATACCCTGATAGCTGCGTCCCTTTGGGATCCACGAACAAGACGTGGTACTCTTTGCCGCGCTGTAGCCAGAACACGAAGTCCGGGTTGAAGCGGCGAATGGCGTTGACGTTGGGGTCGTAATAGGGCAGGTAGACGCTGTCCACGGTTTCATCGAGCTTGCTGAACAGCCACCAATCAAAGGCCGCGAAGCCGTTGTTCGGCCTTTGCAGATACGCCTCCAGGTCGTGGACAAACTTCACTTCGCTCGGATGGCGAATGACGTGGTTGATGTAGGTGGCGCGCTCAAATTCGGTGAGGATAAGAGGCAGATAGTAGTGTGCGGCGACGTGCCGAATTTCTAGGTCGCCTTCGGGGTGTCGGAAAGTTGCAGTCTGTTGGAGTTCGCTGAGTTTTTCGCTTTCCTCCATCAATTGCTCTGGTGTGATCTCCCCCCGACTGAGTTGAAGAAGCAGTTCTTTTTTGCGGGTCGTCTTGTCACGGTAGTCACGCACGCCATCAATGAGTCCCTGTAACTCGGTGATGTCTTTCAACTGCACCTTGATCTGTTGGAAGTGGCGAATCTCGTCGGCCAGCGGTTTGAGGCCGTCCCATTCTTGCGGCACGATGTCCAGGTAGCCCCACAGACGCGGGATGAGCACGTTCAGGTCGCCGTAGGGCCGCCCGTCCATACGGAAATAACGGTTCGGATCATCCAACGTCTGCTGTACCATACCGATCTGCCGAGGTGTGGCATGGTGGCGCGCCAGCAACACGCGGGAATCACCCAAATAGCCGATGTAGGATTGCAATAGAGCCAGTTCGTCCTCGGTGATGGGGAACTTAGCCGGGGCGCGCTGTTCGAGCAGTGGCCGATCGGCCAGCCGGTAGGTGGGGATGAGCAGCGTTTTGCCTTGCACTTGCGGGTTCACGTTCAGGCTGAGTTGGTGGGTGGGTACGTCACCTTCTTCCTGCCGCATCTGCGCGATGACGGTGTGCAGTGCTTGTCGGTTGGTGCCGAAGATGAAGAGCGTTTCCAACGGCGACACAACGTCCCGCAGCGCGGCAAAGCGCGCGTCACTTACCTGGTCGCCCAGGTATTGCAGTCGCCGGCGGGCGTTGGGCAATGGTTCAATGCGCACGCCGCGCCCTACCGATTGCAGGATGAATTTCTTGGCGTCGGTGCCGGTGCCGATGTTGACGTAGGTGATGACGTTGGGCCGGTTGGAGTCCCAGCCTTCATAGAAGCTGCGCGATCCCATCAGGATGTTGATGTCTGAATCGTCATGATTGAGGCGCTCGAAGTAGCCTTCGTCGTCGAAACCGGCGACGACTTCGTACTCCGCCAATTCGCGCTTGAGCCAATCGGTGATGTCGCCGATCTTGATGAGGGCAAAAGGCCGGTCGGCGGTCTTGAGTTTGAAGGCGATTTCTTGCCGGTTGGAAGGGCGCGTCAACACTTCGATGCTGCCCGCGCCGGTGGTGTGATAGACACTGGCCCGCACGTCAGCCAATGTCAAAGCCTCGTACAAGGCGGCATCGGCCTGAAATTGCGTGCCCTCAAAGAGCAGTTCCGGCCCGGTCTTGAGTTCGGTCCACAGTTCGGCCTTGGCTTCGGCAAAGGCGGACGCGGCGACTTCGCCTTGGGCGATGCGCTCCACTTCGCGGAAGAACAGCTTCAGGTCGGCTTCTTCCACATTGACAGAGTTGACCAGGACCAGCAGCAGCGGGCTGTGATAGGAGACCTCACCCCCCGCCCTCTCCACAGAGCGGAGAAGGGGAAGGTTCTGTCGCGCTTGGCGCACGTAGGCTAACAGCAGCAAAGCCTTGAGGACGATCTTCTGCTTTTCGGTGTGGGTGTAGTCGTCGCGCTCGCGGAAGGCACGGTTTTCTTGCTTGAGGATGGTAATGTGTTTGCCGTACCCGCTGGCGACAAAACGTGCCAGATTGAAGTCGTAGGCCGTAGTTAGTTTGTCGCGGTCATCGGTGAAGGTGGCGGAGAAGTTGAACAGGAAGCCGTTGCGGGCCAGGATGGAATAGATGTGCTGGCGTTTGGAATCCTCGCGGTCGCCCTTGTGCGCCTCATCAAGCAGGATGTACCAGCGCCCGGCGTTTTCGTAGTTGCGATAGTCCACGATCTTCTCTTTCTGCTCGTCGCTGAGGTTGTCCGAACGGTAGATGAAGACGGGCAATTCCTGATCGCGGAACAGGGAAGGCGTCCCGCGCATCACGTCGGGATAGGCGCGCAGGTCGTGCAGGCGGATGCGGGGCCGGTCCAGGCCGCCGCTGGCGGGCATGGTGTTGTACTCGTCCACATGGACGCGCAGCTGGGTCAGCAGGTCGTCGCGGTGGGTGAGCACCATGACGTCGTGGGCGGGAATGACGCCGCGCCCGCGCAAGTGCCACAGCATTTCCAGCAGCTTGACCAGCACCAGGGTCTTGCCGCTGCCGGTTGCCATCCAGAAGCCCATGCGGTTGATGAAGTGCTCGTAGGCAATGCCGCCGGCCAAGCGTCCGCGTTCGGGCAGGGAGATGGGATAGTAATCCGTCAGCAGCGTCTCGATGTCGCGGCGGGTGCGCCTGAGCGACAAATCCAGCGCCGGGCCGGTGAGGTTGTAGCGGCCATACCAGCGGTAGAGGTCGCGTTTGCGCAGCGCGACGTCGGCGTCGGTCTCGCCGGGGCGGTAGTCGCGGGGTTCGGTGTAATAGCGCCACAGCGCCTTGAGCGCATTGGTGAGCGCGGCCTGTTGGTACTCCCACAGCATTTTGTGCCGGGAGAAGGTCGCCAGGTCTACCGTCGTCCAGGCGGGCGGCAAGTCGTTGAAGGATAGCGTGTCGAGCAGCTCTTGTAAATTTCGCATCCCTACCACCAAATCAACGGCTTGACCAGTCCCCACTCCGGGTTCACCAGGTCGGCTCGCGTGCCGTCGCGGAACTCCACGGCCTCGGCGGTGATGCGCTGGATGGGCTTGCCGGTGACGCAGGAGAGCGTTTCGGCCAGGTCAATGTCGGGATAGAGGCGCTCCAGGTGGACGGTGACGCTTTCGGTTTCGGTATCTAAGTCCACAGCTTCCAGCATTTTCAGGTCGCGGAGGAAGACGTAGCTGCTGTACGGGTCAGCGTAGGGGTTGTGGAACAGGTCGGCGTCTTCGTAACGCGCCAGGCGGAGCGCATCTTCGTATTGTTCCAGGCGGTAGTATTTGAAGAAACCACCACCTTGCCAGTTTACGTCTTTAGAAATGCCAGATTTCTCACCAGAGAGCACCCTTTTCATTCTGGGCATCACTATCGTGTCGAAATGCTCTCCCATTTCAACACCTAACCATTTGCGCCCCAACTTATGTGCAGTAGCTATTGTCGTGCCAGACCCTAAAAAGAAGTCCATTATCAACGCCTGTTTTGGCGAAGCTACTTCGATTGCACGTTGTAGAAGTTCCTCCGGGTTCTCTGTAGGAAAACTGGCGCCAAAGACATAACCCTTCAGATCTGTCCATACAGAGTCCACAGGAGTATCTTCTGTTTGAAGATATTCAGGAAGACCTTGAATTCTATTGCCCTCCAAATCTGTAAATGACAGTTTGTCATTGATGCGAATGCGTTCTTCTGCCTCCATTTGTTCTATTCTATCTTGGGTAAATGTCCAATGGCGGCCATCAGGGGGTAATAATTCGCGCCCAAGTATAACCCTTTCCGGGGGGTGCCTTAACCCTGGCGAACTCATCCCTCGCCAATTAGGATCGATTTCTTGTCCGCAGAATGAACACAATCTCGAACGCATTTGTTCTTGGAAGTAAGGAACATCCGATTTGCTATAATAGAACAAACTATCTGTCGCAACATTGAAATTCTTTAATCCTCGCAGTTGCCTTCTGAAGCGGTTAATGATGATTTCATTCCCGAAGTTTGCTTCACCAAATATACCATTTAGTAATAACCGCACCAACATATTTCCGTTGTAGTCACAACGAACAAATATACTGCCCTGCGGTGAGAGCAAATCCCGCGCCAGCTGGACACGGTTTTCCAAAATGGTCGTCCATGTTGAATCTTTGTACTTTACGGAATAAAGAAAGTCACCATTTGCTTCCAGATTGAATGGAGGATCGATGTAAATTGCTTGTACAGACTCTTTGAACTTAGGTTCTAAAGTCCGTAACGCTTGGTAATTCTCGCTATGCACCAGCCACCCATCAAGTACCTCATCCAGGTCATCGAACAGGGCGAGAATATCAAGTTCCAGATCGGGGAAGTAACGGGTGTCAATCGGTAGGTATTGGTAAGCATCATCCACCCGTTGCCCAAACAAATCCCGCTGCCACGCATCCTCCGGTGTGAAGCCTCCGCCCACCATTCCCAATTCGCGCCACTCGCCCAGTTGCGCCGTCATCCCCGGATGCGCCAAAACCCGCCGCAGCACCGCGTCACCCTGCTCTGCTGCGGCAATCCGGTCTAACGTGATGACATAATGGCTGCCGCGCACAAACTTGGGCTTGTTCCACACCTTCACCAGTTCGTCCTCGAATTGCGCGATGAAGTCAATCAACTTGTAGGCGATATCGCGCAAGACCTGCAACTGTTGCACGCGGATCGCCGTCCAGGTTCCTTCCTCGCTGAAGACGTACTGGTACATCCACAGGTCGAATTGCTCGCGCAGGAAAGCGCGGGCGTCCTTGTTGATGAAGTAATCTACCTCGCTCTGCCGCTCAAAGAGGCGGAAGGCGCGTTCCAGAACTTCTTCGCGGGGTTCGGTGTTGGTGGCGCGGAGGGCGCGCTGAATATCCGCCATCTTCGTCTTGCTGCCGCGCTCGGAGTAAGTCACGGTAAAGACCAATGCGTCATCGGCGCGTTTCTCGGCGAAGTCGAAGACCAGGGCGCGCTTCTCGTTGGATTGCTTGTGCTGTAGGGTGCTCACGTCGAAGTAGAAGGTGAAGTTATCTACCTTGATTTCCATATTCTGGAACAGGCGGTCAGTTTTGACGTAGTAGAGCATGTGGGTTTTCCAGAACAACATCACGTCGCGGTCGTCGGTGTAGACGCGCGCGTAGACGTTCTGGTGCAGGGGGGTGTAGCGGAAGTAGATGGAGCCGCTTTCGCTGAAGTAGCGGTGGAAGAAGGAGTAGAGCTTGTCGAACAATTCCTCGCGGAACGTGGGGAAGGGCGTGAGCGCGGCGCGCACGTCGGCCTGCAAGCGCGGCGCAATCCCCTGCTCGAAGTAGCGGGCCTTGATGCGCATCAGGTTGATGTAGCCGGATTCGCCTTCGACGGGCGCGCCGATGAAGACGTCTTTGAGAGCTTGGAGGAACTTTTGTTCGTGGGTCATTGGGACTCCTTGAGTATGATTACGGTAGTTCTCTTTCGGCTTTGATCAAGAACAAGATATTCGCAGCCGTCATATTTAAGGCATATTGAGCGAAGTATTCAGGTATATTGGCCAATACAGGACCCTGCCCGTGACCACTGAGTTTGTTTCGCACTGTGGGAACTCCACTTTCAAGAATTGAGCGCATGGCGGTGAATTCAGCCTGTAAAAAGGATGGGATAAGGCCATTATCAAAACATATACCGAGAAGTTTTTTTGCTGTATCTTCTTGGCTATAAGGCCATTTTCGTTGATCGCAGACTACCTTCATCGTGCTCTCGAACGACTTGAGACATTCATTCAAACATTCAGGATATCTTCTATGGCGGTAATGTTCGTGAGCTTTTAGAAATTCCTCATTTGCACCCTGGTAGGTTTTTGGGGCTAGGAACTGGAGAGCCGGTTTAATCACCTCTGAATGCAATAATTGCGAATCAACACGTATTAACCGCCCAGACTCAAATTGGTACCCTATGCCGTGCTCCCGGAATCTAAAATTTAGCTCTTCAATAGCTGCATCAGGCGATATAGAAATGTAAGTATTTTGGTGCCGCCGATCTTGACGAATAACCGTATCAACATAACGAAAGGAAATCTCAATTACATCCAGGACTTTCTCTAATTCATCACAGGATAAGAAAAAACTAAAAAGACCTGTAGCTGCATCCGGTTCATGTCCATTTGTCAGACGGAAAAAGCCGTACTCTCTACAAAGAATGTCGTAGATAAATTTGTAACTTTTACCACAAGGAGCATAAGGGTTCGTATCCGTGCCGATTGCGTCACGTAGGATGTGGACTATTTGTACACGCAGAGGATCGGGGATCTCATCATACTTATATACATCAGGGCCTTTCTCAAGGTGTTTCTGACGTTTCGAAAACAGATCAAAGACTTTCATGTCTGAATTCCTATCAGTCCAACGAAAGATAAGTGGCAAGGAGCATTATAAGAACCAGTAGCACGTTACTTTGTCACATAGAGGTCAAAGAGAAACACTTGAACAATTATGCGTCTGTCGTTATCCTCTGCCGTCGAGAAAATATACCGCCATATCCCCGACTCTTGTTGTTGGCCTAAATCCCTGTAAAGCCGTTGGTGCTGTTGAATAGCCTTCGGCGTTTCCTCTAGCAAATTGGAGAACTTAGCATTATGCTTGTTAAAAAGGATAATGGCACATTTACAATCTCGCCAAGTCAGGTATCCAAGCAATTGATCCACGGCGGCGGTTAATTCCTTCGCACCATGCCAGATTTTGCACTCTGCCACAAATGCCGATCTATCCTCTGCTTCTATACGAATATCGGTTTTGCCCGTGTTACGAAATGTTTCTCCAGTTGCTGCGCCTTTGTAGTGGCCGTTTAGGTGGGCTAACAGTATATTTCGCAAGTCGGTTTCATTGAGAACCGTATACGTGGCCGGAGTTGTTTCAAACGTTCTGCCCTCGTGGCGAATGATAGTCAAGATGTCTTCGTAATCACTATCAGTGATACCAGGTTCCGGTTTGTATCCGCCTCTAGGACGCTGCGGTAGGGGCCGTACCAGTCGTTTTTCAACCCGAATCGGTTGGATACCTGGCACGCCATCTTTTTTCTTGAGGGGGATATTGAGAGACTTGACAACACCTTCTTGTTTCTGAAGCCTTACACGTCGTTCTCGAATTGCTTGACGAATCTGTGCATCAAGTTGCATATTGAACTTCTGGACATCGGACTCTTGAGTTTTTAAGTAACGTTGTATAAGGCTGAGGTCTCGATCCAGTTGCTGTTTGACGTTGTCAGCAGGTGAATCGGTAGGTTGTTCGATAATGATATCGAGGGAACCAATTTCTTTATGGCTTGGCTGCCTAATTTGTCCACTCGGTAATGTAAGTGTCCAACTTGAAGGACGTAATTGCCATAACACAGCATCTCCTGTGAAAGGTATTGAGACGGTGACTCGAACTGAGGGTACATAAATCGGTCCTCTGTCGTTGAAAGGATTGCGTTCATGTGAAATACTCACATCAATCTTGCTTTCTTCCGACTCCATTGTCATTTCATCTTCATAGAGCTTTATAGGTTCAACGAAAAGGCTTGGCTGAATGCGTTCCACTAAATCGTCGTCAGATGCCATAAGGAATTGATCTTTAGGAATTCCGTTGACTTTTTCTGATACGGTAGCCGCTTGAGCATTTAGCGTAGCAATAAGATCGCCTTCGGAAAATAGATTGTCTGTGATACTCCTAACCATTGTCTTGTGCCTCGTTTAATTCATGCGCCGCGAATCGTGTTGCGTATCACGCACAAAATATGAACAATACAGCCCTCCGGCAGCTGCACATTGAAACGGGTGTGATACTCTATTTCCACCACGGCACGCTCATCACCGTTAATCGAAACCCCAGGTGTTGGTCACACTGTGGAACGATTTTTGTGTTAGTGGTAAGTATAGAGGAAATGGGGAAAGGGTCAAGTAGAATGCATATACTGCAAGATACGATTTAGGCAGAACATAATTACGCAAGCCTGCCACATACCACGAAGTTTGTTAGTGAAACGTCTTAATGGTAAAATGAATGTGTCAGTCCAAGTTACAGGGAAAATACAAATGAATCAAGAAATAGATACAGTGCCCAGCCATTGGTTTGACAAAGGCGTTGCTCTAAAGGTTGTGCAACATTACTTCCGACGCGGGAAAAACATCATCCGAATCGCGGTCGGCTTTTTCACCGTTCGTGGGTATAACCTGATCCGTACTTCAGCTCGGGGCAAAAAGCTATTTATCCTGGTGGGTGTAAATGAGCCGGGTGAAGATCGCGTCAAGCGGGTCATCATTAAAGAAATCATGGAAGATCTGAATTCTGGTGTAGATGAAGACCGTCGTGCTGCTGTTCAGGAGTTAGTGGACAAGATGGAGGGTGGCGATTTCCGCATTGTAGACGCTCACGCTATGGATCATCATGCCAAGCTCTATCTTATAGACAATGATATCGCCCTGGTAGGTTCTGCAAATATCTCAGGCCGCGGTTTGATCGAGGCGATTGAGGCTGGATGTATGGTTGATACACCTCAATATGTCGCTGATTATGTAAAGTGGTATGAGGACTACTTTTACTCCCCTCAGTGCTTTGATATAACGCAAGCCTTGATTGATGCTCTACGTCGCTGGCTGGGGTTAGCTACTCCTTGGGACATCTATTTGAAAACGCTCAATGCACTGCGCTATCTTGAGGATACTCACCTTCAGCGCGCGACATATCGCCGACCAGTTGGATTTCAAACCGACGTTATCGCTCGAGCATTACGTCAGATAGAGGATTACCGTGGAGCGATGGTCGTAGCTTCAACAGGATTGGGCAAGACTGTTATCGCTACCGATATTGCGCTTCGCTTGAAAGAGGTTGGAGAAATTCTGAATGTGTTGGTGATCGGCCCGAAAGCTGTCGCGAAGAATTGGCAAATGCATTTACTGCCGACAGGTCTTCATACAGTGTACTTCAATCCCTCGGCACTGGATGCAACCGATGTTAAACAGAATCGACATTGGGAAGAATTACAGGATATTTTCAAAGTCGTAGACGAACAATGGTTGCTGATCATCGACGAGAGTCATGAGTTCCGCAAGTACCATCAAGAGACTTGGCAGGGGGGACAAACCAAACGCGTAGTCCGAACAGCCTTTACACGGCTGCTTCCGGTTATCAAAAATAGCAAAGCAAAGGTGCTGTTGTTGACCGGGACGCCTCTTTCAACAGGTATCGATAACGTCAATAGTAGGACAATGGCACATTAGGCAGGATCTCTTGAGTGAAAATGCAGTAGATTGCATTGTTTTCTTAAGCGTGATTGACGCGAGCGAGTGCGATTAAGCAAATGAGTACAGACCAAATCTTGAGCTTCAGCTATCGACAACTGTCGCAAGGGCAGCGTGGCCCGCAACAATTCACGCACATTGGCCACCGACAGACGCAACAGGCTGTCCACGCCCAACTCAGAGGGCAAGGTGTCGTCAGTGGGGAATTGCCCGCGCCACTCCCAGCGGGTTTCGGCAATGAACCAACTGGCCAAGATGGTCAAGGCCAATTGATGTTCCCAGGCGCAATACTTGAGCGCCTGAAATTCATCCCAGCCCAATTCAGATTTGGCATCCCGGATCGAACACTCCACAAAACCGCGCGCCGATTCCATATACGCCAACCGCAACAAGGCGGTGTCGGCGGGCGCATTGCTGAACGCGTACCGGATCTCCCCATCTGCTTCGCGTCGCACGACCAGCCATTCCTGAGTGGGCATCTCATCGCGCAAGGTCCATACCTGGCGCGCCGCGCTCGGTGGCTCGCACGCGCACGGTTTGCCAGACCGTGTCCGTGTGCAGCGCCACGTCCCGCACCGCGCTGGGCTTCTCCGGCGACAACACGCGCGGGCGGCGCGGCTGCTTCCTCCGTTTCTGCGACGCCGGCACGCCCCACACAGGGCGATGCAGGTACACGCGCATAGTGCTAGGCACATCCGCCATATACACAATCTGCGCCGCGGCCAACTTGGCGCGAAACCAGTTCGCCCGACCATACAAATCATCGCAGGCAAACCAGTCACAGGGTACACCCGCCGCGCGCACCCGCTCAATCATCTGCCAGCCCAGCATCACTTTGGTTTGGAATGTGCGGCTTTCGGGCAGCCCTATGCGCTGGCGACGGGGAAGCGCCTCTGGCGCGAACCAGGCTTCGGGCACAAACAACTCGCCATCAATCCACGTCCAAAGGCCCCCGCACGCCATGGTCAGAAATACCCCCACCTGGCAGACATCCTCTTTCCCCAAGCGCCCATTATGTTGCCGACCACTGCCCGCACTACTCAGGCCCGCTTTAGCATCAGCGCTCTCGTCCAAGATCAACACGCGCTCCTTCTGCTCCCCCCACAGCGCGGTAACTTCGCGTTGGACTTGGTCTATCACACTCCGCCCCGACCACGGCGAATTGCTCATAAAGTGCTGGATAGTGTCGGCGTTCTCCAACGCTTCTGCGGCAATCCCGCTATAGGTGCGCTTGTGTATCATTCGCAGCATGCCGCTCAGATAAGCGTAGCCATGCGCCCCTTGATCGCGGGTGCGTGTCCAGAAATGAGGCCGATAGCGTCCCCAAATCTGTCGCAAACGCTGCGGCAATTGTTCCACCGCCACAGTTGGCAGACCCCACCGACTTGCTTCCAATATGTTTTTGTTAGCAGTTTGTTCGTCATTCGTTCATTTATCGCACATTTGTTGTTTTCCGCAAGGACGCAGTTTTTTGTTAGTAATGTGCCATTGTCCTAATAGTCAGTTATTGCTTTTGCCACACACAGATCAGCAAAGTACTGAATCGCAGTTGATGCGCGAATACACACATTCATACCCTAACGCTTGGCGCATTAGCAACCTTTCTGACTTGAGAACGTTATCAGTGAGTTCGTGCATCACCACACCTTACGTAGCACGCCATTACGGTCGCGTGGATGAAGAAAACCGGGGCACATATATTGACTTCAATGGAGAACATCAATATATCCCCCAGATCGTACTTTATCGCATTAACACGGCACTGCCACTCGAACAGGAAATTGTGACTATCTTCCGCCACGGGTATCTGATTACGACCAGCCATAACCCGATGTATAAGACCGCGATTGAGCGCACAGCACGTGTGGCTTGGGGTAGCTCACCCTGGATGTTACGTGATGTGCTAAGTAGTTCGGTGCAAAGGTCCGGCTGGAAAGCCTACCATGTCAATTTCAAAATGGATATGGATGCGCGGCTCCGCAGCAACCAATACACTTTTGACTTCACAGATCAGAAAGAACGACGAGTGAAGCGGCTGAATGAGATTATCGAGCGAATTGAACAACTCCAATTCGCGGACGATCCCAAGTTATTGTCATTGATCGAACTACTGGATCAGGCACATAGTGCGGGGAAAAAGGTTTTGATTTTCTCTGAGTTCTGGGCTACCGTCGCATATTTGGATTCCGCACTACGACAGATGCGCCCTGTTTTTCAGGTAGCCAGTTTGATCGATCTGATTGAACCGGGTAAATACAAAGTAAAAAAAGATCGGGAGATTGAGAATATCTTGCGTGGATTTGCTCCAGTAGCCAACGGCGGCACGCTTGCTGACAGTCGTTATAATGTTTTCCTGGCTACCGATGCTTATGGTGTAGGTGTCAATATGCAGGACGCCCAGATCGTAGTGAATTACGACCTGGCTTGGACAGCTATCGAGCCTGCGCAACGGGCCGGTCGCGTTCTTCGGTTTTGGCACAGACCCCGTACTGTCGAGCTATATGCATTTGTGCCTACGATACAAGATAAGTCGACCGAAGAGGCGCGGAAAATGGGACGGCGTTGGGAAAGCCTCACGCGCCGACATCAGCAGGCCAGTACACTCCTTGAATTACCCGCATTAACCACACAGATCGAACCCGAAACGATCGATCTACCCTCTTTAGCAGGACCGAAAATTCAGGAACTTGGCACGCTAGATTTGGAGAAATTGGATCAAGAACAAGATATTCCAGTAACGCCAGTCTTCCGACACATGGCACGCCTCGAAGGACGTCGTGATGAGGTGCGCAGTATCCCCGATGATATTAGCAGCGCCAAAACTTACCGAGGAGATCGTCCCTTGCTGTACGTCTTGCTTCGATATAAAGGAAAGTATCATTGGGGACTGTACGATATCCGTAAACGTGAGTTGCTACCCAGGCAGTCCGATCTAAAGTTACTTGATTTGATAGAATGTGACGAAAACACCCCAACCGCCGCCATAGATGCAGATATGATCGACCGATATGGTAACACTTGCGTACAGTCTTGGTGTGATACTAATCAAGTCGCGGCGGAACAAGTTGCCCGCATCTGTACCCTTTACCTGGTACCAGAAGGGGAGGATCACTTGAGTAATCTTATCAATTGATCCAAAGGAACCTGTAGATAGCCTGCACCAGACTTTTAGTGACTGGTGCAGGCTCTTTTTACTTCTTGGTTTCTTGATGATTGCAGGTCAATTTTATGGGGTGTTTTCCCTCCTCCCCAAAAATCGCCACTGCGTCGCCACGACCTCAACCTTGGCCTGCTGCACAAAGCCCTGCGCGTTCGCCGCCAGTTCATTGCGCTCCGCATCGCTCAAGCCCTCGACGCGACGCACCAGATGGACCAGGTTCTCCCGCGTGTCGCGCTGCTGCAAGAACCCGGTGACCTCCACCTGGTCGCCCTGCCGCCACGACGGCGCATTGCCCACAGCCTGCGGGAAACACACATCGATGGCGTCAAAGTTCTTGCCGTCGGGATTCGGCAACATCCCCGGCTGGCGCGGGATCAACACCCGATACACCGTCGTCTGATCCGGCGACACCCGCCGCCGAACCACCGTACCTGATAAAGATATGTTGTTCATTGAAATCCTCCTTGTAGTTGTCAGTTGTCAGTTTTCAGTTGTCAGTCAGTCTTCAGAAGGCAGTGGTCAGTTTTCAGGGAACGTTCTCAGTTTGTGTGGGGTTGCATAGCAATGAAGCTACAACAGCACTAACACTGAGCACTGAAAACTGACCACTGATAACTTCTCACGGCTCCAGCACCGCCTGCGCTTCGATGACGGGGATCGCCAGGCCGGGCGTGAAACTGCCACATTGCGCGCCGTTGGCATCGGCCCCGGCGGTCTGGGCCGCGGCCCAGGACACCATCTTGTTGTAGCCCAGGCGGCTCAAGTCGTAGACACACCACGCACCTTGTTGTTCGCCAGAGCAGCCAAACAGCGGCCCGGTAATGTTCCGCCAGCGCCACTCCACACAGCGCTCGGTCTGATACCAGTTGTCCTCTCCGGCATGCTCCCCGGAACTGCACCCGCGCGCGGGGATGCCCAACGGCGGCGTGTCGCGGTAGAAGCAGTCGCCCCACTCGCGGCGCGTGCATTGCAGTTCGTCGTACTTCCACGTCCACTGCGGATACCACCAGGTCTGCACCCCGCCCTGGTACGCCGGCATATCCCACGCCAGCACCCGTTCGTCACAGGTACAGTCACGGTCCTGGCATACCGGATTCCAGCGCGGGCCGTTGGCGGTGAGGCCATACGATGAGGTCTGGAAAGTGTGTTCCAGGTACACCCCTTGAGTGGCGCTGCCCCCGCCATTCCATTCGCGGTCGCCTATGGTGATCAGCGACGCATACGGCGGGGTGTAGCCGTAGACTGCCGTTGCCCCCTGTGTCCAGCGTTGCCAGGCCGCGCCGAGTTGCAGGTTCACCCGCGTCCCTTCAGCGGGTTGACCTACTGGCGCAGGACACGTGGGGACGTCGTCCGGATCACTGTAGGTCGCCCCGTAGTCCACGCTGCACGGGAACGCCTTGCCCGCGGAAAAGGCTTCTGCACGGTTGGGCGCGCCGGTGTACCAGATTTTGGTCGGCAGGCCCACCAGGGAACGCGGCCAGGGGTTGCGCAAGACCTGCGCGGGCGGGATGAGGACTTGCACGTGGATATCCCAACTCCAACGGTCACAGATCTGGTCGATGCCGCCGGGGTAGACGTTAGGCACATCGTCACAGGGCCAGACGTTGGGATCAGGTTGTCCCGGCGTGGCGCGCGGCGTGGGGGTGACCGGGTCGCACTCGCCCTCGGCGGCGCAGCGCGCACGGATGACGTAGCAGTCTCCCCCATTCACGCACCACCACAGGACGACGGCCTTCCCTGAAGGACAGCCGGGCATAATCCCGTCCGGGCCGGAGACGATGCAAGTGGAACTGTAGTAGCCGTTGCCGGGCAAGCCTGCCGGGGGCGTCGCCGTGGGTCGTGGCGGCGCAGGTGTGCCACCGCCGCCTCCACCGCCGCCAGGCGTCGGCGCTGGTGGACCGGGCGTGGCGCTGCCGCCTCCCCCGCCACCGCCAGAACCGCCGCTGGCGCACTTGAAGCAGCCGCTCAGTGGATCGCCGCAGCAGGCGTTGGGCGGCGGCGCACAGCATGCGCCTGCCGGGGTCGCTACGATGGCCAGCGCCCACAGGACTAGACCACTGATCAGCAACAAGAGGCCGATGCGGAGCACAGTCTTACGTTTGTCTTTCGGGTGCAACATTGTCATCAGCGCCTCCTTACCACGTTTCCGGCGGGGCGGGCAGTGCCGTGGCTTCCCAGCCGGTGAGTCGCCAGACGCCGTCCGGACTTAGCCGGAACATGGCCGTCACCAGGTTGTCGCGCGCGTCAATCTGGTCATCGCCGAGTTGTGCCAGACACGGCACACGGCCCAGGGATTGGCACATCGCCGGATCGAAGATCAGCACGGCCTGGATACCGAGCACTGCTTGGGTCAGTTGGCAGTGGGTCGTATCGTCGCAGCGGATGGGATTCTCCGGCCCCAACGCGGAGTGGACGAAGACGAACTGCGTGTCCAACAACGACCAGGCATAGTCGGCGGCCACGTAGTCCCGCGCTTGCGCGATGCTGGCGTCACGGTCATAGGCCGCGAGCAACGCCTCGGCATCCAACACGCGGGTGCGTTGTAGCAGCACGATGAACGCCCGGCGCAACGCCTGTTCCTCGGCGATGGGCGGCGTTAGATACACCCGCTTGCCGCCGGTGTCGTGCTGTTCTAGCCAGCCGGTCGGTATGGGTGTTGCCGTGGGTGGCAGCGTTGCCGTCGCCGTGGGGATCGGCGTCGCCTCCAGGTCGATGCGCGGCGCGGTCAGCCAGCGATAGAGCTGTACCCCACCGGCCAGCAGGATGCCGCCGAAGATGACCCCGACGGCCAGTAAGATGTAGCTGGTACGTTTGAGTTTATTGTGTTGTCGTTTCATTCAATCTCCTTTGGAAAATAGTTACAGGTTGCAAGTTGAAAGTTGGAAAAGTTGAGAATGGCGAATGGGGAAAGGGGAATGGTGACAAATGGCAAGGAACGCTGATTCGCTCATTCGCTGATTCTCCATTCTCTCAATCACCCCCTCCCCCAATCTCTCCATCTCCCAATCTCCGTCACTCGTTCTCCGCCATCGTACCCCACGCAGGACGGGCGCGGCCACGCACGCTGACGTGAACCGTGGGACCGTCGATGAGCACGACGGGGTGTAAGTCCGCCTGACAGATGAGTTCCACGCGGTTGGCCCACACTTGCGGGACGCCGCAGGTCACCTGTCCACGGGTGTTGGTCGCAGCGATGTTGCGCGCCACGGTCGCGGCGTTGGGCGTCAACGCCACGCGCCCGGTGCGCAGATACAGCGCCACGTCCAGTTCCTGGGCCGCTGCGTGCGCCGCCGCATCAGCCGCCATCTGCGCCAGGCGGTAAGTGCGGTACATCAAGCCACCTTCGATCAGGATCGCCGCCAGCAGCAAGAGTAGCGGTAACAGAATCAACACCCACACCAGCACCTGCCCCTGTTCTTCCCTCTTAACCTCTATGCCCATACTTCGTACCTCTCCATTCCTCATTCTTAATTCTCCATTCTTCATTCTTCACTGCCACCGTGACTTCCACCTTTCGATGCGGAACGTCGCACCTTGCCAGAGCGTCACACGGTCACCGCCGAAGAGCAGCGGGGCCAGCGGGATGTCGCTGACCGGCACGGCCACACCGACGTAGTTGGTCACCGTCCCGCCACGCTGCCAGCCCGCGGCGTCCAGTTGCCACGCCATTGGCGCAGCGTCGATCCCGTTGGCGGTCAGGTTCAGGGCCGTGGCGCGATACGCCTGGTACACGGCCTGGTAGGGATTCAGGCTCTCGGCGGCGTAGCGCCCGCCGGTGAAGGCGGCCTGGTCTACAGCAAGGGCCACAAAGAGCACCCGCCCGAAGCCGATGACCGCCGCCAGGATCAGCAGCAGCACCGGCAAGGCGATGAGCATCTCGATCAAGGCTTGTCCTTGTTCGGTATGGGTTGCGGGTTGCAGGTTACAGGTTGAAGGTTGTGGGTTTTGAGTTGGCATTGGTTTACCTCCCATTGTTCATTGGCATTGTGGTTAAAGTGACGACGGTATCCCGCGCGGTTGCTCCTGGCGACACGTAGGTCTCGACGAGGCCGACACGGTAGGCGGTGTAGAAGTCACCGTAAGGCACGGCGACCACTTCCCACAGCAGTGGACCCGGTATAACGTCCAGCACACGGGTAGCATCGGGGGCCAGCGGCGTGTCCGGGCAGACCACGCAGACCGGTTCGTTGTCCAGCGTCCACACACTCACCGTCTCGCCCGTGGCATTGACCAGGGTGACGGCAGCGGTGGTCGTCGGTGTGGCCAGACGCGCCTGCACCAACCGCGCCCCGACCAGGGTGCTCGCGGCGATCAGTAGCGGGATGCACAGCGCCGCCCCCCACCACCAGCGGCGGTTAGCGCGCCGTCGCAGCAGTGTGATCGGTCGTTGGACGACCAGCACCCACGTCGCCTGGCGCGGGACGGCAGGGATCGCGCCCTGTAACCGCTGCGCTGCCAGATAGTGCCACACGGCGGAGACCTCGGCTTGCGTTTCGGGGTTGTCCAGCCGATAGACCTGGCCTGCTGCCGGACGTTTGCGCGGCGTTGCCACGGTAAAGCAGTAGCTTACCCCCTGGTGATCCAGCACCGTGAAGGCCAGCGCGTCGCCGTCGATGTGCGGCAAGGTGTCGCCTGCGATGCGTACCGGCGTATTCAGCGCGTCGGTAGCAATCTGACCAAGGATGTGCCACCAGGCATCCAGGGCTTGTAAGCGAGTATCAACGTCGCGGCGGTGAGCCGCCACGCGCGCCGCCGCATCCTCGGCGATCATCCGGCGCTTCATCGCCAGGTCTTGACGGGTGTAGCCAACGAAACGCACAATGAGCCACAAAGCCAGCACTCCCACGCCGCCGGCCACTGGCCACACCCAGCCCGGCAACGTCGGCCATTGGGCGGGTGTGGCAGTGGCATCTGCGGTCGGAGTGACGCTGATCGTCGCTGCCAATACAGCCGTGGGTGTCGCCGCTTGCGTTGCAGTGGGACGCGGTAAGGTCACCGTTGCCCTGGGCACATCCGCCGTTGCCGTGGGTGCATCCACGACAACCTGCGTCGGCGTGGACAGTTCCGCTGTGGCCGTTGGGGACAGCGGCTCGGATGTCGCGGTGGGCAACGGTTCGGGCGTCGGCGTCGGCGGTTCCGGCGCTTTGGTCGGCGGCGCGGGTGGTACCACGACCGGCGGCGGTGCGATTGGCGCGGGCGTGGGAGGCGGTGTGGGCTTCTGGGCCTGAACCGGCCCGGCCCACACCACCAATCCCAGCAGGAGGAGCAGGAGTAGTCGCTGCATCACGCCTGCGGCCTCCCCATACGCGCCATGCGCCAGAGGATGAACGCATATAGCGCCAGCAGCACACCACTTCCGACCAGCAACCACTCTGGTTCGCAACCCGTTTCCGGCAAGAGCACTACTGTCGTCACTGTTGGGGTCTGCATCGGAGTAGCCGTCGTCGCCAAGGCAGTCGGCGTTGAAAGGACGGGTGGCTTGACCGGTGTAGGGAACGGCGTCGGCTTCTGTGGTAGGGGCGCAGCCAGACCCGGTGCGCGCCGTAGGATACGGGCGTCAGCACCTGGCGTCGGCGTGGGCAACGGTGCAGGCTTGTCGGTAGTTGGTAGGTTGCTCTGCGGTGTCGTTGTCATTCCTTGTGTTACCCGCAGTGTGTAGCCGGTGTCCGGTCCGTAGACGCGCCAGTCGTAGCTGCGCACCAGCGTGCTGTATACGCCATTGGCCGGAGCCGTCCACACGATGCGCGAAGTCACATCCCGTGGGTAGTTCACGTCGTCGTTCTCCGCCAACGGCGTCGCGCAGTCATTGGTGGCATACAAGGCCAGCAGGGTGTCAGCCTGTGGCCCCAAGTCACCCGTTTCGAGCACGTAGGTCTGCCCGGCGACGGCCTGAAACGCAAACCAGTCGTTGTCGTTCTCGCCGTCGAAGTCATCGCGGTAGAGCGTCTCCCACGCACTGTCGAGACCTGGACATATCCCTGGCGCGTCGGCGATCTGCACCACGGGCGGCGCGGGAGGATACCCACGCAACACCAACGGTAGGAAGATGCGCGTCGGGCGATATACCTGCACCGTTGCTGACTTGCTGACCGGGCCATAGCTGTCGCTCTGCGCAACGGCGGTATTCGTAAGGAACAGACCTTCTGTTCCCGTGTCCACCGTGGCGCGGTAGGTCAGCACCGCGATTTCCTCGTAGCTCAACGTTGCCAGGTGTAATGAGAGAGCATTGTCACCCACAGTGACACTCCCCTTGTCTGCCTTGACGCTCTCCGGCAGCAAGGTCAAGCCCCTTGGCAGCGTGTCGCTGACGACGATGTTGGTCTGCGGACGCACCCCATTGTTGGTCACAGCCACGATGAAGGTCAGCGTCTCGCCCACCTCGGTGCGTTCCGGGCTAACGTCGCGGTAGGTCTTTTCGAGCACCAACACCTCAGCGGCGTTGAGGCCGTACCAGATACCGCCAGTGACGGTATTGCCCGTGTTCCGCGACGTGGCGACGCTGGTCTGGCCCAGCGTGCCGTGCAGCGTGTAGCGCCCATTGGTCAGCGTTCCTCCGGCGGCGGCGCTTAGCGTATCTGCCGTAATGTGATACGGACCGGGCACTTGCGCTGCCACGGGGACAGCGAGCAAGCAACTCAGAAGCAGTAGGAGTAACAGTATACGTCGCATCATCGGCCTCCTCTACGGACATGTCGTCGCCCCGAAGGTCGCGCCACGAGTCACGGCGACACAGGTGATGGCGTTGAAGACACCCCCTGTGCCCACGAAGTCGCTGTGCTTGACGAGGATGCGTCCCGGCTGTCCGGCCTGAGTGTTGAGCACCACATAGGTTGGCGCTTCCAAGATACTGTGGTAGACCTCGACCCACCCGTCGCTGTCGAGGGCTTCACCGTCGGAACTGACGTGGGCGGCATTGACGCTTAGGCGGCTGTTGAGGTCTTCCACCTTGATGCCATACGCACTCACGCCACTGGCTGTGTACTTTCCGCCGTAGAGTGTGGCTTCGGCTGGGAAAGGCGGAGTCACAGCTTGCGCCTTGAGCATCAGCGCCGCGTTGATGGCCGTGCCGCCGCTGACCGTCGCGGTGACGTTTTCCAGCGTGGCGCGTCCGGCGACCCACAGCGCAAAGCTGCTGTGCGCCGTTCCACTGCTACTCACATTGACGTTGGCGATGAGCACATTGCTCTTTCCCATTGGGGTGAGGATGCCCACGCGAGTCTGCCCGCTGCTGCCGCTGTTGGTCACGGTCAGGTCGCGTGCGCTGGTGTTGGAGTCCAGGATCAGCGTGGCCTTGTCCACGGGGCTGCCGTTGTCGTCGGTGATTGAGCCTTGCAGCACGGTCACGTCACGGCCCGCGCCTTGTAGATGCACATACGGCTTGAGCGTCACCGTCTCAGCGTAGACGCCGGGGGCAATCCAGATGAGATACGGGTTTGTGGCGCTGGCATCGGTGATGCTGCTGACGGCGGCTTGGATGGTGGTGAAGTCCCCGCCGCTCGCCGCGACGACCAGGGTACGGGCATACCCCGGTGCAACGGGGCTGCCGCAACCCCACACACCGCTATTCCATTGCGGCATCTGGCCGTTGGCGCAGGTTTGCGGGAGCTGGTAGGGTGTGGACAGACTGAACTGCGTACCGATCAAGGCCAAACCGGTCCCGCCGGTGTAGGTGGTATTGTCATCGGCCTCGCAGGTTACCGTGCCGTCAGCATTGATCGCGCGGATGCTACTGCCCACGGCGCACGTGCTGCTGACACGACGTTGCAGGTAAGTGGTGTCCGCTGTCAAGGTCACGCTGCCGGTTGTCCCACCACCGGTCAAGCCGGTTCCAGCGGTTACACTGGTGATGTCGCCGCCGGCATCATCATCGGTTTCACAGATCACCGTCCCATCCGCATTGATCGCACGGATGCTGCTCCCTGCCACACACGTGGCACTGACGCGCCGTTGCAGGTACGTGGTGTCGGCAGCCAGACTCACACTGCCCGCAGTGCCGCCGCCGGTCAGTCCAGTGCCCGCCGTCACAGCCGTAATGTCGCCGCCGCTGTTTTGATCGTCGGTACAGACCCACGCTGTACCGTTCCATTCGGCCAGTTGGTTAGGCGCACACGTCTGAGGAAGCTGGTAGGGCGCAGCAATGCTGAACTGTGTGCCACTCAGGGACAGGCCGGTGCTGGCGGTATAGGTAGTGTCATCATCGGCCTCGCAAGTCACTGTCCCATCGGCATTGATCGCCCGAATGCTGCTGCCCACGGCGCACGTACTGCTGACGCGGCGCTGTAAGTACGTGGTGTCCGCAGCAAGCGTCACACTGCCTGTCGTACCACCCCCGGTCAGTCCGGTGCTGGCCGTCACGCTGGTAATGTCGCCGCCCGCGTCGTCATCGGTTTCGCAGAGCACCGTGCCATCAGCGTTGATCGCGCGAATGCTGCTACCGGCCACACAACTCGCACTAACGCGGCGTTGCAGGTAGGTGGTGTCGGCGGCGAGGGTCACACTGCCCGTCGTACCGCCACCGGTTAGCCCTGTACTGGCCGTGACCGCAGTGATGTCACCGCCGCTGTTGTCATCCGTCGCGCAGACCCAGACCGTTCCATTCCACTCGGCAGTCTGTCCATTGGTACAGGTCTGCGGAAGCTGATACGGTGCGGCCAGGCTGAACTGTGTTCCGGTCAGCGTTAGTCCCGCGCTGGCGCTGTAGGTCGTGTCGGTATCCGGTTCGCAGATCACTGTACCATCGGCGTTGACGGTGCGGATACTGCTGCCCACCGCACAGGTGTTGTTAACACGGCGCTGTAGATATGTCGTATCGGCGCTGAGCGTCACACTGCCTGTCGCCCCGCCGCCACTCAGTCCACTCCCTGCTGTGACCGCCGTGATGTCGCCGCCGCTGTCGTTGTCGGAGGCACATGTCCACGCTGTCCCGTTCCATTCGGCAACTTGTCCATTGGTGCAGGCTTGGGGCAGACGGTAGGGGACGGTCAGGTTGACCTGGTTGCCGGACAGGGTGATCCCGGTGCCTGCGGTATAGGTCGTGTCGTTGTCCACGCCATCGGCGAAGCCTGCCGGAATGCCATTCAGGCCGGACCAGGGTGCGCCAGTGACGCTAAACGTAGCATCATCCAGGCTTAACCCAAATCCAGCCTCGTAGGTGGTGTCGTTGTCTATGCCATCGGCAAACCCATCCGGCACATTGGTAAAGTTGTGCCAATCCAGGTAGTAGGCGCTGTCTTGTCCGGCGAGTGTCTCGGCGTCACCTGCGGTGTAGGCATACGTCGCGGTGTGCGTGGTCGTGCTGGTGATGATCTCTATGACTTGTTCGTTGGTGACATAGCCCGCCTGGTTGACGATGGAAATGACCTCGCTGGATGTCACATATCCGGCAGCATTAACCGCCGCCAGCGCATCTTCATCTGTGTAGACCGTATCGTTGTCCACACCATCGGAAAAGCCTTCCGGCACATCGCTCAGCCCCGACCATGGTGCGCCGGTGACACTGAATGTCGTGTCGTCCAAGGTTAAACCAGAACCAGCAATGTAGGAGGTGTCGTTATCTACACCATCAGCAAACCCATCCGGCACATTGGTGAAGTTGTGCCAGTCGAGGTAGTATGCGCCGTCTTGCTCATTGAGAGTATGCGCATCATCGGCAGTAAAAGCATACGTCGCCGTGTGTGTTGTCGTATTGGTGATGATCTCTACGACTTGTTCGTTAGTAACGTAGCCTGCCTGGTTGACAACGGAGATAACACCAGTGGTGGTTACGTAGCCGGCGGTGCTGATCGCTGACAGCGCATCGTCGTCAGTGTAGATCGTGTCATTGTCCACGCCATCGGCAAAGCCTTCCGGCACATCACTCAGCCCTGACCACGGTGCGCCGATGACGTTGAACATCGTGTCGTTCAAGGCTAAGCCAGCACCGGCGCTGTAGATTGTGTCGTCGTCTATCCCATCACTAAATCCGTCCGGCACGTTGGTGAAGTTGTGCCAGTCGAGGTAATACGCACTGTCCTGTCCGTCAAGTGTCGCGGCGTTGCTTGCCGTGTACGCATACGTTGCCGTGGGCATAGTCGTGTTGGTGATGATCTCCACGATCTGCACATTGGTCACATAGCCCGCCTGGTTGACGACCGAGATCACCTGACTGGATGTAACATATCCGGCAGCGCCGACCGCAGATAGAGCATCGTCATCTGTGTAGATGGTGTCATTGTCGATTCCATCGGCAAAGCCTTCCGGCACATCACTCAGTCCCGACCAGGGTGCGCCGGTGACACTGAACGTTCCGCCGTCCAGGCTCAAGCCCCACCCGGCAGCGTAGGTCGTGTCATTGTCCAAGCCATCGGCAAAGCCGTCCGGCACGTTGGTGAAGTTGGGCCAGTCCAGGTAGTAGGCGCTGCCCTGCCCATTGAGTGTTTCCGCATCACTTGCGGTGAGGGCATGGGCCACCGTGATGGTCAGCATGTGTGTCGTACTCAGCACATCGATAATGCCGGTGGCGGTCAGATACCCGGCAGCTTGCACAGCCGACAGCGCGTCTTCGTCAGTGTAGATGGTGTCGTTGTCGACGCCGTCAACAAAGCCGTCCGGCACGTGGGTGAGATTACGCCAGTCGTGGTAGGTATCTGGGGCAGCCCCGCCCAGCATTGTCGCGTCCTCGGCGATCGCTGCGTGCTCAGCCAGGGACGCGCCCAAGGCATACGCCACGGCCCCCAACGGCTGGCGGGGGACGAGTGTCTCGCCGCCCACGGCGATCTCCAGATAGGTGTCGCCGGTGAAGGTTGCCGGATCAAGAGGTATCTCGGTGCCCAATAACAGGGAGAAGTAACCGTCAGTGACGGTCACGGTATGCGCTTCCGGTCCCCAGAGACGTACTCCGTCTGCCTTGCCGTTCCAGAGGCTGAAAGCCATTGGGTACGCGCCGTCGGCCACCGGCAGGCCGGTCGCGTCCAGCAGGTGGCCCTGGTAGGTCAAGAAATGGGATGGCGCAGCCGGGGCAGCAGGCGCAGCCACGGCACGCACTACATTAGAGACGATCAAGATCGCCAGTAATACGAGTGTCAAAATGCGTTTAGGTCGCATTGTGTATGCTCCTTTCCTTATATAGGTGTATAGGCGTTATTCAAACGCGCCCGGCGTGGGTGGGCCGGGGTAGAACTGTTCCCAGCGGGTGAATGCTCCGGCAGTGACCTCCGGTGCAGCCAGGTCCCACAGCAATAAGGCCGGGGCTTCGTAGCGGGCGGTGGCCTGGACGCCGCGTTGCAGCGTCAACGGTGTAACCGCCGTCTGTCCTCCGAAGTCCACATTGGACCCTTGAATGAAGCGCGCGGCCCAGGCGCGGCCCGCGTCTACGTCGTTGGCCTTGCCTGTCAGGGTCGTTGCATCCTGGGCGTAGGCGGCATTGTTCAGGCGTACCCAGTAGGCCCAGCCGATGCCGATGATCGCCCCGGTGAGGAACAGAAAGACCGGCAAGACCAAGAGCATCTCGATGAGGGCCTGGCCTTGTTCTTTGTTAGGGTGAGTCATCTTCGGCATTGTGAATCTCCTGGATCAGGCCGGGGAAGGCGGCAAGGACCACCCTCCCCGGCGCACGCTTAGGGCGCGGTGATGGTCAGCGAGTTGACGCTGGTGGTCGCCTGGCCGTACTTGGTGCGGATGGCGCGGTACAGCGCCAACACTGCTGCCGCCACGACGAAGACCCCGGCGATGCCGATGATGTATTCCAGCAAGCCCTGCCCTTCCTCGCGGGCCAGCGCCTGCTTCACCTGCCCGCGCTGCAAGGCGTGCAGCCGTCGCGCGATGGGATGCGCCGCGATCCGTTGGCTGACCCACAGATAGGTCAGGGTGACAATGTTTTGAGTGCGTTGCACGATGTTCATAGGCTTATCTCTCCTCCTTCTGCTGTAATGAATATGAAAATGGAAATGTCTTTGGGTATGTGGGGGACGCCGTGAACGGGACGGCGTCCCCGGATAGGTGTACACTGACGCCACTGCGGGTCACTCTCAGAGCGCCCTCCCAGGCGTGCGGGACAGTCAACGGCTTATAGGCATCACCTCCTTTCGTCGCGCCAGGCACAGACGACTTACAGAAAGCCGCCCGTCCCCAGGCTGGCAAAGGCGCGTAACGCGCCGGGCGCGGCCAAGACCAGCAGTGTGGCGAGGATGGCGAAGAAGGCCGGGACGATCATCAAGACCGTATTGCGGTAGCCCCGCGCGGTGATGCGCTGGGTCAGTTCCGTCCGGAGTTCCGCGGCCAACCCCCGTAATGCCTCGCTTACCCCGCCGCCCAGCCGCGCCGCCGTGCGCAGCAGCGTCACAAACGGGATCAGCGGGGGCAGGTTGCCGTTGCTTTCCAGCAAGGTTTCCACCCCCGCCGCCAGATCGCCGCTGACGTTGTAGTGCGCCGCGACGTAGCGCAGTTCGGCCACGAACACCCCACCGGGGCGCTCCGCCAACTGCTGCACCGCCTGCGGCAGGGGGTACCCCGCCGCCAGGAAGTTCGCCAGCCGATCCAGCGCCGAGGCCATATCCGCGAGCATCTGGTCATCGCGCCGCGACGCCTTGCTCTTGAGGTCCATATCCGGCAAGAAGAAGCCTACCACGCCGGTCGCCGCAGCAACCCCCAAGCTGACCGTGGGACTGAAGCCGCCGAGGGACGCCAGGAGCACGCCTGCGCCCAGGCCCAGCACCGCCAACAGCGTGGCGCTGGCGATCTTGTAGGCGTAGAAGGTGCGCGTATTGGGATACAGCGCGCCGATCCGCTGCCAGAACCCCGCCTGCTTGAGCCGCGTTTCCACGTCGGTCGCGTCACGCCGACGCAACAACGTCTCGGCCCACGTCCCGAACAAGCGGTCCACCAGGGGCCGCCGCGCCTGCACTTGTTCCAGGCCCAGACGCACACTGAGGGTGCGCGGCGGACGGCGTTGCCCTGCACTGACCGCCAGGAACGTCCCCAGACCACCCAAGAAAGCTAACCATACGCTGTAGTTCATCGCGTCGCTCCTTGGGCTTCCAGGTCTAGCCCCGCCTTGGCGATCTTCTGCGCGAGCAAGTAAGCCACGCCGGAGAAGACAATGGCCACCGCCAGGACGATCTGGCCTTCCAACGTGGCGTAGAAGCCACCCTCGTAGTCGCGTAACGCCAACTTGAGCAGCACCAGAAAGACGAAGGGGGCAATCGCCACAATCGTGCCTTCGAGTTTGGGCTGTGTCTGCCGGGCGCGGATCTCGTTCTGAATCTGGATCACGCCGCGCAGCAGGCTTTGCAGCCCTTCCAAGACGGTCTTGAGCTTGCCGCCCTGTTGTTCACGCACGGCGAGAGCTTCGGCCAGCATATCGAAGTAGGGGTTGTGGCGACGTTCGGCCACCTGGTAGATGGCGTCACTCAGGGTGGCACGGGTCTGCAAGGCGGTGACCACCTGCACGAAGTCATTGCGTACCGGTTCGCGCATATAGGGCGTGGCTTCCTGCAAGGCGGCGTTCAGGTTGGGGTTGGCGCTGTAGGAACGCAGCAGCGTCTCGATGGCCTGGCTGAGGGCGTTAACGTAGTCGCGCTTGAAGCGTTCCTGTTTTGCGGCCCACACCTGCCAGTAGATGACCGGGCCGATACAGATGACGACCCCGGCCAGAATGGTTGGCCCCAAGATCACCAACACGCCTCCCGCCAGCGCCGCGCCGATCCCCAGGCCGGTGAGTAGGAACTCCCGGGCCGACAGGGGAATATCGGCGGCCTGCAAGCGCGCGTTCAGGCGCGCCAGCATTCCCCGCTGATCGACGGGCACGAGGCGCACGTAAGCGCGCGTGGTTGCCCCAATCCAGGCCAGGAGCACCCCCGCCCCGGCTAAGGCCGCGAAAAGCCAAGTTGTTGTGTTCATTAGATAAGTCCTCCTCGAAAGTAGTCCCAAGTCCAAAGTCGCAAGTCCGAAGTCTTTGCCCTTGGGAGTGAATGCTGGTTACGCGATGCTCGAAGCTGGATGCGCGTTGCTGACCGCTGACGGCTGATGGCTGACCGCTGATGCCCCCGCTCCTACTGAAAACTGAGCACTGACAACTGACAACTACTCGCCAGATACAGCCCCGTCCCCACCGCCAGCCAGGGGATAGCAGGGAAGGTGCGGCGTTCGCCGGTGTGGTGACGCTGGCTGAGCAGGGTCACCGCGCCGCCTATGAGCAAGGTCGCGATCAAGGTCACGACGAGCCGTACATCGGGATACAACGCTGTTAGCACAGCGAAAACCTTGCCGTCACTCGCACCCCAGATGTTCAGGTCAACGAGCACCAACGCTGCGATCCAACTGCCCACCAGGACTTGCGCTTGCGGGCCGGAGAGTCCGGCGCAGAACGCGGCGACCCCAGCGGGATACACCGCTGACGGCCTGTCGGACAGCAGGATCATCAGTAGGGCAAACCCCACCGCCACGCCACCGGGCACAATCGCGCCATCCGGTGGGACTACAGCGGTGCGCAACAGTCCCATCAACGCCAGCGGCAAGGTTGTTGCCCAGGCCGGGATGTTGCGAGTGCGCAGGTCGCCGTAGCTCAGCCCGGCCAGCCAGAGGCCGACCAGAACAGGCAAGATGAGCTGTGCTGTCGTCCAATCGCCATCAGCGAAGTGCATTACAATCCCCCCAGCGACGTACCTGTCGCCGCACACGCCACGAGCACCACGAGGCAGAGCAGGACCAGCCCCGCGATCAGCACTATGCCGGCATCGGCTTCCGCTTGTGTTCCACGTAAGAAGTGCATCGTCCTTATCCTCGCTTGAAGTAGTGTTGTAGGCTGACCTGCTGTCCGCTGCGCAGATAAATGCTGGCTTCCAGCGTCTGCGGGTACAGCCCCGTCCACTGCAAACCGTGACCGGTGTCCTCCCACAGTACATTCACTGCCGGAATGTCGCCTTCCATCTGACGAGAGGGCAATAGCTCAGCGACCTGGCGCACCACGCGGCGACGCTGTCCCGCGACGGTGATGCGCTCGATGTACAGCGCCAGGTCGAAGGCGTCCACCAGGTAGCGGGTGATGACGCCGGGGGCCATCCCGGAATCCGCCAGTTGCCACATCTGCACCACACGGTTGGCGATCTCGTGGACGCCGTTGGAGTGCAATGTGAGCAACTGCCCGTCGTGGCCGGTGTTGGCCGCCATCAGGACGGAGCGAATCTCCGCCCCACGCGCTTCGCCGGTGACGATGCGGTCCGGGCGCATCCGCAAGGCGTTGATCACCAGGTCGTCCAGCGTAATGGGGCGTTGGCCTTCCTCGGTTTCTTCGGTGGTCACCATCGCGATCCAGTTGTCCAGTCCTAACTGGAGTTCCGGGGTATCTTCCACGGTGACCACCCGTTCTTCCGGGGGGAGCACCGCGCACAGGGCGTTGAGGGTGTTGGTCTTGCCGGAACCGGTTCCGCCAGTGACGATGAGGTTGAGGCGGCCCAGGACACATTCACGCAGGAATCCGGCGATGTCAGCGGTGAGCGTCCCTAACCGTACCAGGTCATCCAGCGTGCGGGCGACCAGGCGATGGCGGCGAATGGTCACGGCGACGGGTACGTTGTCCACCAGCGGTTCCATTACCGCGTTGAGGCGGCTGCCGTCGTTCATCTTGGCGTTGACCCTGGGGTTGGAACGGTCGAAGCGCCGCCCGTGCCGCGCCGCCACGCGGTCCACCAGCTTCTGCACCTCACGGGCGCTGGCGAAATGCGCGCTGGCGCGGTACATCCCCCGTTCGGCATCGTCCACCCAGATTACGTCCGGGCCGTTGATCATGATCTCTTCCACGGTCGGTGTGTTGAGGTATGGGGTGATGACACCGTAGCCGAAGATGTCGTACTGCAAGCGCACCACCAGGTCTTCCAGCGCCTCGGCAAAGGGCCGCCCCTGTTGCACCGCCGCCAGCGCGTGTTCTTCGACCAGGGCGCGCAGCAGTGTCTCGGCCTCGCGTTCCACGTTAGCCGTAGGCGCGCGCAAGGCTTCCAGGCTGAACTGCCCGGTCAGGCGTTCCCGCGCGGCGGCGAGGAGGCCGGTGTAGGGATCGGGGGCATCCGCAGTCGCTTGCGCGGCGACCCGTTGGGCAAAGGTCGATGACGCAGCCATTACTGTAGTTCCTCCGTCAGTTCGATGTAGATCTGCCACGTTGGCCCAAACGTCCATTTCAGCGTCTGTCCGGTGACAGAAAACACCTTCAGCGTGGTTTCACCGTCGATCAGAGCCTCGTGGCGGCCCGGATACAGTATCTCTGCCCTGTGTGCGGGCTGGTGTTTGCTGCCGCGATAGACGCTGAATCCGGCGTATAACGCGGCCTGGTGTACGATGGCGTACACATAGTCCTCGTCCCAATATGACCCCTCCGGGCTGGCAATACCGCAGACATTCAGATCAGCGGCGATTTCATCTGGCGCTAGACCGGCAGTGAATTGCACGAAGATGTCAGCCACGATGGCCTCCGTGTCTGGATCAGGGATCAGGCTATGCCCGGTCACGACCCGCCCATCGGCGGTTTTGATGCGCACTTCACAGTCGAACAGATAACCATACGGGGGTTGCTTACCCTGGTACAGGCCGTATTGCGCCAGGAGTTGCTTCTTGCCGACGCGCGTTGGCCGCTGTTCCACATCCGCGCCAGCCTGAGGTGGCGCGGCGGGGGCGGTGAGATCCTCAGGGATATAGCGGTTGTTCTCCCAGAGCACATCCAATTCAAGTTCCAGTTCGTCTACCGTGCTCACTGCCACCGCCCAGGTGACATTGTCCGCGCCCATTTGGACGAAGACGGACTCCGGGGGATAGCCGGCCCGTTTCAGGGTCAATGCCCGTCGCAGCATCTGGGTATGATCCTCTGGCAGGCCGATGCGCTCCGCGTGTTCGGCTGCGCTTTCCAAAAACAGATTTGTACTCATTGTTCCTCTCTCCTTGTTGTGGTAGTGTTGTTCTAAGATTGATGTGCTTCCCGCGTGGGACCGAACGTCCATTGCAGCGTGCGTCCGGTGACGGCCAGCACTGCCAACGTGGTTTCCCAGTCGATCAGCGCCTCGTGTTGACCGGGGTACAGCATCCCCGTCCAGCGCGCCTGCTTGTGGGCGACGTCGTGGTAGACGACGTACCCGGCATACAGCGGCGCGCGGCGCACGATGTCGCGCACGTTGGCTTCGCCCCAACGTCCGCCAGTGGGACTGGCGCTGCCGCGCTCGTTCAGGTCGGCGGCGATCTTGCGGGGCGACACCCCGTCAATGAACTGTGTGAAGATGTCTTCCACGATGGCAGCTTGATCCTGATGACGTACAAGGCTGTGCCCGGTCAAGGTTTGCGGTGATGTCTGGGCCGAAGGTGTAGCCGTATGGTGCGGCGCTCCCATTGTGCAAACCGTACTGCGCGCGGAGGTGCTTGTTGCCGCCCCGCGCCTGCTCGCGTCCGGCTTTGGCTACCGCCTGTGCTCGCGCGGCGGGAACAGGATCACTGTCGGGGACGTAGGCTTTGCCCTCCCACGCCACACCCAATTCGCGTTCCAGTTCTTCCGGCGTCCGCAGCGCCACCCGCCAGGTGACGTTAGCCGCGCCCATTTTGTGGCGGATGCGCAGCGGCGTATATCCATTGCGCTTCAGCGCCAATGCCCGGCGCAACATCCCGGTACGACGTTTCGACAAGCCAATGCGCCGCGCGTGGTCTGCTTCGCGTTCCAAAAAGATACTTGTTGTCATTGTTCCTCTCTCCGAAAATAGTTACAGGTTGCAAGTTAAAAGTTGAAAGTTAAAAAATCCGTTCGTTCCGTGGCCGAATTTACATTATTAGGGCTGTGTCACAGGTTCGGTCACTCGCCTTGTTAGTTGTTGTTGGTTGCTCGTGGTTGGTTGCTGGATTAAGCGGTTAGCTTCCTGCCTCTTGCCTCTTGCCTCTTGCCTCTTGCATCCTGCCTCTTGCCTCATTTCCCGACGAACACCTGTTGCACCTGCTGCCACAGCCCCGGCCCTTTGCGGCGGTCGGGCAGTTTGAAGGCCGCCGCATCGCCCTCGATCTGTCCGCCGCGCCCGACCCAGGTGTGGGCCAACAGCGGGAAGAAGCGCACCGCCATCGACACAATTGCGTCCGACGTCGGGTTGGGCTTGTCCAGCACGAAGGGCCGTTGCTGGTTGTTGGCGTAGGTGAACAGCGGATCGTAGGGCACTTGGGCGAACTTCTTCATCCCGATGCTGGTAATCAAGTCCTTACTGCGGATGCCCGCCTCTTCGCTCCACTGGTTGATGACCAACTCGAACTTGCCGATGTCCTCGCCGAAGGTCTGCTTCAGGCGCGGCACGGTCTGTCCGGTGGAGTGGATGTCGGCCAGATCAGGGCGCACCACGGTGAGTACCAGGTCGGCGGCGTCCAGCGCGGCGAAATGCACGTCGTTGTTGATGTCCGGTCCCAGGTCGATGACCACGAAGTCGTATTGCTTACGCGCCGTGTCGATGATGGCGCGGATCAGTCCTAGCGTGCGCTGCGGATCGTCGCGGAACACCGGCTGGCCGGCGATGTGCATTGCCGGGATGCCGCTCAGACAATCCAACTTCGAGGCGGACTTGGTGCCCCACAGTCGCACTTTCGCCTTGAGCGCCTGGGGAGAGCAACTCGCGTTCTTGGTGCGCAGGTAGTCCGGCAGCAAGGCGTTGACCAAGGCGAAGATGTTGTGCTCCGCTGGCAGGCCCAGGCGGGGGGCGATTGCGCCGCGGGTCATATCCAGGTCCATCAGCAGCGTGTCGCGCTTGGCGACGACACCCAACGCCGCCGCGAGGTTGATCGCCAGACTGGTCTTGCCCACGCCGCCGCCTGTGCCCCACAAGGCGATCACCAGGCGTTGCCACCCGGCCTCGGCCACGGTGTAGAGCGTCGGCGTGTCCAGCGGCACGTAGCTGCTGCTGGCGCGTTCGGCGCGCGCCTGGGTGACGGCATTGGGGATCAGTTCCAGCAAGCGCCGCAACTGCGCCGCGTCGAGGGGCAGCGAGACGTAGCCTTTCATCCCCAGAGCCAGCAGTTCGTCGGTGCGCGATTCCAGCGGGGGCAGCAAGCCGATGCTGGCGATGGGGTATGCGTCGAAGTGCAGCAGTTCGCTGACCAGTTCAGGCCGGAAGCCGGGCAAGGTGGGCGAGAGCAGCACGACGTCCGCCTCCATTTCGGTGGCGTCGCTGAACACGCCGGAAGCCGTGGTCGGCCCGGCGACGATTTGCATTTCCGGCATATCCGACAAGGCGCGTTCCAGGCTATGCGCGTCGTCCCATACCTTTGTGCCGATGACGATTTTGATGCGTTCCATGTAGTTCTCCCTTTGTTGTTTTTTTTCGAGGCGGGGGTGAGAGCGGAGGGCTGAGGACGTGATGGGGAGGAAGGTGCGCTTCCTGTCACCCTCTCACCTTGTCACCCTCTCTCCCTGTCTATCTCCCGCTCTCCCCCAATCTCTCACTTACCGCGTCACTTGTTCAGTGAGTAGCGCCTCGATATCGCGTCCCGCCCAGAACGTCGCGTTGAAGTCTTCCCACGCGAAGCCCGGGGTCTCCGGCAAGGCTTGTCCGGCGTCCACGGCGGCGCGCCAGACGGCGGGCCGTACCGCGAGGGACATCTTCCCGTTGAACACCGCCCAATCCAGGCTCTCGGCAGTGGTCTCGGGGACGAGGACGTCCACGCCCACCACCGGCCCGGCGATAAACGGTGCGGGTTGGGGTTGCCCATCGGCGGTCACCGCCCCATACTGCGGGTTGGCGATCTGTTCGTGGTTGACGCGCACCACGATGGCCCCCGCCACCACCCGCTTGGTCACCGGCAGTTGCAGCGTGACCGTCACGGGCTGAGTCAACGCCTCGTAGTCGGGCAGCGGCTCCGGTGTGGGCGGGGGTGGCGTGACCCCGGCGGGCAAGGTCGGCACGGTGCTGGTCGCCAACTCGGTGGCGCGCACTGTGCCTAACGTGGTGTACAAGTCCACCAGGTCGCCGACCGCGATGTACGGGGTGCTTTCGGCGTCCACCGGGATAGACTTGATGACCAACTGCGGATCGGTGAGGGCCAGCGCCAGACGGCGCACTTTCTGCGCGTTCTCACCGGTGGCGATGCGCCCTCGGTTGAGCACGTCGCCTGCGCGGACCGTCTCGACGAAGACCCCGTCGGCCAGCATCGCTTGCAGCGTCTCCGGCGTGAGGACGACTTGCAGCAACGACGCGCTGAACGACTGCTTGTCCAGCGCGATGTAGCCGTTGGCGTAGGCATCTTGTAGCGCCGTGTACGCCGGAATGTCCTGCACTGCAATGGCAACTTCGTAGGTGGGCGGGGTGGTGAGTTGCGCGAACAACAGCACCCCCACGAACGCGCCCCCGACGAGCAGCAGGCCGACCCAGAATTGAATGGATTTCAAGATACGCATTTCGTTTGTCTCCTTGTTTTGAGTTGTCAGTTTTCAGTTATCGGTTTTCAGTAGGTCAGTTTTTGCGCAGTGGCTTGCCGGCTGACGACTGAAAACTGACGACTGATAACTTCTTCTTTACGCCCAACGTTTCCTCCGCAATGACTTGCGCTGCGGCCTTGAGGTCGCCGAGGACGGCGTGGGCCTGCGGCCACTGTTGTTTGAGGCGGCGTTCGTGCCATTGGGCGACCGGATTATCGGCGCTGACGATGAGCACCAGGCTGGCCGCGTCCACCAATGCTGGCGGCGGGGTCGTTCCTCCATCGGCAATGATATTTCCCAACAACGTGGCGTTCCACACGAAGGCCATCACCGGGGTACGCCACACGGCGCAAGCGGGGGTCCACAACAATGGTTGCCGCGTCTCGACGGCTTGCTCGACCGCGTACCCACGACGGCTGACTGTCCACTGCGCGGTCAGTCCCAGGTCGAGCACCGGCGCGCCGGGGCCGGTCATATCCAGCGCCAGCGTGCCATCAGCGGCATCCAGCGGGACGGCGCTGGCCTGCCGGCACAGGTATTGCGCCAAGGTCGTCGTCCCGATGCCGCCCTTCGCACCCACCACGAGGATCAGCATTGGGCTGCCTCCTGGGAGGGCGTTGGTAAAGTGATGCCTAACAGCCGGGCTATGTCGTTCTCAGATAACGGCCTATCCACGACGATCCAACGCGCGGGGAACGCCCGTCGCTCGCGTCCGCCGTCCACCAGGATGGCGTTGTAGCTGACACGCGCATCGTCCAAGACTAGATCCGGGTATATGGTAATCCTGCCGCTGCTTGCCGGTTGGTCGGACGGGGTAAGGTCTAGGAGCAGGTAGGGATCACCGCGTTGTGCGGCATCGTAGAGGGCGACGCTTTTGCCTTGCGCGGCCAGCAGTTTGGCGGCGGTGACCACGGCGGTCGTTGTGCCTGTCCCGCCGCGTGTGCCATAGAAGCCGAGACGTAGTTGGCGTGGGATGGGTGCAAAGGGCAACCGTGGGGTTGTCGCGGTAGTAGCGGAGGCCGGCGTGGTCGGTTGCGCCGGTGGTTGCTGGGGCGCTTGCGCTTCCAGGTACGCGGTCAGGACCTCGGCGGCCTCCTTTTCCGGGACAGGCAATACTGGAATGCTGAGTTTTTCAACGTCGGGAATCTCTGTCCCTTCCAGGGTAACGATCAGGTTGGCATCAACGAACTTTAGCATTTGCCGCGTCTTTTGCGGGTCGCAAATACCGACGACCAGCACGTCCGGTACGGCGGTTACAGCGTCGCTCAGGGCTGCGGCCTGGGCTTCTTTGGGGGCGACACAGAGTACGTTGGTATGCATTTAGTCCTCCACGGTGAAAGCGTTGGATGTGATTGGTTGGGTGCCGGGTATCCGCGCGGTCAGGCGCAGGGGCGCGGCGTAGGCTGGGCTGACGTCGAAGACCAGGTAGCCTGTGGCTTGTGCGTTGGGCGGCAAGGTTTGATCTGAGAGCGGAGCGGTGTCCGTCAAAGCTGGCCCTTCGACTACGCTCAGGGCCGGCCCTTCGGCCACGCTGAGAGCGAGTTCTGCGGCTTGCGCGCGGGAGTAGCTGTGCCCGGCGCTGTCGGCCAGAGTGAACTCGGCCTGGGATAGATCAAGGCGCATACTGCCCGTGTTCTGCACCTCGGCCACGACGACGATGAACACGCCGGCGGGCTGAGCAGACAGATTCAGGCCCAAGGGGTGCGTCAGGGTCACGGCGCTGCTTGCCGTGGGCGGTGCGACGTACGTGGCGGTGTACGCCCGCGTGACGCGCAGTTGCCCTGCCGAGGGTGTCGCCGTGGCAACCACCACCGGACGCACCGGCAGCGGCTCGATGGGTAACGGCAAGATCGAAAAGATGTTGCAGCCCAGGGGCAGCCCTAGCCCGACACTGATCCCTATGATTTTGACGATGTGATGCATCTTCCTAACCCCTTTTGACGCAAACAAAAAAGGGGAGGACCTGGAACCGAAGTTCCAAGTCCTCCCCTTTCATTTCCTGGCCAGGATACCTAGTCAGGACGCCGCAGGCTTGAAGGCTTCCTGCGGATCGGAGCGTTTAGCCCCAGACCTTTTCACGGTGGTTGAGCACCGTTATATGGTTATTATACATGGCGGACATGCAAAATCAAGGGGGGTAACGCGATGAATTTCCGAATTTCGCATATAAAACTTAGCAGCGCAGCAGAGGTGGGTAGCGAACGTTATTTTGACTGTCTGTGAAAGGTATCTATACTTGGGTCAGAGTAACAGCAAAGCATTGGCGAAACAGGTAGCGCGATAGAGGTCCGTTTCCCAAGTTTCGATGTTGAGTCAGATGATGACACACAAAGCATCCCCAGCACCAGCCTATACCCAACGCAGTTTGGAACTGCGCGCGGCGGAGTATTATGCCAGTATACGCAAGCCACAGAGCGACTGGAAGTCTATTGAAGACTTAACACCACAACTGGCGGAGTTTGAACATTTGACACATGCAAAAAAATACGATTCGGCAGCGAGAGTATTAAGGAAAATTGACTTCAACTATCTCGACCTATGGGGATACCATGCCTATTTGGCTGCGATGCGAGAAAAATTACTAGGACATATAACAGACGTTGGCGCTCAGGCATACAATTTCGGTAGTCTGGGACGTATTTATCACATTTTGGGAGAGACCGGGCAAGCTATCGATCTTTATGAGCAAGCACTAACTATTGTTCGAAGGATGAATAATCGGCGTTGGGAAAGCGCCTGGTTAGGAAATTTGGGCCATGCAAGTTATGATTTGGGACGGATTCAATGGGCCCAGGATCAACTTACTCGGGCTGTAATTCTTGCTCAAGAGGCTAGAAACCACCAAGGTGAAGCCACCTGGCTCAATTATCTGGCAAATGTTTACCGTGCTTTGGGAGAACTACGACAAGCTGTCGCGTATTATGAGCAGGCTTTGAATATTGTGGGTGAAATAAGTGACCGTCGTAGAGAATGTCTTATCTTCAGTGACTTAGCGCGAGCTTACTACAGTTTGGGACAGGCTGAACAGATTGTTTCTTGCTGTGAGAAAGGCTTGATTATTGCCCGAGAAATTGGTTATCACTATGGAGAAAGCTGTTGCCTTGTTGGTCTAGCAAAAGGGTCCCTCTTGCTAGGTGACTTCTACAGAGTCCAGCAATGCTGTACTGAATCTCTGGTTTTGGGTTATCCAGAAAGTAATTATCAAGCAGCATTATTGTGGGGTATTGGTCTTCTGCATCAGCAAGATCTATGTGCTCGTAATGTCTTTGTTGATGCAATCACACATTGTTTGGTTGTTCTAGATAAAACAGAAGATATGTTTGAAGTTCGTTACCTTTTGGCACTAGCTCTTGTCGGTCAAGCCGTCTGCGCCCCTTACTGGCCTGATCTTAGCCAGCGTACTGTCCTTCTTGCTCCCGCGCTGACCGAATATCGCCACGCCCTTAACATCACCGCTGCTCCTGGTGTTGTCAGCAATGCGCTACGCGACCTGGAACTCATCCGCGCGGCGGGTATCGAGGGCCTGGAGCCAGTTTTTGACCTCCTGGAAGGAGCGTTGCATGAGCAGTTCTAATTCCTACACCTGGCGCTCCTTGGAACTACGTGCAGCGGAGTATTATGCCCATATCTGCAAACCGGAGAGCGAGTGGAAAACGCTTGGGGATTTAGCGCCTCAATTGGTAGAATTTGAACATTTGGTGAAAGCCGGTGCCTATGATGCGGCGTGCCAAGTCCTGGACAGTATAGATACCACCCACTTGTTCATATGGGGATATTATGCACTGCTTGTAGGAATGCGAAAAGCCTTGGTAGGAGAGATTCAGTTGTTGGCTTTACAGCTCAATAACTTCGAAGGGATGGCCAATGCTTTAAGAGTATTGGGAGAGTTGCAATCGGCCATTGCCCACTATGAACAAGGATTAACTCTAGCGCGTCACATCAGGGATCGGTCAAGAGAGGGAAAATTGCAAGGAAACCTGGGAAGTGCATATTGGGCATTAGGACAATATGAAAAGGGTCTAGCTTCTTATGAAAGTGCTTTAGCGATAGCAAGTGAAACAGGGGATCGGTGGGAAGAGTGCAAACAACTTAGCCGTTTGGGACGCACCTCCTATCAATTAGGATATTTTGCACAAGCCGTCATGTATCATGAAAAAGCTCTCACGATTGCTCGTGAAATCAGGAATCGTCAATGGGAAGGGTACATTTCAGGAGCACTAGGCAATATCCGGCGTGCTTTAGGGCAATTCGAAGCAGCACGTACCCTCTATGAAACAGCTTTGGCAATTGCGTACAAGACGGGGGAGCGCCGTGAAGAAGGTGTGCGTCACTGGAGTTTAGGGCGTCTCTACCATGATCTGGGGCATCCTGAAAAAGCGTTGACCTTTTATGAGATAGCACTTCGGTTCAGTCGTGATACAGCAGCTCGAGTGGAAGAACAGAAAGTTCTCGGAAGTATAGGCGACATCTATCTTGATCTTGAAGATTATACACAAGCTCTAGATTACTACCAAAAGGCCCTGACGATCAATCAGGAAATTGGTTATCGAAGAGGTCAAGGATATCGTCTGTTGGGGCTACTAAAGGCTAAACTGGCAATTGGAGATTTCGCAGAAGTCCAACATTTGGAATCAGTGGCTATGTCATTCAAGATTCTTGAAGTTGATTATCACATCCAATTAATTCTGGGAATTGCTTATCTGTATCAGAATACCATGAAAGCATCCGAGTATATCGCCGGTGCTGTCACACAGAGTCAGGGATTGTTAGCAAAGAGTCGAGGGTTGTATGCTCCTCAATATGCTCTGGGCACTGCTCTGGTTGGTCAAGCTGCGTGCGATCCTCGCTGGCCTGACTCCAACCAACACACTGTCTTGCTTGCTTCCGCTTTGGCAGAATACCGTCGTGCTCTTGATATCACCTCGGCTCCCGGTGTTGTCCGCGATGCGCTTCACGATCTGAAACTGATCCGTGCTGCCGGCATCGACGGCCTGGAACCGGCATTTGCCTTGTTAGAACAAGCCATAGCTGATTGGCAATCCTTACCGGGTGACGCTTTACCGTCGCCCACGAGCTTACAGGAGGATACCGTATGACCACACCAAGTTTGACCCAGCATCTCAGCCCGTTGCGCCAGGTACTGGCTGCGCAGTTGACCGCCGATGACTTGAGCACACTCTGCTTTGACTTGGGCCTGGATTATGACGCACTACCGGCTCAAGAGCAAGGCCACAAGGCACGCGAGTTGCTCAAGCGCATAGTCCAAGACGATCGTGTCTATGAATTGGTGAGTGCTGGCAAGTCTATTCGCCCTGATGTGACCTGGGATGCAGCCATTGCCGCCTGGTCGCAGGCGCAGCTAGATGCGGATATGACCTGGTGGCGCGCCAAGCGTGACTGGGATGACGCCGACCGCCGCGAGCGGCGTGAACGGCAGCGCGTGGTCAATGTCCGCCCTCTGGACGTCACACACACCTTCAAGGATCGTGTGCGCGAGGCCCTGGCATTGCGTGAACACCTAACCGATGGCACAGTGCGTCTAGTTAGTGTGGTAGGGCGCGGAGGAATGGGAAAGACGGCATTGGTCAGCCACGTGCTGGCCGACCTGGAAGAGATGATTACGCCCGTTGCTGAAGCTGTGCCGGATAAACGACCGGCGGGAATTCCACCTGCGCTTTACAGTCGCCTGCGCGCGGCCTTGCAGACGTGCGGAGCGTTCGACAGTGACGCGGCCTTGCGTGCTATCTTTGTAGATGCGCGACTGGCTCCCTGGCAGAGCCAAATCCCTGAAGCAGATAGCGTCTTTGCCCGTATTCAGCGGACAATTGCCTTCCTGTTTGCGCACACGGCTGATGCTTCTGGACATCCAGAAAATGCGCTGGCGTTGTTACTGCACGTTCTGAGCGAACAAACGGAAACCGGGGATGCCAATCAGCGTCGTTTACTAGAACTGGCGGAGGAACTTGTGGCATTGACCAAGACGCCGACCGAAACGCTATCTGGGGCACAGGACGGGACAGCCGCGCAACCGGTGGATGGGATACTCTACCTGAGTGCGCGTAGCACGGGACTGAGCCTGGAACGCATTTACACGGATGTGGGACGGATGTTGGGCGATCCCGTAGCAAGTCGCCTGGCAGCGCGGTGGGCTGACCGCGACACACCATTGGCCGCCAAGGTGGAGTACCTGCTGGAAACGTTGCAAGAAGGTGTATATGTCATCTTGCTCGATAACCTGGAAGATGTGTTGGGTGACGATAATGCCATTCAGGAAGAAGGACTGCGGCTCTTCGTAGAACGCTGTATGCTACAACCGGGTGGGGCGCGGTTGATTACGACCTCGCGGGAGCAGGTCTCCGTGGCGCCGGCGGCGGTGCGGAGTGCGCGGCACATCCCCCTGCGAGAAGGGCTGCCGGAAGATGATGCTGTAGCCTTGCTGCGCGACTTCGACAGCGACGGTCGCCTGGGATTGCGTGACGCACCGGAAGCCGATTTGCGCCGGGCAGTACAGCTTACGCAAGGCATCCCGCGCGCATTGGAGATCCTGGCCGGCATCCTGGATCGGGATCCAACGCAGACGTTGAGCGAGTTATTGGCCGATGAAACTGTCTTTGGTGAACAAGTGATGGAGAGCTTGATTGCCGCCGGATACGAACGTTTGGGTGAAGACGAACGGCGTGTGTTGGAAGCGTTGGCTGTTTTCAATCGACCTGTGGATGCTACCGCAATTGCGTTCCTGCTGCAACCCTGGTTCCCTGCATTGGATGTGCGCACCAGTCTGCGGCGGTTGGTCAACAGCTACTTCGTGACTTTTAACCGGGCGACGGGTGAGTACAGCTTGCATCCGATGGATCGCGAGTATATGTACCGGCGGATTCCAGAGGAAGCGTGAAAGATAAGCAGGCTTTCAACAGTGAGCCGATGTCGTACACACGCCAGGCTCTAGAATTGCGTGCGGCGGATTACTATGCCAGTATACGTAAGCCGGAGTATGAGTGGAAATCTATCGAGGATTTGATCCCGCAACTTACACAGTTCAGACATCAGGTGTGTGCGGTAGATTACGAAGGCGCTAGTCAAACTCTCCGGGCAATCGATTATGATTACCTCTACCTTTGGGGATATTACGCACGATTGATCGACTTACATAGCCAATTGTTGGGGAACCTGCAAAATCCTCGTCTGGTGATGGATAACCTCGTTGGTCTGGGACGCGTTTGTCGCGCTACCGGCAAATTTACTCAGGCAGTTACATACTACGAAAAGGCTTTGGATGTTGGCGGCACAATCGATGACTCATATAGAAAAAGTGTGCTGTTTGGCCACTTGGGTAGCGTGTATCGTGCTTTGGGCAAGATCAAACAGGCTATTGAGTTCTACGAGCAGGCTTTGGCACTGGCCCTGGAGGTCGCGGATCGCCGTTTACAATGTGATCAACTTGGACACCTGGGGATGTGTTACCGAAGTCTCGGCGCAATGCACCCAGGTATCCAATATCATCAACAGGCTCTCGTCATTGCGCGGGAGATCGGCAATCGTGCTCTGGAAGGTGCCAACCTGAGTAGCCTTGGCAGCGCTACGCGCGCTATCGGTAAAATCGAGGAATCTTTGATTTACTACCGACAGGCTTTAGATATTGCGCGACAAACCCACGACCGGCGTGTTGAGGGATTTGCCTTTTCCAGTATGGGCGGTGCGTATCGAGCCTTGGGCGACATCAACTATGCTATTGAATGTTACAGGCAGGCGCTTGAAATAGCGCGTGAAACCGGTTATCGCCAAGGAGAGGCGATAGACCTGGGCGACATAGCCAGTGTTTACTACACGTTAGGCAAATATGACCAGGCGCTAGAGTTGTATGAGCAAGCTCTCAAGATCAGTAGTGAGATAGGGGACTCCCGGCAAGTTGGATATCATCTCGTTGGCCTTGGCAAAACCTGGTTGGCAATGGGACCCTATTCCAGAGCCATCGACTGTTTTAGGCAATCACTCGACGTGGGCTTACCGGATTCAGCTTACCGTGCGGCATTGGGATTGGCTGTGACCTATCTGACACTTGGAAAACCTGAAGCTGCAGCCGCGTTTGGGGACGCGATAGTCCGTAGTAGAGTGCTATTGGATAAAACCCAGGATAATTACCGGGCGTTATATGCACTTGCTACTGCCAAGGTAGGCGTTGCCATCTGCGACCCACTTTGGAACAATGTCCGTAGACGCGCCGATCTTCTAGCCCCTGCATTGGATAAGTATCGGCGGGCTTTGGAAATCACCGCTATGCCTGGTGTTGTACGGGATGCCTTGCGCGACCTCGAACTCATCCGCGCTGTTGGCGTTGAGGGCCTGGAACCAGTGTTTGCACTCCTGGAAGGGGGATTGAATGGATAGTCCCGATCCTTACAATCGCCGTAACCTGGAACTGCGAGTAGCGGAATACTACGCCAGTATTCGCAAGCCAGAGAGCGAGTGGAAGACGATTGAGGATTTGACCGCACTATTATCGGAAGTCGAACATCGTTTCTGTGGCGGTGACTGTGATGGCATGGCCAGGTTGCTGGATTTGATTGATGTTGATTACTTATTCTTATGGGGATATCATCATCACTTGATTAGACTGCGCGAACAACTGATCAATTGTCACATCGAACCACGTTTGCAGGTTCAGAACTTAGGTCGATTGGGACGCATAGCGCACAGCATAGGGCGATTCAATCGAGCAATCGAATATCATCAACAGGCCTTGCGTATTATCGAGGATGCCGGTTTGGATGACAATGTGGAAAAATGCAAACATCTGGGTTATCTCGGTACCAATTATCACTTCCAGGGCCAGGCTGGAAAAGCGATTGATTACTATCAGAGGGCGTTAGCCCTTGCCCGCAGTGTACACGACCGTGGCTTTGAAAGTATCTGGTTGGGCTATTTGGGATACGCTTATCGTATTATCGGAGAGTTGGATCAGTCGGTCACTTGCTTGGAACGTGCCTTGCAGATCGCGCGGGTGATAGGTGACCGTCGGGAGGAGCAGCGTCATCTTGGCAACCTGGGTAGCACTTACTATGATTTAGGAGAAACGGAAAAGGCCCTAACCTACTATCGTGACGCCGTTGCCATTGCACAAGAACTTGGCTATCGGCGGTATGTTGGAATCTGGCAAGGGGCTTTGGGTGAAGTGTATCGGGACCTGAGGTATTTAGATCAAGCGATTCGGGTGTGTCAAGAGTCTCTGGCTATAGCTCGAGAGGTTGATGACAGATGGAGTGAAACCCTCTGGTTACGATCATTAGGTAATGCTTACTATAATGTGGGGCAGTTCGAAGAAGCTATCCGTGTTGCCAACCAGGGGCTTGCGATCGCGCAGCAGATTGGCGATCGGGTATCAGAAGGCGGACATCTGGGTATCTTGTGCAGAACATATCTGTCGCTTGGATTCAATGATCAAGCATTTGAGTATGGTCAAAATGCGTTAACCGTGACTCGAAGCACGCATGAACCTCGGAATATGTGTGTTCGACTTTGCGATTTCGGGGCTGTCTGTTTCAGCCTTGAGCAACTCGAACTTGCGCTTCAGCATTATACGCAAGCTTTAATCCTCGCCCGTGAGGGAGGTGAACCCTATAAGGTGAGTTATTGCTTGTTGGGAATGGCGAGAGTTTTGCTTGGTGAAGGGCGCTACAGCGAAGCCGAACCGTACAGTCGCGAAGCTTGCACATTGGATGTGCCAGCAACTAAACATCAAGCAGCTCTAGGTTTGGCCTTTTCACATCTCTATCAATGCAGTATATCGGCTGTGGAAAGTTTCACGGATGCAATTGCAGAATGTCAGACTATCCTGAATAAAACGCCAACGTTATATAAGACCCGTTACGTCTTGGCGACTGCGATGGTGGGGCAAGCCGTATGTCACTCAAGATGGGGAAATATTGGCGAAAAGAGAACGTTGTTGGTTCCCGCTCTCGTCGAATATCGCCGCGCGCTGGACATCACATCTGCCCCTGGCGTCGTGCGTGACGCCCTCCGCGACCTGGAACTCATACGTGCTGCCGGTGTCGAGGGTTTGGAGCCGGCATTTGAACTGCTGGAAGGTGCGTTGAATGAGTAGCACTTATCCCTACACTCGCCGCGCTATGGAGTTACGAGCAGCGGAATACTATGCCAGCATCCGCAAACCGGAACAAGAATGGCGATCTATTGAAGATTTGACTCCCCAATTGACAGAGTTTGAGCATCGCGTTCAGGGTGGAGACCATGACGCCGCGTGTATACTTCTCAATTGGATTGACTATGAGTATCTGTTTCGCTGGGGAAATTACAACTGGCTGCTGCAATTGCGGAAGCAGTTGAATGGTCGCTTACACGATGTACTTCTTCAGGCGATGAATCAGGATGGATTAGGTTTCGTGCTCCTGGCACTGGGGCAAATCCGGGAAGCCATTGCGTTGCACGAGGACAGCTTGGCCCTTGCCGAACAAATAGGGGATCCGCAATTGGTCTGCCAGGTCTTGAATCATTTAGGAACTGCCTATCGCGATCTGGGGGAAGCAACCAGGGCGATTCGATTGTATGAGGAAGCACTAAAGATAGCGCAAGACCTGTACTTTCGAGATCGTGAAGGGACGATTCTTGGAAACTTGGGGAACGCTTATCACAACTTGGGGGATTTTGAGCAGGCAATTGGGTTCTATGGGCAAAGTCTGTCCATTTACCGTGAGTTAGGTAATCGCCGCAGGGAAGGGGCAGAATTAAGTAACTTGGCCAATACATACCGGGCAATGAAACAGTGTCATACAGCTTTGCGACATTACGAAACAGCGTTGGCTATCGCTCAGGAGATCAATGACGCGCTGTCTGAAAGCGAAACGTTAGGGGGCTTGGGCGTCGTATACCGTGAGTTAGGACAGTTTGAGTCGGCGCGCGATCTCTCTGAAAAGGCCCTGGCGATTGCCCGAGCTATCTCGGCTCGACGTTACGAAGGATTGAACCTGGGCCGCTTGGGTATCATCAATCAGTGCCTTGGGCAATATGCAACAGCACAAGCATACTATGCACAGGCACATTCCATCGCGTCGGAGATCGAGGATGTGCGCTATGTACGTGCTTGGTCGCATTATCTGGGAACTCTGTACCGTGCCTTGGGAGATTTTGACAAAGCAGTTGTCCATCACCGGCAAGCATTACCTGAAGGATACGAGGGTGAAGACAGGTCAGGGAAGGGTATCCATCTGCTGGGTCTAGGCAAAGCTCTGCTTGCACAGGGCCAGTTCGCGGAAGCCCGGTTGTGCTTTGAAGAAGCTTACACGCACAACACAGCCATCCGACATCAGGTACGGTTGATGCAAGGTGTGACTTGTCTGCATATTCGGCATACGGCGTGCGCTGAATATTTTCGCACCGCTGTTGACCACTGTCGCGAAATGCTGCAAGCGGGGGACCTATATGAGACTCACTATACCCTGGCCATTTCTCTGGTTGGTCAGGCTGTCTGTGATCCACATTGGGATGACGCCACTCAACGCGCTGATCTCCTTGCCCTTGCGTTGACCGAGTATCGGCGCGCCTTGGGAATCACTGCTGCCCCTGGCGTTGTACGCGATGCTTTGCGCGACCTTGAACTCATCCGTGCTGCCGGCGTTGAGGGTGTGGAACCGGCGTTCGCGTTGTTGGAGCAGGCGCTCAAACGTGACACGCCTGCTACCAAGGGTGGTTCTGATCTCAGCACAGTGTAATTGTCGTCGCCAGTGTTGCTGACTGATGAACAGCAACACTGGCGACAACTCTGCTTATCCACCCCCCACAATCATCTCCAACTCCGTATCCGCCGGCGGCACAATCCCTGAAATGTCCACGAACTGTACCGGGAAGATTTCCATTTCACTTTCCTGGCTCAACGTCTTGCGCGTGCGGCGCACATAGCCCACCCCCGTAGGCATATTGAGCACGCTCAGCGTCCACTTGGAATAGTCGTCGAGGCTTGTCTTTCCCGGCAAGCGCCCGGCCTTCGACACCGCGATTTCAGCATCTTTCACCGTACTCACCTTCTGGATAATCGCAATACTACTGGAAGTCACCACGCCGGATGGCAACGGCTCCCAATGCTGCGCCGACGTCCACAGGTACAGGCCCAGCTTGCGTCCCCGGTCGGTGATGTTGTTCCACAGGCCCGCATCCTCGCCAATGGCCTGGGCGATCTCCGTTTGGGACGAGGCATCCGAGCGCATCACCACGTGGGCTTCTTCGACGAAAAGCAAGTGCTGCGGAATGGGCCGGCCTTGACGTAAGTAATGCTCATAGCGTTCGTCCGCGTGCTGGTAGATGCCGGACACCATCAAGCCAATGATAAACTGCTTCAACGGCCCGTCATCGCCGAACTTCCCCGTAATCACCGTCGCTTTGTCCGGGGCCGTCCACTCGGTGACCGTCGTGCCGCCTGGCTGCCCGAAGGCGCGCCAGTACACCCCCTTCGGCAAGAACTCTTCCAGCTTGTCGATGATGCGCTTGACCACGCCGGCGGTGATTGTGTCGCTGCGGTCGGCGCTGAGTGCGGCGAAGCGGGAAACCAGGGCCTTGTGCAAGTCCTCCATACACAGATTCGCCGAACGGTCCAGGTACACCCTGCCGTCCTCCTCGATGACGCCCGCCGCGCGGTAAGCGTCCAGCACTGCGCCCTTGAGCTGGTGGAAGCCGGTTGCCCCGGCGGGGTACGCCAGCAGCCAATGTTTGGCGAACGCCGCCGCCCACTTCGCCGGGTGCAAGTACGGGCTAGGGATGCGCAAGGGGTTGAATTGCAGAAGGGGCAAGGCAATGCCCGTAGCACCCGTTGGACTGTCAAAGGTCTCGACAGCACTGCCTTGCCCGTACAGGGAATAATATTGGAGGTCCTTTGATGGAATCAGCAAGCCCAACTTACGCCATTCCCCCGTGGGATCGAAGACCGTCACCCCGATGCGCGGCGTTCCACCTGCCGCGCCGGTCCGCACCGGCCCGGTGATGGGGGCAGAGATCGGGATGCCGTGCTCATCTTGCCGCAATGTGTTGACCACCTGCGAGACAAACCACAGCGCGGAGTTGGACTTGCCGGAGCCGGAATCCCCGACGATGACGGCGTGCATCAGTTCGTCGGCGCGGAAGCGATGGACGTTGTTGGGATCAGGCTGCAAGTTGACGTCCAACACCGTGCCCAACGCGATTTCCCCTTGGGTGCGGCGATGCGACAGGTCTTCCGGCCAGGCGTCCAGCGAGGCCGAAATCGTGCCGTCCGAGATGCGAATCGGGTGGACGAGCGCCGATAACTCGTTGGCCGTCAGGGTTTGCGCGTGGCGCAGCGTGTCGAACGGCCCGGCGTCTTCCGCACGCTCGTCGAAGTCCAGGGTAATGGCCCGTTGCCACAAGGTCTCGTCCCCCGCGCGCGCCGCGACAGGCACGACGACGTTCTCCTCGCGCATCGCCGCAATGGACGCCGCAGCCAACCGTTCCAGCCGAGATTCGTCAGGAGCCAGCAGCGTCACCTGCGTCAGGAACAGCCCAGTATCCAGCCCTGCGCTCAAGCGGCGTACCTGCTGGTCAAGCAACTGCGCCACCAGGTCACGCTGTGTGTCCACGATCTGCCGCCCGAAGGCCAGGCCCGCCACCAGCGAACCGCCGGATGGCCCCATCACGCCGCGTGTCGTCACCTGGGTACGGCCCGCGTTGGCGACCGTTGCCCCGACCTGTTCGGCGGCCTGGGCTTGCACATACTCGCGCCCTTCGCCGATCATCGCCTCTTGCCGCGCTTCGGCCCCGTCGATCTGCTCTTGTGAGTCACGGTAACCATCAAAGGTCTCGCTGCGGAAGCCGTTGACCACGCGGTTGGTCTCGCGTTGCAGCGCGCGGTCGGCGACGATCACATCTTGCTGCGAGAGATGCCCGCTACGCTGCCCGGTCTCGGCATAGCTGCCGCTAAAGGTACGGGCGAAGTGCTCGACGCCTTGATAGCCATCGCGGGTGGCCTGCTGCCAGGCAGTGTCTTGATCCACGGCACTCTCCCAGGCGCGCTGCGCTTCGCGGTCGGTGTGACTGGCATCCTGGTAGGCTTCGCTGTAGCCATAAGCCACTTGACTGCTTCGTACCCCGCCCCCACTGCGCCATTCCGCCGTCTGCACCGTCTCATTGCCCTGCCAGGTCTGACCCAGCGCCTCCTGCTGGTTGCCGCTGCGTTCGTAGGCATTGTCCGACTGCTCGAAGCCTGCTGTGACCGTGCTTTGCTGCGTGTCGCGGGTGGTGTCCAGGTTACCCTCAGCCTGCGCGATTTCGTGGTCGCGGGATTCGTACATATTGCCACGCTCTCCGGCCTCCATTGTTTCACCCCCGCCGATGCCGAAGATGCGCGGGGCCAGGTTGCCTTCCACGCCTTGATCAGCGTAGGTCTGCATCTGCGCTCCGTCACCCTGCACGTTACTTCCGGTGCTGCGGTCGAAGCCCTCGCTGCTGTACACGCTGCTGGCTCCGGTTTCGGACTGCTGGTAGCCGCCCTCGCTGTGTTCGTTGCCCGCCCCGCTGAACGACCGCTCGGTCTGTTCGTTGTAGCCGCCTTCCCAGGCACGGCTGCTGCCCCCGCTGTAGCGTTCCCCGACGCTGAAGTTTTCCACGGATGAACGGCTACCTGCCCCGGAGCGCACGCCGGAAACCCGCTCATTGATGCTCTCGGCGCTGTGCAGATTGCCGGTCTCATCGGTGTGCTGCTGGCGGTTGCCCTGCTGCGTGGCATCGCGCGCACCCTGGGTTTGCACCACACCGGCTTCGCTGCCGCTATACGAGCGGGACAAGGAATAACGGTCGGCATAGTCGCGTTCCAGGCTGACCTGCGCTTCTTCGTGCTCGTTCACCTGTTCACTCACGTGCTGCTTCTCGTAGTAGCCGGTGTTCTCCTGGCCTTGATGCGCCTCGTGGCTCGCGGTCTCACGGCGGTAGGCGCTGACGCTGTCGGACTGCCCGGCGGCCAGGCGATGGGCGTTCTGCTCGGTGCGCAAGCTTTGGTCGGCCCGCGTCACCTGGGTGGCACGATGGGTCTGTTCGCTGAACACCGCCACCGGATTGAGGAACAGGGGCAGCACCGCACTCACATTGGCCGACTCGCTCTGCTTGACCTTGGAGGCGAAGTAGCTCAGGGCTTGGGCAGTGTCGGTCAGCATCCGCCGGATGTCCAGCGCGTGCAAGGGGTGTGCCAGGGTCAGGACGGCGAACGGCTCCCCGGCCAGCGCGGCGGCGATGACCTCGAGCTGCTCTTGCGCATCGGTGGTCACCAGTTGGTTGATGCCGTGCCCTGACCCCATCCCGGGTGCAAGGCGCGGCACCATCTGGCCGATGAGGGACGCGGTGTAGTGACAATCCCACAGATGCCGGTACAGCGCCGCGGCTTCGTCGCCGGATAGCAGCGTAAAGCGCGACTGCCGGAAGCGCCCTTGCAACGCCGCGACCAGACGTGCCGAGTTGAGCGCAGCCGCTTGCACGGCCTTTTCCTGAGTCTCTGCCGTTGCCAGCCCGCCGTAGACCTGAACGAGGCCCAATTCGGGCACATTGGCCAGGCCAAAGGCGGCGGCGGTGTTGCGCGCACCTTGTGGATCGTACAGGCTGCTCACCACGTCGTCGGTGAGTTCCAGGTGCGTCCGCGCGTGGCGATAGGGCTTGCGCAGGATGCGCAGCGCGTGCGGCGACCACGCCCGCCAGCCGTCGGGCAAGGCCCAGGCATAGGCGTGCAAGGATGCGCCGTCGGGGGTCAGGGTCATTGAGAAAGTGTTGGTGTTGGTGTTTGTGTTGTTCATAGGGTCTCCTTTGATTTGGTAGACGGTAGACAGTAGACGGGTTTTCTTTCCCTGTCTACCGTATTCCGTCTACTGACGCTTAATCTGTTGAATAACATCCCGGCTTGCCATCCGCCCACCGAAGAACGGCGTACTGCGGTCCCAGAACAGGAAGCGCAAGATGTAGGCATAGAAGCCGATGGCCGACATCACGGCGAAGCCCAGCAGCCACACTGAAATGCCGTAGAGCGTCGTCGCGCCTGGCTCCGGCGTGCCGCTGACCAGCAATGCAGCGATGCGGTAGGCAAAGAGCAAGCCGGCGTTGCCCGCGAGGAAGAAGTAGATGTAGTTCGTGGTCGCCGCGCGGTCATCGGGCTTGAAGTAGGCCAGCGCCAGCGCCGCGCCCCACATTGGGGCCAAGACCCAGCGCAGTGCGCCAGGGGCCAGGACGAGGGCCAGGGTGTGTAAGGCCAAGATCAAATATGGCATTGTGTGTTTCCTCCTATCTATAAATATGTACGTTTCGACAGAGTTTTCAGGATAGTGCATCTTTTCAACCTGTTCAACCTGTCGATCCTGTCCAAGAAAACGAAAAAGGGGAGGACGCGGGATTGATCCCGTGTCCTCCCCTTTTATTCTCATCTCGGTGTTACGCGGTCAGAGCGCCGCAGGCTTGGAGGTTCCTGCGGTTTGGAGCCGAAGCCCCGGACCTTTCGGCCTGGACGGTGATGCTGTATCCAGGCTTATATCTATTATACCATATTCATACCTTGAATTTCAAGGGGGGAATGGCTCAATTGCTCAATGTCTGATAATATACAGACTCTTGTGAGATACTCGTAGCTATTTACCCTTTACTTTCGCTCTTTGACGATTTGCTGTAACCATTTCCGGCGCTGTTCGAACGCTGATTTGAGATGAGAGGGCACATACTGTGCAATACTTTGCTCTACTAATGTCATAAACCCAGGGCTACGCATCAATGGAAACTGTGCCACCGCACGTCGCATTGCCGGTAACGAGTCAGTAGCCTGAAATGCTTGGAACGCTTGTTTTGTCTCTGTTAAGGCCTCTTGCTTCTGGGATTCTATCTTTTGGAGTTCTACCATAAATTGTTCTGCCTGTTGTCGATTAGGGCTACCGATTTGCTTCCAGAGAAGCGCTGCCTTTTGCGCCAGAGGAATTGCACGGGTTATGTCATCTTGTTGTACGTAAAGTCGTGCCATGTTGAAGGAAAAGTGTGCTACACCGTCATTATCTCCGGCTTCACGCAAGATTACCAATGCCTGCTCATAATACTCAACAGCGCGTCGTGTGTTACCCAAATTTGCATACGCATTTCCCAGATTACCCAAAGCATTTCCCTCGTCACGCCGCTCACCAATCTTCCGGGCAACCTCATAATATTTTTCGTAAAATGCGATGGCGTTTTGTGTGTTTCCCAAGGCAGCATAGGCCACCCCCAGACTTCCCAAGGCGTTCATTTCTTTGTACGGATCGCTGGCCTTGCGAGCAATCTCCAACTGTTGACTGTAGTAGCTAATGGCGCTGTGTGGATCATCTGAGTCAACGTGGGTAATCCCAGGATCTGCATCTTGGGCGGCTTGCGTCCTGATCTGTGCCAAAATTTCACGCACAAGGAGCGTGTGCCCATGGTCCATTTCTGCCGTAAGGATGGCCTCATTTCGTTCTCCGGTCCAAATGCGGCGGATAGGAGCAATGATATTCCACCCGTTCTGCTCGATGTGTGGGAATGCTTCTTCCACTGCCGCACGGGCTTGGCGGTCGCCTCGTGCTGCTGCAGCTATAGCCTGAATAAGCGGTGTAAAGCTCTCGATAAGTTCCACATCTGCTCTGATCTGAGTATCAAGTTCTACAACGAGTTGTTGCGCAATCTGCGCACTTGGACTGCCGATTTGTGTCCAAATCTGAGCAGCTTCCTGCGCCAAAGGTAATGCTTGTGTCATTTTCCCTTGTTCTGTGTATAAGCGGGCAATATTGAATGACTGTCTTGCCACACCGTCAATATCGCCAATCTCACGGGCAATGGTAAGTGCTTGACTGTAGAGTTCATTAGCACGGCGAGTCTCTCCCAATCTAGCGTAGGCTGCTCCCAGGTTGCCCACGGCTCTTCCTTCTCCACGTCGGTTGCCGATCTCACGCCAGATTGTTAAAGCCTGTTCAGTAAAGCTGATGTCACGGTGCGCATCACCCAGAAGCCCATACGCTACTCCCAAATTGGTTAGGTCATTCCCTTCTCCATACCGATCGCCGATCTCGCGACGGATGACTAGTGCTTGCTCATAATACTTAATCGCTTGACGTGTATCCCCTAAATCTTTGTAGGCAATACCTAAGTTACCTAAAGTAATTACTTCTTCAATCCGATGACCGAGTTCACGTTGAATCGTCAATGCCTGTTCGTAATACTGGATAGCACGGTTGGCATCTCCTAGATTTTTATAAGCCACTCCCAGATTCCCCAGAACATCGCTCTCCCCTATCTTATGACCAAGTTTACGGTCAATGATCAATGCCTGCTCGTAATATTGGATCGCCTTTCTCAGATCACCCAGGTTCTTGTGCGCAACTCCCAGGTTGTTCAGTACGGTACTTTCACCAAGTGCATCATTCATGTCACGGGTTATAACCAAGGCTTGTTCATAATATCCGATGGCGCGATGAGTGTCACCCAATTGCTGATAAGCTCCCCCCAAACCTAAAAGCGCCTGTGCTGAATACAAATTTTCTGACTGCAAAATTGCAATTGCGCGTTCAAAATAGCTTATAGCCACTTCCACTTTACCAATATCCAAGTAAGCTATTCCAATGACACTATACGATGAGGCAATTTGTAACAGTTCTTCGCGGATCAACACAGTCGCATCGGCAGGCGGCGGCGCGGGGCGTTCGGCTATAGTGGCATACGCAGACGCCAGAGCAAATTCAAGGCTCTCCCAATCCGCGTAACGGTCGCCTGGATTGAGCGCAAGGCAACGGCGTAGAATATAACGCACCGGCGCGGGGATGCTCTCAGGCAGCGGGCGCAAGTTGCCGGTGCGATGAGCATATTCCAACGCTTCCCAACTCTCAATAGGCGCTGCGGTATAGCCGGTGAACATCTCGTAGAGGATGCAGCCAAGCGCGTACGCATCCGTATAGACGCCCACGGGCGCGCCCTGCCATTGTTCCGGGGACATATACAGCTTCGTACCAGCGCCCTGTGTAAATTGTGCCTGTCCCACATCTACTTTGTCTATCTTGTTAGAATGTGTTATGGATGCATTTGTTTCAACTATTTTGGCTAACCCAAAATCAGTCACGCGCAGCCGGTTGATCTGCGTATCCGGCAAATGATCCGCGCCTACCAGCACATTTTCCGGCTTGAGATCGCGGTGGACGAAGCCGGGGATGCGCGCGACAGCGTGCTGCATCCCGCGCGTGATTTGTAACGCGAAGAGCAGCGCCGTCTCCGGCGGCAGTGGACGCCCCCCGGCTTGCCCTGAGCCATATCGAAGGGGTAACCATGAACGCAGCGAGGCGTCTTCACGCTCTTGCCCTTTGGCAATCAGTTCCAGCGCCAGGTAGACTTCCAGGCCGGTGGTGTCACGGATAACCTCATAGCATCGCACGATGTGCGGATGCGCGCCCAGGTTCATCCAGGTGGTACCTTCGCGCAGGAACCGGTCGCGGGTGGCCCGGTCGGGCAAGTATTCCGGCTTGAAGGTTTTGAGCGCCACGGGCAAGTCTTGCTGTTGATCCCGGCAGATATAGACGATGCCCATGCCGCCCATCAGCGGGTCGCCGACGACTTCGTAACGTCCGAGGATTGTGTCGCCGGAGCGGTAGACTTTCTGCACCGATTGGGATGCGATTCCCGGGGCCGGAGACGCAGGTGGGGGCGCAGGCGGCGCGACGGGAGGGGCAGTGCGCGGCGCAGCGGTCTGTGATGGCTTTGCCGGTTCTGGTTCGCCTTTTTGGCCTAACAGCTTTTTGAAAAAACTCATTGTATCCTCCTGGTAAACGTAGATGGTAGACGGCAGACAGTAGACAAGTACTTCGTCAACCTGTCAGGGTTGTTCACACGCCGGGTGCACCAACAGCCACGTATCGCTGGCCTTGAGAATATCACCTTCGGTCAGGCGGAGTGTTTCAGTGGTGATGCGCTCTTCGGTGTTGAGACGGTATGTGCCGTGCGGCGATTGGACGCCAATTAATGTCCAGCCCTCCGCATTCGGTTTGAAGCGCGCCTGCGGCGTCGCCTGACGCTTACCCCTATTTTTAAAACTACAAATGGGCTAGAATAAGTTGAGGTGGGGGCGTTGTGTATCTGAGCTACCTAATCTATCCGATTTTGGAGGGTGAGCTCAAGAATCACGCTAATCTCTGCTCCAAGATATCCGCAATCCAGAATAATCGAATTCCCTCGACTCCCGGATAGATTTTTTCCAGGCGTTGAGTATATTCAACAATACCCTCTAGCTCAAGTTTAAATGTGCTACCACCCTCACTTGGCCGGACTTGGTCATAGGCCTCAAGTAAAGCTTCAACGGCTATACGTAACTTATCCCGCTTCTGTTGTTCTTCTTCTGACAATGCATTGAATTTGTTAAGCAATGCTGCAGCCGTATCAAAGAACATCTGGAGAGCCGTACTCAATGCTTTTGAAACATCGCCACTGATATATGCCTGCAATCTCTCCCTGCCAGGTTCAGTTGGCTCCGGCATTGCTTGAAATTCACTGATTTGGGAAGTGAGTTGGCGCAGTGTGTTAACAGACTCAGAAAGCTGATTGGCTAAAGTAATATCTGCCGAATCCCATACGTCGAGTTGCAATTCTTCCCTAATGGTATCGGGCAATTCTTGAGAAAAGTAGGCCCATGGTTTTTCCTGGATAGTGTCCCCCTGTAGAATAGTGATTGTGTACAGAGGCCAAACCAACTCGTTCAACATTTTCCCACCAACAACAGGGATAACGACGATGTACTCACACGTATCCTGAATCAGATAATAGACCAAGCTCTCGAAATCTATAATACCCAGAGTCTCACGCAACGCTGCGGGAAACTGTTGAAGTATTTGCGTGTAGAGTTCTGTTGGATCCCGCAGGTCAAATCTGACCCATAGGGGAGGCCGACCTTGCCAACGGTGCTCAATATCAAGATAAGTGGCAGTACAAGTTGGCGATTGTACTGTTGTCAAGGCTTGCTGGATTTGTGAAATCAGTTGGTTTTGTGCCATACGCACCCAGTGAGCTACCTGTATTAGGGGATTTGCAGCCCCTTTCCAGGGTTCATAGGCATAGAAATACCACAGCATCCAAGCCGTTGTAAGTTCCTCATGTTCGCGTTGTTCCAGTGTGGTTATCAGACTTACATCAAGTAATTGGCCAAACAATGCGCGGAATTGTTGTTGATAGGTTGTGATTCTGGTCCTAGCATCGAAAAGATTGAGCACCGGCAGATGCGGATTAGTCTTTACCCCTTTGTCCTGTAGTTCTTTGAGGACAGTAGCTTTTCGTGGATCGTCAGGATGTAGTTTCCCGATATTGAAATCTGTCACCCATATATCTGGAGCTTGACCGACAAAGTTGCGCATTGAGCCAAAGTAATCCCGCTGCGCCTCGAGATATGCCTTATACTTCTGAAGCGCAATGGCAGTCGGAACATAAGCCTTATTCTTCTGAGATGTCGTATTTGGGCCAGAACCTTGCTGGGAAAGAGTTTGTAAAAAGGAAACCGTTGCACTCTCACTGGCGAAACCCCACGGGTCAACTGATGATTTAGGTAAATCCAATGTGCTTCCCAACATATCCCAACAGCGTTGCCATACCTGCAGGTCGATATACTTTTGACCAATGCTGAGTGCTTTGTCTCGTTGGTAGAATTTAACTAGCCCTCGATTAAGTTGCGTTATGCAATTGACAATCAATTGTCGGATTTCTATGATGGTGTCAAGATAGGCTTTCCAACTCTCAGGTCGATAAAAGTAGCGCGCCAAGCCACTGGCGATGCTATTCAACCAAGGTGACCATTTTGGCGGCAGGTAGTTCACAGATACACCGTCTTTGCGGGTACTGTCACCCTGGGGGAGTTCGATACCTGCGGGTTTGAAACCATATCCCTGCGCAGCATAATGTTCAAAATTGGGAAATAATCTTCGGATCAGGTCAATCTTCGTCATTGTCTCATTGTGTAGTCGATCCGTACTGTCCCCAGATGCTTCTCCTATGGGAATAAAGTGAGTCTTGAGTGTTGTGCCTACCTTTTCCAAAGCAAGAATATTGGATTCATGAGCTAGGCGGCGGTGAATGGTTGGCGTATGCGTCTCCAGCCACATTTGGTGACGCTGTGGGTTATACAAATGAAGTGCCAACGACAAATCTGCAAGCATTGTGAGGGATAATTCTTCAGAGACAACATCCAGTTCTGCAGCAGAGAGCCATTCGCCAATTGGATGTCGCGATACTAACCGGCCAGCCCAATACAAAACCTCCGCAACATCTCGCCATATCTCAGGCGTGGAAGGCATTGTTGGGCCTTGATCTAGTTTCTCAAACCAAGCAATCGCCCGCTGGAAAACGGAGTCTTTTGACGTCTGGCTTTGACGGATTGCCCTGATTTGAGTTTGTTGCTCTGAAGAGATAAGTTCTCCTAGTTTTGTCCACCATTCACCTACTTCCGGACCTTCACCCGGTGGCGAGAAATTGAAATCTACTACCGCCCACCACGCCGGGCCAAGAACTTTGTAAGCGGCTTCCGTCGCGGCACAGTTGGTCACTACGTAATCATTCACACCAGCCCATAATAAACATCGCAAGACACCGGCGATACATGACCAGGTGTGAGGTTTGAGCGTCATTACAAAGTTGAGAAGCCGCTCGGAGTCTGCGGGACGTTCCACCAAAGCGTGGAGGATGAATGTTTCCAGGTCTCCTTCAAACATCAACGGCAGTACCTGGGTTGCGATTTCTATCCACGGATTTAGGTCAGGCTTGACCAATAATTCGCTAAGAAGACTTGAACGAATTGGATGCAGTCCTTCAAGATAGAATCCATCTGCACTGCGTCGCAGTAGATACTCCTTCTCAAATTGTGTTAATGTGCGATCCGGACTAGGTAATTTCAAATTGTCAATCAAATCGCGTGTACTCAAGCGTGCACCATAGGCGGAGGCTACAGATACCAGGCACAACAATCGAAGTTCATCAGCAGATGCTCCCATTCGTATATCTTCTTGGATACGTTGGATCTGTCCTTGCAAACGTTGGCGTAACGTCTGGGTTTGCGTCAGCAGATAGACAAACTCCATCAGTGGTCCTGGAGCTTCGAACTGATCCCAAGCGGCATCAAAATCCAAGAAATCCCAGTGCTCAACCGCGCTCCTGGCACGTTCGTAGATCAGTTGAGCTTCCTGTTCATTAAAATCCAATTCCACATCGGCAAAATTCAGTCCGGCACCGGCGATATTGGCCCGACGATAATCTTCTTCACGCACCGTCACCAATATCTCAAGGTATGGTTGTTGCGTCAGGCGTTTGACCAATTCTGTCCATTCATAATCCTGGGGATGGACATCCACATACACTGCCATAGGGACCTGGACAGCACTGGCAAAGCCAGAGAGTGCCAACGCAATACTCAGTGCGTGTTCCACATCCTGCACCCGTTTGACAACAAAACGCCACTTTTCGGGATAAGTGTCATGCAGATAGCGATATGCCAGGGTACTCTTACCCTGCCCCGACGCAGCATGAACGATAACCACATTGTTCTGCTGGAACGCGCGTGTGATTTCCGCCATTTTATGCTCGCGACGGAAATCGAGTCCCGCGACGATGTGTTCATATCGAGCCTGGACGCCAGCGTAAAACTCATCGTGGAGCTTTGCGAAGTGTTCATCGGTAATGTGGGCGGTCTCAAGTGGCTCAATCGTAGTATACCATTGCTGATGGTAGTTATACTGTTCAGCGAGAAAATGGCCCACAGTATTAATCTTATCAATTAGCTCCACGCAAGTGACAGTCTGGCGCTGCTCCGCCAACCGGTAATACCAGGCAACAAATAGGTCAAAGGCGTTTTGCGGATCAATACCAGTGGACAGACTCTGAATTTGAGAAAGAACTGCTTCCCTTTCTTGGTTTGCGTCTAGCGATACAAGCTGCACGTGGTCAAAGAACTCCTCAACGTCGGTTTTCTGAAAGCCTTTTTCTGTCAGTTTAGTGATGATATGCTTTCTCTGCTTCTCACTTCCTTCCCAAGCCTGCCAAAGTTCAGGACCAATTGCGCCAAAATTCACCAACTTGATGATCGGGGGGATCACTGCACGCAGTAAGTTACTCACACGATGAAAAAAAGAATCTGCCTTTTCTGGTTCGAGGTCTGATAACGCCAAACTGGAATACGACTTAACTTGTACGACCTCTACCAATTGTCCTGTCTGATCCTGGATATCTAAGTCTTCCTTGCCCTCTGGACAGAAAATTTGGGTTCCATCTGCAGCAGACGCAAAGATGCGCCTGAGAGCGTAGAGTGCTTGGAGTCTATAGCCTTGTAGGGCTGCTGGTGCGCCGGGTTGTGTCATTTATGATACCTCCACCTATCCTATGAGCTTACCCCGTTCACTCAACCACTCCGCTTGCAGTGTCACCACTAACTCCTCAACCATCGCCACATCCGGCGCTTCCGGCAGCCTCGACGCTGCCTCCAACATCGCCAACCGCGCCTCATACTCCGCCGCCAATGCCAACAGTTCCTCGTACTGCAACAGCCCATTCCGCACCGCTAACAGCCACTCGCAGTCAGGGCGATAGACGTGGACTTCCCCCGTTTCCAGAATCTCCATCCCCATTCGTAGCAGCCGCAGCAAGTGCATCGCGTGCTTCGTGTCATAGCCATAGCGCGCTTCCAGTGCGGCCCGCGCCGGGTTGCGTTCCCGCCGCCACGCCTGGTAGTGATTCCAGTGCTTGAGCGCGCTGCGATACGCCTTTTCCGCATCGTGATCCGGGAACTTGTAGCGCCCTTCAATGTTGCGTCCGCCGTATTCTTCCTGGGTGGGCTGATGATCCGGCGGGTTCTCCAGCCAACGATGATGCCGTTCCAGGCGGCGCAACTGGCTGATGGCATAGCCGGAAAAGGTCTGCCCGGCTTGACGGGTGAGGAACAGATGACGCTGCGTGCGCAAGCGTTCGCCATAGCTATCACAGTGCAAGATATGGCGCGGCTCGACGTACAGCGCCTCGATGATGTTCGGATTACATTCCAATGCCAGCCGTGCGAACTTGACTAGGGCATATACCACGGTGTCGCGCTCCGCGCCGTGGGCGACGTGTTGCTCAAACGGCGTCAGACCCAGGAGATACCGGCGCGGTGGGATACACACCCCGCACGTATCCAGGTCACTGGCGCTGTTCGCCAAGCCATACGCCTGACTGCCGATAACCACACGGTAGATCAAGTTGGTTTCCCAAAACGGCTCAGCCACGCTTGTCTCCCAGGCGCAAGCGCAACAGAAAATCGTCGAGTGCCGGGCGATTCGTCGGCGCTTCCGGCAACGTCGTCGTTGCAAACGCTTCGTCTAGCTCCGCCTGCAAACGTTCGATGGCTTGCTGGTAGTGTGGCAACGTGGTCTCGTCCAATGCCGCTTGCTCGGCGGCCTTCTGCGCGATCAAGTCGGGGATGAAGGGCAAATCAAAGGCCGGATACAGGTGCAGCAGGTTGGCCTCGACCTCGCCGGTGCGCAACAGGTGAATGCCGGTGAGCAGCACCCGGTACACGTAGAGCAACGTCTTCACGCGCCGTGGCGACTCACCCTCGAACTCACGCAGCTTGTTCCGCGCAAAGCCGGCATAGTGATGATAGACGTGGCGTGTAATCGCCCCGCGCGCCAGGTCACGCAATTCCTCAAACGCTGCGCCGCCCCACACAACCAATGGCGAGTAGAGTTGTTCCAGGACATAACCGTTCTTGCGCAGCAGCAAGTCCAGGAATTTCTTGACCTCGTGAGTGACCAGGTCAACCTCGTAGCCGCCGTACCGCATAGTGTGACTGAAGGTCTCCTCCGGCGCATCCAGGCCCAGTAGCGCACGTTGAGGCAAGACAAAGACACCGCGCAAGTCAACGTCGCTGTCTGGCGAGGGAAAGCCATACAGGTGTGCGCCGCTGACGGTGAAAAACAATTTTGAGTTGGGCAATGCTGCGACAAGGAACCTGAAGGATGACAAATCGAGGGGCGGAATCGTAGTGGCCTTGGTGGGTTGGTTTGGCGCGTCATCACCGGATCGCTCAAGGGGTACTTCCGATGGCGAGACCGATGACTCCTTACGCGCTGCCAATTCTCGTTCTTCTTGTTCCCTTATCAGCCGTCCTCGCCGCGCCAGGATTCTGAGGACTTCTACCATCGGATTCGGTTGCACAATGCCGCTGTGGACTAGCATATCCAGCGTTAGCAGCGCGTTGCAGGCCGGACAATGCGTCACCGGCGCTTCCAATTTATTCTGATCATAGAACGCTGGTGGATCACAATCCCTATCTATTCCAATCATTCGACCACACGGGCACATCATGCCAGTCCTTATACAGCATACTGTAATCTCGATTTTCGGTTCAGTCTTTGATTTCGCCAAGTCTATCCTCTCTGTTCAGTTAAAGCTGATCGCATACGACGATTATACCCTTACCCTGCTTCCCAGCGACTCCCCTTGCTCTAATACGTGTACGCATCCACCGCTTCCCCTGCCGCATCCCGCAGATACGCCGTGTCTCCGCCATTGTCCCAATTCGCCGTTCCATCGATCTCCGTACTCGTCCCACTGCCGGTGTCCAATAACAGTCTGCGCTTTGGTGCGTGCAGAGGTAGAGCGCGCGCGTTGGTCAATTGAAATCCTGGCTCAGGATGCGCGCCGGCGCGACTATAAGTAGCACATTGGGCTGATCGCGGGTGGATTCGGCGTAACGCCGCGCGGCGGCTTCATCTGTGTAGTAGCGGCGGATAATGCGCCAGCGTATATCGGCCAGGCTGGACGCATCGACTGGCAGGAATTCGGCCACGCCGTAGATTATCACGGTGCGATAATCGGGATGTCCGCCATCGATGCACAGACTGAGGCGTGGGTCGCGGCGTAGATTGCGGTATTTGGCCGTTCCGGTCGTGATGCTGATGTAGAACTTGCCATCTGCAAACAGATACCACACCGGGCTGAGCTGCGGTGGACCATTGCGGGTATTCGTGCCCAGCACCGCGTGTCGGGGTGCGGCCAGGAAATCAGCAATTTCTGCGGATGTCATTGTCAACATAGGCTTGCTCCACTTTGAGTTACATCACAGACGATCATCTTCACAGGTCCGTCACCACGCGCACCGCCCCGCCCACATTGAGGAAGCACAGCGCCGGGCGCGGGCGTACGCCAAGCAGTCGCTCGGCTGCATCCAGGTAGCGCGTCACCTGCGCCCGGTAATCTGTGGTGGCGAGTAACGCGGTCAAAGCCACTGGATCGGTGACGTGATCTGTTTTGAATTCCACGAGCGTCCATTGCCCATCGGCACGGAACAGTGCGTCGAGCATACCTCGCTCTAGCGCACCGTCCGGCGTGACCAGCGTGTACGGGACTTCGTGGAAGCGTTGTGCGGCGCTGTCCATTGCTGTGTACAGGTCGGTGGCTCGAAAGCGTGTCAGCATCCGCGCCGCGCGCTGGACGGCGTTGCGCAGTTCGGCAGCGTCGGTGATGCCACGGCCACGCGCCTCGGCCTCGGCCCACCGCGCGAAGAGCGCGCCGTCGGGAAACAGCCACTGCTCTAGTGCGCCGTGCACCAGTGTTCCCACCACCCACGCCGGAGCCGTGGGCCGGGCTTTCTCTGGAACCACGCGCCATACTCGGCGTGGCGGATCGCGGTGTGCGACCTCGGTGTCATCATCGGTCGTGGCTGATGGCGGGATCAAGGAATCGAGCAACGACAAGGTCTCCGGCAGGATGGGCGGCACTGACGGCTCGGTGGACACACCCGGTGCGGCGATCTCCGCGTTGCCTTCGTAGAGGAAGCAGCTCACCGGCTGTGCTTCGGCAGACAATGCCATGTGTTGTATTGCCTCCCCCTCAGGATCACACGCTGGCGCAGACGTGCTGAGGTGCAGCGCCGTGTCCAGCCGTTCCAACCAGCCGCCGAGGCCAAGACCGTCCTTGCGCGCGCTCACCGTCCCACTGAGGATGAGCAGATCCTGCGCCCGTGTCGCGGCGACGTACAACAGCCGGTCGGATTCCGCCGCTTCTTGATCCGCCGCGGCTTGCTGCGCCAGGCGATAGGCCAGCGAGGTGGCGGCAGGGGCTTCGTCTTCACTGGTACTTTTCAATGGCGGCACGACGCCCAGAAGCGGGTCTACCACTGCCCCACGCCCACCACGCGCGGCCTTCCCGGCATCGCCAATGACGATGACGGGGAATTCCAGTCCCTTGGCGGCGTGGACGGTCATCAATTGTACTGCGCCCACGCTCAGGGTGTGCGCCTCGCCTTCGCGGGTGCCCGCGTCGCGCAGTTGCGTCACGTAGTCCAGGAATGCACTGACGCTGACGATGCCGCTGGTGTGCGCGTCCGCCAGCAGTTTGGCGAGGTTGCCCGCACCCCGCGCTTGCCCCGCGCGCAGCAATGCCGCACGATAGTGCGTCGCGTCCAGGAAATCCTTGAGGATCGCGGCCACCGTCACCCGGCCCGCCTGCGCGTGTAGACGTTGGATGAGGGCGACGGCCTCCGCTGCGCAGGGGGCTTCGTCAGCCAGGAAACCCAGCGAGGCATTGTTGAGCACCGCCCACAGCGAGGGAGCCTTTTGCGCCTTGCGTTCCTCGGTCAGACGGTACAGCGCCAGGTCGGAAAGGTTGCACGCCGGAGAGCGCAGCAGACCGGCCAGAGCCAGGTCGTCGGTGGGGTCGGCCAGGACGGTGAGCGCGTTGAGGACATCGCGCACTTCCGGGCGCTCGTAGAAGCCGCGCCCGGCCACGGTGAGGAAGGGGATGCCGGCGCGTTCCAGCGCGTTCTCGTAGTGGGCGAAGGAGGTCGAGGCACGGCAGAGGATAGCGATGTCACCGTAGTCCAGGGGGCGGGTCTGTGCCTGTCCAGTGTCGGGATTGCGGGACTCAAGTTGTACGTACCCGCCTTCCACCAACGCCGCCAGCCGTGTGACCAGCGCTTCCGCCGCCTTGTCCAACGCGCCGCCGGTCTTGCTGCCCACACCCAGGTGCAGTTCGACGTAAGGCGGCGTCAGTCCGGCGGGAGGCATGGCACGGTGATGGGTGAGTGCGGCGAACGGTTCGACGTAGGTGTGCGCCGGGTCCTCGTCCACGCCGAGCACCGGTTGCAGCAGGGCGTTGAGGGCGGCCACGAGGTCGCCATGCGCGCGGTACGAGGTTTCCAGGGTGAACGCCTTGCCCTGGTCAGCGATCTCCCGGCGGGCAGTGCGGAACACGGTGACGTCTGCGCCGCGGAAGCGGTAGATGGACTGCTTGCCGTCGCCGACGATGAAGCACTTGCCCGCATCGCCGTTGAGCAGGGCCAGCAGATCGCGTTGGCGGGCGTTGGTGTCCTGGAATTCGTCCACCAGCAGCGCGCGCACTTCGGCCTGCCAGCGCGCGCGGACGGCGGAATGATCGCGCAGGAGCGCCAGCGCCCCGGTTTCCAGGTCGTCGAAGTCGAGTGCGCGGCGGTCTTCCTTGAGGCGCGTGTAGGCGGCCAGCGTGTAGTCGTACAGGCGCAACAATTCGGGCAGAATCGCCTGCGCCAGGGTTTGATCCAGCGCCAGGTCAATGCCTTTTCCTACCAATGCGGCAAGGCTTTCGTCGTAACGGTTTTGCAACTCCTTGATGATAGCCTTGGGGTTGGCGGGTTCCCAGTTGGCCTGCCGCCCGACTTGTTTCATCGCTGCCCGCAAGGGCGCGAGTTGCGCGGACACCGTCGCCCAATCGTCCACCGCGCACGCCGTCGTGATGTCATCCCAGAGACGCAGTAGCTCCCGCAAAGGCGCGGCCAGGTTGTCCCCAGCGGCTTCGGCGCGTGCCAGTGTTCCGTCAGCACGCAGGGCCAGCAAGTCGGCGAAGTCCGCCTGCACCACGGCGTCTTCCACGAAAGCGCGGAGCGGGGACGCCAGGTGTGGTTCCCACACGGCCCACCAATCGTCCGGACGGGGGAGCGCGGCGATGTCTAGCCGTTGCTTGAGCAATTGGGTCAGGAGTCGCGGTAGTTCCCATTCCCCGAAATCGGCGAACAGGCGCGTGGCTTGCGGATCGTCGGCAGCCCAGGCCAACGCCGCTTCGACCGTCTGCGCCAGGAGCAGCGCGGCCTGGCCTTCATCCAGCGTCTCGAAGCGCGGATCGATGGCGGCCTCGGCGGGATGGTTGCGCAGCAGTTCCCCGCACAGGCTGTGGATGGTGCCGATGCGCGCGGCGTCGAGGGCTTCGTAGAGCCGTTGCCAGCGGGTGCGTTCCTCGTCAGTAAGTTGCCCAGCATCCAGATACCGGCGTACTTCCTGGCGCACGCGGTTACGCATCTCTCGCGCGGCCTTTTTGGTGAAGGTGATAGCGACGACAGAGCGTAGCGGTAGGTCGTCCAATAGCAGTGAAAGATAGCGCGCCACGAGCGTGCGTGTCTTGCCCGCGCCGGCCCCCGCGGTCACGGCCACGTCCGCGCCCCGCGCCAGGATCGGCGGCGTCTGCTCGTCGCTGGGGGACATTTGAGCCAACAAAGGATGCAAGAGGCAAGATGCAGGAGAGTCGTTACTCGTTACTGGATGCTGGATACTGGATGCTGGATGCACGTTTTCCATTTCTTGCCTCTTGCTTCCTGCTTCTTGCCTCACCATTGTTTGGGCTGATAGTGCCAGCAGAAGGACGCCGCCGGGCAGTAGGCGGGGCAGCCGTTGTCGGGTGGGGTGGGGACGAAGTGACCTTGACGCGCGCTGCGCACAGCTTCCCAGGCGTGAGTGACGGCGGTGTGCATCGCGCCTGCCGGGCCGAACAGTCCCGTCTCTTTGTCCGCGAACTTCGCCAGAGTAAAGCTGCTGGCCTCGGCGGCCTGGATGTGCCAGTAGAAGCCGTCGCTGACGTTTCCCAGGTCTAGCGCCTCCTGCGCAGCCAGGGCATAGAGCGGGAGTTGCAGCTTCTTGCCCTTTTTGACGTTGGTGGTCGTGAACGCACTCGCCCCACCGGTCTTGTAATCGATGATGCGCACGCGCCCGTCCGGCGCGCGGTCTACGCGGTCGATCAAGCCGCGCAGTCGGAAGCTGTCCGCGCCGTCACGGATAACCAGTGGTGGATGGTTATCATCCAGTCCAAACGTGGCTTCATACGCGAACGGGACAAAGTCGCCTCGCAGGGCATCCAAGGCAGTCAGCGAGCGGCGAACGTTCTCGATGATCTCATCGCGGGTTCGCGCCCACCACGCTGTCGGGCGGAATTGCTGCTCGATGGGAGCGGCGTCCAATATGGGCGCTGCGACGTCAGGCAAAGCCGCCAGTAGTTGTTCAAGGGCGGTGGGATCGGCGACGGCCTGGTAAAGTTGCTCAAAGATGTGATGGTAGAGGCTGCCCAATTGCGCCGCGTCCAAGCCTTCGACGGGGCGGGCGCGTGGTTCCAACGCCAGGACGCTGCCCACAAAGAAGCGGAAGGGGCACTCGCGGCAGCTTTCCAGGCGGCTGGCGCTCCAGGCTCGCGCCGGGTTGAAGCGTTGGGTGAAGATGTCGCTGACCGGGGTCAGATCGCCGTCGAAAAACCCTGTTGCATTTGCGCCCAGGCGCTGCGCCAGCACGCGCGTTGCCCGTTCCAGTGCAGTGTGATATATCGGCTGGCGGCGCGCCAACGCTTGCCAGAACGGTGTGTCACCTTGCGTACTGAGACCCAGCAGTAGTTCCTCCCACGAAGCGGCCTCGTCCGGCGCGGGGTAGCTGTGACTGGTCAGGTGGAGCGGTGTCACGGCCACGCGGCGGCGCACTTCGTCCCAATACGGCGAGGCCTGCCACGGCGCGCCGTTGTCGGCGATGCGCGGGCGGGTGAGCAGCAGCGCCGCGCGTGGGCGCGCAATGGCTTCGTAGAAGTACTCGGCTTCGGAGCTATCCGGCGACGGCGACAAGGCCAGGCCAAAGTCATCACGCAGACGTTGCCGGTCGGCGTCGCGCAGGAAGGGGTCTTCGGCCAGCGCCGCCGGGAATTCGCCCTCGGCCAGTCCCAGCACGGCGACGGTGTGGAAGGGGACGCCGCGCGTCTGCGTCACGTCGGCCACCAGCAGCGCCTCGCGGTCGGTGGGCAGCGGCAGGCGATACGTCGCGGCGTCCACCGCGCCTTCGAGGTCGGTCCAGAACGTAGCAAATGTTACGGGATCGCAGGCCACGGCTTCATCGGCCCACACCAGACCGCGCAGAATGTCTTTGAGCGCGTCAAGCGCAGCCCGGTCGCGCTCCACTAATTCTGGCGGGCCGGCGTCTACACGGCGCACCACGCCCAGGTCAGTGGGCAGTGTGGTCTCGTCCTCGGGTGGGGTGTCGTCGCCGATAAGAGACTCGATCCACGCCACGAAGTCCCGGCAAGGGTGTTCTCCTTCCGGCGGGGTGACGCGCTGCACAAAGCAGTGAAATATCGCGGCCAGCGCCTCCGCCGCTGCCCCGGTGGGGACGGTCAGGGGGATACCGATGTCAGCAGTGTCCTCGTCCAGAACGTCGCGCGGTCCGGCGTTGCTCGCCAGGGCAAAGGCTTCTTCCCACTGCGCCAGTCCCGCGACCACACGCCCCCACCGCGCCAGGCGATCCAAACTCTCGGTGGTTTCTGGGGTGATGCCGCAGGCCGTCCACTCGAAGTAGGGCGAACGCCAGGCTTCCACCGTCAAACGCCAGGGGAAAGCGCTGTCGGTCTCGTCGGGCAGCGTGAGGCGCAGCAGGTCGAGCAATGCCGCGACTGCAGGGTTGGCGCGTAGCGGCAGACCGTCGAGGATGTGAACCGGCACGCCGAACTCGTCCGCTGTCTGCTGGACGAAGGGGCGGTACGGCTCGATGTCGCGGGCCAACAATGCTGCATCGCTCAGGCGCAGATGCTCACGGACGACGCGCGTCTTGAGCCACCGCAGCGCCGCACGCACTTCGGCCTCGCGGTCGGGCGCGGCAATGAGTACAACGGTATCCTCTGCGGGGCATTGTGCGGCATCGGCGGTGAACAACGCCGCTTCCAGGTGTGCCAACGCAGGCGCGCGCGGATCGGGCGTCACGCGGGTGGGCAAGGGTTCTGCCATGATACCCAGGGCGGTTTCCAGGTGACGGCGCGTGCGGTCGAAGCGGTGATGGATCAGCGCGCGCGCATCGTCGCCAGGGCTGCCGGTGAGGGTGATGACCAATTCGCCCACACGCCCGGCCAACTGCCGCAATACATCCACCTGTACCGAGGTGAGGTCGTCGAAGCCGTCAACAAAGAGGTGCGACCAATCGAGGCCCACATCGGGATGACGGGCAAGGGCTTCCGCCGTAAGCCAGCCCAGTCCGGCGAAGTCGGCCCAGCCTTCCTGTTGCAGGCGCTCCTGGTAGGCAGTGTAAAGGTGCGCCAGTTCCAGCAGGCGCGGTTCGCCGCCCAGTGCTTCGACGGCATCGGTGAAGGTATCGGGTGGGACGCCGCCGGCCTTGAGTTCGCGCACGAAGCCTTGAACAACCTGCGCAAAACCAGGCCGGTTGCGGAGTGGGGCATAGTGCTGCAACGAGGCATCGGTGATGAGCGCGCGCAGCAGCCGGTACTGGATCGGTTCGGTGAGCAGGACGTAGACTTCCTCGGCAGCGCGGAGGATCTCGCGGTAGAGCGTGTCGAACGTCCCCACGCGCACGCCGAGCGCGCCCCCCGTCTCGCCCAGCCGGCGCTGCCACGCGCGCACCTGGAGTTGCGTGGGTACGACGACGCGCGGCGTGGCCGTCAGCCTGGCGCTCAGGGCACGGGCCTGGGCGACCAGGTAGGTGGTCTTCCCGCTGGCGGCGGGGGCGAGGTAGAGGTGGGTGGACACGTTTGTCTTTCTCACCTTACACAAATACAGAGTTAAACTCCAGCAATCTTCTTGAGTGCCGCAACAAATTGCGTTCCTTCTAGATTTACAATGTGATGCCCGTGCAACTCGGGGTCGAACATCTCCGGCGGGCGCGTGAAGATATTTAGAAGCGCTTCATCTTGGTCGACAAAGTCATCAAGAACTGCTTGCAAACGCTCGCCATCGTTGTAAAAATACTCTTGAAGCAGCGGGACAATCCTGTGATACCAGACAAACTGAAGCCGTTTACGATCTTTAATCCCCATAAAGTAGCTATGTCCAAGACGATGGTCACGGTCAAGGAGCATCTCCACGCGAGCGTTAATCCGCCCAAGCAAAGCATCGAGAGGAATACCCTCAATGACCTTCCCCGCTAACAGTGATAAATCAGGGATGGTTTCAATGAAAGTGAAACGACGCCGAAGTGCAATATCCAATAGTGCAATGCTGCGATCGGTAGTGTTCATCGTGCCCAGCAAATATAGGTTATCCGGGACACCAAAATGCTGTCCCGATCCTGGCAGAGTGACAATCATCTTGTTGGGTTGTCCCAAGCGTTTGTCGTCCTCAATCAGTGTGATCAACTCACCGAAGATTTTGGCAATATTGCCACGGTTAATCTCATCAATGATGAGGACAAAGTCATTGTCTGGATCGGCGGCAGCCTCATCACACATTTGTTTAAATATGCCAGGCCGCCATTCATAACGGATATTACCCTGTTTGTCGTGAATAGGGCGCAATCCCTCAATGAAGTCTTCGTAACCATATGCTTGATGAAAAGTTACAACTCGCACGTACTCGGCCGTTGTCTCTGCCCAATACTTCTCGAAAATATCTACTAAACCCGGTTCGTCACCTTCCATAAGCTCACGCAAATAAGCAGCCTCATTATGTTCAAAGCGGAACAAGGTGCCCTGCATACGGAAACGCACAGGTTCTGAGTTTTGTAGAAGCGCGTCATCTCGCAACACCTGCCAGGGGATTGGCTTGGAAAGTTTGCGAATACCTTTGACGTAGAAACCTGCATCCTCTGACTGCTGAGGGGGTTCCACAACTTCTGCCAGGCAATAGAGTTCTTTATGCGGGTGAGCCAAATAGCCAAAGACAAGATCGCCAGGTTGGATCTCTGCATAGTTGCGCGTGAGACGACCACGCCTGAAATCCTCTACATCTTTATCGCCAAATAATGTATCCCAATGCCACTCTTTAGGGTTGGCAACAACGCACCAATAGCCTTGGTATAGCATCAGTCTCACTGATCTGTCCCTGGGTCCAGGCTTCTGCAAAGCGACGGGCGCGAAAGGTCTTGCCGGTACCTGGCGGCCCATACAGAATGACATTTCTCGTTTCTTTAACGATTTCTTCCAATATAGTGTCAGGCGACCCTGGAACTGGTTTACGCTCCATCGCTTCAAATACGGCAAGCAGGTCCTGATTTTGAGCAAGGTAAGCGTTCTTGATTTGTCGCCATTGATCACGATTAACTGGCATCACTGTAGGAATGGAAAAGCTAAACTTGGTATCTACCTTGTCGGTTATCTTCCATTCCACAGACCGGGCGTTGCGCATTGATAGGTTAGGATTTTGAGGATCATCTGGCGGTACATAAGCACCGGTCACAACACCTATGCCGACAACAGTTGATCTGCCCTTATTTGCTACCACAATATCCCCAGGTGAGACTTCGTGTGTAAAGAGCCAAATTGACCTTGCGTCCCAACTGAATTTCTCGGCCTCAACCTTCAAAGCTTGCTTAATCTCCTCCTCGGTTTTATAGTATCGGAAATCGCCGATTTCCTCCCAACCAACCACAATACTGCTATGATCCCGACATTCAGACCATACATTGGCATTCTCACCCGGGGCAATCTTCCAGATTGCCCGACCACTCTCCGTTTTATCTAAGCGCGCGAGAAGAATCTCTAATCCTCTAGCGTATTCAGAGTCTCCTTTGTGAAGTGCAATAGCATCCTCCAAGATCGCGCGAGCCGCGTCGTCGTCAATGTAAGTAAATCCTATTTGCCCCACGCGTTTTTTGCCACCCAGGTGACGGGCGTGATCGACTGGCAGAAGTTTGATATCTTGAAAGCGCCAGACCTGATCCACAAGGGCTCGAACGTTAGCGCGTCCGGAAGCACCTGACGGGCTTTCCGGCGTCTCAAAGTCGCCCAACTCGGCACCCCCATAGACACCAACAATGTAACCTTTGGAGTAAAAGAAAACATTGCCGACCTTATTCGAGAACCGTGTGGGTTGGCGCGTGGCCTGAAAAAAGCCAAGCTTATATCCATCCCGTACATTGCGCTCAAGATCAAAGTTTAGATACTCATGTCCGACATTGCCGGCGCTTACGTATTGGTGCCCAGCTTGTTTTACATCAGCTTCGCTGGGGACTCCCGTCCAGTAGTTTTCCTGCCAGGTAATGTTTACTACAACATGTTGCGGCATTTCTATCCTCCTGCTAGAGTTTGAGCAAGTTCTTCAGCTAAGGCCTTGCGGCCCTCCCTACTACGCAGATCATGCCGAAGGTTAATCGTTTGTGCACGCAACTGAGTTGGGGTGTGTTGCGGCAAACCCTCAATGTAAAGCGTTTGCGGCTCCAACTGCGCTTCTGGATACAAGAGCAGCACATCCTGGCAGTCGTAGCGCGTAGCATAGGCGTGCATCTGATAGGCATCTGCTTCCTTGATCTCACGATTCGTTTTATATTTCGTGTCGATGATCAGTGCTATGCTTTGATCCGTACGCCTTAACACTATGTCTGGCTTCAAACGGAATTTCTGCCGTCCGCCATCACGCAGCGTGCGTGCCAGCCAGCGTGGTGATCCTTTGCCCTGTGCCAGGATTTCACATCCTTGAAGGCGCTCGGGTAAAGCATAATGGTGACGTAAGAATCCAAGTATAAATCGTTCAAATAGAACATTCATGTCAAAGAGAAACGTGAAGACCTGGGTTTGACCGGGCCACAATTGCAGTGATTCTTGAGCCAAGAACATGCAGGCCAGGTTGTAAGCTGGGCGGTAGCCAGCATTGAGACGGGTGAAAGTGACCTGTGTAAGGTTATGGGATATGGAAGGTAACAATGTAACAGCGTCAAACCACATGCGCAGCAAATCCAGGCGTCGACGATTATCAACATCACGGGCTAAGTGCGAGAGGTAATGTATCGTGTAGCAAAAGACGCGATTGAGTGGATTATCCTCGACAAATTCGTCGTAGGTGACCAGAAACTTATCTTGTAGCAGCGGTTGCTCGCGCAATTGACGTCCTAGCAACCAACGTCCTTTCAGTACAGCAAGCACTTCTACCTGGTGACGATAGGTACGATAGGGTCCACGTTCCAATTGTTCCAGCAGCCGTTCACAAAAGATGCGCACCAAAATCTCAAACAAGTCCCCTCGGTGTTTGAGTAAGGAGGCGAGTTCGGTTTCGTGTACAGGTAATTCGCCAGCATAAACCAACATCCACAGCAAGTTGGCCACAGCACTATCTACACTGGCAGCACTATGATTATCATCTTTTCCAGTCGCATCAACCTTGGGCAAAACTTGTAGAACTACATCTCCCAACTGGATCACGCCAACATAGGAAGTGGCATGTAGTTGATGATATCCGAATCGAATCAAATCTACACCGGCCTGTTGATTTAGTCGTTCCAGACGGCGTAGATGTATATCTCTCAATGGGATATCATCATCAATGAGAGAAATAGGTTGATGTTCAAATACTGAAATTGTTTGCATAAACTGCTCACACCATATACGGGCTAAACAATTTGCCAATATTTGCCCCAGGCATTCCAATGTTGCCGGTACATCGAGAAAATCGAGACTTAATCAAGTAGAGAGCGCATCGGCGAACGTAGCTTCCAGGCGTTGGAGTTCAGCAACCACGTCCTGTAGCGCGGTGTTGTACGAGTTGAGGTTGGCATAAGGTTGCGTGTTCAACATCGGAGTGTTCTTCTCAAACACTATTCACACCTACACACATAAGGATGCTTTGTTTTCAACGTCTGCCCATAGTCTAGTGCAAAACGCCCAAACGCCAAATCCAACCGCGCTTTATCCCCTACATCACACCCTCCTGACATCTCCCCATCACATCTACACCCAAAATATGTGCCCCTTACCCCAAAAAGTGAAAACACTTGACCGTCACCATTCGGCTCGTTATAATGAAATAGAACCTATGTTCTATATCATTGGAGCCAAATCTTTCAATGAGAATCATCTGCCTGCTCGCTGTCCATCTACCGGTCCAGGTCGAACAGCAGGGTGGAGCACTGGACACCGTGCCGCTCATCGTCGGTGGACGCCCCTGGGACCCCGGCGCGGTGCTGGACTGCTCGCCGACTGCGATGTCTGCCGGGGTGCGCCTGGGAATGCGCCTGGCGCGCGCAGCGCAGGTATGCCCCGGCGCAATCTTCGTCCCGGCGCGGGAAGCCGTCTACCGCGAAGCCCACGCCGCCCTGGAATCCACGCTACTTCAGCACACCGACCGCGTCGAGACGGCGGGATTGGGCTACCTGTTCGCCGACGTGTCCGATCTGCGTGTCCCTGCCGGGCGTGACCCTGCGCAGCCAGACGTCGAACTGGCCCGGTCGCTGGCGCGCGAGGTACAACAAGTCAGCCCTCTGGACGTCCGCATCGGCCTGGCTCCTCAACGTTTCACCGCCGAACAAGCCGCGCGCGCGGCCCGGCCTCACGGCTGGTGCCCGGTGCAGCCAGGACAGGAACGCACCTTTCTTTCCCCACTGCCCATCGAGACCCTGCCCCTCGACCCCGAAATGCACCGCCGCCTGCACCTGCTCGGCATTACGACGCTGGGCACACTGGCGGCGTTGCCTCGCGCAGCCATCGTGCGGCAGTTCGGCGCAGACGCCGGGCTGTTCCACGACCTGGCTGCCGGGCGCGATCCACGCGGCGTCTACCCCGATGCCCCGCCCCTGGTGGTGGAACGCAGCACGCTCTGCGAGCCACCGTTACGCGATGTCGCCCCCCTGATCGCGCGCGTGGCACGCCTGGGTGAAAGCGTGGCCACCGACCTGGCGCGGCGCAAGCATCAGGCGCAGGGGATGACGCTGACGCTCGAAGACGAGGCCGGAAAAACGCACATCGTTAGCACGGCCATCGAACCACCCACGGCAGACATCGATCAACTCAAACGCCAGGCCGTGGGGCTGGCAATGCGTGTCACCCTCACACACGCCGTGATCCGCGTGACCCTGACACTGTACCCCCTGCGTCCGGCCTATCTGGCGGCAACGCAACTGGCTCTGTTCACTGCGCCTACCGACGCACGCGGGCGCGCTCTGCAGGAGACCTTGCGACGGCTGCGCCAACGCTTCGGTGAACTGATCGTCATCGTGGCGTCACTGCTGGCCCCGCCCGGCCCACGCGCGATCCAGACCACGCTCGACGCTGCCGGCCAACCCCTGGCCCTGGTGTGGGACCAACGCTTTCACCCCGTCGCCCGCGTCTACGAGCACTGGCGCGAGCGACGGCGCTGGTGGACACAGCCCGTATTGCGCGACTACTACCGCGTCGAACTACGTGATCATCAAGTCAAGATCGTGTTTCGCGACCTGGCCAGCGACTGTTGGTTCCTGGAACGGCGGTGGCGATGATGTGCGCGCACTACATCGAACTACACGCCCATTCCAGCCACAGCTTGCTGGACGGCGTCGTCTCCCCGCAAAGTCTGGTCGCACACGCAGCGTCTCTTGGTATGCCCGCGCTGGCGCTCACCGATCACGACGGGCTGTACGGGGCCGTGCCCTTCATCCGTGCGGCGGAAGCAGCGGGGGTCAAACCGCTGCTGGGCGCGGAGGTCACACTGGCCGACGGCGACAGCACGGCGCACCTCACACTGCTGGCCGAGACTCCGCGCGGCTACGCCAACCTCTGCCAGCTCATTACCTTCGCGCATCGTGGACAGTCCAAAGGCACGGCGCGGCTGGCATTGTCCGACCTGGCCGAGCACACGGTGGGCCTCATTGCGCTGTCGGGATGCCGGCAAGGGGCTATCGTCAAACGGATCATCGCCGGAGCCTACGATGCAGCGTTGGAGATTGCGCAAGGCTACGCGCGCATCTTCGGGCCGGAGAGCTTCTTCATCGAAATCCAGCGCCACTACCATCCTGGCGAGATGCGCCTGCTCGGTCACCTGGTGGGCCTGGCCGACCGCCTGCGCCTGCCGGTGGTTGCTACGGGGGACGTCCACTACCTGTACCCCGAACAGCGCGAAGTCCACGACATCCTCACCTGCATCCGTCATCACGTCACCCTGGAGGACGCGGGCGACCTGCTGCGGCCCAACGACGAATACCGTTTTCGTACCCCCGACGAAATGGCAGCCTTGTTTGCCAACGTGCCGGCAGCGATCACGAACACGCGCGTCATCGCCGACCGCTGTGCTTCTGCGGCGACCTTCTTGCCAGGCGGTGCGCAAGTGTTGCCGGCGTTCCCCACACCGGACGGCAGCCCGGCGGCCACGTACTTGCGCCACCTGTGCCAGTCCGCACTACGCGCCTGTTACTTTAACTTCATAAAGCCACAGACGCAACTGGAACACGAGTTGAGCGTCATCCACGCGATGCACTTGGACGACTACTTCCTCACCGTGTGGGACATCGTGCGCTTTGCCCGCGAGCACGGCATCCGCTGCCAGGGCCGGGGCAGCGCGGCCAACTCGCTGGTGGCCTACCTGCTGGACATCACACCGATTGATCCATTGGCCGCCGACCTGGTGTTCGAGCGCTTCCTGTCGCCGGAACGCCGCAGCCCGCCCGACATTGACCTGGACATCGCCGCCGACCGCCGTGAGGAGGTCATCCAATACGTGATGCAGCGCTACGGCTCCGATCATGCGGCGATGGCTTGCACCTTGGTCACCTTCCACGCGCGTTCCGCTGTGCGCGACGTGGGCCGGGCGTTGGGCTTCCCTCCGGCACTGCTGGAACGCCTGGTCGGCGCGCTGGACGTCAACGACCCGCAGAGTGTGACGGCGTCGCCCGCGCTGCAAACGGCAGTGGGCGCAGACCTGGACAGCCCTTTGTTCCAACACCTGCTGCGCCTCGTCCCGCAACTGGACGGCCTGCCGCGTCACCTGGGGATTCACAACGGCGGGATGGTGCTCTCCGGGCCGGCCTTGGATACGCTGATCCCCTTGGAACCGGCCACACTGCCGGGCCGGATCGTGACGCAGTGGGACAAGGAAGGCTTGGAAGACGCGGGCTACGTCAAGGTGGATTTGCTGGGCCTGCGGATGCTCTCGGCCATCGAAGACGCGGTGTGCATCGTGGAAGCGTTGACCGGCGAGCGCCCTGAACTGGAACGGCTGACCTTCGACGATCCCGCGGTCTACGAGATGTTGTGCCGCGGGGAGACCATCGGCGTATTCCAGTTGGAGAGCCGCGCGCAAGCAGAGTTGGTACGCAACTTCCGTCCCCAATGCTTCGCCGATCTGACGGTGGAGATCGCGCTGATCCGCCCCGGGCCACTGCAAGCCAACGTCGTGCGTCCCTATCTGCGGCGGCGTTATGGGCAAGAGCCGGTGCGCTACGTCCACCCCTTGCTCAAGCCGGCGTTGGCAGAAACCTTGGGGGTGATGATCTTCCAGGAACAGGCGTTGAAAGTCGCCCACGACCTGGCCGGGTTCACGCCTGGTGAAGCCGAGCAGTTGCGCCGCTGCCTGGGCCGCAAGCGCGCCGAGGAGACCTTGCAGCAGTTCAAGGCACAGTTCTTCGCCGGGGCGCAGGCCAACGGTGTGTCGTCAAAGATCATCGAGACGGTGTTCACCCAGATGCAGGCGTTTGGCAGCTATGCCTTTCCCAAGAGCCACGCAGCGGCCTTCGCCGTCCTCACCTATCACTCGGCGTGGCTGCGCTGTTATCACCCAGCAGCGTTCTTCGCCGGGCTGCTGCGCCACCAACCGATGGGCTTTTACTCGCCGCGGGTCATTGTGGACGAGGCGCGGCGCTGTGGAATACAGATTTTCGGCGCGGACGTGCAGGCATCGGACGTGTCCGCGACGGCGGACGGCAGCGGCATCCGCCTGGGGCTGGCAACGGTCTCAGGCGTGGGCGAGAGCGGTGGGGCGCAGATCGTCGCCGCGCGGGAATACGGGCCGTTTACGTCGCTCATCGATTTCTGCCAGCGCACGCGCCTGGGGCGGCGCGCGGTCGAGGCGCTGATTCTGGGCGGGGCCTTCGACGGGTGGCGTATCCCACGGCGACAATTGGTGTGGGACCTGGGAGCGGCAATGGAGACCATTGGTGGCCCACCGCAGTTGGACGTGGTTGAACCCGGGGTACGCCCGGCGTTCCCACGGGCGACCGATACCGAACGCCTGTGGATGGAAGTGACGACGACGGGGGTGACGGCGCAAGGCCACCTGGTACAGACCGTGGCGCAGACCTTGCGCGCGATGGGGGTAACGCCGGTGCAGGAGTTGACGCAGTGGCCGGACGGGACGAAGCTGCGGGTGGGCGGGGTGATCATTGCCCGGCAGCGTCCGCCGACAGCGCGAGGCACGGCGTTTATCGCGTTGGAAGACGAGGGTGGCGTGGTCAATGTGGTTCTACGTCCGGAGGTGTTTGCGGCGTATCGCGAGGTGTTACGGAGCCGGTTCGCGGTCGTCGAAGGAGTATTGCAGTGGCAGGGCCGGGCGTGCAGTGTGGTGGGGGAAAGGGTGTTGGCGGTGGAGGGGTGAGGAGAAGACAGCAGATGTACGGCAGTAGATAACAAAGGGCGGACACGGAATTGTTCCCGTATCCACCCTTTTGTTTCTTTTTGGCCGCGCCGTCAGAGTGTCACCAGCAAGGGGAGGTTCGCCACAATCCTTTCCGCCGGACAAGGATGGCTATCCCCACCAGCGCCAGCAGCGCGCCGAATGGCCAGAGCTGCGGGTCTGGATGCGCGCCGATGACCGTGACGGCGGTAGGATCCGACACGCCGCACGAAGATCGTCCAGCAGCGTTGTAGGCGCAGACCTGGTAATACGTCCCGCTGGCGGGGTTGGTCGTGGTGAAGGTCAACACGCCGTTGGGCGCGCCGAAATCGGGCAGCGTCACCGCGCCGATCTGGTTGCTGGTGTCTGGAGGAAAGTCGGAAGTGTTGCCGCTGTGAATCGTGTAGGCGAGCGCCAGTTCGCGCGTGCCGGTGGTATCGGTGATCACCGCCGGCCAACTCAGCAGGTCGGGACCGCTGTTCTCTGTGTAGGTGACGATCGGCATGGCCGGAATGTCGATTTTGTTCTGCTCCAACAGCACCACACCCCACGTCGCATTGACCGGCACGCTTACCATGCCACCAGAGACTGTGTATGTGTTGCCCTCAATCGCATCGTACAGCACTGTGCCATTGGCGAGATTGTAGGGCGCGGCATCCAGGTCGGTGAGATTGACCGTATGTTGGGCACTATCACGGTTGAGGATGATGAGCGCAGTCTGGCTGCCGGTGGTGCGCGCGAAGCCGTAGAGTTTATTGGCGTCGTCAATCACCAGGCCGTGCTGCACGTCGCCGGATTGCAGCGCAGGGTAGCTCCAGCGGATGCTCGCCATCTTGCGGGCGAAGGCCAGTGTGTCGGCGGCGGGGCTGTAGGCGCTGCCGGTCGCATCGGGCCAGGGGTAGGGTGCGCGGTTGTAGGGGGCGTCCTCCCACTTGTTGTTGGCCCACACCCCATCGTGGCTCAGTGCGACTTCGTCGCCGTAGTAAAGCGTCGGTGATCCGGGGTAGGTGAAGGAGAACAACCACCATTCCTTCATCCGCTGAAGGGCCGCTCCGTCGTTATCGTTGTTGATCTTCTTGAGCAGGAAGCGCACGCGGTTGGTGTCGTGCGAGCCGGCCAGGTTCATCATCGCGTTGAAGGCCATCGGCGGATAGTCCTCTGCGATGGAGCGCAAGCGGGCGTTGAATTGCGAGGGGTTGAGGTAACTGATCGCGCCGCTGGAACTGCCGCTGTTGCTGTCATTGTCTTCAAACAGGGCGCCGCCGGTGCAACCGTTGCCGGAGCAGCCAGTGAATAGCCAGCCGAGTACCGCCGAGCGGAAGCGATAATTCATCACACTGTCCCATTCGTCGCCCAGCAGCAACCCGGAGGCGTCGCCCCACACTTCGCCGAGCAGCAATGTGTCGGTCTTGCCGGTCACCCCTCCATCACGCACGGCGGCGCGGAAGCCTTCCCAGTAATCGTTGGTTGGGTCGGCGGTCACGCCGGGGTCCACGTCGTCGCCCACGTCGAAGCGCCACCCGTCCGCGCCGTGGTAGGTCCAGTAGGGGCCGACGGAATTGAGGCCGTCATCCCAGATGAGAGCGCGCACCGCCGCGGAATTCGCCTGCAACTTGGGCAGCGAGCCGTAGCCCCACCAGGCGGAGTACGTTTGATTCCACGCGCCGCCGGGGTCGTCGCCGTCGTTGCCGTCACAACGATCGGTGAGGCCGGTAGCCGGCGAACCGCTGTCGGGGATGTAGAACCAACTGCGATAGGCGGAATTCGGGCTTTCGCACGCACCGGAGTTGTCGTCTGCACCTTCACTCAGGTTCACCAGCGCACCGCTGGCGTCGAACCGCTTGTAGCGGTCAAAGTATCGGCTATCCGACGAGGTGTGATTGAAAACGCCATCGAGGATCACCTTCATCCCGTGCGCGTGGGCCGCTGCCGTCAGCGCCTGGAAATCGGCGAACGTGCCGAAATCAGGATCGATCAGCAGAAAATCCGCCGTGTCGTATTTGTGATTCGATGGCGAGAAGAAGATGGGATTGAGATAAAGCACGCTCACGCCGAGCGCGTCGAAGTAGCCGGCGTTGATCTTCTCGGTAATCCCGGCCAGGTCGCCTCCGTAGAAATTGTCGCCGTACTTATCGGCGCAGGATGGCGTGTAGGTGCTGCGTGGATCGCAAACGACGCTATTCCAGTCGCCTTCGGCATCGTTGGAGCGTACAATCGTGCCGCTGGTGTTATACGAGAAGCGTCCGGCGGGAGGATTGTTGACCGGGTTGCCGTCGCGGAAGCGGTCGGGGAAGACCTGGTAGACGATACTCCCCTGCACCCAATCGGGCACGGTAAAGGCGGAATCGTAAACGGTGATCTGGAAGCTTTTGTTGTCATTGTAGCCGTCACTCATCGCGCCATAACCGCCGCCGTAAAATTGAGGATTGTCGTCGGTGTAGAAATCCTGATCGTTGCCATCGTTGATCTCGAAGAAATAGTACAGCACGGTCGTCTGCGCCCCAGCCGGAATGTCCACAAACCACCAATCATAGGTTGTGGGATCGGTGTCGAAGCTGCCGTCCCAGGCCATGTTGTGATAGGTTTCCGTGTTGCTTCGATCATCCCACACCCGCACGCGCGCGCTGTCAATGTCACTCTGCTTGACACGTAAGCGTAATCTGACGGTCGTGGCGGGCGTCACCGGACCGCCGGGCGAACGATAGGCGTTATCGAAGGTATCGTGCAGCACTTCGCCCCACTGGATGTTGTTATCTCCCGCCTGCGCGGGCGCTGGGCTTATCCAATCGACCGCAAAACCGATCAACAAGGCTGCCACCAACCCCAAACGCGATAAAAACTGCCATAGCATCTCATAACGTTTCATCGTTGATCTCCTCGTTTGTCTCGCCAATTCTCGGGGGCGTATCGGATGCCCTTCTATGTCGTTGGCAAGATCATAGTATAATGTTTTGGCAGCCTGTCAAAACGAAACAGCGACATCTTAGCCGATCCAGACACCCGCCGCGACCAACAACCTGCGTAACACGGTCTGAGCTTGAGGAGGCTACAATGGAAATCATAGATGCTCTCTACAAAAGGATGAAGTTCACGGCGCGAGATAAACGCCTGATTCAACGACAACCCTTCACCGCAATCACACCTGGACCCATCGTGCATGACTTCAACGCGCTGCTGGATTACGTTGACGCGCATCCATTGGCCGTCACCGCGATGCAACAACTGTCTCTGCGCGCCCTCCCAGAGATCAATGCCCGGCTGCACCGGCCCATCCAAATGGGCTTGCAGCGCCCGCAGCAGAAATCATACCCGGCCATCCATGGCCTGTATCTCGTGCTGCGCGCCTCGGGCCTCACTTACCTCGATCAAACGCGCGCCAAACCGCATCTCTGTGTGGACGAAATGTTGTATGCTGCCTGGAAGGCGCTGAGCCCCACGGAACAATATTGCGCCCTCCTGGAAGCCTGGTTGTTGCGCGGCCATCCAGAAATCGTCGGTGAACGTGAACTTCCGTTCGCGTTGCCCGAAAACTACGCGAAGTGGTTCTACTTTTTCCAGCGATTGCCGCGCGAAGGCCGCGCCTACACATCCACAGAGGCCCAGACCGAACTCTCCTACACTCCCGGTTGGCACAATCTGGGCCTGTTGGACCTGTTCGGTTGCATCGAGATCCAGGTGGGGTCGCCCGTCGCCGGGCAGGGGTGGCAGATAGCCCACCTCGACCGCACGCCCTTCGGCGAGGCCTTGTTGGCGCTGCTCGCCGCGACCTTTTTCGTTGCCGATGACCGGCGGTCGGATTTGTATAAAGTCACGCCACTTCCACCGGGAACGTTACAGCCGGCCCTGCGACCTTACATCCCCCAATGGGAACGGCTTCTGCCGTTGCCTGCCGAAGCGACCGTGCGAGACGGCGTTCACATTTTTAAAGTCGCGTTGGGGAAAGACTGCTGGCGGCGACTGGCGTTGCCGGCGACATCCACGTTGGATGAACTCGCGCAGCTTATCCTGCACGCCTACGCGTTTGATAGCGACCATCTGTACCGGTTTTCCTATCAAAACCGGTATGGCAGGCTGTGCCACATCAACCATACTTACTTGGAAGAAGCCCCCTGGACGAGTGCAGTGCGTGTAGGCGAACTGCCGTTGGCGGTCGGGCAAACGATGACGTTTCTGTTCGATTTGAGCGATCAATGGGAATTCGAGGTCACGTTAGAAGCCGTGGACACCGATCCTACGGCTGCACAAGCGCCGCGCGTATTGGAACGTCGCGGTAAAGCGCCGCAACAATACACCTAGAAGGATAGCTGTCAGCGCGAACAGCCCCTCAAACTTGAGGGGCTGTTTTTTTTGTTGCCTTGATCCGCACACGAGTGGCCCTCACCCGACTATGGGTGGCCCACATCACCCGACTATGGGTGGCCCATCACGGGCGGCATTTGACACATCCCTCAAAGGGTTCAACCGTGGCCCAGACAAGTTCTGCCGGAGTGCACCGATGGCTTGTGTGACATTGGTTTCCATCCCTCAAAGGGTTCAACCGTGGCCCAGACATGCTCTGAAGGCTGCCGCAAAGGCGTCTGGAATCCGTTGTTTCCATCCCTCAAAGGGTTCAACCGTGGCCCAGACTGTTGGGGTATTCAACTGGTACTCGAAGGAATTACAAGTTTCCATCCCTCAAAGGGTTCAACCGTGGCCCAGACCGCTATTCCCCCGATGTAGAAACGGTGGAAATAGAGAGTTTCCATCCCTCAAAGGGTTCAACCGTGGCCCAGACTCTTAGCTATCCATTGCGGATAGTAGAGGATCAAAAAGTTTCCATCCCTCAAAGGGTTCAACCGTGGCCCAGACTTTTATCGCGTACGACCCATACGATCCCGCTAATTCGTTTCCATCCCTCAAAGGGTTCAACCGTGGCCCAGACTAGGTGATCTAGGTTTGACTCGTAGGTGCTACTGGAATTGTTTCCATCCCTCAAAGGGTTCAACCGTGGCCCAGACTGAACGGCAGCGTCATCTCCGCGACTGGCTCCATTGAGTTTCCATCCCTCAAAGGGTTCAACCGTGGCCCAGACATGACGCTCGATCAAATCCTGGACGACGCCAAAATAGGTTTCCATCCCTCAAAGGGTTCAACCGTGGCCCAGACTGGATTGGCTCACGCGCGATTCTATGCGGTTGTCGCATCGTTTCCATCCCTCAAAGGGTTCAACCGTGGCCCAGTGGTTCACTGAAGTGGACCGAAAGGAGACAAACATAAGAGTTTCCATCCCTCAAAGGGTTCAACCGTGGCCCAGACTGCGGTGGTGCGTGCCCGACCGGTGTCATCAGCGAGACGTTTCCATCCCTCAAAGGGTTCAACCGTGGCCCAGAAGATCGTGGGGAGCTATGCTATGCTCCTCGTGGTTTTGTTTCCATCCCTCAAAGGGTTCAACCGTGGCCCAGGTGTCGAATTCGGTACTTGCGATGGTTGCGAGGGAAAATTGTTTCCATCCCTCAAAGGGTTCAACCGTGGCCCAGCCAGCACCAACGCGGCAGTGCAACGCGCTAAATTTGTTGTTTCCATCCCTCAAAGGGTTCAACCGTGGCCCAGTAGCCGCATTCTTCCTGAGCAAGCCGATCTTCACAGGATGTTTCCATCCCTCAAAGGGTTCAACCGTGGCCCAGTGTAACGCTGTCCGGATACTTCCTGATGGTGTTTTCGGATGTTTCCATCCCTCAAAGGGTTCAACCGTGGCCCAGGTGGGTGCGTCATTTTGGGTCACAACGGCAGAAGATACTGTTTCCATCCCTCAAAGGGTTCAACCGTGGCCCAGTCACGGGAACTTCCCAAACCGACGGACCGGAAATTGTTGTTTCCATCCCTCAAAGGGTTCAACCGTGGCCCAGCTTCGGCTATGGTGGCGGTTTGAATGACCCTGGCGATTGTTTCCATCCCTCAAAGGGTTCAACCGTGGCCCAGTACGGCCTGTCCCGAGCAGTAGCATGGGTGACTATGATGTTTCCATCCCTCAAAGGGTTCAACCGTGGCCCAGTCTTCAGCCTGACCGCCCTTTCGGGGTCGGGCATAAATGTTTCCATCCCTCAAAGGGTTCAACCGTGGCCCAGCCGCAGACTGTTCAGGTGTTCAATCCGTACTGGATGTTGATGTTTCCATCCCTCAAAGGGTTCAACCGTGGCCCAGACGGGATGTTTTTGGGGTTGGCCGGTGCACAACCGGTGAGTTTCCATCCCTCAAAGGGTTCAACCGTGGCCCAGACAGGATGTCACAGCAACGCGCCCTGGCAATGGATGACGGGTTTCCATCCCTCAAAGGGTTCAACCGTGGCCCAGACATGGAGGATAGACATGGATACGCGAAAGACTCGTTTTGTTTCCATCCCTCAAAGGGTTCAACCGTGGCCCAGACTTTAGTATTGGCAATCGTGCTCTTGGGTGGTTGCAAAAGTTTCCATCCCTCAAAGGGTTCAACCGTGGCCCAGACGAAACAGCAAGGACTATTGTGGCTATTAACGAACTTTAGTTTCCATCCCTCAAAGGGTTCAACCGTGGCCCAGACTTCTCATCGTCTTCTTTCATTTTTCGAGCTTGGCCAAGTTTCCATCCCTCAAAGGGTTCAACCGTGGCCCAGACCAACAGGCACGGTATTACGTCAACACTGTGTATAACTACGTTTCCATCCCTCAAAGGGTTCAACCGTGGCCCAGACTCAACGATAAGCACAGAACAATAGATGGCATTACACGGTTTCCATCCCTCAAAGGGTTCAACCGTGGCCCAGACTGAAGGAGAATGGGAGCGTGCCGTATTGCGGGAGAAGTTTCCATCCCTCAAAGGGTTCAACCGTGGCCCAGACGAACAATGGATCACTACGAATGGCTGGAAAAGTATAAGTTTCCATCCCTCAAAGGGTTCAACCGTGGCCCAGACCACGTCTGACCTGTACGACTACGAGCAAGATGACGAAGTTTCCATCCCTCAAAGGGTTCAACCGTGGCCCAGACCCGCCCTCGAGGTCGAGGGCGCGGTAGTGGATGGCACGTTTCCATCCCTCAAAGGGTTCAACCGTGGCCCAGACATGTTCTCGAAAAGGAGCTAGATCCATGAAACGCATTGTTTCCATCCCTCAAAGGGTTCAACCGTGGCCCAGACATCGCGCGATGCCCATCAAAACTAAAAAAAACTTTGAGTTTCCATCCCTCAAAGGGTTCAACCGTGGCCCAGACCTGGCACGGTCGGAAGTGAAGGGCGGGTTGTTACAGTTTCCATCCCTCAAAGGGTTCAACCGTGGCCCAGACCGACTGGCTGATCGAAGCCCACGTGGTGGGTTGGGAGTTTCCATCCCTCAAAGGGTTCAACCGTGGCCCAGACTTCCAGCCCCTACTCCCACTGGTCTGACTGGGGGGAATGGTTTCCATCCCTCAAAGGGTTCAACCGTGGCCCAGACTTAGTGTCCTATAGTTTTCACAATCTTTTCACAAGCTGTTTCCATCCCTCAAAGGGTTCAACCGTGGCCCAGACAGGTAAATACGTACAACGCAGATTTTTGGTTTATCTCGGGTTTCCATCCCTCAAAGGGTTCAACCGTGGCCCAGACAGGTATCTCCCTCCGGCATCCAACAAGAAAGAAAGGAAGTTTCCATCCCTCAAAGGGTTCAACCGTGGCCCAGACACCCTCCCGGCGAACCGCCGGATGAGGGATTTGTTGGGTTTCCATCCCTCAAAGGGTTCAACCGTGGCCCAGACAATACGTACAACGCAGATTTTTGGTTTATCTCGGAGGGGTTTCCATCCCTCAAAGGGTTCAACCGTGGCCCAGACGTTCACGCCGACTGCCACAGCCACGCCCTCACCCAGTTTCCATCCCTCAAAGGGTTCAACCGTGGCCCAGACTCACCGGTACGAGCGCGTATGACGCGCCTAACAAGGGGTTTCCATCCCTCAAAGGGTTCAACCGTGGCCCAGACTTTTTACCTATTTACTTTCACTATAGTTCAACCGTAAGTTTCCATCCCTCAAAGGGTTCAACCGTGGCCCAGACGGGCTGTATCGGACAGCCCTGAAGGAGGGAGGTATGATAGTTTCCATCCCTCAAAGGGTTCAACCGTGGCCCAGACACACCGTCGAGGACACCGTTGAGACCGGCAACAATACGTTTCCATCCCTCAAAGGGTTCAACCGTGGCCCAGACGAGGTCCCCGCGGACCTCAAGACATGGGATATCATCGAGTTTCCATCCCTCAAAGGGTTCAACCGTGGCCCAGACCCCTCAACGAGAGCTAGGAGGATACCATGAAGAAGAAGTTTCCATCCCTCAAAGGGTTCAACCGTGGCCCAGACCACATCACCGACCCACTCCACGAACCGCCACCCAATTGTTTCCATCCCTCAAAGGGTTCAACCGTGGCCCAGACCAAGGATCGGTTGGCGTTGGCCCAGATTCTGTATAAGTTTCCATCCCTCAAAGGGTTCAACCGTGGCCCAGACGAGCAGAGAGGGGTTGGTAAGGGGAAAACTGTGAAGTTTCCATCCCTCAAAGGGTTCAACCGTGGCCCAGACGTGGCACAGGAACAGCGAAGATGGAGGAGGGAACATGGTTTCCATCCCTCAAAGGGTTCAACCGTGGCCCAGACTAAGGGATGTGGGTTCCGGTACGGTGAGTTAACACTGAGTTTCCATCCCTCAAAGGGTTCAACCGTGGCCCAGACGTCCGTCATCGGGTCGCATGACCTGGGTGGCCTTCTCGTTTCCATCCCTCAAAGGGTTCAACCGTGGCCCAGACCTTGCGCAGATCAATCGTCGCGAACTCGGAACCTGGACGTTTCCATCCCTCAAAGGGTTCAACCGTGGCCCAGACTCCCCAACCCCCGCGACCCCGCCGACGCATGGCAGGAGTTTCCATCCCTCAAAGGGTTCAACCGTGGCCCAGACTCGTGTAGAACCTCTGGGTCTTTTTCCAGAAGTTAGTTTCCATCCCTCAAAGGGTTCAACCGTGGCCCAGACCCGGCATAAGGTAAGGTCAAAGGAGGTGTACCAATGAGTTTCCATCCCTCAAAGGGTTCAACCGTGGCCCAGACCCGCAGCAACCCACGCATTACCAAGATCTCGTAAGTTTCCATCCCTCAAAGGGTTCAACCGTGGCCCAGACTGTTCGCCAAGCGCATCGGCCATAAGTATGCATTTTGGTTTCCATCCCTCAAAGGGTTCAACCGTGGCCCAGACACACCCACCTTCGGTATCGCGGCGAGCGGGACCATCAGTTTCCATCCCTCAAAGGGTTCAACCGTGGCCCAGACTTACACCCTTAGGAGGGGAACCATGAAACGCTTTTGGATTGTTTCCATCCCTCAAAGGGTTCAACCGTGGCCCAGACTGTCGAATAACATTTCAATCACAGTTTGTATATCAAGTTTCCATCCCTCAAAGGGTTCAACCGTGGCCCAGACTAGCGTCTTGCGACTTTGAGCCGCGATCCTCCAAAAAGTTTCCATCCCTCAAAGGGTTCAACCGTGGCCCAGACTACGTTGCTGAATTTGAAACCGCAGCACGCGGTTGGCGTTTCCATCCCTCAAAGGGTTCAACCGTGGCCCAGACAACGAAGCGATGTTCAGAATCGCGATGCGGAATTACCAGTTTCCATCCCTCAAAGGGTTCAACCGTGGCCCAGACTTTAGACATAGGAGGAACGGAAATGACACGGAAATTTGTTTCCATCCCTCAAAGGGTTCAACCGTGGCCCAGACGTGCAAAGACTATCGCGGAAGATGTCGCTCTCGGTGAGTTTCCATCCCTCAAAGGGTTCAACCGTGGCCCAGACGAGGAGTTCGAGGCCATTATGGCCTACCTCTACAGGTTTCCATCCCTCAAAGGGTTCAACCGTGGCCCAGACTAGTCGCCTTGAAGCCGTTCTCACGGAGCCAGGTAGCGGGTTTCCATCCCTCAAAGGGTTCAACCGTGGCCCAGACGTCGTTCCACCGGATCGGAGAAAGCGGCGACTACAAGTTTCCATCCCTCAAAGGGTTCAACCGTGGCCCAGACTCCGTTTCCCGATCTTGATCCCCGCGATCTTGATCGGAGTTTCCATCCCTCAAAGGGTTCAACCGTGGCCCAGACTCACGGCACGTCAGTCCGTGGGGGAGCTCACACTAGGTTTCCATCCCTCAAAGGGTTCAACCGTGGCCCAGACCCATCATGGCCGAGTATGGTATCAAGGGTACCATGTAGTTTCCATCCCTCAAAGGGTTCAACCGTGGCCCAGACTCGTCACCTACACGGTGGCGATCTCTTTTGAGCTGGAGTTTCCATCCCTCAAAGGGTTCAACCGTGGCCCAGACCGTGACCTTTGAATACTCTAATGGTCGCACATCAGAGGTTTCCATCCCTCAAAGGGTTCAACCGTGGCCCAGACTCTTACCAGGGTCCGGACCCCTGGGGGTACCTCTACAAGTTTCCATCCCTCAAAGGGTTCAACCGTGGCCCAGACTCACTCATACATGGACCATATTCTGAGGTTCATATGGGTTTCCATCCCTCAAAGGGTTCAACCGTGGCCCAGACCCACCGCTATGTCCTGGGGACGGCTCAATGCGCTGCAGTTTCCATCCCTCAAAGGGTTCAACCGTGGCCCAGACCTACGCATTCGCGTTTGGTCGGGTGAGCTTTCACCAGGTTTCCATCCCTCAAAGGGTTCAACCGTGGCCCAGACTTTTTGTGAGCCTCAGGGCCGGGACAGGTGCTGTTCGTTTCCATCCCTCAAAGGGTTCAACCGTGGCCCAGACTTTAATCTGAGTATGAGGAGGCATCGATGTTGTATGTAGTTTCCATCCCTCAAAGGGTTCAACCGTGGCCCAGACAAAAGAGTGTTTAAGAGGATCATCCTCTACCTGAAAGTTTCCATCCCTCAAAGGGTTCAACCGTGGCCCAGACGTCAGCATGCAACAAGCTGTCGGCAACTGAAGAGGTGGTTTCCATCCCTCAAAGGGTTCAACCGTGGCCCAGACGGAGGTATAGAGATGAAAGACTGGCAGAAGTTCGTAAGTTTCCATCCCTCAAAGGGTTCAACCGTGGCCCAGACGAACGTGGAAGACTACCCAAGCGGGTGGACCATTATGTTTCCATCCCTCAAAGGGTTCAACCGTGGCCCAGACAACGGTGGGAGCGTGCCTGACCCGGCCAACAAAGTGGTGAGTTTCCATCCCTCAAAGGGTTCAACCGTGGCCCAGACTTAGTCTTCTGAAGTTCGCCTTGGCGAACGAAGGAGGAGTTTCCATCCCTCAAAGGGTTCAACCGTGGCCCAGACAGGTGCTAAGTCCCCGTGGAGAAGCAAGGCGCTGAGTTTCCATCCCTCAAAGGGTTCAACCGTGGCCCAGACTCGGGAGGGTCATGGTGTAACCGGTCGGGGGAGTAAGTTTCCATCCCTCAAAGGGTTCAACCGTGGCCCAGACACATTGTCGTGGATGAAGGCAGCGTGACCTTCACGAAGTTTCCATCCCTCAAAGGGTTCAACCGTGGCCCAGACCGCCGATCAGATTGCTTCCCTGGAAGGCCAACTTGCGTTTCCATCCCTCAAAGGGTTCAACCGTGGCCCAGACATGGTAGTGCTGGTTACTATGAGCGCGTGGTAAAGAGTTTCCATCCCTCAAAGGGTTCAACCGTGGCCCAGACGATGACTTTAGAGACATAGAAGAATCTATGCTTGATATGAAGTTTCCATCCCTCAAAGGGTTCAACCGTGGCCCAGACCCACTAACATGTTGGTGTTGTACCTCGCGAACGATGGGTTTCCATCCCTCAAAGGGTTCAACCGTGGCCCAGACGCCCGGCGCGGAAGCAACTTGCGTGCGGGTAATTCAGTTTCCATCCCTCAAAGGGTTCAACCGTGGCCCAGACAACAATAATTCAGATCATAGAACAAAACAGGAGGAGTTTCCATCCCTCAAAGGGTTCAACCGTGGCCCAGACTAGCGTTGTGTTGCCACAAAACAACTGAATCTTATGGTTTCCATCCCTCAAAGGGTTCAACCGTGGCCCAGACGGATTGGTGGCTGGACCGATGGTCTGGTTATCATGAAGTTTCCATCCCTCAAAGGGTTCAACCGTGGCCCAGACGTCCCAAATCATGGGGAATGCCGAACTGCAATTCGTTGTTTCCATCCCTCAAAGGGTTCAACCGTGGCCCAGACGAGAAACCATCGCCTTTACCAATACCAGCACCACGGAGTTTCCATCCCTCAAAGGGTTCAACCGTGGCCCAGACAAACCCGAAGTAGTAGCCCGTCGACAGAAGGGTGAGGTTTCCATCCCTCAAAGGGTTCAACCGTGGCCCAGACAAAATCATTTTACAACCCATTGTCTAGCTCTGGACTAGTTTCCATCCCTCAAAGGGTTCAACCGTGGCCCAGACGAGCACGAAGTATAGTCGAGTAAGCAGCAAACTGATGGGTTTCCATCCCTCAAAGGGTTCAACCGTGGCCCAGACCCAAGGCCGGTAAATTCCCCACCTTGGCCCATGTTAGTTTCCATCCCTCAAAGGGTTCAACCGTGGCCCAGACGAAAGTCAAGCGCGTTTTGACAAAAACGCAAAAAAGTTTCCATCCCTCAAAGGGTTCAACCGTGGCCCAGACACCGTTCCAACCGCGACTCCGACAACGACTCCCACTGAGTTTCCATCCCTCAAAGGGTTCAACCGTGGCCCAGACTTCCGGAACCTTGATGCCAAAAACGTTTCCGGTGTGTTTCCATCCCTCAAAGGGTTCAACCGTGGCCCAGACAATGCTTCCCAAGGACAGTGCAGTGCAATGCACTGAGAGTTTCCATCCCTCAAAGGGTTCAACCGTGGCCCAGACAAGAGTTGATCCAACTACTGCGGACTCCGTAAGCGAGTTTCCATCCCTCAAAGGGTTCAACCGTGGCCCAGACGAATCGAGATCGCTAGGGACAATCCCCGACGCCTAGTTTCCATCCCTCAAAGGGTTCAACCGTGGCCCAGACCAAAACGGACATCCACTTAACCACGGTAGCTCCCGAGTTTCCATCCCTCAAAGGGTTCAACCGTGGCCCAGACTCTTCTTTGTCATCACGCGATTTTGGGCGATTTTCGTATGATTTGCCGCGATTTTCGCTGTCACTCCATTTTTTCCCGTCACCGACGAAAATTCCAGGTTCCCCCTTGCATTTTCGGGCTAAAAACGGGCTGTCACGAACCGAAAAAATACCCCCTTATCGCCTGTTAGCGCCCTGGATCTCGCTGTGACGCGGTTTCCGTCATCGAGACAAATTTCGCGCCCCTTTTTGCGCCCTTTTTGCGCCGCTTTGCGCGCCTCAATCTGTTCCATGATTACTATATGCGAATTTAGGTTGATTGTCAATGCACCCGCCGACGCGCTCCACAAACCACCGGGCGCTTGAAAACTTTGTTCCCTGCGGTATGCTTAAGCATAGCCTACCCAACTCGCACGGAGGTATTCACCGATGTCAGAAATCGCTCTTATGTCCAGTTTGGCGGACCTCGTCAGCCAGCACCCCTGGCGGACGCTGCGCGCGATTGCGCAAGCGCATCACCAACGCTTCAATATACGCTGGCGCAAGGATGAAGCTGTGGCCGCACTGACCGCGTTACTTTCCGATCCCCGTGTGCTCACCCGCGCTCTGCGTACTTTGCCGGATGAGGCGCAGGAAGCCTTGCGCGTTCTCCAGCTCAATGGCGGCGTGCTGCCTGCCGCTCATTTCCTCGCGCGTTTTGGCCCCTTGCGGCCTTATACCCCCTGGCGCGCTGAAGAGACGCCCACGCCAGAGGCCGCCACACTTTCTGTGGCTGAACGCCTGTGGTTCCTGGGATTGCTCTTTCGTGTCGCACAACCCACGGGCGACGTCGTCATCGTTCCCGCCGAAGTGCTCCGCCTGCTGCCGCCGCTGCCTCAACCTCTCCCGCAACTTGTCACACCGGCGTCCTGTTCCGATCTGCCCGATCTCGTTTGGGATGTAGCGCAGTGGCTTGCCTACATACACGCACATTCCGTCCGCTTGCTCCCTGGCGGATGGATCGCCCCACAGCACTACCGGCGGATCAACCAGGCCTTGCGCGCGCCCGACCCCCTGGCAGTGCAGGCTACCAGCGAACTGCGCACCGGCTACCTGCGTTTCCTCCACTATTTGGCCGCAAGCGCCGACCTCGTTGCGCCCGCCTGGGGCAACCTGGCGCTGACCCCCGCCGCGTGGGGTTGGCTTGACGCTGCTGACGCTCAACAACAGCGTATCCTGGCCGGCGGCTGGCGTAATGACCTGCAGCGTGTGCCCGGCGCAGCCACACTATGGACGCACTATCGCTGGCCCGGCGCGCCGGGATTCGTCCTGGCTGTGCTGGCGAGCCTGCCTGCCCTGCCTCCTGGTTGGTATACCTGCGCCGAGTGGGCGCTTTATCTGGAGGCTTACGACCTGCACGGCGGCGACTTTCCCCCCGCTGGCGACATTGTCACCCCTTTGCAGGCATTGCTCGATGGTCCGCTGCGGTGGGTCGGATGGGTGCAGTCTGATGGTGCAGATCGCTACGCCTGGACGGCGCGCGCGCGGTGGGGATTGGGTCTCGCCGCGCAACCTCCCGCCGCGCCGCCCTTGGGCCGGGTCACCGCGCACCCGCGCGACCCGCAGACGTGCGTCCTCACCCTGCCTGCGCCGCCGGCGCGTCCGCCGCTGCGCCCGCTCATCGCCCTGGCGTTGCCCTGGCCTCCGGCAGACGAACGTCCTGTCTCTCCAAATGCTGTGGAACGCCAGTTCACCCGCGCGCACTTCGCCGCGTTGCTCTCCACCGGGCAGCGCGCCGATTGGGTCATCGAACAACTGCGCGCGCTCACCGCGGATACCCTTTCCCCGGAAACCCTGGCCCAGGTGCGCGGGTGGGAAACGCAAATCCGCCAACTCACCCTGCGCCGTCTCACGGTGCTGTCCGGCGCCGATACCGAAATCTTGGGCAAGTTGACGCAAATGCGCAGTCTGCGGCCGCACATCGTCGAGACCTTATCCCCGCATCACGTCGCCCTTGCGCCGGAGGGGATCGCTGCTCTGCTGCGCACCCTGGCTCGCCTGGATATCACCCCCCTCAGCCCTCCGGGGATCGCACTCAGTGTACCCGCCACCGCGCTCCCCCTGGACATCGCCACGCCGGATACACCCCTTGATGCTAACGTGGTTGCCTACCTCTGGTTGGCGTTGTCCCTCTACCTCAATCTGGGCGATCTTGTAAACTTACCGGTCACGCCCTCCGCCAACCTGCTCAGTCAACTGGCGCAGTGGCTAGGTCAGGATCAACTGGCCGACCTGCGCGTCATGGCGGATCGGGTTCAACAACAGTTGCGCGATACAGTGGATGGGTACACCGCTTTTCCCGCGCCCCTGCCCGACGTGGATACAGCGACCATCCGCGCCACGATTGCGCGCGCGTTGGCGGAAGGTCTGCCCCTGGAAATCCTCTATCATACCGCCGGGCGCGGCGAACGCACCACCCGTGTGGTCGAGCCATTGCAGATGCAGACCTATGGCAACGCCGAATACCTGGTGGCCTATTGCGGGTTGCGCCAGGAAGAGCGCGTGTTCCGTCTTGACCGCATCGAGCGCGCCAGCGTCATTGCGTAACCTGTCAGCCCACAATCACATACTCCATCGTGGGCGTCACCGTGGCCCGGCCTAACGTCCCGATCCGTGGCACACACTGTTCGCACAACAGGTAAAACCGCACGTCGTCCTCTTTCTCTACGATCAACGCTTTCAGGCGCGCGTAAAGCTTGTTCAAATCCTGGGGTTTGAGCCGGCACTCGAAGACGCTGTACTGCACCCGCGTCCCAAACCCTTCCAGCGTCTTCATCACCTTGCGCCGCCGCTTGTCCTGGGGAATATCATAACTCACGACCACGAACATGACGCACCTCGCTGCTAGGGTCCGGTATGAATCTGGCCTTGCAACGCCTCGTTCGCCAACGCATCCGCCAGCCGGTTGCGCAGGCGCGGGACGTGGTGGTAGGTGACGCGCCGCAGCCGGCGCGCCGCGTGGCACGCCCGCCGGTGCCACGGGCGCAGCGATTGCGCGTGAACGCCACACTCGCCGTTCATCTGCCCCACCACCACCGCGCTATCCAGATAGACGCAGAGATGCTGCGGTTTCATCGGCGCCGCCAGTTCCAACGCCAGCATCAGACCGGCATACTCGGCCTCATTGTTGGTCATCCGTTCCAGCCGCCGGTTCCCCCACCGCACAATCTGACCATGCTCATCCAGCAGGACCACACCAACGCCGGTCGCGCCGTCGCCGTCGCCAATCGCCCCGTCAGCATAAGCGATCAATGTATCAGGTTGGCTCATCTCATTACCCCCTCATCATTTGCCCGCTCCGTGCTCCCATCCGTGGTCTCATTCGTGGTCGCCATTGCCCCACTGCCGATCGGCGGCGCAGTAACGTTCGCGCGGCGTCTCTCCTCTTCAACGGTTACGCCGTTGATACGTTCCAGCAGCACCTGAGGCGCGAGCGGCACCGTGACGACGTGCCCACTGTCCAGAATGGCGACCGCGCGACAGGGCCGTCCGAACGTAAGATCAACCAATTGCCCCGCCCCGACCGCCGCGATCAACCGGCGAATCGGAGCCGAATCCGCTTTTGCCAACGCGATGATCCGGTCGGCGGCAAAATAGCCGCCTTTGCCAACGTCAATCCATGATTCCATTGTGCGCACCTCCATTGAGAGTAGTTGAAAGTTCAAAGTTGAAAGTTGCCACCCGCAACTCGCCACTCGGCACTCGCAACTCTTAACTCGCCACCTGCTACTCGCCTACTTGATCCGCAGGGGTTGGTAAGCCGGATCTTCCCCCCGGATAAAGCGCGCCATCTGCCGCGCCTGAAGCTCAAAAGCCTGGCGATAAGTCGTGCGCCCGCCGGCCAGCGGATGACTCACCAGCGTTTGCAGGCGTTGTTCGTAGGCTTCCAGAACCACGCGCACGCCATTTTCGCCCAATTCCACACGGGATTCTGGCCCGTTACTCCGTTGAAAATTCTCCGGCGCCAACTGTTTGTTGGTCACAATGTCGAGGAACATCGAATCCACGATCACGGGACGCAGTTCCTCCATCAAGTCCAGCGCCAACGCGGGGCGGTCGTACCCCAAAACGTGGAAGAACCCAAAGTAGGGGTCCAGCCCCACCATCTGGATCGCGGCGCTGACATCCTTCAACAGCAGCGTGTAGCCGAAGCTCAACAGCGCGTTCGCCGGATCGGGTGGGGGATGATAGGCGCGTTTGGTAAATCCCCAGGCGCTGGGCAGCAGCGTCCGCATGGCCTCGAAGTAGAAAGCAGCCGCCTTGCCCTCGAAACCACGCAGACTATCCAACGCCGTGGAAGCCACCGCTTGTCGCCCCATCGCCATCATCCCGTCCAGCGCCCGTTGCGCGCCTGGGACGCGCTCGGCCCGACGCTGCAACACCACCCGTTGGTTGGCGACCTTGACCTCGACAATCGCGCTGGCCACGGCCAACGCCTGGCGCTCGTCGCTGGCGATGCGCATCTGCTGGTGTCGCAACTGCGCCATCTTCGACTCATTGCGCACCAATCGCCCCCGGAATTTTCCATACGTGCTCATATAGACCACGTCAATCCCCCGATCCAGCAGCAGCGCCGCTGCCGGGGTGGTCAACTGCACGTTGCCGATGAGGGCCAGTTGGCTCAAGTGGACCAGCGGGATCGCGCTCAACTCCTTGTGTTCCAACGTCACCCGCAGCCGCTCGCCATCGCGGCGAATCACCGCCCCCTGTTCACGCACATATACCGTTCCCATCCTTCACCTCCCCTGACTCGTAATTCGTAATTCGTAATTCTTATCTATTGAGCGCGAACTGCTCGTTGCGCAGGAAGAACACGCCCAGATAACTGAACCCCTCGTCAAAATGCACCAGCCGCGTCTTGCGCGGATTGAGCTGCAAGCGTAAACGGCGCAACACGTGTTCCGCGACCTCCAACGCCGTCGCCGCCTCCTGGCGTTTGCGGCACAGAATGACGAAGTCGTCGGCAAAACGCACCAGCCGGCCATCCCGCACCCGCCGCGTGATCTCCACATCGAATGGGTGCAGGTACAGGTTTGCCAGCACCGGCGTGATGACTCCCCCTTGCGACGTGGCTGCTTTGGTGGGGCGTCCACTCGCCGGATTCTGCACGCGCGCGTTCAACCACTTGTCAACCAACGTCACCAGGACATCCTCGTGGACGTGCGCGCGCACCTGGGCCATCATCTGGCGATAATCCAGGCTGCCGAAGCAATCCTCGATATCGGCATCCACGACCCAGCGGTACCCCGCATCGCGCGCGGCAGTGATGACCCTGGCCGCGTCGGCTACTGCGCGGCCAGGGCGAAACCCGTAGCTACAGTCCAGGAACAGCGGTTCCAGCAGGGGCACCAGCGCATCATGCACCACGCGCTGTGCGATGCGATCGCGCAAGGCCCAGATCGCCAGGGGACGCAATCCACCATCCGTTTTGGGGATCAAGATGCGCTTGACCGGCAGCGGCTCGTAAACTCCTGTTTCCAGTTCACGCCGCAGGTCTTCCAGATTCCGGTCCAGACGCTGCGCGAATTGCCGAAAAGTAACGCCATCCACGCCCGGCGTTGGCCCATTGTGCCGCACACTCTGCCAGGCGCGGGACATGGCTTCGGGCGAGAACAACGTCGCGCGTTCCGGTAGATTTGCCTCTGTCTTTTGCCGTTTACGTAGCATCATCATCCCTCACCTCCACAATAGTCGGTTAGTCGTTAGTCGGATAGTCTTCTTCCGTTGAAACTCGCTGCGCGCTATGCGGCGGTCTCGTGGCTCTTGCGCCGGAACAGAGTGCGCCATTTGCCATGTGTGATTTGCAATTTGCATCTGGCCCATGCCCGCGGGAACACGCCAAGCCAGCACCGTATCCGCGCGCCTATGACGTTGCGCCACACATGCCCCACCAATTCCCGCGCGCGTTGTGGCGTCACCTGCCCATCGAAGTAGGCCAGCGCCGTCTGCCCGATCACCCACGCGGTCATCGCTCCCAACAGGCCACTCACCAGCCAGCCCAGAATCGGCACGGCCTTGACCGCCTGCTGCGCCAGAACGCGCAACGCCATACTGCCGGCCCCCGCCAGGACAAATTCCTTGCAGTAATCGCTGGACGGCAACTGTCCGTACATCGCCGCGACGCGGGCCACCAGCCCCACCTGCGCGCCGAGTTGCACCGGCAAATCCAACAAGGGCACCGGCGCGATGGAAACCAGGCCGCAGACCAACGTCGTGCGGAGGATCATCCGTTGCGCCAGTATCCGCCGGAACGTCGCAATCTCACGCCCCAAGGGGACGGCTAACCGCGGGCACAACTCCACCATCCGCGACAGGAAGTTCAAGTGCATGGCTTCCGGCGCGTAGGCCGACACGGGCATAACGGAAACACCCAGTCGGTATTCCGCCGCTGCAAGCGCTTCCTCCAGGTGTCCATCCCACAAGTCGGCCTTGCTCCACGCGACCATCAACGGATGTCCCAACGCCTGAAGTCGGGTGATCCACCGGAAATCGTGCGGCGGCACAACGTTTTGGCGCGTCAGCGTATCCGACGTCTCCGCCGCGCCATCCAGCAGATAGACGAGTAACGTGGCGCGTTCCAGATGCTCCCACAGCAGCGGGTCTTCATCAACCTGCGTGGGCAGGTCAATGAGGGTGAACAGCCCCAGGGGTTCCTCAATCGTTGCGTCAGGCGCACCCAACCTGGGGGCCGGCGCGACGGGGGCGATCCCGCGCAGGCAGTCGTAAAGAGTGGATTTGCCGGCAGCGCCCATCCCCAAAAGCACGATTTCAGCGCGCGCCTCCGCCTCCACTTCGTAGCGCACGCCGCCCCAGTCAAAGCCGTCTACCCAACGCCGTGGCGACACCGCAATGTTATCCTCGTAATCCATCATTTTGCCCCTCCTTAACCTGCCAACCGCTCGCGCGGCAATGCGCCTAAACACCGGGGACTCCCCAACGCAGTGAGACAACGGCCAACTGCTGTGGGCTGTCCAACGGCGCCGCGTTGACTTTCTCGCCACTTTCTGCGCACACCGCCACGCCCTCCGTCGCGGTCAGCCATACGGTCATTGCATCCGACAAAGCGCGCTCGGCGTCCGATAGCGTGGTGGGATCCCATCGCCAAAAGGGGCGCGCCTGCGCCAGCAATTCTTGCAGCCACACCTTCCGGGCTGGCGGCTCTGGAAAACGTCGCGCGACGATTTCCCAGATCGAGATGTCCCGCAACGGCGCGGCCAGCGCGTTGAGCCACCGGTTCACCGCTTCCTGTTCCGGCAAATCCGCGCTCAGAAAGCCGGAGAGCGGTCCCCACGTTTGCCGGAACGCGGCCAGGAGCGCGTCGTGCGCCGGTAGGTGTTCGGCGATCAGCGCCGTGAGCAGCGCCTGCGGATCATCGGGCAGCAGCAGCGACGCTTCCGGCCACGCCGGAAAGGCTGGCTCGAGCGCCAACAGGCGCTCAAGCCCCTGCGCGACGCGCTCAACGGCTGCCTGATTTTGTTCCAGCAGCGCGTCAACCTGGCCGTAGACGATTAGCGTTTGCTGCATCTGGCGCAGCGTCACACTCGCGCCGACGACAGCCGCGCACACTTGCATATAGCGCGTGTACTGTTCTTGTATCCTGCGCCAGTTTTGATAGAGTTGGATGACCTGCAATGGCCGCTGGATCAAGCGGAACAGGCTGCCCAGCGAACGGCGCGGCATGGCAGCCAGGCGCGCCTGAAGGGTCGTCCATACCTGTTCCTTCATCTTTTCCAGGTGCGTCAGGCTCTCCTGCGCTTCCTGCTCGCGTTCCTCGGCGGCGATCACCCACGTTTCCAGCGCGTGGCGGAAAGCCTGTAGCGCGTGTTGGGCCATCACGACGCCACCGTCATCGAGAAGTTGCGCGAGCGTGTGAGCGAGATTCGCGCCGCACGTGGCGCTGCTCTTCCGCGTCAGCGCGGCCCAGGCGGCCTCGTGTCCATCCAGCAGCGCTGTCCAGCTTTGCACCGCTTCGCGCCACCGCGCCACACATTCGTGTTCGCGGTGATCTCCTGGCCCAATCACCTCCCAGAACTCAGGAGGCGCGGGCGCTTTGATGTCGAGTGAGGTGATCGCTGCCAGTTCACGCGGCGTGAGCTGCCCCGCCAGGAGCGCCGGCGCCGGCGTCATGCGCGCGAACAGTTCCGCCATATCGGCGTCCGTGTCGGATTTTTCGCGCAGCGCCGGGAGCAACAATGCCCTTAAGTGCTGCGCGCCGTGCGCTTGCGCTACTTCTCCCGGCCAGGCCAGCCATACCAGGCCAAAGGTAGCCCAGTCCTGCGCTTCCATCATGCTGTCGTGCGTCACCCACAGGGGAACGTCGCGCAGGGGCGTGCAGGTGTGCAGGAGCAGAAAGCGCGCGATGTGTTCGTAGAGCGTCGCCGGACTATCCAGGGCCAGTCCGGCTTCGTTGACCGGCATGACCTGAAAGCACGGCCCGCTGAATATCGGCGGCGTTGTGGTCGATAGCAGCCTGGCGGGACTCGTTGGGCGGTCCGCTTCCGCAAGACCTTCCCGGACGATGATGCCCATTGTCAACGCATCGTTGCCCAAAAGCGCATCGGCGCGTTGACCGGCCAGGCGCGCGATGGCCTGGACGGCTTCCGCCGGCGCACCCACGGCCCAGATGGCGAGTTCCTCCAGACGATCGGGACTGATCCCCATCGCCAACAGAGTGGGGCGGTGCGACAGCCGCGAGATATCGTGGAGCGCCGCATCGATCGTTGCCGCGTCTTGCTCGCTCTCCGCCGGGTCCAGCTGCCGCGCCGCCACGACGGGCGGATTTCCCCACGCTTCGAGCATGGCGGTCAAGTGCGCGTTGATCGCCGCGCCGCTCTCGCCGCACGTCAGCACCAGGGTACGTTGCAAGGTTGGTTTTAGCTTGTCGTCCATGATCAACTCCTGTTGTGCCAATCCTGAATGGCGTGCCTGTTCAGGCCAGGATGCCTTCGCTGGTCGCCAGCATCTCGCGGAGTCGCGTTGCATAATCGCGGGCCGCCTTGCGCAGGCTGCGATCCAGTTCGTCGAGTTCATCCCCGCGCCGGTCGGCCTGTTCCCCGGCGACGTAATAGGCTTCCAGCCGTTCAATCGCCTGATTCGTGGTGAGACGCACCAGGATTTGCCGTTCCACCCGTTCGATGACCTCGTGCGCCAATCCCTCGCGGGCCGCAAACACCCGCATTGCGTTTTGCAGCCCTTGCGCCAGCCGCTCCGGATCATCGAGCCGATCTACAGGCCGGTAGTAATACCAGGCGCCTTGCGTGTAGATCAACTTGAAGACCAGGCCGAGCGCGAAAGCCAGCGCGGCGCTGTCGGCGTTGGTGTGGAAGATGGGTAGCACGTGGAGCAGACGTTGCCCGCGGCTTTCGTCGTAGGCCCTTTGCCAGGCCGGGAACTGCTGCAGGGCGGTATACGGCGCACCCACGGTGACGCGCAGCGCGATGATCCGGTTCTGGTCTTGCGTGGAGACCAACGCGCCAGCCTGCTCCGCGAAGAGGGTGTTGTGTTCGTCAGGCACGCCGAGTACGGTCAGCGACGCCAGACTGGCGCCGCCATCTTCCAGGCGCGCGCGATCCAGATTCCACGAAGGTGCAGCGCGTTCTACCAACAGCAACCGCCGCGCCTGGGGCGATACAGCCGCCGCCTGCTCTGCCAACGCCTTTTCGACGCCGTGACCGCGAATGGCGGAGAACGCTTCGGCTGACTTCTCGCGGAGCGCCAGACTCACCTCGCGGGCCGGACGATTGGCCCAGGCGAGGAAATCGGCGTCGCCGGTCACTTTGATGGCCGTGTCGGTGAGCGCGGGGGCATAGTGGGTGTACAGTGTGTTGAGGTAGTCTGTTTGGAGCAGTTCGATGTCGGCGGTCAGATCCAAGGTGGTGTTTTCGGTAAGGCCGGATTCCAGCAGCCGCGCTGCCTCTTGCAACCGCGCATTGAGTTGCGGCAAGGTTTCGCCGAGTTCGTGCCGCGTTCTGGCGACGCTGTCTACCACCTGCAGGGCTGCGTCACACAGATCGCATTGGAGCGCGGTGTGGTAGAACGCCGCGGCAGCTTGCAGATACCGCTGCAAAGCCGTGTGAATGCGGCTGTTCCGCAAGAGGAAGCCGGCCACCCCCGTCTGCACGAGGCTTTCGCGCCGGCGTTGAAATTCACCTTCTTGCGTCTGCCGCCGCGCTTCGAGGTCTTCGCGCCGGGTTTGCAGATCGGTCAAGGTTTGCGTGAGCCGGGTGTGCAGAACATTCAGCATGGCCTGTGTCTGTGGAACCCCCACTTCGGGGTCGCCCGCCATCTGGGTTACACGCTCCCGCAAGGTCGCGGCGAGCGCCGTGGCGCGCTCCTGCCGGCGGGTCTCGATCACCGCGCGGAAGGTCCCGCGCAGCCGAATCGCGCCGAAGTCTTCCACGTAGCCAATCGCCTCCTGCACCTGTTGCGTTGCCGGTAGATGGCGGATCTGGCCGGGGAGCGTCAGATCAACCGTGATCGGGACGCTTTCTTTATCCAGGACGAGCTGCTGCATCAGCAACTCTGGCTCGAGTTGTTCGGCGTCCCAGAAAGCGCCCGCCGCCTGCGCCGCGAGGGATTCGTCGGCGGCGCGCAGCCAGCCCTTTTGGATCAGGCTGCGCGCGTGACGGCTCGCACAGGCATCGTGGGCCGCAAAGGCGTCGAAGCGGCAGACGCTCAGCCCCAGGCTGCCCATAAACGTGCCGATCCCCTCCGGCGTCACTTCGCTGATGATCTCGTCGAGATTGTCGAAGTCGTTTTCCCCCTTGCGCCCCAACTGCGACCCCATCTGCAGGTAGAGAGCGTGCGCGGCGAGCTGGCAGACGGCATGGGTGCCCGGCCAAACGCGCCCGCGCTCATCAACGCCATCCAACACGTAGTAGAGGTTGAAGGGCGCCGAGGTGGCCGCGATTACCCGCCCGTTGGGATAGCTGGCCTCGAAATCGTTGTGGGTCATCACGTGGTTCAATTCCATCAGCGAAGCGACGGTATTCGGGAGCATATACGGCCCGTTCACGTCAGGGAAAGCGCCCGGCAGCACGCCCACGCCGGTGATCTGGCAGAAATCGCCCAAGTCCCCCAATTCTTCGACCAATGCCCGCACGAGGAAAGCGACGTCCAGGAAGGTCCCCGCGCCGGTGCCGCCGCACAGGGAGTTGACGACGAAGACGTTGAGGCCCTGTTCCACGTTGACGACATCGCGCCGGCGGTTGTCGCGTCCGGCCAGGTGCCAGATCGCGCGCCGCAGGTTTTCTTCGACGCTGTGATAGTGCCAGTAGAGCGCCACCAACCCCAACAGGCGTTCCTGTTTCGCGCCGTGGCGCAACACCGTGGGCGGCAGGCGCAGCAGACTCTCGCCGAAGCGTTCGGCGATGGCCTTCTGTTGCTCCCGGTGGCGGATGATGCGCCCCACCGGCACCTGCCCGATATTCACGAACTCCGTCCCCGGTTCCAGGCTGACATCCTGGCCGTTCTGCAGGCGTACCACCAGCGGCTCGTTGGCTGTATCGAAGACCACAATGCGCAGCCATGTTGGAACGTACCTCAACTGGTTGAGGAACGCCGCCTTCAGGTACAGCCCGGTGCGCTGTCCCGTTCCGCCCAGCCCGACGAAGAGTGTGTTGCGTACTTCCATCTGCTGCTTTGTGCGCCGCTCAGTCGGCATGTCCGTGTCCGAATGTCCGTTTCCGCCCACGACAGTTCGTACCGCTGTATCCGTATTCCAGTTCATCATGTCGCACCTCCTCTTTGATCTTGTGATTCAGGCCAGCGTAAATTCGCGTTGTTGCAAACACTCATACCGCATGTGCAGCCCCTGGGTGGCGATACAGTCGCCATCGGAAAGCACATGCTCACCGATAATTGGCACAGTATTGACCGTCACGGTCTGCTCCGCCAGCGGCGTCAAGGCGATGCCGCTCCCATCGTTGAGCGCCCGGATCTCGCCCCACGCCCGCTCTGGCACTGGCACCAGCGACCCGGCGCCGCCCAGGCGCAGCGCGCGCTGATTGAACGTCGAGAGGTCAAACAGCCCTGCCCCGTTGTAGTGCTCCGGGGCCTTGAGCACGCGCAATTTTCCGGCCAGCCGGGGAAGATTGTGATACCAGCGCGTCCCTCCCAGGTAGCCCATCAAGGCCAGGGTCAGGGTGGTTCCACTGCCCCACACCCACGCCGGCAGCGGTCGCCGGACGTTGATCGGCAAGGTATCCTCGCCCGCGAACGTCAATCCGCTCGCTGTGCGCCCTGCCGCTTTCACATGCATGGTATAAATGCCTGTCGCTGCCGGTGCAGTCAGCGTGATGGGCGCGCCGACCGCGCCATATCCCGTCGCTACCAACGCGCCTGCGGCGTCGCATAAGGTCATCGTCAATAGGCCGCCCATGTCCAACGGGGTTGTGTGTACCAGCCAGTCGGCCTGCGCCACGATCATGCTTCTCGCGCGCCACACTTTACGCGGCTGCGCCAGGGTAAGCCGCAGCGCCGGTTGGGTCTCCACCTGCGCACGCCCTTCCCAGGTATCGAATACCACCCCATCGCGCTGCCACCACACGCGGGCGCGCATGATACCGACCTGCTCCGGCGTCAGCACGACGCTGTAGATACCGTCGTCTTGCCGGCGGTCACCAAGCCGGCCGTCATCATAGAGTTGCACGCGCTGGCCGAGCGTCTCCGTCAATCCCCACACAGCCCACACTTCGGCGGTCTGCGGGATGGCCGGCTCAAGCTTGACGGCGAGCGTGATGGGCTGCCCGACGAGCGCCGCCGGCGGCCACTCCATGCTGCCCAGGCGCGGAATCGCGGTGGCGGTGGGCGTGGGCTGCGCCGTTGGCGTCGTGGTCGGCGTTGGCGACGGGGGCGGCGTCGGTGTGGGGGTGGGCGTCGGCGCTGGAATGTAGTCCTTCCACACCGTGACTGTGCCCTTACCGCTCATCAGGACGCGCCAGTCGCCCGGCGTGGGTTGGGTGATGGCCCAGATCGCGGTGGTGCCGTAAGATGTGTACTGGACGCGCCGGTCGTCAGGATGGACTGGCTGACCATCTGGGCGGAAAAGCGTAATGGTGACGTTGGCAGGGTTGACTGGGGTTGTGACCAGTGGGCTGATGCGTACCACAAACGTGACCCGCGCCAAATACGGTTCCACGGGAACGCTCTGAGTTTGCGGGTCGCCGGTCACCTCCGTCTGGATCACCGCGCCGGCGGTTTGCACGTCGCTCAAGCTCAACAGGATACTGTGGTAGACGTCCATCAGATCATTAGCCCGCCGCACGGCGTAGAAGCTGCCCCCGGTCCCTTGCGTCAGTTCGCGCCACAGCGGGATATAGCGTTCGGCAATTTCGGGATCGGCGTCGGTGGCTTCGTTCTGCAGGAGGACGATGAACAGCCGGATGTCGTCGGTGATGTAGTCCCAGCCCAGCCGTTTAAGCGATTCGAGGACTGCCGCCCGCTCGGTAGCCGTGGGATGGGCGCTCCATTCTGGCTTGCCATCCGTCAACAGGACCACCACCCGCTGCTGATCGGCATCCGGCGTGGCGTGGAACATATCCCGCGCCAGGGTGAGCGCGGCGACGGGATCGGTCCAGCGCATCCGCTGCGGGGCGGCGATCAGGTCCGCCATCTGCGCGCGCTGCGCCGCGTCGGCTAACGAGGTGAGCGGGACGACGAGATGCGCTGTTCCGCCGAAGAAGATGACGCCGAGTTGGTGTCGCGTAGCGCCGCTATCTACCCCCAGATAGTGGATGAACATTTGCGCGGCCTCAATCCGGCGCAATTCCGGGTCCGACCCGATGCCGTTTTTGTCGAACATGGAGTTGGAGTTGTCGATGACGAGGAGCGCATCCATCCCCGGTGCGGGCGCTTGCGCGAACGCTTTGCCTACCCCGATCCCCAGGAGCACACACGCGAGACATGCCAGCACGATCACGATGATGAGGCCGAGGCCCACCAGACGGATCCGTCGTCGCCACCGCCGCACCGGCTTCGCCGGTTGTTGAGGGCGGGGCTTGCGGCGCCGATATTGCTTCACTTGGGTCATCCATTTGTTGATCATCGCTTCCCTCCTTATGTGTTGGATGCCTCAAGTATCACGCAAAACAAAGAGGGCGTCTTCCGTAATCCTACGGAAAACGCCCCCAGTATTTCTACGTATATCGCCGAAAATCGCCGAATTACACGCTTATGCGCCCAAAATCGTCCCCAAACTGAATATCAGGAAGGAACGCGCAAATCAGGCCGCCGGTTGAAGAAACCGGCAAACCACTTCATCAACGCATTGCCGTTTGCCTCTACTACCACGTCGCGCAGATAATAAAAATTGCGCATCTTCTCATAAATCTCTCTGAAGTATCCTTCTATCGTGCGGGGAGCGAGGTTCATTTTCTGAGCAATCTCGCGCGCCGTTCCTCCTTGCTCCACAAAGATAACCAACACTTCACGCTCACGCTGCGTTAATGTTTGCAAAAACGCTTTGCGGTCCTGATCTTCCTGCTGCTCCGCGATCTGCCGCTGCATCGCAAACGCCTGGAACGGGTCCTCAGTCCACGCGCTGATGGCCTGGCTCAGCAGCGCATTCCACGCCAACACCGGCACGGGCGACAAATACGCGTCCTCTGGATTGGCGCGATGCAGCGCGCGGGTATTCTCAAACGCCGCGGTGGAGATAATGTGCCAGAGCCGGTCATCCGCATCAAAGAGAATCTGCGCCGTCGCCGCGCCATACGCAACCATGCTGTTGCGCCCGCCGGCAATGCTGAGGTGAACGGTGCGGTGTTGCTGTTTGCAAGCCTTGATCGTGTCGAAGATCGCGTGAAACGTGGCCTGCGCATCCTCAGAGGTGCGGATATCAACCACCGGTCGTTTATCCGGCCTGAGGATCGGAATGCGCTTCAACTCGCAACGGCGCCCGCGATAACGTTTGCCGCGAAACTCATTCTGCAGGCACGTCACCGCATCGCCGACAAAGCCGGAAGCCTGGGTGTGAATGACGAACACCTCATCCACGACCACATTCTCATCGGCCTCCAGCAAATCCACCGCCAGGGTCACGACCTGCGGCTGCGTCCCCAACGTCGCCACCAGCACCGGACGTCCAGGAAAGACGGCCATCAGACTGTCTCCTCTTTTTGCGGCACACCAGGGCCGAGCTTCACTCGCATCGCCTCGGATGTTCCGGGGATGAGGCGCCCTTCAGCATCGTAGTCGCCGGTGACATATTCAAGGTCATAACCCGTCTGCCAACAAGCCAGGGTAGCTCCCACTGCGCCCGGTCGCATACAACTGGTGATGTCCACGTACAAATCTCCCTGTTTCAGTCCCTGCTGCTCGGCTTGCTCCAGCGCCTTCAATACCTGTTTGCGCGCCTCCTCAGCATTGCGGGGATTAGCGATCCGCAGGGAGCTAACTTGTATTTCCTTCTGGCGACATTCCTCGAGCAGGTGTTCCAATTTTTTGTTTTTATCCTTTTCAACTTCACTCGTGTACAGCAGCCAGACATACTTCAGAAGTGGTTGATGCCATTGAAAAGCCTCTTCATGGGCTTTGCTAGGACCTGGACTTAAAAACAACACCAATCCAGGCCGCTGAGCGGCGCGCTCATCTGCGTCTATAAGGGTGGACGGCTGTTTGTGAGTGCGAGCGACAAGGTAGATCGCCAGCACGACGACAACGAGAAGCAACAACGAGCCGAGACCCGTGATGACGATACTAAGCCAGCCTTCGCCCAACCAAAGCAGCATGAGATCATAACAGGCATTGCCAAACATACTCAGCAATGCCCCACCCAGGATAAACAAGACGGGGGTGCGAGGATCGAACAACAACGGGAATCCTTCGGACATATCACGCATACGCCGGGTCGTTCGTTTGGATTTTTTCACTGGTTCCTCCGATTCACTCGCCTAACCAGCGCACCCATGACAGGTGCTCCTTGACCGCGTTGTACAATCGTTCATCAGCAGTCCAGAAAGGACACGCCAGCATCTCGGCCAGGGCCAGGTAGTGTGCGTCGTAGGCATTGGGGCGTGCAAAGCGTTTGGCGAGTTCCCAAGCGCGGCTGTGCAAAGCGGGCGGTGCGAGATATTCAATGCCTTGTGCGTGGATTAAGGTGAACGCCTCGTCGCCGGCTGCGGCGGTCAGCGCACCACGATGCACTTTTCCGCGCAAGACAGAGGTCACTTCGTAAGCTAATAGCGGCGGTGCGACGATCAGTGTATCGCTTTCGATCCAATGTCGCCACAGCGTCAGTACGCGCGGGCTATCCTCTTCGGCCAAAACAAGTTTGAGCGCGAGATTTGCGTCAATACAAACCCTGAAGTTCTGCATCGCGCGCCTCACGCATGGTTTGGAGTAGGGTAACAGCGTCTACGTCATCGCCAGGCTTTGTTGCGCGCAATTGCTCGCTGAATGTCTGCGCCTGCTCTAAGGCCGTCAAACGCGCCGCGCGATTGGCGCGCACACGTTGCAACGTCTGCCAATCGTGCAAGCCGATCAGGACTGCCTGTGGACGTTCGCCAACGGTTAGCATCACCGCTTCTCCTTCCGTCGTGACGCGGTGAACCCATTGGAGTAGATTGTGATTTGCCTGGTTGACACTAACTGAAATCGTCATTTGAACCTCCATAACACCAGAGCTTACTATCATTATACACGAAGAAGGATGTGTTTCCATCCCTATTGTAACCAAATTGTCAACGGCGGGATACACTATTTCCATTACACCAGGAGGTTATATCATGGACAAACGTACTCGTACTCAAGCCAAACTGATTCATATTCAAGGTCGCCGCGCCGAGGCGTTCCGCCAACTGCGGGAGGGCATTGCCGACCAGGAAATCCTCTGTGCGCCGCTGGATATCGGCAAGAACGTCCACTGGGCTGCCTTTCATACCGGCGACGGGCGGTTGCTGCACGCGCCATTCGAGGTCGCCACGCTCAAGGCTGGCTACGAACGCTACGTCCAGACTCTCGACGACCTGGTGGCGACACACCACCCCCGCCTGGTCATCCTCGGCCACGAGCCAACAGGTGTGTATCACGAGAGTTGGGCGCGCAATCTGCTGACCCGCTACGCTGACCACCTGGTCGGGCGCGCCACGCCGCGTTTTGTCTACCAGTGGGTCAATTCTTACCAGGTCAAGCTCAACCGCACCCAGGCCACGCTCAGCTTCAACAAGACCGACCTGATTGATCTCGGCGCCATCGGCGACCTGTTGCTGCGTGGGTTAGGCTTTCCGGCCCGCCTGCCCACTGACACCGACTTGCTGGTGCGCCAGGAAGTCTACGCCCTGCGCGCGACCCAGGGCGAGCAGCGGCGCGTGGGTAATCGCATCATCGGTCTCTTTGACCAACTCATCCCCGGCGCGCTGCTCAACCCACGCCGTTTGGCCCGCGCCCATCCCGACCTGGACATTCCCACGCCGCTGGCCACCCGCCCGCTGGAACGGCAATTGGTCGAAGCGCTCATCACGCTCTGTCCTAATCCGTATGACATTCTCGCGCTGGGCAGCCAGGGCATCATTGACCTGTTTCACGACCACGGCTACCGCTGCGGTACCCAGACCGCTGCCAGGATTCTCGACGTGGTGCAGCGCGCTCTGCTCCCGCCCGCCGAGGTCGCCCCAGCCTTTGCCGCCATCCTGAAACGTGAGTTCGCCCATTATCAGTTTCTGAGCACGCAGCGCGCCGAGGCGCTCGCCGCGTTGGAAACACTGCTGCCGCACACCCGCGCCCACCTGCTCGCCCGCTATCTGACCGGCGTCGGCAACCTCGACGACGTCCTCTTTGCGGGCCAAATTTGGAGAAAGGCCGGGATGACCCCCACGCTCTACAGCAGCGGCGATGTTTTTATCTACGGTCAGATGTCCAAGCAAGGCGATCCCTTTTTCCGCGACACGCTCTATCTCCTGGGCTACCAGCTCGCCCTGCACTGTCCATACTTTGGCGATGCCTTTCTCAACGCCATCGACCGTGGCAAGAGCGAGGCCGAGGCCACCATCCACGCCGCGCATAAGGCCAACCGCGTCTTCTTCCACCTCTTGCAACACGACGAACCTTTTGCTCCGCCTGATATCGCCGATTACGCGGCCTTTTCCCGCCAATGGGAGGGGCGGATGCGGGATTATCTTGAGCAGAAAAAGCACAGCCGCCAGCGCAAGCCTCGCGCACGCCAGCGGCCACAGAGGCAATCTGACTAAGGCAGGGCGCCGGGCCGCGTCGTACCAACGGCGTCTGAGCACACCAAGCGGATAGCCCGCACGACATCGGTTCAGTAGGGCTGAAGCTGTGTCATCAAGGGTAGCTCGCCCCGAACAGCATGGTACGCAGCCCGGCAGACATAGTGTAGCCGTTTCGCCCGGCGTGGCGATGATGCACCGCCATCTGCTCCGGTCCCTCTGCAGCGCAGGGCCGATGCCGCCAATACCCTGTGACGCTTGGACGTCGCAAATGAGCCTGGCTGCCCGCTTTTGCCGCCACTCGCTGTCGCAACACTTCCAGTGCAGTTCGTACTTGATGACGCCCGCTCCAGGGCTTACGCTTAATCAGGATGGACGGGAAGTGTTTTCAAAAGTGGCCTGCAGGTACGGTTGACGTTGCGGACTGTGGCGCACACCTGGCCCCCGGACGCCCTGCTACACTCATCACTTTCAAAAAACCTCGTTTTCGACGCGGTCGTTGCCCCCTGCCTGAACCCCAATGCCCTGCCGGACTTGATAAGTTTACAAGATGCTCAAAGGGTTCAACCTCGCTATAGACAGTAACAAAGTCACCCCCCCCCGTGACAGTCTCTCTAAGTTTCCATCCCTCAAAGGGTTCAACCTCGCTATAGACTCTTTTTACCCCCTTTCCCGCTCAAATCCGCATCTCACGTTTCCATCCCTCAAAGGGTTCAACCTCGCTATAGACCATCTTACTCACCTGACGAAACACTCAGCTACACACCAAGTTTCCATCCCTCAAAGGGTTCAACCTCGCTATAGACGTAGCTCATTGTAATATGAGAGGGGTCTATTTAATTTAGTTTCCATCCCTCAAAGGGTTCAACCTCGCTATAGACCAGTTATACACCAGATCCCTTTAGAACAAGAATACACGTTTCCATCCCTCAAAGGGTTCAACCTCGCTATAGACAACCTCCTCTGTAGGTATCAACGTCTTGGCACCAAGTTTCCATCCCTCAAAGGGTTCAACCTCGCTATAGACGTTCTGGCTGGATCACCATCCGGGTCACCGTCAACGCCTGTTTCCATCCCTCAAAGGGTTCAACCTCGCTATAGACATGAGGAAGGGTGCCCATGACCCTTCCTCATATCAAAGTTTCCATCCCTCAAAGGGTTCAACCTCGCTATAGACCTGGTCTGGATGGAACAACCTACGTGGTGACCGATGTGGTTTCCATCCCTCAAAGGGTTCAACCTCGCTATAGACTTAATACAATGCCTGCATCTTAATAGGATAAAAAGAAAGTTTCCATCCCTCAAAGGGTTCAACCTCGCTATAGACCGACACCAACTACTGTGCCCACGACTACACCTACACTGTTTCCATCCCTCAAAGGGTTCAACCTCGCTATAGACGCGGTCATAGCACTAGATAAGTTCCCAAAAGGAATACGTTTCCATCCCTCAAAGGGTTCAACCTCGCTATAGACTAAAGCCAAGCACGACACTGCCAAAGAAGAGTTGGGCGTTTCCATCCCTCAAAGGGTTCAACCTCGCTATAGACAACATATTCAGCTCTCGTAACACAAAACCTTATTCTGTTGTTTCCATCCCTCAAAGGGTTCAACCTCGCTATAGACGAACGACAGAAATCGGGGGATGGTTCGACTACTTCTATAGTTTCCATCCCTCAAAGGGTTCAACCTCGCTATAGACGATTGACATCGTTCCTTCGGCAACGGCGCTTACGCTTTTGTTTCCATCCCTCAAAGGGTTCAACCTCGCTATAGACCTGGATGTTGGCTTCGGAAGTGACGAAGACGGTTACGTTTCCATCCCTCAAAGGGTTCAACCTCGCTATAGACTTCTTCTGGCGCAAGGGGTTAAACTCCTGCGAATATGTTTCCATCCCTCAAAGGGTTCAACCTCGCTATAGACTAGGACCCAAATTTCACTAGTACCTTAAGGAGGTTACGTTTCCATCCCTCAAAGGGTTCAACCTCGCTATAGACGTTGCGCAATTGGGTTATTCCTGGTCGGTAGTATCGTGCGTTTCCATCCCTCAAAGGGTTCAACCTCGCTATAGACCAAAGTGTGGTGACCACATGGGAAGGTTTCTACGTGAGTTTCCATCCCTCAAAGGGTTCAACCTCGCTATAGACTTTACCCAACACGACAATCTGTCGTTTCAGTTTACAGAGTTTCCATCCCTCAAAGGGTTCAACCTCGCTATAGACGCCTGTCTCGGGTGTATGGCACAATGCCGTGCAGATGAGTTTCCATCCCTCAAAGGGTTCAACCTCGCTATAGACCTTCTGGCTCAGGAAGTGGAAACGTTGTTGGCTCTACGTTTCCATCCCTCAAAGGGTTCAACCTCGCTATAGACGTCGCGCAGAGCGGTACTCGGAGGGACAATAATGAAGTTTCCATCCCTCAAAGGGTTCAACCTCGCTATAGACAAATTCGACACTACCAGGCTAAACACTTATCTCGAAGTTTCCATCCCTCAAAGGGTTCAACCTCGCTATAGACTAGCTTCCAGAAACCAAAAGCAATATGTACGGTTTAGTTTCCATCCCTCAAAGGGTTCAACCTCGCTATAGACGCATGGCTCCTTCGAATGATTGCACTTGGCGATTTCAAGTTTCCATCCCTCAAAGGGTTCAACCTCGCTATAGACTTTTCCCAGGAAGATATCTTCTACTTCACTTGGGAGTTTCCATCCCTCAAAGGGTTCAACCTCGCTATAGACTGGCCGGCCTCGCATGGCTCGGCCTGCAAGCTTTTATGTTTCCATCCCTCAAAGGGTTCAACCTCGCTATAGACGTCCGAATTTGGATGGCTTTCAGGCGGAGGTGCCGGCGTTTCCATCCCTCAAAGGGTTCAACCTCGCTATAGACCATGGTTGATGCTGTTTGGTTTTTTCAATCTTATTAAAGTTTCCATCCCTCAAAGGGTTCAACCTCGCTATAGACTTTTCGGCATCAGGGGGAACCGGATCCCGACGAAATTCGTTTCCATCCCTCAAAGGGTTCAACCTCGCTATAGACACGGCGACCCGATGGCTAATGTGGTTGTTGTTCTCGGCCGTTTCCATCCCTCAAAGGGTTCAACCTCGCTATAGACAATTTCAATTCCGTTTGATGGAGGTTGTTAAGATGAAGTTTCCATCCCTCAAAGGGTTCAACCTCGCTATAGACAGTCGAAGACGAAGCGGAGCTGGCTGCGCTGGATTCCGTTTCCATCCCTCAAAGGGTTCAACCTCGCTATAGACACTTCCTCGTGAGGGGAGTAGGTGACTACGAATTTCAGTTTCCATCCCTCAAAGGGTTCAACCTCGCTATAGACTTCTGCCCTCACACGGCAGAAGGGAAGAGACACCCTAGTTTCCATCCCTCAAAGGGTTCAACCTCGCTATAGACTGGCTATAAGGTTAGCGTTGATGGTGGAGCTGGTCAGGTTTCCATCCCTCAAAGGGTTCAACCTCGCTATAGACTCCTCTTTTATGATCCACTAGATGCGAGTTTTTATGTGTTTCCATCCCTCAAAGGGTTCAACCTCGCTATAGACGCAACGATGATCTACACCGAAGCCTCTGGCACAGTAAGTTTCCATCCCTCAAAGGGTTCAACCTCGCTATAGACCTTACCCCACTTGGCAGGTGACGCATACGGCTATCAGTTTCCATCCCTCAAAGGGTTCAACCTCGCTATAGACCTTCCTCGTGAGGGGAGTAGGTGACTACGAATTTCAAGTTTCCATCCCTCAAAGGGTTCAACCTCGCTATAGACCTATTCCACATCATCAAACTCCGATTCACCATTCTTGTTTCCATCCCTCAAAGGGTTCAACCTCGCTATAGACGACCTGCGGCATGACGCCTACGGAGAAACCCGTCTACGTTTCCATCCCTCAAAGGGTTCAACCTCGCTATAGACCTGTGCTCTCCCTGGATGGGTGTGACCAGTTTGATTTGTTTCCATCCCTCAAAGGGTTCAACCTCGCTATAGACGAACACCGACGACGGTTTCAAATTCAAGACCAAGTAGTGTTTCCATCCCTCAAAGGGTTCAACCTCGCTATAGACTATCCCATAACAATTAGGAGGTTATGAACATGTTTTCGGTTTCCATCCCTCAAAGGGTTCAACCTCGCTATAGACCCGCAGGCGCCGCCCCCCCTCTGCCCTAGTGAGGTCAGTTTCCATCCCTCAAAGGGTTCAACCTCGCTATAGACAATTGCCTGTCGGCCATCTTGAACTGGTGTCCATTGAGTTTCCATCCCTCAAAGGGTTCAACCTCGCTATAGACAATTGCCTGTCGGCCATCTTGAACTGGTGTCCATTGAGTTTCCATCCCTCAAAGGGTTCAACCTCGCTATAGACTAAGCGCACCCGCCCGCGGCGGAAATCTTGCACTTGGGTTTCCATCCCTCAAAGGGTTCAACCTCGCTATAGACACGTTCACGTGTCCCGAGGGAGACATCTGTGTGATTTGTTTCCATCCCTCAAAGGGTTCAACCTCGCTATAGACTTGTGTCGAAGAACATTGGGTCATCGATCGTAGTAATAAGTTTCCATCCCTCAAAGGGTTCAACCTCGCTATAGACACGCCAGATGAGAGCAAGGACGCGGAAGGTAAAATCAGTTTCCATCCCTCAAAGGGTTCAACCTCGCTATAGACTGATCCAAGCTACTTCGATGAATTGCATGTCATTGTTGGTTTCCATCCCTCAAAGGGTTCAACCTCGCTATAGACAAGAATGGTGGAGATTCGAAGTTTTGGATACAAATTCGTTTCCATCCCTCAAAGGGTTCAACCTCGCTATAGACTCACGCTTGATGTTGGCAGCACCCGACGACAGTGGCGAGTTTCCATCCCTCAAAGGGTTCAACCTCGCTATAGACGTCAAAAATGAGCAAAATCCCCATTAAACCCTTTTTGTGTTTCCATCCCTCAAAGGGTTCAACCTCGCTATAGACTTGACAGTTGGTCAAGCCCAAATCGCCTTGATGTTCGGTTTCCATCCCTCAAAGGGTTCAACCTCGCTATAGACTTTGTACTTGCTTTTCGCTTCCGAAGAATTCTTCATAAGTTTCCATCCCTCAAAGGGTTCAACCTCGCTATAGACACGTTATGTCTTGGGCTGAAGTAGTGTCTTACTTCACGTTTCCATCCCTCAAAGGGTTCAACCTCGCTATAGACTTCATTCGGAAGATATTGGGTGGGAATTCATGCATAACGTTTCCATCCCTCAAAGGGTTCAACCTCGCTATAGACGATGAACCCGAAAAGCCAGACTGTGACAGTTGATTGTGTTTCCATCCCTCAAAGGGTTCAACCTCGCTATAGACTCCGGATTTTGATATCCGGAAGCTGGAAGGTATGGTGGTTTCCATCCCTCAAAGGGTTCAACCTCGCTATAGACCGACAGTCGGGGCCTGGGAGAAATTCCGCCCATACTAGTTTCCATCCCTCAAAGGGTTCAACCTCGCTATAGACGAGCGGACCATGACGACTCAATAAAAGTTCTTTATTTGTTTCCATCCCTCAAAGGGTTCAACCTCGCTATAGACCGCATTGGTTTTTGCAGTATTGCTGGCGCTTGCGAGGTTTCCATCCCTCAAAGGGTTCAACCTCGCTATAGACGAATGTATGGGTACTACAACCATCATGTGTACAATGAGTTTCCATCCCTCAAAGGGTTCAACCTCGCTATAGACAAAGACGCGCAACGCTATCTTAATGAGCTTGAAATCTGGTTTCCATCCCTCAAAGGGTTCAACCTCGCTATAGACTTTGCTGGGGCTCGAAATGCCCAGTGAGAAACGTAAGTTTCCATCCCTCAAAGGGTTCAACCTCGCTATAGACCGCCTCAGGCGCCGCCCCCCCCTCTGTCCTAGTGAGGTTTCCATCCCTCAAAGGGTTCAACCTCGCTATAGACCGTTACAATTCTGGGCGGAAAGTGGCCTATTCTCAAGTTTCCATCCCTCAAAGGGTTCAACCTCGCTATAGACAACTATGTAGCATCGTGTACGGCAGACACTATGAGATGTTTCCATCCCTCAAAGGGTTCAACCTCGCTATAGACCTGTGTAGTACGGTATGGTGTAACCGTACAAGTGAAGTTTCCATCCCTCAAAGGGTTCAACCTCGCTATAGACTTTGGAGATCGGCAGTCTGGGTCCACTGGAGGAAGGTGTTTCCATCCCTCAAAGGGTTCAACCTCGCTATAGACGCAAACACACACAAAACAAGGAAAGAAAGAAGAAGTTTCCATCCCTCAAAGGGTTCAACCTCGCTATAGACGTTTGGTACGACAGTATTGGCCGTTTGGGTGTTCGTGTTTCCATCCCTCAAAGGGTTCAACCTCGCTATAGACCTATCTGCACGGTAGACCAGCCCCCCACTGTGATGGGTTTCCATCCCTCAAAGGGTTCAACCTCGCTATAGACCCATAACGCGGCTGCCGGAACCGAGTGGGTCACCGTCCGTTTCCATCCCTCAAAGGGTTCAACCTCGCTATAGACGGTAACTTGGGGGCGTGGACACAGTCATAGTTCGCATGTTTCCATCCCTCAAAGGGTTCAACCTCGCTATAGACTCAGGTGCCGCCGACCGCGACTCAGGTGCCGCCGAGTTTCCATCCCTCAAAGGGTTCAACCTCGCTATAGACATATCGTCACTGGTTCCGTCTGGCTGACCAGCCTCTATGTTTCCATCCCTCAAAGGGTTCAACCTCGCTATAGACTTCGCCATCGCGGCGCTCGCCGCCATAGCATTTTTAAGTTTCCATCCCTCAAAGGGTTCAACCTCGCTATAGACTGACTACGAATTTCTATTCTGCAGTTGAAAGGATATTAGTTTCCATCCCTCAAAGGGTTCAACCTCGCTATAGACAACTCTCCCCGAACCGCTCGAGGTCAGCTTCCCGGGTTTCCATCCCTCAAAGGGTTCAACCTCGCTATAGACCAACGCGTTTGCGACGGCGCTGGTTATGCCCCATGTGTTTCCATCCCTCAAAGGGTTCAACCTCGCTATAGACTAGGGCTGAACAAGACAGCCCGAAAAAACGGATGAAGTTTCCATCCCTCAAAGGGTTCAACCTCGCTATAGACACGCCGAGCTGGCTAAAGACTGCATCGAGTACTACGGAGTTTCCATCCCTCAAAGGGTTCAACCTCGCTATAGACTCAGCTTGCCCCTGAACGTCGTTGACGACACCAATGGGTTTCCATCCCTCAAAGGGTTCAACCTCGCTATAGACGTTGCACCCACCCCCACCATGGCAGCCCCCGCTGAAAGTTTCCATCCCTCAAAGGGTTCAACCTCGCTATAGACTACTGGGATCGCCTACGATGGGTCCTTTCAGGTGATCGAGTTTCCATCCCTCAAAGGGTTCAACCTCGCTATAGACCCGAGTCAACGGCGTCGCCGTTGATCTGGATGATAAGTTTCCATCCCTCAAAGGGTTCAACCTCGCTATAGACTCCATCCTTACCAGATGACTGGAGAGTGGAGATTGTGTTTCCATCCCTCAAAGGGTTCAACCTCGCTATAGACTTATGGTTACGTCGTGGGGTTATGATCGGATTGCGGAGTTTCCATCCCTCAAAGGGTTCAACCTCGCTATAGACGAACTCGGGGAATCCACCATTCGGCGTACGCCGTGAAGTTTCCATCCCTCAAAGGGTTCAACCTCGCTATAGACTTGGTTCTTCTGGCCGTCGCGGGTTGGCGCATGTGGAGTTTCCATCCCTCAAAGGGTTCAACCTCGCTATAGACGGTCCAGGGCGAGGATTCGTGGTGTGCCTGTATTGTGTTTCCATCCCTCAAAGGGTTCAACCTCGCTATAGACACAAAAGAAACGCGAGTGGTCAAAATGGTCTTGAAGTTTGTTTCCATCCCTCAAAGGGTTCAACCTCGCTATAGACTCCTAACGGGCCAATCCAGAACGGTCCCAACGGTCCAAGTTTCCATCCCTCAAAGGGTTCAACCTCGCTATAGACTGCTAGCCGCGGTACAAATACCGTGGTGATGATCCTGTTTCCATCCCTCAAAGGGTTCAACCTCGCTATAGACACCGAAGTAGAGGCGGGTTCAGGAGGCGAAAGGTCTAGTTTCCATCCCTCAAAGGGTTCAACCTCGCTATAGACCGAAGAGGCCGTCACTCGAGCGGAGCAGGAGCGCTTGTTTCCATCCCTCAAAGGGTTCAACCTCGCTATAGACTCCTTGGCAGTTCACCGTCACCAATGACGATGGCTATAAGTTTCCATCCCTCAAAGGGTTCAACCTCGCTATAGACGTAGAGTACTCCTGAGTCCCCGTTATACTCATGGTGAAAGTTTCCATCCCTCAAAGGGTTCAACCTCGCTATAGACAATTTGACATGGGCAACGGCTTGTTTTTGGTCAGTAAGTTTCCATCCCTCAAAGGGTTCAACCTCGCTATAGACCGGTTGGGCGGGACAACGCAACTTGGTATGTTTATAAGTTTCCATCCCTCAAAGGGTTCAACCTCGCTATAGACCAGAATTGATGAAAGCATTGAGCGCCCTCTGTGGGCAGGTTTCCATCCCTCAAAGGGTTCAACCTCGCTATAGACAACTCCGCGATCTGCCCTCGTATGCGACCATCATCAGGTTTCCATCCCTCAAAGGGTTCAACCTCGCTATAGACGCCTAACCCGGCCAACAAAGTGGTGACGTTTGATGAGTTTCCATCCCTCAAAGGGTTCAACCTCGCTATAGACTTACCGCCTCGACCATCGTGACAACGGCGGAAGACCACGTTTCCATCCCTCAAAGGGTTCAACCTCGCTATAGACCTGGGAAAATCCCAGGGTCAGCGACCATGCTATGCAGTTTCCATCCCTCAAAGGGTTCAACCTCGCTATAGACAACTGCAATGGCTACAAACAATGGTGGTTCAATCGTCAGTTTCCATCCCTCAAAGGGTTCAACCTCGCTATAGACAAGAAAACGGGTGGCATATTCGCGGTGCTTGCGGTGTGGTTTCCATCCCTCAAAGGGTTCAACCTCGCTATAGACGTTTTCACAAGTTCGATTCCGCATGGAGGTATGTAAATGTTTCCATCCCTCAAAGGGTTCAACCTCGCTATAGACTTTGGTAGTACGGGGGTGTAAATGTGTTTGAAAAATTGCGGTTTCCATCCCTCAAAGGGTTCAACCTCGCTATAGACAATTGAAATTTGGTACCAGATGCAGAACTATCTTATTGAGTTTCCATCCCTCAAAGGGTTCAACCTCGCTATAGACTTTACTGTTGTCCTGACTGGGCTATGGCCGGGCACTTTGTTTCCATCCCTCAAAGGGTTCAACCTCGCTATAGACACAACGAAAGGGGAATACAATGCTATTCAACAATGTTGTTTCCATCCCTCAAAGGGTTCAACCTCGCTATAGACTGGCGACGAGTGCATCTGCATTCGAATCGAGCTGGGGTTTCCATCCCTCAAAGGGTTCAACCTCGCTATAGACTTGTTTTCAACATGGGTGTTCGTCTGTTATTGGCTTTTGGTTTCCATCCCTCAAAGGGTTCAACCTCGCTATAGACGCGCAAGCCGAGGCTCGTGCGCGTTGTGAGGCTGCCAAGTTTCCATCCCTCAAAGGGTTCAACCTCGCTATAGACTAAGTTTTCGGTGTTGCATAAATCATTAGTAACCTAAGTTTCCATCCCTCAAAGGGTTCAACCTCGCTATAGACACTTCTTTGTCATCACGCGATTTTGGGCGATTTTCGTATGATTTCGGGCGATTTTCGCTGTCACTCCCATTTTTCCCGTCACCGACGGAAATTCCAGGTTCCCCCTTGCATTTTCGGGCTAAAAACAGTCGCCCGATGCCGGAAAAATGACCCCATATCGCCCGTTAGCGCCCTGGATCTCGCTGTAGCGCCTTTTCCGTCATCGAGACAAATTTTGACCGTCAGTTTAGCCCCCAAATCGCGCCATGGTCACACTTTTGTTATCCCCAGACGCCGCCGGCGCGCGTTGTTTCCGCGCTTGTTCGCGGATCGCCTGCAAATTCAGCAGCTCCGCCACTTCATACCGTACAGGGACAACGCCGCTCACCGGGCGGATACGCAGCAGGGTCGGGAAATAGCCCAGGCGACCGTGTAACTCGGCCAGCAACGTCGCGGCGAGCGGCGCCAGCCCCGGCGGGTTGATGACCAGCGGCAGCGTTTGCCACGCGGCGGCGCTGAACCCCACCGCCTCCACCAACGCCGTCGCTTGTGGCGCGAAGGGACGCGCGACGTCGACCTCGACCGGAATCTCGATCACGCGCCCCACCGCCATCCCCGTCAGCGCCGCGATCTGCGCGCACTGCGCCTCCGTCAGCGGGTGCGCATAGTTCACCACCACGATGTCCTCACCTTCCATCTTCATAGCCGCCTGGTTTGCCCCATCCCTAACGTTGTCTTACGCCCTGTTCCGCAGAACGGCGCGTAATCCGCCAGCGCGTTCAGTTGCCACACGTGCGCCTGATCCAGCGAACGGGCTTTGGTGATGGCGAACGTCACCTCGCCCAGAAACCCCACCGGCGGACGACCGCGCCCCAGATCGTGCGGGCGCGTGTACATCCGGTCAATCGCGGCAACCCCGACACAGGCATGGACCACGTCTAGCAGCGTCACGTCAATGCGCCGCACTGCCGGCGCGAATTCGTTCCACCGGCTCAGCCAACTGTGGATCACGGCGCTTGGTTCCGGCAGCGGCATGTCCAGTTCCCCGGCGCTGAACGTCGTCGGCGAGACAAAGGCCATACGATACTGTGTCGCCGGGCGGATGCCGGTGAGCAGCGACTCATAGCTGCGATGTGTGACCTGCGCGTCAGGCCAGCGCACCGGATAGATGCGCCCGTCAATATCCAGTGCGCCAACCGCCTGCAGGCCGGTCCAGAACGCCTCCCACAGTATATCATCCAACAGCGTCACGCGCCAGCGCCAGCCCTCCGTCTCCCCGTCGTCTGTCAACGCCGACACGGTGAAAGGTTTGTGCACCGGGCGGTCGTGGACCGCCGCCCCCAACGCCGGGTCGGCGACGGCAATCCACTTCAGAAAATTCGCGTGCAGCGCGCGATAGGCGTGCGCTAGCGGCTTCTCGCGCGCGGTGATGGGCAGGTCAATGGCGTAGGGCATACAACATCTCCATTACTCTTCGTAAAGTCTCCCGGTACGATCCATCAGCGGGAAACCTTCAGTATCTTCTACCGCTAACGGCAAGGTGAGTTTTCTATTACTGCGCTTATTTCCGACAAACCATTCGAAATTCTTCCCTTCCGGATCAGGGGTAGGAACAACCTGCCCATGGTCGCGGTGTGGTGGTCGTGGATAATGGATGGGTAACTCCGGTGATGGACCTGCCAAAGCCATTAAGTCGCGCACATTGTCCAGCTTTGCAAAATCCTGACCGTAGAGCTTACTGAATTCCCTGCGGAACAGTTCAATCCACCCTTCTTTGCTATCCAGGTCTTTTTTCTTGCCGTCATTGTCAACTGAGGTGTAGCGAACCGCTGGATTGATTGTTTCCAGGCCCGTCACTTTGATTTTCAAGCTACCGAAGCCTAGTGGTTTAGCAAAGCCCAGGCGATGATACCCTTGCCAATCCTTCTCCTTGAGTTCCAGTGACCACAACAGCGCGCCTAGCTCTGCCGGCGCTAGATTGTGAAAATCTATGGTAAAGGTGAAGGTCGTACCAGGCCGCATAGCGCCGCGCACGGTCCGGTTTTGATCATCGCGGCCATCATGTTTAGCATCTGTAGCACGGCGATATTCTTGCGGATCGGGTTGGCTTTGGTGTCGGTAAGATTTGCGTCCCCGTATTCGGAAGCTCTCATCATCGTAGTCAATGTCGCTATCAGGTCGCACACGCCCATCAGGTTGTTGTTTTACCAGATAGAATTGTGTCGTTGTTGGTTTGGGAGAACCAAGAATGGCAAGGGTCATATTCTCCATTTGTCTTTGTTTCACAGTTTCTCCTGGCTTAAGCTGCAAAGCGCCGTGCGAGAAATTCACTCGACCAGCATAGGCTGTGATTGCATCTGGATGTAAATCTTTCTCATTTGCCACCCAACCAAAAACACGGCATGCGGGACATAGATCTGGGAGTGCGCTTTCCTCGCTGGAAAGCGATGCTACCGCCTTACTTGGCGGCTTTGCTAAGCAATGCTTGATATGCTCAGGTATAAATTTCTCTCGCGGATGGCGATAAGGTATACGGGGCATACTGACAGGTACCAGGTGGTCAACCCCCAACTCATCGGCGAAGTAGTATACCAAATCTCCCTCTGCGAGTTTCCTTCCCTCTCGCACAAATGTACTGGGGTGTGGTAAATCATCGCCAGTCTCAGGCCATCCAGCTTTGGTCAGGTCTTCTACTCGCTTGCCATGCCGGTCCCAATACTTCCCCACAATCCGGTTGTACTCCTGTACCACTTTGATGTTCAGTTCAAAAGTCCCTAACTTATAGCTTGAATGTGGTTCTGGCTTGTTGTCATCCCAACGGAAAAACAACCGTTCATCATGTTTGTTTTCTATGTTAGGGCCTGTGACATGAATGTAGCCAAATACTTTATCGCATCCTGGAGTTGCCGGCAATTTATTATGATCTTTCGCCGGAACAATCGCTTCCACCCTGTAATATTGGTAGATGGGAAATTCTTGACCTTGTTTATTCTTCCGATATTTGATCGCAGGTTTACGGTTGACCATAGCTGCAACACGCTCGCCATCCTGAAAAGAGGAGGACAAAACACCCCGATGACTAAAAGGTATGGCATTTGCCCCTTGTCGTTTCAGGACAACCGGTTCATAAGCGCTGACAATCCCTGTCTTTATCGTGATCAGTTTCTTGTCAGGCGCTTTGGTTGAACAATCTAACGGTTCCAGTTTGACAGAGGTGGTGTCAATGCTATGCACTCGTACCGGCACAAGGCCAGGATCACTACTTAACCGATGTTCCAACCGGTCAATTTTCTCTCCTTCGTCATCAGTCTCGAAGACCGCGAGGCACGAGTTGGTCACTGCCTCGAATACTGAACGCACCATGCCCCGTAAGCTGGTCGGCGGCAGCGCTGGCTGACCTCCATATTCGAAGAAGCGATAGGTCGGATGTTGCTTGCCCTTATGGTCTTGTTTTTCAACCGCATGACTGTCTGAGATAAAGAGCGGTGTGATCGCCTCTGCCTCACACGTAATGCACCCACTCAACCCCACGTACCGATCGTGAGGTGGCGGCGGACAACGCCAGAGTTGTTGCATCTCCGGGTGATCATAGTCAGGTTCTGATTTTGGGCGTCCCAGATAGCGGATAAAGTTGTAAGGGTTGAGGAAGCGATAAGCGTCACCTAGAGCGTGCGATGCACCTTGGGGTAATGAAGCATCTGTGGGGCGTTTCGTTTGAGGTGCTGTGGAGCTTTGCGATTGAGACTGTGACATAGCCCCTGCTACCCGCACAACAGTCGCGCGCAACCCTTGGTCGCCACGTTCGGATTCAAAGGTTACAGGAGTATCTTCTTTGAGGTTTTCAAACCGCACCCCTTGCAGCTTTGACCGATGAAAAAACACCTCATCCCCGCCGCCATCCGGGTGGATAAAACCAAATCCGCGATCGACCACGATGCGTTGAATTGTTCCTTTAGCCATTGCATGCCTCCAACTTCTTCAGCCACACAAATTGCACATGCCCCGCCTGGGTGTAGGCGTCGTAACAGACCTGTACCCGCTTGGCGTTTTCCATCCCCGGATAGGTGAGTTGCGCGCCCGCCACGCGGTCATCGAACCACTGTGTCTCACCCTTTTCTCGTTTGCCCCACAACAGCGCTGCGCGTTTCTGGCAGTAGACCGGGTTGAGATCCGTGCCCGGCCACGGCAGCTCGTCACCCGCCGGGGCGCTGTCCTGTGCGCCCACAAAGCGCCAACAGAATCCGGCGCCTGCCCGCCACAGTTCCAGGTCGCCGCCCTCGCCAAAAAGCCGCGCCCCTTCCAGCAGGTGGGGATCAGGCGCGGGATCGCTGCCAATCGTACACGCATCCGCCCGCATCCAGATATGCACCGGCAGCTTCTTCAGCTTCGGATCCGCCAGCCAGGTTGCCAACGCGCACTCCGTCACACAGCCGGCCCGCACAACGGGGCGTGTTTGCGGATCGCGCACACACTCGCGCGCCATATCGCGCACAATGGTCTCAAAATCAGGCGCTTCCAGTCTTTTTGCCATCACACACCTCCCTCCATAACCGGGTAGAGCCGCGCTATAACCTTGCCAAAGTAGCTATCCGCGCCCAGCGCCATTTCCTTGGGCTGGCGATAGCTCTCCGTTGCCTTGAGTTTCTGCTGGAAGGCTTCTACCCAACCACGCTGCCGCTCACGCAGCGCCGGAGCGTTCAGCGCAAAGCTTTCGATGGTGTAAACGCTTGTCTGCTCAGGCGGCGCGCCGTCCGGCAATCTGGCGATGCGCACCGTGCCCTGGGAAACGGTTACCTTGCCAAAGCCTTTCGCCGCGCCGTATCCCACGCGCAGCCAGCCCTCGGCCAGGTCGCGCAATGTCAACGTCAACCAGCCCAATTCCCACGCGGCGGGATCATCCAGCCACAAGCGCAGCGTGAATGTGGGTTTCCACAGTGCCAGCGCATCGAACTTGAGATGTTCCGCGCCGCCGCCCGTGAACCGGTCCACCGCCAGAAAATCGAGCATCTTGTAGCTGGGCGTTCCGCCTACAAAGGGCGCGTCCTCCACCCGCAGGCGGCTGCCCCGCCGCGTATTGCCGAACAACTGGCACGCCGGGCACAGATAGTCCAGCGGGATTTCATCGTTCTCATCCACCGGCTTTTCCTTCTCATTATCTTTGCCTTTGACGGGGATCGTCACCTTGTTGTAACGCAGCAGGCTATCGCAGCTTTCCAGCGGCAAGGCCGTGGCTTGATCGCTGCGCGGGCGCTGCATCAGTGGGTCGCACGCTGGGCAGTACCTCAGAAAATACTGTGCCGGCTCCTGTTGTTGCAACGCGTGCTGTGTGACCAGCGTGCGGGCGATCCGTTCTGCCTGCGCCCGCAAAACGCCGCGCAGTCCCGCTCCCGCGAGAACCGGTTGCGTCCAATCGCCCAACGTCGCCAGCAGCGGCGCGTGATCGAAGCCACTCAGCCCGGCGGCCGTCGCATCGTTGGTGAGCAGTGGCCCTTCGGCCTGCAGCGTCAGTTCCCAGGCCGCCCAACCGGTCGCCAGGGGCAAATCCGCCGCTGTGAGTTCTGGCTTCTTGACCCTGCCTCTTACCGTCTTCACCGCCTGCGCCTGCGCTGTTTCGACACTCACCAAGCGATTGTCGCCAACCCGCGCCTTAAAAGCGGCCGTCTTATCCACCAGCGTAGGGTCATCTTTGGTAGTTTCCCAGGGCTTAGCAGCGCGCAGATGGGCCATCAAACCAGCGCCGGCGCTGTCATCCAGATCACGCTCCCGATAATGCAGATCGCACAAGTCAAATGCGCCCAATCCGCGCCCGCTGTCGCCGCCTAGCCACAGCCGCCCAGCCTGCCACTCGGCCAGCGCGGTCGCCAGCAAACGTTCGTCGGCGGCACTCTCGTCTGGCGCGCCGGGCGGCTCGCGCAGCTCAATCCGCAAATCGAAACACGTCCCCGCCGGCAGCACTTCCAGATCAAACTTGGCCTGTGCCTGGCGCGCTGCTGCGCCCGTCGCCCGGTCAATCCCCACGCCATCACGGATCACCGGCGCGGCCCCTTCCTTCCAGAGCGCGTTGAAGACCAATACCCGTGACGCCATCGTTTTGACCCCGGTGCGCTTGCCCCGCGTTTCCGCGTCGCTGGGTTCCACGTCGCCCATCAACCGGCACACAGCGCAGCCGCACCCCTGATCGTCGGCGCGCCGCGCTTTCTGCCAGTCCGCCGGCCACAGCGCCACGCACGCATCTTCACCCAGGCGCGGCGCCAGGCGGGTCAGCAGCGCGCGTAACTGTCCAGCGATCGCGGTCCCTGGGATCAACCAGTTTCCTTGCGCGTCGCGGCGCAGCAGCGCGTCGGCCAGGGCGTTGCCCTCGCCGCTGCCCACGTGCAACGCCGTGCGCGCCTTTAACGTTCCCGTTATGACCCGGTATTTCATCGCGTCCCTCCTGTCTCACTGCTCTCCGCGCCGGCATACTCCGCCACGCGGTCAGCCAGCATCCGCACTCCCACGCTCCACCATGGCGCGGGCTGCGCCTCAAGTTGCGTTAGCAACGCCTCGATCAGCTCACGCCCGTTCTTCAGGCGATTTTCCTTCTGTTCGCGCGCGCCGTATTCATCCTCTCCGGCGCGGGTTCCTTGTTTGCGAATGATGTCTTTCAACTCATCATCGGCTAAACCTTGCGCGCCCAGATTGTCCTTCAACCATTGTGGGTCCCGCGCTTGCTGCGCATTGAGCCAGCGCGCCAGCGCCATGGCCGGCGCGCCTGCTAACGCGCGCCACGCGGCCGGCTGGCTGATCGCGCTGTCTGTCAGAATCTTATTCCATTTGTCGGTGAATTTCGGCGGCCTGCTTTCTGTTGATTGCATCTCTGCCGCAGTCTTATCAGGAGTAGTCTGTATCGTTTCTTTGAATTCTGGCGCATCCCCTTGCGCGGCGTGATTGATGACGATCTGCCCATATCCCTCGTTGCGCCGCTCGCCAATGCCTTCGCGCTCGAGTTCTTTCAGTTTATTCCATTCCGCTTGGGTCAGCCCGCCCGACACTTGCAAGCGCGCGGTCGAACCGGCGGTCAGTGCGAGGGCGCGCTCGCGCGGCAAGCGCCACTGGTCGTTGAATCCATCAATAGTGTGGCTACTGCTGTAAGCCCGGCCATCCACAATGTCAACCGCAAAACCAAGCGCCTTCTCAAGCCATTCCAGCGCAAAACCGGTCACGTAACGCCCCCACGTATCGCGGACGATTGTATCGCTCAGCAAGGTGAGCGTGAACTGTTCCGCGCCTATGGTCACCCGCTTATCGAAAGGATGATAGACGTTGATGTGGGGCGTGTTTTCCGCGACAGATGTCAGCCACACCGTTGCCCTGCCGTACCCGCGTCGCGTGCCCTTGCCTAGCCATAGGGTAAACGCTTCTCCTTCCCGCGCGCCGGTGCATGTTTTGAACTGCTCCCAGGCGGCCTCACTCGCGCACGTGATCTCACCCACAAAGTACTGTCCCGGCGCCAGCGCCGCGTAATCGAAAAGCTGCCCCTCTTGCACCCGGTTGCTCTGCGGGTCCACCCGGATGTGCATTTCGGTGACGGGATCGGGTTTTTGCACCTTCGGTTTGGCGTGCAGCAGGTAGAATCCACTGCGGATACCTTTGACGGGGTTACCACACTCAGGACACTTCTCCACTTCGCCAATCTGGGTGCCCCACTGCACGGAATGGTTTTTATACACTTTGCAACCGAAGCCATCGCCCGGCGTGGGAATCACCGGATAAAGCCCAGGGTCATCCTTATCCGCACGCAGCAGCGGATAGAGCGTCGGGAAACGCACCGCGTCGCGTAAAAACAAGGTCATAAAAGCAGTGTAGGTGTCGCTGCCGGTATCCGTCAACTCCAGGTGTTGCGCCGCCAGGTGTGCCATGGCCCCGCGCAGCGCCTTGCCCGGTATCGCGGCGTGCGAGGCAAACCGATTGCCCGCCGTCGCCCGATCCGCCACAATGAGCGGCTCGTCCAGACGCACCACCATGCGATAGCGTAGCTGATGATCCTTGCCGGTTTCTGGAACGGCCAGTGGGCGGGCAGAGAGCGCGTCGGCGGTCAAGGTCACAGCATTCGCGTCATGCAGCCACCGGGCGGCAAAATGCTCTAGCAGCTTGCCTTGAGGGTCATTCCCTAACGCGCCCTGCATTCCCTGCGCCTCGATCAGCGTGAACTCGCACTCGCCTTGCCCTCGGCGGCGTGAGCGCCCCAACTGGCGCACATAGCGCGCTGCTGCCACCAGCAGCGCCGCCTCATCCAGCGCCGCCTGATCCTCGCCCACGCACGTCGCCGTGAAGCGGAATGTCCGCGCGCTCCCTTGTTCCTCCGCAAAGAGCTTGTTCGGGGCCGCGCGGCGTGTGCGCGGGTCTACCCGCACCCGCCGCACCGGTTGGTCGCTGAAGTCCTCGCGCTTGTAGGGCGTCAACGCAACGATTTCATAATCCGCCGGTCGCGCCGAACCGATACGCCAGCGTTTCATCGCGCGCGGCGTGCCGAATAGCCGGCAGATAGGACATTGCGCTGCGTGGGACTCGTCATTCAGATCGTCTGTGGCGTACTGCCCACAGTAGCGTTCGTGGTCACCGGCCAGACCAGAAGCCTGGCAATCTCGATAGCCGGATAACGGCGCAAGCTGCAACAGTTGCCACAACCCATCGCGCAGCAGGCCGTTCAGGCTCGACCCGCGCAACGCCGGCGCATAGTCGGCATCGCGCAATAGCGCGGAGTCCACTTCGGTGCCCAATCCGTGTCCCGCGCCCACGTGATAATCCGATGTGATTTTGATCTCAAAGGTCAAAGTCAGGCTCATGATGCACCTCCTTCATACTCCGCCGGACCATGATTCAGATCGAGCGTCCAATCCCAAAAACGGAGCAAATCGCCCATGCCGTGTCCGTACCAGGTCTTGTCGTCGAACAAGCGGTTGATTTTCATCCACTTCTCGATCTCGATTCCCCCCAGGTCTTCCAACATTGTGGTCAGCGGGAAGAACTTCAAACGATTATCGTGATCATTAGGCTCGAGTTCCCGTTTGCGGTCTGGTTCAATGCGGTCAAGCAGTTCGGTTATGTTGGACTTCCAGGCCTTTTTATCGCTGAGATCATCGAACAACGCGCGCAACTGCGAGCGCCGCCGGGATGCCAATGTCTGCGCCAGCTTCAACCGCGCATCCAGAAGCGTCGTCAGACTCAGCCCCCAGCCTGCTGGCAAAGGTTGATCCGTGATCCAATAAGGGCGCAGCGTCGCGCGGGGTTCGTCTTTCGTTGACTTGTGCTCAATCTGGCTTCCCAGAACGACCTCGAAGTCAACCGCGGACAGCGAAAGACCTTCTTTCGCCGCCAGTGCTTTCACGGCGCGTTTGGTTTCGCTCAATCGGTCCTCACCTAGATCATGCGCCAGATTGTAAGGATAATTGGCTTTGCAGATCACCACCGCCGCGGACATTGTGATGGGCAGAGGCTTACCATTTTCGTCCTTGATGCCCTTTTCGCACACGAAATCCGTCATCATAGTCTGAAATTCAGCGCACATTCGCCCGGCGATATCCAGCGCAAAAGGCGCTGGCACGAGCGCGAAAAGATCGTCCCCACCCATAATCAACGGCAGCGCCGGGACGCGACCGTCCTCTTTGCGTTTATAGGCCTGGTTCTCTCGAAATGCGCGTATCGCTTTAGCCAATGCGCGTCGTAATGCGATGTCCATAAACTGCGATAGCGCTTGAGCCTGAGCCGCATTGCATTGGCTGAACACTTTGCCCATCCCATTGCCATCGGCGACAATGTAGGCTACGTAGTTGCGCGCATCATAAATCGCAACCTTCTCAGGCTCATCGGGAAGCTTTAACTCCTCTTGCGCAATGATTTTATCCCACTGCATTCGGATTCCCTCGGCATCTTTACCTTCCTGCCAGTCGGGATTGACAAATGTCGCCTCATCCACGCGTATGTCACGGGTGAATGCCTGTAGAAAACCCCGCTTATTGTCACGGTACTCGGCGGCTTTCGTGCGACAGGCGTGGCAATAATAATGGCCTTCCTCGGCCTCGAAGCGTATCTCGTGCGCCTCGGCCAACCCCACGCCGCACGATTCACAAAACGCGATATACGGCATCTGCTCCATCGCCACCGCCGCGCCGCTGCGTTTCGCCTGGCGTAGGTTTTTGCCGGCAGTTTTACTGGCATTTGCATATCCCGCATCATCTGCAAATTCCGCCGGCTCGGCGTAACTCAATGTTCCCCCCAATGTGCGAGCGTAGGCTTCCGCCAACGCCGGACCGAAGCGCCAGGCGTTGTCTTTGATTTCAAAGGTCAGGTAGAAGCTCCCCCCGCCGTGGGTGATCACCTTCATATCACCAATGTCCAATTGCTTGGCCAGCAGATCAGGCATTGCTTCACAGAAGCGCGAAAGCAACAGGCTCCCGCCTGCCACTTCGCGCAGCTTCGATGACCGGAACAACAAATCCTGTATCCGATCCGCTTCAGCAGCTAGTAGATATTTCATTCGATACCTCCTGTAGCAAATTAGGGGGTAGAAACACATCCACCCCACACAGTTGACACAATTTGGGCCAGGGCATGACCGCAGTCTCGACGTGGGGGACCACCCCCTTGTGCCAGCGTTGGCAATACTCCTTGAGATTCCGCTCAATCAAGTCAAAGGCAGCCTCGACCAGGCTTGGCGCAATCGCCAGGTAGGTGTGCACAGTGCGATCACGCAGCGTGGTGAAGGCTTCCATGTTCAACTGACATCCTGGTTCTTCCCAGAATGGTTCCATGCGCTGAGCTTCCGAACGCAATTCCAGACCGTAGCGGAGGTTCGCGTATTGGGTCCAGGGCTTGATGTCGCGTAAAACGTTTAGCATATTCCCGGCTGTCCCCATATCAATCAGATGTTTTAACTTTGTCAGTTCGTCGCAACCTGAAGGCATTTGCACATCACCATCCACCCACAACCGCACCAGCCGCGCTTTCAATAGCACCTCATTAATGGCAGCCAGACGCAAAAACGCAGAACGACAATCCTCATTTAACTTCCAAAGCCGGCAAATGCGCGCCAGTTCATCCTGAATGTATGTCAATAGCCAGGTGTCCTGATAGAAAAAGGACTTCCGCGGGTCGCCGCCTTTGCCATACGCTAACTGTTTCCACGCTTGTAGCACATCGTCTGCGGCGCTTTGTGCGTCGTTTTGATGGGCGAAGGGCCACACCTCGGCGAGAACCTTGACCGCTGTAGGAACCTCTACAATCAAGCCGGTAGCTTCAATGTCCTGAAGCGCTTTTGCCGCGCCACGGAAATTGCCCTCATCCCACAAGCGATAAATATGCAAGATACTCTTGAGCTTGTGCAATGCCTTGCTGAAATCCCGGATTCCCGCATACAAGTTGGCTGCCGGGGATTCAATCAAACCCGCGACAAGAGCGCCTGCATCGGCGAAATGATACCTTCCATATAATTGACGTATGCGTTCCCAGTCACGTAACGCAAATTGCTCATAGGGGTTGGCGAATTGATGAATGATCGAGGCGTACCCATAGGGGCGGTTGTAGCGTGTGCTATAGACTTCATCGTCGAAGTCTACATACGAAACGGGCACCTTGGCGTAAGCGGCATACAGAAAAGCGCCGGCGACCATACTTTTCTTTGCGCCGGTCATATCAACCACGACCTTCGTCTGCTTTCCCACCTCGGCTACCAAGGCGCTAAAGACCGCCGCGGGCGTGGCTTCTTTAATCATCACCTTGTGGATGGCATGCTTCGCGGGACGTAGTTCCTCTGGCAATCGTCCCAACAGATCGAGCAGGTAAATATAGAAATTGTCCCCAGTCAGGCCTCTGCCGTAGTGCTGGTTGAGGATGAGCACCACCTGTCGCGGTTGATAGAACCAGACCGCCTGCAAAAGTGGCTCCACCGAATAGCCGACCAGCAGCACTAATGTGTCGCACGATGTGTCGTCGGTCTTGTCGGTCTTGTGCCGTAACATTTCAAGGGGGAGGAGATTCGTAACGTAGTATCGCCATACACCTAGCGGATCTCGATAGTTGTCCGCCAATCTATCCCAGTAGTCCTCGGTCTTTTCTTTCAGCATCGCATCATCAACCGAATCCATCTTCACCTCCTCGCCCCTCAACGTCATAACGATACCTGGTGAGACGTCGAGCGATAGGAACCTCTCGAAGACGCTATCAACTACAGTCAGTCTAGCCCACAACGGGCCTGGGAGATAGCGTAAAGCTACTGGAAAAATCTAAGCGGATATACGTCAGTCATCCAAAACGTCAGACAGCTATATAATCTTTAATAGATGCTATCGGCGGATACAACAGTAGTATAAAGTGAATTGTTAGAATAGTCAATTTTTTCCTCTCCTGCACACCCTCGTCGCCTCCTGGCACACCGCCATCTCCTCCGCCGACGCATATACCACCACAATGCTGCCATCGTCCATCCGCTGCCACCTCCCCGCCGGCACCGCCAGCCCCGGCAGCCTCGCCTCGTCCGGCGGGATCACCACCCGCAGCGGAAACAGTGTGTCATCGCCTGTCACCGCCATCACCCATGCCCGCACATCACCGCCCGCCTGGTAATACTCCGTCACATCATTGCCCTCTGGCACACGCACCGGCGTCACCCGCGCCGACAATGCCGCCAGGCGCGTCGCGTTCAGCGTCCCGGCCTTGTCCGCATCCAGCGCCGCGAAAATGCGCGTATACGGCAGCAGCCGCGCCAGCCATTGCGCCGGCAACGTCCGCCCTGCCCCGGCGAGGGCCACGACGTCGACCAGGTCGCCCGCCGTCTGCCACAGGAGCAGCGCGTCCAACTCCGCTTCCACGATGAATAACGGGCGGTTGCCTTGTAGCATCCCCGCGCCGTACAACGTGATCTGTCCCCCGCGCGGGCCACCGTACTTGCCTCCGTTGTCAGTCGTCGCCGGAACGTCGCCCACAAAGCACCGTACCTTCAAGGCCCATACCGCGTCGCCGACACAATGCGGAATCACCACCCCACGCGGTATGTAAATACGCTTGCCGGTGAGGCCCCACTGTTCCGGCGCTTCAAACACATCGCGCGGACACCAGCCCAAGCCCCAGGCGCGCAGCGTACTTTCCTGCAATCCCCGCGCCTGCAAATATACCCGTCCCACATCACCCGCGTCTGACCACAGCACCTCCTGTGCACGTTCCAGGATCAGTCTGGCCCGCGCCTGCCACGCCGCATCCGGGGGCACAACTGGCGGCACTGGAGGGGTGGGGCGAGGCGCTCGCCCACGGGCCTGCACCGGGCGAGCAGCGCCTGCCGTCATCGGCACACCCACCAGGTTCGCCAGGTACGCCAACGCTTCTCGAAATGACCACCCGTTTCGCGCCATTACCCACGTCAAGGCATCGCCACGCGCTCCACAGCCAAAGCAGCGATATGATTGCCCGTCCGGGTTGAGAAACAGCGAGGGGTGATGATCCTCGTGGAACGGGCAGCGCCAGGCCAGGCGCTGGCCCTGACGCTGCGGTGCGCCGATGTCAGGGATGATGACGTGTTCAGCCAGGTCGAGTCGGGCTTTGACCTGAGCTACCAAGTCGGTCGAAGATGCCGATTTGTGCATATAAATCTATTCCTTTCAATGTATTTTGCTTAAGGCCTATATATATATAAATATATATAATATATAAATATGTATGTATAGAATATAGCCCCTGGACAGACAGGGGCTAGACACAAGTGGCCGGACTAGAGACCCTATGCCAGACAGGGGCATACCCCCCGTCAAACACGGGGGGTGTGATCCCCTTGACCTTAACCTGGCGCGGCGACGGTCATCAGCGGTTATGGTACTGTCGTTGCTTTAGTCGTCACACTGGATACCACGACGGTACGCCGCACCGCTTGTCCTGTGTCCGGCCAGTGTCTCCGCTGGGAGTACTGATGAGACAGCATATTCTTGAAACTCTTGGACGTGGGTGGGCGCTGGCGGCAATGTCGATGCCTGGCCTGAGCAGCATAGGCGTCTGTGTTCGGCTACCCGGCGACATTGCGTTATTCCCTGCTATCTCGCCGTTTACTGTCTCAACAATCAACTGTCTCATCAGTGTGCCGCCCTCGATCATCGTAGTGGACAGTGCCTCAACACAAAGATCACCGTTGATGACCATTACCTCATCCTGCTATCGCCTCGCCAACATCGCCGCCGGCAACAACCAAGCCCCGCGATTTTCGGCAGTCTCGCCGTTTACTGTCTCAACAATCAACTGTCTCATCGGCGTGCCCCCTGGGTGTCACGTGAGCTATGCCACCCTGTGTTTATACCGGGACTGCCGATGAAACTGCCTACACCGACACCGCCGCTGCATTGCTTTGCTGCTTTGTCGGTGTAGCCAGCCACGTCTGCCCAATGGCTGGTGCAGAAGGCTATCCTGCTATTCACTGTCTCAGGAATTGCAGGAATACACTGTCTCAAGGGTGTGCTTTCTCTGATATTCCTGGGGGGGTGTGTTGATACAGTGGACTCTTGAGACAGTGAGACAGTTACCCCTACGGAGTATCAGAGTCTCAGGAATCTCAAGAATACACTGTCTCAAGGGTGTCCCTGTCCTGATACACCTATGGGTGATGAAGAAGGCCATCCCGCTGTTCACTGTCTCAGGAATCTCAAGAGTACGCTGTCTCAAGGGTCTCCTTGCCTTGATACACCTGAGGGGTGTGCTTGCCCTGATACACCTATGGGTGATGAAGAAGGCTGTCCCACTGTTCACTGTCTCAGGAATCTCAAGAATACACTGTCTCAAGGGTGTTATTGCCCTGATACACCTATGGTTGATGAAGAGTGCTGTCCCGCTGTTTACTGTCTCAGGAATCTCAAGAATATACTGTCTCAAGGGTGTCCCCGCCCTGAGACACCTTAGGGGTGTGCTGATACAGTGGACTCTTGAGACAGTGAGACAGTTACCCCCACCAACGGTCCGCCAGGAGGTCGCCAGCGTCTCAACGATCTGGCTACGCAGTGACACCCTCATCCTCGTCCTGCCAGGCCCATAGATTATTGGGGTCACGCCGTCCTGCCGTGTTCTTGACTTTCGCGCCAAGGATTTCCCGCGCGCGGAACACCGTGGCGCGGCTAAAGCCCAAACCTTTGGCTGCCGCGATGACGTCCTGGGGTGACAGCGGTTCGCCAGCCTCGCCTAGCCAGTCTGCCAGCCAGGTCACACACTCATCCAGCTTCGTCGGCGTTTGCCACCGCTCTGGCGCAGCGCCCCACTTGAGTAGCACCCCCGCCGGGGCCAAGGGCAGCATCTCAAAGCCCAACGGCGCTGGCAAACGCGCCACATTGCTCTTGATGACTTCCAGTTGGCGCGGCCCATTGCTGTCCGGCTGCGGTCCGTTCTGCACCACCGACAATCCCAACACCGAACGCGCCATCGCGACGATATGGCCACTACCGCGAAAGTCATCGAGCGTGATCGGCGTGAACAAGGGCGCGCCGCTAAGCGTTGCCCCCCGTTTGCGCGCGTGGTGGATCAGCACCAGTCCCAGTGTGTGTTCGCGGGCGAGATTAGCGAAGAACCCCAACAAAGCGCGCACATCTTCGACGGCGTTCTCACTTTTGCTGCTCACCGACGACAGGCTGTCCACGATGATCAACGCCGGTTTCACCGTGTACACCATTTCGACCAGACGGTCACGATCCGCGTCCTGCCCGAAGTCCAGCAAGGCGTCGCCCTCCGGCAACATCAGGTACAACCGTTGGGTGTCCATCTGCCAATGCGTGGCGCGGGCATTGGTGATCTGCGGCACGGCCTCGGCGTCCACGTAGAGCACCGGCGCGCCCGCGCAGGTCATCGGCGTCCCATCGGGGAATGGTTCACCGTGGATGATACGGCGACACAGGTCGAGGGCAACCAGAGACTTCCCTGCGCCGGGCACTGCGCCGAAGAGCGTCAGCATCCCACGCGGAATCCAGCCGGGCCACACCCACGTGATCGGCGGCAAGTCCTGGGCCAAGTCATACAAGGTCGGATACCGGAGTGTGTCGCCGGGCACAAGGCTGAACAGCGTGCTGATAAGTTGGTCGCGGTCAGGGTGATCTTCTAGCACGCGCAACACTGTCTCGTGCGGTGGGCTGTCCAAATCGGCCTCCAGTGCGCGCCAACAGGTGAGCCAGGGTTCGCTCCATTGCGCCAGATTCGGGGTCTGAACCGGGTATCCGGCCAGGCGGTCGGCCAGGGCTTGCTGCATCAAGCGCGATGTCAACATTGCGCGCCTCCGGAAAGCGTAAGATGTACCATTTTGCCGCCCAGATGTGAATGGGACGACAACTGTAAACCGATGATTGAAAACTGTTCTCTCATCTTTCTCCTCCTTGATGATGTGAAATGTAAGCTACAAATTGTGTCGCTGCCCAACAGGGTCAGCGCACGGTGAACGCCGGAGCATCCGGCGCGGTCTCTGTCGTAGCTGGCGTTGTCTTCTTCCGGGGACGGCGCAGGCTAAGCGTCCCCTGCGCCCATTGCCAGCCGACGAAGCCCAAAGCCGCCAACAAAAACGGTCCAATGCGCACGAGGAAGACCCCTGTGTACAACGCCCCGGCCCACCAGAGCCGCAGGGCGTATGTTAAAAACGTTTCGAGTGTCATTGTCTATTCCTTTCCTTTGAAGAGCCTTCAGTGGTCAGCTTTCAGCCTTCAGCTTTGTCTGCCAGGCAGGCACTGGACATTTCTGAAAGCTGGTAGCTGATGGCTGACGGCTAATTGCTTGTAACCTACTCCGCACTTTCTTCGTCCGGCCATTCGTCCTCGGCCTCCTGTAACGCGCCCCCCATATCCTGTTCTTCATTTGTTGCATCTTGCGTTGTGCCACCTGTGTCCTGCCCCTTGCCTCCTGCATCTTTCTCCCTGTCCGCCGGCGTGTACTTGAAGTACCGTTCCGGCCTGGCGGCATCCACGGGCCAGTTCGGGTTGGGCTGCCGCAGCTTGCGGTCGAAGAACTCCGTCAGGATAAAGCGCGGTGTCGGCAGCCAGGTGTCCCGTAAGGCTTCCAGCGTGAACAGGGCGAGGAAGCCCGCTGTACTGACGGCGTCGGGCCGCGCGGTGAGATCGTCGCGGAGACGGGTGAGCGTCCCGCCGAGCACGCGCGCCGTATCACGGTTGTTGGCGATGTAGTAACAACCGCCGAACCCTGCCGTAGCGTAGTCTTCCAGATTCTTGGCGAGTTTCTGCTTGAGCCGCGTGCTGTTGTACTTCCCCCGTTCACACTCCACCGCCAGCCACAGCGGTTGGCCGGCGGAGCGCGCCTTGACCACCACAATCAAGTCCGGTTCGCTGCTGCCATACCGGCTGCTGAACCCGGCGGCGCGCATGGCCTCAGCGTCGCCCTGCGGGTCGTAGACGGTGTACGTGAAGCGGGTGTTGGCCGGATGCGCGTTGCCCGCCTGGATCAGGGCTTTGGTGGCGCGGATCATCCACCAGGCTTCCGGGGACTTGTAGGGCGCGTAGATGGCCTCGTAGTTCGTCGGCTCGCTGTTGAAACGCCGCCGGTACTCGGCCAGTCCAGTGTCGGTGAGGACGTAGCAGGTATCGCTGACGTAACCGGTGAGATAGCGCGGCACGGGGATTTGTTCCACGCGCAGCAAGCCTTTGTCCAACAATTCGGATAAGGCGGTGTGTTTCGCGCTGCCGCTGGCCTTGCCGGTGTGCTGCGCCCACAGTTCGCGGGCTTCGTTGGCCACCACGGTCATCCCCAGCACGTACAGGAATTTGACCGCGTCGCCGGAGAGTTCCACACCTGGCTCCACGACCACCGCAGGTGCGGGCGACGTTGACGCCGCCTCTTCCTCTGGTTGTGCTTTTTGAGACCGGAACAGGTTCTTCGGATCGCTGCCGTACAGCCGATGAGTGTAGATGTACTCCGCTGCTTCGGTGATACTCATCTGCGCGCCTAACGCCTGGGTGATGACCTCAGGACACAGCATTGAGAGGTACCGTTGCAGGATGGCTTCCGTCCGATGGCGCGCGCGCACGCTCGTCGCGATGCGCATCTGGCTGCTCAACAGTTCGTTTTTCAGCAGATGCATTTCCATCGCGAAGTTGGCTTGCAGTTTTTCGATATCTGGTTGAGCTTGGGTGTCACTCACGCCACACCTCCCGGCACGCGGGATACGTGAGGCCGGCGATGCCCGCCCGCAGGTCGCCCAACGCCAGACGGGCTAACGCCAGGGATGCCTGCGCTTCCGCCAACGCCTGGCCATCGTTGTTGCCATAGAAGATCAGCAACTGTTCGGCGGCGTAGGCATAGGTGTCCGCAGTTTGCTGCATCGTCAGGGCCAGTAAGCTGTACTCCGCCGGCGCTTCGGGAAGTATCAAGGCGTTTAGTCGCCCGGCGGCCTGGCCCACTTGCTCGGCCAGGCGGAACGCTGCGCCGGTGGACTGCGGTTGTGGCCCGCGCGCAATGGCGTCCAGGCTGAGGCCAACCGCTTCCACTTCGTCCGCCCAGCGGGTGGCCGCTGTGAGGAAGCGCTGCTGCCGAAGCCGGTACAGCGACAGCACCACTGGCGCGCTAAAGCTGTCGCACGGCGCGGTCGCATACCCCACGCCGAGCGGTAACCCTATCAAGGCCAGGGTCAGGCCAATGATGAAATGTATACGCATCTTGTTGATCTCCTTGAAATTGATGTTGTTGGCGTTACCTATATTGATTTTGCTCTGTGTCCCAGGTATAATGGGCTTTGTTAGTCCGCTGCGAAGATGCCTGCGTTGGCTCAACGCCCCGGTGCTCGGAGCCCCTCGTGATGACCTTCCGTGAGCGTCGCTTTGGCGGCGCTCTTATTGTTTCTCTGTGTAACACCATAACGTTGATCATCATTTCTCCGGCGCAGCGTGCACAGTGTCAACGGCAATGCCGCGCGTCGCGCATTTCCCCTGGACGATGACCCGGCGCTCTACCAGGGCGCGCAACGCTTTCTCGACCGGAGGCGAGACCGGGATGAGCGGCACCGCGCCCACGCCGTCCAGGGCCAGCCACAACGTCCCCGCGCGGGGCGGCGCGCTGACGATGCCGCGCAACAACACCCGGTCATTCTCGGCGCACAGGTGGGCCACGTCCCGCGCATCCACTTCAGGCAGTGACCCTTGCAGTGGCGCAATCGTGATCAGCCGCACGTCGCCGATGCGCTGGCCGTGTACGCGCAACTTGTATTTCCCTTCGGGCAGCCGCACCTTGCGCGGGTCTGCTCCGGCGAGCGCAACCAGGTGGCGCACCACAGTGTTGAGTTCGTAGGACATTGATTTACCTCCGGGAATAGCAGGGATGTACGGCGTGAAAAGCCGTGCCGGTATGAAGGAAAAACGACCAGTTTTGCTCTTCCTTCATACCGTAACACTGTAACCAGCGATTTTGCGGCGGCGATGGCTCCCGGAGCACCCCAAAGTGCTGTACCGGGGCTAAAACAGGGCAGATACGGGGCAAAAACCCCCTCAAAACCCCGTCCGACGCCGCCAAAACCAGGGTTGAGCAGCGATTTTGACCTTTGCCGGTATGAAGGAAAAAGTGCTCTTTTTGTCTTACCATGTCTTTTTCCTTCATACCTGTAATGGCGTTGTCGTTGGGAGCATCGGTACATCGCGTCCTCCTGCCTGTCTACCGTTGGGTCAAGAACGCCCATTGGGCTTGCGCCTGCGCTTGCACTGTGGGTAAAGGCAGCAGCGGCGTCGGCTGTTGGTGAATGACCACTGTCGTCATCCCCCAACCGCGCACCACAGCAGCGACCAACGGTAGCGCCTCGGCGTGGAATGTGCTGATCCGGCCCCGGCGGTCATAGAGGGGCGCATAAGGATAGCCCCTGAACTCTGCGTTGCCGCCGGGTCGTAGATCGAACACGGCCATACGCCCCCGGCTCCGACGACTTTTGAGAAGCCGGGATGCAGTGGAGAATTCGGTGCTGGCCGCTGCGTCTGGCGGACCGATTAGACTCCGCAGCAAGTCCAGGATGTTCCATACCCCCTCAGGCATCAGGCACGTCAACACTATTTGCGCCACCGGACCGAACGTCACGCTGAGCAAAGCTTCAGGGTTCTGGTTTCCGGCAGTCAATGCTTCGAGGGCGGGTAGCACAGACTGGTAGGCCAATTCGAAGTAAGCGTCATTGATGCGCCATTCCAGGGGCAAGTGCGCCGTCAGTTCATCGGTCGTCAATTCGTGCGCATCACTCGTGTACATTGGCGGATCGTCTCATTACCACCCCGGCCCCGTTGGACCAGGATCGCTGAAGGTGGGCATGGGTTGCGGTGTGAGACACATCCCCGGCCACACCACGGCCAGATACGGTTGTCCGCCCCGCCAGGCGACGGCTATCCCTACATTGACGGCGTTGGCGAGACCTGGATAGGGAATGGTGGCCAGTGCATCGAGCGTGGCATCGGTCACTTGGTAGCAGTTGCCATTCTGTAGACACGGGTTACAGCCCGGCCAATAGTACGACCAGTTCCCGGCGGCTGGCCCTACGACGTAGCGCATCCCGTACCAGTGCGGCCAGGTCTGGGTAGAGCGCAGCTTGGGCGCTTCCCCGGCCAGGTAGTAGGCGCGTTCTTCCAGGTCGGCGTCAGGCGCCGCGTGGAGACCGTGCTGTGTGCGTAGCCATTCATCGAAGGCTGCGCGGGTAGCAGACTCGTCACTTTCCGTGCCGACTGCGATGGGCATTGCTACTGGCGTAGGGGCTGGTGTTGCCAGCCACATACGGACTTCGCTACTGGCGTAGTGAAAGAGCGGCACTAGGCAACACTGATAGAGCGCCAGCAAGCCGAATGTCGATAGCCACGCGAGTGGTGGGGATAGAGGGTTACGCGGTCGCTTCATCAACAATCTCAGCTTTTATCTCTGGGGACTGACTTTCCAATGTCTGCGGTGTCGTCGGTAACGGTTGACAAGATTGTTGTGAATCGGTACCCAAAGAAGCATAGTGGCGGCGAAGTAAAAATGCGTATACATTTCGAAGAGCAGTTCTTGCTTCCGGCGTCATTTCCTCAGTCATATGCATTCCTCCGTATTTAGAATTTCAGTGGTTTCTCTGAGAACAGGAAACCGTCTTTATCCTAAACGCATTGACCCAAAATGACGCCTTGTCGAGTTAGGAATTTTCCCTCACTCAAACAGGAATTTTTCCTAACTCACACGACCTTCTTTATTAGCGAAATCAAGCAGAAAGCCCGGTGCTAGTGACACCGGGCTTTCTACCTGATCTTTAAAACACAAGAATTTTGCGATTCGCTGTGACGAAGAAGTGATTTACAGAGATATTGCATTATGGGCAGAAGTGAGTAAACTGAGTTAGTGAAGTCGGAGATTATCTCATATCATTGAATATCTTATTTCAGGGATTTGGATTCTGATGCAACGTGATGATCGTACTGAGGGTGATTTTGTGCTCACACGTACAGCAATGCCGGTCTTGTTGGCGGCGGCAACTGGCCCCGCCCCGGCGAGATCAGCCTGGCGCATCGCGGCGTGCTATTTCTCGACGAACTGCCGGAGTTCAATAGCCGCGTGCTGGAAGTGATGCGCCAACCGATGGAAGACAAAACCGTCACCATCAGCCGGGCGCATGGCAGTCTCACGTTTCCGGCGAATTTTATGCTTGTCGCAGCTCTCAATCCATGCCCATGCGGCTACTACGGCGATTCCGAACGGCAGTGTACCTGCGCCGCCGGCATGATCCAGCGTTACCGCAAACGCATCTCCGGCCCATTACTGGATCGCATTGACATCCACATGGAAGTCCCGCGTGTGGCCTACGACAAGCTGGCGAAGGCTACACGCGGCGAACCCTCGGAGGCGATCCGCGCGCGGATCGGCGCGGCGCGGGAGCGTCAGCAGCGGCGCCTCGCCGGAACTAGCCTGGTCTGCAACGCGGATATGGGTCCGGCGCAGATCCGCGAGTTCTGCGGCCTGCGCGAGGATGCCCAGGCCCTGATGCGCGCCGCGATGCGCCAGATGCACCTCAGCGCGCGGGCGTATCACCGGATCCTGAAGGTCTCGCGCACGATTGCGGATTTGGAGGGGACAGAGGGGATCCAGACGCACCATCTGGCGGAGGCGTTGCAGTATCGGGCGCGGGTGCTGGATATGTGAAGGAAACCCTAATGGCAACAAATTTACCAACACAAGCTCCAACCGGGCTAGAGCAACCCCACACCATTCTGCTCATTGACGACCAGCCGACCAATTTGAGTATGCTGGCCGGTCATCTGACCGCGCATGGCTTCACGGTGTTGGTCGCAGAAAACGGCGAAAGCGGCCTGGAACGCGCCGTCTACACGCAACCTTCGCTGATCATCCTGGATGTGATGCTGCCGGGGATAGACGGCATCGAGACTTGCCGCCGCTTGAAAGCGGACGAACGCACCCGCGCCATCCCGGTGTTGTTTATGACGGCGGCGCTGGATATGCAAGACAAGCTGCGCGGCTGCGCGGCTGGCGGTGTGGATTATTTGAGCAAGCCGGTGCAGCAGGCGAAGTTGCTGGCGCGCGTCACCGTCCATCTCAAATACAGGAACAAACCCGCCGCCTGGAACAGGAAATTAGCGAGCGTCAACAAACTGAAACAGAACTGGCACGCTATCAGGCCCACCTGGAAGAGCTGGTTGCCGAGCGCACCGCTGCGTTGACGGCTGCCAACCAACAGCTCACGGCGGAAATCACCGAGCGCAAACGCGCCGAACAGGAACTCGCCCAATCGCGGGAGCAATTGCGCAGCCTGACCGAATATCTGCAAACGGCGCGCGAACAAGAGCGCGCGACGATTGCCCGCGAGATTCACGACGAGTTCGGCCAGGCTCTGACCGCGCTCAAAATGGACATCGCCTGGCTGAAGCGTCATCTGGACGCGCCGGCGCAGTGGCCGGACAAGATCGAGACGATATTGGGGCTGGTGGACGATACGATCCGCACGGTGCGGCGCATCGCCACCCAACTGCGCCCCGGACTGCTGGATGATCTGGGCCTGGCGGCGGCGATTGAATGGCAGACGCAGGACTTTGCCCGGCGCACCGGCCTCGCGCACACGCTGAACTTGGGCGATCACGACCTTGACCTCGACCCCGACCTGGCGACCGCGCTCTTTCGCATCGTGCAGGAATCCCTCACCAATGTCGCCCGGCACGCCGAGGCCACGTATGTCGAGGTTGTGTTGGACGATCAACCCGCGCTGTTAACGCTGCTTGTGCACGACGACGGCAAAGGCATCGCGCCGGAGGACATGTCGGACGCGCACTCGTTGGGATTAATGGGAATGCGCGAGCGCGCCCGCGTGTGGGGCGGCGAGGTGACAATTACCGGCGCGCCGGAGCGGGGGACGACGGTGACAGTGCGCATCCCCCAACCGGCGGCTCGTGTGTATGTGTATTAGCTTTTTGTCAACGGATTGAACGGATTTCAACGGATTTTTTCTTTTCAATCCGTTTCATCCGTTGAATCCATTGACATTTGTGGAGGGGGCATCCGGGGTATGATTCGTGTCCTGGTCGTAGATGACCACGCGGTGGTACGGCGGGGTGTGGTGCAAATCGTCACCGAGGCGGAGGGGGTGCAGTGCGTGGGCGAAGCCGGCAGCAGCCGCGAGGCGCTCCAGTTGGCGCGCGCGTGCGAGTACGACGTGGTGGTGCTCGACATCCACTTGCCCGACGGCAGCGGCCTGGACGTGCTCAAACAACTGCGCGCCTTCAAGCCGCAAACGCCGGTGGTGATGCTCAGCATGTACCCGGAAGAACAATACGCGCTGCGGGCGTTGCGGGCGGGCGCGATGGGCTATTTGACCAAAGACAGCGCGCCGATTGAGCTGGTGACGGCGCTGCGCCAGGCCGCGCGCGGCGAACATTATGTGACCCCGGCGTTGGCCGAGACGTTGACGGCGCATTTAGACGACGTCGCAGCCGCCGCGCCGCTGGAAACACTCTCCGACCGCGAGGAGCAAGTGCTGCGCCTGCTGGCGGCGGGCCACACCGTCTCGCATATCGCGGAAGAACTGACGCTCAGCGTCAAGACCGTCAGCACCTACCGCGCGCGGCTGCTGAAAAAGTTAGGGCTGACCTCCACGGCGGAGCTAATCCGCTACGCGGTAGAGCACGACCTGATAGATTAGGTATTCCCCAGATTGTAAAAAGGGATTTCGTGACGGGTGTGCGCCGTCACAAAATCCCTTTTTTGTTGTGACATGTAGGACAATTCCTACACGCGCATCAGGTTTTGTCTGACAGACAAGCGCGCGTTTTTCTGCTAAACTGAACATGGCGTAATTTAGTCCGTGGAGCGTTTGTATGATGCCGATCTTACGTGTGTTTATTGCCGATGATTCTGCGTTGGTGCGCGAGCGGGTGCAGGCGCGCCTGACCGAAATGGACAGCGTCCGCCTGGTTGGGCAAAGCGGGAACGCGCCAGAGGCCATTGCTGCGATCCGGCGCTTGCGTCCCGATGTGACGATTCTCGATATCCGGATGCCGGGCGGCAATGGCTTGCAGGTCCTTGAAGCCGTCAAACGTGAGCAGATACCGTCACTCACTATCGTGCTGACGGCGTTCGCCTATCCGCAGCATCGCGCCAAATACCTGGCGGCCGGCGCGGATTATTTCTTCGATAAGAGTGTCGAGTTCGATCAGGTTTTTCAAGTGCTGCGCGCGCTTCAGGCCGGCCAGACCGCTCCGACCGGCGGAAACGAGGGATAATGTGGTATTGATGTCGTGCGCGTTGTTACCAGGGGATGTATAACAGTATGGAAGAAAAAGAACGGTTGCGCGGAACACTGCGGAGGCTTTTGCCGGCAACGGCAGTCGGCGCGGTGTTTTTTTACTGATCGGCTGGGTAGCGCATTTGCCAGACGTGATCGCAATGGCAGCCCTGGTGCTGGTGAGCGACCTGGAAATGTGGGGGTTGCTACGGCGTGGATATCTGACGCTTCCACGGGTCTGGTTGCCCACGTTGCTCCTACTTATGATCACCCATAGTGTGGCGCGGACGGACGGTCTGCACGCGCGCGGCGTTTTTCTGTATCCGGTCATCATTGCCATTGCCGGGCTGCTCTTGGGTCAACAGGGCGTCGCGCTCTTCGGCGCTTTGTCTATTATGGCCGTGACTGGCGTGGGCTGGGCCGAAGTGACCGGGCGACTGGTCACAAGGTACAGCGCCGATATAACGTGGACAACCATAGCCGTGCTGGATGCGCTGCTGGTGGGAGTGACCGTCATCTTTTATCTGACCATTCACAACCTGATGCTCAGCCTCATGCAGATGCGGCGCAGCGAACAAGCCTTGCACGCGACGCAGGCCGAACTGCGCCAGGAACGCGATACGGCGCAGATGTACCTGGATGTCGCCGGGGTTATTATGCTCGCGCTGGACGCCGACGAGCGGGTGCAGCTCATCAACCAAAAGGGCCTGGCGACCCTGGCGTGTGAGTTGGAAGACATTATTGGACAGAATTGGTTTGATACTTTTGTGCCCACGCATGACCGGGAAAGAGCGCGAGCGACTTTTAAGCAACTGCTCAACGGTCCATTGACGCCGAACCTCGAATCGTTCGAAAATACGATTGTGACCCGCAGTGGCGCGGAGCGGTTGATTGCCTGGCATAATGTGGTGTTGCGGGATGCCGCCGACCGCGCGACCGGCACATTTAGCTCCGGCGAAGACGTCACGGCGCGGGAGCAAGCGCAACAACAAGTCCGTGAAAGCAACGCCCGCTACCGGGCCTTGTTCGAGCAAGCAGGCCAACGACGCGATCTGGGTGGCCGATCAAGATGATAGAATTCTCGACGCGAACCCACGCGGCTGCCAGCTTTTAGGTTATACCCGCGATGAGTTGCTTACGATGCGCATTACCGATTTGCAGGCCCCCGAAGTGCGCGGGCAGACCGGCAGCGTGATCCGCACAGAACTGGCGCGCTCGCAAGGCACGCCTTTTGAAGCGCTAGACTTACACCGCGACGGCACACGTATCCCGGTGGAAGTCACCACCTCGCCGCTCACTGGCGGACTGGTGCCGGCGATTGTCCGCGACATCTCCGAACGCAAGCGGGCGGAGGAGGCGCTGCGCGAGAGCGAGACGCGCCTCCGGGCGTTGGCCGAATCCGCGCAGGATGGCATTGTTATGATGGACCCGGCCGGCCATATTTCGTTCTGGAACCCTGCCGCGGCCGCGCTCTGCGGTTATACGGCGGAAGAGGCGCTCGGCCAACATTTGCACACGTTGCTCGCCCCAGAGCCCTACTATGCGGCCTACGCGGCGGCTTTTCCACGCTTCCAGGAGACCGGGTGCGGCGCGGCCGTGGGGCAAACGCTCGAATTGGCGGCCCGCTGCAAAGATGGCCGCATCCTCCCGGTGGAATTATCCCTGTCCGCGATGGCCCTATCCGATGGCTGGCACGCCGTTGGCATTATGCGCAAGATCACCGCGCGCAAACAAGCGGAAGAGGCCGTGCGCGAGAGCGAGGAAAAATTCCGCGCTCTGGCGGAAAATTCGCTCGATGTCATTATGCGCTTTGACCGCGCCCACCGGCACCTGTACGTGAATGCCGCCGCCGCCGCCACCACTGGTATTCCGGCGGCGGATTTCATCGGCAAGACGCACGAGGAACTGGGATTCCCCGCGCATCTGGTAGAGCTGTGGGCGGCGGCCATTGACACAGTGTTTACTTCCGGCGCGTCGCACCGCATCGAGTTCCAGTTGTCCAACTAGTGTTCTTTCAAGAATTGAATGACGGGTACAATTGCTTGAGCTTGATGCGCGCATCCTGAGTGGTGAACTGCCAATTCACCGTAGAAGCCCGTGCATTGCGCTGCTCATACCACGCGGTGACACACGCTTGCAGTTCCGCTTGTGAAGCGACACGCGTTGGCAAGCCCTGCCGGGTCAATACACTCAATTCAATCTCGGCGACATTCAGCCAAGAGCCGTGCTTGGGCGTAAACACAAACT
>Ga0208197_1000021_pt1 | contig 200100 bp, 134 predicted proteins | sample AD_JPNNA4_MetaG_FD_184444 | JGI IMG/M metagenome (GOLD analysis project Ga0208197, IMG submission 184444) | Active sludge microbial communities of municipal wastewater-treating anaerobic digesters from Japan - AD_JPNNA4_MetaG (SPAdes) (version 2) | ecosystem: Engineered > Bioreactor >...
ATCCTGAAGTTGACCGATTGGATAGCGAAGCCTGGGGATTCTCTGTCGTTGCCCGTGAGAACTTCGAAGCTTCCGCAGCAATCCTGAATGAATTGATGAACGCAAATCATCAAGCGGCTCTGGCTGCCGATCGGGCTGCCGACACCCAGGCTGCCACTGCACGGATGACCATCAACGTGACCATAGCGATTGCTATTGTCGCCGCTATTGGTTTCGGTGTCCTCCTCTCACGCAACGTCACGCGCCCGCTCGAACAAGTCGTTTATATGATTCGGGAAATGAGTCACGGGCATTTGGGCGAGCGTCTGCATCTGGAGCGCCGGGACGAAATCGGCGTTTTGGCACAGACAATGGATGAATTTGCCGAAGCCCTGCAAACCGATGTGGTCCATGTATTACACCAGGTGGCCGCCGGTGATTTGAATTTCAACGTCCGCGCGCGTGATGAGCGGGATGAAATCGCCCCGGCCTTGAACCAAATGCAGGCGACTCTGCATGGCCTCATCAATGAGGTGAATATGTTGACCACAGCCGCCGTGGAAGGGCGTCTCGCCACCCGCGCTGATGCGCGCGCCTTCCAGGGAGCATATCACCAGGTTGTTGAAGGGGTGAACGCAACGCTGGATGCCGTGATCGGCCCGCTCAACGTCGCCGCCGAGTATATGGAACGCATCGCCCGCGGCGACATCCCCGCCCCCATCACCGATGCCTACCGCGGCGACTTCAACGAGATCAAGAACAGCCTCAATACCTGCATCGCCGCCATCAACGCCCTCGTCACCGACGTCAATAGGCTCACCCAGGCCGGCGTCGAAGGCCGCCTCGCCACCCGCGCCGACGCCTCCCGCCATCAGGGCGACTTCCGCCACATCGTCGAAGGCATCAACGCCACCCTCGATGCCGTCATCGGCCCGCTCAACATCGCCGCCGACTACGTCGAGCGCATCGCCCAGGGCGAGATCCCCGCTCCCATCACCGCCGACTTCAAGGGTGACTTCAACCTCCTCAAGAACAACCTCAACACCCTCAGCGCACGCCTGCGTGAGATGCTCGCCACCCTCAACGACGCCGCCACCAACCTCAGCGCCGCCGCCGCCGAAATCCTCGCCGCCACCACCCAACAGGCTTCCGGCGCCAGCGAGCAATCTGCCGCCATCACCCAGACCACCACCACCGTGGACGAGGTCAAGACCATCGCCGAACAGGCCGCCGCCCGCGCCCAGGAAGTCGCCTCCGCCTCCCAACGCACCGTCGAGGTCTCCCGCAGCGGTCAGCAATCCGTCCAGGAAACCATCGAGGGTATGAACCGCATCAAGGAGCGCGTCGAAGGCATCGCCGAAAACATCCTCGCCCTCTCCGAGCAGACCCAGCAGATCGGCGAGATCATCGCCACCGTCAACGAGATCGCCGCCCAGTCCAATATGCTCGCCCTCAACGCCTCCATCGAGGCCGCCCGCGCCGGCGAGTACGGCAAGGGCTTCGCCGTCGTCGCTATGGAAGTCCGCACCCTCGCCGAACAGTCCCGCCAGGCCACCGCCCAGGTCAAGACTATCCTCTCCGAAATCCAGAAGGCCACCAACGCCACCGTCATGGCCACCGAGGAAGGCACCAAGGGCGTGGATGAAGGTGTACGCCTCGCCGCAGAGGCCCAGCGTGCCATCAATCAGATGTATCAGGTGATCAACGAATCCGCGCAGGCCGCCGCGCAGGTGTTGGCCGGCGCCCGCCAGCAGGTCACCGGCGTCGAGCAAGTGGCTTTGGCGATGCAGAACATCAACCAGGCCACCGTACAGAGCCTCGCCAGCACCCGCCAGGCCGAACGCGCCGCCCAGGACCTCAACGCCCTCGCCACCGCGCTCATGCAAACCGTCAAGCAATATCGCATCAATTAGGGAGTAGGGAGTAAGGAAGGAGTAAGAACTTGGAACTTGGAACTTGGAACTTAAAACTCCATACTTCATACTCCATACTCCATACTTAATACTCTTTCCCGGATTATCACTCACAAGGGGGATATATGGCGATCAGTGAACAAGTACGCAAGCAGTTAATCGCCAGTTTCCGCGCCGAATTGGCCGAGCATGTCCAGACCATCACCGATGGGTTGCTGGCTCTGGAACAAAACCGTCTCGATAACGAGCAGAAAACCGAAACGCTGCGCAGCATCTTCCGCGCCGCGCATAGCCTGAAGGGCGCCGCGCGTGCCGTGGGGGTCAATACGGTGGCGCAAATGGCCCATGCGTTGGAAGACGTGCTCGACAGGCTTAACCGCCAGACCCTTGAGCTAACACCTGCGCTATGTACGGCCTGCTACGCAGTTCTGGACGCCATTCAGGATGTCGAAAAAGCGTATGAGGCCGGCGCCACCACGCCTCCCCCACAAGCGAACCAGGCAATGGCAGCCCTGGAATCTTTCCGCAGTGCCAGACGCCCTGAGCCAGAGCCAACGCCAATCGCGCCGGCAGTGGTTGCCACAGGGGGAGAGCTACCGCAACCCACAGCAAGTGTCACCATGCCGGAGACACGCGCCGATTCACAACCTGAGCCTGGCGTGGTCGCCGCGACGTCCACCGAACCGGAGACCGCCGAATCGGCCACAACCGTCGAAGCGGCTATGGCACCGCGTCCCGAACGCGCCAATGTCGAAACCATTCGTATTGACGCGGCTAAACTGGACGCGCTGATGGCCCAAGTGAGTGAACTGCATATCAGCCGTATCCGTGCCGAGCAGCGGCTAACGCAGGTGCAGCGCGCCCAAGAAGTCATCGGGGAATGGCAGAAAGAATGGCTTGCCGTGCGCGAGACTTACGGACGCCTCAACCGGCACACTTTTCGCCACGGCACAACCGAAGACCACACAAACCGTGATCTAACGCGCTTGCTTACCTATCTCGCCACCAGCCAGGAGCGTTTACGGCACACAGTCGCACTGATCAACGAGATGGAGCGTGAGTATGCTAACGACACCATGCAACTTTCGCTTGCCATTGACGCACTGGAAGATGAGATCAAGCGGGCGCGGATGCTGCCACTCAGCACCATCACCGCATCCTTTGGACGTATGGTGCGCGATCTGGCACAGGCCGCCGGCAAAGAGGTAACGTTGAACATCATCGGTGGAGATGTGGAACTGGATAAGCGCGTCCTGGAACTGATCAAAGATCCCCTCATCCACCTGCTGCGTAACGCCATTGATCACGGGGTGGAGACGCCGCGCAAGCGCATCAGCCTGGGGAAATCCCCCGTTGGTACGCTCACCCTCAAAGCCGAACACCATGAGAAGAACGTCATCATCAGCATCAGCGACGACGGGCGGGGTCTGGATTTCGAGGCCATCCGGCACGTGCTGGCGCGACGCATGGGCGCCGAAGCGCAAACGTTGAGCGAAGCGGAGTTGACCGAAGCCATCTTCAGCCCCGGCGTTTCCACCAGTCCCATCGTGACGGATGTTTCGGGACGCGGAATAGGGCTGGATGTGGTGCGCCGCAATGTGGAAGAGCTGCACGGACGTATCCAGGTAGTCTCCAACGACGGAGCCGGCACCACGTTCATCCTCACCCTGCCATTGGCCGTGAGCAGCTCACGCGCCCTGGTGGTACAGGTTTCCGATCAAACTTTTGCCATTCCCCTGAACGCCATCGAGCGCATCCTGGATGTTACGCCGCAGGAGATTTACCGCGTCGGTGGCCGTGAGATGCTGCGCTATAACGGCACGGCTTTCACCGTAACCTATCTCAGCGACGTGCTCAACTTGCCTCGCGTCACACCGACGAATCTGGCAGAACAACATTTGACGGTCCTCCTGCTTGCCTCGGCGCAACGGCAGATGGCCTTTATTGTGGATAGACTGCGCGGCGAGCAAGAAGTAGTGATCAAGGAATTAGGGCGACAGGTACAGCGTCTCGGTGGAATTGCCGGCGCCACCATCACCGGTGATGGTACGGTACTGCTGGTGCTCAATACTGCCGACCTCATCAAGCTGGCATTGCGCAACGAAGGACGCACAGTGACGGTAGTGCCGGTCGTACAGGCCGAAGCCCAAACATTGCCACGGCAAAAGTGCATCTTCATCGTGGATGATTCCATCACTACCCGTACCCTGGAAAGGAACATCCTCGAAGCGGCCGGCTACGCTATCCGCGTGGCCACCGATGGCCTGGAGGCCCTCAATGCCATCGAGGCCGAAAGTACACTGCCCGACCTGGTGATTTCTGACGTCGCTATGCCGCGCATGGATGGTATTGAGTTGACCAAACAGTTAAAGAACACCCCTCGTACCGCACAAATTCCGGTTATCCTCGTCACCTCTCTGGCTTCTACCGCCGACAAAGCGCGAGGGATTGAAGCCGGCGCCGATGCATACATTGTCAAAAGCAACTTTGACCAGAACAATTTGCTAGAAACTATTGAGCAGTTGATTTGATGAGCAACGAGCAACGAGCAACGAGCAACAAGCAACAAGCAACAAGCAACGAGCAACAAGCAACGATTTACGGGGATTTGCCGATTCTCCCACAGGAGGCTCGAATGGACACGATCTTAATTATTGAAGACAGTCTGGTGCAGGCATTAGCCTTGCAACAGGAGCTTGAAGAAGCCGGTTTGAGCGTCTTATACGCCACCGACGGTTACCAGGGCCTGGCACTCGCCGACGCCCAACAGCCCGATATTATCGTCCTGGACCTGGAAATGCCGGGGATCAGCGGCTTTGATGTCTGCCGACAGCTCAAGGCCAACCCCAAAACAGCTCTGATTCCGGTGATCATCCTGACCAGCCACGATGAACCCCAGGAATTCGCGGAGATCCTGGATGCTGGGGCCCTGGATTTCGTCGTGAAAGACGAGTTTGCCTACCGCATTGTCCTGGACAGCATCAAACAAATCCAACAAACTCCCGCTACAACTCAAGTTGTCGTTGAGTCTGTGGAGCAATAACGATGGTACCAGCCGAAACGTCAAAACCGATACGGGTCCTGGTGATTGATGACTCACGCACAGCACGCGAGCTACTCGTCGCGATGCTCGAAAACGCCGGGGGTCTGGAAGTCGTCGGCGTGGGCGAAACGGGACAGGATGCCGTGCGACTGGCGCGGCGCGTCCGTCCCGACCTGATCGCGATGGATATCATCATGCCGGAAATGGACGGCCTGGAAGCCACCCGCGCCATCATGCGCGAAGCGCCCACGCCTATTGTCCTGCTCACGAGTACGCTGATGTATTCGGATGTCAAACTCACCTTCGAGGCCATGCGTCTGGGCGCACTGGCGGTCGTCAACAAGCCGGCCGTGGGTGACGAAGCTGCCTGGGAGACGGTTCTACAGACCATGCGTCTGATGGCTAAAGTGGGCGTGGTGCGGCGCTGGGATCCCGAAGCGCGCAAAACGGCAACGGTGGCGCCTTCCTCATCAGTGGCCGGGGCCGTTTCGTCAGAATTCCCAGTCCAACGCCCCAATACCCAAATCATCGGCATCGGGTCCTCGACCGGCGGGCCGGCCGTCCTGGCGACCATTCTAGGCGCGCTTCCGGCCGATTTTCCGCTGCCCATCCTGATTGTGCAGCACATCACCAAAGGCTTTGGCCCAGGGTTCGCCGAATGGCTAAGCACCCAAACTGCTCTGAACGTGCGCCTGGCCGGCCATGGTGATACCCCTGTACCGGGGAATGTGTTGCTGGCCCCCGATGATTGTCACATGCGTATCAACGTGTGGGGCGTCATCGAGTTAAGCAAAGACCCCCCTTACCGGGGGTTACGCCCTTCGATCAACTATCTTTTCCATTCCCTGGCAACGGTCTACGGGCCACGTGCCTTTGGCATCCAACTGACCGGCATGGGAGATGACGGCGCAGAGGGACTGGAGGCGCTACATCGGCAGGGCGGATGGGTCATCGCCCAAGAAGAAAAAAGCTGCGTCGTCGCCAGCATGCCCCAGGAAGTCATTGCCCGCAAAGCGGTCAACGAAATCTTGACACCGGCCCAGATTGCAGCACGGCTACAAGCCCTGGGGTCCATGAAAAACAAAGAGGTGAAATAAGATGAGCGTGAAGAAAAAGCGAGTCCTGCTTATAGACGATGAATCACAGTTGGCGCGCACGCTAGGTGACGCCCTCAAGCATGCCCTCGGTGATGCTTGCGAGGTGTGGGTTTGCACTTCTGGGGAAGAGGCATTACAATATCTGGCGCGGGGCGAACGTTTCGAGGTCATTATCACCGATTTCAAGATGCCCGGGGTCAACGGTATAGATGTTTTGCGCTACATTTACCGTCAGAAGATAGTGACGCGCACCATCCTCATCACAGCTTACGGGACGCCCGAACTGGAAAAACAGATCGAACCTTTAGAAGCGGCTTACCTGCTCAAACCGTTTAGCATCCGGGATTTTGTGGATATCGTGCGGCGCAACCTGGATGAGAGCACCCAGCTCAAAACCACCGTGATCATCCGTGATTACCGCGATGTCATCAACGCCCGGCAGAAAACCCGCGAGCTGGCCCGCACAATCGGCCTGGACATCACCAGCCAGGCGCGCATCGCCCTGGCGACCTCGTCAATTGCCGATGCCATGAGCCTGGGGATGTTGCATGTAGGACAAATCAGTATTGAGCGGATTGAAGAGCCTGAAAAATTCGGTGTGCGTGTCGTCTGCACCACGACCGACAGCAAACAGACCCATATTCCTGTTAACACCCTCCACGATATCGGCTGGATGGTTGATCGCTGTGCCATAGACCCGCTACCGGCCGGCAACGTGCAGGTGACATTGGAAAAACTGGGAAGCACGGAGGCGAAATGAAAAAGTCCATCCTGGTCATCGAGGATAGCCCCACCCAGGCGCTATCGTTGCAAGCCTTGCTGGAAGCTAACGGCTTGCACGTGACCGTGGCATATAACGGCGTGGATGGTCTGGCTCTGGCGCGCAATCTGTTGCCGGAAGCTATCGTGTTGGATATCCAATTGCCCGATATGGATGGATTCCAGGTGTGCCAGCAGCTCAAAAGTTGGCCGGAAACAGCCGATTTACCGGTGATTATGCTCACCCAACACGACGAACACACTGCCGTGGTTCAAGGGTTGCAACTCGGCGCCCTGGAGTACATCCCCAAAGACGCTTTCGCCAATTCGGTACTGGTGGGCACGCTAAGTCAAATGGGTCTCATCACCGGGCCGCCGGTGTTGCCCCATTTCGACGATGACTGGACATGGGTCTAAACCGATGGATGATGCGGCACCGGAGTATACACTACCTGAAGAGCCTGTATCACAACTGTCGGCGACCGGACCATCTGAGCAAACCATCCTGGTCGTAGAAGATAGCCCCACCCAGGCGCTTCTGCTTGAAGCGCTTTTGGACCAAAACGGGCACAATGTCATCTGGGCACTGGATGGTCGCCAGGGGCTGGCTATGGCGCGGCATTTTCGCCCGGATCTCATCATCCTGGATATGGAAATGCCGGAATTAAACGGCGATGAGGTCCTGCGCATGCTCAAGGCCGAACCCGCCCTGCAACATATTCCCGTCGTCATGGTTTCGGCGTTCGACGATATTGAGCGGATTGCCAGGTGCATTGAACTGGGCGCCGAAGACTACCTCCCCAAACCGGTCAATGCCGTCTTGCTCAACGCGCGGGTCGGGGCATGCCTGGAGAAAAAACGCCTGCGCGACCAAGAGATCGAGTACCTACGCCGCATTGAGGCCGAGCGCCGCCGCTTCGATGAATTGCTCCATGTCATTCTGCCGCCGGAAATCGTCACCGAACTGAAAAACACCGGCACGGTCAAGCCACGGCAATTCCCCAACGTGGCCGTCCTGTTCGCCGATATTGTCAATTTCACCCCTTATTGCGAAACGCATACCCCGGAAGACATCCTTACCAACCTGCAAGCGTTGGTCGAAACTTACGAGAACCTGGCCTTGCGCTACGGGTTGCAGAAGATCAAAACGTTGGGAGATGCTTTTATGGCAACCGCCGGGCTGCTGCGCTCCCTAAATAACCCGGTGCTCAACTGCGTCCGCTGTGGACTGGAAATGATCCCGGCCGCCCGTCGCTTACCGGCCGGTTGGCAAGTGCGGGTGGGCATCCACATCGGGCCGGTGATGGCCGGCGTCGTGGGCCATCGCCAGTATCTTTTCGACATTTGGGGCAACACGGTAAACACCGCCGAGCGCGTGCAAAGCCACGGCGCCGTGGAAGCTGTCAATCTCAGCGAAGATGCCTGGTCCTGGGTCAAAGACCAGTGCATCGCTGAATCGTTGGGATTGGTGCCGGTTAAGGGCAAAGGTGAGATGCCGATCTACCGCGTACAGGCATTGCGTTCATAATCTTTGTGCGCGGGTGACTACATAAACGCAACACAAATGTAACACACCCGGCGGTGCAATCCCGCCAAATCTAGCTATAATCAAAATAAAGGGATTCCAGTTGACAATTATGACAAACCAAACGCTCAATCTCTCCTACACATTGACCGATATACGCCCGGGCCAACACATCGGCTGGTTTTACACAGATGCCGAAACCTATCGGCGCGGCTTGACCACATTCATCCGCGATGGGTTGTCCCAAAATCATAAAGTATGGAGCATCTTTGAAGCCGCTTCCTTCGAGATGCGCATCGCCGAAGTGAAAGCCAGGCTAGACGCAGAAGGAATAGATTCAACCGCTGCGATACAGCGGGGAGCATGGCGGATTACAACCGCCGAGGAAACCTACCTGAGCGGCAACGGCACCTTTACGCCGCAGGCCATGCTCACAGCCCTGCGCGATGCCATAACCGCCGCCCTGGACGAGGGCTATGCTGCCTTGCGCGTCACCGGCGACATGCGCTGGTCACTGCACGCCGTCGCCGGCGCAGAGTTATTGGAGGATTACGAATCGCAACTCAATGCCCTCATCTCACAATCTCCCTGCATAGCCCTGTGCCAGTATAATCTGAACCACTTTACACCCGCATCATTACAAGGCATCTTGATGGCGCATCCTTTGCTGCTGGTTGATCAGCAAATACTGTCCAATATCTACTACATATCCGAGCAAGATCAGCACATTCACACCTCGCCCTTCGAGGGATGGATGCAAAATCTCATCCGGCACAACCGTTTACAAGCGCAATTGGCCGCCAGTGAAGCCCGCTACCGCCGCATTGTCGAAACGGCTAATGTTGGTATCTGGCAAATGGATGCAGAATACCGTACCATCATGGTCAATCCTTTCATGACGGCTATGTTAGGTTACACAGAAGCGGAGATGCTGGGACGCACGGTCACCGAGTTTATGCACCCTGACGATTTGGTTGACCATACGCAGCGAATGGAACAACGGCGTCTGGGCTTTCACGATCGGTACAAACGTCGTTTCCTGCGCAAAGACGGCAGTATATGTTACACAGAAGTTTCGGCAACAGCATTGCAGGATAGCGAAGGACGCTTTTCCGGCTCGTTCGCTATGGTTGTAGACATCACCGCGTTACACCGCAGCATTGAAGAGTTGACCTTGTTAAATCAGGCCGGACAGGCCCTTAATTCCTCCCTGGACCTGGACGAAGTCCTGCTGAACATCTTGCGCGAAACCCGACGCTTGCTAAACATCACAGCGACCTCAATATGGTTGCGCGAGGCAGAGACAGGCGATTTGGTCTGTCGGCAATCTATCGGCCCGCAGAATGAGAATTTGCACGGTTGGCGCGTGCCTGCCGGGCAGGGCATTGCCGGATACATTGCCACAACCGCCCAAAGTCAGCTTGTGGCCGATGTGTGGAGTGACCCCCGCCATTATCATAGCATCACCACAGGCACCCACGTACCCGTTCACGCATTGCTCGGCGTGCCCCTCATCGGCAAGCACGGCGTTTTGGGAGTGATCGAAGCGATAGATATCCACCCCCATCGTTTTACCGACGCCGACCAGAAATTGCTGGAATCGTTAGCAGCAACGGCCGCTCTGGCAATCGAGAATGCCAATTTGTACGCACAGGCACAGCGTGAAACCCAGCTCAAATCACAACTGCTGCGGGAAATCAACCATCGTATCAGCAACACCCTGAACATCCTCCAGTCCATGTTTGAACTTGAGATCCATCACGCCCTACCGGAAGATCGCGCTGCCTACGAACGTTTGGGGACGACCATGCGGCAGCGCGTGCAGGGCTTCGCCGAAATTCATAAACTGCTGGCAACATTGAACCAATGGGGACCGTTGCCTGTTGCGGCCCTGGTGCAGATGCTCACCACAGCTATCACTGGCTCCTGGCCCGATACCCAGGTAGCCATCGAGACTCATGGCGATACGACTATGCTCACCCCTCAACAGGCCAGCTACCTGGCAATGATCCTCAACGAATTGCTGACCAACACACTCAAATATGCCAGGCCGCAACAAGGCCCATTGTGTATTAAAATCACAATTGCCGAAGAACCGCCCACCGATCTGGTCATCGAAGTCAATGACAACGGGCAGGGGTACCCCGCCGATGTTTTAGAAGGCAAGCGCAGTCATGTGGGAATACATCTGGCGCGCGTCTTTACCGAACAGCAACTGGAAGGGACATTGACGCTGAACAACACGCCGGGAGCGACGGCGCGCCTGCGTTTCCCCAAAAAACCGCTGCCGGATGATCAGAGGGATTCATCACCCCCCAGCTCATCGGCGCAATGGCGTTCAAACGTTGAACATTCGAATGGTTTTTTATAATCAAAGACGAGTCAGACTATGGACATCTTTCCTGAACTGATGCGTAATGCGGCGCTGCTGCTGTCGTCGGTGCTCATCTTCGACCTGCTCACGTCGCGCTGGCACAGTAGCCGTGAAGCCTGGATAGGACAACAGATCGTGGTTGGCCTCATTCTGGGGGCCATCGGCGTCGTTGTGATGCTGACGCCGTGGACTTTGCAGGCCGGGGTGGTCTTCGATACGCGCTCGGTCCTGCTCTGCATCTCCGGCCTGTTTTTCGGGCCGATTCCCACGCTCATTGCGATGCTCGTTACCATAACCATGCGATTATATGGAGGTGGGGCCGGGACGCTCACCGGCATCTCCGTGATCCTGGCAACAGGCGGTCTGGGTCTTATATGGCGGCATATGCGCCGGGGCGCACTGAATGAGATCACCCTCCCCGAGCTTTACGTATTCGGCATGCTAGCCCATCTCATTATGCTGGCGCTGATGTTCACCCTGCCCTGGCCCATGGCCTTAAACGCGCTTCGCAATATTAGCCTGCCGGTGCTGGTGATTTATCCTGTAGCAACGGCACTGCTCGGCGAGCTTTTGGCAAGCCGCTTAAGGCGTGAGAAAACGATCCTGGAGCGTCTGGAAGCCGATGCCCAAAAAATGCAGGCGCTCGAAGCACTGGCCCAGGAACGGCAACTGTTGCGCACTCTAATTGACAACCTGCCCGATGCCATTTACACCAAAGACACTCAAGGTCGCAAAACGCTTGCCAACCGCGCCGACCTGAACAACATCGGCCTGCCGGAAGAAGAAGTGCTCGGCAAAACCGATGCGGAGCTGTTCCCTCCCGAAACTGCTGCGGCTTTTATGGCCGATGACGAGATGGTGTTACGCACCGGCGTCCCGATCCTCAACCGCGAAGAATTCCTGGTCAATGCCCATGACAAACACATGTGGCAGCTCACCTCCAAATTGCCGCTCCGCGACGCCACCGGGCAGATTACAGGTCTGGTGGGCATCGGACGCGACATCACCGAGCAAAAACTGGCTCTTGAAGCCCTGCGCGAGAGAGAATTACTGCTCAACCATTCCCAGAAAATCGCCGGGATGGGCAGTTTTGTTTGGGATCTGCGCGACGACTCCCTGCGCTGGTCCCGGAACATGTACGCGATCCACGGCCTGGACGAGACGAATTTCACCGGCAACCTCAGCGCCACAATGGCGCAACTGATCCACCCTGACGATCAGGAACGAGTGCGCGCCGAGATCGAAAAGATGATCGCCGCCCGAAAAGTATGGCCGATGGAGTTCCGCATCCTACGCCTAAATGACGGCGAGGAAAGGATTATACAATCCTCCGGAGAGTTTGAACTGGATGCTCAAGGCCAACCCATCCGATGTCTGGGTATCCACCTCGATATTACGGAACGCAAACGCATTGAAGCTGAAAAAGAAGCAGTGCTGGAATCCGAACGCGAACAACGCCTGCGTGCCGAAACCCTGCGTGATGTCACCCTGGCGCTGACTTCGGCGCTCGACATCTCCGACGTGCTGATGGAAATCCTGCACCAGGCGCAACGGTTAGTCCCCTCCACGTCTTCCAACATCGCCCTGCTGATCGGTGATGCCCTGCATATCGCCGGGAAACGCGGCTACGCCGCCCACGGCGATGATCTTACAGATATGCTCCAACCCCTCGCCGAATTCCCCATCAATGCGCAAATCTGCGCCGATGGACAACCGTATCTGTCAGCCGATGTCACCACCGACCCGCGCTGGCAACCACTGCCGGAAACAGCCTGGATTCGCTCGCACCTCTCGCTGCCGATCCGCCTGGGGGAACGCACTCTAGGTATCCTGCGTCTCGATAGCGATCAACCGGGAACATTTACGGCAACCGACATCGAGCGTCTCTCGCCGTTGGCTCGCGCGGCTGCCATCGCCCTGGAAAATGCCCAGCTTTATGCCCAGGTACAACAGGAACTGGCCGAACTTCAACATTCACGGGCCGCCCTGGAAGCCAGCGAACGCAAATTCCGCGAGATGTTGGAAAATGTACGCATGGTTGCAATGATGCTGGATATGGAAGGCAACGTGATCTTCTGCAACGAGTTCGGTTTGCAACTGCTGGAAATGACGGAAGAGGAGGTCCTCGGCACCAACTGGTTCGAGACCTTTATTCCGCCCGAAATTCGTGCCGATATGCATGCGAGTTTCTTGCAGCACTTTGCGCAGGGCGACTTTGCACCCCATTATGAAAATGAAATCCTCACCGCGCGAGGTACGCGGCGCGCCCTGATTGCCTGGAATAACACGGTCATCCGCGATCCGGGGGGCAACATTATCGCTGTGGCTTCCTTAGGAGAAGATGTCACCGCCCACCGCCAGGCCGAGCGCGCTTTGCAGGAAAATGCCGCCTGGTTGCAGTCACTTATGGATTCCATAGACGACGTCGTCTTCTCGTTGGACCGCGAGCAGCGTTACACAGCGGTCTACGGGCGCTGGCTGGAACGCATGGGGCTGTCACCGACGCACTTCCTGGGGCGCACGGCCCGTGAGGTTCTCGGCCCTGAAGCCGCCCAGTGCCACGAAGCGGCCAATCTGGAGGTCTTAACCACCGGCAAGAGCCTGACCTACGAATGGTCAACCAATGGCTTGCATTTTCAAACCACCCTTTCACCGCTACGTGGGCCACATGGCGAAATCGTTGGGCTGGTAGGGGTAGGACGTGACATCACCGCGCTCAAAGATTACGAGGCACAACTCCAAGCCGCGCTGGACGAGAAGACCTTTATGCTCACCGAGATCCACCATCGGATCAAAAACAACCTGCAGATCATCCTGGGCTTGCTGGAACTACAATTCAATATGACCGAAGATGACGAAATGCAACAAATACTACGCGATAGCCAAACCCGTATCAAAGCCATCGCGCTGATTCATGAACAGCTTTATCAATCGCCGGGCAGCGCCACGGTCAACACTTACTTCTACTTCCAATCCCTGCTGCGGCATCTCTCCCAAACCTACGAAACCTTCAGCCGAGGCATCGTCATCGAACAAGACATCGCCGACCTGAAATTGAGCCTGGACCTCGCTATCCCCTGCGGACTCATCGTCAACGAATTGGTAACCAATGCCTTAAAATACGCTTTCCCGCCGGAGTGGCGTTCTCCTGACAACGCCCCGCCGACCATCCGCCTTGCCTTGCGGCCCGAAGGGAATTGCCTTCATCTGGAGGTCGCCGACAATGGCGTGGGATTGCCGCCGGAGGTCGCTATGGAAACCTCACCGGGGCTGGGGCTACGGCTGATCAAGGTGTTGACGCAGCAAATTGACGGTGAATTGCACACCCAATACGACAAAGGAACATGCGTGACCATTACCTTTACCTGTGACGAGGATACGTAAAGTATGGCAAAAGCGCGGATTTTCCTGGTAGAAGATGAGATGATTGTCGCCGAAGTCCTCAGGATGAACCTGGAACGCAGCGGCTATGAGGTCGTCGGCCATGAACTTTATGGTGAGGCCGTGGTAGAATCTGTCGCCCGCAGCAAACCCCATCTGATCCTGATGGACATCCGCCTGAAAGGGAAGATGGACGGGATTGCCGCTGCGGCGCAAGTGCAGGCGCGTTTCGACATCCCTATCATTTACCTCACGGCTTATGGGGATATGGAAACCTTGCAGCGTGCTAAAAAGACCGCGCCCTACGGCTATCTCATCAAGCCCTTTGAGATAGAAACGTTGCGCTCCACCATCGAGATGACCCTCAACAAACACGATCTCGAACGCCGATTGGCCGCCAGTGAGAGCCGGGTGCGCCAAATCATTGAACAATTGCCCTACCCCATGATCGTCTTCGCGCCCGATGGCATCGCAACCCTCGTCAACCACGCATTCCTGGCCCTGTTCGATTTGCCATCCGCCGATGTGCTGGTAGGGCAATTTAACGCCCTGGGTGACATGATCATCCACCGACTTGGGTTACAAGCCGTTTTAGCGCGGGTATTCCGGGGCGAAACGGTCCAACCGTTCGAAGTCCAGCTAGACTTGAAAGAAATCAATTCTGCCTATCGCTCAGAAAGCCCCACACAAGTCGTCGTCATCATCACCTTGTTTGCCGTGCGCAATCCAGAAGGTGAGATCAACCAGGTGGTCGGCATTTTGCAGGACACCACCGCCCGCAAAAAAGCCGAGGAAGCGCTGCAACATCACAACCGTCAACTCCAGGCGTTAAACAAAACTACCCAGGCATTGACTTCAACGTTGAGTTTGGAACAAGTCCTGGAACAAATGATGCACGAAGTGCGCACATTGCTCGAAGCGGAAGCTGCTTCGGTGCTGCTGTATGATCCCGATTCTGATACATTGACCTTTGCGGCTGCCGTGGGGCCAAATTCCCAAAGCCTGGTGGGCACCCGTATGCCGGCCACGGCCGGCATTGCCGGCGAGTCGCTGCGTACCCGTCAGGCCCTTCTCATCCGCGACGCCTATCAGGACCCGCGATTCTACAACCAGATTGACGCCCGCACCGGCCTGAGAACCCGTTCACTGCTGGCTGTGCCGCTGATCACTAAAGAAAAAGTGATCGGCGTCGCCGAAGCCATGAACTGGGGGGATAAATTATTCAATGAGGATGATCTGAATTTGCTGAACACTCTGGCCGGGTCGGCGGCCGCCGCCATCGAAAATGCCCGCCTGTATACCGAAATCACCCACCGGCTTGCCGAGAGCCGGCTCCTGCAAGAAATCATCCTGGCCGCCGCCTCGTCGCTGGATTTCGATGAGGTCGTGAGGCGGGTATTGCAAACCATCCACCAGACTTTGCATCCCCACAGCCTGAGCCTAGCCTTCCCCGACCCACAAGGGGAGTATATGATCATTCACCCCTCCATCATCGGCGTAAAGGTGGATACGCCGGAAACTCTGCGCCTCCCCATGCACCAGAGCGTAACCGGTCAGGTTTACACCAGCGGGCAGTCTGTCCTGATCCACGATACGTATGCCATCCCCAATTATTATAAGCTCCAGAATGATGTGGAGCTGTGTTCTGAACTGGCCGTGCCGGTACGCATGGATGATCAGGTGGTAGCTGTGCTGAATATCGAAGATCAACGTCTGCATGCCTTCACCGAAGACGATCTGCGTTTATACGAAACCATCGCTGCGCAATTGGGTATCGCCCTCAAGAACGCCCGCCTGTATGCCGCCGAACGCGAACAACGCCGCCTGGTCGAACAGACCACCGAGCAATTGGTCCACAGTGAAAAGCTGGCCGCGACCGGGCGTCTGGCTGCGGCGCTCGCCCACGAGATCAATAACCCCTTACAAACCATCCACAGCAGCCTGGAAATGCTCCTGATGTTCTCCCTAGAACCGGAACAACAACGCGAATATATTCAGATCGCTGATGAAGAAGTCCAGCGGCTGATCGGCCTGGTCACCCGCATTTTGGAATTTGCGCGCAAGCCTCGCCGCGAGCCACATTCTGTCCAGATCCATACTGTGGTGAACCATGTCCTCAGCCTGGTGAACAAATACATGCAACATCGCAATATGCGCATCGAGCACGATGTCCCTGTGGATTTGCCGGTGGTGCGAGCCGATGAGGGCGAACTGGGGCAGGTCTTCATGAACCTGATACTCAATGCCATAGACGCAATGGATGAAGGTGGGCTTCTGCGCATCCAGGGGAATGTAACCGATGATGGCTATGTGGCAATCAGTTTTACCGATAACGGCCGGGGGATACCGCCGGAAGATATGAGACACCTGTTCGAGCCGTTCTTCACCACCAAACAGAAAGGCGCCGGTATGGGACTGAATATCAGCTATGATCTGGTCAGGCAATACAATGGTGACATCATCGTTCAAAGCCAGGTCGGGCAAGGCTCCACGTTTACCGTGCGGCTTCCCATCCCTTGAAAATACCTATGGAAGAGTTCACGACACCAACAGCTTTTCCTGGGGCGCGGATTCTCGTCGCCGATGATGAGCCGGGCATCCGGCGCACTCTGCTGGATTTGTTCAGGCGCGTGGGGTATCGGCCGGCAGAAGCGACTTCGGGCACCGAGGCTCTGCAAAAGATTCGCAGTGAGCCGTTCGATCTGGTGTTGCTCGATTTGAATATGCCGGGGATGTCCGGCACAACCGTGTTGGCCGAAGCGCGCCCCTATGCTCCCGATACGGTTTTCATCATCCTTACCGGCTATGCCACGCTGGATTCGGCCATCATCGCCCTGCGACATTGGGCCTACGATTATCTTTTCAAGCCCAGCTCACTACGCGAAATCCTGCGGGTGGTCGAAAATGGATTAGCGGCGCGGCAGCAGCGCACGCTCCCCTCCGATCCGGTGACGTTGCTGGAGCGCGCCCTGGCTACACTCAAAAGCGCCCCCACCGATGTCGGGGACGCAACCGAGGCCACATCCACGGAACGATTTTTGCGAGCGCCGGGGATCACGGTGGACCTGCAAAAAGGGCTGGCGATGGTCGCCAACAACGCCGTCTCCCTTACCCCCACCGAGTTGAAAATCCTCGTTTATCTGATGCGCCGGTCGGGAGAGGTCGTCTCGCTCCGCGAGTTAGGCGCGCACCTTCAGGGCGGCGAAGTCACGCTGTACGAGGCGCGCGATCTGCTGCGCGCGCCCCTCCATCGGTTGCGGCACAAAATCGAAGTTGACCCCAACCACCCCCGCTTTATCCACACCGTCCGGGGACGCGGCTACGTGTTTGAAGTGCGCTGACGGGTCTACCGGGCCAGCTCACTCAAACAGCGGCGCCATCTCCTGTTCGGCAACCAACGCTTCCATCTCCGCGTCGGTCGGTCGCTGTGTGAAGCGGCTGGCAGCATCCAGCACCTTCGGCAATACATGAATATCGCCCACGGTGTTCAGGAAAAGCTCCGGGCGTCCCAACACCCAATGCACGGCTTTATCCACAGCGGCCTGATCCTCCAACGGTTCATACCAGGTCGCCCGTGTGTGCGGTCGGTCGCCCCAGGGACGCCGACACAGGGATTTGATGGTCTGCACTGCCACGTTGCGTTCACGGCACATGGCAACCAGCGCCTCGAAATCCGCCGCGTATTGGGGATTCTGGATCAGCGGGTAGTTGTAAGGCAGCAGGACAGCATCGAAATCGAAACGCTCCAGGCTGCGCATGTGCATCCTGGCAACGTTGAGGCCGTGCCCGGTCACGCCGATAAAGCGCACCAACCCTTGAGCGCGCGCCTCGATGCAGGCTTCCAATGCGCCGCCCGGCCCCATCGCCACTTCCCATTCCTCAGGCTCCACCAGGACATGCAGTTGCCACAGGTCAACCGAATCCACACGCATACGCTCCAACGAGCGACGCAATTCGTCCCAGGCTTCCTGATAGGTGCGCTTGCCGGTCTTCGTCGCCAGGAAGAAGTCTTTACGATGCGCCGGCATCCAGGGGCCGATCCGCAGTTCAGCATCCCCATAAGACGCCGCCGTATCAATGTGATTGATGCCATACTCCAACAGCAAATCCAACGTGCGATCGGCCTCGGCCTGCGTCACACCGCCGAGTGCCGCCGCCCCAAACAAAACTCTGGTGCTCTCATGACCGGTCCGTCCAAAAGGTGCTTTTGCAATCATCGTAACCTCCCAGAAAAGAATTAGCTGAGTTTAATTCACCCCGCCCGCACGGCGATCGTAATCAAATAGGTCATGCTGACGCTACCTCCCGCATTGCAGTTGCAGGTTTCCGCACGGCGCGAAGAACTGTCGTAAACACCAGCAGATCCAACACCAGGCATACCAGAATCACAAACATCGTCACCCGTGGGCTGACAGACTCGAACCATTGCCCGATCAACCAGGGGATGACCATGCCGCCGCTGCTTGAGCCGACAAAGAACCAGGCGGTGGTCTTGCCGGTCGTCGCCAGATGGCGCCCGGCGAAGGAGATCATCGTCGGGAAGATGGACGCCATTGAAAAGCCTGCGCCGAACGTGCCGATCCACAGTGCCACCGGCGCGCCAGGCCACAGGATGACCACGAGCATGCTGAGCAAACAGCCGATCAGATCACCTAACAGCAACGTGCGCGGGCGCAGACGTGCCGCTAACGGGATAGAAAGCAAGCGCCCCAGCGTCAACGCGCCCCAAAATACCGACGTCAGATAAGCCGCCGTTGCCGGGTCACCCAGACCGGTGGCTTTGGCATAAGTCGCAATCCATCCGCCAAAGCTTCCCTCTGACCCCACGTACAGGAAGAAGAACACGGCAATCAGCGTCACCAGCACGGCAGGCGTGCGCCGCGGCGCAGTCGCCGGTTGTTCGCCAGACGCCGCGCGCTCGTCCGCAGACGAAGAAGGACTGGGCAAGCGCAGCATGGCCACAGCAACGGGAGCAATTAACAAGGCAAGAATCCAGTAAGCCCAGGTGACGCCGCCGCTGACCGCCAGCACGCGCGCGACAACGACCGGCGATAGAAAGGCCCCGACCCCAAAGAAAAAGTGCATCGCGTTCATGTATGGGCCAACTTTGTCGCCGTGCAGCCAGACCAATAATGTGTTGCCGCCCACGTCCACCGCCCCTTCAAACATCCCCAACAGCAGCATGACAGCGATCAACACCCACAAGACGGGAATCAGCGGTATCAGCGCCATACTGAGCGCCATCAACAGCAACATTGTCCCCATCAAAGGATTGCCGGGACGCCGATCGTATAAGCGTCCACTGAGGAAAGAGCCGAGCAGATAGCCCAGTGCGCGTGCGGTGAAACCGTAGCTGATCTGCGCCAGCGCCGAGCGCGTGTTCGCCGCCAGATCGGTGAGCGTTGGGCCAAGTGAGGCCGTCGTCAGCCCCAAAGCGATGAAGGCCGCACAGTAACCAATGGTCGTGTACAGACGTGAACGAGTTTTGGAATCGGAAAGGGAAATTGTTGGCATCGTTGCTCCTGAAAGATAATAATGAGTAATGGGTGAAAAGGGATTGGAGATCAGCATACGTGAGACGCCCCCTGCCCCTTGCCCCTATGTAATGAGAGCTTTGGGCAAAAAGTCGGTGCGGTTCATGTAGACGATGCGGGTGCGCTCCGGCAGACAATCCAGGCGGGTGATGGCTACATTGTTCAGCACAAACCAACGGTTGAGGTCAAAGGGAATATCCAGAAGCGCGGCTATCAGATAGTTGTAGAAGCCGCCATGCGTCACCAGGACGATGTGGTCTTCGGTATCGCCGTGCTGCGCCAGCAACCAGGCCACGAGCCGCTGCGCACGCGGCAAATACTCGCTTTCCTCCTCAAAGGGCCGGTTCCACCAACCGTTCTCATCCACAGATTCGGGCAGGCACAATTGCGGGTAGTGCGTCGCAAAGTAACTGCGGGGTCTGCCCGGCAGGCCGACGGGAACATCGGTCACAGGATCAAACTGGTAAATACCACCGGTCTCGTGCGCGTCGCGCAGGCCGACCAGCGGCAGGCCGAGCGCCCCGGCAATCGCCGCACCGGTCGCCACCGCGCGCACCATCAAACTGCAATAAACGTGTGTGATACCAAAACCGGCCACATTTTTGGGGGTGCGATCCCGTTCGTCGAACATGGGATCGGCCTGCTGCAAAAATCCGGCCACCAATGCGGCCTGTTGCCGCCCCAGGGATGTCAGTTCGGGGTCTTCGTGACGACCGACATTAGAGCCGGTACGTTCCCACAAATGATTGTTTGCCGATTGTCCATGACGGATAAAGTAAAGCTGCATGTGGTTTCCTCTAACACTATAATCCTGACCAAACTTTAACGCAATTTAGCAAATACGCAACCCCGACGAAGGAGCGTATCTTCGTCGGAGTTGCCTGCCTGTGCAATTGTCTCCGTCATGGAGATTCCGATATGTTAACGTGCCGACGTTCAAACAAGGCCCTAGGGGGCTTCGTACAATTGAACCCGCCCCCCGTAGAAATCACGTTGCCGGGTCAATCGCATTTTCGATGCCAGCGTTTGTGGGATTAATCCCTGTGGATCCGTGTACCAATCATGGCTATAAACCAGCCAAACCCTCTGTCGTCCGTCTATCAAAGAAAGTAACCGGGGAATATCGCGCTCCGTCATCTTCGGCTCCACGACGCCGCTGTCGAAAAGGTCTACGGGCGCTCCGCGCTTCTCTATCTGGATCGCATACTGATTTTCATAGGCGTGGAAATAGTAGTCGAATGGGATTTGTACCCAGGTGGCATTAAAAAGGACTAGATCGCCTTTTTGAGCGAAATTGGCAACGTAACCGGCCGCCGTGCGCCAATCCTCTTTTTGTGTGAACCGGTAATAATCGGCAGCCGCAAACAGATTGTTTGTGCCTAAAATCCCCACCGCCACGAGAATAAGAAAACGAAATTTCAATTGAGTGACGCCGGCCGCCAGAGCCAGGAACAACGGAATGGTTATCCAGATCAAGGTTCGATCATAAAAAATGGGCCGGCGGATGCTCACGATCAACTCACCCAAAAAAGGGACGGCAAACAGGGCCGCCAGAAACAAGAAATGTGCCATCTTTTTCCGGTAATGCCACATCCCCAGGCCAAGCACCACCACATACAGGAGCCAGATCATCTGCCCCTGGTTGGTTTGACCCGGCGCAGGCGTAGGAGCATTCAAAAAGGATTTAAGCACCTGGATAACGGTATTCCAATCCGGCTTGGGAATCCAAAACTCCTGATAGACGCCTCTGGCTTGGCGGATAAAAGCAACGCTCCAGGGACTCCAGAGCACGAGAATGGCGATCTGCGCCTTCACCCAGTTCTTGAAAGGAGGCACCTGAAAGGTGGACAAAGCCCCTGATTTCCCCACTCTCTGAAAAAACATCAGGCCGAGAACGAAAAGGTTAGTGGCTAAAGGGAAAAGGACTGCCGTATTGTGGGTGAACATGGTCGCAACCGAAAAGGCGATGAAGATACCCCAGGCCAGATCGGTCTCAATAGTTCGGATGGCCGACCAATGCCGGAGCCGCAGATATTCCCGCACCTGGCTGCCGATGGGAGCGATGGTGCGTGAATCCGTAAGCAGTCTGACCAGCGCGTAAATCGCCACGGCAGCGTTGAAGGTCAGGAGCGTGTACATGCGCGTTTCCTGGGCGAAACGGATGTGGAAAGGCGAAAGGGCCATGAGCATGGCGGCCACCAATCCCATCACCGCACCGGACATACGTTTGCCGATCAGGTAGACCGTCGGGATTGCGCCAATCCCGAACAGGACAGAGAGCAAACGCACAGTATAGGGTGTAGTATCTCCGTTAAGCGCGATCCAGTAATGGAGCAGGAGATAATAGAGGGGCGGATGTTGGTCAATCCGGGCAACCCACCGCAGCAGATCACCGACCCCGCGATTCGCCAGCCATACGCTGAACGTCTCATCCAGCCACATCCCCTGATGATCGAGCAACAGCACCCTTAGCCCGCCGCCGATCAACGTGATTAAGATGAGCAACCAGGGCGCCAACTCTTCGAGATTGATTTCTTCATCCATTGCAGATTTCCCGGTAAAGCACCGCCCCTGCCAACAGCATCGGTCAAACGAGGGCCGACAAGTCTTCTACTGTGCGTCCGACCTCAAAGGCTTTGATCAACGGATAAAGCTCCGGGGCCACACAGTTTACGTCATAAAAGCTCACAAAAGTCGGCGCGTGGGTTGCCAGACACTCCAGCCAGGGTTGGAATTCGGCAGATTTTGCATAGCGCCCCCTCCTTCAAAAATGGCGGATGGCAAGTAAGGAATGGTAACGTCGCCACGTACCAACCTGCCAGGGTATCAACGCTAACCTGATTGTCGCCAATTTCAAGCGAAGTCAAGCCGTCTGCCCCTCCCCATTTGCCCAACGGCGCAGCAAGGCATCAACATCGTCCAGCGAGATTGGCTTTTCGTCGGCCAGCGTCTTGATGTGTTCGGTGATCGCCTTGATATGCGCGTCATCCAGCGCCAGGCCCAGTTGTTCGGCGCGATTCTTGATCGCATTCCAGCCGGTGAGCCGGTGGGCGATGCTGACGTAGCGCGTCAGTCCAAACGCCTGCGGGTTGATGATCTCGTAGGTCTCCGGGTTGTTGAGGATGGCCTTCGCATGGATGCCGGCCTTGTGCGTGAAGGCGGTGATGCCGGTAATGTAGTTGTTGAACGGCACATCCACGCCGACCATCTGCGCGACGGTGGTATCAATGGTGCGCAACAGCGGCAGATCGTACTTCGCCACCAGAGCAGGGTCGGTGGCATACAGGCGCGCGATCAATCCACCGAGCGGCGTGATGCCGTTGCGCTCGCCGATGCCGAGCACCGTCGTATCCACGTGGGTCGCGCCGGCATCAAGCGCCTCGTAAGCGTTGGCGATGGCGCAGCCGGAGTCGTTGTGCCCGTGGAACTCGATGTCGCAGGCTACACGCCCGCGCAATTCGCGCACCAACTCGTAGACCTGACGCGGCGTCGCCACACCGACCGTATCGGCGATGCCCACGCGATGAACGCCGATGCTGTCTACGGCTTCGTAGATGCGGAACAGGTCACGCGGGTCACTGCGAAACGAATCTTCGGTGCTAAAGCGCACCTGCACGCCCTGCGAGCGCACGAACTCGACCACTTCCAGCGCCAGGTCAATGATCTCGTCAATACTCTTCCCGTGGCTAAACTGGCGCAGCAACGACGATGTCCCGATGACGATATCCACGCCATCCACGCCGGTATCAATAGCCTTTTGGGCGTCCTCGATGCGGCAACGGATGTGCGTCAGGATGCGGCAGCGCAATCCCAGTCCGGCGATCGTTCTGGCGTCCTCGTAACTCTGCGGTGACGCCAGCGGCGAGGTCAACTCCAGACATTCCACGCCGAACGCATCCAGCAGGCGCGCAATCTCGACCTTTTGTGCTGTCGTGAAACTCGCTCCGACAAATTGTTCCCCCTCGCGTAATGTAGATTCAATGATAGCAAACTGTTGCAGTGTCATAGTCTCTCCTCCTTCTTAATATAATGATTGGTGATTAGGGATTGGGGATTAGGAATTGGATAATGCCCAGTCCCTGGTACAGCATGGTGCAAACGCCTTTGCGCAAAGGGGAACGTCAGTTCCCCGTCTAGAAAACCGCGGATCTGACGATCCGCTCCAAGCATTGTTGGCCGACGATCCGCTCCAAGCATTGTTGGCCGACGATCCGCTCCAAGCACTGTTGGCCGACGATCCGCTCCAGGCACTGTTGGCCGACGATCCGCTCCAAGCATTGTTGGCCGACGATCCGCTCCAGGCATTGTTGGCCGACGATCCGCTCCAAGCACTGTTGGCCGACGATCCGCTCCAGGTACTGTTGACCGACGATCCGCATCCCCATTCCCCTCGATACCCACAAAAAAACCGGCCCTGATGAAGTGTCTTATCACCAGGGCCGGTCTTCAGCAACGCGAAATTCCCGGACCTAGCGGTCCGGCTTCTTGGAGCCTCCCATAACAATCAGAGAAACGATGATTCGGCGCATTTACTGATCTCCGATAAATGTCATATCAAATTAAGTCATTTATCGCATTTTAGCGTATATGCGGAAATTGTCAACAAAAAGCCGGGGAAAACTATTGACAAGCCCCACTTTCGGTGTTATAATGTTATAAAGAAATACCAAAGTGCCTTTTGATCATACAAAGTCAGGCCCTTTATGGTGGATCGCAACTCGCCCGTTCCCATCTACTATCAACTCAAGCTCCATTTCAAGCAACAAATGGAGGCCAACGTCTTGCGGCCCGGCGACCGTTTGCCGACCGAGATGGAACTCTGTGAGCTGTACAACGTCAGCCGCGCCCCGGTGCGACAGGCCCTCACCGAACTCGCCCGCGAAGGTTATCTTTACCGCCGTGCCGGCCAAGGGACATTTGTAGCACGCGGCGTCGCCCAACGCCTGGAACAGCAGATTGACCTCCACATTTTGACCCACTACGATGTGTTTTGGCTTGGCTCGATGGAAAGCGCCGTCCACACCTGGAACATGCAACACCCTGACCGGGAAGTTAAGCTCAAGGTGACGATGTGCTCCCGCGATGATTTCCACCGTCAATTGCGGCGCGCCGTCGCACAGGGCGAAGCGCCGGACATCATCCCGATGGACTATGTGTGGATTGCCGATTATGCCCGCACCGGTTATATCGCCCCTCTGGATAAACTGGACAAAGAATGGGCGCATGAGTTGGCCGAAAACCTTGAAACTCCGGTCGCCCAGAATAACACCGTGGACGGACAGCTTTACGGTGTGCCGGTACAGGCAGACGTAAGCGGGCTATGGTATCGCAAAGATTGGTTTGAGGCCGAAGGACTTACGCCGCCGGAAACTTGGGACGCTTGGTTACAAATTATTGACCACTTTACACTAACGGACGTACAACAACGATATAACAATCAATATGCAGTTGTTTTTCCGGTCGGAGTTGCCGCCGGAGAAGCGCTCATTAACTTGCTGATGGCGTTTTTCTGGAATGCCGGTGCGTACCTGATGAACGACGCCGACGCGCTCAAACTGGACGATCTGGCAACCTACAAAGCCCTGCACTTCCTACGCCAGATCACCCTGCAACGGCGCGCCTGCCTGCCGCCCGATATGGTCAATTTTCACTGGTGGGACATCACCGATCAGTTGTCTAAGGGAACCACACCGATGATCCTGGGGGGCACTTACGAATGGCCGCGCATCCAGGATGAGTCTGCCGACTGGGCCGAAGAAGGTGATGTAATCACACACCTGGGATTCATCCCCGCGCCGCGCCCCACCCTGGACGCGCCACAGGTCACCTCGCTGGGCGGTACCAGTTGGGCCATTACGCACCAATCGCCGGAAGGGGAATTGTGCGTGGAGATTCTCAAGCAAGTGTCTACGCCAGAAGCACTGACCGCCTATTGCGAAGAACATCTCCAAATCGCACCACACCGCGCCGTCAATGCCAGCTTGAATAACGATGGGCATCCCTGGCTCAAGCGCATCATCCCCCTGCTGAAGCTGGCACGCCCACGGCCGTTCTTGCGCAATTATCTGCAAGCCTCGGTGTTTTTGCAGAACATGCTCCAAAAGACCTTGTGGGACAACGCACCGGTAGAGGAAACCGTGCAACGTACAGCGCAGACGCTTTCTTTGTTGTTATGAACAGGCGAAAGCCTGTTCCCAAATTAAGGTGATAGCCAATTCTCAGTTTGTAATTCATCACTTTGAAAATTTTCAAAAGGAGGTGCACTATAGAAATACCGGTTAAACATTGTCTACAGTTCCCAAATTTCAATTCACAACCAAATTAGAAGGAGGTTTGTCATGAAGAAGCGACTGTTTCTACTGTTGAGTTTTGTAGTCGTCCTGGCGATGGTCTTCACGGCATGCAAGCCCAAGGCCACGCCAACCCCTGCACCGACAACTCAGGCCCCGGCGGCCACGCCAGTCCCCAAAACCGAGGAACCGGCAAAGTCTAAATACAAAGAGGCCCCCATGCTGGCCGAACTGGTCAAGGCTGGCAAGCTGCCCCCGGTAGATGAGCGTCTGCCGTTGGATGTGGTCGTTGTGCCGGTGGTCGAATCCATCGGTAAGTACGGCGGCACCTGGAACGATCTGACCTGGTGGGAAGGCGCCGGCAACATCAAGATGGAGCTGTACGATCCGCCCATCCGCTGGAAGGCCGACCTCACCGGGTACGAGCCGGGTCTGCTGATCGAGATGCCCACGTGGACCGATGACGGCAAGACCATCACCTTCAAGTTCCGCCGTGGCATCAAGTGGTCCGATGGCGAGCCTTTCACCACCGCCGACCTGAAATTCTGGTGGGAAGACCTCGCCAAGAACGAGGACTACAAGACGAACCAGGTACCCTGGTGGGCGCGCAACTCCGATGGTACCCCCATCACGATGGAGTTCCCCGATGACTACACCTGGGTGCTGAAGTTCGACAAGCCGCAGTACATCATGCCCTACGTCCTGGCGCAGGGCTTCTGGGAGTGGGAGCCGCTCATGAAGCCGGCGCACTTCCTCAAGAAATATCACCCCAACTATGAGGGCAAGAAGGGCGCCGAAGGCTACACCGAGCTGGACCAGATGGACCGCTGGTTCGAGACCCCCGGCTACCCCTGCTTGATGGCCTGGTGTCTCAAGGAATACAAGCCCGGCGAGTACCGCATCCTGGAGCGCAACCCCTACTACTGGAAAGTGGATCCCGAGGGCAACCAACTGCCGTACATTGACTATATCCGCGTCGAGCTGGTGGAAGACAGCGAAGTGCGCTTGCTACAACTGGCACAAGGGCGCTATGACTGCAACTTCCGCTACAACGGTAGCCCGATGGATATCCCCTTCCTGCAAGAAAACGCTGAAAAGGGCGATTACCGGCTGGTGCCCGGCTGGATGAACGGCGCAGGCGCGTGGCCGGCGTTCATCGTGAACCAGGACTATCACACGGAGATGGAATACGATCCGGCGAAAGAAAGCGAAGAGGATAAGGAAATCCGCGCGCTGCTGCGCAACCACGACTTCCTCGTGGGTCTGTCCTACGCCATGGATCGCCAGCGCATCGTGGATGTAGCGTGGGGCGGCATCGGCGAACCCAAGAACTTCACCATCAGCCCGCAGTCGCCGCACTTCGTCGGCGAGCAAGGCCAGAAAATCTTCAAGGAATGGGCCGAGGCTTACGCAGAATACAGCCCCGAAAAGGCCAAGGCGGCCTTCGATAAGGCCGGTTTCAAGGACGCAGACGGTGATGGTATCCGCGATCTGCCCAGCGGCAAGCCCTTCACCCTCGTCATCCAACTGAACGACTGGAGCGATCCCAAGGTCAACACGAACGCCGTCGAGGTTTACAAGAAGAACCTTGAGGATATCGGCGTCAAAGTCCTGATTGATAACGCCATCGGAGCACCTGACGGCGGTACCAAGCGCGACAACGGTCTGTTCATGATCGCCACCGCGCACGCTTCAGAGCTTGACCTGTGGACCTACCCCGACTGGGTCTTCCCGGTGCGCGGCGTCGGTGAAGGGACGCGTGCTTTCCCGATGGAAGGTCAGTATTACAAGACCGGTGGGGAGCAAGGGTGGGCGCCTGAACCCGGTAGCCCCGCGGCCTTGCTGCAGGACATCTACCGCAAGGGTCTGCAGGAACCCAGCGAGCAGAAGCGCAACGAGATCATCTGGGAAGCCGTGCGCGTCTACATTGACAAAGGCCCCTTCATCATCGGCGCGGCCGGCGACCAACCGCAACCGGTTGTCTGCAAGAACTACTTCAAGAACGTCGCGGAGTACGGTGTGCTCGGCCCCTGGGCGCCCGGTACCCCCGGCAATACGCATCCTGAGCAGTACTATATGGATAAGTAAGCTGTAACCTGGTAGCGGGTGGGGAACCCTTCCCCACCCGCTGTGTTTTTTTCGGGTGGGAGAGGAGGTAACAATGCTATCGTATATCGTGAGACGGCTACTCTACATGGTGATCATGGTCATACTCGTCTCCTTCGTCAGCTTTCTCATCATCGAATTGCCCCCGGGCGACTATCTGACCGTGAAATTGCAGCAGTTGCAAGCACGTGGCGACCTCAGCGCCCAACAACGCATCGCCGAATATCGGGCGCGTTATAAACTCGATAAACCCATCCTGGCACGCTACTGGTACTGGGTGACGAGTTTTGTCAAGGGAGATTTTGGGGAATCGTTTGAATTCGAGAGACCGGTCAAAGAAATTATCGGGCAACGGGCATTAATGTCGGCAGTGCTGGCGCTGGCCAGCATCACCATCGTCTGGTGTCTGGCGATTCCGATCGGCGTTTATTCGGCCACCCACCAGTACTCGCTTGGCGACCAGATCGTGACCACCATCAGCTTCCTGGGACTGGGGATGCCGGGATTCCTGTTAGCCCTGTTGGTGTTATTCTTCACCATGATGGTGTTAAAAATAGAGGTGGGTGGCCTGTTCTCCCGTGAGTTTCAGGATGCGCCGTGGAGTTGGGGCCGGGTCGTGGACCTGCTCAAGCACTTGTGGATTCCGGCGTTGATCAGCAGTGTGACCGGTACGGCGGGTCTGGTGCGCATCATGCGCGGCAACCTGCTGGAGACACTGGGACAGCCCTTCGTGGAAGCGGCACGCGCCCGTGGCCTGAAACAAGGCCAGGTGACCTGGAAGCACGCGGTCCGCGTGGCAATCAATCCGCTGGTCGTCATTCTCACTTCGGAGGCGTTGCCGAGCATCGTGGCCGGCGACGCACTTGTGGCCACGGTGCTCAACTTGCCGACGGTAGGGCCGCTCTTTGTGCGGGCGTTGACCTCACAGGATATGTACCTCGCCGGGACGGTGCTGGTGTTTATTGTGTTGATGACCATGATCGGCACTCTGATCGGCGATTTGGCCCTGGCGGCGCTGGATCCGCGCATCCGTCTGGAATAAGGAGGATGTCATCATGGAAGAGCCACAACAGATCACAACCACCAATGTGACGGAATCCGAGGCCAAGGGCAAACAAGAGCAATTGAGTCAGGCCTATTGGAGCCTGGTGTGGTGGAAATTCAAGAAGAACAAACTGGCAATCGTGGGCGCCATCATTATCATTCTTTTCTATACCTCCTGCGGCTTATTCGCCGAATTTGTCGCCCCCTATCGCCTCGATTACCAGTCAAGTCATCTTGAAGCACGTCCACAACCCATTGTTTTCAAAAATCCAGAGGGCAAATTCAGCCTGCGGCCTGCCGTCTACGGCCTGGATCAACAGTTGGACCTGGTAGCGCGTACCCGTACCTGGGTCGTGAATAAGGAAAAGATCTATCCGCTTTCCTTCTTTGTCAAAGGTCAGCCTTACAAACTCCTCGGCCTGATCCCGACCAACATTCACCTCTTCGGTGTGGATACCGAGAAATACCCCGACGGCACAGCGTTCCTGTTCGGCACCGATCGCCTGGGGCGCGACCTCTTCTCACGCATTTTTTACGGCGGGCGGTTGTCGTTGTTCCTGGGGCTACTGGGGCAGTTCCTCACATTGGTTCTGGGGATGGTGCTGGGCGCGGTCTCCGGTTACTATGGCGGAACCACAGACATTCTCATCCAGCGGTTGGTCGAGTTCATGGGCGCCTTCCCGGATATTCCGCTCTTTATGGCGTTGGCCGCGGCGATCCCGGTTGAATGGTCTCCCATCCTGGTCTACTTTATGTTGACGATCATTCTCGTCTTCATCCGCTGGGGTGGCCTGGCGCGTCAGGTGCGTGGCCTGATCCTCTCGTTGCGGGAGCGCGAGTATGTTTTGGCGGCCAAGAGCGCCGGCGCCAGTGACTGGCGAATTATGTCCCGCCACCTGCTGCCCGGCACCCTGAGCCACGTCATCGTCATCGCCACATTGATGATCCCGGGGATGATCCTCTCCGAAACCGCGTTGAGCTGGCTGGGACTGGGGCTGCGTCCGCCGCTGACCAGTTGGGGCGTGCTGCTCCAGGAAGTCAGCGCCGTGCGGGTCATTCGCTTCGCTCCCTGGATGTTGACCCCCGTGCCCTTCATCATCCTGGCAGTGCTGGGGTTCAACATGCTCGGAGACGGGCTGCGCGATGCTCTCGATCCTTATAGTGGGCGCTAAAAGGAGGATGCGATGGCCGAGCCTTTAGTCGAAATCAAAGATTTGCACGTACAGTTTGAAGTGCGCGACGGGATCATCAAAGGCGTGGATGGCTTCACGTTGACCATCAACCGTGGGGAAACCCTGGGGGTGATCGGCGAGAGTGGTTGCGGAAAGTCCATTACCGCCAAAGCCGTGATGCAGATGGTGCCCAAGCCCGGCAAGATCACCGGCGGCGAAATCATCTATTACCGCCGCGACAAATACAATCCCCAAAAGCCGCCTTCGGTGGTCAAAATCACCGACCTCGACCCGGATGGGGATACTATCCGCAGTATCCGCGGCGGGGAATTTGCGATGATCTTTCAGGAGCCGATGAGTTCCCTGACGCCCGTCTATACCACCGGTACGCACATCGGGGAAGCGCTGTTCTTACATCGCTTGGTGCCCAAAACGATCGGCGAGCAGATGACGCAAAACATTATGGCCTATCGCCCGGTCACCAAGCAAGAGGCGCGCGAGATCGCCATCGAAATGCTGCAAAAAGTGGGGATTCCCAAGCCCCACGAGCGCGTGGACGCTTATCCGCACCAGCTTTCCGGTGGACAACGTCAACGGGTGATGATTGCCATTGCCCTTTCCTGCCAGCCCTTTATGTTGATCGCCGACGAACCGACGACGGCGCTGGATGTGTCCATTGAGGCGCAAATCCTCGATCTGATGCGTGAGCTTCAGGAATCTATGGAAATGTCCATCATGTTCATCACCCACAACCTGGGGGTCGTCGCCGAAATGGCCAAAGAGATCGTGGTGATGTATATGGGCAAGCAGGTGGAGAAATCCAGTACCGTGCGGGTTTTCTACGAACCCAAACACCCGTATACCCGCGCGCTGCTGCAATCCATCCCCAAAGTGGGCAAGCGTACCAGTGAGCGTCTGGCTTCCATCAAAGGCATGGTGCCCGATCCCTTCCACCTGCCGACCGGCTGCGTCTTCCATCCACGCTGCCCCTCCTTTATGCCGGGGAAGTGCGATGTGCTGACACCCAACTGGATCGAGACCGAACCCGATCACTGGGTCCGCTGTCTGTTGTACGAGAACGTGTAGGAGGTAAAGGAAAATGGCCGAAAGAATCGCAACCAGAGATGACAACATCATCCTGGATGTGAAAGGAATGAAAAAATACTTTCCCATCCAGAAGGGCCTGCTCAGAAAGGTCGTCGGCTACGTCAAAGCCGTAGACGACGTAAGCCTTTATCTCCGCGAGGGCGAGACGCTGGGACTGGTCGGCGAAAGTGGCTGCGGCAAAACCACCGTCAGCCGCACCATCATCCGCCTCTACGAGCCGACCGCCGGCACGGCGCACTTCAAAACCAGCCTGTTCTCTGCCGACGGACAACCGGAGATGGTCAATATCTTCGATCTGGATAAAGAACAGATGAAGCGCATTCGCCGTGAGGTGGCGATGATCTTCCAGGACCCCATCAACTCCCTCAACCCACGTATGTCGGTCTTCGACATCGTTTCTGAGCCGATGGTGATCCACGGGATGAAGATCGGGCCGGAGATGGAGGAAACCGTGGTGACGTTGTTGGAGCGCGTGGGGCTGCGCAAGGAGCACATCCGCCGCTACCCGCACGAGTTCTCCGGTGGGCAACGTCAGCGTATCGGCATCGCGCGCGCACTCTCGATGAATCCCAAGATCATCTTCTGCGATGAGCCGGTTTCGGCGCTGGACGTTTCCATTCAAGCGCAGACGTTGAACTTGCTGCAAGACTTGCAATCAGACTTCAACCTGTCCTACGTCTTCGTGGCGCACGACCTGAGCGTAGTGCAGCACATCTCGGACCGCGTCGCGGTGATGTATGTGGGGAAGATCGCCGAGACAGCCCACTCCGATGTGCTGTACAACGAGCCACTGCATCCCTACACCGAGGCGTTGATGTCGGCCGTGCCCAAGCCCGATCCACTGTATAAATCCGAGCGCATCATCATGCAGGGCGACGTGGCCGACCCCTCCAACCCGCCGCCGGGCTGCTATTTCCATCCGCGTTGTCGTTATGCAGTGGATAAATGCTCCAAAGAGACGCCGGAATTCCGCGAACTGCGGCCGGACCATTGGGTGGCCTGCCACCGGGCCGAAGAGCTAAAACTGAAGGGGGTGTGAGATGACCGTATCCGATAGATTGACCCTCCTGCAACGCACGCCGCTGTTTCGCCGGCTGAACCGACGGCAAATGGAGCAAATCGCCAAACGCTTCGTCGAGCGCGAGTACGCTCCCGGCGACAAGATCGTCACCCAGGGCAAAGGGGGCGAGGGGTTTTTCATCATCACGCAGGGCCGCGCCGAGGTCATCCGCGAGCAGGCAGATGGGATGCAGATCACGCTAAATCCGCTGGGCGCGGGAGATTTCTTCGGTGAGATGGCGTTGTTGACCGAACGATTGCGCACGGCCTCGGTCGTCGCCGTCGAGCCGACCTGCTGCCTGGTGTTGGCGCAGTGGGATTTTCTCAGCCTGCTCCGCGAAGATGCGGAGATGGCGGTTGCCGTACTGCAAGAATTGGCAGAACGCTTCAGCCATGTGCTGAACATTATGTAGCCAGCGTTTTTGACCGCTAGCCCCGACAGGTTTCTGAACCCTGTCGGGGCTTTTAATGTTGATAGGACTTACGCAGACGTGTCCATTTTTCACCGCCGAAGCCGCTGAGAACGCCGAGAAAAGAGAGAATCTCCGCGCTCTCGGTGTGCTCTGCGGTAAAGTTCCGCCAGTTTGCGTAAGTCCTGGTTGAAAATCTGGCTTTTGCGGTATACTCAGCGCCATGAGTATAGGACTTACGCAGACGTGTCCATTTTTCACCGCCGAGGCCGCTGAGAACGCCGAGAAAAGAGGGAATCTCCGCGCTCTCGGCGTGCTCTGCGGTAAAGTTCCGCCAGTTTGCGTAAGTCCTGGTTGAAAATCTGGCTTTTGCGGTATACTCAGCGCCATGAGTATAGGACTTCCGAACGTCTATGAAGTATGGCGACTGGCATTGCCAGAAAACACAAAACTAGCCAACACTGACGGCGACTTGACCCGGACGGTGTCTTGGGCGCACCGCATGTCGCCTCAGCCCCCGGCTTTCGCCAACCTCGATGAGAATGACATTGCGCTGCTATCCGTCGCCACCATCCCCTTACTTGATGAACGACTGACCCTCACAGAGATCGTAACAGCGTTGGCCGCGCGCAACGTGGCAGCCGTAGCCATCGTAGGCCCTATTTCTCCACCGGCGCGAAATGCCGCCGACAAGCACCACCTTTGCATCCTGAGCTTGCCCGACACGGCAGACTTGCGAGACGTTGAGCGGGACATCATCCGACTCATCATCGAACGTGAAGCGCAGATTGAGCGGCGCGGACGACAACTATATCGGCAACTGGCGCAAGTCTCTATCGAAAACCACGGACTGACAGCCATCATCGAGACTCTACGCGACCTCGTCGGAAAACCGGTCATCCTGCACAACGAACAACTCGTCATCCAGGCCCAGGCTTTGACCGATACCTGTCCGTTTTCGCCTGAAGAACTCAAATCGCGCCTCGCGGACAAAACGCCGCTGGAGCACTGGTTACACGCCCAACCACTCGACAGCAAAGCTCCACCCTGGACATACTTCGATCTGGACAAGCATGGCTGGGCGCGCTATGTCGCCGCAGTTATCATCGAAGGGCAACTCAGCGGCTACCTTTCCATCTTGGGACCAAAAGACAGCCTTGACGACCTGGATCGTCTGGCTGCCGAGCGTGGCTCGTTGGTTTGCGCCATGGAGTTAGCCAAACAACGCGCCGTGGTAGCCGTGGAACACCGGCTCATGGGCGATTTCCTGGCAATGTTGTTGACCACCAGTTCCACCGAAGAGGCTGCACTCACCCGGCGCGCAGTAGAAATGAACTACCCACTCGACCGGCAACACGCCGCCGTCCTCTTCGGTTTGACCCAAAGCAGTCCACGCGCCTGGGCAATCGTTGCCAGCGAGTTCCACGCTTGTCTGGCGGGTACCGACATTCAAGCCCTTCTCTGCACTTACGAAGAGAAATTGGCAGCGTTGTGCGCCGCCGACGACGCCATCGCGCTGAAAAACCTGGCGCACTATGCGCAAACCGCTCGTGAGCGCATTATGGCCTTAGCGCCGGAAGTTCGGCTGGCGATAGGCCTCGGGAAACCTGGCGCGGGGCTATCAGGCTTGCGCCGCTCCTTCGCCCAGGCGCGCGAAGCCCTGACTCTGGCGCAAACACTATTCGACGGCGACAAAGTGGTCTCTTTTGGTGATCTGGGGCTGTACCATCTATTGAACCATCTGCAAGGATGTGACCAACTGCTCGATTTCTACAACCAGACCCTGGCCCCGCTGCAAAACTACGACTGGGAACACGGCACACAGCTTGTGAACACACTCGAAGCCTTCTTTGCCCATCACGGCAACGTCAGCCAGACGGCAGAAGCTCTTTATTTGCACCGTAACTCGCTGCTCTACCGTCTGGAACGCATCGCCGAGATCAGCTCTATGGATATCAACGATGCCGATGACCGCTTCGCGCTCCAACTCGCCCTCAAATTGCGGCCCTTCATCAATACCCCCTGCATATAGCCACACAGGAAAGCGCCATTTTTCATCAGCAGATTTAGCCGATTAAGCAGATTCCTGACCAGTTTCCAGCACATAATCTGCTCAATCTGCTTAATCTGCTGACAAGAATAGAGAAATTTTGCCGTGCGCTAAGTATAGACAATTTGCCCTATAAAATCCCCCGGATTTTCGTTCACTATGCCCATAGACAAGAGACAGTCTCCTCCTGTATACTGACGCTTGTTTAAGAATTAACCTAATCATTGATCAAGAAGGAGGTGTAGTATGGCTGTCACAACGGCTCAAGATGTTCTGCGTATCGCCCGCGAGCAAATGGTGAAATTCATCCATTTGCAGTTCACCGACATTGTCGGCATCGTGAAGGGGGTCACGATTCCCGTCCACGAACTCGAAACTGCTCTGACTAAGGGTGTATGGTTCGATGGCTCTTCAGTGCAGGGGTTTGCCCGTATCGCGGAAAGCGATATGTACCTCGTGCCCGATCCGGCCACATTCCAGGTCATCCCGTGGGAGGCCAAAGAGGGCGCCAGCACCGCGCGTATGATTTGTGATGTCTACACGCCGACGGGAGAACCCTTCCCCGGCGACCCACGCGGCGTCCTGAAGAGAGCGGTGAAGAAGGCTGAGGAGATGGGGTTCGGCTTCAATACCGGCCCGGAACTGGAGTTCTTTCTCTTCCATTACGACGCGGCGGGAAGGCCAACCGTCATCCCCCACGACCAGGGCGGTTACTTCGATTACTCGACCGATCTGGCCGTGAACGTGCGCAAAGATATGGTCGCGGCGCTGGAAGCCCTGGGGATCAAACCCGAAGCCAGCCACCACGAGGTCGCCATCGGACAGCACGAGATTGACTTCAGATATGACGACGCGGTCACGACTGCTGACAACGCGATTACCTTCAAGTATGTGCTCAAAGCGGTAGCGAAATTCCACAATCTGTATGCGACCTTTATGCCCAAACCCGTGTTCGGCATCAACGGTTCGGGGATGCACACGCACCAAAGCCTGGTTGATCTGAAGACTGGCAAGAACGTCTTCGCCGACCCGAACGACGAATTCGGACTCTCGACCATTGCCAAACAGTTCATCGCCGGGCAATTGGCACACGCGCGCGGTTTCTGCGCTGTCGTCGCCCCGCTGGTGAACTCGTACAAGCGCCTCGTGCCCGGTTACGAAGCGCCGGTCTACATCAGTTGGGCGCGCATCAACCGCTCGGCGCTCATCCGCGTGCCGCGCGTCAGCCAGATCGAGGCAACCCGCCTGGAACTGCGCTGTCCCGACCCAAGCTGCAATCCTTATCTGGCTTTCGCTGTCATCCTGATGGCCGGCCTGGACGGCATCGAAAAGGGCATGACGCCGCCTGATGCTTTGGAAGAAAACCTCTACGAGATGGACGAAGAGAGCCGCATCAAACGCCAGGTCAAAACCCTGCCCGGATCGCTCCGGGAAGCCCTGGATTGTCTGAGCGAGGACAAAGTCATCCAGGATGCGCTCGGCCCTCACATCTACGAGCGCTTTGTAAGCGCCAAGCGCCAGGAATGGGACGAGTATCGCATCCGGGTCACCGAGTGGGAAGTTGACCGTTACCTGCCGACGTACTAGTTCCTTATCTATCCAGTGAAGTCTCGACCGCGCTCCACCCAGCCAGGGAGTGCGGTCAGGGAGCTGGATATACATCTGTGCACATATCCGAGAAAATTCAGAAGAGAGGAGAGGATGACATGGTTACCACAAGTAAGAATATCGAATGGATTGATATTGGTGTAGCAGGGCTGATGGATTTTATCCCCGGTCTGCCAAAAGGCGATGCGATCCTGGTCCGGGGGGAACCGGGAACGGGGAAAACCATTCTCTGTTTGCAGTTCTTGCACAAAGGCGCCGAAAACGGCGAGAAATGTATCTACATCACTACCGAGGAAACACCTGAAACGGTCATGCGCACCGGCACGGAGTTGTGGAGCGATTTCCCCAGTCTGATAGCCAGCGGCCAGATTCAGGTGGTGAACCTGTCAATTACCGCCAGTTACGCCAGCGAGTACTCCCTGGTAGATAAAACCGAAGTGATTGACATCGTGATGAAAGGATTGAAAGCCCAACCGGGGGCAACCAGAATTGTGATTGACTCCCTATCTTCACTGGGACGCCGGCTGGCAGATGAAACGGAATTCCGCGAAGTGTTTATGCGGCTGCTGCTGGAGACCAAAAAGATGGGCGCGACAACGATCTTCTCGGCAGAAGGTATTCCAATGTCGCCGGACATTACCGAATATCTGGCCGACCACCTGATCTACCTCGACTACCATAAACACGACGTAATCTGGACCCGGATTTTCCTGCTGCGGAAATCACGCAGCGTACCCCTCAAGCCGCAAATCCTCAAGTTGAACATCGAACGCGATGGCCTATCCGTCGAAGAAATCCCGATTGCGCTGAAACCGGTCTGGTTCGCCAGCAAAATTTAACGATGGACAGGCGCATCACTGCCACGCGCGCGCAATGTGTCGCGCTCAATATTGCATTGTTGTTCGAGAACAAAAGGAGGATATCATGAACGGAGAACTTGATCTATTTGCGGCTTTTCAACAAGTCTTTCTCGTCGGATGGGCGCCGGTTGCCATCTTTATCATGGCGACAGCAGGCTTCGCCCTGCTCTACGCAGGCATGGTGCGCAAAAAGAACGTCAGTCACACCATTCTCACGATTAACGTCGGTTGGACATTAGCTTTTGTGATGTACTATCTCATCGGCTTTCCGCTGGCCTATTACACGGATGCGGCGGTCATCGGCCTGCCGAAATTCATCCCGACCATCGCTAACCCGCTGCCGCCGGCCCTCTCTGAAACAGGCGCCTACGGCATCGCCGGCAGTCTCTCCAGCCTGGGCGACCTGGCGCTGTGGTTCAAAATGGCGATGTTTGCGATCACAGCGGTCGCCATTGTCCCCGGCGCGCTGGCCGAGCGCGATAACTTCTGGGGTTGGGTCATCGCCGCCGGCATGATCTCGGGCCTCATCTACCCTATCGTCGAGCACTGGGTCTGGGGTGGCGGCTGGTTGAGCCGCCTCGGCTACATTGATTACGCCGGCTCCACCGTGGTTCACTTGCTCGGAGGAACACTGGCACTGGTGGGCGCCATCATCATCGGTCCCCGAATCGGCAAATTTGTCGGTAAGAATAATCTGGCCCGCTCGTTCTTTGGACACAGCATCCCCTTGTCCGTCATCGGCGCGTGGCTGCTGGTGTTCGGGTGGTTTGGCTTCAATATCGGCTCCAGTACCGCCGCCGATGTCCAAACCATCAACGTGGAACTGGCGTGGGTTTCGGTGACGACAGCGATGGCGATGGCCGGCGGTCTGTTCGGCGCCGCGATCACGTCGCGTGGACACGTGCTGACCAGCATGGTTGGACTGCTCGCCGGCGCGGTTGCCATCTGCTCGGGCGCCGCTGTGATGAGTCCACTCTTCGCCTTGATCACCGGATTGATCGCGGGCGTGATTACCACCTTCACCGTAGGCCTTCTGGAGAACGTCCTGAAAATAGACGATGCGTTGGCTTGTTTCCCGGTTCACGGCGCCTGCGGCATTTGGGGCGCATTGGCGACCGGCCTGTTCGGCGCGAAAGTGCTAGGGGCGCATCCCGTCTACGGTTGGGAAACCAGCGAGTGGCTCTCCCATATAGGCGTACAGGCGTTGGGCGTTATCAGCATCCTGCTCTTCACCGCCGCTGCAGGATTCGTGCTCTTTTCTGTCCTGAACAAGTTCAAAATGCTGCGCGTGTCGAAAGATGCGGAACTCTACGGGATTGACATCGCGTTGCACAAAACGTATGCCTATCCTGAAGACATGATCGAGAATCAGTTCCAGTAGAAGTTCCCACGTGGCTTAGCCGCCTGGGGGATAAAGCCGGACCTCTCAGGAGAAGGCACAAAAAATCATTTCCGCCGCGATCATAATCGCGGCGGAAATGGTTCAAACAAAGAGAGGCAAAGTGGGGGTTTTTGAGAGAATACCACAAAAGTCAGACAGTAAAACAATAAGTCTGAATCGAGTGCGCGGGGCTTTCGGCGACGGCGACCTGCCCGGCAAACTTGAGCGCGAAGAGAACATCCTTCTCCGTGCGGTTGAGCACGACGACGGCAATCCGCCCGTCGGGATTGAGGAACGCCGTCGTTTCCAGCTCATCGCACGTGGGCGCGGCAATGATGCGCTGCGCGCCGGGACGGATGTAGCGCGAGAAATGGCCGATGTAGTCGTAAGAACTCTGATAGAGCACTTCGCCCGTGCGCGTGTCGGCGATGATGGGCGCGCTGCAATAGTTGCCCACGTGGTTCGGCCCGCCGATTTCGTCCAGCACCAGGTTCCAGTCCACCCACCCCACCGTCCAGCGGTTGAGATCGTTGACCATCGAACGCGCGTAACGCTCGCCCACGGCCCATTCGCCGAGGTGCGGTCCGCCTTCCTGGCAACCTTCGGTGAAGAGCAGATGTTTGTCGGGATAGGCGTCATGAACGCGCTGGACGTTGTCGAAGCAGTCCACGACGTACCAGTGGAAGCCCGTTCCCCACACGTAACGCGCCGCATCCGGGTCGTCCAGCACGACTTTGGCGCGCTCGTAGACCAGATCGCGGTTGTGATCCCAGATGATGAGATTGACATGACCCAAGCCTTCGCGCGCCAACGTCGGGCCGAGGTAGTCGCGCACGAAATCGCGCTCTTCTTCGCCGGTGTAGATGCACGAATCCCAGGTCTGGACCGCCAGCGGCTCATTCTGCACGCTCAGTCCCCAGATGGGGATGCCTTCCTTCTCATACTCGCGGATGTAACGGCAGTAGTAGCGCGCCCAGGCGTCGCGGTATTCCGGCTTGAGCTTGCCGCCGTGATTCATCTCGCCGTTGGTCTTCATCCACGCGGGCGGACTCCACGGCGAGGCAAACAGCTTGAGCGCGCCGCCCGTCACAGCCATCGCCGCCTTGATCATCGGGATCAACGCCTGCCGGTCGCGGTCAATGGAGAAGTGCGTGAGGTCCACGTCGCCGGCGACTTCATCGTAGGCGTAGTTGCCGAGCGAGAAGTCGCAACTGTTGATGTGCGTCCGGCAAAGGGCATAGCCGTGGCCTTCTCGCGGATCGAAATATGCCTTGAGGATTTCGGTCTGCTTATCCGGCGGCATTTTGTACAACGTTACCGCCGCCGCCTCGGTGAACGCGCCGCCGAACCCTTCGATGGTCTGGAAGCGCGTCCTCGCGTCCACCGTAATGGACGCCATATCCGGTGCAGGCCCAGCGGTAAACGCCAGCGGCGCTTGCGCGGTCAGACGCTCGCCGGTCCCTTTCGCAGTACGAACCCATTGGATCAACGTGTCTGCCATAATCACCTCCTTGAGACAGTCTGGTAGTCTTTAGTCCAATAGTCTAATGGTCTTTAGTCCAATAGTCTAATGGTCTTTCGTAAAGTTTCAAGTGGGGGTATAATACGCATAATCTGGTTGGCAGCAACAATGACTACCCGACTCACGACTACCTGACTAAAGGGGGGAAGACAATGAACTGGATTGTTTCAGAAACCGAATTCGATCCCACCAAACTGCATCACAAGGAAACCGTGTTCACCATCGGCAACGGCTACCTGGGGACGCGCGGCGCGTTCGAGGAAGGCTATCCCGGCGCGCAGCCGGCGACACTCATCCACGGCGTTTTTGACGATGTGCCCGTCGTCTACACCGAGCTGGCCAACTGCCCCGACTGGCTGCCACTCTACATCATCGTCGAGGGCGAGCGTTTCCGGCTCGACCACGGCACACTGCTGGCCTATCGGCGCGAATTGGACGTGCGACGCGGCGTCCTTAGCCGTGAGGTGCGCTGGCGCAGTCCCAGCGGGCTTACGCTTGACCTGCGCTTCGAGCGGTTCGCCAGCCTCGCCGATGAGCACGTCGTCGCCCTGCGCTGCGAAATAACGGCTGTTGACCGCCCTTGCGCGGTCACGGTGCAAGGCGGGATCAACGGGTATCCCGACAACATGGGCGTGCTGCACTGGACGTGGCTCGATCAAGGCGCGGAGGCGGGGACGGTCTGGCTCCACACGCGCACGCGCCATTCGGGCCTCACGTTGGGGATGGCGCTGCGGATGACGGTCAACGGGACAGCCGCTCCGGTCGGGCCACTGGATTGCCACAACTGCCCGGCACTGACGACCACCTTTCAGGCGCAACCCGGACAACCGGTCGTCATCGAAAAGACGGTGGCGATCTTCACCTCCCGCGATGTGGCTGAGCCGGTACAGGCGGCGCGAGAAAAGCTGGCGGCGTTGGACGACTACGCCGCATTGCGCGCCGCCCACGAAGCAGCCTGGGCCGCCGTGTGGGAAGACAGCGACGTGCTCATCGAGGGCGATCCCGTCGCGCAACTGGCCGTCCGCCACAGCCTGTTCGAGATTCTCGCCGCCGTGCCACGTCACGATGACCGGGTGAGCGTCTCGGCCAAAACGCTTTCCGGCTTCGGCTATCGCGGGCACGTCTTCTGGGACACCGAGATTTTCCTGCTGCCGTTCCTCACGTACACACAGCCCGCGCTGGCCCGCAATCTGCTCACCTACCGCTATCACACACTGCCGGGCGCGCGCCGCAAAGCGCAGGCAAACGGCTACGAAGGCGCAATGTATGCCTGGGAAAGCGCGCAGACCGGCGACGAGGTAACGCCGCGCTGGGTGCCGGGGCCGCAGGGCGAAGAACTGGTGCGTATCTGGTGCGGCGACATCGAGCAGCACATCACCGCCGACGTTGCCTACGCCGTGTGGCACTACTGGCAGGCCACCGGCGATGATGCGTGGATGCGCGACTACGGCGCGGAAATCATCCTCGACACCGCCGTCTTCTGGGGCAGCCGCGCCGGGTGGAACCCTGCGCGCGGATGCTACGAGATCAACGACGTCATCGGGCCGGACGAGAACCACGAGCACGTGGACAACAACGCCTTCACCAACGGGATGGTGCGCTGGCACCTGCAAACCGCGCTCGATACGCTGGCCTGGCTAGAGGCCACGGATGCGGAGCGCGCCGCCGCGTTGACCGCCCAACTTGACCTGACGCCGGAACGGTTGGCGCGCTGGTGCGACATCATCGAGCACATCGTCATCTTGCACGATCCAGAAACCGGCCTCATCGAGCAGTGCGACGGCTTCTTCGCCCTCAAGGACATCAACCTGGAAGAGTACGAACCGCGCACCAAATCCATGCAGGCCATTCTGGGCATCGAAGGCGCGAATCAGCATCAGGTGCTCAAGCAGGCTGACGTGCTCATGCTGCTGTACCTCTTGCGCGACCGCCACGATTATGACGAGGCCACCCTGCGCGCAAACTGGGATTACTACAACCCGCGCACCGATCACACCTACGGCTCCTCACTCAGCCCGGCGATTCACGCCGCCGTCGCCTGCATGATACATGATCCCCAGCAGGCGTACACACACTTTATGCGTGCCGCGCTGGTGGATCTGGAGGACGTGCGCGGCAACGCCGCCGAAGGCATCCACGCGGCCTCGGCGGGTGGCTTGTGGCAGGCGATCGTGTTCGGATTTGCCGGTTTGCGCCTGACGGACGCCGGCCCGGTCGCCGTCCCCCGGTTGCCCGATGGTTGGACGCGGCTCAAGTTCCGCCTGTACTGGCGCGGGCGAGCGTATGATTTCGACATCCGCCCACTACCAGAAATACCTTGAGGGAATCACGCCGGTCAACCTGTTGCCGGGGGCACTGCCACCACGACGATCCTGGAACTCTGTGTTCTCTAGGGGTGAGAAAATCTGTTTTTTTGTTTGCCCCACCCCACACTTAAGTTATAATACGATTCGATTACCCAACCACAAGACAACCAAGGAGGAACCAGGATGGCAGACCCGGAACGTATAACAGAAATTCTCAGCAAAGTCCCCCTTTTCGAGAACCTGAACAAACGCCAAATCCAAAATCTGGCACGGATTTTCATTGACCGCAAATGCCAGGCCGGCGAAGTCATCGTCCCGCAAGGACGCGAAGGCTACGGCTTCTTCATCGTCGCCTCCGGCAAGGCCGAGGCCGTCCGCGAAAGGGCCGATGGGACAAAAACCGTCGTCAATACTTTTGGGCCGGGAGATTTCTTCGGGGAACTGGCGCTGTTGGATAACGGCCCACGCACGGCGTCGGTCATCGCCACCGAACCGACCGAGTGTCTGATCCTCCCCCGTGAGAATTTCCTCGGCGTCTTGCGGCGTGACGGAGAAATGGCGGTTGACATCCTAACCGAACTCGCCAAACGCTTCCGCACATCCATAGAAGCGTGTTACTAAAGAGAAGTGGAGAATTACGGATTACGAATTGCGAATTGCGAATTGCGAATTGCGAATTCCCAGTCCCTAATCCCTGCTTATGAAATGCCCTAATTGCGGTTTCAAGGCACGCAAACGCGTCAAGTTTTGCGGTATGTGCGGGACGCGGCTCGCGTTGGTATGTCCGGTCTGCGGGACGCTGAACCCGCGCGTACACCACTTTTGCAGCGAATGTGGCGCATCACTTGCCGTCGAGAACGGCACCCCGCCCCTCGGGACGCCGCTCTCTGTCGTCACGCCACCAGAACCGGAACCCACGCCGCCCCCATCAAGCCCCGACGTCCTCCCCCCCCTCGAAGGCGAGCGCCGCGTCGCCACCATCATCCTCGCCGACGTCAAAGGGTCCACCGATCTGATGGAACAGGTAGGCACCGAAGTCTGGGTCAAGTTGATGAACCGCGTCCTTCAAATTCTGGAAACCGAGGTGTATCGCTTCGGCGGCAAAGTGGATCAGTTTCGCGGCGATGGATTGGTAGCATTTTTTGGGACAACAACGGCGCATGAAGACGACCCGGAACGCGCCGTGCTGGCGGCCCTGTCTATGCAAGAAGCCTTGCAACCATACGCCGCAGAGCTAGAACAACGTGAGGGCATTCACCTGGCGTTGCGGGTGGGCGTCAACACCGGCGAAGTTATCGTCACCAGCGTAGGCAACGACCGCCAGTATCGCGAAGAGACGGCCATGGGCGAGGCCATCGCGCTGGCCGCGCGGATGGAAACCGCAGCCGAGCCGGGAACCGTCCTGGTCAGCGAGAACACCTATCGGCTCACGGCCACGCAGTTTGAATGGCTGCCGCTCGGTGAAATCATGGTCAAGGGCGTGAGCCACCCTATCGCCGTTTACCGGCCACTGGCTCCCCGCCTCAGCACCGAACGGCCGGCCTACGAGCTGCCCAACCCGGTCATCGGACGCGACGCGGAGCTTGAAAGTCTCAAAGCCCGCATTGCCGACCTCAGCGACGGCATCGGCGGTGTAGTTATCATCACCGGGGAACAAGGTATGGGCAAAACAGTGCTCACCGACGAGGTGCGTCACTACCTGGCCCGTCAAAACGCCTTGCTGGCCGAAGCGCGCGACAAACACGTGGGTCACGAAGATGCTCTTCCCGCCGAAACGCCCGGTGTGATGTGGCTGCGCGGACGTTGCCGCTCCTATACCCAATCCCAACCCTTCGCCATGTGGCAGGACGTATTACGCAACTGGCTCGGCATCCGTCAGAACGAGCCGCGTGAGCAGACCCGCGACCGACTACGCCAACAAGCCGAGGCGCTGTGGGGTGAGCAGGCCAACGAGTACTATCCCGATCTGGCGGCCCTGTTGGCCCTGCCCCTTGAAGCGGAGTACGCCGAGCGCCTTGGCCGCCTCGACGCCGACAGCCTGCGCCAGCAGTTTTTCCTCGCCGTTCGACGCTGGATCGAAGCTCTGGCCGATCAAAATCCGCTCATCCTCAACTTCAGCGACATGCAATGGGTAGACACCACGTCTTTGGATCTGCTCAAATACTGCTTGCCACTCTGCGACTATACAGCGCTGCTGTGGTTGTTCGTCTTCCGCCCTGACCGCACGTCGCAGATTTGGGAATTCCGCCATTTCGTTGAGACCGAGTATCCCCATCGGCTGACCATGCTCACCCTGGCGCCGCTTACCACCGAACAAAGCCGCGCGATGATCACCGCGCTGATCGGTGACGACGTGCTCCCCGAGGCCACCCGGGACCTCATCGTCCAAAAAGCCGAAGGGAATCCCTATTACATCCAGGAGATGGTGCGCTCGCTGATCTTCCAGGGGATCCTGGTCCGCGAACCGGAGACCGGGCGATGGCGCACCACACAAGCCGTCACCAACCTCACCTTGCCCGACAGCCTGCAAAGTCTGCTCCTGGCAAGCATTGACCGGCTCACGCCCGAAGAACAACACGTCCTGCAAATCGCGTCGGTCATCGGTACCGTGTTCTGGTCTACGCTCCTTGAAGAGCTGGTGGGTAATCCGGCGCAGGTGAAGGCGCACCTCACGGCACTACAACGCGCACAATTGATCCGCGAGCGCGGGCGCACGCAGGAATTGGGCATCGAGTACGTCTTCAAATCGCCGTTGATCCGCGATGCGGCTTACGACCGCCTGTTGAGCACACAGCGCGCCGCTTACCATCTGCGCATCGCCGAGTTCCTCGAAGACCGTTGTTGTGCGAGTCTGGCCCACATGGCTTCGCAATTTTACGGCATTCTGGCCTATCACTACCGACGCGCCGGCAAGCCGGAGAAGGAACTGGAATACGTCCTTGAAGGCGCCGAGCATGCCAAGACAATCTACGCCAACGCCGAAGCGGGCAAACAGTACACCCGCGCCCTCGAAATCCTCGATGTGCTGGAACACCAGACAACCGACCCGGCACAACAACGCGCCATCCGCGAACAGCGTTTCAGGGTACTCAACGAGCGGCGTGAGGTCTTTTACCTCATGGGCCAGTTCGAGGCGATGTGGGCCGACGCGAAAGCCTTGTTACCGCTGGCCGAGCAGTTGGCGGACAATCCCGCTTTTACCATTGACGCCCTGTTGCGGCAACCGAGCGTCGCCGATTACCAGTGCGAAGAGGAAATCGAGGCCGGCATCCCCATGGCCCAACGAGCGCTGGAGCTGGCGCAACAATTGGGTGACCGGCACCGCGAAATGGAAAGCCTCATTGCCATCGTCAACCTGCGCCTCGCCCTGAGCGATCCTTCCTGGCACCCCCTGGCCGAACGCGCGTTGGAGCTGGCCCGGCAGTTGCAGGACCTACACTACGAAGCGCGGCTGCTTATCAGCATGGGGGGCATCTTTGCCTTCAGCGACGAACCGGCATGCGGCACGGAATACCTGGAAGCTGCCGCCGCGCTTGTCATGCGTCAGGGTCTCGACGACAAAATTATCCAGATGTCGCTGCTCAACCTGCTGGGGCTGGAATTCGAGCGTAACGGCGACTACTACCGCCTGCTGACGGAATATCAGCAGGAACGGCTCAACATCAGCCGCGAGATCGGGCACCGTCCCCACGAGAGCAAGGCGCTCCAGGCCTGTGGGCGGATTCAGGGCATTTACCTGGGAGATTATCCGGGCGGATTGGCTTTGCTGGAAGATTGTCAGCGTATCCTCACCGGCACCCGGGACGAGGTGTACCCCCTGTTCCACATCGCCCAGATTCAAAGCGAGCAAGGCCAATACCCCGAAGCGATTGCCAGCCTCGAACGCATCCGCGCTATCGGCGAGCCGGTGCAGGATCGCGGGCTTGCCAGTCTGAAGTTGGTCTGGATCATCCTTTACAACGCGCTCGGCGACGAAGCGCACCTGTCCAAAGCACTCGATCTGGCCGATACGGTGCAAGAACTGGCCGCTCAAAGCCCCCTGGTTTCGCAACAATATGCCATGGCAGCGCTGTGCAAAGCTGCCGCGGCCCATCTACGCCTGGCCAATGTGATCACGCAACGTGCCGTTGCCGAGGCGCACCTGGAGAGTGCGCTACAAGCCTCGCAAAAAGCGTTGGACATCTACAACAAGTTTGGCTTTGTGCAAATTACCGAATGTGTCAGTGAAGAAATCCTGTTTCGCCACAGTCAGGCCCTGGCAGCAAACGGACAGCCGGAAGAAGCGAATAAATATCTGCGACGTGCCTATGATGAAATGACACGCAAACACGCGCTCATTCCCCCGGATAGCTACTTCCGGCGCACCTACCTGGAAAATATCCCCCTGCATCAGGAGATTCGCGCAGCTTACGCCGCACGGGTTGGCCTGATTCTGACCGAAGCCGGTCAGGTCCTCTATGCCACGCCCCTCCCCGAGTTGCTACAAAGCACAGATTTGCGATCCGTATCCACAGGTTTATAGCGCGAATTGCCAATCCGCGATCCCTTAAACGTGCCAACGTTCAAACGATGACGTTCTGTAGCGGGAAATTTTGCCATCTGTCCAACACATTTGCTACGAAGTTGCTACACAAACTTCATCCTCAACAGAACAAAAGTATGTTATCATGGAACTAGACCTGAAAGGGCCACACCTGACGACAATACTCTAGAAGGATGGTACAACCTATGATCCGATTCCTGAGCAAACTCTTTAATATCCGGTCGGAAGAGTGGCCACGCGTCATTCTCTTGTTTCTGCTGCTGACGATCACCAATATGGGAGCGATTTGGGGCGCTACGATTGCCTACGCGGCGCTGCTGGAACAGCTAGGAGTGGGCGTCTTGCCGTGGATTTTCGCCTTGAGCGCGCTGCTGTCCATTCTTGCCAGCGTTGTGTACACCGTTTTTGTAGATCGCATCGCCAACACCACGCTATTCGTTATCATCTATGCGCTAGGAATTCTCGGCATTGTGCTAGGTCTCGGCCTGCTCTGGTTAGGTCTACCACAAATTGCTTATCCACTCCTCTATCTCTTGCTGCTCGCGTGGGTCGCAGTGTACAATCCGCATTACGTGACGTATGTGAGTAACCTCTACGATACCCAAGCCGCCAAACGCATCTTGCCGGTTGTCTCGGCGGGAGACCGCATCGGCGCCATTTTCGGTGGCATCACGATAGCACTCTTGATCAGTCGCCTGACGCCCAGTGCCATTTTAGTCGTTTGGCTGCTGACGTATGTGGTTTCTATGGGGCTGATCGGATTGATGCCCTATTTCTTCAAGGATAAATCCAAGGCCCAACACCCTGAGTTCGACTACACTTTGCCCTCCAAGACGGATGCTTCAGAGAGTCAGTTCACCATTTTTATGGACAGTATGCGGGAAGGATTCCGGTACACACTCCAATCCACTTATCTCCGTTGGATAGCCACCGGTACTTTCCTGCTCATCCTGTTGATGACGCTGCTTGAATATGAATCCAGCGGCATTCTCCTCAACATCTACGGCACTTCCGACCAATTGGCCGACTTCCTGGGGCGACTGGTCAGCATCGGCAATATCGTGGCGCTGCCGCTGCTGCTCTTTGTCATCAGCCGCCTCATCGGGTGGCTGGGCGTCGGCAAAGCCAGCATGGTTTTCCCATTAGGAAACCTCCTGGTGTGCGCCGGACTCATTCTGGTCCCCGGCTGGTCAACGGCGGTCGCAGCGTATTTCAGCCGCACGGCATTTCTGGACGTTTTCCAGACGCCCATCGAGGGATTGCTCTTTAACGCGGTGCCGATGCGCGTCAAAGGACGCGCGCGCGCTTTTATCGGCGGCCTCGTCGTCCCGTTGGGATCGCTCGTCGGCGGCTTGCTGCTGTTCCTGCCCTTGACCGCAATTCCCTGGTTCACGGGGGCGCTCATCGGCGTTTTGGCCGTGGCGTATGTCATCAGCGCGTGGTTCACCCGGCAGCACTACAGCCGCGCGCTGGTGAAGATGCTAGAGCAAGAGGATTATTCTTTCCTGCTGTCGCAAGAAGCCTCCAAACTTACCATCAACGACCCACGGATGCTCGCGCAGATGCAGACCAAACTTGAAACCAGTTCCAGCCACGAGATCACTATCTTCATGGCGCAACTGATCAGTCAAATAGGCGGACGTGAAGCCATCCCCATTTTGGACCAGGCGGCCCGCAAAGCCGAACTGCCACGCACGCGCGCCGCGATTGTGGACGTGCTCATCGCGGCAGACCTGCGCGGTGACAAAATCCAGCAGCTCTATACCGATTTCCTGTCTGACCCCGATGGGACCGTGCGCGCCTCTGCATTGACCGGTCTACAACAGTTATCCAGACCGGACGACAAACAGTTCATCGCCCACGCGCTGCGTATGGTGCAAGACCCCGACCTTGACGTCCAGGGATTGGCGCTTTCGATCCTCGCCAAAACCGGGGATTTTTACACATTCGCGGCGGGCCGCAAAGCGTTGGACGAGCTTTTATCTGCCGAGGACCCACACCGCCGGGCTTATGGGCTGCGCGTCCTGGGCCAAATTGCCGACGCGCAGTCTTCACGGCGACTCTTCGAATACCTGACCGATCCGGCAGATGAAGTACGCCTGGAAGCGGCGCTGGCGCTTGAAACGTTATCCCAGCGCACCAGTCTTGAGCCAGCCATCGTCACCGAACTGGAGAAAAAAGCGCGCAGCCTGCTTAAGGATCCCATCGAACGTGTACGCCGGGCGGCGCTCGTTATCCTGGGACAGCTCAAGCAGCGCAGTTCCTATCAGGCGGTCGCGGATGCGCTCGGCGATCCCAGCCAGCAAATCAGAGCCGCAGCAGCCGACGTCCTGGTGCAGGGCGCGAAATCCGTCATCCCGATTGTGCATCCCAAGCTCGATGCATCGGATTCGCAAGTGCGGAAAATGGCCGCCGTTACTTTGAGCCGTATTGATCCCAAAGAGTTTGGGTCGTTGATTGTCGGGACCTACGTCACCGGAAACCTGCTGTCGGTTTATCGCAACTATGGATTGGCCGAAGCTGTGGCTGCACTGAGGGCTTTTCCAAGCACTGCCATTCTGCAAAGCGCCCTGCGCGAGCGTAGCCAACAACTGGCCGACGAGATTTTCTATCTCTTGGGCGCGATTCACGATCCCGCCGCCGTGAAAATCATCAACGAATCGCTGCGGAGTGACAATCCACGCGCGCGGGCGAATGCCATCGAGGCGCTGGAAAGCCTGACGACGCCGAAGACGGCGCGCTTGATCACGCCGCTGTTCGAACCAGGCACGCCCGCCGAACAACTTTTAGCCATCAGCCAAGAAACGTGGGATATGGAAAAGCCTGATACGGCCCAAGCCATCCAGCAGCTTATCACGCAAGCCGAAGATCCGTGGCTACGCGCAATGACGGCGTTCACGTTGGGTGAAATCGGGGCGACATTAGCGTCGAAGAAACCCGTCGCAGCGGCGGAGCCGCCGGCACCGCCAAAACGCCGCGTCCCCTCTGCCGATTTGTTGGGCGCGTTGGCCGACGCCCCGAAAAAGGATGAAGAATCGCCTGTCCCAGACCGGCGCGCGCGACGCGCCGCCATGAGCGATTTGCTTGGCGCTATCGGCGGCGAACCGGCGGCGGCCAATGACGCCCCAAGGAGCGACGAGACGGTCGAGCCGCGCCGCGAACGGCGCACCGCGCCCAAAGACCTGCTTGGCGCGCTCACAGCCGCGCCGCCGCCGCCCGCAGAGAAAATCGCGCCGCCCGAAGATAAAGCGGTCGAGCCGCCCCCTACCCAGCCGGCCGAACCGCTGCCCTTCACGTTGCGTGAAATCGAAACGATGTTAGCCGCCGCCCTCAACGACCCGGCTATCGAAGTGCGTCAGGCGGCGCAAACTGCCCAACGTTTGATCGCCGGGATTCAAATCGCCGATTTGCTCAAAAGGAAGGAGAAAATCATGCTGTCCGCCATCGAAAAAATCATTTTCCTAAAAGAAGTTCCGTTTTTCCAGAGCATGACGATTGACCAACTCAAAGTGCTGGCGAGTGTCTGCGAAGAAGAAGTCTTCGAGGAAGATCAGCGCATCTTCAACAATGGAGATCCGGGTGGCGTTATCTATGTCGTAGTGAACGGGCGCGTCGGCATCGAACAGGAAAAGCGTGCCGGGTCGTTCGCCCGTCTTGCCACGATCCAGGCGCACTCCTATTTTGGCGAAACCAACTTCTTCGACAACAGCCCGCGCTCGACCTCAGCTATCGCCATCCAGGACACGCTGACCTTACGCTTACGCCGCGAGCCGCTCATCGCGCTGGCGCGCCAGCATCCCGACATGTCGCTGGCGCTGATCAACGTCCTGAGCGAGCGACTCCGCGAAGCCAACGACCGCATCGCGGAGCTGACGCGCTCTCGACCGCGTCAACTCAACAAGCTGTTCGACCAATATGACTAAATGTCTCCATCATCTGTTCGAGGCGCAGGTCCAACACGTGCCGGACGCTATCGCTGCCGTCTTCGAAGGGAAAACCTTAGCGTACAGCGAACTAAACTGCCGCGCCAATGCGCTGGCCTGGCATTTGCAAGCATTGGGAATCGGGCCAGACAAGTTAGTCGCCATTTGTATGGAACGTTCCTTAGCTATGGTGATTGGCGTGCTCGGCATTCTCAAGGCCGGCGGGGCTTACGTCCCGTTGGACCCGGCTTACCCGCCGGAACGCCTCGCGTTTATGCTAGAAGACAGTCAAGCTACGGTCTTAATCACCCACGACAAGGTAAAAAACAAACTTCCATCCTATCAAGGTCACATCGTCAACCTGGACACTCTGCCCCTCACACCGGATAACAGCACCCCGGCCGTCGCGGCATCCTCGGACAATCTGGCGTACATCATTTACACCTCCGGCTCGACTGGAAAGCCCAAAGGCGTCGCCATGCCGCACGGCCCGCTGGTGAATCTGATGGAATGGCAAAACCGCAATTCAACGTTGAGCCAGGGCGCGAGAACATTGCAATTCTCGCCATTGAGTTTCGACGTCTCCTGCCAGGAGCTGTTCGCCACGTGGAATTCTGGCGGAACGCTCGTGCTCATCCCTGAAGAACTCCGCCGCGACGCACCCGCGTTGTGGCGCTTTCTCGCCGCAGCGCGCATCGAACGGCTGTTCCTGCCCTTCATCGCCTTACAACACCTGGCCGAAGCCGCCAGGGATACCGCGACGATGCCTCCGCTGCAGGAAATCATCACGGCCGGCGAGCAATTGCAAATCACGCAGCCTATCATCGCGCTGTTGCGCCGCCTGCCAGCGTGTGTGCTGTACAATCAGTATGGCCCTACCGAAAGCCACGTCGTCACCGCGCACACCTTAACCGGGCCGCCGGAAACATGGCCTCCTCTGCCACCCATCGGACGCCCGATTACCAACGCGCGCATCCACGTGCTCGACGCCGACCTGCGCCCCGTCCCCCCCGGCGAACCTGGCGAGCTGCACATCGGCGGCGACTGCCTGGCGCGCGGGTATCTGCGCCACCCCGCCCTCACTGCCGCGCGCTTCATCCCTGATCCCTTCAGCTCCACGCCCGGCGCGCGGCTCTACAAAACAGGCGACCTGGCGCGAGTCGGCGCATCCGGCGACATTGAATTCCTCGGACGGATAGACCACCAGGTTAAAGTGCGCGGCTTCCGTATCGAGTTAGGCGAAATCGAAGTGGCGCTCGCGCAGCACCCGGCGATCCAGGAAGCCGCCGTCGTGGTCAGAGAAGACACGCCCGGCGCGCCGAGGCTGGTGGCTTACGTCGTCTCGTCGCAGACGCCGCCGCCTTCCGCTACCGAACTGCGCCGCTTTCTGGGGCAGACCATGCCCGACTATATGCTGCCGGCGACTTTCGTCGTGATGGACACGCTGCCGCTCACCCCTAGCGGCAAAATCAATCGCCGCGCCTTGCCGTCCCCGGATAACGCGAGACCCGCGCTTGAGCAAGCCTACGTCGCGCCGCGCAATGCCATCGAAGCGACGCTGGCAAGGATATGGGCCGACGCGCTAGGGCTTGAGCGAGTAGGTGTCTACGACAATTTCTTTGAGCTAGGCGGGCACTCGTTGCTGGCCGGGCGGATCGTCGCCCAACTGCGTGACGCTATGCGCGTGGAATTATCCATGCACGTCATCTTCGAGGCGCAAACCGTCGCTGCAGTCGCGGAATACATCAACGCTGTGCAGTGGGCCATCGCCAGCCAGCCGACCGGCGCGCACCCGCAAGATCAGATGCGCGAGGAGGGTGAGCTATGAGCGACCTGACACTCATCGAACTCCTGACGCACATGCGTAGCCTGGATATCCGGCTCTGGGTCGAAGGCGACCGCTTGCACTATAACGCGCCGCCGGGTGCATTGACTGCCGAATTGCGCGAAACTTTGACCGCGCGTAAGGCCGAGATTCTGGCCTTCCTGCGCCAGGCTACCGCACAAAGCCAGGCCGCGCCAACGCCCATCCGCCCCGTGCCGCGCAGTGGCCCGCAGCCGCTATCGTTCGCGCAGCAACGACTGTGGTTTCTCTACCAATTGGAGCCGGAAAGCCCGGTCTACAACGAGCCGTTCGCCTTCCGTTTGACCGGTCCGCTCAACCTGGACGCGCTGGAACGCAGCTTGCGGGACATCGCGCGCCGCCACGAAATCCTGCGTACCACTTTCGTCGCGGAGAACGGGCAACCGATGCAGGTCATCAGCGACGATGTGACGGTGGACATCCAACAGCGTAGCGCTGGCGAGGCTGAAGTGCAACACATCTTGACCAACATCATCCGCCAGCCCTTCGATCTGGTGCGCGGCCCGCTGTGGCGCGTGCGTGTGCTCAAACTTGGCCCAACAGAGCACATCCTGCTTCTCGTGATGCACCACATCATCTGCGATGGATGGTCGGCGGATGTGCTCTTCCGCGAATTGGCGACGCTCTACGCCGCCTACGACGCGGGTCTACCGGCGACGCTGCCCGATTTACCGATTCAATATGCCGATTTCGCCGTCTGGCAGCGGGAATGGTTGCAAACGGACGTGCTGCAAACACAGCTCGCTTATTGGAAAGATCAACTGCGCGGTGACCTCCCCACCCTCGAATTGCCCACCGACCGCCCGCGCCCCGCCGTGCAAACGTATCAGGGCGCGACGCAGACCGTCACACGCGCGCCGGAGCTGACTGCGCAACTCAGGGCGCTCAGTCAACGCGAAGGCGTCACTCTGTACACCACGCTGCTGGCGGCGTTCGCCGTGCTACTCTACCGCTACACGGGCCAGGAAGATGTGCTGCTCGGCTTCCCCGCCGCCAACCGCAATCGGCGCGAAGTCGAAGGCTTGATCGGGTTTTTCGTCAACACAGTCGTGCTGCGCGCCGATTTGTCGGGCAATCCCACTTTTCAAGAACTGCTAAGGCAGCTACAAACGACGGTATTGGATGCGGATGCGCACCAGGACTTGCCCTTCGAGCGATTGGTGGATGAGCTACATCCCAATCGGGATACAAGCCGGAATCCTTTATTTCAAGTGACTTTTGCGCCGCAAACGCCGTTTTCAGTCACCAATCTTGGCGATCTCACGTTGGAGCCGCTCCATGTGGATGCTGGCATCGCCAAATTCGACCTGACGCTCTTCATCGCCGACACGCCGCAGGGGATCTTCGAAGTCTGGGAATACAGCACCGATCTCTTCGACACAGAGACGATCACGCGGATGATGGGACACTACCAGATGTTATTGGAAGGCATCGTCGCCGACGCCCAACAGCGCATCGCCGACCTGCCCTTGCTCACGCCCGAAGAACGACAGCAAATCCTGGTCACATGGAACGCGACCGCCTCCGACTATCCCAGAGACATGTGCATCCACGCCCTTTTCGAGCAGCAGGCAGCACAAGCGCCGGACGCCATCGCGCTGGTCTTTCAGGATGAGCGCGTGAGCTACGGCGAACTCAATCAGCGCGCCAATCAACTGGCGCATCACCTGCGCGCTCTGGGCGTCGGGCCGGAGACGATTGTGGGACTGTGCGTCGAGCGTTCTGTAGAAATGATGATTGCGATTCTCGGCATCCTCAAGGCTGGCGGCGCGTATTTGCCGCTTGATCCCGCCTACCCGCAAGAGCGCCTGGCCTTCATGCTTCAGGACACACGGGCGTCCGTGCTGCTCACACAGCGTCATCTCGTCGCCAAACTTCCACAGCACAACGCGCATACCGTTTGCCTGGATGCGGACTGGGACGCGATCGGCCAGCGCAGCACAGAAAACGTTGACAGCGGTGCAATCGCCACAAATTTGGCCTACGTGATGTACACTTCAGGATCCACCGGCAAGCCAAAAGGCGTCTGCATCACCCACCGCAACGTCGCGCGTCTGGTCAAGGGGACGAACTACGCCAAACTGGATGCGCAGGAAACTATCTTGCAATTGTCAAGCATCTCTTTTGATGCTGCGACCTTTGAAATCTGGGGAGCGCTCTTGAATGGTGGGCAGTTGGTTATTTACCCGCCGGGGCCGCTCTCATTCGACGAACTTGCCGACACCTTAAAAGCAGAGCGTATCACGACAGCACTGCTCACAACGGGCGTGTTTCACCAGATGGTAGAGCAACAACTGGCGGGGCTGCTTGCGGTGCGCCAACTCTTGACCGGCGGCGATGTGCTCTCGCCTTCCTATGCCCGGCGCGTGCTGGCGCAACCCTGGGATGGGCGACTGAGCAACGCTTACGGCCCTACCGAAAACACGACGATCACCTCATGCTATCCCATCACGGATGACCAGTGCATCACGCAGTCTGTCCCGATTGGCTATCCAATCGCCAATACGCAGGTCTACATCCTGGATCAGCGATTGCAGCCCGTCCCCATCGGCGTTCCTGGCGAACTCTACGCTGGCGGCGACGGCCTAGCGCGCGGCTATTGGAACAGACCGGCGTTGACGGCTGCAAACTTCATCCCGCATCCGTTCAGCAACGAACCCGGCGCGCGGCTATACAAAACAGGCGACATAGCGCGCTACCGCCCCGATGGCGTGATCGAGTTCCTGGGGCGTGCAGATCATCAGGTGAAAATTCGCGGTTTCCGTATTGAGTTAGGAGAAATCGAAACCGCCTTGGCCGAACATCCTGCCGTGCAACAGGCCATTGTTCTGGCGCGCGAGGATACGCCCAATCAAAAGCGTCTCGTGGCCTACGTGGTGTTACACGCCCAACAGACGCTCACCATCAGCGAGCTGCGCCAATTTCTGCGCGCGAAATTACCGGACTATATGTTGCCAGCAGCGCTGGTGCAACTCGACGCGCTTCCCTTGACCGCCAACGGCAAAATAGACCGCCGCGCATTACCGGCGCCGGAGATGACCAGGCCGGAGATCGCACAAGTTTTCACTGCGCCGCGCACGCCCGCAGAGCTATGTCTGGCAAGGATATGGGCGGAGGTTTTGGGAATTGAGAAAGTGGGCATCCACGACAACTTCTTTGAACTAGGCGGGGATTCGATCCTCAGTCTTCAAATCGTAGCGAAAGCCAATCAAGCCGGGTTGCGACTGACTCCCAGGCAGTTCTTCCAACACCAAACCATCGCCGAACTCGTCGCAGTCGCAGACGTAGCGCCAATCGTTCAGACCGAACAGGCGCTCGTCACCGGTCCAGTGCCGTTAACGCCTATCCAGCACTGGTTTTTTGAGCAGAACTTCGTCAATCCCCACTACTGGAACCAAGCCGTGCTGTTGGAAGCCTGCCAACCTTTGAATCCGGCGCTGCTGGAGAACGCGATACGGCATCTGCTCGACCATCACGACGCCCTGCGTCTGCGTTTCACACGCGAGAAAGATGGCTGGCAACAGATCAACGCTGCACCCGACGTGGACATCCCGTTTGTGGACTTCGATCTTTCAGAGCTGGACGCTGAACAACAACGCGCGACCATCGAAGAACACGCGGCGGCGCTGCAAGCGAGCTTGAACTTAACCGACGGGCCATTGATGCGCGTGGCACTCTTCGATCTCGGTCGGCAGCGCGCAGGCCGATTGCTTATCATTATTCATCACTTAGCCGTGGATAACGTCTCGTGGCGGATTTTGCTGGAAGACCTGCACACTGCTTACACCCGGCTTGAGCGCGGCGAGCCGGTCAACCTGCCGCCCAAGACCACAGCGTTCAAAACGTGGGCAGAACGGCTGGCAACGTATGCCCAATCCGCCGATTTGAAAAGAGAGTTGGCATATTGGCTGGATTTCCCCTCACGCGCCGTCCCCTCCTCTTCAACAGCCGGCAAGGCGGAGAAAAACACTGAAGCATCGGCGCGCACCGTATCCGTGGCGTTGAGCGTCGAAGAAACCCGCGCGCTGCTGCACAATGTGCCGCCGGTCTATCACACCCACATCCACGAAGTCTTGTTGACCGCGCTGGCGCAAGCCTATCACGCTTGGGCCGGAACGCCTATCCTGCGGCTCGATCTCGAAGGCCACGGGCGCGAGGACATCCTGCCAGATGTGGACGTGTCACGCACGGTGGGGTGGTTTACCACTATTTTTCCGGTATGCCTGGATTTGTCGGGCGTCGCCGGCCCCGGAGAGGCGCTCAAGGCGATCAAAGAACAACTGCGTCAGGTTCCCAATAAGGGCATCGGCTATGGTATAGCACGCTATTTGGCAGAACCGGCCGTGAAAGAACTGCGCGCGCAGCCGCCAGCCGACATCAGTTTCAACTATCTGGGACAATTCGACCATCTTTTGCCCGAACCGGCCCTCTTCACCCTGCCCCGCGAGTTCCCAGGCCCGGAACACGATCCACGGGGACAGCGCTGCTACCTGCTGGACATCGAAGCAAGTATAAATGAGGAGCAATTGCTGGTCAACTGGACATACAGTGAGAACGTACATCAACGCAGCGCCATCGAAACGTTCGCACGCGAGTTCGTCGCCGCATTGCGGAATCTCATCGCGCACTGCCAGACGCCCGGTGTCGGCGGGTACACGCCTTCCGACTTTCCAGAGGCCGGACTGGAACAAGCCGAGCTGGACGCATTATTGGCGCAACTGGATCCATTATGAGCACAAATACCATCGAAGCCATTTATCCCCTTTCGCCAATGCAGGAAGGAATGTTGTTCCACACGCTCTACGCGCCGGCGTCGGGTGTATATTTCGAACAGCTCACCTGCACGCTGGTCGGCGCGCTCGACCTCGCGCTCTTCGAACAGGCGTGGCAGCAGATCATTGACCGACACGCCATCCTGCGCACCCTGTTTGTCTGGGAAAATCGGGACAAGCCATTGCAAGTCGTCCGCCAGCGGGCTACGCTCCCATGGACGCGCCACGACTGGCGCGGCATTGCATCCGCCGAACAAGAACAACGCCTGGCCGCTTTTCTGGCGGACGACCGCGCGCAAGGATTCGACTTGAGGCAAGCGCCGCTGATGCGCTGCACGGTCATTCAACTGGACGAGGCGCTACACCAATTCGTGTGGAGCTTCCACCACCTGCTGCTCGACGGCTGGAGCGTTTCCCGGGTCTTGCAGGAAGTCTTCGCCGTTTACGAGGCACTCTGTCGCCAACAGCCCGCCCATCTGGAACCGACGCGCCCTTACCGCGACTACATTGCCTGGCTACAAAAGCAAGATACCGCCAGGGCGGAAACCTTCTGGCGGGAGAATCTCGCCGGCTTCGATGCGCCGACGCCGCTTGCGGGCAAGCCCATCAGCGGACGCGAAATCTACCCAACCGACCAGGAACGCGATCATGCTCGATTCCGCATCCGGCTCGACCTGAAAAGCACAACTGCCCTACAAGCCCTCGCCAAACAACACCGGTTGACCCTCAACACGCTCACACAAGGCGCATGGGCGCTGCTCCTCAGCCGCTACGCCGGCGTGCAGGATGTCCTCTTCGGCATGACCGTCTCCGGGCGGCCGGCCGAGATTGTCGGAGTCGAACGCATGGTGGGCCTGTTCATCAACACCCTGCCGCTGCGCATCCACATTCCGGCGCAGGGGACGCTGCTCGCCTGGTTGCGCGCACTGCAAACGCGCCAGGCCGACGCCCGGCAATACGAATATTGCTCGCTGACCGACATTCAAAAATGGAGCGCTGTCCCGGCGAATCTACCCCTGTTCGAGAGCCTCCTCGTCTTTGAAAACTACCCCACCGGCACAATCCTGCAATCCACCAGCATCCCCATGGACGAGGCCAACCGCTGGTACAAAGCTGGTGGGCTAGAAATTCGCAACATCCGCTTTTTCGAGCGCACCAACTACCCGTTGACGATTGCTGTGGAGCCGGGTGCCGAACTCGTACTCGAATTCGATTACAACCCCATACATTTCGACGCAGACACAATACAGCGTATGGCGGGACACCTGTACACGCTCCTGGAATCACTGCCGACGCATCTGGAACAGCCTCCGGTCACCCTGCCGATGCTGACCGCCACCGAGCGCCAGCAAATCCTTGTGGAATGGAACGCCACACAGGTTGATTTTCCTGATGAACGCTGCGTGCATCAGCTTTTCGAGGCCCAGGTCGAACGGACGCCGGACGCGGTCGCCGTCGTCTTCGAGCAACAAACGTTGACCTACCGTGAGCTGAACGCACGCGCGAATCAACTGGCGCATTATCTCCGAAAACTAGGGGTGGGACCGGAAACCCTGGTCGGTCTCTACGTCGAGCGCACGCCGGAGATGATCGTCAGCCTGCTCGGCATCCTGAAAGCCGGCGGCGCGTATGTGCCGCTCGATCCGGCCTACCCAGCGGCCCGCCTGGCGTTGATTTTGGGCGACACGCAGACACGTTTTCTCATCACGCAGCAGCATCTAGTTGCCACATTGTCCGCCCACCCGGAGCATGTCATTTGTGTGGATACCGACTGGGACGTCATCGCGCGCAACAGCGACGAAAATCCCGATGTCGGCGTTGTGGGCGACAACGCCGCCTACGTGATCTATACGTCGGGATCAACGGGCGCGCCGAAAGGCGTCATCACGCCGCACAACGCGCTGCGCAACTTCGTGACGGCCAGCAACGCCGCGTACCGCATCAGCGAGGGCGAGCGGGTGCTGCAATTCGCCTCCATCAGCTTCGACGCCGCCGCTGAAGAAATCTACATCAGCCTGACGCAAGGTGCGACGCTGGTGTTGCGCACTGATGAAATGCTCGATTCAGTCACCGCGTTTTGGCGAGCCTGCACGACATTGGGCATCAACGTGCTCGATCTTCCTACCGCCTATTGGCATGAATTGGTCAACGAATTTGCCGCGTCAGCGCACGCGCAGATTGAACTGCCGCCAGCACTTCGCCTGGTCATCATCGGCGGAGAAAAGGCGCTGCCGGCCGCCGTCCAGACGTGGCACGCGCACGTCGGGAGTCGCGTGCAGCTCATCAATGGGTACGGGCCAACGGAAACCACGGTAGCCGTCACCACGTATGATCTATCCACGCCGGAAGCTGTCGCTGAGGCGCAGGATTATGTCCCCATTGGGCGACCTATCGCCAACGTCCGCGCTTACGTGCTCGATTCCTGGTTGCGGCCGGTGCCGGTGGGCGTCGCCGGGGAACTCCACATTGGCGGAGCGTGTCTGGCGCGCGGTTATCTGGGCCAGCCGGCGCTGACCGCCGAAAAATTCATCCCCGATCCTTTCAGCAACATGCCCGGTGCGCGGATGTATAAAACCGGCGATCTGGCGCGCTACTTGCCAGATGGAACAATCAAGTACCTGGGGCGCGTGGATCATCAAGTGAAAATTCGCGGCTTTCGAGTCGAGCTGGGCGAAATTGAAGCCGTCTTATCCCACCATCCCGCCGTGCAAGCAGCCGTCGTCACGCTTTACGAACGAACAGGCACGGATAACCACAACCTGGTAGGATACTTTGTCTCTCACGCAGACCCCGCGCCGCTGCCTGACGAACTGCGAAACTTCCTGAAACAAAAGTTGCCGGAATACATGATCCCATCCACTTTCGTCCGTCTGGCGACCATACCGCTCATGCCCAACGGCAAAATTGACCGCCGCGCCTTGCCTGCACCTGATTTCACCAACGTCGCGCTGCGCCAGGCGTATCAAGCTCCCCGCAATGCTGTCGAAGCGCAGCTTGCCACGCTCTGGGCTGAAGTTTTGGGCCTGGAGCAGGTCGGGATTCACGACAATTTCTTCGAACTCGGCGGCCACTCTTTGCAGGCAATGCGGCTTGTCGCCAAAATCTCCGCCGCGCTCGACCAACCGCTGCCCATCAAGGCGCTCTTTTTGCATCCAACAGTGGCGGCGTTGGCGCAAGCCGTCAACCAGCCGGCGGCGCCGGCTGACAGTGCACCCGCGAGCGAGAGTGTTGTTGCGCCGCCGACCGCAGAAGAAACACCCACCTTCTTGCGCATCGAACGCCGCCCGCTACTCTCGCTTTTCGCGCTAGGTCAACTGGACGCGGTGGATTCTGCCGCGCTGACGTATCTCGATGATACCGACACAGAAAGCGCAGCCAAATTACGCGATTGGTTCAGCGATACACCCTTATTTGCCGATGTCCTGGAAACCAGCTTGGGACGCATTGCATTGATCTATTTTCCACTCTTCGAATCTGAACTCTACACGCAAAAAGAGCGCCTGCTAACGCTGATTATGGACAGCCTGAAAATAGCCCGCCATATTGGCGCGCGCGCGGTCTCCTTACCAGGGCTTATTCCATCGGCGACCGATTATGGACAAGACATCACCCGCGCCCTGGAAAGACAGCGCGACTTGCCCCCAGTCTCTACCGGCCACGCAACAACAGCCGCCGCCGTCGTCCTGATGATCGAGAAAATTCTGGAGCAGGGGGGGCGCGATTTGGCGCGCGAGCATGTCGGCGTGCTCGGCTTAGGCTCGATTGGCGCAACGTCGCTGCGCCTTATGCTCAACAGCCTCCCCCACCCCAAAACGATTACGCTGTGCGACCTCTACAGCAAACTCGACATGCTCGAACAGCTCAAACACGAAATCGTGACCGAATTAGGATTTCATGGCCCTGTCCATATTGCACACGCGCAAACTCAAGCGCCGGCGGAGCTGTACACGGCCAGCTTGATCATCGGCGCGACGAACGTGCCGGATGTCCTCGATATTACGCGCGTCAAGCCGGGGACTTTGATCGTGGATGATTCCGCGCCGCATTGTTTCAACAGCGAACAAGCGATCCAACGCTTCGAAAAGCACGGCGATATTCTGTTCACCGAGGGCGGAACGCTCAAATCGCCGCAGCCTATCCGGCAAATCAGCTATCTGCCCCAGGATTTAGCAGGAATCTTGAACAAGTACACGCCCCGTGACGCCTTTACGATAACGGGCTGCGTCCTGTCTGGTTTGTTGACAGCGCAATTCGAGAACTTGAAGCCAACCGTGGGCTTAGTCCAAAGCGATGCCGCTATGCAGCACTACGAAAAGCTTCATCAACTCGGGTTTGAAGCTGCCGACTTGCACTGTGACACGTACACCCTGGCCGACGCAGCGATTCAACATTTCCGTCGCCGATTTGGAAATGACACAAGAGGTGATACACTATGAATGAAGATACATCGAAAGACACGCTGATTTACAAAGTCGTTGTGAACCATGAAGAGCAATACTCGCTGTGGCCTGTTGACCGGGAAAATCCGTTAGGTTGGAATGACGCCGGGTATCATGGCACCAAAGCAGAATGTCTGGCTTACATCGAAGAAGTATGGACCGACATGCGCCCACTGAGTCTGCGCCGCGCAATGCAAAACACAACGGTGGGTGGTTTCCGGTCGGAGGAGAGCGCATGATGAAACGAACAACACGCACATATACCCCTTCCCTGGTATTTTTGGCGGCCATAATGCTGCTCCTCACTGCATGTGGCGAACAACTCATCCCCACACAAGTCACCGTCATGCCGACAAATACGCCTACGCCCACGCCCTCGGCACGCGGGTCAGGGGGGACGCTGCGACTGCTGAACTGGGATGCGCCGGTGATCCTCAATCCCCATCTTACCCTGAGCACAAAAGACCTGGAAGCCAGCCGCATTACCTACGAACCCTTAGCCAGCGTTGACAAAGAAGGCGTCCTGATCCCCTTTCTGGCCGCTGAAATCCCTACGCTGGAAAATGGCGGCTTGGCAGCAGATGGTAAATCGGTGACGTGGAAGCTCAAACGCGGCGTCAAGTGGTCCGACGGCGAACCCTTCACCGCCGCTGATGTGCGCTTCACCTACGAGTATATTACCAATCCAGACGTAGCCTCGACGTCTGGCGCCGTCGGTCTATACGCCGCCATCACCGATGTCGAAGTCATTGATGATTACACCGTCAAAATTCACTTTGCGGACGTGAATCCAGCGTGGGCTTTGCCTTTCGTCGGCGTGCAGGGCGTCATCCTGCCACGACACATTTTCGAACCTTACAACGGCGCAAACGCAATGGAAGCGCCGGCCAACATGCTGCCGGTTGGCACCGGGCCTTACCGGGTAGTACCGCCCGGCATCAAGCCGCAAGAGGTGCTGCTGCTGGGCACGCAAATCGTCGAGACCAACAAAATCGTCTTCGAACCCAATCCATACTTCAGGGAAGCGGATAAACCTTACTTCAGCAAAATCGAACTGCGCGGCGGCGGAACAATCAATGAAGCGGCCCGCTTATGCTTGGAGACCGGCGATGTAGATTACGCTTTTGCGTTGCAACTGCCCCCTGAAGATTTGGCGCGTTTCGAGACGGCGACGCAAGGCAAACTGATCAGCAACTTTGGTTCTGCCGTCGAGCGTATTCTTTTGAATCGCACCGATCCCAACCGGGAAACAGCCAGCGGGGAACGTTCAAGCCTGGAATTCCCCCATCCCTTCTTCAGTGATAAAAAGGTGCGGCAGGCGTTCGCCTACGCCATAGATCGTGCAAGCATTGCCGAACTCTATGGACCGGCGGGAAAACCGACCTACAACAACCTGATTGCCCCGCCGCAATACGCATCGCCCAACACCTTCTACGAATACAATCCCGCGCAAGCGCAAAAACTGCTAGACGAGGCCGGCTGGCGCGATACGGATAACGACGGCATCCGCGACAAAGATGGGATGAAAATGCAAGTTGTGATCGAATACGAGATCAAGTCCATCTATGACCAGGTCTTTCTGGTGCTCAAAAAAAATCTCAACGCCATCGGCGTCGAAATCATACCCAAGCGCGTGGATGCCAGTGTCATGTCTAGTGCCGATCCAGCTTCTACCCCAGATAATTGGCTACGGTTCAACGCCGATATGATCATGACCTGGTACTTTAGCGACCCCGACCCCGGGCCCTATATGCAAATATGGACCAGCTACAGCATCCCGCAACAAGCGAATAACTGGTCAGCTGGCGGGAACGTCGAACGCTGGTACAACCCGGCGTATGATGCACTCTATGAACAATCGGCTACCGAAATAGACCCGAAACGCCGTCAACAACTTTTCATTCAGATGAATGACATGCTGATCGAAGACGTCGTGATGATCCCTCTCGTCCATATGGCAGATGTGGCAGGCGTGAACAATACCCTGACCGGTATAGACCTGACCCCCTGGGATACCAACACCTGGAACATCAAAGATTGGAGGCGCAGCCCATGAACAGTGACATAACACGCAGCAAAACCGACGCGCACGCTTATGCGCTGGTCGAAAAAATACCCGGGGGCAAGTGGCTGAAAAACCTGAAAATCGGCAGCAAGCTGACGCTTGGTTTTGGCCTGCTGGTGCTGCTGATTTTCGTGAGCGCCGGGGTGAGCTACCTGGGCAGCGACCGCGCCACCCGGGAAATCAACCGCGTGGCAGATGTGCGCGCGCCGACGGCGCTCGACGCCTCGCGCGCGCAGGCCAACCTGCTGCGGATGCTGTCGGATGTGCGCGGTTATCTCGCGTTGGGCGACCAGAAGTACCGCGAGAGCTACGTCGAATCCGCACGCGCCTTCGAGGCTGACCTGGATCGTCTCTACAGTCAACTCCAAAACCTGGACGAAGCCAACATCCGCCGTCTGGTGCGATTGAAAATTGCCTACGATCAGTGGGCGGCACTGCCGGAGCCGTTGTTCGATCTGCGCGACGACCAACTCGATCGTGAACCGGCCTACCGGCTCCTGGCGACCGAAGGCATCCGGTATGCCGGTCAGGTGCTCATCGCCACCAATACCCTCATCGAACTGCAAGGCCAGCAAGACGCCACCGCGGAAAACCTTGCCCTGTTGAGTGATATGGCGAAATTCCAGGGCAACTTCGCCGCCATGCTTTCTGCCCTGCGCGGCTATGTGACCACTCAAAACCGCATCTATCGCGGCGAATACGAAGTCAACCTCGTGGATAATGATAATGTCTGGGAACGTCTGCAGAACAAACGCGCTATGTTAACCGCAAGTCAGCAAGACTTGCTCGATACCATCGCGCAGAATCGCGCAGAGTTCCTGACGTTGCCCGACAAGATGTTCGCGGATCTGGAAGGTGAACACGCACGCGAAGACCTCTACCTCTTCAGAACCCAGGCTGTGCCGCTGGCGGATGAAATGCAACGCCTGCTCAACGAGATGACCAACGACCAGCAAGATCAACTCACGACAGACCTGGCGACCGGGCGACGCGACCTTAAACAGACCAACCTCATCATCATCGGCAGCGGCATCTTTGCGCTGCTCGTGGGGATTGGCATGGCCTATGTCACCCGCGAGACCATCGCCGGCCCTGTCGTGCGACTCACTGACGTTGCCGAACGTATCCGCGCCGGGGATCTGGAGGCGCAAGCCAACGTTGAGTCACGCGATGAAGTCGGCGTGCTGGCAACCACATTCAACAACATGACCACGCAATTGCGGCTGACGTTGCAACAGGTGCGCAAGGAAAAGAAACGCGCCGATGACCTGCTGGAGGTCGTGATCCCCATCGGCGTAGACTTGACCACAGAGAAAGACTTCAACCGGCTGCTCGAAAAGATGCTGGTGGAAGCCAAAAACTTCTGCCACGCCGACGCTGGTACACTTTACTTGATCGAAGGAGATCAACTCAAATTCGTCATCGTGCGCAACGACTCGCATGGTGTCGCCATGGGGGGCACAACAGGCAACCCGATCACGTACTCACCGCTGCCGTTGGTCTCTCAGACTTCCGCAGAGACTGCCAAAATCGAGTATCCTTCCATCGCCGTGCAGGTGGCGTTGACCGGCCAAACCAGCAATATCCCCCAGCACGACCAGAGCAGTGCCATCGTCGGCGACTATAAGATCGAATCGCTGCTGACTATCCCGCTGAAAAACAGCGCCGGACAAGTTTTGGGCGTCCTGCAATTGATCAATGCCGAAGAACCGGCGACAGAAAAGTGCATTCCCTTCGACGAAAATCTGCAACAGATGATGGAGTCGTTCTCCTCGCTCGCCGTCGCCGCGCTGGAAGCCTACATCCGCGAGCAAGCCCTGCGCCGCCAGATTCAGGAGTTGCGCATCGAGATTGACCAGGCCAAGAAAGAGCGCCAGGTCGCGGAGATCACCGAGTCCGACTACTTCCAGGGCTTACGCCAGAAGGCCCGCGAACTGCGCAGCAGATCGGAATAAAACGTAATGCGTAAAAATCAGCCTTTCCATTATCACGTTTCACTAAACTTAAACTATTCGCTTTATGGGCTATAATTGTATCTAACACATATCAAGGAGGTCAACATGTCAAAAATTGTTTCGATCCATTCGTTCCGTGGCGGTACCGGCAAATCGAATATCTCGGCGAACGTGGCGGCCTTGCTGGCAAAAGACGGCAATCGCGTCGGTGTTGTGGACACCGACATCAACTCGCCGGGCATCCATGTGCTCTTTGGCATGGATGAAGAGGAGATGACTACATCGCTCAACGACTATCTATGGGATAAATGCACCATCGAGGACGCCGCTTACCCCGTCGGCGCGCGTATCGGGAAAGGGGAGGTCTTCACCATCGGCGGTGAGATTTACCTCGTCCCTTCCAGCATCCGTGCTGGTGACATCACCCGCGTCCTCCGCGAGGGCTACGACGTCGGGTTGCTCAACGACGGGTTTAACGCGCTGATCGAGCGTCTCAAGCTGGATTACCTGATCATTGACACCCACCCCGGCCTGAACGAGGAAACGCTGCTCTCCGTCGCCATCTCCGATGTGCTCATCATCATCCTGCGCCCCGATCAGCAGGACTTCCAGGGTACCGCCGTCACCGTGGATGTGGCACGCAAGCTGGATGTACCCAACCTGTTCCTGGTCATCAACAAAGCCCTGACCTCCTACGACTTCGAGGCGCTGCGCAAACAGGTGGAAGCAATCTACAATTGCAAAGTTGCCGCCATCCTCCCGCTCTCCGAAGATGTGGCGCGCCTGCAATCCTCCGACATCTTCTCGTTGCGCTACCCAGACCATCCGTTCACCCGCAGCATCCAAAATATCGTCGCGCTCATCAAGGCTGTGTAGGAGCAACGCTATGATCTGCCATAAGTGCGGTGAACCGGCAATCGGCGTATGCAAGTTTTGCGGACGCGGCGTCTGCAAGGAGCATCATTCCACCTCGCTGCCGACCATCATGGCGATGTATCTGGGAAGAGACAACACCCCCAAAGCGGTCGTCGTCTCCAATGTGCTGTGGTGCGGTGAATGTCAACCACAGCCGGAACCTATCGAAATGCCGGAGTTCTTCTAGGAGGTCTTACCATGGGGATTTTTAGTGCACTCTCAAAGAAAATCGAGGAACGTCAAGAAGGCATCAAACCCTCCGATCTCCTAGAGCTGCCCAAGTCACTGCGTACTCTGATGCTGACCATCAACCGGATGAAAACGCTCGACGCAGAAACCGCGGCAACGCAAGTAGGGCAGTCCATCGAGGAAACCCAACATGACCTGGATTTGCTTGTCGAAAAAGGATATTTGCAGTACGATCCTATGACCCGCGAGTATCGCGTGCGCTACGGACGCCTGGCACCCCAAGCTGTCCCCGGCAGCCTCTGGGCCGCGCTGGACGACAAAACCAAAGGAGCGCAAGAGCAAGAACCGGAAAAGGAATAGGTATGAACTTGTTGGCGATACTTTTGGCGGCCGGAATCCCGGCGATCTTCCTGCTCATCATCTACACCCAGGATTTGTACGCTTCGCGCACCTTCCGCCTGGTGTTACTCTGCTTTGCCTGGGGTGCGTTCGGCGGTGTAGGGCTGGCGTTCTTGTTCAACAGCTACGTCGCTTATCCCACCATCATGAAACACGGCTGGAACATCCTCTTGCTCTACGTGCTCTTCGCGCCCATCGCCGAGGAATTGACAAAATCGCTGGGGCTGCTGTATGTCTCCCGCCGACCGGAATTTACCTATTTTGTGGACGGGGCCATCTACGGCTTCGCGTCGGGGATTGGGTTCTCCATCGTCGAGAATTTCATCTACCTCAGCCGGAACCCCCGCATGGGGGTCGCTATGGCGGTGTCGCGCGCCTTTTCCACATGCCTGATGCACGGCACGGCTGCCGGTTTGGTGGGCGTTGCCATCGGACGGGTACGCTTCCAACAGCGGGGCGGCAAAAGTCTGGGGCTGCTCGGTGGATGGCTTGCCGCTATGACGCTCCACGCGGCGTTCAACGGCGTGGTTCAGTCCGGCGTGCTTTCGTTGACCCTGGAGTCAATCGTCCCCATCGGCATCGGGTTTGCCGGGGTGGGATTGATTGCCTACGTCATCGCTTTAGGACTACGCGAACAAAAACAGTGGCTCGCCGATACTCTGGACCGCAAAGTCGGCGTCAGTGGCGCGGAAATGCGCGCCGCACAAGCCTACAGCTCGCTTGAGGAGCTGCTGGAACCTATCACCAGGCAGTTCCCTCAGAAAACCGAGCAGGTGATGAACCTCGTGTTGCGCCAGGCGCAGTTGGGAATCCGCCGTAAAGTCCAGGAAAAGCTCACCGACCCCAAGCAAAAAGAACAACTGGCTCAGGAAATCGCCCAGATGCAGGCCGAGATGGAACAACTGCGCAAAGCCATCGGCCCTTATGTGATGACCTACGTGCGCGCTGTCTTCCCGGAGGGAGCGCTCAATGTATGGGCACGCCTGGAGGCCATCGCGGCGCAAACCGGCCCCGCCGACACCCAGAAATGGGCCAGAATGTTGACCGCTCCCAAACGCGACGCGACCACACCGCCTAGCCGCAGTATCTTCGGACAGGTTCAGGCTCAAACGGCAAAAATGGGGGACGAGGCCCCACAGTGATATGAATGAGTCCCGTGGCCCGGTGGCCTTGCCTGCCGACCTCGGCGACTATGTCCCACCCGAACTGTTCCAAAGAGTTCTCGATCGGCCTTTCAACCGACGCGAATGGCTTGCCGTCTTGACCCATTTGCGCTCTGTACGTCATCTGCTCTCGACGTACATCCCCGCGCATCTGGCGCAAGAAAAAGCACACCGACCCATCGCCGGCGAAGTGTATGGCCGGTGGCTCGACGGCAGCCTGCTGTTCTCCGATGTGAGCGGCTTCACGGCCCTCTCCGAGCACCTGGCGAACCAGGGACAAGAAGGTACGGAGCAGCTCACACTCGCGATCAACCGCTATTTTGAGCGCATGCTCGACATCCTGTCGGCATCGGGGGGCGTGCTCCTCAAGTTCGCCGGTGACGCGCTGCTTGCCTACTTCCCTGCATACCGGGCAGGCGAGCAGGCGCGTTGGGCCGTGCGCGCCGCGCGCCGGATGATGCAGGCGATGAACGACTTTGCCGTCATCCCTACGCCTATGGGCGCGGTGAGCCTCAAAATGAAGATCGGCATCAGCAGTGGCGCGTTTGCAGCGCTGAGCGTGGGGTCTGCCAAACGTATGGAGTACGTGGTCCTCGGTCCCCCTGTCGCCCGCGCGATGGGCGCGGAGGGCGCTTCCACCGCTGGCCAGATCGTCGGTGACGGCGCCACGGCCAGCCAACTCCCCCCGACGGCGTGGAACGACCTGGGCAACGGCTTCTTCGTCCTGCAGGAGACGGCAGAGATGCCCCTGGATGATTACGAAATCCGCGCCGAGACCCAGCGCACGCGCGCAGCCGAGGGTTGGCACTTTTCTCCGGTGGAAATGGCGACGGATATGCAATTGTTGATTGATCAGATTCGGGCCATTTCTCCATACTTGCCCCAAGAACTGGTCGAGCGCATCATCAAAACCGCCGCCCAGCGTCACCTGGAAAGCGAATACCGTTGGACGACGGTGCTGTTTGCCAACGTCACCGGCTTCGAAGACGGGATTGCCGATCTGCCACCCGGCGATGATGCCAATCTGGCTCCCTTCACCCGTATGCTGAGCGATTATTTCAATGCCGTGCAGGCCGCCGTCGCGCGCTATGACGGTGTGATCACCCGCATTGATCCCTACAGCAAAGGCTCCAAAGTCCTCATGCTTTTCGGCGCGCCGGTCGCACACGAAGACGACCCCGAACGCGGGACGCGCGCCGCGCTGGAGATGATGGCCGAATTGACGGCGCTCAACGAACGCTGGCAGCGAGCGCTGCCCGCCCCGGTAATCCGACAGCGGATCGGCATCACCCACGGGCTGACCTTTGCCGGACAGGCCGGGTCGCGGTTGCGCCGCGAGTACACGGTGATGGGCGACGATGTGAACCTCGCGGCGCGGCTGATGTCGGCGGCGACGCCGGGGCAGATTCTGCTCGCACCATCGGTCTACACAAGGGTCGCCACGCGCTTTGCCGTCACCGCCCTACCTCCTATCCGCGTCAAGGGCAAAAGCTACCCCATTCCCATTTACCAGGTGGACGGCCTCACCGATGAGAAGCTGCTGGACGGGCGACTGCGCGACCTGCGCCCGCTCTTCGGACGTCAGGCCGAACTCGAGGCCGCGCTGTGGCGTTTGGATCAGGCGTTCGCCGGCAACGGCAACATGTTGACGGTGCAAGGCCCGGCGGGGATCGGCAAAAGCCACCTCGCCGACATGCTGGCAGCCCATGCCGTCACCGTGGGAGCACAGGTGTTTGTCGGCGAATGTCACACCTATACTGCTGAAACGCCCTATCACGTCTGGATCGCGCTGCTTCAGGCCATATTTGACTTCAAAGCCGATGAGGACCCGCAACAGCGCGCCACAAAGTTGCACCGCTGGCTGACGGATAACGCATTGACTCAGAACAACGTTGCCGACCCGCTGTTCATCGTCCTCGGCCTGAAAAACCCCACCCCGCACACCTTCATCCCACCGGCGGCGCCCGCGCCGGAAGTCACCAGCCCTGCGACGCGCCCCGGCCTCTTCGCGCAATTAGGCCAGAAAGTGACCGCCGCGCCTGCAAAGCCGCCGGGAGCGAATCTCTGGAAGCTGGCACAAGAACGCCAAAAGGCACAGAGCGGGCAAATGTGGCAACAGATCGAAGCCCGCGTGACCGCCCGCGAAAGAGAACGGCTCTTCACGGCGTTTGGGGCACTGTTGGAACGTCTGTCGCAGCGCGCGCCGCTGATGCTGCTGATCGAGAACGCGCAATGGCTGGACGAATTGTCCCAGGCCGCGCTGACCCATCTCAAAACACAGATCGCGGCCTGGCCGGTGTTCTTTCTGCTGACGCAGCGTACCGAAGGCCACGTCTCCCCCGAAACCGTCGGCGCGGCGGAAGATGCGCTCCATCTCGGCCCGTTGAATGTCGAAGGAACGTGTGCGCTCGTGGCCCACCTGTTACAGACCGAAACCGCACCCCCCCTACCCATAACCGACGACGCCACAGCCTTCGAGAGGCTATGCAGCATCATCCACACCCACAGCGGCGGCAATCCCCTCTTCATCGAAGAAATCGTCCGCTGGATGCAGCGCACCGGCCAGACAACGCCGGAAGCCATCGCCACCGGCCTGCAAAGTTCGAGTGCCCTGCATGAACTGGTCATCAGCCGCGTGGATAGCCTGCCGCATGGCGAGCGCGTCACCGCCAAAGATGCTTCCATCGTCGGCGATGATTTCTACACAAGCGATCTGCAGCCGCTGACAGAACCCTCGAGCGGCGACACCCACCTCACCCGGTCTCTTACCGGACTGGAAAGCGCGCGCGTAATCGTCCGCCAGACTCCCGGCAGCGACACGCTATTTGCCTTCCGCCAGACGCTGACCCGCGAATTCATCTACAACAGCCAGCCCTTTGCCAAACGGCGTGCACAGCACGCCCGGCTGGCCGAGTATCTGGAAAGACGTTATGCCACCAAACTCACCGAATATGCGGAACTGCTGGCACACCATTATGCGGCGGCGCAACGCTGGTTGTCGGCGGCGCGCTATACCCTCATCATCGGCGACAAAGCCCGGCAACGTTACGCTTTCCCGCAGGCCGCCGCTTGCTATCAGCGTGCCCTGGAGATGCTCGACCATCTGGATGATGTGACAACAGCCACAGATGGGGCAACCTTGCGGAGTCACGCCCATATCGGATTGGGCGATGTGGCGTTGCTGACCGGCGATTTTGTGACGGCGGCGGGGCACTATACAACGGCCCGGCAGATCACCGCGCCCGAAACACCCGTGCCGTTGCTCCTTCGGCTGGCGTTGGCGCTTCCACCCCAGGGGCAAGCCACCGAGGCCGAGCAGGACGCCCGGCAGGCGTGGTCGCTCTCGCCGGTAGGTGAGGATTTGGCGGCCACTGTCATCCTCGCGTGGCTTTTGTGGCGCAAGGGCGATCCCGCCGCGCGTGAGTGGATCGAGCACGCGCGTCCGTTGATCACAGCACAAGGGGATCGCTGGAGCGCCGGGATTGCCGCACTGCTTGCCGACTTTGCCGGTGAATGGGAGACGGCACGGCGCGCTTATCTGGCGCTCGACCTTACCGACGCGGCCGCACTTGTGGCCTGCCGGCAGGGAGATCGAGCATTGCACGACGGGGACATTGCAAGGGCGTTGACGCAGTACGAGGCCGCCGCCACAACCTGGGAACAGGAAAACGACGCGCCCGGCCTGGCCCTGGCGCGCTATCGTCAGGCCGAAGCCTTCTGGCGCACCGGAGACCTTGCGGCAGCACGTGCAGCGCTTGAAACGGCGCTCACGCTGCTCGAAAGCATCGGCGCATCACACCATGAGGATAGCAAAACCGTCCGTGCGGCGTTGGACATCGTCGCCAACGGCACAGACGCAGATTGGCCCTCATGGCGCTGGCAGACCTACGACGATGCCTGCCGGATTCTGTTATTATTTCCATTCTGAGCTAAAATACTTGTCAAACGTTCCAACGTGCAAATGAAATTCCAGGAGGAACAAGATGATGGAGATTGCACAACTCAAGCATATCCTGCTGTTCAACCGTCTACCGGATGACGCGCTCAATGACATTGCCGCCGTGCTCAAACCTCGCGCCTTGACTGCCGGCGAGGTCCTCTTCGCGCGTGGTGACCCCGGTGACGAGATGTACATCGTGCGCAGTGGGCGCATTGCCATCTTCACGCCGGATGCCGCCAAGCCCGGCGAGGAACACCCCATCCGCATTTTAGAGGCCAACGAAGCCCTCGGCGAGATGGCCATCATTGATAACCAGCCTCGCTCGTTGAGCGCGCGCGCTCTGGAAGCTGGCGAAGTCCTCGTGTTGACCGGCGATGACTTTCGGCAACTGCTGCGCACCTATCCCGATATGGCACTTGCGGTCATGGCCGGACTGAACGACCGCATTCGCTATACCACCGAGTTCCTGTCCGAGGTCCGCGAGTGGATTCGGCGCGTCGCCGTTGGCCAGTACGACCGTACCTTTGCGGCCAGCAAGGACTATCAGGATCGCTCCATAGAGACCCTGGCCGCCGAATTCGCGCAGATGGCCGCCCAGGTTCAACAACGCGAAGAAGACCTGCGCCGCCAGGTCGAAGAGCTGCGCATCGAAATCAACGAGGCAAAACGCCAAAAACAGCTTGAAGAAATCACCGAGACCGACTATTTCCAGACGCTCCAGAACAAGGCGAGCCTCTTGCGCCGGCGCAAATAGGGTTTTTGGATTGTCCAGATCAGGGAGGAACCAGCCATGCAATGTCCCGTATGTGGAACCATCAACCCAACCCAAGCCCGTTTTTGTATGGGATGTGGCCTGCAGCTTGTCGCCGGCAATGTGTGTAGTGTGTGCCATACCTTGCTCCCGCCACAGGCACGTTATTGCACGCATTGCGGCGCGTTCGTGAGCCAGGGCGGCGCCGTCGCGGTGGGACAACCGCAACCCGTCATAGCCCCCGCGATGCCGGTCCAACCGCCACAACCGGCCATTGCACCTGTCATGCAACCGGCGACGCCACCTGCAACACCGTCCGCCGCCGTCCCCCCACCCGCTCCGGCCACGCCACCTGCGCCTACCGTCACCCTGCCGCTCCCCGAAGTGCGTCCGCTCGAAGAACTGCGACCGGCGCTGCAACCTTACCTTCCCACTGCTCTCTACGAACCGCTGGAACGCCGCCCCAAAGAGCGCGACTTCATCGCCGTGCGCGACCATCTGGCGAGTCTGCTCAGGACGGTGAAGACTTATCTGCCACAGCCCGTGTGGATGGATCCGCAACCTGTCGGTGTGCCGCGCGGCGGGATGGAACGCGGGGTGTTCATCTTCGGTGATGTTTCCGGCTTCACACCACTATCCGAAGCCCTCAAGCAAGCCGAGGACGGCGCGGAGCGCATCGCCGAAATCGTGGATAGCTTGTTCACCGATCTGGTGCGCGTGCTCTTCGATCACGGGGGGACACTGCTCAAGTTCGGCGGGGATGCACTGCTGGGCGTTTTCCCCGCCAAAGATGATGACGAAATGCGTGCAGGTGCCCTCAAGGCTTGTCAGACGGCGCTGGCGATGTTGGAAGTGATGAAGCAAGACAAATTCGCCGCCATCGAAGCCGCCGGACAGAAACGCACGCTGCAAATTAAGTGTGGCATCTCCGCCGGGCCGTACTTCGCAGCCCACATCGGCGTTCCCCCCAACCCGCGCCATAATGACATCAACGGCCTGATGGCTTACGTCACTACCGGCACCACCGTCAACCTGGCGGAAGAGGCCGAAGGGCACGCCAACCCCGGCGAGGCCGCGATGACCAAAGAGACCTACGCCCTACTCGGTGATCTGGTCACGGTGGCCCCAGTCACCAAAGAGCCGGACGAAGCATACGTCAGGCTTGTCACGGCGCCGCCGGCCGACCTCAGCACACTGGGACACACCGTCTGGCAGGAGCCGCCGGAAGGTGACGTACAGCAGCAAATCGCTTACCTGGTGGAGCGTCTTGACAGGCTTACCCCTTACCTGGCCGATGAGCTTGTCGCCCGCATCAAAGATAACCCCGACGGCGCCCGCATTGTGCCGGAATACCGCCCGGTCACATCCATGTTCGTCAACTACAAGGGGATGAGCGATCTGATCGGCAAATTGGGCGACACCTTCCCCGATCTCATCACCAAACACCTTAACGACTACTACAAGGATATGGTAGATATTGTGAGAGGCTATGGGGGCACACTGGCGCGCATGGATCAGTATGCCATCGGCGACCGGCTGGTTATTTTCTTCGGCGCGCCCATCGCCCACGACGATGACCCGGTGCTCGCCGTCTACACAGCATTGGATATGCAGAAGGCTGTGCGCAAGAACTTCGCCGCCTTGCGCACGCCGGTGGGCGTTTTCCGATTTGAACAGCGCATCGGCATCAACACCGGCTTTCTCTTTTCGGGCAATGCCGGCGCGTTGGACCTGCGCCAGGAATACACGTTGATGGGGGATGACATCAACATGGCGGCGCGGCTGATGTCCTACGCGAAATGGGGCAGCATCTACATCAGCAATAAAACTGAAGAGCAAGTGCGCGCTTATTTCAATCTCAGCGACCGCTTTGACCTGCGCGTCAAAGGCAAGCAGATCGTCATTCCCACTTACGAAGTGTTGGGGCGACGTGCAGAGATCGGGCCAACGCGCGGGCTGGCCGATACGGCAGTCCCCCTCATCGGCCGGGATGCGGTGTTCAAGACACTCCAGGAGCGCGCCAACGACTTGCTCCGCAACCGGCGCGGGCAAATCATCACCCTTCTCGGCGAAAGCGGCCTGGGCAAATCCCGCCTCAGGCACGACCTGAAAACATGGCTGCTCGCGCAAGAGGACGCCGCCGACCTCGTCTGGGTCGAAGGCCAGGCGATGTCCTTCAGCGAGCAAATAAGTTACTGGCTGGCGGCACAAGTGTTGCGCGGCGCATTGCGACTGGCCCCCGACGCCAGCGAGGAAGACATCCTCTACGCGCTGTGGGAACGGGGGGAAGCATTTATGAAAGAGGATGCGATGGACGCCATCCCCTTCCTGGCGCACATCATGGGACTGGAACTTGGCGAAGAATGGGCCTGGGTCAAAGAAATGGCGCCCAAAATCCGCCAGAAACAGACTTTTTGGGCTGCCACAAAGTTCTTCACCGGCCTGGCGCGCCAACATCCCATGGTCATCGCCCTGGACGATCTACACTGGGCAGACGAGGCTTCGCTGGCGCTATTTGAAAATCTCATCGAAGCGGCCGATTATGCCGCGATTATGTTCTTCTTTAGTTTCCGGGTGATGCGCGATAAAGGATGCTGGCAGTTGCGCGATGCCGCCGCTAACGGTTATCCGCACCGTTACACCGAGATCACGCTCACCCCGCTCTCCAGAGCCGATTCAGAACGGCTTCTGGAAGCCCTGCTGCCCGGCGCCGAGTTCGACCCGCTGGTCGTCGAAAAGATCCTGGACAAGGCTACCGGCAACCCCTTCTACCTGGAAGAAGTGGTGCGGAGCTTGCTTGACAGCGGCGCGGTCTTCCTGGATATGGAACACCCCGGTCTATGGAAAGTAGATCCGAGCAAAGTCGCCAAACTTCAGGTGCCGAATACCCTGCAAGCCGCGGTTGCCGCGCGCATTGATCGCCTGACGGAAGATAGCCGACAAGCATTGCAAAAAGCGGCTGTGGTTGGACGGCAGTTCCAGTTAGCGGTGTTCCGCGAGCTGGCAAAAGCCGACGAGCAAATTGACGCCTGGCTGGCGCAATTGGAACGCGATGGCCTGTTGCGCCCGGAGCGTGCTCCCGATGCGGATTACATCTTCACCGACACGCTGATCCACGAAGCGGCGTACAACAGCTTGCTCACCAGGCACCGCCGCGAGTTCCACCTCTCGGTCGCGCGAACACTGGAGTCACTCTACGCCGACAAGCTCGAACAGCACTGCGACATTCTGGCGCATCATTATCACCGCAGCGACGACGACGAGAGCGCCATCAAGTACCTCGAAATGGCGGCCCGACGTGCCCGCAATGAATACGCGAACCTGACCGCCATCGAACGTTATCTCGACTTACTGGAACACCAGAAGAAACTCGGTGACCAGGTCGGGCAAGCCAATACGCTTTATCAGATCGGCGTCATCGCTTACGAGATCGGCAATTACGAACAGGCGAAAACGTCCCTGGAAAGCGCGGCTGCCCTGTACGAAGCCAACGGTGACCTTGCCAACCTCGGGTGGAGCGTGATGTACATCGGCATGGTCGCGCTCAAGCAGGCCAACTACGATGACGCTATCCGCCAACATTCGCGAGCGCTCGAACTGGCCGAGTCGCGGGGCGACACCTTCCAGGCAGGGATTCACCTGACCAATCTGGCACGGGTGCAATGGCGTATGGGCGCGTATACGCGCGCATTGGACACGTTCGAGAAGTCATTGGCCCTGAAGCAACAGAACAACGACCTTACCGGTCAGGGGTTTGCCCACTTCTATATGGCGATGGTCTACCTTGACCAGGGGCGTGACGATCTGGCCGACGCGGCTTTGCGGGCCTGCTATACGGTATGGGATCAAGTCCCCAACAATGCTCGCGTGATCAGCTACTACCACCAGGGGATGGGGTTGCTGGCTTTGCACCGCGAGCAGTGGACAGAAGCCGAAGAGCACTTGAAGCAGGCGCTCGATCTCAACGAAAAACTGGTGCTCAAAGCGGAAGTCATCGAAAATCTGTCGTATCTGGGGCGCGCCTACCTGGGACAGGGGAAGCAGGAAGAAGCGTTGGAAGCCTCGCAGCGTGCGGTGACATTGCTAGCACGGCAGAAGGATGTCGAAGAGGCGCAGAAGATCGCCCTGAACCACGCCATCGTGCTCACGGCGCTTGGGTCACCGGAAGCCGGCACCTTCCTCCAGGCAGCATACAACGAGATGCAGGCGCAGGCCAATCGTTTGCAAGACCCCGAAGACCGCAAAATTTTCCTGGAAAACGTGAAGGTCAATCAAGAGATCAACAAACGCATGGCGCAGGCAGCGCCCTGACATCTCAACGTACCAATTTACTGTTCCAATGTCCAAATACTCTTCCAGGGAGACAACCATGCTGCCGGACAAACTCACACCAGAAGAACTTGAGCATTTACTGTCCGTCCAACGCGAAACGGTAGATACAATGTTGGTAGACAACGTCCATCTCTTGCGTTTGATGCCCCAGGATGCCCGCGAGGCACTGACACAGACGATGACCGAACAAACTTTCGCGCCCGGCGAGGTAGTCTTTCATGAAGGGGACGCAGGCAACATCGCTTACCTGGTGTGGTCCGGGCAAGCACTCGTTATGAAAGGGAACCTGGAATCGCCCACCATTCTGGGACTTCGCGGACCGGGGGACATCCTGGGTGAGATGGCACTGCTCGAAAATCAACCGCGCTCGGCCTCGATCATCGCATTGACGGATTTGCGGGTGCTCCAAATCCATCAAGACGACTTCATGCGCCTGCTCGGCGAAAGCCCTTCTGTCAGCGCCGACATCATGGCAACGATCAGCACGCGCCTGCGCGCAGCCGATACCATCCGCGACGTTACGACGCAGATCGGTTATCAATTGAAAAAGCAGGTTTCAGAACTAAAGACCAGGGAAGAAGAACTGCTCGCCATCCAACAGATGCGTCAAGAGACGGTGGATCTCATCGTCCACGACCTGCGCAACCCCCTCAACATCCTCATCAACGTCCTCGAAATGCTCGATGTGACCATGCCGCCGGAAATCCGCGCCGCCAATCAACAACTCCTCAACGTGGGACGCTCGGCCTACAGCCGCATGCGCCGCCTGATTGACACGTTGCTCGACACGTCGCGGCTGGAAGCCGGAGAAATGCATCTGAACCGGCAGCCGACAGATATAGCGGAATTGATTCACACGACCATCACCTCATTGACGCCACTGGTGATGCAGCGCAATGTCAGACTGCACCCCCATATTACTTCCGAACTCCCCTATGTAGTGATAGACGCAGAGCTGATCGAGCGAGTGTTGTACAATCTGATGGACAACGCGCTCAAATACGCGCCCTCTGGCGACATCACCGTCGCCGCCACGCTGCAAGATAAATACATAGTTGTGAGCGTCAATGACACCGGGCCGGGGATTCCACCGGCAGAACGCGAGCACATCTTCGACCGTTTTGTGCAGGTATCCGGTACAGAAAAACACCATCAGGGATTCGGACTGGGGTTACGCTTCTGTTATCTGGTTGTCCGCGCGCACGGCGGAAAAATTTGGGTGGAAACCGGGGACAACGGTATCGGTAGCAAATTCGTGTTCACGCTGCCGCTTCAGGATTGAGCTTCTGCTGCAGCAAGCAGCTCCTTAAGCCGCCGGATGTTTGCCTGTTTGCCGGCGTCGCGCAACGCGCGTGCGACCCCGGTGAAATAGGTATGAGACGATAGAAAATCCAACTGCCGCCGATACCAGGCCGGGAGCGGGATCGGCGTACCGTACACACTCAACTCGGCGCGCAGATTATGGCTGGTTTCGAGATAGTCCTCGCGCCCCAGGGAATCGAGATCGGCATCGCAAAGCAAGGCTTCCAGGAAATTCTGGGGTGTTTGGGGCATCCGTGTCGCCAGGATCATCTGCACAATGGCCTCGATTTGAGCCGGCGTATAGCCAAAATTCGTCAGTGTCTCCCGTGCAAAGCGCGCCCCCACAGGCTCATTGTTTGAGTATTGCTCGATGTAACCCGTATCGTGATACAGGGCTGCCGTACGCAACAACAACAAGTCGTCCTCGTCTACACCCGCCAGCGCCGCCAGACGCTCCACTGCCGGTAATACGTCGTCACGGGTGTGATGGATGCCGTGATAATACAAGTCGGAAGACAACCCACGCTCCAACAGCGCCAACACATACGCCTTTACCGCTTCCCAATCCGGCCCGGCCATCTAATCTCCTCAAAGAACAACAAGCAGCGCCCTATCTCAGAGCGCTGCTTGTCTTGATCAAACAAGGCGTCCCGATTTAGCTGTGCTTGAGGACGGCCTGCGCCGCCGCCAGCCGCGCCACGGGCACCCGGAACGGCGAGCAAGAGACGTAATTCAAACCAACCAGGTGGCAGAACTCGATAGACGATGGGTCACCGCCATGTTCACCGCAGATACCGCACTCCAGGCCGGGGCGCGTTTGCCGACCATCGCGCACGCACATCTGCATCAACTTGCCCACACCGTCGCGGTCCAATTGCTGGAACGGGTTGTTGGGCAGGATGCCGGACTCGACATACTTGGCCAGGAAGCGCCGCTCGGCGTCATCGCGGCTGTACCCGTAGGTCATCTGGGTGAGGTCGTTGGTGCCAAAGGAGTAGAACTGCGCGTATCTGGCGATCTCGGATGAGGTCAACGCCGCGCGCGGGATCTCGATCATCGTCCCGAACTTGTAGTCAATCTGGACGCCCTTCTCGGCCATCACCTGTTTGGCGACGGCTTCCAGCTCCTCCTGAACAACGGCCAACTCGTTCACATGGCCGGTCAAGGGGATCATGACCTCAGGATGCACGGAAATGCCCTTGAGCGTCGCATCGCAGGCCGCCTCAAAGATGGCGCGCACCTGCATCTTGGTGATGTCGGGGTAGGTAATGCCCAGGCGGATGCCGCGCAACCCCATCATCGGGTTGGCCTCGTGCATCTTCTCCACCGCCGCCAGGAGCAATTTCTCTTGATCGAGTTGATGGACTACCCCCTTGTCGTCCACCATCTCTGTCAGCCCCTTGGCTTCCATAAAGGTCACGCGCTGAATGAGTTCAGACTGTCCCGGCAGGAACTCGTGCAGCGGCGGGTCAATCAGGCGGATGATGACCGGATAGCCATCCATCGCCTCGAACAAACCATAGAAGTCCGAACGCTGCGACGGGAGCAGCTTCGCCAGAGCATCGCGGTAAACCTTGACCGCCTCGGACCCGGCAATCTCAGCGCGCACGGTTTCCAGTTCTTTGGCGACTTCTTCACGCCGTTCAGCCGTAATGTTCGCCCCCTCTTCCTTGCCGGTATTGAGGATCGTCTGCAAGCGCTTTTCGCGGTCGAACAGGGCCTGAGCAGCGTCGGCATTGAGAATCATCTGCTGCACGAAAGGCAGGCGTTCTTGTTCAAAGAACATGTGCTCGGTGCGGCACAGCCCGATCCCCTTCGCGCCGTACAGGCGTGCGCGGCGCGCGTCTTTGGGGTAGTCGGCATTGGTCCAGACCTGCAAACCACGGGTGGGGAAGCCCTTGTAATCACCCGGCCAGCGGCGAACGTTCTCACGGGCAGCGATCGCATCGGCCCATTCGAGCAGCGTGCGCAGTTCGACTTCTTTGTCGAAATCCGGCTCGGTCAGCGCAATCTTTCCCGCGAATACTTCGGCGGTCGCACCGTCCAGCGAAGCCCAATCGCCTTCTTTCAAAACCATGCCATTGACGCGCACTTCGCGGGCCTCGACATCAATATCCAGGTCGCGCGCGCCCACGACGGCAGGGATACCGAACTGGCGTGCCACCACCGCAGCATGCGCCGTCGCACCGCCGCGGCTGGTGAGGATACCCTTGGAGGCCACCATGCCGTGGACATCTTCGGGCTTGGTCTCCGGGCGGATCATGATGACGTCCTTGCCTTCCTTTTTCCAGGCTTCGGCAGTGTCGGCGTCAAATGCCAGCATCCCCACCGCAGCACCGGGGGAAGCATTCACACCGATACGGCTCAACAGACGCCCTTCTTCCTTAGCCTTCTCCACATCCTTCGCATCGAACTGCGGGTGCAGGAGGGTATCCACTTCTTTGGGCGTCACGCGCATCACGGCTTCTTCGCGTGTGATCAAACCTTCGTTCGCCATATCCACGGCGATCTTGATGGCGGCGCGGGAGGTACGCTTGCCGTTGCGGGTCTGCAGCATCCACAATTTGCCGCGCTCGATGGTGAATTCCGTGTCCTGCATATCGCGGTAATGGCGTTCCAGATTTTGGGTGATCTCCAACAATTGCTGATAAATTTCCGGCATATCCTCACCCATGCGGCGGACGGGCTTGGTATTGCGGATGCCGGCCACCACATCCTCACCCTGCGCATTGATCAAATAGTCGCCGTAGAAGACTTTTTCACCCGTGGAAGGGTCGCGGGTAAAGGCAACACCGGTGCCACTGTCGTTGCCCATGTTGCCGAACACCATCGTGCACACGTTGACGGCGGTGCCCCAATCGTGCGGGATGCCTTCGTGGATGCGATAATCCACCGCGCGCTTGCCGTTCCAGGAGTTGAACACGGCCTTGATGGCAGCTTGAAGTTGCGCATAGGGATCGGTGGGGAAATCCTCGCCGAAGTGCTCTTTGTACATGCGCTTGTATTCTTCAACCAGCCATTTCAATCCTTCAAGGCTGACCTCGGCATCGCTCTGCGCGCCCTCTTTTTCCTTCAGCTCATCCAGCTTCTTCTCGAAATGATCGCGGGAATATCCCATCACGATATCGGAGAACATCACAATGAAGCGGCGATAAGCATCGTAGGAAAACCACTCGTTGCCGGTGAGGCGTGCCAGCGCGGCGCGGGTCTCTTCGTTAAGACCCAGGTTGAGGACGGTATCCATCATCCCCGGCATAGAGGTGCGCGCCCCGGAACGCACTGAAACCAGCAGTGGATTGTTGGGATCGCCGAATTTTTTGCCGGTCTGCGCTTCGATGTCTTTGAGGGCCTCGAGGGCCTGCTCCCACATTCCTTCAGGGAACTTGCCCGTGTTCATATATTCCACACAAGCTTCGGTGGTGATGGTGAACGTCGGTGGGACGGGTACCCGGGCAGAGGTCATTTCAATCAACCCGGCGCCTTTACCCCCAAAAAGCACCTTCATTTCATCGAGGCTGGGCGTATGCCCATAATTTTTTGCATAATCTTCCTTGGCATTGCGTGCCAGATAAACCCATTGTTTGCTCATACTTTCTTTCCTCCAAAAGACTTAATAGACGTAACCTGTGCTATTATACCCGAAAACGCATCGGAGGCAAGATGATTTTTAATCTCGCTGTTGACCGGCAACAACACGCCGTTGCAGCACATACCAGTTCGCAATCGTGCGGAAACGATCCCCCGTGCGCATCAAAGGCCCTAACTGATCGCCATTGACGCGCACGTCAATGGCATACGTGTAGACCGGCACATACAGCGGGAGGGCAGGAACTTCGGTCATAAACAACTGCTGGAATTCGTGATACAGTGCCATCCGCTGCACAGGATCAACGGTAAGGCGCGCCTGTTCAATGACCTCGCTAATGCGGCGGTGCTGAAAACCGGCATAGTTCTGTCCCTGGCCCGGCAACGCCTGCGTCTCGTGCCAGAACGGATAAGGATCGGGGTCGCCGGTAAGCACGAGGTGGGTCAGTGCGGCCTCGTAGCTGCGCGATTCCAGGATACCACTGAAAGCCAGGGGGGGCACCGCCTGCAGCGTCACCGAGACGCCAATGCGCGCCCACTGGGCGATGATCTCCCGCGCCACGGCCAGGTCTTGCTCATCGTTGGCGACCATCAGCGAAAAGGTCAGCGGCAAACCGTTCGCGTTGTTGAGAACGCCGGTAGTGCCCTGGCGCCGCCAACCGGCTTCTGCAAACAGCTTGAGTGCCTGTTGAGGATCATAGGTATACGTTGGGACACCTTCGGTGTTATAGGCCCACGTGCCGGGCAATAACGGCGTCTGGGGAATCAACGCCTGTCCCATCAGCACATTGTCCACGATGGTCTGACAATCCAGCGCGTAAAACAAAGCTTGCCGCACTTGCGTGTTATTGAAGGGCAGCGTATCGGTCACCAATTCGTTGAAGTAAAGCATGACCATCTCCGATGTCGCTGCCGAGTGCAATTTCAGGTTTTCATCGGCAAAAGCCTGGGGCAGAACATCCACCGTAATACGCGATATTCCCTCTACAATGCCATCCTGGTAAGCTTCAAAGGCCGCCCGCGCCGTGGGGTAGAAACGCAAGACAACGTTTTCAAGATACGGCTCCGGGCCATAATAACGAGGGAAACGTTTGAAAGACACAACCGTGATCTGCCCTTCCTCGGTTTCCACCTCGGTCATACGAAACGGCCCGGTGCCAACGGCCTGTCGGTTAAATTCCAGGATCGGCAGATCGGCGGCGCGGATGCTCCGCAATTTATGCGCCGGCAGTATCCCTACCGTCGTGTAATCCAAAAAGGGCGCGTAAGGTTCCTCCAGGACAAACTGCACGGTATAATCATCTTTCTTGAGCACATCTACCGAGCGCCACAGGGCTGCGATGTCCGAAGGGCCGGGGTAATCAGGGTCTTGCAAAAGCCCTACCGTAAAGACAACATCATCGGCGGTGAAGTAGAAACCGTCATGCCAGAGGACATTGGGATTGAGATGGAAGGTATAGGTGATACCGCTCGGATCAATGTCCCAGCTCGTCGCCAGATCGGGTTCGACGGCGCCCGACATACCGATGCGCGTCAAGCCGCTGTACACCAGAGCCACAACATCGCTGTCGGCGTCGTTGTAAAAGCTCAACAGGGGATTGAGCGTTTGCGGATAGCCTGCCACGCTCTCAATGTACGTGCCGCCATTGGCCGGACGGAATTCGGTCGTGTAGGAGGTTGCTACATACGCCAGAATGGCTGCGGTAATCAAGAACCCCAGCCCAACCAGAAACATTTGCCAACCAATGCGCCGGAACATCGCTTCGATTAGATTGCTTAAAGAAAAAGGACGAAGCAGGAAGTGCTCAGGGGATACTCCCCTTACAGTCTTCCGCCTCCGTCCTTTTCGTAACTAAAAAACGTTACCCGATCAGCAAAACATTGACGACAGCAACCAGGAAAAACAAGATCGCGGCTCCAACCGTCAAGCGAAACAGGAGCAATTCCGGGCCGCGACGTTTACGGATGATGCTGGTCTGCGAGCCGCCAAAGACGCCACCCATCCCGCTGCTGCGCACCTCAAAGAGCACAAAGACGGTAAGCACAATCCCCAAAATGATTTGTACGATGTTCAAGTAAGTTTGCATGTTCAATCTTCCTCCAGCCTTAAGTGAGCGGATTATAACACGCTACCCCAAAATGACAATAGTCTTATGCCAGACGCCCATAGAACAGGGGGAGCGGCGGGACTTCGACAGGCGAAAAGGTCAGTGCGCGCAGGACGCGCTGCACAGCCTCGTCGCGCCGGGCCGGGTCGTTGGCATGGACGGTAAAGAGCGGCGCGCCGGCTGCGATTTTGTCGCCCACTTTGCAATGCAGGACCACCCCCACTTGATGGTCGAGGGGATCGCCTTTCTTCTCACGGCCTCCGCCTAAAGCCAGGACGGCCATCCCGATCTCATCAGCGCGCACCGCGGCCAGGTAGCCACTCTGAGGCGCAGGGATGGTTTCAACGATTGTCGCTATGGGGAAACGTGCAGGGTCATCCACATACCGCACGTCCCCACCCTGCGCGATGATCAATTGCCGGAATTTTTCCCAGGCGCGACCACCGGCAATGGTTTCCTTCGCCAACTGTACCCCTTCAGCAGCACTACCGGCTTTGCCTCCCAGGCACAACATCTCTCCGGCGATTTCCAGACAATGATCCCGAAAATCTGTCGGCCCGCCACCATGCAGAGTATCAATAGCTTCACGCACTTCGAGGATATTGCCCACCGCGTAGCCTAAAGGCTGGTTCATGTCCGAGATGAGCGCCACAACCTGCCGCCCGACGGTGCGACCAATGCGCACCATACCTTCGGCCAACCGCTGCGCGTCTTCCATGGACTTCATGAAGGCGCCGCTACCAACCTTGACATCGAGCACAATGGCATCGGCACCGGCAGCGATCTTCTTGCTCATAATAGAACTGGTGATCAGCGGGATGCTCTGCACCGTGCCGGTCACATCGCGCAGAGCATAAAGCTTACCATCGGCCGGCGCCAGGTTCGCCGATTGCCCGGTGAGCACGATGCCGATCTGCTTGAGCTGCGCCTTGAACTCCGCCACACTGAGATCCGCCCGAAACCCCGGCACAGATTCCAGTTTATCCAGCGTACCGCCGGAAAATCCCAGACCGCGCCCCGACATCTTCCCCACCGGCAGGCCACATGCCGCGACGGTCGGCGCGACCACCAGACTTACTTTGTCACCGACGCCGCCGGTCGAATGTTTATCTACCACAAACGGCGCCACGTCTTTCAGGTCCAACACCTCACCTGAATACGCCATCGCCAGTGTCAGATCGCCGGTCTCACGATCGTCCATACCGCGCAAGACGATGGCCATCAGCAACGCCGCGGCCTGATAGTCGGGGATAATCCCGGCCGTATAGCCGTTGACGAAATACTGAATCTCTTCCGTTGTCAACGCCTTGCCATCACGCTTTTTCTCGATCAATTCTACCATGCGCATAGGTTATTGTCTCCATACCTGTAAATTGCCTTGTCATCCGGGGCCGTCACAGCGTCAGTCAAAGCCTTGCCGATCAATCAGCATAGAAAACCACTCCCAGTGCCCCCGGCCCGGCATGGGTCCCCACAACGGGGGTCAAGAGGGTTGTATATAACTGCTCCGGGTGAAAACGCTCTTCAATCCAGCCCCGCACAAGCCCGGCATCTTCGGGCGACTGGGCATGAACAACGGCCATCTCCCTAGCAGGGCGTCCGTTCAAACGTTCGCTGACGATCTCCACAACCCGCTGGAGCGATTTCCGCCGCATGCGCACTTTTTCCAGGGGCATGACCTTGCCTTCATCAATGTGCAACACCGGTTTGAGATTGAGCGCCGTGCCCAGAAAACGCGCCGCGCCGCCGATACGTCCGCCACGATGCAGGTATTCCAACGTATCCACCGCAAAAATAATGTGCATGTTGTCACGGGCATGCAGTACACGCTCCAGCGCCACATCCATCGGTTGGCCCTCACGCGCGGCGCGGGCTGCCACCAGAACTTGAAATCCCGTCCCCATAGATACAAAGCGCGAATCTACCAGCTCGATGCGCCAATCGGGAAGCTCCGCCTTGGCCTGCAACGCCGATACCATCGTCCCGCTTAACTCGGAGGAGATGAAAATTCCCAGAATGGAGGTTGTTTCGTATTGCTCTGCCACCTTCTTAAAGAACTCGATGAAGGCTCCAGGTGAAGGTTGCGATGTCGTCGGGAAGGTTTTGCGCTCCTGAAGCCACTGATAGAACGTTGTCGCATCCAGTGTCACGCCATCCAGATAGGTCTCTTCGCCCCAATGCACCGTCAGGGGGATAACCGGCACATTGTACTCAGAAACCAGCTCCGGCGGCAAATTGGCCGTGCTATCTGTTACCACAACATAGCGGTCCATCTCTATTCTCCTTATGCATAAGAACCTGAATGAATGAATAAAAAAACAACAAAATACTGCTCGGACTGTGACTACAGGACAACCCCAGGATGACAAGGCGCACAGAATAAATCAACTCCTATTATACTAAATATCTCAATCTGTGGTACAATGCTGCAAGAGTTAATACCTTTCGACATCAAATGAGGAGCACGCTATGGCCAAAATACTCGTTGCCGATGATGACCGGGTAATGCTCGGATTGCTCAAGACCCTGATGGAACTCGAGGGGAATGACGTGGTCACCGTGACCCGTCCCGAAGATATCGTTCCGAAGGTAAAGGAGTATCAGCCGGCCTTGATTCTGATGGACTATAACCTGGCGGGCGGCAATTCGATGGATGCCCTCCGCGAATTAAAAACCGATCCTGACCTGAAAGAGATTCCGATTCTGGTCGCCTCAGGGATGGACCGTGAATACGAATGTAAACGCAACGGAGCGGAAGCGTTTATTCTCAAACCCTTCCGCCCTGCCGAATTGCTCGAACGTATGCGCGCGCTGATGACGTCGCTTCAGTAAGAGCTTTAATGTTAGCAAAGAAAATATGACACGAAGAAAACGAAGTAGTAAGAAGAAAGTACAACCTACAGCCCAATGGTATAAGATGGATCTGCACATCCACACCCCCGCCTCCGCAGACTATCAGCAGAAGAATGTCACCTGCCTGGAAATTTTGCAAGAAGCGGAACGACGCGGATTGAACATCATCGCGTTCACCGACCACAATACGGTCGCCGGTTATAAGCGCATGCTCGATGAGATTGACGACCTGGAATTGCTCAAACGCCTCAACCGGCTGAAGCCCGAAGAAGAGAAAAAACTCCAGGAATATCGTCGCCTGCAAGCGGAAATCCTCCTGCTCACCGGTTTCGAGTTCACGGCAACGTTTGGATTTCACATCCTGGGACTCTTCCCGCCGGAAACGTCTATGCGGGAGCTGGAATTTCTGCTGTTGCAAATGAATGTCCCCGCCGACAAGCTAGATGACGGCGCCACCGAAGTCGGCGCTACCGTGGATGTGCTGACTGCTTATCAGATGATCGCCGAGGCGGGTGGATTGGTGATCGCGGCGCATGCCAATTCCTCGCACGGTGTTGCCCTGCAGGGGTTGCGCTTTGGCGGACAAACGCGCATCGCCTTCACGCAGGATCACAATCTGCACGCGCTCGAGGTCACCGACCTGGAAAAAGTGGACAAGAAATCCACTGCGCGTTTCTTTGACGGTTCCAAACCCGAATATCCCCGCCGGATGCGCTGTATCCAGGGTTCAGATGCGCACCGTTTGACGCGCGATCCGGCCAATGCCCGCAACCTTGGCGTCGGCGACCGCGTCACCGAAATCCTGCTGGACGAACTGTCCTTTGAGGCGCTCCGCGACGTGCTGACCGGCGATGACTTCGCCCGCACGCGCCCCTATCGCGCCGAATCGCGTCCCTTCGATTACATTCAGGCCGCGCGTGAAGAAGGCCCCAACATCGTCCAGGATTTCCACGAGCGTTTCAGCCGCCGCGGTGGGTTTCTGGATGCTATCATGGCCGACGTGTGTGCCTTCGCCAATACCAACGGGGGTACGCTGTATATCGGCGTTTCGACCGACGCGAAGGCGTCCCCTACAGGTTTGGGGAATTCTCCCACGCGGGTCATCAACGCCCTTAAAACAGAAATCGAGACCCGTATTACGCCTATGCTGCCGGTCACCATTGACGTGCAGGAGACGCAAAATGTCAAAATCGTGCGCCTCGTGGTGCCGCGCGGCGACAATCCGCCTTACGCCCTGGATGAGAGCCAGATTTACATCCGCAGCGAGGCCGAAACGACGCCGGCCGTGCGCGATGAAATCGTCGAGCTGGTAAAACGCGGTTTAGGAGAGAACGCCACAGCTTCCGCGCCGCCGATGCCTGGCCCTACGGCTGAAACGTCCAATCCCTTGCTCGAACCGGGCAAGGCACTCGTCGAACCGCCGCGCACGGGCGTCGAAATTGCCGCCATTGAAATGCGGAACAACGTCCGCTACTACACGATGCGCGACCTGCGTAACGGCAGCGTCATCAGCAACGTCACCCGCAATTCGGCGCGCCGGCTCTGGCGCTACGCCATTGATGAGGCCGAGAATAATCCGGTCAAACCGCATCAGGTGCGCTGGATGGGCGACATCGGCATTTGGAAACAGCGCGAATACAACGCCCAAATGCGCTACGATCTGGTCCAGAAAATCAACGATGAACTCCATGTCTACTATGGCGTGACCGAGGAAGGCCTTCACAGCGCGTGGGCGGCACTGGTCGGCGACTAGCGCTGCGTGGCAAAAATGTCACACTAAACACCAATTTTTCTTTTCAATCCGTTTCATCCGTTGAATCCGTTGACATTTTCGGAGGAGAGAGTATGCGGATTCTATCACTATCCGAAATGCGCGCGTTGGAGTCCACGGCGGATATGGCCGGACACAGCTACGCACGTATGATGGAGCTGGCCGGAAAAGGTGTCGCATTGGCAGTGCTGCGCCACATGGCGGTGAAAGGACGCCGCGTTCTGGTCCTCGTGGGGCCGGGAAACAACGGCGGCGACGGCCTGGTGGCCGCACGAATTCTGCAAGAGGCCGGAGCTAACGTCACGGCCTTTCTCACCACCACGCGCGACCCCGAACAGGATACCGTCTTTCGGCAGGCGCAAGCCGGCGGCGTCACCATCGTCACCGCGCAAGAGGATGTGCAATATGAGACGCTGCGCCGTCTGGCTTCACAGGCCCATGTGATCATTGACAGCTTGCTCGGCATCGGCGCAACGCCGCCGCTGCGTGGAACGGTCGCCTACACGCTGCAAAATGTGAAAGATGCCCTGGCGCAGGCCAATACCGAGCCTCTGCTCTCGTTGAACCGCGCCCCGAAGTCTGCGCCGACGCTCCCTTTGATCGTCGCCGTGGACGGGCCGTCGGGAATGGATTTCGAGACCGGCGACATTGACCCGCTGGCGCTCAAGGCGCACATCACCGTTACCTTCGTGGCACCCAAATGGGGGCATTTCCGTCTTCCCGGCGCCGACTATGTCGGTGAGTTGCTGGTCGCCGACATCGGTATCCCCAAAAACATTGATTTTTCCGGCACCGGCCCCGAAATCGCCACCCCCACTAAAATTCAAAAGTGGCTGCCTGCGCGTCCCCTCAATGCACACAAAGGTACCTTCGGCAAAGCCTTGATCGCCGCCGGCTCGGTCAACTACACCGGCGCCGCCGCGCTGGCAGCTACAGCAGCAGTGCGGGCCGGTGCGGGATTGGTGACGCTCGCCATCCCCAATGTCCTGCATGCGGCCATTGTTCCCCTGGTGCCCGAAGCAACGTACATTTTGTTGCCGCACACGCTCGGCGTCCTGGATACACACGCAGCAGGGGTACTCTTAGAGAAAACGGCCACATACTCCGCGATGCTTGTCGGGCCGGGATTGAACCACACGCCGGAAACCACAGCTTTCGTGCGGCGTCTTTTGGGGCTGGAAACCGGGAAGCGCGTCGCGGGTTTTGTGCCCCGTGTGACACCTTCCGAAGCCGATCAACCGCCCTCCCTGCCGCCGCTGGTGGTGGACGCGGATGCCTTGAACATCCTCAGTGAAATTCCCGACTGGCCCACCGTCCTGCCGCCCGGCACGATCCTCACGCCCCACCCCGGCGAAATGGCACGCCTGACCGGCAAAACGACGGCAGAAATCCAGGCCGATCGCTTAGATGCGGTGCAGGAAGCGGCGACAGCATGGGGGCATATCGTGGTCCTCAAAGGCGCGTTTACCGTCATTGCCGCACCGGACGGCAAGACGATGTTGCTGCCGTTTGCCAATCCGGCGCTGGGATCCGCCGGTACGGGGGACGTCCTGGCGGGGACGATTGTGGCCTTGCGTGCGCAGGGGCTTGAAGCTTTCCAGGCCGCCGTGGTGGGGGCATACCTGCACGGCCTGGCGGGTGAAATCATCAGGGAGCGTCTGGGCATGGCGGGATTGGCCGCCAGTGATGTGGCCCACACACTCCCCGAAGCCATACGCAAGATTGCAGCAGGTTAGCGCGTTGGTACGTTGATGGTGTTGGAACGCTTGAACGTTCTAACGGTTCAACGTGCTGACGCGCACTACTTCAGTGATTGGGCAAAATTGTAGCCCAGTTCCTCACCCTTGAGCAAATCCTGGTAAGTCGAGCCACCGGGATACTCCCAGGCTTCCACCAGCTCCCACTTGAGCTTCTCCGCCCATTGCGCAATCTCACGGCGCGCCCCTCCGCTCCAGCCGAAACTGCCGAAATAGGCCAGTTTGCGGTTCTGGATGCGCTTGCGGTTGAGCATGTCCAACACATGCGCCATCAGTGGGAAGAGTTCACCTTCATAAGTCGGCGCACCGATCAATACGCCGCTGCGTGTATAGACAGAAGGCAGAATGTAGCTGACGTTGATATGGCGCACATCGAAGATGTTCAGGGGCATGCCGGCACGCGCGACACCGGACGCGACGGCGTCCACCATTTTTTCGGTGTTGCCGTACATCGTGCCGTAGAGGAGCGTTACCCCCGGCTCAGGGCCTTCGAGCGCGTAGTTGGCCCACTTCTGATACAGTTCGATGATGCGCCCCGGATTCTTGCGCCAGAGCAATCCGTGCGACGGTGCAACCACGTCAATGGGGATGCCGGACAGTTTTTCGATGGCCTTGAGCACCGGCTTGGGGAACAAAGCCACGATATTGGCGTAATAGCGCAAGGCTTCTTTCTCATAAAAATCGAGCGCCGTGCATTGATCGTCGAAGATCGCGCCTTGCAACGCGCCATAACCGCCAAAAGCATCGCAGGAGAACAGCACTTTCTGTGTGGTCTCGTAAGTCACCATCGTTTCGGGCCAGTGCACCATCGGCGCGATGTGGAACTGCAACTGATGCACACCGAGATCCAGCGTCTCACCATCTTCAACCGCGTGCACATTGTCGGTCACCTGGTAATAGCTCTCCAGCATCTTCACGGCGCGGCTGGTGCAGAGGAAGGTGACTTTGGGGGCAATGCGACGCAGGGTGCGCAGCACGCCCGTATGATCCGGCTCCATGTGGTTGACCACGACGTAGTCCAGCAGCGACGGATCGAAGACCTCGGCGATTTGATCGAGCAGCGCGTCGCTCTTAATGTCTTTCGCCGCATCCACAAGGACCTTCTTTTCATCATCAATCACGTAAGCGTTGTAAGAAACGCCCTCGCTGGTGATGGGCCAGAGGCCCTCGAAGAGATCAGTGGTTCGGTCATTGACGCCAATCCAGTAAATTCCAGGTTTGATGTTAACGGCAGGCATAGTTCCTCCTCAAAAAAATCGTTTGAACATTGGCATGGTAGGACGTTCATTGTAGTGCCAGCTCGCCAGCTCACTGCCAATCCTATGATATGTAAATTAAAAATCCGTTTGATCCGTTGACAAAGTTTTCTTCCAACCGCTCAAAGCCATTATAGCAGCAAGTGCAGGATGAGACAAACCACCGGCGACACTGGATTTCACGGCATTTTCCGATAAAATAGCAGCTATGATTCAAAAGCTCAAGCATGCCCTGAGCCATCCGACAAGATGGGCTGTCCTGTTGACCGTCATTTACCTGGCGATCCTCACCCTCCGCCCAGCGGAAAGTTTCTTCGGCGTGCCCGGTGAGTGGACGTGGGCCGGGCGTCCCCCCTCACCGGTTACGCTACCCCGTTGGCCGCCCGCCATCATCGCGCTGACGCTCACCGCTGCCGTCAGCATTGGACTGGACAGACGTTGGAATGCTTTAAGCCGTCGGCAACGCACTATGGCACTGGGTTTCCTTATGGTCATGATCCCGTTAATACAAGTGCTACTCAAGTTCATTCATTATCGCTACCCCATCGAGTTCTACCTTTATCGCACCATCGGACCCCACAACGGTTTCTGGCAAATCGCCATCTCCATCGAATCGTTAAGCGAATACCTGCGCACCTATCCGGCGCAGATGCGGGCAATGGATGATGTCTTCGAGCACCTCACAACCCATCCACCGGGCAACATCCTTTATCTATGGCTCTGGCGGAAGGGGTTCGAAGCGCTGCCTGGCCTGGCGCACACCGTCGCCCATTGGCTACGCGGCTACAATTGCGCCGATCTTGCTTTCGTTACGCTGCCCGATGCGTCCATTGCTGCCGCACTTGGGCAAATGAGCCTGCCGCTGCTGAGCGGGTTGACCATCATCCCCCTCTACGCATGGGCCAAACGCCTGGGCGACCCGCGAACCGGCTGGCGGACGGCAAGCCTGTTCGCCCTCGTCCCGGCGATCTCGCTGTTTACCATGCGTTGGGACAGCCTTTACCCGTTTTACGCCGCAACAGCCTTCGCGCTGCTTCATCGCGGCTTGAGCGAGAACAAGCCGCATTTGTGGTTCCTCGCCGGTCTGGTCGTCTCAGTGGCCTCATTTTGTAGTTTTGGCAATGCGCCGTTGGCGCCGGGGATGGCACTCTACGCGGCCTTCTATCTGTGGCGGCAAGGTTCATGCGCGCTCTGGCGGGCATGGCGCGGCTGGATGGCATTGATCCTCGGCGGGTACAGTGTTTGGGGGGTGTTCCATCTGACCACCGGCGTAGCTTTTTGGGATTTGCTGGCGATTACCGGGGGGATGCAAACTGCATTGCGCGCCACCTACAGCTATGGGCGATGGCTTTTCTACAACGTCTATGACATCCTGGTATTTGTCGGCGTGCCGGTCGGTGTGTGGTTTGTGGTAGAAGCCACACGCACCTGGAAAAAGGCTTGGCGGCGACAAGAGATGCTTGCCGGACTGCCCGCACTCGTCGTCTCGGCCACCCTGCTTGCCATCAACGTCGCGGGCGTATCACCGGGAGAAGTGGGACGCCTGTGGATGTTGTGGATGACAGGGATGGTCGTGACCGCAGCGTTGGGATTGCAACGTGAATCCGGCGAGCCACGGCACTCTCACTACGCGAAGATTGTCGGCCTGATGGCACTCCAAAACCTGTGGATGTCACTCTTCTTGCGCGTTAGCCCTACCGGGATGCCGGGGTACATCCCACGTCAGCCGGGGAATCCGACCATTACCACGCCGTTAGCGGTGACGTTCGACCGGGATATTCACCTCACCGGCTATGCCGTTGAACCAGCGCAGACGACGCCGGGCGCGACAGTTAACGTCACACTGTACTGGCAAGCGCGCGAACGCCCCGACCTGCCCTATACGGTCTTCGTGCATTTGATTGACAGAGACGGCGTGTTGCAAGCGCAGGACGATAGTATGCCCGTCGCAAATACGTTGCCGACATCGTGCTGGTTACCGGGAGAAGTCGTTGAAGATGTCCACCCCATTGCCATTCCTGCACACACACCCACAGGCGACTATACGGTGCGCGTCGGCTTCTACTACCTGCCGACCCTGACACGGCTGCCCGTTACGGCCGGCGGCGAGGGTGACTTTTTCCGGTTGCCGGGTACAATACGAGTCGGCGAATAGAAGAATCAAAGAATCAGCAAATCGGCAAATCAGCAAAGTGCATTTCAGGACAGATTATACTCATTGCTCATTACTCTTTGCTCGTTACTCATTTCTAATCCGGAGAAGTTGAGACATGCGCATTGGAATCATTACCGGAGAATATCCCCCATTACAGGGGGGCGTGGGAGACTTTACGCACGAGTTAGGGTTGGCGCTTCAAGAGGCAGGCCATGAAGTTCACATCCTGACGACGCGGATGAACGACCGACAGCCTAGCCCTGTCCAGGAAGATGGGTTAACCATCTACCGCGAAATCCCCGATTGGGGAACAGGCGTACATGCGCACCTGACCGACTGGATCACCAGATTGGCACCCGACATCGTCAACATTCAATATCAGGCGGCGGCGTACCAGATGCGCGCAGGAATCAACTTCTATCCACGCGCGCACAGACGGCGACGCAACGCACCCATTGTAGTCACCTGCCACGATCTGTTGCCACCTTATCTGTTCCCCAAGGCCGGGCCACTGCGCCGGTGGGCCGTGCGACAGTTGGCGCAACATGCAGACGGCATCATCGTCACCAACGGTGACGACTATAACCGGCTCACCGAAGACCTGGGAGACGCGCTACCGCCGTTACGCCTGATTCCCATCGGCAGCAACATCGCCCCCGATCCGCCTGCCGGATACGATCGCGCGGCATGGCGCAACGAGCATGGCTTCAACCCAGAAGAGTTGCTGATCGGTTTTTTTGGTTTCTTGAACCGCGCCAAAGGCGTCGAGACTTTGATCGAAGCCCTGAAGCGGTTACGGGAACGCGGTGTGCCGGCGCGTCTGCTGTTTATCGGGGGACGTACCGGGTCGAGCGACAGCACCAATGCACGCTATGCCGATGAGATTGACAGGCTCATCGAGCAGATGGAACTGGGGCCGTATGTCCATCACACCGGCTTCACCACACCACCGGAAGTCTCCGCTGCGCTGCTGGCCGTGGATTTATGCGCCCTCCCCTACCGCAACGGCGCGAGTTTGCGTCACGGCACGCTCCACGCGGCGCTGGCGCACGGCAAGGCCATCGTCACCACCACACCACAGACAGAGACGCCACAGCTCCAAAATGGGGTCAACATCATCCTCGTTCCTCCCGATGATCCCGCTGCATTGGTCGAAGCCATCCAGACGCTGTGGGCGGATCCGCAGATGCGGGTATCGTTGGGACAACAAGCCGCACAATTATCGCAAGAGTTCTCGTGGGAACGGATCGCCGTGCGCACGGTGGAATTTTTCCGCACATTGTGCGGTCAAACAGACCGGAAGAAAAGAAAAGGAGCACAAAGCCATGCAATCAGTCATGAAATTTGAAATAGATTATACGGTGCAAATTTGGCAAGAAGGTGCGCACTATATAGCGCACGCGATGCCTTTGGATGTGATGAGTGCAGGCAACACACCAGCTGCCGCACGCCGGGCTGTCGAGGAAGCCGTCCAATTATTCTTGACCACAGCCAATGAAATTGGAACACTAGAAGAGGTATTGGAAGAAGCCGGTTATGCGTTTAAGCAAGGCAGGTGGGTCAGTCCTCGCTGGATTGCCATTGAGCATCATTTAGCAGCAATAGGGGCTTGAAATGCCCAAACTCACACCTGTACACTGGCGTAAACTGGAAAAAGTCTTTCTGGCGGCCGGTTTTCGCTTTGCGCGCCAGCAAGGCAGCCATCGCTCCTACGTAAAAGCCGGTATTGCCCGTCCATTGGTTATTCCAACCTACGACGAAGTTCCGGTATCGATCATCCGTAACAATCTGAAAACTGCCGGGATTTCAAGGGAAGAGTATTTCAAATTGCTGGCTGATTAAGTTGACTAAGCTAACGACAACCAAGAACGTAACACCCACCGCCCTGGCCCTGCTCCTTTGCAGCTTTACCGTGTTGGGTCTGCTCTACAGTGCCGCCGTTCCCATCTTTGAAGCCTCCGATGAGGTGTGGCACTACCCAATGGTACAGCACATCGCAGAGCACTGGACGCTGCCGGTGCAGCCCCTTGAACCGGGGGCACCTAGTGGCCCCTGGCGGCAGGAGGCCAGTCAGCCGCCGCTCTACTACGCCTTAGCTGCCGCACTGACTGCCTGGATTGATACCGGTGATCTGGCACAGGTACGGCATCTCAATCCCCATGTTGCTGCCGGCGAAGCCACGCCCGATGGCAGCAATCCCAACCTCGTCGTCCACAATCCCGCCCTGGAGCGTTTCCCCTGGCGCGGTACGGTGCTGGCAGTGCACATCGCGCGCCTCCTCTCTGTGCTTCTGGGGACGTGGGCGGTCTACCTTACATGGGCGCTTGTGCGCGAACTTTACCCTCAATCCCCCGGCCTGGCGCTAATTGCCGCCGCCATTCACGCCTTCACGCCGATGTACATGTTCATCAGCGCCTCGGTGAACAACGACAACCTGGTCGTGCCGTTATGTTCGCTGGCGTTGTTGATGATGGTGAGGATAGTCAAAAGTCAAAAGTCGGAAGTCGAAAGTCGGAAGTCGAAAGTCAAAAGTTATTTGGCGTTGGGGGTGGTGATTGGATTGGGACTGTTGACGAAGGCGAGTGCGATTGCGCTGTTGCCGTTTGCTGCGGCGACGATTGCCTGGGAAGCATGGCAGAATCTCCAACGGCAGATCGAAAATCAAAAATCAAAAATCAAAAATCATCCCTCCCTACTCCCTACTCCATACTCCCTACTCCCCAAAATCGCCCTTCACGCCTTACGCAACCTGGCCCTCGTCTTCTTGCCCGCCCTCGCTATCTCCGGCTGGTGGTTCTATCGAAATTTTCGGCTCTACGGGGATTGGCTTGGCCTGAATGCTTTCTATGCCGTCCTGGGCACCCGCGACATCCCGGCAGATCTCGCACAGCTTTGGGCCGAACGATACGCCTTCGCCGCCGGATATTGGGGCAACTTTGGCGGCCTCAACGTTCCTATGCCGACGTGGGTTTACACGATACTCAACCTCTTCGCCATTCTCGCAGCACTCGGCCTGGTTGTGCGTTTTGGGTTGTGGGCGGTAAGTCGAAAGTCCAAAGTCCAAAGTCCAAAGTTCAAAGTCAATCCGTCAATCTCCAATCTCTGGCCTTTTTCCTGGGACGCACAGACTGCGGCGCGGGCGCTGGCGTGGGCCTGGCCAGCCGCCGTTTTCGTCTCGTGGATTCGCTGGGCGACGGTCACGTGGTCATCGCAAGGCCGCCTGATTTTCTCCGCTATGCCGATGTGGGCGTTGGCGTTGGCGTTGCCAATGGCGAATGGCAAATGGCAAATGGCAAATGGCAGGTCGCTAATCCCAGGCTTCCGCTTCCCAAACTCTAAAATCCAAAATCTGAAATCTAAAATTCTTGCTGCGTTTTTGTTTGTCTTGTGTCTGGCGGCGCTACCGGCGTGGATTGTACCGGCGTATACGCTTCCGCGGGCGACACGCGCTACGCTGACCACCCCACCCCTGCGTGCGGACTTCGGCAATGTCCTGCGGCTGGATGGCTTCAAGATTGACCGGCGCAACACCGCTCCCGGCGAAACCGTCAGCCTGACGCTGCAATGGACGGCGCTGGCGCCCACGACCACCGACCACAGTCTGTTCATCCATGTCCTGGGCAAAGGCGAGCGCATCATTGCGCAACGCGACACGTTCCCCGGACGCGGTTTGTTATCAACCACGTGGATCGAACCGGGGCGCACGTGGATCGAGCACTACGAAATCCCCATTTCCGCCTTGGCCTACGCGCCTGACAGCCTGACATTTGCCGTGGGAATGTACGAGACGGCCACAGGCGCGCGACTGCCGGTACAGGCTGAAGCGCCTTTCGTTCTCACCACCGCAGGGGACGCGATTACCTTTGGGGATGTCTGGCTCAGCGAGCCGACGCAGCAGCCAACGGTACAGTTTGGCAAAGGGATCGCACTCACCGGTTATGAGCTGAGCGATGTGCTTGTGAGACGTGGCGAGACGCTCGGTGTGACGTTACACTGGCGTTGCATAGCCCGCGTGGACGACAACTACACCATCTCCGTACAGCTCATTGATGAGCAATGGCGCAAGGCCGCCCAATCCGACGCCTGGCCGCTGGACGGTGCAGCGCCGACATCCTCATGGCAGATGGGACAGCGCGTTGACGAATCGCGCACGCTCACCATTGCCGCCGATGCGCCGCCGGGCGTTTATAACCTGCAACTGGCAATCTACCGGCTGAACGCGGCCGGCACGCTGGAACATTTACCCATCGTGTGGGAAAAAGGGCAAATGCCTGCCAAAACCGTCGTGTTAACGCGGGTAAGAGTCCAATAGCAGCACCATAATCTCAAACAAGATTTTTAACAAAACAACGGCGGCGTTTGTGCTGGCGCACGTCGTAATACTTCCATTGTCCCTGAACGTTCTGATTGGTCTCCAATTCAGGATTGGATTCCACTTTGGTAATACCGCGCTGGATATAACGCCGGTGCATGGTGTCCATCAAGATCGCATTGACCCCTTTGCCCTGATATTCCGAGCGCACGGCCACCAGGTACGCATCGGCGCGTTCGGCCTTGCGCAAGGCACGCAACAGGTGAATAAAACCGAACGGGAAAAGCCGGCCGTCGGCCTTTTGCAGCGCCTTTGACAAAGACGGCATCGTAATCCCAAAAGCCACCAGACGATCGTTCTCATCCACTACCAGAGGAACAAAATCGAGGGAAATCAGGCCAAAGTAGAGCTTGATGTAATAATCAATCTGCCGCTCGGTCAACGGGACCACACCGTAGAGGTGCTGGTATTCGTCGTTGAGCACCTCAAACAACTCGTGGGCGTAAGAAGGCAAGCCTTTTTCGACGCGGGGCCGCAACAGCTCTTTTTTATCGCGCACCTGCAGCAGGCGCAGGCCATACCGACGCTTGGCAAGCTCGGCGATGCGGGCGATGGTCGGATTCGGCTCCGGCGTGACGGTCATCTCATACTCCACCCAGTCCACGTCCTTGACGTAGCCAAGCCGTTCAAGGTGCACGGGATAGTAAGGGTAGTTGTAGAACGTTGCCATCGTCCCCAACTCCTCAAAACCTTCCACCAACATCCCCTCACGGTCCAGGTCGGTGAAGCCCAACGGCCCGTGGACGGCGGCCAGCCCCTTCTCCCTGGCCCAGGCTTCCACCTGCGCAAAGAGCGCCGCCGACACCGCCGGGTCATCCACGAAATCCACCCAACCGAAACGCATGTACGGTTGTCGCCATTTTTCGATATGGGCGCGGTTGTAGATGGCAGCGATCCGCCCGACGATCTCGCGCCCCCGGTAAGCCAGCCAGTAGCGCGCATCGCAATAGTCAAAGGCCGGATTCTTATCGCGGCGGAAGGTCTGGTAATCATCCATAAAAAGTGCCGGCACCCAGTAAGGGTTGCCGCGATACAGCTTGCTGGGGAAACGAATAAACGCGCGCAGGTCGCGCAAATTGGCCACTTCTTTGATCAATAAGTCCACAGAGCATGCTCCTTCAAAGGTTGTCTTGTAGTCGGATAGTCGCATAGTCGTTAGTCGGATAGTCGGTTAGTCGGTTAGTCGGATAGTCGTTAGTTAGGCAGATCAATGCGCTCCTTCTACCCTATTATACTCAGGGTGGAAGGAGCGCAAGGAGCATGGAGCGAGAATAAAGCGGCGCGGACATTCAGCCGCGCCGCTCACAGTCTATGGCGTATAAGCCCGCAGCACCAGTGGCAAGTAAATCTTGCGCACCGGCCGCTCCACAAATTGCAGCACCCCAAGCCGTGAGGTGTTCCGCCACGACTCGCCCGTGGGATCGTTCCAGATGGCAACGCTGTCGCGGGTGCCGTTACCATCCGCATCATCGTTGACCTGGAAGTCAAAGCCGATGAAGACACCGGGCTGCGGCATCACCTGTGTCAGCGTGATCGCCGCCTCGACGATGTACGCGCCCTCCATCAGCAGCGTCTGGTCAGCGGGAATGATGAACGTCGCGCTGGTAAACGTCGCTGTCGAGGCCATCCCACCAAAGCTTTGCTCGTTGTCGAAATTGACGCGGTACTGCCCGTCGTCCGGTTCGTAGCTGGTGGTCTTGGCATTGTTCTGGTCCACGAAGACCTCGATGGAGTCCTCTTCCCAGGGATTGGTGCTGGCTTTGCTCAAGAGCGAGTCAGACACCACCGCGTAGACGTACAGATGGGTATCGTCCCACATCGTCTTGACCTTCGCGGTTGCGCCGCCCGCGCCTTGCACCCAGACATTGGTGCTAATCTCGTTGGCATCGGCCCACAATGCATCAGCGATGCCGTCAATGACCGGCGTGCCCTTGATTGCCTTTGTCAACTTGATCTCATCGATCAGGATCAGCGTGCCGAAGTTAGCCGTACTCGTGAGCTGGCTGTTGGTCGGATCGTTCCACGAGATCGGATGGGTAGGATCGCTGCCATCGGTGACGCGGACGTCGAAGCCCAGGCGCGTTCCGGGGGCGAGTGTCGCCGTCAGCGGGAGCTTCGCTTCCAGGACATAGCCGTGGGTGTTGGTGATGACGACATAGTCCATCATGAAGGTGCCACTGGGGAAAGTGTAGTAGCGGTCGTCACCCTCGTAGGTGGCACTCTTATGATTGTTCTGGTCAACGAAGACTTCAACCTTGTCCCCATCATCTGCCGTAGGATCTTCAACGTTGACGATGATATAGAGGTTATTCTCATCCCAGCGGGTCTGGTAGCTGGCGGTCATTGCCCCGGTAGAGCCGATCGGAATCCAGGGCAACATTTCCCAGAGGGTCTCGGTCATTCCATCCACAACCGGCGTGGCTTTGGAGACATCTTGCACCTGGATAAACACCGGCAGCCGGGTGGGGTCTATGATGCCCCAGTAGGCCCACTTGGCCTGCAAATCCTTGTCGAAGAGCAGCGGCAGGTTGGTACGTTCGCGTGGCCAGGTCGCCAGCCAGGTGTGATCATCGGCCATACCCCAGAACGTCACCGAGCCGATTTTGTCCGCGTGACGGCGGAAGACATCAAAGATGTCCTTATAGCGGTAACCCTGTTTAATGAGCACTTCTTCGGGGACGGTGGTATAAGCGTCATTGTCGTTGGTATAGATGCTCATATCCATCTCGGTGATGTGCACCTCACCCAGCTCAGAGAACTTCTCGATGGTCTCTTCGATAGCGGATACCGACGGGGTCTCGATGTTGATGTGCATTTGCATCCCGATGCCGTTGATCGGCACACCCTGATCCTGGAAACCTTTCACCACATTGTACATGCACTGGCGCTTGGCCGGATCGGTTTCACTGTAGTCATTGAGGATCAGTGTGGCCGTCGGCGCGACCTGATGCGCGATGGTAAACGCTTTCGAGATATAGTCGGAGCCGGTCAGCCGATACCATTCGCTACGGCGCAAACAGTCGGGTTGCCCGGGATCAATGACCTCGTTGACTACATCCCAGACGTTGACCACGTCCTTATAGCGATCAACAACGGCTCTGATGTGATCTTCCAGGCGCTGCAACACCAGTTCCTTATTCTCCGGCGTTGCTTCCAGGGGATTCCCCTCGGCATCCTGGAACATCCACTCGGCGGCTTGCTGATGCCAGACGAGCGTGTGGCCGTGGACTGCCACGTGATTCTGGCGGGCGAAGTTTGCCAGAGCATCAGCGTTGGTCCAGTTGAAATTGCCCTCGGTTGGTTGGATAGAAGCGGGCTTCATCACGTTTTCGGGGGTCAGGCTGTTGAAATGTTTCTTGAACAATTCAACGTGCCGGTCGCTGGCAAGCTGCGTCGGCTCCAACGCCGCGCCGATAAGAAAATCTGCCGCGTAGTGCTCATGGACCGAGGGGATGTCCTGTTGAATGGGAGGTGGCGGCGCAGCAGTCGGCGGTTCGGTCATGACGATGGTGACGTCGTCAATGTAGAAGCTGGCATTAGGATCAGCACATTCCGCATACAGGGTCAAGGCATCGGCTTGCGTTGTATACTTGAAGGAACCAGACACGCATGACCAGGCAGAGGAAGTGGTGTTGTCATTATGGCCCAGCCAGGGATACGTGCTTGAACCGCCAATGGTGTATTGCAACGCGAAGTTCGTCCGGAAAGGCCCCAACCCTTCTGCCAGGCGAATACAACCGCTGATTTCGTAGGTAGCACCGACCTCCAACAGGTCTAGTACATTCAGGGCCGGTCCATTCCACCCGCCAGTTCGCCCGGTCACCTTGAGCGCGTAGTTACCCGTATGTACCGTGTCGGTGACGACATCCACAGCTATCCCAGCCCCACCACGCGCATACCACCCCTGGGGTGTGTTATCCTCAAATCCGTAGGTTGCGATAGTGGGCGGCTTGGTCATCACAATAGTGACATCGTCAATGAAAAAGTCAGCAGTGGCGCTGGCACTCTCGGCGTAAAGGGTCAGCGTTTCAGCTTCGGCCGTGTAATCGAAAGAGCCACTCACACATGACCACGCCGCATCCGTCGTGTTATTCTCACCCCCCAACCAGCGCCAGGCGGTCGAACCACCAACGGGTTTGTATTCCATCGTAAAGTTCGTGCGTGTAACCGGCGTGCCCGCCGCCAGACGAATACAGCCGCTGATGCGATAGGTACCGCCGACCACTAACAGGTTCCGCAGGTCTATAGCCGGCCCATTCCACCCGGCAGTACGCCCGGTCACGCTGAGACTGCGGCTGCCTTCGTGAGCCACCGTCGTCACCGAAGCCACGACCGCGGCGCCACGACCGTACCAGCCCTGCGTCGTGCCGTCCTCGAAGCCATAGGTCGCCATCACCACATCTGCCTGCGGCGCGAGGGGCTGCGCAACCACAGGAGCAGCGGGAATGGCTGCCGGAGCAAGCAGGCTGATCAGATAGGCCAACACGACAAACAGAGATAAACGCATACGCCAATTCCGTTTCGAAGAAATCTGTGACATCGTCTCATCTCCTTTTGGGCTAACTAGAATTTTATCATAGTCCATTGGGCATCGTTCTATATGTCACTTCAATGTTCAGCGGCCACCTCCTTTCCTTGTATTGTGAACGTTCACATCCCCACTTACTATTTTAGCACACTCTATCGAAATGGTGTACTGTTCCGCTGCGCCTGCCCACAACCGACAGACTTCCGGTTTGAGACGCGCATAGTCCGCTATACCGGTATAGATCCGCTCGCGGAACTCGGTATCGCTGAGCAGACTGCGCGCCACGCCGAGCACGTGGGGGGTCGGATGTAGCAAGTCCTCACAGGCCAGGCTATGCAGCGCCGGGCCTAACTTGCGCCGGGTCAAGTCGCCCGATGCGCCGAAGATTACTACGGCCGATGGAGGGCTGATAGCCGGGGCAAGGACATTGACGGTATCCCTTCACATTAGAAATTGAGATGCTCGCGTCCAATGTGACCAAAGAATTCGTTGCGTGTGGTCTGGCTCTCCTTGAACGTGCCGAGCATGGCACTGGTGACCATACGGGCATTGGCCTTCTTCACGCCGCGCATCGCCGCGCACATATGCAGCCCCTCGGCAACAACGGCAACCCCCTGCGGATGCAATGTCTCATCGAGAAACTCCGCAATCTGCTGCGTCATCCGTTCCTGTACTTGCAGACGGCGGGCAAACATCTCCACGATGCGTGGGATCTTGCTCAGGCCAATGACTTTGCCTTTGGGGATGTAGGCCACATGCACCTGTCCCAGGAAAGGCAACATGTGATGCTCACACAAACTGTAGAAGTCAATATCGCGCACGATGACCATCTGGTCATACTGCACGTCGAAGATAGCGTCATTGATGAGCTTCACGGGGTCCACGTGATAGCCGGCGGTCAGCTCGGCGTAAGCGCGGGCCACACGGGCGGGCGTGTCGAGCAACCCTTCACGCTCCACGTCTTCGCCGATGGCCTGGAGGATGTCACGCACGGCGCACTCGATTTCACTGCTGCAAGCGCGCTCCGGGGTGTCGGTCAGGTCGTTGCGGAAGACATCATAATCCGCAGGGTGAATTTCTAAGGGTCGGTTCATCGTTTCCTCCTTCAAAAATCTATGCTCATCTTTCGACTTTTACGTCTTCATGTCTCTACAAATGCTCTCCACCGGTCACATACACCAGCTCGCCGGTGACGAAATCCGACCGCAACAGGAACAGCAACGCATGGGCGATTTCTTCCGGTGAGCCGATGCGCCGTGCGGGGACCTGCGCAGCCTTGCTTTCGAGATAGGCCTGATCGCGGCCCGGTGGCGGTAGAATCAGCCCCGGCGCAATGGCATTAACCTGGATGTTGGGGGCCAGCGCCAGAGCCAGGCTTTGGGTCATGGCAACAAGGCCCGCTTTGGTCAGTGTATAGGCGATGTGGTCGCTGCCGGGGCGCACCCCGCGCCAATCAGCAATGTTGACGATGTGCCCACGCCGCTCACGCCCCACCTGCATGGCAAACGCCTGACTCAGGAAAAACGGCGCTTTCAAGTTGATGGCAAAATGGCGGTCCCAGTTCTCCTCGGTGGTATCGTCCCAGTCGCCATGCTCAAAGATAGCCGCGTTGTTGACCAGCACATCCACCTGCCCAAAATGTGCCACCGCACGTTCGACAAGGGAACGCGCGGTGGCTGTCTGACCAAGATCAGCTTGCAAGGCCACGGCCACACTGCCCAGCGAGGTGATTTCCGCAACGACTGCCTCGGCCGGGCCGGCGGAATGGGCATAGTGGACGGCCACGCGTGCCCCCTCCGCCGCCAACGCCAACGCCAGCGCGCGGCCCAAACGTACCGCCCCGCCGGTAACGAGTGCGACTTTGCCTTGCAGTTCCATAGATTACGCCTCCTGCCCTTTGAGCAACCCTTCAAAATTTCTCCATCAAGGATTCTATAAGGATTCTATCCCCCGGCACTGAGCGCCGTAAATGACAAAGGCGGCAGGCACAAGGAAAACTTGTTGCCGTCCAGTGGACCACCCGCAAGCTGGCGCGTGACAACTGTATCGGGATGGTCAAAGCTATTTGCTGCCTTGACATCCGTGCCCGCGATCTGGTAGATCGCATTGACCTGACGTGGCGTCACGTCTTGCCAGATGATGTCGGTTGTCACCGTCTCGGTCTGGCTGCGATTGACTATGAACACGGCATGCTGACCGCTATCCAGCTCATAGCTGGCCGAAACGTCCAGCATCGGCACGTCACCGAACTGCCGCGTGTTGACCACAGGCGCTTTGGTCACTACGGAAAGCGACTGCCCATGGGCGAGGTTGCTTACCAACGCCACGGGATAGAAGATAGTCTGCTTGACCAGGCTGTCGGTCGTGGTCAGAATGGGTGCGATGACATTGACAATTTGCGCCAGACAGGCAATCTTGAGCACATCACACTTACGCAGGAAGACGTTGAGCCACTGCGCCACCACCAGCGCATCCTCCAGGTTGTAGACCTCCTCGATCAGATGCGGCGCCTGTGTCCACTGCCCATCCATCTGCTGGTTCTTGTACCACACATTCCACTCATCCCACGACAGGAACACGTCATGCCGACTGCGCAGCTTCCCTTTGACATACCGCAGCGTCCCGGACAGTGTGTCTACATAGGATTCAAACTGCACTGCCTGCGCCAGATAGCTGGCAGTATCCTCATCGCGGTTGCCCGCGTAATAGTGCATCGAAAGATAGTCTACTTGCTCCCAACATGTCTCCAACGCCACGCGATCCCATTCCGGATAGGTCGGCATATGCGCACTGGATGAACCACAGACCACCAGTTTGACGGTGGGGTCCTGATATTTCATCACCTTGGCGGCTTCCCTGGCCTTGCGCCCGTACTCATCCATATCCAGGTGCCCGATCTGCCACGGGCCATCCATCTCATTGCCCAGACACCAATACTGTACATTATACGGTTCGGGATGTCCATTGGCGACGCGCATATCCGCGTAATAAGAGCCGGGCGTGCCGTTACAATACTCCACCAGGTTGGCCGCATCGGCAATCGTGCCGGTGCCCAGGTTCACGCCGAGCATCGGCAGCACTCCCAACCGCCGGCAGAACGCCATAAACTCATCGGTGCCGAATTGATTGGTCTCGATCGAACGCCAGGCCATATCGCGGCGGACGGGCCGCTTCTCCCGTGGCCCAACGCCATCGAGCCAGCGGTAGCCGCTCAAGAAATTGCCGCCAGGATAACGAATGATCCGGAGATTAAGCTCACGCAGCGCCGCCAGCACATCGCGGCGCAAACCAAGCTCATCGGCATGCGGCGAACGGGGATCGTAAATCCCCTCATAGATGCACCGCCCCATGTGTTCGGCAAAGCCGCCGAAAATCAGGGGTGAGATCTCGCCGATAGTACGCTTCGTATCCAGATAGAGTTGGGCCGAAAGAGTTGTCATATAATCACCTGTCCTTGTTATTGAGATATTGTCTGATCGTCAATATAGAATCATCCTACCAGAGAGGCGTTTTCCTTTATGCACACACTTCCCTTAGTGTATCCAAAATGAAAAATACGACAAATGCTCGCCCGGTGAAATAACCGTGAAAACAAAAAAACCGGAGGATGTGATTCCTCCGGTTTTGCGCAGTCACCTGCGGGAGCGACGGGACTTGAACCCGCGATCTTCGGCTTGACAGGCCGACATGTTAACCACTACACTACGCCCCCTGAACGATGCTTATCATACCATAGGGGCAAAATTTGTCAAATTGGGAGTAGGGAGTAGGAAAAAATCCGTTAAAATCCGTTCAATCCGTTGACAAACAACCATTAACAAACAATCGTTATTATTCGTACCGGTTGAAGCGCGGCACGCCGACGAGGGTAAACACACAGGCAAAGCCCAGCAGCACGGCGACCGATGGCAAAATATCGTGCAACGTGGCGCCGCGCGCCAGGATGTCTTCGTAGGCACGCATGGCCCAGGTGGAGGGCAGGACTTGCACAATCTGGCGGAAAAGAGGCGGCGCGACCTCCAGGGGGAACCACGCCCCACCTAATGCGGCAGTCGTCATTGACAGCCCGATCACAGCACTACTGGCCTGCCCGCCAGTTTTGACGAAAGTCGCTACCAACAACCCCATACCCGCCACAGCCAATGCAAAGGCGAAAGAAACCATCGCCACCGCCAGCGGCGCACGCGCCCACCCCACATCAAACACCAACGCGCCGCCGATGAGCAGGATAGCGATTTGCAGCAGTCCCGCCAGCAACGTCGCCAACACTTTGCCGCCCAGGATGAGGGCGCGCGATGCGGGCATGATCAGCATGCGTTTGAGCGTGCCACGCAATTGTTCGTCCACCAGCACCTCCGCCGCGCCGAGGAGGGTGATCTGGACCCAGGTAACGATCTGCCCGGCGGACGCATGCTCGACGCTGTCGGCCATCGCGTTGGAATCCACAGCCAGGGTGACACCCACTGGCCAGACAACGCTTGCCACAGCCGTAGGATTCTCCACAGCGGCAAGGGTATCGAGCAGCAGTTCGGAGAACAACGTGGCTTCTTCTTCCGGCGTCGCTGCCAGGCCGGCCTCACGCGCCTGAGCAACGCCGTTTTGCGCGACCAGCGCCGCGCCCCCCACCCGGCCGATAGCAGCCCGCACCGCTTGCTCCACCACCGGCGTGTTGCTGTTGTCACTGCGGACGTGCAGGGTGAGCGTGACCACCTCGCCGGCCAGCAGGTGCGTCGAAAAATCTTCCGGCACGATCAGACCAAAGGCGTCGTCAGAGATCGTCTCCACAAGCGTCAGATCGAAATTCACGCCTTGCAGGACCTTGAAGAGCGCGTCCACCACCGGGCCCTCATCATGCCGGATGACGGCCAGAGGAATACGTACCTCTCCCGGCGGTGCATCGTTCATCATCCCACGCAACCCCACCCCCACTGCCGCGGTGAACAGGAACGGCAGGAGCAGGAAAAACACCCACGCCATCGGCCCATCAAAACGCCGCAAAAAGTCTGTGCGAATGATGCCCCATAGACGATACATCTGCAACTCCTAAAAAGATGGTCAGCAGATTAAGCAGATTGAGCAGATTTTCTGTTTGTCCATAAGAAATCTGCTTCATCCGCTTAATCTACTGACAAAAAACGCCGCCGATTGGCAAGTTTCATCACTTGAACTGCCGCCTGAACCCCACCAACGCCAGAGCGTAATAGATGACGGTCAACAAAATCATCCCGCCAAGCCAGGGGAGGATGGTGGAGGGTGCGCGACCGGCTTGCAGGCGTCCGAAGATTTCGATGCCCCAGGCATTAGGCGTGATGAGGCTGAGGTATTGCACCCACTGCGGCAGGTTCCAGCGGACGAAGAAGCTGCCCGAAAGTGCACCCCCGATCAACGTAACCGCCGATCCAATGGCCCCGGCCTGCCCCGGTGTCCTGGCCCACGCGGAGATGAACGCGCCGACACTCGAAGCGCACAACACCAGCAATACAATCGCCGCCAGCACAGCGACCGGATATCCCCAGTACGCGCCGATGAGCGCCGTCGCCCCCCAAAGGATAAGCATTTGCAGGATGCCCGTCAGCACAATGCCCCCCATTTTGCCCAGCAGGACGACGAGCGGCGGTGTTGGCGTGATAAGCAGACGCGGCAGCGTGCCGCGCTGGCGTTCCGCCAGCAATGTGCGCCCGCCGGAAGTCACGGCGAACATCAAAAACAGCACTGCCATGCTCGATGCGTAATAGCCGAGCCAGCTAAAACCACGCCCTGTCGCAGAGGTGATGGAGAGTTTAATGGGCAAGCCGGCGGCTTCGTGAGCCGCAACCCCGCTCTGCAGCCCCCCTGCCAGGTCTGCCGGTTCCCGTCCGGCCTTCGCCATCTCCACCATCAGTCGGCTGATGATCTGCATTGTGCCTGCAATTTGCACGTTGAGCTGCTCAAGGCCCTGGCTGACGATGGCTTTGACGACCAGCGTACTAATGCGCCAATCAGGGCTGGCGTAGATTTCGACGACGACCGGATTGGCGGGCGTCCGGCTTTGCAGAAACGCCTGCGCCAACCCGGCCTGTTGCTCCGGCGTTAATGGTGTATCGGAAGCAAGAGCGGTCACATCCAGGCCGGTCAGTTCCTGCGCCCGCACACCAAAGGGAAACATATGGGCGCTGAAATCTGCGGGGATGACCACGAGTGCAGCGACTTCGTCGGCCTCCACACGCGCGCGGGCTGCCGTTTCATCCGTCACCAACGTTGCCGTCACCAGATTGCCCACCGAGGGTGAAAAGAAAACGTCGGCGAGCCTCTGTCCGAAAGCTCCTTCATCCCGATTCAACAACAGCACAGGGATATCAGAGATGGGCGTGCTGCTCCCGCTGCCAAAAGCCGCCATCATCACCAGGGTAAGGGCCAATGGTGTCGCCAGCATCATCAGCAACGCACCCACATCCCTGAATGTGACCAGGACCTCTTTGCCTGAAAGCACCAACAGTTTGCGCATCGCCATTCAATCCCGCAGTGCCCGGCCGGTCAGATGAAGGAAAACGGCTTCCAGATTCGGCTCGTGGATTTCGATGGCGCGCACACTCAAACCCAGGCCGGTCGCCACGGCAACAACGGCGGTCAGCGTCGCTTCCACCGACGTGACGTTGACGAGCACTTCACCATTGGTAGCGTTGGCGCCGATAACACCGGCGACGGATCCCAGTGCCGTCGCCAGTTCCGCGCCGCCGGTTTCCTGCACAAGGCGCAGGCTTAACATCTCGTGTTGTCCCACAAGCTGAATCAACTCATCCAACGTTCCCAGGGCAATCAGCTTGCCGTGGTCAATGATGCCAATGCGGTCACTCAATTCCTGAGCTTCTTCCATATAGTGGGTGGTGTAGAGGATCGTCACGCCCTGCTCGCGCAGTCGCTTGACCCAATCGAGGATGTAGCGGCGGCTTTGCGGGTCAATGGCGACGGTTGGCTCGTCGAGCATGAGCAGTTTCGGGTTACCCAACAGCCCCACCGCCAAATTGAGACGGCGCTTCATCCCGCCGGAGAACGTCGCCACGCGGTCTTTGGCGCGGTCGGCCAATTCGATCAACGCCAGCTTTTCGGCGATTTCGTGCTGCAACGCCGCGCCGTGCAAGCCCCGCATCTCGCCCCAAAAACGCAGGTTCTCGTACGCTGTCAGATCATCGTAGAGCGCCAGTTCTTGAGGCACAACGCCGATGACGCGCCGCACGGCCATCGGATCGCGCTGCACATCGCAGCCATCCACGCGCACCGCACCTGCTGTGGGGCGCAGCAGCGTGCTAATCGTCGAAATCACGGTCGTTTTGCCTGCGCCGTTCGGCCCGAGCAGGCTGAACAGCTCGCCGGCGTGAATCTCGAAGGAGACGTCGTCTACGGCGTAGGCTCCGCCGGGTGTGTAACGTTTATAAAGGTTTTGGACTTCGACTAAGGCAGTCATCCTACTATTTACTCCCACCACAGACGCCCACTCAAACTTGCTATTGAAACCAGGCGCACGGCAAATTTTCTTATTCCTGTCAGCAGATTAAGCGGATTCAGCAGATTATAATTTGTAAACCAGTCAGAAATCTGCTAAATCTGTTAAATCTGCTGATAAAAAATGGCAGTTTTAGATGCGGTCAGTATAACATGATTTTTTCCAGGCGGCAACTACGGCTTTTGGGTTCACGTGACAAATTTCAAAAAGAATGATAAACTTAGGTCTGGAGCAACCGGAAAACTCATCTTCCTTAACGGCATTTGTTCACACCCTGGGTTGTCATCAAACATCCGTTCCAGCCAGGGATGGAACGGCTAATGAAAGGAGTGCTATGTTAAAAGGTCATCAGGATATGTTGTGGTTGGCAGGACAAGTTTTCCTCTCGCGGAACTTCGTCAAGGAAGCGGAGGAGCAAGGACTCGATGCTATATTTGCAGCCTGTCCCTATGGCGATCTCACCGAGCAGGAGAAAGCCGCGTTTGCCAGCGCCTTCGAAGACAAGGAGTTGCGCAAAGTCGTCAAGAAGTGGTGGAAGGCCTATGATGAGGAACGAGAAGCCGGCAGTGTCGCCAAAATAGGAGATTTCTGGGAATAAAACAGGCTCAGAGGGATTGCCTGTCTGGTGAATGGGACGCATTTGACTGCAATCTAGCGTATCTCACTTTAACCAGATCACAAAACTATAATGAACACCTTTCCCGGCGAAAAAGCTCGCATCAATGCAGCGCGATGGATCTTTCGAGGATATATCGTGCTGGCTGTGGTCAGCACGGTGCTTCATATCATTTCGCGAATAGCCAACCGGGCACCTATAGATGGGCTATACGTAGCGTCAATACTTACTATTGGTGCCGCCGCACTCTACTCACTCAGAAAGCTCAATGAGTCCTTACCTCGCGCGATGTTCACTTTTGCCCTGGTGGCCGCGGCCTGCATCACGGGTCTGCTGGTCTATATTTTCCACGCGAAAACCAATTACCAAATAGTTATGTTTATGTTTCATGTGGGGATTCTCTCATTGGGGTTGGTCCTGGGATTTCGGGCCGCCATTCAATACGCTATATTGTCATCTTCTATCATTGTGCTTCTGGGTATTGTTTATGACCTTCCGCCTGCGAGCATCGTCATTCCAGTTTTCTTTGCCTTTGCGGTCGCGCTGCCTTCCAAAGTCGTCGAGCAGCTCATCGAACAAAGCACCGAGGAACTCACCGAGCTTAATCTGCGGCTCGAAGACCTGGTTGAAGCGCGCACTGCCGAACTGCGCGCCGAGGTCATCGAACGCCAACGCGCTCAAGAAGCCTTGTTCGAGCGCACCATCGAACTCGAAAAGCGCAACGAAGAGTTGGATGCTTACGCGCATACCGTGGCGCACGACTTGAAGTCGCCGCTAACCTCGCTCGTCGGCTTCAGTGAACTCTTGCAGAAGCGCGCCCACAAAATGACCAAAGAGCAACTTGAGGAGTATCACAGGATCATCGCCGGGCAAGCTCAAAAAGCAGCCGCTATCGTGGATGCCTTGTTGCTGTTAGCCAGCGTGCGAAAAATTGAAGACGTCCAAACAGAATGTCTTAACCTGGCATGTATCCTGGAAGATATACTATGTCGGCTCGCCGATGTCATTGCAGAGAGTCAGGCGGAGATTATCACTGCTGATGACTTTCCGCCCGCGGTCGGTTATCGCCCCTGGGTTGAGGAAGTCCTGGTCAACTACGTCAGCAATGCCATCAAGTATGGCGGACGGCCGCCGCGTGTTGAGATCGGAGCGACAGATCTCGGCAATGGCTATGTGCGTTTATGGGTGCGCGACAACGGCAAGGGACTGACGCCGGAAGAGCAAGCGCGCCTGTTCACGCCCTTCACCCGGCTGAATCAAATCCAGATCCAGGGATATGGATTGGGGCTATCCATTGTGCAGCGCATCGCCGAAAAGCTCAACGGGCAGGTCGGCGTCGAAAGTGAAGTAGGGCAGGGCAGCATATTCTATTTCACCCTACCTACGGCGAATAGTATTGATAGGGATTAAGGATTGGGATCAAACTTCCTGATCCCTAGTCCCTAATCCCCTATACACAAATCACTACTTTATTTATTAAGGAGAATTTATCTTCATGAATCCCATCAAGTCCGTGAAAAACTTTGCGCATCAACAGATGATCAACGCCTGGTGTATGTACGACTGGGGCAGTTCGGCCTTTTCGACGACGGTCGAAGCTGCGGTCTTGCCGGCTTTCTTCGAGAGCGTGATTGCTGCGCCCCTGGGAGGCAACCTGCCTACCGTCTATTGGGGTTACACCAACTCCATCGCCCTGCTGATCTCCGCTTTGCTGGCGCCGATCCTGGGCAGCATTGCCGACTACATGGGCAGCAAAAAACGGCTTCTGGCGATATTCGCGGGCATCGGCATCTTCGCCACGGCTCTCTTGACCTTTATGGATGCGGGGATGGTCTGGCCCACACTCCTTTTGTTCTTTCTGGGATCAATCGGGCTGGGCGCTTCGTACATTTTCTACGACGCGCTCCTGCCGCATGTCGCCAACGAGGATGAAATTGACTATGTCTCTTCCAAAGGGTACGCGCTCGGTTACCTGGGCGGCGGTATCCTGCTTGCCATCAACCTGCTGATGATCATGGTGATCTGGAAAGGCAGCACCCTGGGGCCGCGTCTGTCATTCCTCACGGTAGCCATTTGGTGGGCGATCTTCACCGTCCCGCTGTTACGGCGCGTCCCCGAACCGCCCGCCAACACGGAAGGCATTGGCGCAGGCGTCAATCCGATACGCGCCAGCTTCCAACGCATCGGACAAACCATGCACGAAATCCGCAAGTACGGCGAATTGTTCAAATTCCTGGTGGCGTTCTGGATTTATAATGACGGCATCGGCACGGTCATCAAGATGGCGACGATTTACGGCGCGGAAATCGGCATCGAGATGACCGACCTGATCGGCGCGCTGCTACTGACGCAGTTCGTGGGCATCCCCTTCTCGCTGCTCTTCGGTAAGTTCAGCCACAAGCTGGGCACCAAACGCTCAATTATGGTAGGCCTGGCCTGGTACACCCTGTTGATGGTGGGTGGTTATTTCATGAGCCAGCCGTGGCATTTCTGGGCGCTGGCTTTCGGCGTGGGAATGGTGCAGGGGGGCACACAGGCACTCAGCCGCAGTCTCTTTGGGGTGATGGCGCCGAAGGCGCGCAGCGCGGAATTCTTCGGCTTCTACGATGTGTCCAGCAAGTTCGCGGGAATCGCCGGACCGTTGCTGTTCAGCGTCGTCGGGCAATTGATGGGCTCAAGCCGCCTGAGCATCATCTCGCTGATGGTATTCTTTGTCGGGGGCATCTTCCTGCTCAGCCGCGTCAACGAGGCGGAGGGGATCCGCGTCGCCGCCGAGGAAAACGCGCGCGCGGCGTTGGTGTAGTCCTTACCCCTCCACCAGTAACGCTCGCAAGGCGGTAATCTTCTGCGCCTCGATCCCGCAATGCGCCAGATAGGGCACAATCCCACCGTACTCGTTCTCTATTTTGCCGATGACGGTGCGGATGTAGCGTTCTTCTGCTGATAAAAATGTCACTTCTGCACTAACGCCAAGCGCGTCCGGGTTTCGAGCCAGCCATCGTACAAACGCAAGGCCACGACGCCGCCCAGGATCATCAGGCTACCGAGGATTTGAATCCCGTTCAGTCGTTCACCGAGCAGAAGATAAGCGCTGATGGCGGTGAAAACCGGCTCCGAGGTCGCAATCAAGTTTGCCACACTCGACGGCAAATAGCTCAAGCTGACGTTGTACAGTCCGAAGCCGGCGATGGTCGGCCCTGCCGAGAGGAGAAACAGCATCCCCCACCCCGTCCAGGCCTTGCCGAGCCAGAAGAAATCGCGCAGTGACGCCGCACCGCCGGGGAGCCACGTTTCGGGCAACAGGTTGAAGATGAACAGATACAGCGTCGCAAAGCCAAAGGTGTACGCCAGCGTCGTCCAGGGATTCAAGCCACGCTGCGCCGCCGAACGCCCCATCAGGCTATAACCGGCATAGCTCAGACCGGTCAACATACCGACGAGCAAACCGCTCACGCTGATCTGCCACGCTGCCTGCCCCACCATACCGGCGACCAAAGCACATCCTGTCAGACTCAACACAATCGCCAGCCATTTGACACCGTTCAACGGCTCCTTGAGCAGCCAGCGGCCCAGCAATGCCGTGAACGCCGCCGAGCAGTAACACAAGACCGTCGCCACCGCCGCGCCGTTGAGCGTGACCGAGAAGGTCCACAGGACGTTGAACAGCGAGAGCACCAGGCCATACGCCGCCAGGTAGGGAATGTGACGCCGCGCCACACGCAACAAGGCCGAACGCACGCGGGCCAGCACAGGCAGCAGCGTCACCATCACGAAAACGTCACGCCAGAAGGCCAGGATGAGCGGCGGGAGCGCGTAGGTCAACGTCAGGTAGCGGATGAAAATCGCCGTCGTGGAAAGGAACGCAGCGCTGATAAGGGCGATGCCGTAGCCGCGCGTCAGGCGCGCGCGCGTCTCCGGGTTAGAAGGGGAATGTGCCATCATCTATCCACTCTCCAACTGCCTCTTCATCGCCTGCCCACACTGAAAGGAGAGTGTGCATACCAACGCGGAACTCTCCGGTCGGGCCACCCTCCACATAAAAACGCAATGTGAGATCTTCGTCGGGCGGGATGAGGCCGAGTGGCAACGCAACCAGACCATCGGCGCCGAAGATTTCGAGCGAGGCAAGATCCAACAGGATGCGCAAGAGAAACATTCCACCCACAAGGGGCATGGAGACAGTACGGCCTGCGCACGTCAACGTTTCCTGCGTCACGTCATAAGTCACGGGGACGCCACGCAGCACAAAGTTGAGCGTGGTCGCTGCGCCGGGGTCCACTTCGGCGTAAATATCGAACCGGTTGCCCCAGCCGATAATATCGTCCTGTAAGACTTCTCCAGGCGCAAGCGTTTCATCCGCCCAATGGACACCCCAATCGTACAAACTCTCGATCTCCGGCACCGGCCAACTGCACAGGCGGATGCCTTCCGGTGTCGTCCACAGGGCCAATTCGCAGGGGAACGTCATCATCTGGTTGAAGGGCATCCCCGGCAGGTTCACCCGTAGCCAGGCGATTTGGATGCGTCGGCCATCAGGCGTATCGCTCCACGTCTGCGCGGCGTAACTGTCGCCGCCGCGCGCGTAATGTAGCACTTCGCTTTCCGGCGTGAACGTCTCGCCGTCGAAGCGACCCAGGACGTAGTTGCCGTTCGCGCCCCAGAACACCCAGCGCGTATTGGCCGGATCGTCATCTACGGGCAGCTCGAAGAAGTCGGGGCACTCGATCGCGTCGCCGATGTGGACATCGCACAGCTTACGCCACGTTTTAAGATCGGGTGAGCCGAACAAAGCGTAGTCGTTGTCTACGAGATAGAGCGCCATCACCCATTGCTGGCTCGGCGCGTGCCAGATGACTTTGGGGTCGCGGTTTTCTCCGACGATGTGATCGAGCACAGGGTTGCCGGCGTACTTCACCCACGTCACACCGCCATCCGTGCTATAAGCAAGGCATTGGGTGAACGGGTTCCCGGCCGCAGTATAAATGCACACCAGCGGCGGATCGTCGCCGTCCTGGAAGCCGGTCGTGTTCTGCCGGTCCACCACGGCGCAACCGGAGAACATCACGCCCAGATGGTCGGGATAGAAGGTGTCACCTAATTCCTCCCAGTGGAGCAGATCGGAGCTGACGGCGTGGCCCCAGTGCATATTGCCCCAACTCCACCCGTAGGGGTTGTGCTGGTAAAAGAGATGGTACACGCCGCCATAATACACCAGCCCGTTCGGATCGTTGAGCCAACCGCGCCGCGAGCTGAAATGGAACTGCGGGCGGTATTTTTCGCGGTACAGATCATCCATCCCCAGTGGCGTGTCGCTCTGGACAAGCGCAGCCAACCCATCGGCGGGTCCACCGTCTGCCGTTACCGTCAACTGCGAATTCTGGAACGGCGTGAGGTCCGCGTAGACCCAGAAATCCGGTTCGCCTTCGGCCAGCTCGATGTCGAAGCGGTAGACCTCCTCGCCCTCGACGACAAAACGTAGGGTGCGTTTGGCCGCACCATTCCGCACCGGCAGATTGAGATAACGGCGTTCAACAAGAAATGTCCTTTGTGTCATTGGTTGTCCTTTCCCGAAAAACGAGAATGATAAAGCCCTATTTGCATTCCTCACCCACTGGGCTATAGTATAGTCCTAAAACAAATTGTGCCAAAAGAGCGGATGATTTCTTGCAGTTTCAGAAGAAATAATCTACGAATATAGCACAAATAGTTATGGATTGAATGGATTCCTTCTTTTCAATCCGTTTCATCCGTTAAATCCATTGACATTTTTGAAAGGAGGAAATAACCTATGAAGACACACCCCCCAAAATGGTTATGGATATTTGCAGCCATACTCGTTGTGATTTTTGCCTTTGAACATCCGCAGATGGCCCGCGCCGATAATGGCGGCGTGACGCTGCAAGAGGCATATCAGGTCGCGCTGGCATGGCTCAACAGTTGCCCCGATTTTCACAAAGCGGACGTTGACGTCACCTACGAACCGGCGAGAACTATGCTCGAACTTAAAGCCGATGGGCAAACGTTCGCCTATGTGCTCACCCTCCAGCCCATCGGCTTCATCGTCGTCACGCCACGCCACGAACTGAATCCCATCATCGCATACTCGGAACATGCGAAATTCGACGCCACAGATACCCCTCAGAACATCCTGCTGATTCTGTTGCGCAACGATGTTATAGAAAGAATCCAGGCCTTGGAAAAAGGCTACATCACCGCAGAAGCGCAGGCCAAAGCACGCGCACAGTGGGAGGCGCTGCTCTCCGGGAAACGTCCCCTCAAACCGACCTGGGACGTGGAGTATGGACCATTCCTCACCTCCACGTGGGGACAGGGCAGCTACGGCGGGAATTATGTCTTCAACTACTACACGCCTTACCATTACGTTTGTGGCTGTGTAGCCACAGCTCTGGGACAAATCATGAATTACTACGAGTGGCCGATCACCGGCACCGGCGCGCACAGTTATCTTTGGAACAATGGCACGGATCCGGCACAAACGTTATCGGCCAACTTTGGCGCCACGACCTATGATTGGGCTAACATCCTGGATAACTACGCCACCACAACTACCGAAACCCAGCGTGAAGCTGTGGGTAAACTGGTCTATCATGCCGGCGTGGCGGTGGATATGAACTACACTTCCAGCGGCTCCGGCGCCGATACCGCAGCCGTCGCCGCGGCCTTGCAGAATTATTTCCGCGCTACGGGAACATGGGTACCAAACACAGGTGATTTCTATGATCGCCTTTACACAAACGTGACCCGCTCGCGTCCGGCGGAACTATCAATCCGTGAAACTGGCGGGGGAGGACATGCCGTGGTTGTGGACGGTGTGCGCCATGATACCGGTGGTACTAAATACTATCACCTGAACATGGGTTGGTGGGGAACCGCCGACGCCTGGTATGACATCACCGTTCCCTTCAGTGCTGGTGGATATACCTGGAATACTGTTAGAGGTGCCGTCCTGGACATCGTGCCCGCGCCGGATATGAATGATCCCGGGACAGTTATCACTATCCCCAGCTTCCCGGTTTCCTGGACCGTATCGCAACGCCAAAACGCCAATTATTACGAGCTGCAACAAGCATCTGTCCCCAGCACATTGAGCACTTTAAACGATGGCGCAGAAAGCGGCACCGGAAACTGGGACATCGTCGGAAACTGGAAACAGAGCAGCTCCTATAAACATTCGGGTAGTTATGCCTTCAAGGGTTATGTCGCCGAAACCGCGAACGATGCCGTTATGTTTAGCACCTTCACACTCAAAAAGTACCTCAAAATTACCCCTGCGACAACAATAAGTTATTGGTGGGCAACATTCTACTTCGACTATACCGAAGCAAGGCTCGAAATCTCGACAGATAATGTGAGCTGGACGGCGATCATGACACATACTGAAGTCAACCACAGCATCCCTGCCTGGCACGCGGAAACGGTGACCACGGATAACCTGGCCGCCTACGTCGGGGACATTGTGTCCCTGCGTTTTGTCATTGATGCAGGCACCAGCTGGTACTATGGTGGCACGGTAGGGTTCTACCTGGATGATTTCAGCATCAACAATGCCTATATCGGCAGCGAATGGACCACGGTGGATAATGGTCTTACCGGCACTTCGACAACCATCAACGTCACGCAAAGCGGCGATTATCTCTACCGCGTTCGCCCCCACGCTCACGGCCAATGGTGGAACTGGTCAGATGTCGAAGATGTCACGGTACTGCTCCCCGTTGATCTTGCTATCACCCATGCCGTCACCCCGACCGTTGCCCAACCCGGGGACACAATCACTTACACACTAACGTTCTCCAACATGGGTCCCGGCATCGCTACAAATGTAGTGCTCACCGACACTTTGCCGGGCAGTGTGACCAATGTCAGTTTTAGCAGCAGCGGCGATGTGGCGGTCACACCGCGCGGCGGAACCCCCTATGTCTGGGACGTGAGTGATATGGAAAGCGGCGACAGCGGCATTATCACCATCACCGGACAACTGGCGGGGAGCTTGCCGGCCGGGCTGTTGAGCATCACCGCTGAGATTACGACGACAGCTACCGATAGCGCACCCGGCAACAACAGCGCCACAGCCCATGTTGCCGTCAACGGTACGCCGCTGACTACCAACCTGACGCCGGCGCAGGGTTGGCAGGACTTCGGTGGCGGTGTCTGCGGGCGTGTCTACTTCGCTCCCGGTGGCACGTTACCTGCATCGCTCAATATCACCTTCACCCAAAACTATCCTACCGCCAACCGTGATGGTCTGCCGCGCCGCTACGACATCGCCGCAAGTGGTGGGAGCGGTTATCAAGCGCAACTGGTGCTCTGCTATGCCGATGCAGAACTCACTATCGCCGGCATCGCGCCCGCCGATGAACCTTATCTCCACGCTTACCGTTACAACTATGGCGCACATAGCTGGGATGAGTACTCAACGGTTGACACCACAAATAACCTGATTACTACAACAACCATTACCGAATTTGGCGTATGGAGCATCGGCATGCGTGGCGGTAGCGGTCCGGAAGACAAACCAACGGCGCTCACCATCTTGAATTTCACCGATCGCAATGTCATGCGCTCCATCGGTTTGCTGTTCCTGATAGGGACAGGGCTTGTGGTGGCGCGGTATTTCCAACGGCGCCGACGGTAGTTGACCTTGCAACATTCAGAGACCGGCGCGGGTTTTTCTAAAATCCGTGACCGGTCTCTGATCATGGCCGCCGATGGCTGATAGCGCCTTTGACGATCTCCTCTTTCCTGCTACAATCCACCACTAATGAACGCATATCCACACATCATTCTGCACGCACAGCGCGATGTGTCGGTGCGGCGACGGCATCCCTGGGTATTCTCCGGCGCCATTGCGCGCGTCGAGGGGAAACCGCAGCCCGGCGCACTGGTCGCCATCCACAGCGCCGACGGGACGTTCCTCGCCTGGGGACATTACAGCGCAGCGTCACAAATTCGCGCGCGGTTGTTCGCGTGGGAGAATGAGGATTTCATCCCCGAAACGACGGATTTCTGGCGCGCGCGACTGGAACGGGCCATTGCCGCGCGCAAGTCATTGCTGGTGGATGGCAACACCACCGCCTGCCGCCTGGTCAACGCCGAATCCGACGGCATCCCCGGCCTGGTCGTGGATCGTTACGGCGATGTCGTGGTCGTGCAGTACCTCTCCGCAGGGGCCGAGGCGCGACGCGAGCTGTTCAACACGCTGCTGCTGGAATTGTTGCACCCCGTCACGCTCTACGAGCGCAGCGATGTGGATGTGCGTGAGAAGGAGCGGCTGGCACCGCGCGCGGGCTTGCTCGCCGGCGACGAGCCGCCGGCGGTCGTGGAGATCCGCGAGAACGGCCTGCACTTCGGCGTGGATGTACGGCACGGGCACAAGACCGGCTTCTACCTGGATCAACGGGATAACCGCGCGCGGCTGCGCGCCGCCGTTGCCCAATGCGACGCACCGACGGTGCTCAACGTCTTCGCATATAGCGGTGGGTTTGCCGTCTACGCGCTGGCGGGCGGAGCCTCGGCCGTGACCAACGTAGATACGTCGGCGGAGGCGCTGCGGCTGGGGCGCGAGAACCTGGCGCGCAACGGTTTCACGGAAGCCGCCGTCGAGGACATCGAAGGGGACGCCTTTATGGTGCTGCGCGAGCTACACCGCCAAAAGCACGCCTTCGATGTGGTGATCCTCGATCCGCCCAAGTTCGCCTTCACGCAGAGCGATGTCAAAAAGGCCACGCGAGGCTACAAGGACATTAACATGCAGGCCATGCGGCTGCTGCGTCCTGGCGGGCTGTTGTTCACCTTCTCGTGCTCCGGGGCAATTTCTGCCGACCTGTTCCAGAAAATCGTTTTCGGTGCAGCGTTGGATGTGCAACGTGACCTGCAAATCATCGGACGGATGACGCAGAGCAGCGATCATCCGGTCGCGCTTACGTTCCCGGAAGGCGAATACCTCAAGGGGTTGATTTGCCGGGTAGTGGGGGAGTCAGGTAGCCGTTAGTCGGATGGTCATTATGAGAAAAACAATCAGATTTGCAGTTATGGGGTTGTTGTGGGCCGTATGGTTGCTCGGTGGGCTGCCGTTGAACGCGCAGACGCCATCCGATACGCTGACGGTGGAGGTCGCGTTGGCATGGGAGGGCTACATCCGGCAGAATTTGTGGACAGAAGTGCGCGTCTCCCTCAAAAACGAGGGCGCCGATTGGCAAGGTGAGCTGGTCATCCGTGACACTCCGAATCAGGTCACCTATCGCCGGGCCGTGGAGTTGCCCGCGCACGCCTACAAGCAATACCGGCTACCGCTCTTTATCAAGAATGGCACCACCATGTTGACGCTCTCGTTGGAAGACGCGCATGGGGTGCGCTGGGAAACGCGCCTGCCCCTTCGTGGCTACGGGGAAGATAGCCGCATCGTCGTCAGCGCCGACATGCGCGGGCCGATCGTAGGAACGAACGCGCTGATGATAGACACATCCATCTGGCTATCCACCCTCACCGACCTCCCCGAAATACCGATGGCCTGGGATGCTGTAGACGTATTGCTGCTCAACGGCATGTCCACCGCCGACCTGAGCGCCGCGCAACAGGAAGCCCTGCTGGCATGGGTCACGGCCGGTGGACATCTCATCGTGGGCGGCGGGCCGGCGCTGCAACAGACGTTGGCGAACCTGCCAGAACCGCTGCGCGTGGCCGTTCCCGAAGAGGCCCGTATTTTCACGTCCCTGCCTTTGCAAGGTGTGACGAGGAACACGGAGGTGATGCTCACACTCAACGATGTGGCAGCAGTCACCTTACAGCCCGGCGCACAGGCAACGCCGCTGGTGAAGGTTGAAGACGCCATCCTTGCCGCGCGCGCGAATGTCGGCAAAGGCCGTGTGGACATCATCGGCTGGGACCTGACTCAGCCCGGCAGCGACGTCTGGCTCATTGACCTGTGGATTAACGATCCCATCCCCGCTCTGACTGCTCTAACGACCGAGGAAACGATTTCCAGCCACATTCCCAATCTATCCACCCTGCTGGAAGTTCCGCATAAGGCTCTCTCGAAAATCTGGAAGATGGCGTTGTTCTTCCCCTTGTATGTGTTTTTGATCGGGCCGGGGACCTTGATCCTGGTGCGGCGACTCAAACGTCCGGTGCTGGCCTGGGTTTTCATCCCCACATGGATCATCGGCGCACTTATCGTGGTGGCGTTGGGACTCGGTAGCGTCTTCTCGCGCACTTTTCCTCTCGTCCACGAAATGGCGATCATCACCGTGCCCGATGCCGCGCTGCCTGCGCGGGTGGTTCAAGGGACGGCCATTTACGCACCGCGAGCCGATCGTTTGGATTGGAATATGACCGGCGCCCCACGTCCGCTAAGAGGAAGCTACCACCTCAATAGCTGGTATGACGAGGGCGACCCCTTCCCTACCGAAGTCCTCTATCGCCCCGGCACCATGAACATCCAGGCACACAATCCGCTGGGCATCCTCACCTGGGGCGCAGAAGGGCTATACGATAGTCCGGCCATCCGCTCAGAGCTAAGCCTCACCACGCAAGAAGGACTGTTTCACATCACCGGCGAACTCTGGAGCGAAGCGAATTTGCGCGATGTGACGTTACTGCTGGGCAACGCTTCCTATAGCATCACTTTGACGCAAACCCTGCCGCCCCAAACCACCGTTGCCATAACCAGACCGGCAACCGCGACAATAGCCTCATACTACGGACCATACGTTAACATTTGTGGTAACACCAACTATGCCTATTCGCCGTATTGGCCGTCGGTCTCTCCTTCTGACTTTCCGAGAGTCCCCGGAGCGTGCTACCTGACCGCCTTCATAGACGAGGTGCCCTTTCCGGCAAGCGACATAGAGGGGTTCCACATCCAGGAAAGCTGCCTGATCTATACCATCCCCTGCCCAACACAACCCAACGGCAAAATCGAAATTCCGTTGGACAACATAAACGACAGAATAGAAAACGGCTGGGTGGATAGTTATACCGGCGTTGTCTACGTCAACGCTCCCGCCACGACGGTGGAGTATATGCCACCGGCCTATCTGCGTCTCACTTATGCAGAGAAATTGACCATTGCGTTACTTCCTGATCCCGATGCCGGCATCCTCGCGCCACTTGCCGACATCACAGAAATCGCTGTGTGGAATTGGGAGGAAAAAGACTGGATGGAGTACTATCCCTCTGAAGAGATCATCCTGACCGGTATACAAGCCGGGCAGGCATTTGATCCGCAACAAGGCGTGCGCCTGCGCATCACCCCTACAAGCAACAGTGCTAAGATAAAGATGCTTGTTACTGTCGAAGGAACACCCTGAATCCTGTCTGGAGTTCAACGATGGAAGCTATCCGTATTGTCATTGCCGCCGCAAAAGCCTACTACGAAGAGATGTTATTCTTTTTTCTGGCAGGAGCCATCCTGCTTGTCGCCACGCTGCTCATCATCCCCATGCCGTTTGCGCTGATGGGCGTATGGATGATCGCGCATCGTTGCGTGCGTGGATTAGGCGTCAACTGGGGGATGTACTGGGAAGCCGTCAAAACCTATGGCACCAAATCCCTGGCATTGACGTTCATCCTCATCCTGGGCTATGTCCTGCTGGCAAGCAACATCTGGTTCTACAGCACGCCGGAAGTCTCCCCCCTGCCGGCGAATGTGGCTACGTGGATTTTGCCGCTCTGGGTCGTCCTGGGGCTGTTGTGGATGGGGATGACGTTCTACGCACACGCCTTTCTCATCGAGCTGGAAGAGCCAAAGCTGAAGGCCATCCTGCGCAACAGCTTTTCGCTTACCCTGGCCAGCCCGTTGACCACGTTGTTGCTGCTGGTCATCACGGCGCTACTGACGGCGTTGAGCATCGTCTTTCCGCTCCTGCTGTTTGCGCTGCCGGGCTTTATCGCCACCCTGAGCGTCACCGCCGTGCGCACGCTCATCGCCGCCTTCCGCGAAAAATACGGTTCCGCAGAAGAAAATCAGGCAGAAGAGGTTCAGTCGTCAGATTGAACGGCTGGCGACCTGTCCTTACTTCCTACGCCATCTTTGACCGGCAGCCACAGGGTAAAGGTGCTTCCCTGGCCTTCCTCACTCTCGACGGTCACATCGCCGCCGTGGGCACGCATGATCTCGTAGACGATGCTCAACCCCAGGCCGGTGCCGGGGATATGGCCTGATTCGGCCAGCCGCCCCCGGAAGAAGCGGTTGAACAGTTTGGGTTTCTCCTCCGGCGTGATGCCCGGCCCGGTATCATGCACAGAAAGCGTTACCCAGGGATGTCCGTGCCTTTCGGTAAAGGCGACACCAAGCGTCACCGTGCCACCGGGCGGGGTGAAGATCAATGCGTTCTCCACCACTTCCTTCAGGGCCTGTTCCAGGCGAAAGGTATCGCCCTTGACAACCGGCAACTCGGGCGGCAGCGGTTCCACCGTTACAGTAATGTTGCGGGCTTCGGCCTGTCGCTGATAACACGTGAGCACTTCGCCGATGATGCTCCGCAAAGGGACCGGCTCCCAAGTCGTCACGCCCTGCCCACTATCCAGCGAGACCATCTGCAGAATATCCTCGATCAGGTTTTCCAGCCGCGTCGCCTGACGCTCCAAAGCCTGGAGATACATGGCTGTTTTTTCCGGGCTATGTCCGGCCTGCAACAGGTAGGTGGAAAGTTTGATGCTTGTCACGGGTGTACGCAATTCATGGGACACATTGGTAATGAACTGGCTACGAGCACGCTCCAGAGCCTTGAATTTAGTGATGTCCTGATGGCTAAAAACATAACCGGTACGCTGCCCGTGAGCATCGTGCAACGGCGCGACGGTCAACGCTGCGTCGTAGGTGCGACCATCTTTCCGCCGCATGGTGATTTCACGTTGGGTATAAACGCCGATCGTCCACGAGAAGGACTGGGGGCGATGTTCGGCTTCAACAGATTCCTGGACCCACAGGGTATACAGGGGCCGTCCGATGATTTCAGTGCTACTGTAGCCCGTCAAGGTGACAAAAGCCTCATTCACGTATTGGATCCGCATATCCAGATCGGTCACGCTGATTGCATCACCGACGCTGCGCAAGATCGCGTCGCTTTTCTCCTTTTCTGCCAGCACTTCAGCAGTACGCCTGGCAACCAACGCTTCCAGGGTGCTGTTGAGTTGCGCCAGTGTAGCCTCGGCCTGCTGGCGTTCGCGGATTTCGCGGGCCAGGTCCTTATTCGCCACTTTCAGCTTGTTAGATTGCTCGACCAGGCGCTCGAACGCCATCTGCGTACCCTGTTGACTGATCGCCACCAGATATGTGCCCAGGAACATCGTCATCAGGAAGATGGTGACATATACCCACTGTTTCGTTTGAGCATCAAGCTCCAGGGCTATCCAGGGATACAATGAGATAAATGCCAATCCCGCAAGCCCTATACCCGTCACCAACAGGCCAACAGCAAATCTATAACCGGCCTTTGGAGAAATCAAAACGCTGGCCAGCAGAGAGATCAGCAGTCCCAGGATGGCAAACGCGATGATCAAATCTTCAAAGAGCAACGCCATGGCCAGCCCGATTATGATGGCGATGCCGATGATCAAATAGCTACCGGCAACCGCATTGCCGCGCCGACTGAGGCGCACCGCTCTGGCATAGCCGCCCTGACTCAACGCCATAACGGCGAACATCGCCCACACTTGCCAGGCATGGGGTTGCCAGAACGCTGCAATCAGGACAACCGCCAGGCCGATGCTCAAAGCGATTCCGATCCAGGGCAAGACACTGCGTAACAAACGCAACCGTTCTGCCTCAGCCCATACTTCTGTCACGACAAGATTTTGAGTGCTGAGAATATCTTCCGTTGGACCCTGTGGCAATTTATTCTGTGGCAGTTTATTCATGGAATCATTCAAAAGGTTAAAGTATGGTCATACCGAAATCGTCGCCAACGCCAAAGGTCACCCGATTCCGCAGCGGATGCCCAAAGGCTGGCGCTGTAATCTCGATCTCATCTCCGGATTCAAGGCGAACACCATCGGCGAAGCTCAAAGTCGCCGTGCCGAAGAAGTGTACGTGAACATCGCCCGGCCGCCGAAACTGAGGATACTTGAAGTGATGATATTCCAGGTTGGCAATCGTGTGCGACATGTTGTCCTCGCCGCTGAGAAAAGGCTTTTCCCACAGCACGCGCCCATTCCGCAGGATGCGTGAGACCCCGCGAATGTCGCGCGGTAGCTCACCGAGCCGCAATTCCGGTCCAAAGGCACACGGACGCAGCTTGGAATGTGCCAGGTAAAGGTAGTTCTGCCGTTCCATCACGTGGTCCGAGAATTCGTTACCCAGCGCAAAACCCACGCGATACGGCAGGCCGTTTGGGCCGATGACATAGAGTCCGACGATTTCCGGTTCCTCGCCGCCATCCAGAGCAAAAGCCGGGCTACTGAGCGTCCCGTAAGGCGGAACCACCCAACTGCCGTCGCCTTTGTAGAACCATTCAGGCTGCACGCCGACATTGCCGGGCGCGGGGCGACCACCTTCCAGTCCTAGTTGAAACATCTTCATGCTATCGGTCAGCGTCTCCGGTTGCGTCTTGTGCATGCGGTCGCGCGCGTCGGCGCTCCCCAGATGCGTGAGGCCGGTGCCGCTGATAAGCATGTGCGCCGGATCGGGGTGATCGAGTGGGGGGAGCAAGCGCCGTTCTTCCGCCAGTGTCACGTAGGCCACCTGTTGCGCGACGGGATGCTTGTCCAACAACGTCGCCAACGTCGTTCCCCGCCGCAGCGCCTGCTGCACAAGGGCATAGACCGTCCATGTTCCCCTGAGCACATCTACGGTCTCTGCACCTCGCACAATTCCAACGCGCCGCTTTTTCTCCTCATCCACAAACTGCACAATGCGCACTGCCGTCCCGCTCACCCTACGTTCCCCTTCCTCATCACCCATTCCGCATTTCTCATTTATCATTACTCATTTCTCATTTCACCCATCCATATATTGTACTCCAGTCAGCCAGGACTACAAAAAATCACATTCTAAAGTCCTATAGACAAATTTTGAAAGTTGCATAGAATAATAAGTGTTGATGGCCAAAGGTACCCCGGCCACACAACTGGCGCGATTAAGTCCCGTTCATATCATTAACCATTACAGTTTACGAGGAGGAAGGAACTATGAAAACTAAACTCTGGTCGTTGGCTCATGTTGCAGGATGGGTACTGTTGTTTGCGCTCATCTTTGGCCTGGTGTTGACCTGGTCTACCCCAAAAAATGTGGCCGCGCAAGAACCGGCCCCTAAGCAGGAAGGAATCGCCTATGTATCCTGGTGGTTTGATCAATATGCCTCTGGTGGTTCCGACCAATCTCTGGCGAAACTGAAGGATACCGGCGCAGAGTGGATCAGCATCCTGGCGACGTGGTATCAGGACACGGTCACCTCAACGGATATCTACTCCGATCCCCAGAAGACCCCAACCGATGCCGGCGTGATCCATGCCATCCAGACGGCGCATAATCTGGGACTGAAGGTTATGCTCAAGCCACACCTGGACCTGTTAAATGATCCGGCACACTGGCGCGGGCAGATCGGCGAACAGTTTACCACCCAGGCAGAATGGGAGGCATGGTTTACCAGCTATCAGAAGTTCATCAATCACTACGCGCAAATCGCTAAGGATTACAACGTCGAGCAGCTCTGCGTCGGTACGGAGTTGGACGGCACAGCAGTCCAGGAATTGGGCTGGCGTGAGTTGATCACCGGCACCGGCGGTATCAAGAGCATTTATGAAGGTCCGCTGGTCTATGCGGCGAACCACACCTACACCAATACGGTGATGTTCTGGGACGCCCTGGACTATATCGGCATTGATGCCTACTACGTCCTGGCGACTACCACTACCGCGACGCTCGAGGATTTCAAGACCGGGTGGACGCGCCCGATCTCCTTCCTGGAAAGCCTCTCACAGGAATGGAACAAGCCCATCATCTTCACCGAGATCGGGTACCGCAGCATTGACGGTGCAGCGATGGCGCCATGGGCCTACGAAGGCAATCCCCCGCTGGATTTCCAGGAACAGGCCGATCTGTACCAGGCGTTCTTCGAGACTGTCTATCAGAAGCCGTGGTTTGCCGGTGTGTTCTGGTGGAGCTGGGACACCAACCCGATGCAGGGCGGCCCGTGCGATGATGGTTACACGCCCCTTGACAAGCCGGCCGAAGACGTGCTGCGTAAGTTCTTCGGCGGTGCGCCTAAAGCAGGCGCAGGCACCCTCACTCCGCGCCCGAATGAAACCAAAGCAGTGGATGTCTATATAGATGATCAACTGGCATCTAGTGGAGGCGGCGGATGGTGGTCCAGCACCTGGCACGGCGGGACATTGACCTTCGATGCCACCGATGAAGTCTATGCCGGCACCTCTTCGCTCCGCGCCGATCTGAAAGGACAAAACTGGGACGCGGCGCAGATCGGTAGATGGGGGGATCCCGTGAACACTGCCGCCTATTACTGGCTAGAGTTCTACATTAAGCAACAGAACCTTCGACATGGTCTGCAGATCATCTTTGATGGCGGTAATACGGTGGACTATTGCCGATACAGCGTAGGACAAGAGAATGGGTGGTATCACGTGCGCATTCCGTTCACGAAAGCATACAACAATCCTCAGAACATCTCATGGTTTGCGTTCCAGACCAAGGGTAATGATACCACCTTCTGGCTTGACAACATGCGGGTGCTTGGTGTTATCCCCGTTGAACTCTCCGATGGTTACAAGCAATCTGCAAAGGTCGGTGAAACCGTGACCTACACACATATTTTGCAGAACTTCCATACGGACACGGCTTTGTTCGAGCTTACGGCTGACTCGTCACGTCACTGGCCACTGCAATTGCTTGTCGGCGAGCCGGGGGAGGTTTATAATGGACCGGTGGAATTGGGCATGGGCATGACCACAACGGTGCAGATCGTGCTGACCGTCCCGCTCACCGAGACCGTTGGCGTGACCGACACAACCATGCTCGTGGCTAACGGTGTGGACACCATTAAACTATACAGCGATTACCTGGAGGATGTCACCACGGTCATCCCCACGATACGTTACATTTTCCTGCCGGTCGTAATGCGGAACTTCTAAACGGACCTTAACGCGCCAGAATCCCATACGCCCGCCGAGAAACTCGGCGGGCGTCTTTCGCGGAGATGCCAGATGAACAAAAACGCTTTTCAAGGAGCGTGATATGCAAAACCCAACTTTGACCCAACCATTAGATTTTTCACACGAAGTCCCTGCGGAAAAGGTAGGGATGCGCAAGGAAGGTCTGGCTGCCTTGACGGCGCTCTTTGAAGATCAAATCACCGTGCAAAATCTGCATCCTGCGGCGCAACTGGTGGTCATCCGCCACGGACAAGTTATCGTTGACCGCGCCCTGGGTCAAGGGCGCCGCGGCCCGATCAATGCCACAACGCCGTTTCTGACGTTCTCGATCTCCAAAGTCTTCACCGCGATGGGCATCCATCGGCTGATCGAAGAAGGACGCATCGAAATGGATGCTCCTATCGCCACGTATTGGCCGGAATTCGGGTGCAAAGGTAAGGAGCGCGCTACCATCCGGCACGCGCTGTTGCATCAGGCGGGGATCCCGGCGCCGGGATTGCGCTGGCAGATTTTCCTGTGGCCATTTTGGGGCGCGGTCACGCACAGTGTCGCCCGGCTACGGGCAGAATATGAACCCGGCAGCAAAACCGCCTATCACCTGGTCAACTTCGGCTTCATCCTGGGAGAAGTGATACGCCGGGTGACCGGTATGCCGGTGGATCGTTATCTGCACCGGCAGTTCTGCGCGCCGCTGGGTCTGCAGCGTACCTGGATGCGCCTGCCTCGCGCTATGTTGCGGGAAACACCACGGCTCACGAGCGATGATAACCCGTTCATCCGGCAGGCCGTGCGCGTTTTCAACATGCCGATCATCCGCCGCTCCCTGTTGCCCGCCGCGTCGTTGCACAGCACCGCACGTGACCTGGCGACATTTTTCCAGATGCTGCTGAACGGTGGTCTCTATGCCGGGAAGCGGTTGCTCCAGGCCGACACCATCACGCAAGCCACGTCCCTGGGATACGCCGGCTGGGATGAGTTTATCCAGGCCGAGACGTCCTGGGGTTACGGCTTCATCCTGGGGGGGAAAAGCGGCGAATTTTCGGCCATGGGGAAAGGGAGCAGCCTGCGCACTTTCGCCGGCTTTGGCCTGGGAAGCTGTATGGTCTGGGCCGATCCGGATGCCGATCTCGTGGTCGCGTTCACCTGCAACGGACTGCGCGGTGAGGGCAATGAACAACGCTGGGCAGCCCTTTGCGATGCCGTATGGGATGCGTTAACGTGACGATCAAGCCTCTTGTTCCAACGGCACAACAGCAATGCAGTCCACTTCGACATCAATGCCGCCCGGCAATTGCGCCTGCACCGTCGTCCGTGCCGGATACGGCGGGGTGACGTAGGTGCTGTAGACTTCGTTCAACACGGCAAAATGCTTCATATCGGAAAGGAACACGCCCACCTTCACGACGTTCGCCCACGAGGTACCGGCGGCTTCCAGTAGCGTGGTGATATTTTCGAAGACCTGTTTGGCCTGCGCGCGGATATCATCTTTGTTGAATGTGCCGGTCTGCGGATCAATCGGCCCCTGCCCGGAGATAAAGACCAGCGGTCCGGCAGCTACGATCGCCTGTGAATACGGGCCTATAGGTTTAGCCCCTTTCTCGGTGAAAATTTGTCTGCGCATGATGAAGTACCTCCTACAGTGCAAACATTCAGAAAAGCAACAGCTCCGGCGCGTCACCGCAAATCGCGTCCACACCAGATCGTATAACCTGCTGCCAATGGTAAAAACGGCTCGCGGGGTCGAAACGCAGAATCGGCGCATAGCGGGTAGCCAGAGCGCGGTCGGCAGGATTTTGTGAAATATTGAGCGGAACCGGGTGTGGATTCATAAATTTTGTCGTACAAAAGTAAGAATCTCGCGCAAAGCACACTCAGGCTTTGTCGCTAAATAGCTTTCAGCAACATTTAGCTCATCACCTTCGTGAAAATGAGCTGGAAATGTCCGTACATGAGGATGATGCGGAGCATTATCCCATCTATACATCTTTCCACACTGGCGTCGTCGCTCCCAGTGATAAGCATAGTCGTTATCCTGAGATAGCCAGACATCGAGGAAGGAGCCGTCAATAAAAATAAAGCGCAATTTGTTAGGGCTAGCAGCAGTTCCACCCACAAAAGCGGTGTTGACGACAATGTCACTAAATTCGGCAAATGCCAGGCGCACAAGCGCTTGATAGATCTTCAACATGACTCAATTTCGCCCGGATATTTGCTTCAGGGATTTAATATACGCCAGCTTGTTTTTCCAGACGATATAATCTTCCCATGCCGGATGAGCTGCGATGATACCGTCCTGAATTGCCTGATAAAGTGCCTCCGGCGAAAAGACATCATAACGTTCACGGAAAGTAGCTATTTCTCGCTCTGCTAACCGGATTTCTTTCTCGATGAGAGCCAGCAATCCCTTATGAACAAGTTCGGTTTCCGACAAGGCTAACAAATCGCTCAGTGCCAGTGTCATTGCTTGAACACTCATAGGCACACCTCCACCGCAAAATCGTTGCGAAGATCACAATTGTCCTTATATTCTACTCCGAAGGCCGACAAATTCAAACGTTTATGGGGTCTCATCTTCAAACTTCAAGCGCATGGCCTGCTCCCCGTAGCCGATGTACATCTCCTTCACAGGGAAGTTCGCCACGCAGTAAGGATTTTCGTAGTGCTGGAAGCCGGTGATCGGCTCGACGACGCCGTTGCGCAGCAGTGGGCCTTCCCAGCCAAAGGCCAACGTATCCCCGCGCAGTGTGTGCGCCTCAACGGCAAGGTCATCGAAGTTGATGTCCAGAGCCAGGATTTTGTCGTGGAAGGTGGCAAAATCACCGTCAAGCGCGGCGCGGCCCATGTGGCAAATCCAGACATTGCGCAGACCGTAGGAACGCAGCTCGCGGTAGGCGGTCGGCCCGGAGGTGATGAGCGTCACACCTCGCGCGGCAGTTATGGCCAGGTAGCCGTTGTCCTTGCACGCAAAAGCCCAGGTGCGTCCGTGTCGGTCTTCGCGCAAGATGTACTTGTCGAAGTTGTAGGCGGGGAAGTACGCATGTGTGAAGCCCATCCAATCATCGTCCGGCAGCTTGTGGATGGCGATGAGCACATCCTTCCACTGCGCCACACGCGGCAGGATGAAGTTCCCATGCCAGAAGTTGGGCCGATGCGCGCTCTCTTCGCTCATGCACGGCGGGTGGGTGACAAACACCACCGCCCCCGGTCCCAACGTGGCCTGCCAGATGTGCTGCTGATAGCCTTTCTCGCCGGGATGATAATCCTGCGCCGAGCACAGCATATAATCCGCCGTCTTGTAGGTCACTTTGTTGACTTCGTCGCCGGGCGATCCGCAAGCCTGCCATAGCGCCGTATCTCCCACGTGCCGTTCGCGATTCCACATCTCGTCGGGCAAGTCGGCGGCGATATTCGCAATGAGATCGGGTAACTCGTAGTTTTCCATACACGCCACGCTGACCGTCCCCCTGATGTGACCGTTGAACGTGCCCATCCCCCACAGGATGTTGGTGATGCCGGCCGTTCCTTCCAGATAACCGCCCTTGATGAGCGGGGCATACGTCCGCCCGTGCGTGGAGCCGAAAACGCCCTTGTACGAGTTCACGGCAATGGTGAACAGCATTTTGTCCAGCAGGACGGTCGCCATCTCCCACACCTGCTCCGACTCAGCCAGATCAATCAAGTGCGAAAGCGCCAGGATGTCTTCCTCGAAGTAGCAATTGGAATCCCATTCTTTGAAGCCGTGCGCGCCGCGTTCGTGGAGCCACTCCAGCGCCAGACGTTCGCCCTTCTCGCGGTGCCACGTGCCTGTCTGCCCAATGTTGGTGAAGATGCGGTCGGGATACAATTGCCCGGCCAGGATTTCCGCCGTGTGGAACAGGATGCTGTGATTTTCGGTAGTGTAGCACATAGCGTCGCTGCCCGGCTCGTCATGCCAGTATTTGAAGTTGAGGATGCAGTCTTCGATGGGTTGTTTAAGTTCCGCCGGGAAGTTGGGATCGTCGCCAAAGCGGTAAATCATCCCCAGAAGCCCCACCATGTCGAAGTCGCTGCAATCTTTGCGCCGATTGATGCCGTCAATGGCTTCGAGAAGGACTTTAGGTGACACATGTCGCCACCACCCCAACGCCATTTTTGCAATTTCGGAGAAGAGGCCGTTCTCCATACGGGCGGCAATGTCCAAACCCTCGTAGCGGCGCTCCGCGTAGGTCGCATAAGGCGCGGTGTGATAGCGGTTCAAGCCCATCCCGGCGATGTTGAGGGTACGGATGATGCGCATATCTTTTTCGTAGTACTCGCGCAGTTGCGGCATTAACGTCAGGTGGAAGTTCCGCGCGGGAAACTCATAGGCTTTGCCCAGGGTTTTGGCCTTGCCGGCTTTGGCGTCCACTTTCCCTTCGGCGTAGATGTGACCCTCAGGTGTGTGCAGGCGCAGGGTGATTTCGGCCGAACGGCGCATATTGTACGGCCAGCGCACTGTGATTTCGGCGTCACGCTCATAGACATCATGCACGACATAGGCCGCCTCGAAGATTTCTTCCAGCAGATTGCGGCGGTCCACAGGTTCAATCGTCGTGGGGATGTAGACGGTATAATCAGCATCAGCGACCGGCGTGAGGCGCAACGCCAGCACATACGGACACTCACGCGCAGCGACTTCCTCGAAACGCACGAGGATGCGCGTGCGTCCGGCTTCCAGGTGCGCTGAAAATGCAACGCTGTGGGGTTGCTGGTGATGAAAATGCTCTTGACGATGCACATGCCGATCGTTCAACCACACATCTGCCGGGCCATTGGTTGTCAATACAAAGGTGACATCGCGTGCCGTGGCGCTTTCAATTTCGGCGTAGGCCCAGGCGCGCAGATAGGTGGTGAGGTGACAGAAAGTGGTGAGGTCCACGAAGTGATCTTCCAGGCAACGGACATAACGCCAGTACCCCTGGAAGCCCGCCAGGTGTACCAATCCCTCGGTCAATGGGCCAGGTTCAACAGGCTGCTCGGTAATACCATGCTCCGGCGTGTAGTAGTGGCGGGCAATCTGGAGCTTGTAATCAAGGCCGCTGAAGCGTTCCAGATTGTCCACCGGGATGGCCTGTGGCCCGACAACAAGCCAGTTGTGGATGTAGCCGTCGTGAAGATTGTAACGTATGTAAGAGATTGACATAAGATGAAAACTCCTTTGAATCGTGTTTAGTCTGGTAGTCGTTAGTCTGGTAGTCGTTAGTCTGGTAGTCGTTAGTCCGGTGGTCGTTAGTCTGGTAGTCGTTAGTCCGGTAGTCGTTAGTCCGGTGGTCGTTAGTCTGGCAGTCGTTAGTCTGGTAGTCGTTAATCGAATCGTCAGTGTCAAGCTAACCACAAGGGAAAAGGCTGGGCCTTCTCTCGAAGGTCGCCAGCGTAGAGCAAGCGGTAGCTGTCGTGGATGTAATACTGCCCAAACTGCTTTTGCGGCAGTACCTCGATCAACCGCGAAGCCAACGTGTCGGCCATCGGTTCGTCCAGCCCGGAGGCTACATCGTAATCGAAGTAGATCGCCAGGTCGCGATCGGGGTTGGGCTTGATCGTCACACCGAAACGTTTGGGCGCGCGGGCGACCGGCGAGTAACGTTCCAGGACAAACGCCCCCGGCGACGCGGAATGAATGGCGTCCTGGTGCGCGTACACGAAATTGACGGTTTCCTGCGCTTCGGCCATCGTCTCGCCGGGGAAGCCGAAGAAGAAGAATGTGTGGTTCCAGATGCCGGCGGCAGCAGCATCACGCAGGATGCGGCTCATCTCCGCCGGTTGCGTTCCCTTCATCATACGTTGGATGATGCGCTCGGCGGCAGTTTCAAGGCCGAAGAGCAACATCCGACAACCGCCCTGCGCCATGTGTTCCAGAAGCTCACGGGAGAGCGCTTTGTCGAAGCGCACGCAGCCGCACCAGTGCAGCGGGGCGCCCATTTCCGCCAGCCGCGCCGACATGGCCTTGAGATTGCGGGGGGTGATGGCTTCATCGGCGAAGAAGATGTGGCGCGTCCCGTATTTCGCGTGCAACGCCAGCATAGACTCGACCACAAAGTCGGCATCCAACTGGCTGAACATCGCCGGCCCGCCGTAGCCCACGTTGCAAAAACCGCATTTCCCGTGATAACAACCGTGCGCGCTCAACATCGGCAGGACCGGCGTGGGCACCAGATAACGTTCCAGCGGCAGGCCATCGAAGTCGGGCAGTAGATTGGGAGGAGCAATGGCCTCCACGGGCGTGCTGCGGATGACGCCGTGGTCGTTGTAGATGAGGTTGGGGACCCTGGCGAGATCGCGGTCGCCGGTCAGGCTCTCCGCCAGACGCAGCAGCGCGACTTCACCATCGAAGACAATCGCACTGTCGAACAAACGGAACATCGCGGGAACTTTGGGCAGTTGCTCACGCAACATCGAGACATGCGGTCCGCCGATGGTGACGTGGCATGGCAGCCCGGCGTCTTTGATCAGATGCCCAAGCGTCATACCGGCGATCATCTGATCCAGCGTGGGGATGGAGATGCCGACGATGTCCGGCTGTTCGCGGGCAATGTCGGGGAGCACGCGCCGACGGAAAAAATCGAGGAAGATGTTGCGGCGTGAATCGTCCACGACGCTCAACAGACTGCGGCTGCTATCGGCCGGAACAGGTGGTCGGTAGCTGGTCAGCTCGAGCACAGTCGGCGCGAAGGGCAGTGAGGCCAGTTCGAGGCTTTGCGCCAGGGTCAAAAACGCCGGCAGGCTGGCTTCTCCGTCGAAGAAAGCGGGGCTGCGGAAGATGGCTTTTGCGTCTTCCACGCGCGCCGCAAGCTGTGCGCCTTCGGTCAGAGCCGTCGGCGCAAGACGCAAAATGCGGCGCCCGGCTTCTTCGCGCAGGCGCGCCATGCTGTCTTCCAGGCTCTCACGGGTAAGCAGGGCATCGAAAAATTCAACGTTCAGGTCACGCTGGATGACTTCGATGCCGTGCGCGCGCAGATACGCCGTGAGCGTCGGCAAGGCCAGGTGTGGCATTGTCGGCACCCAATGCGGGGGGAATACCAGTAAAATTTTCAAGATGACTTAGCGGTCACTTTCCCCAAAACGCCGGCGAGTTGTAATTCTTCGGCGCGATGGCAACTCACGAAATGCTCCGGCTCCAGCTCGCGCAAGATCGGCGTTTCCACACGACACGACTCGATCGCATACTGGCAGCGCGGATGGAAATAGCAGCCGCTCGGCGGGTTGGCCGGATCGGCAACGTCGCCTTGCAACACAATGGATTCCGTGCGCATACGTGGATCGGGTTTGGGCACTGCCGAGAGCAAAGCCTCGGTATACGGATGCAGAGGATGCTGGAACAAGGCTTCGGTAGTCGCGCTTTCGACCAGTTTGCCCACATACATCACGGCCACGCGGTCACTGATGTGTTCCACAACGCTGAGGTCGTGAGAGACAAACAAATACGTCAATCCGAACTGTTCCTGCAAATCCTGGAGCAGGTTCAAGGTCTGCGCCTGAATCGAGACATCCAGCGCCGAAACCGGCTCATCGCACACCACCAACTGCGGATTCAAAGCCAGGGCGCGCGCCACACCGATACGTTGACGTTGCCCGCCGCTGAAGGCATGCGGATAGCGCGTCATGTACTCCGGGCGCAGTCCCACAACCCGCAACAGCTCGGCCACACGGTCTTGAAGTTCGGTTCCCTTCGCCACATTGTTGACCAACAACGGTTCCCCAACGATTTGCAGCAACGTCATGCGTGGATTGAGCGATGAGTACGGGTCCTGGAAGATCATCTGCATATTTTGTCGCAGAGCTTTGAGCTGATTTTTATCCAGGTCGAAGACGTTCACAAGTCCCATACGCCGGTCATTAAACCATACTTCACCGGCGGTAGGTTCGTAGGCGCGCAGGATCAATCGCCCGGTGGTCGTCTTGCCACAGCCGCTTTCACCCACCAGCCCCAGCGTCTCGCGCTCACGGATGAAGAAACTGACATCGTCAACGGCTTTGACATAACCGACGATTTTCGAGAAAAGAAAGCCTTTCTGGATCGGAAAGTGCTTCTTCAGGTTTTTGACTTCGAGCAGGATAGGGTTCTTTGCTCCATCGGCAGGAGTTGCATGATTGATTGCTTCGGCCATGTTCTTTTCCTTGAGATGTTATCTGGGTTACGCTTTGACGTCCGCGCACAGGTGACAACGGACTTTGTGGCCTGGTGCGGCTTCGAGCATAAGCGGTTCCTCCACATTGCACACTCCGGGGATCATTTTACTACAGCGTGGATGGAATGTGCAGCCCCGTGGCAGCGCGTACGGGTCCGGCACCATGCCGCGGATGGAAGCCAACCGGCGCTTCTCGCGCGTTTTCTGGCCCAGGCGCGGGATGGATTGCAACAACGCCTGCGTGTAAGGATGTAAGGGCTGATAGAAGAGCGTGTCTACATCGGCCTGCTCGACAACTTTCCCCATGTACATCACCACCACATTCTCCGTCATTTGCGCGACCACGCCCAGGTTATGGGTGATGTACATAATCGCCATCCCCAATTCGTCCTGCAAATGGCGCATGAGCTTGAGAATTTGCGCCTCGGTTGTCACATCCAAAGCAGTTGTCGGCTCATCGGCGATCAACAGGCTGGGGTGGCACGAGAGCGCCATGGCGATCATGGCCCGTTGGCGCATGCCACCGCTCAGTTGGTGCGCATACTGATCCACAATGCGATCCGGCAAGGGCATACCGACCAGTTTCAACATTTCAATGGCCAGTTCCCGTGCCGCCGCTTTGTCCAATCCCTGGTGAAGCTGGATGGCTTCCATGATTTGATTACCGATCGTATGGACGGGACTCAACGAAGTCATCGGCTCCTGGAATACCATCGCAATTTCCGCGCCCCGGATGCTGCGCATTTCGTCGCTTTGCGGCGCCAGTTTCGTCAAATCAATGACCTCGGTGCGCCCTTTAATCTGCCGATGGTACAGGATTTGGCCTTCCACCGTCTTACCCGGCTTGGGCACAATGTTGAGAATCGAGCGCGCCGTGACACTTTTCCCGCAGCCGCTTTCGCCCACGATGCCGAGCGTCTCGCCGCGATGGATGTTGAATTCTGCGCCATCCACCGCACGCACCGTCCCTTCATCGAGAAAAAAGTAAGTCTTTAGATTTTTTACTTCTACGAGCAGTTCTCTGTTGTTGTTCACGATTGTTCTCCTGGTTCAGTCAGGTAGTCGTTTAGTCGTTAGTCGTTTAGTCGTTAGTCTCGTAGTCGTTAGTCGTCTAGTCGTTAGTCTCGTAGTCGTCAGGCGTTTAGTCGTTAGTCGTTAGTCGTTTAGTCGTTAGTCGTTAGTCTCGTAGTCGTCAGGCGTTTAGTCGTTTAGTCGTTAGTCTCGTAGTCGTTAGTCGTTTAGTCGTTAGTCGTTTAGTCGTTAGTCTCGTAGTCGTCAGATATCTTTGAGCCTGTAACTCTTTGACTACATGACTCTCCGACCACAAGACTATATGACTACAAGACCATATGACTACAAGACCACAAGACTACAAGACTATATGACTATCCGACTATCTCGTATATGGGTCCGCAGCATCGCGCAAACCGTCACCGAGGAAGTTGTAGGCGAAAACGGTCAGAATAACGGCGAGCGCCGGGCCAAACAACAACCATGGAGCCTGCGCCAGTGAGCGCACATTTTGCGCTTCTTGCAGCAGCACCCCCCAACTGATCGCCGGCGCACGCAGTCCCAGACCGATAAAGCTCAAACCTGTTTCACCCAGAATTTGACCGGGAATCGAGAGCGTCAGACTGGCGATGATATGGCTCAGGAACGAGGGAACCATGTGCCGGAGAATGATCCGCAGCTCGCTTGAGCCACACAGTCGCGCCGCCAACACGAAGTCCTCCTGCCGCAGAGACAGGAAACGCCCGCGCACCACGCGCGCCATCCCGGTCCACCCGACGAGGGAGAGGATAATCGTGATCCCAAAGTACATTCGCACTACCGGCCAGTCAGGCGGCAGGGCCGCGCTGAGCGCCATCCATAAGGGAATGGTGGGAATGGTACGGATGAACTCGATGACCCGTTGGATGACCGTGTCAATACGCCCGCCATAATAACCGGAAATGCCCCCCAACACAATGCCGAGCGCCAAACTCAAGAACACCCCGACCAGGCCGATGGAAAGCGAGATACGCGCTCCATAGCAGAGACGCGAGAAGAGATCACGCCCCATCCGGTCGGCGCCAACCAGGAAGATGCCCTGGTCTTTGATCTCCGGCGCCAGCCCAAAGAGATGGATATCAGATTCCCAGATGCCCCACAGTTTATAAGGCACACCTTTCACGAAAAAACGAACGGGATAAGTGATCTCAGGGTTCTCGGTATAGATGTCCCGCATGGTCTCCGGGTCTTTGGAACGGTCTCGATGGTAAATGAACGGAGCGCGCAACTTACCCGTCTTATCGAAGAGATGAATGGGCGTCGGCGGGGCCATTTTGTAGCGGATGAAATAGGCTTCGGGCTTGTAGGGCGCGACAAATTCACAAAAAGCGCCGATCAGGTAAAACACAATCAGGATGGCGGCGCCAACCAGCGCCATCTTGTGGCGGCGGAATTTCCACCACATCAATTGCCACTGGCCGGCGACATAGAGGCGTTCCTCTTCGGCGCCGCCTGCGACAACTTCATCTAACACTTCCACCGACGTGACTTCCGCCGGCGCAGCACACGCTTCCAACGCTTCAGAGCGGATTGGGTGGTCTTGGGATTCCGTGGTTGTCATCTTAACCCTCCAGACGAATGCGCGGGTCAATCCATGCGAGCAAAATATCGGAGATCAACGTGCCGATCACCGTCAAAGTACTGAGTAAGAAGAGGAAGCTGCCGGCCAGGTACATATCCTGCGAGGTCAACGCGCGCAGCATCATCGGGCCATTGGTTTGCAAACTGAGTACCACGGCCACCAATGTTTGGCCGGAGATCAAACTTGCTAAGGTCCAGCCTACGGTGCTAAAGAAGGGGTTCATGGCCACCCGCACCGGATATTTCCAGATCAATTTGCGCTCTTTTAAGCCTTTCGCACGCGCGGTTTCCACGTAAGGTTTGTGCAACTCGTCCAGCACATTGGCGCGCGTCGTGCGGATACTGCCGGCCGTACTTTCCAGGGCAATGACGAGCACAGGAATCCACAGGTGTTTCAGCATGTCCACAAACTTGGCCCAGGTCCACGGCTCAAGGATGTATTCTTCAGAGAACAGCCCCCCCACATTCATGCCGAACTTGCGCATCGCAACCCACATGACGACCAGGGCAATCATAAACCCCGGCGTTCCGGCTCCGACAAAGCTGATCGCCGAGAAGAGATAGTCAGGAATAGAGTATTGATGCGTCGCCGAAAACACCCCGACCGGGATAGCCACAAACCAACTGACCATCACGGAGACCAGCGAAAGAAATACCGTCAGCGCCATGCGTTCCCAAATCAGGTCCTTGACCGGCTTCTGCCACTCCATAGATTGCCCCCAATCCCCGCGCAGGATGATGCCGTATACCCACTTATAGTATTGCACATAGACGGGTTGACCGAGTCCATACCGTTCGCGGAGTGAAGCGAGTTCGGTTTCATCCACGTTCTCACCCATCTGACGCAGTTGCATAGCATAAGAAGTCAGATAATCGCCAGGGGGGAGTTGAATGATAATGAAAGAGATCATTGAGATGACAATCAATGTTGGGATCATCATAGCGACCCGGCGGAGAATGTAACCTAACATGCTACACCTCTATTTATAGGGATTAGTGATCAGGGACCAGGGATTAGGACGTAAGGAATGAGAAACAAGTGAGATTGCAAGCGCTGCTTCTCATTCCCTGCTCCCCACTCCGGCAAGTGGAGGGCAGGCCATAAAAGGCCTACCCTCCAGGTGTACCGGGCAACGCACTACATCGTGTGCTTTTCCGGCTCGTCCCAGAAGAAAGACTCGGACTGCAGGAATTGTTCGTCACCGGTGGTGTCGTCATTCGGCATACCGGGGAGTACATTGCGGAAGCCGTTCTTGGCGACGGTCGGTGCGGGTTTTTCGCCCAAGATGCCGATCATGGGCAGTTCCTCGGCCCAAATGTCCAGGATACCCTCGAAGAGCTTGTTCTGCTTCGCCTGGTCGGGTTCCAACGAAACCTGGTTGTCCCAGATGTCCCAGATCTTCCAGATGAAATGTCCATCCGGTGGTTTGACGGCATTGGGGTCTTCGGGGTTGTTGTAGTAGAAGCCGTAGCCGGGACACCAGGGCCGGTCAGGTTGCACACCACGGAAGATGATGGCCCCCGGCACCAGTGGCAGGACCGTGCGGTCACCACCCCAGTAAGCCGCCTCGATTTCGTTGGCGCTGTAGTGCTCGGTGTACAGCGAGCGCTCGACATACTTGTAGGTCGCCTTGATGCCCACATCCTCCAGATACTTGCAGACCAATTGCACCGCGTCTTCCTCCGGTGTACCGGCCTGCGACGTCCCCTCGATGATGAAGCTGATGGGGCCACTGCCGTCCTTGAAGCGCCGGAAGCCGTCGGCACCGCGCTTGTAGCCGGCGTTGTCCAACAGCTCGTTGGCCTTATCCGGGTCGTACTCAATGTAGGCGTTGGAGAGCTTGGGGTAGTAGTTCGGCGACATAGGCAGCGGGCTGTACTGACGCGGCTTCATCATGCCGTTGAAGCACAGCTCGTTGATCTCATCACGGTTGATCGCCAGGGAGACCGCGATGCGCACATCGCGGGTGTTAAAGAATTCGCTGAGCAGGGGATTCTTGCAGGACAGGTTGAGCTGCAACGCCTCGTGGCTGGCAGAGATTGCCAGGAGCACACGATAGTCCCCGTTCTTCTCGTTTTCCTTATACAGCGTATAGTTGCCGAGGCTGAGGTGCCGAGCCTGATAGTCAATCTCACCGTTGATGATCCACATGTTGAGAACTTCGGCGGATTCAAACAGACGGTGGGTGACGGTATCAATGTAGGGAACCTGATTGCCTTCGGGGTCCGTCGCGTAATAGTAGGGGTTACGCTCCATCACGAAGCGTTCTTCGGCCATCGAACCCTTCATCAGCCACGGTGTAATCTGTGGGCGATCCGGGTTCAAGTCAAAGCGGTTACGGTTGTCGTTGAAGTAGGTCGCCCAGCTATCGAAACCGGCTTCTTTGACTTTGGCCTCCAGGGCGGCTTTGTCATCTACCAGATCCATGTGCCACTGCTTCATGTAGTGTCCGGGGGTCAACCAACCGTTGATGCTGCGCGTGCCGCCGCCTTCATAGAACAACATCGGCTTGGGCAAAGCAAACTTCAACACCACGGTGTAGTCGTCCGGGAACTCCATATCGCAGATTACCCACTTACCATCTTTATCACGCACGGCATGCGATGCGGGAGGAGTTTTGGACAGCTCCTTATTTTTGACCTGATACTCGTAGAACCACTTGAAGCTCTCACTAGTGAGCGGTGTGCCATCGGAGAACTTGACGCCCTTGCGCAGATGGAAGGTCCAGGTCTTGGTATCCGGTGAAACCTCCCAACTTTCGAGCAGCTTGGGCTTCATCATTAGATTTTTGTCAAACCAGGCCAGCGTGCGGTCATTGAGCTTGGTGGGCCCCCAGCGGTCGGAGACGCCGTTGAAACCGCGCCGCCAGTTACCACCGTACTTCCCGATGCTCTCCGCCACATCCACAATGTAAGGATTGAGCGGCAGACGCTCGTCCACTGGTGGAAGTTGCCCGGCCTTCACCAACTTTTCCAGCATCGGGGCTTCCTTAAAGCGTGGCCCCGGTGTAGCGGTTGGCTCGGGGGCCTTGGTGGCTTCTTTTGTTGCGGGGGCTTCGGTAGGCTTGGGCGTTGCCGTTGGCTTGGGGGGTTCTGCTTCTTTAGTGGGTGCTGCTGTTGTTGGGGCCGCGGTGGGGGTAGGCTGCTTGCAGGCGGTGATGGCGACACCGGCCGTTGCCAACGCCGACACCCGCAGGAACTCGCGCCGTGTGAGCTTGCGTTTCTCTTCCATTGAATTCAACCTCCTTGCTTAATCATATAGTGACAGAGTGGAATTTCAACTTCGCGTGGGCTTTGCTATATTGTGAGTCGGACCGATAGAGCACCTCCTTTCATCAGAATGTGACCGGTGATCGAGCAATTTGTTTTTGGACAGGATCAAAAGGTTTTCGCAATCCGAAAATCATGTCAATCCTGTCGAAAAATGGGCAAGGATATTCATAAATGACAGGGATTCATTCGGAAAAAGCATAGCATGAATCCCAACAATTGCCAAGTTGGGCCAATACCCAATCCACCGTTACTGTGAGCGGTAACGTGAGCGTTCACGGCTTAATTACATTATAATAACGACGGACAAGTTGTCAAATAAGCAAAAAGGTTCGGGGACATTTCAAGATAAGGGCGAATCTACGCCAGACCTGACAGGTTTCGGAAAACCCGTCAGGTCTCAGGAAAAGGCGCGGTCGGCGACCGGCCACAGCTAAAGGGGGTGTATGCTCTCAGAGTTCTCGGTTGTTTTTATTCCTTACGCCGGCTCCGAAAGATCACAGAAGCCGTTGCCATTTTTATCCACGTAACGGCGACAACGGCCGGGATAGGGGTCATTGACCCTGCCAAACGGGCAGCGTGTGACGACACGCTGCGGCGTCGGCGCAACGGTGGGAACAGCGGTGGCCGTCGCGGTCGGTTCGGTGGTGGCCGGCTCTGCCGATTCCACGGCGACCGTCGCGGCGACGGCAGGCGTTGACGCCTCGGCAACCGGTGTGTTTCCGGCGGTCGGCGTGGTCTTGTCGGCCACATTGTCGGTCGCCGCAATCGCCGAATCATCCGGCGTCTGCCGTCGCCGGGTGAAGCACGCCAGCACGGCGACACATACGGCGCTCCCCCCGATGATCAGGAAGCGGCGTCGGCTGAGCCTCAAAGCAGCGCAGGACGGTTCTACGGCGCCGGTTACGGTCAATGGCAAGGACGCAGCAGCAGGCTCCGAGCTCCGGGAGCGGCTTTTGAACGCACGCTTGATCCAATCCCAATGCAGCACCAGCTTTATACCGAGCAGCGCCAGCGTGATATACGAGGTCCACTCATGAACGAGCGGCAATGGGAACAGCACGATCCCCCGCAATCCCAAGAGCGGCAGCACAACCCGCGACATCGAGAGGCCGGTGACGAGTGTTACCAAAAAGGTGAACAACAATAGAGCGTCGAGCGTGTAGTAGATGCGGGTTTTGGCCGGCAACTTGCAGAACAACTTCTGGGTGATTCCTGCAATCCAGCGCCAGTGCAGGGCGATGTGAAGCACCACCCCCACCCCCAACGCCAGCCCTAACCATTCGTGGAGCGCCAGACCGGTCATAAACGGCTTGAGCAAGATCAGAAAAACGGCCAGCAGGACAATGTCCAGATACAGATTGATTTTTGTGCGGCGAGTTTTATCTTTCAACATTATTTTCCTCCTATAAAAGTCGCTGAAACGTTAAAAACGTTGGAATGTTGAACATAGGATACCTGCGTTTCCTGAAAACAAGTTGAGAAAACATTGAAGGTATGCTGAGAAAAAAGAAGACGATCTTGAGTGGTATTATGCTGTTCAAGATCGTCTTCGTCAAGGAGGGACAGACTTTCAGGCGTTCCCTGGCTCAGATATCGGTATCGTTTTGCGACATACCACGGCGAAAGCGCATGCCCGTTCCGGAGCTACCGTCCGTATCCGAACCAGAGGGCATCCCCCGGTAACCGCCGCGACCGCGCCACCCACCGCGTCCCCCAAAGGGCATCCCGTCAGGTGGCATCATTCTGAAGCCATAGCCGTCCTTCAGCATCGTGTCGGCCTGTTCCTGGGTGATAACGCCATCTTTGACGGCCTGGGCCAGCGCCTCGGCGTAAGCGGTTTGCAGTTTTTCACGCACAGTCGCTGCATCCAGACCCTTCTCGCGCATCAGCGTGGAGAGCGTCTTGCCCTCGGCGTAGGCCGCCTGCAAGTCTTCGAGCGACATTCCCAGGGCCTTAGCCAACAGTGTGTCGCGGTTCACATAGCTTTGCAGGTTCTTGTGCGCCAGCATCGCGTCGGCCTGTTCCTGGGTGATGAGACCCTTTTCCACAGCCTGAGCGAGCGCGGCCTGATTTGCCGCATCGCGCGCGGCCTCCAGCTTGTCTACGGTGATCCCCAGCGCTTCGGCCAACAGGGCGTTCTCGTCAACGGCGCCGACCAAACCTTTGGGCGCACGCCCGAAGCCACCGAAGCCACCGCGAAACCCGAAACCCCCCCAGACCTTCATTTCATCGGCCTGCTCTTGAGTGAGCAGCCCTTGTTCCACGGCCTGGTCAATGGCGGCATCACGCGCTTTTTGATAAGCGGCCTGCAGATCTTCAACGCTAATCCCCAGCGCGTCGGCCAACAACTGTTGGTAATCTATTTCCTGTCCCCACTGGCCGGGGAATCCCCAACCGCCACCGCAATTAAGATACCCATCCCCAAAAAGACCGGGCATGGCCGATTGCGTCACCGTTTGCAAGGTATTCGCGGCGCGCACGGTCGCCGGAGTCCCCAGGTACCAGACGCCGGCAATCACGGCGGCTAAAACCAAACTACCCAACACCACTGTCATAATTCGTTTCTTTGCTTTCAACATTATCACACCTCCATCAACTAAGATTTTTTTGACTCTCTTTTCGTAAACCGACCAGGGTTGTCCCCGTCCGCTTGACAGTTTTAATATAGCAGCTTTACCTGAAAATCGTCTAAGAAATTCCTGAGAGATTCCTGAGTAAGGTAAACCAGAAGATACATCCTTCACCGGGCATAGCTGTACTTTCCACACCAACCTGTCCGCCCAATTTTTCGACGATGCGCTGCACGATGGAGAGTCCCAGGCCGTGCCCTTCGGCTTTTTCCTGATGGAAGCGGGTGAAGGGGGTGAAGGCTCGCGCTTGCTCTTCGGGCGTGAGACCGGGGCCGTTGTCACGCACCCAGAACACGATTTTAGACTGAGGATTTTCGATTTTGGATTTTAGATTTTCGATTTCGGGCTGTCGCATGCCCGTCGCACAGGGCGAGGCCGAATCGGCAACCGGAGACCGACAATCTAAAATCGCATAGCCGAGTTCGACGCGCGGGGGAATGTTGGCGGCTGCATCACCGCCGTATTTAAGGGCATTGCCGATGTAATTGGCCCACACGGCCTCGACCCAGGCAGCGTATCCTAGCGCCACAGGCCACGTTTCCGGCATGACAATGCTGGCCTGAGTTTCCTGGATTTGCAGCTCCAGACGACTCATCGCCTCGGCGACGACCGCTCCCATATCCAGCGGGCCGGTCTGTACCGTGTCCACCTGGCGGACGTTGGCGAGCAGCAACAACTCGTCAATGATGTCGCGCATTTTGTAGCCGGTGCGGGTGATGCGATGCAGGTTCTCGGCAATCTTTTCCGGCTCCATACGCCGGAAGCGCGCTTCGAGCAGGCTACTGAAGCCGATAACGGCGCTCAAGGGGTTTTTCAAGTCATGCGCGACGGTGCGTGCAAAGGCATTGAGGTCGGCGTTGCTGGCCGCCAGCTCGGCGTTGGCAGCGCGCAGTTCACGGTTAGCGGTGGCCAGTTGACGCTGCAAGGTATATAGCGTCAGGTGGGTTTTCACCCGCGCCAGCACTTCTTCGATTTGGAACGGTTTGGTGACGTAGTCCACGCCGCCCAGGGTGAAGGCTTTGACCTTGTCCTCAGTTTGATCCAGCGCGCTGATGAAGATGACAGGAATATCACGAGTGGCCGGGTCGTCTTTGAGCGCGGCGCAGACTTCGTAACCGTTCATATCGGGCATGTTGATGTCCAGCAGAATCAAATCCGGCGGGGCGGCGCGCGCAGCCATCAAGGCCAATTTGCCGTTGGGCGCCGGACGAACTTTGTAGCCTTGTTCACTCAACATGCCCGCCAGCAGGCGCAGGTTGGCGGGAGTATCATCCACAACCAGAATATCGCCGACCACGGTGTTTTCGGGGTGCGATGATGAATCCATATCCCTCCTAAGAAGCTAAAAATCCATTGACGCAGTCGTGAGTTGGATAATCTTCTCGTAGTCGAAGTTGTGAACCCACTGCGACAGGGTATCTGCCAGGTGCGGAGCCTGCGGGCGTATTTCGGCGATGAGCGACAGCATGCGCCCGGCGTCCAGCGCGATGGACGCCTGATGTAAATCGGCGACCCATGCGGGCGAAAGCGTTTTCAGGGTCTCATGCAAGTCTTCCGGCGTCGGCGTTTCGCCCGCCGATTCCGTTGCGGCCGATGCACCGTTCGTGGATGTCTCATAGAGGAACTGCACACCCAAATGCCGCGCCAGAATGTCGAAGACTTCGTGTTCGCGGAAGGGTTTGCGCACGAAGTCATCGCAGCCGGCCGCGAGAATGGCGCTGCGGTCTTCTTCAAAAGCACTGGCTGTGAGTGCGACCACAATTGCCGTGCGCCCCAGCGCCTGCGCGCGTTCTTTGATTTTTCGGGTAGCGGTATAACCATCCATCACAGGCATGCGCATGTCCATCCATACCAGGTGAGGTTGCCATTGCTCCCAGTAAGCCACACCTTCTTTGCCGTTGATCGCGCATTGGATGTCAAATCCTAGCGGTTCAAGGAGCTTGAGCAGGACATCGCGATTGGCGGGTTGATCCTCGACAATCAGCAGGCGGTAGGGGCCGCCATCTGGCGCATGCTGATCCGGCGCCAATCCGATGACCCGACGGTGCACATGTTCGACCTGGGCTTCAACAGCCTCCGCCTCAGCCAGTTTGACCGGGATTTGCACACGGAAGACACTCCCCTCACCCACCACACTGCTGACGCTGATTTCGCCCTTCATCAGCGTGACGAATTGGCGGCAGATGGGCAAGCCCAGGCCGGTACCTTCCTGCGATTTCTGTCCGCTGGATGTCTGGACAAAAGGATCGAAGAGGGCTTGCATTTCCTCTGGGGCGATGCCGGGGCCGGTGTCTTCTACCTCGAAAAGTAGCCAGTAGCCGGTAGACGGTAAATGGGAGGTGTCTTCTTGCCCCTGTTCACTGTCAACTGATTTGCCGGCGACGCGCAGCGTCACCCCGCCTTCCTCGGTAAATTTCACGGCGTTGCTGAGCAGGTTCATCAAGACCTGACGCAGCTTGCCCTCGTCGGCGTAGATGTAACGGGGCACATCGGATGCGATGTCGAGGATCAGACTCAGGTTTTTGTCGGCGGCGCGCATGGCGAACATTTCTTTCAGGCCCACAAGCTGGCGGTGCAGGTCGAAAGCGTTCTCTTGCAGGCTGGCGCGTCCGGCTTCGATCTTCGACATGGTCAACACATCGTTAATCAGGCCAAGCAGGTGTTCGCCACTGCGCTCGATGGTTGCCAGGTACTCCCGTTGCGTGGCGGTGATGTGGGTGTCGCGGGCCATGAGCTGGGCATATCCCAGGATCGCGTTGAGCGGCGTGCGCAGTTCGTGGCTCATGTTCGCCAGGAAGGCACTCTTGGCACGATTGGCCGCTTCGGCCGCCTCTTTCGCCGCTGCCAGCTCCGCCGTGCGTTCGGCCACACGCCGTTCCAGATTGGCGTAGGACTCCCGCAGACGCGCCGACATCATGTTGAATTGTTTCGCCAGCGCCTCGATCTCATCGCCGGTGGAAACTTTGATCACACGATTGAATCCACCGGATGCCACTTCCTGCGTTGCAGCCGTCAGCTCCTCGATAGGTAACGTGACATGTTTGATACCACTGACAATCATAATTGCAGGCGCCACCACGCCTGCCAGCAGGAGCAGGATCAGCAGTGGCTGGAAGGCGCGCATATCGCGGGTGAGGGTGTGCCAGTCATCTTCGAGGATCAGCCCCCAGTTGGTGTTGGGAATGGCGGCAAAACTGGAAATCGTCTCACGTCCCATGATGTTTTCAACCCGCACGGCGTTGGCTTCACCCTTTAGGACTAACTCTACTACCAACTGCGAGGAAAAGTCGGCGCCGATGTAGGCGGGATTGGAGTGATAGATGACGCGCCCATGGCTATCTACCAGGTAAACACTGGCTCCAGCATCCAGTTGTAGCAGTTGCACAATGGACTCGTTGTAGCGATTTTGTCCGCCGGGTTTCCAGGGCATGAGTTCAACGGTTAAGCCGCTGAGAACATCTTCGTTATCGGTCACGGGCATCACGCTGGCGATGAACTCCGTCTCCATCTCCGGGCCGCCGATAATGTCCGAGATGAAAGGCTCACCGGTTTCCAACACTTTGCGGACATAATCGCGGCTCGACCAGTCCTGCCCGACCAGATCAGGGCGTTCGGGGACGGTCATCACAACAACGCCGGAGGGGTCCAGAAATACTCTGAGCACCTCATCCGGCGTCCCCATCATAAATCCCATCGTGACGGGAAAACCTTCAGGAGATTCTGTTGGAGCGACAATCACCTTATCGTTGAAAAAGACGCGGTTACGCCGATTCTCGGTCAGAATCGCGCTGAGCTGATTTGCCATCAGGCGTGCCAGTTCACGGTCGCGTTCAACCAGCAGGCGGGTGGTCGCCCGTCCATAGGTGAAGAACGTGAGGGCACCCACAGCAATCTGCACAAAGACGACCGGCAGCACCGCCATGGTCAAAATTCTGCGCCGCAGGCTCTTGCGATGCCAGAAGTGGTTATAGGCTTCGCGGAGTTCTCTTAATCTCTTGAACATACAGGTAATCCCTCGTTTGAATGATTGCCCTCGTTTTAGCGTCCAGATGGCTGTTCCTCAAGCACAACAGACACAACCTGCTCTTGGCCATCACGAAGAATGGTGACCTGTACGGTATCACCGATCTTCTTTTGCGTTTCGAGGTAGACGGTCCAGGCTTTCATGTCGGTAATCGGCTGTCCGTCGGCCGCGATGATGATGTCACCGCCGACGGGCACCTGGTAACGTCCCATACGCACAATGCGCGTGCCACCACGAATTCCCGCATTGGCTGCCGGACCGCCCCGTGTCACTTCAAGCACCAAAAGGCCGCTATCTACCGGGACATTCATCCCGGCCTTGCGGAACCAGTCCGCAATGGATGGGGTCAAAGCTACCATGTCCGCGCCGACCCACGGATGGGGATAGTAGCCACGGGCAATCAGTTCCACCACGACGCGCTTGACGGTATCCGCCGAGACGGCAAAACCGATGCCTGCCGAAGAACCGCTCGTGCTCACGATCTGCGAGTTGACGCCGACGACGCGTCCGTCAAGGTCGAGCAAGGGGCCGCCGGAGTTGCCGGGATTGATGGCCGCGTCGGTCTGAATCGCTTCACCGATGAAACCGTCTTCGCTTTCGATCACCCGCCCCAGGGCACTGATGACGCCGGTAGTCAACGTTTGTTCCAGGCCGAATGGGTTCCCTATCGCCAGGACAAATTGCCCCACTTCCAACGCGCTCGAATTGCCAAGAGGCAGCGGCGCCGGCAGATCGGCGCCGGCGTCCACGCGAATTACGGCCAGATCGTTCTTCGAGTCCGCGCCGACAACTTCGGCGACGTACACCTTGCCGGTGCTGAATGTGACCAGTAGCTCCTCGGCGTTTTCGATGACGTGGTAGTTGGTGATGATGTGGCCTTCGGTATCATAAACAAAGCCGGAACCACTCCCTTCTTGTGGGATCACCTGCCCGAAGATGCTGTAGGCGTAACTGCGGTTGGTGATGTTGACCACAGATGGACTGGCCGCCTTGTAGACGGCGATGATGCGCGATTGCAAGGCCAGAAGCGCCGCAGTCTCATCCGCCAGCGCTCCGGGCACGGGCGTCACCAACGGCGGCAAAGGGGTCGGTGTGGGCGGGACGGGCGTTGCAGTCGCGGTCGGCATGGGGGTTAATGTCGGTAAATTGGTCAGAGCACAGCCCAGGCTTGTGATGACTATGCTCAGAATCAAGACAAACAAGCCCACTTTAGATGATTTCATTACCGTGTGTATGCCTCCAAATTGCTTTATTGTAGACTGGCAAAGGGACCGGCTAAAGCTGGGGTGTATACATACCACCGGCTTCAGCCGGTCTTGCGTGCCTCTAAATTGCTTTATTGTAGATTGAGCAGAGGTCCCGGCTAGAGCCGGGGGTACACGTCACACCCTTATTCATAACCTCGCCCAATCCCAGAGAGCTACTTATTCCAAATCATACCACAATTATACTCTATTCTGTTAAATCAACGGTTGGTCTTCTGGCTTTTGCCCCCACGTTGAAATGCACCCAGATCAACGGTTACTTCGCGTCCTGTTCGGCCCGCGCGTGAAGCTGATAGCTCGCATAAGCCTTCTTTTCGATGTAGATCTCGAAGCTCGCGGAGCCACCTGCCACAATGGAAGGCACCGCCCCCGTGCCCATGCTCACCATCTGCCCGTGGTCATCCAATAGCAGGCCGGAGATGACGATATTTTTGATGGGATAGGGGTTGGGGTTCGTCGCCACACCGTTGATGCGCAGGTAATTTGTGCCGGTATCCGCGACTTTTATATCCCTTAACGTCACACTTACCGCTTCATGCCATTCTGCCACTTCTGCGTCGGGGTGCACCAGGAAGGAAGCCATATCCTGCCCGGCGATCTCGGCTGTGAACGGGCAGGATTCCCCCGGCCCCAGGAGACCGCAGCTTGTTTCGGCTTCCATAGCGCCGTGCCAGATCCATTCCCCCTGGATGCCACGTTGGCCGGGGCGCATGGGGAAAGCGTAGAAGGCCCCCCGAAATCCACCGGCGTCGAAAAACGTGACGTGCACGGCGGTCACGGCATAGGTCGCGTCCGTGGGGTTGTGGATAAAACCGGCAACTTTGTAGATCAGTCCCCCTTCAAGCAGTGGATTGGGTTCTGCGTAATTGGTCGTGACTTCAACGGTGAGCGGTGGACCGGGATCGGTATCCGGTTTCTGGGTCAGCGCGTTCTGGATCACCGTGGTCGCTTGTGCCGCCGTGGCAGCCTGCGGTGTCGGTTGTGTGGATGCCGTGGCCACAACAGGGGATGTGTCGTTCGTCGCCGATGACGTAGAGGTAGACGGGGTTGGCGTTGATGTCCCCTGAGCTTCACGTGTGCGCCAGGGGACAAGGGTAACGCGCGCTATGGGTGTCGGTGTTGCCGTGGGAGTCGCTGAGGCCGTCGCGGTGGGCGTGATGGCCGTGGTTGCTCGAGGCTCGGCGGATGGCACAGCCGTCCCCGGAGTTTCACCGCTACGTTCGGTCAGCAAGTTGACCACGGCGAGGGTCAGCAGGCCGGAGACACGGCTTGCCGCGCCGCTGCCTGCGCCGGTTGGAGCACCGGCACTGCCCCCCCATGCATTGCCGTCGCCGGTCGGACGTCCGCCCCCCTGTCTGAACTGCGCCTGCAATTGTGCGAGCTGTTCTTCGGTCATATTCTGGAAACGTTCACGCATAGCGGCACGTTCTTCTTCGGACATCGTTGGAACATTCCCCTGACCCGAAAATCCCATACCGCCGGCGGGCATTTGTCCGCCGGGCGCGATCATCGCCGGCCCTTGTTCCTGAAACCAGGCTTGCGCGTCGGCCTCGGTGAGCTGCATGGCAGTAATGGCGCCGATCTGGGCGCTGGTCAACAGGGCCTCGATCTGTTTTATCACCGCATACCGCTCGGCCTGAGTGGTGACCGTGCTGCCCTGTAACGTCTTCCACAAGGGGAGCAACTGGGCGGCCTGTTCTGCCGTCACAGCGTTCTCGGTGCCTTCCAAACGCAGTATGCCCAACGCGAGCTGACCGGTCACATCAAGCGCATTCTCGTAATCCGTGCGCAGCGCGCCCGTGTAGACTGCTGCCTCGGCGGTTGCCGAAGTCGTTTCGGCTGCCGTTGATTGCCGGCAACCACTCACGGCAATAAGCACCAAAACGAAAATCAACGGTAAAATCTTGCGTTGAAAACGACCTTGTTTCATTCTCACTCCTCCATATACCTACTCATGTCGCAATGCCACGATGGGATCAAGTTTCGCCGCCTGGGTCGCCGGGTAGTAGCCGAAGAAAATACCGACGGCTGCCGCCGCGCCAAAGGAGAGCGGGATAGAACCGGGCACCAGGACGGTGCGCATAGAACCCAGTACATTGAAGAGCCACGCGCCCCCCACACCCCCAAAGATGCCTATCAGCCCGCCGAGCAGACTCAGCATGACGGCCTCAAGCAGAAATTGCAGTTGCACATCGCGGGGACGTGCACCCAGGGCCTGCCGCAGGCCGATTTCACGCGTGCGTTCGGTGACGCTAACCAGCATGATGTTCATAATGCCGATCCCACCGACCACCAGCGAAACCGCCGCCACCCATGCCAGCAGATTGCGGAAAGTTTCGGTTGTCGAAGCACGCATGTTGATGATGCTGTCTTGGGTCGTCATCATAAAGCCGGGCGCGGAAGCATCGGTACCCAAAATTTGCATCAAGAGGACGTTCAACTGTTTCATCACATCGTCCATGGCCTCTTTGCTTTCCGCCGAGACATAGACCACCCGCAAAGCCGTCCCACCAAAGCGAGCGTTGATGAATTTCTTAAAGACCAGGGTGATAGGGACATAAATCCGGTTGTCGTAGTCTGTGGTGCCCACCACGCCTTTTTCTTTCATCACGCCGACGACCGTACATTTGACCTTGCCGATGGTCACGGATTTTCCCACGGGGTTCGTATCGCCGAACAGCTCCTGGGCGATGTCATATCCCAACACGGCAATCTTGTTAACGCGGTCGTTGTCCTGATCGGTGATGAAGCGTCCCTGAGCTACACGGTAATCATGGACGTTGACGAAGCCCGATGTCGTGCCGACAATGGAGATGTCGGATAGGGTCGCATCGCCGCCCTTGACATCCTGAGTGGTGTTTTGTTCCGCCGACACGCCGTTGATGCCGGTAATGTTGTCGCGGATCGTGACCAGGTCGGCGTAGGTGAGACGGGCCATATTGCCACCGCCCATCCCCGGCCCGGCGCGCTGAAATGCCGGCATCACCATAATCAAGTTTGCGCCCAGCGCGTTGATCTGATCGGCAATGTCGGCTTCGGCGCCGGCGCTCACCGCCAGCATGATGATGACCGCAGCAACGCCGATAATCACGCCGAGGGTCGTCAAGAACGAGCGCACTTTGTTCATCATCAGCCCTTCCCAGGCGACTTTTAACGTTTTTGCAAAGCTCATCTTCACCTCCAGGATTACTCTCCGTTATGCAAATGGGCAATTGCCCGGGCGTGCTCGCGGTCGGAGACAATTTGCCCGTCGCGCAGGTAGATCACACGCTGAGCATACTCGGCGATGTCCAATTCGTGCGTGACCATAACGATGGTGGCACCGTTAGCGTGCAACTGGCGCAAGATTTGCATGATGTCCGTTGCTGCGCGTGTGTCCAGATTGCCGGTGGGTTCGTCGGCCAGGATGATGGCCGGGTTGTTGATGAGCGCGCGCGCGATCGCTACACGCTGTTGCTGTCCGCCGGAAAGTTCGTTCGGTTTGTGGTGCAGACGGTCGCCCAGGCCCACCGCCTCCAGTGCCGCGACAGCTCGTCGGTAGTGCTCGTCATCGCTCTGACCGTTGTCGCGGCTGTAAAGCAGGGGAAGCATAACATTTTTAACGGCGTTCAGACGCGGTAACAGGTTGTAAGACTGGAAGATGAAGCCGATTTTCTGGTTGCGTACACGCGCCAGTTCGTTCTTGTCCAACTGGCTGACATCTTCGCCATCGAGGATATAGACACCTTCGGTGGGCCGATCCAGGCAACCCAAGATGTTCATCAGAGTTGATTTTCCCGAACCCGAAGGCCCCATGATGGCCACGAATTCACCTTTTTCGACCCTGGCATCTATCCCCCGCAGAGCGCTGATGGCCACTGCACCTTTGCCATAAACCTTCGTCAAGCCTTGAACTTCGATCAGTGCATCGCTCATCATCATCCCCCTTGCACTTTAGGGCATCGGGCCACCAAAGCCACCCATTGGCGGCATTTCGGCGGGTGTCTGCGTGTCAATGGTGGAGCGAATGGTCGTGCCGGATGAGGTTTGCTCGCTCAACGTCACAACCTCACCACGTTCCAGGCCGGATTTGACTTCGGCGTTGACGGCATCCATCAGCCCGATCTCCACAGTACGCATTTCCAGCTCACCGTTCGATTTCTTGACAAAGACGGCATACCGGCCGTTGTCCAATTGACGCAGCGCCTGCACCGGCACAAGCAGGGCGTTCAACGCCTCACCGGCCACAATTTCAACATCGGCATTCATATTGGCAAGCAATTTCACCGGATGTTCGGTGGTGTTGACCGTGGCCCATAGTTGAACGGCGGATGTACCGCCTACGGTAGTCAATACCGGGTCCACGCGGTAAATCTCGCCGTTGTATTCATAATCGGGCAGGGCCTCAAAAACGATGCGTACCGGATTGCCTTTGACCGCACTGCTCATATCGGCCTCTTCGATCCAGAATTGCAGAACCGGCGTGCCCAAGTTCTGCAGGACGATGGCCGTGCCATTGCAGGTGTCCCCCGGCTTACAATTCACGGCGGTCACCGTGCCGTCGAACGGTGCGACCAGGGTAGTGCCTTCCAGGGTCTCCTTTGCGGTTGCCAGCTTAAGGCGCGCCTGTTCCAAAGCCAATTCGGCCTCGCGGGTAGCGGGGGTCGTGCTATCGCCGAGGTCGGTGGCCGCCAGCTTCGCCTGTTCCAACGCCAGGGCCATCTGTTGAACCTTAATCTGTGCGGCGGTGATTTCGGCATCGTCGGGCGGGGTTTGCGCCTCTTCCAGGGCTTTTTGAGCGTTCAGAAGTTGTGCTTTGGCGCTTTGGATATCGGAGTTGGTGTTGTTGATCACAGTCAGTTTGTAGTTGTTTTGGGCGACCTCAAGGTTTTGCTGAGCCTTGTACACAGCGTTTGCCGCGTTCGCGCGGGTGGTTTCGATGTCCTTCTCCCAATCGCGGTCAGGACTCATTGCCGAGGCATAGCTTTCCTGGGCATTCTTGAGGCTCTCGATGGCCTGCTCCAGGCTGATCCGCGCAGAAAGGGTTTGATCCACGCCGGCTTTTGCCAGCGCGTTTTTGTAAGCCATCTGGGCACTGGTCAAATTCGCCTGGGCAAGGGCAACAGCCTCTTCGTCGGGTTCCCAATTGAGCAGCTCATCCAGCGCAGTCTGCGCAGCATCCAGGTTGGCCTGCGCCTGAAGCACGGCCAGTTCGGCCTGCGCCTGGGCCAGTGCCAATGCCTGTTCGGCCTGCATCACCTGCACTTCAGCAGCGGCGACATTCTGACGCGCATCCGTATCGTCTATGCGGGCGAGGATGGCGCCGGCTTTCACTTCATCGCCGACTTCGACGAACAGTTCTTTCAAAACGCCGGCGGTGCTGAACGCCAGGTTGGCCTGATCTGAAGCCACCAGTTGTCCAGAGCCTGTCGCAGTGATGGAGATGTCACCCACGGTCACGGTGGCCGTTTGCACTTCTTCCGTCGTTTGCGCGGCAGCTTTCGGCGCAAACCATGTGCGATAGGCAAAGTAGCCTCCACCGGCCAGAATCAGAATCAACGGCACAATCCACCATAGTTTCTTTTTCAACATGCAGCTCCTCCTTAAAGTGGTCAGTTGACAATTGACTCCTGTGAACTCCAGTGTGAAGTGTAGCAGGGTCATCTGTGAACAATCCAAGAAATTGCTGATAGTTTCCTGAGAATTACGGGCAATTTCTCAGTCAATTCTCAGGAAGTTCCCAACATCTTCTCAGATAAGCAAGTATAATAAAAGTAGACAGTGCCTGGCGATAAATCACCAGGCGGTGGACACGGAACGGGCCACCGATTTTTCAAGACGACCCAAACTGAGATTTAATGGATCGGATGTCTACCGTCTACAAGGCTACAAGGAATGAAGAGAGTGCTATGGAGAAGGTCCTGGTTGTTGATGACGACGTAAAGTTGCTCAAGATGTTGGAACGGACGCTAATCTACGAAGGATTTGACGTTGTGACATCTGTGGATGGCGAGGACGCGCTGAATAAGGTATACAGCGAGCAGCCTGATGTCGTCGTGCTCGACTGGATGTTGCCAAAACTGGATGGAATCGGCGTTCTCGAAGCCTTACGCAGTGAGAAGAACGAAACGCCGATCCTGATGTTGACGGCGCGTGATGCAGTGCAGAACCGCGTGGAGGGTCTGGAAAGGGGCGCCGACGATTATCTGGTCAAACCTTTCGCTTCGCTGGAACTGGTAGCGCGCATTCGCGCGTTGCTGCGGCGTACCGGCAAGAGCAATCAGGTCATCCTCACCTTCGCCGACCTTTCGCTGGATACGTCCAAACGCGAAGTGCGGCGGGGAGAACGGCTCATCTCTCTCACGCCCACCGAGTTCGATCTGCTGAGCGTCTTCATGCGCCATCCACGGCAGGTTTTGGAGCGCCGACAGCTTCTCATGCAGGTATGGGGCTACGATTTTGTGGGCGATGATAATGTGTTGGAGGTCTACATCGGCTATCTACGCAAGAAAACCGAGGCCGAAGGGGAACCGCGTTTGATCCATACGGTGCGTGGCGTCGGCTATGTGCTGCGGGAGGAGGAAGAATAATGTCCATCCGTCTGCGCCTGACATTGCTCTACAGCATTATCCTTGCGCTGACACTGGCAACCTTCAGCACCGCGCTCTATGCCGCGCAGTCGCGTTATACCCTCAATCTTGTCCGCAACGATCTGGCGAAGTCTGCCGATCCCCTCGTCAACGGCCTGGTGCATGCGCAGCGCAACTTTCGATGGGGCGCGCCGATTCCCATGTTGGCACAAGGGGAAGGGCCAGAAGGCGAACGCGCACGGCAGGTCTTGCAGCCGCTGGTCGGAGGGCGTCGTCCCCGTGATCTGATCCGCATCCTGGACGCTAACGGGATCGTCCTGGCTCTGCCGATGAGCGATAGCGATGTAGACTTGCCGCTCAGCGAGGAAGGGCTGGCGCATCTTAAAAATGGGGAAAGCTGGGAAGAGATTGCGAGCGACGCCGAAGGGCGAATGTTCATTTACAGCCGCCCGCTGATCATCAACGGGGAGGTTGTCGGCATTGTGCAATTCGCCCGCTCACTGGCCGACCGCGACCGCAGCTTGCGTTCTCTGGGTATCACGCTCATCGCGGGCAGCGCCCTGACCACCATCATCGCCTTCGGCATCGGCTGGACGCTGTCGGGCATCACGCTGCGGCCCATTCACCGCATCACCGAGACCGCGCGCCAGATCGGGGAATCGCGCGACTTCTCCTCGCGCGTCGAGCACACCGGCCCCAATGATGAGCTTGGGCAGTTAGCGATGACGTTCAACGCGATGCTCGAACGCCTGCAAGATGCCTATCAACAGCTTGCGCACGCCCTGCAGGTACAACGGGACTTCGTCGCCGACGTTTCGCACGAGCTGCGCACACCGTTGACAACCATCCGTGGCAACCTCACCTTGCTGCAACGCCAGCCGCCCCTTCCCCGCGATGAACAAGAGGACATCCTGAACGATTTGATCAGCGAGAGCGAGCGGCTGAGCCGCCTGGTCACCGATCTGTTGACACTCGCCCGCGCCGACGCCGGGCGCAAGCTGGAAGTGCAGCCGGTCAAGGTCGCGCCGCTGGTAGACGATGTGTGTCGGCAGGCGCGCCTGCTGGCCCCGGAGCGCGAAATTACCTGGACATGCAATGAGCATGTGGTCGCGCAGGCCAACGAGGATGCGCTCAAGCAAGTTTTGCTGATCCTGCTGGATAACGCCATCAAACACGGAAAAGGCGCGATCCGTGTGCAGGTTGAAGAACAGGAAGAGCAGGTCGCTTTATGTGTGCAGGACGACGGGCCGGGCCTATCACCGGAGATGCAGCGGCGGATTTTCGACCGCTTCCATCGCGGCGACACGTCGCGTTCCACGCCGGGATTTGGGCTGGGGTTGTCCATCGCCCGCGCGCTCACCGAAGGTCAGCGCGGCACAATCAATGTGGAAAGTGCCGTCGGCAAGGGCAGCGCGTTCACTGTTACCCTGCCCAAAGCTGCATAGCAACGGGCTTCCGGGTCAGTCGTTCAAGCACCCCTGCTGTGGCCGGTCTTCTGACCGTGCCACTCTCAGGCAGACCCGGTCTGGAGACCGGCCTGAGCATCGCCCTGTTCAGTCCGTTGAAGCGGCCTTCACCCGCGCCGCCATTGCCGCAGCTTCGAGGATGGCGGCGCGCATGCTATCGGCGTTGGCGATGCCCCGACCGGCGATGTCGAAGGCCGTGCCGTGATCGGCAGACGTGCGGATAATCGGCAGCCCCAGGGTGATGGTGATGGATTGCTCGAAGCCGTGCGTCTTCACCGCGATGTGACCTTGATCGTGGTACTGGCACACCACCACGTCGTAATCCCCGCGTAGAGCCTGGAAGAAAACCGAGTCAGCAGGGATGGGACCGCGCGCGTCAATGCCCTGCGCCTGCGCTGCCACGACCGCCGGTTTGATGATGTCCAGTTCTTCACGTCCCAGCAACCCGTTGTCACCGTTGTGGGGGTTCAACCCGGCGACGGCAATGCGTGGCTGTGGGAAGCCGAGTTTCTGCATCCCTGTGTGGGTGATAACAATGGTATCGAGAACGCGCTCGACCGTCAGATGCTCCGCGATGCTACGGAACGGGATATGGCGCGTGACGTGGGTGACGCGCAGGCCGGGTGTTGCCAACATGGTGGTGCAGCGTGGCGTGTGGGTCACATCCGCGAGGATTTCGGTGTGGCCGATGAAGTCGAAGCCGGCCAGATGCATCGCCTCTTTATTAAGCGGAGCAGTCGCCACGGCATCCACCGCCCCGGTCATCGCCAGTTCGGCGGCCTTGAGCACATATTCCACGGCGGCGCGGCCGGCGGTGGGAGAAATCCGTCCCAGCGGTGCGTCGGCGGGATCGAGATTGCGCAGATCAAGCAAGGTGAGCGTTCCCTTGCTAAACTCGGCAGTTTCGGGGTCTCTCACTACGCGAAGCAGTGGAACGGGAATACCGAGGCGCGCCTCCGTCAACGCGCGCGCATCGCCGATGACAAGGGGACGGCAAACCGTCCACACTTCCGGCAGTGCCAGCGCCTTCACGACGACTTCGGGTCCGATGCCGGCAACGTCTCCGAGGGTGATGGCAACGAGAGGCAAATCAATCATTTACAGGTACCTTCTGAACTGGGGATACAGACGTATTCGGCTTTAATCAAACCTTGCACAACCGACTCTTCGCCCGCGAAGAGTGCAATTATGATGTTGGTATCAAGCAGATAATCACCATTCATTGCGATCCAGGACCTCACAATCAGCCTGAATAGCCCGTTGCATCAACTGCAAATCATCAAGTGAAATGATGCCTGCAAAATGCAGCAGTTGCTTACCAGGAATACCGATATGCACACGCTGAGAAGGTTCCGAGCGTAAACGCATTTCCAGATAATCCTCGTATTCCTCAGGCGTCAGCAGGAATCCCAGGAGCCGCTGCTGCGAATCCACGATGTAACGCGGGCCGACTCCGCGAAGAGATTTGGTGGTGGATGAACTCGCTGGGGAACAGGCCCAGCACCTCGTCCAGCACATCTTGCAGGAAGGCAAAGGAAGTCATTCCAGGGACAACCAGTGATAACCGTAAGGTGCCAACGTAAAGGGATAAGGCGTTGTCCCGATGGGATGCCACGTGGTATCTGCAAGAAGATCGCGTGGGACTTTGCGTGCGTAGGCGCTCAAGTCGAGTGTAAACTTTTGCGGCGCGGCGGAGAGGTTGTTGACGACGAGCACCGTCTGCGTGCCATCGCTGCGGAGATAGGCCAGGATCGCCGGATTGTCAGGCTCCAGGAAGCGCAACGTCCCCCGTCCGAACACCGGATGCTGTTTGCGAATATGAACCACGCGCCGCATCCAGTGCCACAGCGAGTTTTCGTCCGCCCGTTGCGCAGCGACGTTGACCCGTTGGTAGCCATACACGGGATCGTCAATCACCGGCGAATAGAGCCGCCCGGCCGGCGCGTCCGAGAACCCGGCGTTGGGGGCGGCGTCCCACTGCATCGGCGTGCGCACGCCGTCGCGGTCGTTCAGCCAGATGTTGTCGCCCATGCCGATCTCGTCGCCGTAGTAGATGAAGGGCGAGCCGATGAGCGTGAGCAGCATCGAGTTGGCGACTTCGATGCGGCGGCGGTCGTTATCCAGCAATGGCGCGAGGCGACGCCGGATGCCCAGGTTCAGCCGCATGCGCGGCTCCGGCGCGTAGAAGTCCCACATAAACGCGCGCTCCTCCGGCGTGACCATTTCCAGCGTCAGCTCGTCGTGGCAGCGCAGGAACGTCCCCCACTGGCACGGCGCCGGCAATTCAGGCGTGCGCGCCATAATCGCCAAAATGGGCGCGCGGTCGGCCTTCGCCAGCGCCATGAAGATGCGCGGCATCAGCGGGAAGTGATAATTCATGTGCACTTCATCGCCGTTGCCGAAGTACTGAATGACGTCCTCAGGCCACATGTTGGCTTCCGAAAGCAAGAACGTGCCCGGCGCGTAGGCGTCCACAAAAGCGCGCAGGCGTTTGAGATAGGCGTGCGTCTCCGGCAGGTTCTCGCAGTTCGTACCCTCACGCTCGTAGAGATAGGGCGGCGCATCAATACGAAATCCATCCACGCCCAGGTCAATCCAATACTGCACCACGCGCAGCATCGCCCGCTGCACCTCTGGATTGTCGTAGTTCAAATCCGGCTGATGGCTGAAGAAGCGATGCCAGAAATACTGCCCGCGCACCGGATCAAACGTCCAGTTGGACGGCTCGGTATCGAGAAAGATGATGCGCGTTTGGGTGTAGCGCTGATCGGTGTCGCTCCACACGTACCAATCGCGGTAGCGCGCGTGTTCGGGATGCTGTGGGTCGCGCGAGGCCTGAAACCACGGATGTTGGTCGGAGGTATGGTTCACCACCAACTCGACGATGATGCGCAAATCGCGCTTGTGCGCCTCGTCGAGCAACACTTTGAAGTCCTCCAATGTCCCATAATACGGGTGGATATTCATATAATCGGCTACATCGTAGCCGTCATCCCGCAGCGGCGAGGGGAAAATCGGCAACATCCAGATCGCATCCACACCCAGCTCGCGCAGGTAATCGAGCTTTCCGGTCAACCCACGCAAGTCGCCAATGCCGTCGCCGTTGCTGTCGGCGAAGGCTTTAACCGAAACCTCGTAGAAAATCGCGTCTTTGTACCAATCAAGCATAATGTCACCTCTTTGAGAATAGTCCAAAGTCCGTAGAGTTACCCTGGGTTAGGGGCTTTCGTGGGGAGAAGACCACGGATTAAGAAATACACGATAGGAGAATTCTATCACGGATACGTAACTGACCTTATAATAATACGTAATCGCTTATAATTAAGAAATACACGATAGGAGAATTCTATCACGGATACCGTACACGTCCACCAACCATGATCCACATAGTACGTTCTCATCATCCGTGTTCTTCATCGCATATTTCCACATCCGTGTTCTTCATCGTGTATCCCCACATCCGCGTTCTTCACCGCACATTTTCACATCCGTGTTCTTCATCGCATATTTCCACATCCGTGTTCTTCATCGTGTATTTCCACATCCGTGTTCTTCACCGTGTATTTCTACATCCGTGGCCTTCATCGTGTATTTCTACATCCGCGTTCTTCACCGTGTATTTCTACATCCGTGTTCTTCATCGTGTATTTCCACATCCGTGTTCTTCTCCCCTACCCGCACCGGCCTGACTTCCAACTGTTCGCCGTGAAAGTTCGCCAGCAACCCCAATTGCATCCCAAAATAATCCAAATACCGGCGCATCCTGACGTCATACGCCCCCGTCATCTCACACACGGCAAAAGCGGCCACGATTACTTTGTCATCCACAATGAGCAACCGACAATACTTTGTGCCAAGCAGCTCGCCCTCATAAGTGACCGGGATCTCGCGCACAAAGAGATACGGGAGATTTTGCTCGCTGAGTTCAACTTGAACGGCGCGACGATAAACATGGTGAATGAAGCCCGGCCCCAACTCGTAATGCACACGATACAAGCACGCATATATGCGGCCCACCAACTCCGGGTACAGCAAATCCGGCGTCTCTTGCGATTGAGCGCGCCAGAAAAAAGCAGGGCGATTGCAGGCATAAAAACCGGCGTAACGCTCGATCTCCACACGCGCCGCGCCAAAATTGACCAGCAAGCCCACATCTGCACCGGTGACACGCAAGTAAGAGAGCAATTGCATGCGGTGCAAGGGTGTCAATTCCGGCGCGACTTTCAACTCCACGACCACTTTATCCTCGACGACAACATCGCAATAATAACGCCCCACTTCGATATCCCGATAAAACACATGGTATTCCGCTTCCAGCGTGTGCCGAAGATTCCGTCGTTCCAGCCCGATACTCAACGCCTCCTGATAATACTTCTCGGGCAGACCTGGCTCCAGGTGGTTTCCCACATCAAAGATCGCCCCCCGGATAGCGTAGGTCAAGTCGGCGTGCAAGAGCTTAGCATCGGCCATTGTTCACCTCTCTCCATCCGTGGTCTTCCCCCCGCCTATCGTACAGCGACACCACGATATGGCGGAACCTATCGTCCATTTCTCTCCATCCGTGGTCTTCCCCCCGCCCCAAAGCCCAATCTCTGTCACACCTGCCCGATCGCCCACTCCAACGCTTCTTGCAACATCGCCTGAGGTGGTTTTTGAATGAACCCGGTGGCAATAAGATGCTCGATCATCGCCCGCGCCTGCGTGATGTCGTGAGCAGCCTGCGCAAACGCCTCCTCGCGGGTGAGAGTAATGCGCGCCAGCCCTTCGGCGACGGCCTGCATCGCCACATCGGCGGCTTCGTGCGGGAAAACGTCCGGCTCATCCATGCGAGCGGTGATGTTCTCAGGATCAATGCCGCGCTGTTCCGCAAAGGTTGCCAGCGAGCGGGCGGCAGCGATCGTCATCCCATCGGAGATGCCACGAGCGCGCACGAGCAACGCGCCTTTGAGGATGCCGGGGAACCCCAGGGAGTTGTTGACCTGATTGGGGAAATCCCCGCGCCCGGTGGCGACGATGTACGCCCCTGCCTCTTTCGCCGCGTAGGGATAGATTTCCGGGACGGGATTGGCGCAGGCGAAGACAATGGACTTCGGCGCCATCAGGCGCACCGATTCCGGCTTCACGACGCCGGGGCCGGGCGTGGAAGCGGCGATGAGCACATCCGCGCCCTTCATCGCGTCGTCGAAGTCGGCGATCAGGCGCGGATTGGTCTGCTCGCAAATCTCCCACTTGCGGTAGAAGCGCGTGTCGGCCTGAATGTCCTTGCGGTCGCGGTGCAGGCCGCCGCGCGAATCGAAAACCACGATATTGTCAGGGTTGCCGCCTGCCTCGATGATGATGCGCACAATGGTCGTGTTCGATGCCCCCGCGCCGAGGAAGACCATCTTCGCCTCCGAGATCGGCTTATCCGCCAGCTTCAGCGCGTTGATCAGCCCCGCCAGCGTGACGCACGCCGTCCCTTGCGCGTCATCGTGCCACACGGGGATGTCACACTCGGCGCGCAGCGTATCGAGCACTTTGAAGCAGTTGGGCTGTGAGATGTCTTCCAGGTTGATCGCGCCGAAACTCGGTTGCACCATCTTCACGAAGTCAATGATCTTGTCGGCGGAGTGCTGACCCTGTGCGTCGCGGCTGTCAATGCACAACGCGGTGGCGTCAATCCCACCGAGGTACTTCATCAGGAAGGACTTCCCCTCCATCACCCCCAGGCCGCCGGGCGGGGTACAGTCGCCGTCACCGAGCACGCGCGTGGAATCGCTCACCACGGCGACGTAATTGCCCCGGTTCGATAGCTCGTAGGAGGCGTCATTGTCGTCGCGGATCGTCGTCGAAATCTGCGAGACGCCCGGCGTGTACCAGACATTGAACCAGTTGAAGCCGAACACGCCGGCCTTCGGTACCGTCTGCATTTTGCCCCGGTAAAAACGGTGCGCCTGTTCCGCCAACCGCTTGAGGAACAACGTCTTCGCCCGCGCGATCTTCTCTTCGGTCAGCTGACCGGAGAGAATGTCATCCAGATTGTCTAACGTCAGATGTAATTCGGTCATCGTATCCTCCACAAAAAACCTGCTAGAACTTCTTCAGTATAAGCGGCAAGAAGACGTGTTTGCCCACATAGATACCGGCGGTCGCCACATTGTTCGCTGTCTCCAACTCAACCAGACCGGGATCGAGCATCAGCGTGCCGCTCAACCCCATATCCTGCGGCGCGATCTCCAACGTGTGTGCCAGTGTTGAAAACACCGTCACCGTCGGCACGAGCGTGACCGTGACGGCAATTTGGGACGCCGCACTCTGCGGCGCTAACGTTCCAACGTCCCACACGAGCGCCGGGGTCGTTATGATCGGCGGAACGCTGGCAGCGATGAAAGATACCTCCGCTGGCAAGGTATCGGTGATGCGCACCGCTTGCGCCGTGCCGCCGCCCTGGTTGCCGTAGGCAATGGTGTAGACAATGGATTCGCCGGGTATGCCGGAAGTGTCTGTGCCCGCGATCCATACATCCGGACGGGCGGAGCCGAGGGAGATTTCGTCCAGGTAAACGTGTGCGTAAGGAGATACACCAGCAGCCTGATGTAAATTGAAGGTCAGCGTAACCGTTTGCCCCCGCCAGGGCTGCATGTCCAGCGCGCGATGCTGCCACGTAGCAGCATTTTGCGTGTCGGTGAAAAGCGTTGTCGCACCCAAAGCATCTTCCACCTGCACGGCAAGCCCCGAATCAACGCCGGCCTGAATGCCGCCAAGTTGATAGAAGAAAGACAGAAGTGGATGGGTCATCGTTAGCGGTAAAGTGATCGATTGCGAGACCGTGTAATCTAAAGAATTTTCAAGTGGCGGCAGCGATTGTAAGTAATCCACCCCATAATCTCCCAACATCACAAAGTGGAGATGTTCAATGTCTTGGGCAGCTATACGGTAGATTGGGGAAAATAGGCCGCGAGGATTGGCGATAAGATGGGGTGTCGCTAAGCCTTGAGGCGACTCCACATAGGCATAATAATAGTTCCCATCAGAATAGGACGGCCAGACGATATGCAAGATATTATTGGAATCAACAGCGCTACGTAAGTTTAGGCGTAACTCATCTGCTCCTGGACCAAGATACTGTAAAGTCGAAAACTCTTGTCCGCTGACCATCATATAAGAAACACCACCATCCGTTTCAAACAATATGTATGCAAGGTCATTGTGTGCAAGCAACACACGAGGGTAAAAATCCGCGGTTGATTGCACCGGTGCAGAAAAGGAATCATCACCCATTTTTTGTATATAAAAAATGCGATTCTTACCTATAGTATCATCATAGTTAGACCACACCACATGCACCATGCCAGACTGGCTAACTGCAAATAGAAAGTCAGGGTAGCCTTGCATGACTATTGTGATTTGACTCCAATCCCCCTGGGTGTTACGATACCGATACTCAAGAGAACCACTTTCATCGATCCATATACAGTGAATGTTGTCCTGCGCGTCGAAAGCCACTTGAGCAGGCCACGCGTAACCATCAGAAACTTGATATGGGGTAGACCATGTTCCATCTGAATTTCGACTTAAGTATTCAAGAACATATCCCACATTTGCTCTTCCAACCCTTCGGACAATATGCACACGTGCGGAATTGTCAACTGTAACTCCCAATATCTGCACCTCTGGCGCTACTTCCCAACTCGAAACTTCTTGTGGTAGAGACCAGATACCACCCAGATCACGGCTAATGTAATACATATTGCCCACTGACGAGAGCCAAACCAAGTGAAACACATCATCAGGCCCAACATCACAAAGATGCTGTCCAGAGTAATGTAAATAAGTTGTTATGACTTCAGGAATGGACCAAACACCTTCTGTATCAAGCGACGCATAGAACAATGCATTTCCGCCGTAATATGTGGTCGCCCAAGTTAAATGGAGTGTGCCATCAGTTGCTCTTGCTATACAAGAGTCAGTTAATCTCTCATACCAATACTGAAAAGTGTAAACTCGCGCTGCATAGGTAGATTGCGGCATTCCCATCCGTGCTGCATATACACCTGTATGCTGAACATCACTGATAATTTTTGGTCCCCAAAAGTCACCACCTGGGTCTGCCATCTTTACAGGCTCGGTGAAACGACCAGATTGCCAATATGTACCATCCAAATCGCCGCTCTCAAACCCCCAATCCTGCACTACATTATCCACCGGCGGCAACACCATGTCCAGTTCAGCATCTGGTTCCAACGGGAAAGCCGTCGCAGGAACAGAGCCATATCCCGGTTTGCCTATCGTGAAGGTATACCAGTCTGTGTTCTGCGCGACATAGGCTCCGTAATCGCCGGTCGGTGCGCTATAAAACTGTTTTATCGCAGACGGTGTCGTGGTAATCACCGCACCAGAAACCGGCGCGCCGGCATTGTCCGTCACTTTTCCTGTGATGCCCCAGGTATAGAGCGTCGTCTGTGTGTCGCCGTCACCTTCAGGCCAGAGTTCGGCATTTTGCGCTCTGTCGACGGCCCGCGTGCGGAATGCATACGTATGACCGACTTCGCCATAGAAGGTAGCCGATGCAGTCGTTGGATTGGTTAACCAGTCCGTCCAAGCCAGATCATCAACGCGGTATTGTACTTCCAAAGATTGAATGGCCGAACCACCGGGATCAACCACTGACCAGGAGACCGGAAAACCCTCAGCGGCATAACGAATATACGCAGGTAAAGGTTTAACCTCGCTCTGTGGGGGATAAGTCTCCACTGTCGCAGCTTTCTCCGCGCTCCAGGCACTTACATTGTAAGCATGGTCTCTCGCACGCATACGGAAATAATACGTTTCACCTCCAACCGCGGCGACTTCGAGAGGGAAAAAATCCTCGATCTCTACAGCAAGGTCAGACCATGTGCCAATTCCGCTCTTCCTATATTGCACATCGAAATTCTTGATACCCGAACCACCTGAATCTTGTCCGTGGTAATGCACCAGAATAGGGCTTGGCGACTCTGCAAGGACGGTCAGCAATGGCGTGGGAGGTTGCGCATCCAATGTCTGCCAATCCGGCGACCATTCGGTATCTTGGGGAATCAATGCAATGACTTGCCCATCCGAGACCGACCAGGCACGCGCATACGCATAAGTCCAGTACCAATTACCATAGTAATAGGTATAAGAGATTTGGGTATATGCGATGTACCTTCCATCTGGCGACCAGCTTCCAACCCAGGCGTCCGTTTTGTCCAGATTGAGATCAAAGACGGTTGGTGGCAATTCAGGGTCCATATTCATCCCTCGAACCATAATTTCTTGCCAGCTATCGCCATCGAAGTCGCCATCCCATGCAATCGCTTTACCATCCGGCGACCAAACCGGATTCTGATTGTATTGAGTATGAAAAGAAAACTGCTGCAATTCAGCACCGTTAGAATTCATCACCCAGATATGACTGGTGCCTGTCCGATTGGAAACAAACGCAATCTTTGAACCATCCGGCGACCATGCCGGATCGCCATCATAAGCGGCGTTTGTAGTGATCCGGGTTTGGTTCGAACCATCCGCGTTCATCACATAAATCTCAGCTTGCCCGTCCCGGTAGGATTGAAAGGCGATACGGTCACCAGCAGGTGACCATGCGGGATTAACGTTGTCTGTACCGGTATAAGTAAGCCGTGTGAGGCCGGTACCATTCACATTCACCACATAAATCTCATAACTCCCGCTACGTTTAGAAGCAAAAACCACTCGAGTCCCGCCCCGGTTGAGACGTGGGTGGACATCGGCAGCGGCGTTGTTGGTCAGCCGTTGCTGATTCGCCCCACCAGGACTGGCCAAATAAATCTCCCAATTGCCGTCGCGGTAGGATTGAAAAACGAGCTTGCTCCAATCAGCCAGATCACTGACAGATGCAACATCAGATGAAGCTGCCGGTAGCGATTGCTCCAACGCAAGCCGGGGTAACTGTGCCCGTTCATCGTAATCTGGATAATGATCGGGAGACAAAGGCGCGGCTTGACCGGAAAGAGAAGGAACGAAGAACAGTAGAGCCAACAGACTGACGCACAGGATAATGATGAGACGCCGAGTGTTCACTGAATTTCCCTCCATTTTAGAAAAATTTTGACACAGGTCGACACCTTAGCAGGCATGAAAAGAAAGACAGATACTTCGGATTATGCAGTATCGCGCGTTTAGTATACGGTTCACGTGCAAAATGTCAACAAACGAGTGTGACACGCTTGCCTAAAAACAAAAATGGGTGTATCACAAGGACATAAGGTTTCTCAATAGCGAAAGGAGATAGCCATGGAAACCAAAACGTTAGTCAACCTCAACACCGCGGGAGCGGATGAACTTGCCCAAATCCCAGGCATTGGCCCCGTGCTGGCAGAACGCATCGTGCAGGCGCGGCCCTTCACATCACTCGATGATGTCGTGCGTGTGCCGGGGATCGGGGCGGCGATGCTGAGCAAAATTGCACCGTATGCCACAGTGGAGGAAGTGGAATCCGTCCCGGCTTCACTTTTCACCGAGGCGCCGCCCGTCGAAAGTGCCGATGCGAGCCGCATCACGGAAATCCCGGCTGATCTGATCCCCCTACCGCCACTGCCACCCGTCCCGCCCTGGGATGAAGAAGCGTCGCTTGCGGCCATCGCGGAATCGGCTGCCGTGAAAGCCGTCCCGCCGCCGCTGCCGGAGACCCCGCCGCCCTTGTCCGAAGCTGTCGCTCCTGTTTCCTCTCCACCAGAAGCGACACCGCCACCTTTGCCCGAAGCAACGGCGCCTGCCGCGCCGGAACTCCCCTCGCCCCTGGAAGCAACACCGCCACCCACAAAAGCTGCCGCGCCGGAGCCAACCGTTGCGCCGCCATCCCAGACCGCCCAGCCGGCGCCCGTTCCCACCTCATCCAGGCCGGTGACGCGCGGTGAACTTGCCTGGGTCAGCTTCATCGTCTTTGTGGTGACGCTGATCATCACCCTCGCGTTGAGCCTGGGTATCCTCGCGGGAGTCAACGGAGGGCTGAGGTATGCCTCGCCGCGTGAGGTGGCGCAGGTGTCGCGTGAAGTAGCGCTACTCAAAGGGCAGGTGACCACGCTGGAGCAGTCGTTGAACGGACTTCAAACGCGGCTGAAGACCCTTGAAACGCTGAATGAGCGCGTCCAAACCCTCGAAACGGCAAAGGGTGATATGCAGCGCGAGCTGGATGCGCTGACGACGCAGGCCAAAACGCTCAACACCCAGGTACAAGAGATACAGCAACAGACGGACGCACTGAATAAGCAGATGGAAACGTTACAGACACAAACGGGGCGTTTCCAGAAGTTAATGGAAGGGCTGCGCGATTTGCTCAACAGCCTCTTTTCCAAAGAGTAGGAGGGCACCGTGACCACAGAAACCGCTTCTACGCCCTCCGCCGGCCAGAAGTTCTTGCGTGGACTGGGTCGGTTGGCGAAGTTCCTGTTACGCCTGATATTCGTGATCGTGATCGGCGTGTTGCTCGGAGCCGGTACCTACTGGGCTGCTTCTTATGGCGTCGCCGCGGTCAACCGCCAGGTTTTCCAGCCCATTCAGGAACACACACGCCGTCTGGATGACCTGGAAAACCGCTACGCTCAGGATTACCAGCGTCTGAACGAGCGCACGCAGGCATTGCAAGAGCAAACCCAGGCATTTCAGGATCAGATCGCCGCGCTGGAACGTCAGGATAAAGCGCTCGGCGAGACGCTGGACGCTCTGCAAACCCGGCTGACAACGACCGAAACGCAGGTCAACGAGATGCAAGCCGCCCTGAAAACCGCCCAGGAAACCGTCGCTGCCCTGGAAACCCGGCAAGCTACTTTTGGGCCAGACATCACCAAACTGCGCACCGCCTTGACAAAGCTGGAAACGGCACTGGGCGACTTGAAGGAGACCACAGCGGACATCACTTCTGAGGTAGCGGCCCTCAACGCCACCGTCAAGAGCGAGGCGCCGTTGCTCGCCCTGCGCACCGACGTGCAATTACTCAGGGCGATGGAGCTGCTCACCCGCGCGCGGCTGCAACTGGCGCAGAACAATCCGGGAGCGGCAGCAATCGAGGTGCAGGAGGCACGCAATGTGCTGCTGGCGTTAGGCGCGACAATTCCGGCACATCAGCAGGACGCACTCGCGGCGATCGTGAAACGGCTTGACCTGGGGCTGGCAAACCTGCCCGACAAGCCACGCCTGGCCACCGATGACTTTGAAGTTGCCTGGCAATTGCTCGCACAAGGGTTGCCTGAGGAATCCAACACAATGCTGCTCTCGCCGCTTGTTACGCCGACGCTGACAACGACAGAGACATTGACGGCAACCGTTCCCGTCACGCCAACCGTCACTCCCACACCGAAACCGTAGATTTTGGAGGTTCCCCTGATGAACAACGACATCCATGAAGTGCCGCTCATCTTTCTCGGCCTGGGCAACATCGGCGGGACGCTGCTCCGCCAGATTTTGGAGACGCGCGCGACGGTGGCAGAACGTACCGGACTGCGGCTGGTTCCCGTCGCGGTGGCGGACGTGAGTGGACTGCTCTACGCTGCTGACGGCCTGCCCGAAGCCACGCTCACCGCTGCGTTAGGGGCCACGCGGGACGGCGGCACGCTCGCCGCGCTGCCCGGCGTGCGCCCGTTGAGTGAGTTGCCGTCCGTGCTGCGGCCCGGCGCGATCCTCGCCGACCTGACCGCCTCCCCCAAGACCGCCCCCACCCTGCGCGCCGCGCTCGACGCCGGGTGCGGCGTGGTGTTGGCGAACAAAATTCCGCTGGCCGGGCCGTGGAGCGAGGCCGCTCCCCTGATGATGCACCCGCACCTGCGCTACGAAGTCACGGTGGGGGCCGGCCTGCCCGTCATCGAGACGGAGCACTATCTGCGCGACACCGGCGACGCCATCACGCTGATCGAAGGCTGTGTCAGCGGCACGCTCGGCTATCTGTGCGCCGAACTGGAGCGCGGCGTCCCCTACTCGCAGGCGGTGGCGCAGGCGCGCGCCCTCGGCTACACCGAGCCGGACCCGCGCGACGATCTCAGCGGCAAGGACGTGGCGCGCAAAGCCCTCATCCTGGCGCGCACCGCCGGCTGGCCTCTGGAAGAACACCACCTGACGGTCGAACCTTTGTACAGCGAGGCGCTGGCGGGCCTTTCCATCGAGGCGTTTATGGCCGCCACACCGACGCTGGATGCGACATATGCCGCCCGTGTCGCAGCGGCCCAGGCGCAGGGGAACGTATTACGCTACGTCGCGCGCGTCACACCGGAGGGTGGCACGGTTGGCCTGACCGCCGTGGAACGCGATGGGCCGCTCGGCGCGTTGCGCGGGCCGGGAAATTACATCGCCCTGTACACCACCCGTTACCAGCCGCTCCCGTTGGCGATTTCCGGCCCCGGTGCGGGGCGTGAAGTCACGGCCGCCGGGGTGCTCGGCGATATTCTCAAGCTGGCGCGACAAATGCCGTTGGGCAGCCCGTCAAAATTTTATCAGCAGATTTAGCCGATTTAGCAGATTTTTTAATTTAATCTGCTAAATCTGCTTAATCTGCTGACAAGACGTTTAGGATGTGCGCGCGATCAAGTCTGCCGTGTACGCCATCGCCACGTCCACCACGCCGCGCACGGTGGTGGTGAAAACGACCACCTGATCCCCAAAGCAAAAGCGCGGATGCGGATCAATGTGGTACTTCGCGCCGGCGTAGTTGTGCATCGGCGGATTGTCCACCAGGCGCACGCTCTTGCCCGTTTCGCGGTTCAGGAAGTTCACCGTCGAAGGGCACCCCCGGTAGAAGGTAGGATTGGCGTCGCCGATAAGGTACTGCCCCGTCACGCTGCTGTGCGAATGCCAGCGCCCGCCTGCGAAGGGGATCTCTTCAACATTCCGCGTTTCAATATCTATCCGCCATACCCCCACATCGCTCTTGATGCACCACACGTGCTGTCCATCGGGGTCCCACCACTCATGGGTCAGCCGTGTGGGCAACGTAAAGACCGGATAGGGTTTTTCCCCACGGCGGATGAGCCACAGACGGTTCTCGATGCGGAATTGCAAACCCGTGAGCGGGTCAGGGTGGTTTTCCTGCGCAAAGAGCACCAGGTCAGGATCGGTGGGACTGAACTGCGCGTGGTTATAGTTGCGCTGGAACGTGTGCCACAGCTCAAAATCACCGCCATCCAGGGGCAATGCCCCGAAGATGAACTGCACCCCAACCGAGGCATCAATGAAGAACGCACGCCCGTCCGCCGATTTGGTGAGATGGGTTGCTACGCGCTCGATAGGGCGCATCAACGTCAACTCCTCCGGCAGGCGGTTGACCAGCACCGTTTCATCATCGGGCTGCGGGCCACGCCGCCAGACGGCACTTCCCATGCCCCAATAGACGTCCCCCGTTTCGACGTCCACGAAGGGCGAGGCGTGGTTGAACTGCGTGTCGGGGAAATGACGCACCTCTTGCGTCTCGAAATCCACCACGCCGAGCGTGCGCCCCTGCGCCGCCGTCCCTGACGGCGGAAACGCGCAGTAGAACCACCAGTAGCGGCCATCGCGCGTGATGCTCTCGTTGACGAAGTAGAACGCTTCCTGCACGGGGGCGACTTTCTGCGTCAGAATGTAACTCGTCACGCCGGAGTCCGGGTCCGTCCACGGGGTAAACAACTTCGATTTAGCCAATTCGATCATCGTCTTCTCCAAAGGTAGCAATATCTCAACAGCACGAGCGAAGCACGTATCCATTGACTCCGCTCAATCCGTTGATGTAAGTCTACAGCAGAACGAAATAAGAACAAGAAGCAGTGTGCACTTATCCGCAAAGTATCCACGCCCTGTCACAAGCCTGTCACAATCGCAAAGTACAATAGCGTCTATAGCAGACAATCTGACCAATGGCTACCAGACGATTTGACTAACGACTATCAAACTATTTAAGGAGGAAAACAATGCAACACAAATCAATGCTTCTATTGGGACTGGCCTTACTTGCGGTATTCTCGTTCACCGGTGCGAAGATGAGCAACAACGCGCCCATCGCAGCCGAACCCGGCGTGATCAGCGTGAGCGGGGAAGCGGAAGTGCGCATTATGCCTGATGAGGTGATCCTGCGCCTGGGCATCGAGACATCCGACAAGAACCTATCGAAGGCCAAACAACTGAACGACCAAATCGTCACAAAGGTACAGGCCGTGGCAAAGCGATACAGCATCCCGGCAGAACACGTACAAACGGATTACCTCAACATCGAGCCACGCTACAACGACGGCTACGCGCAGCGCGAGTTTGTGGGATATGTCGTTCACAAGACGGTCGTCATCACCCTGCGCGATCTGACAAAGTTCGAGGACGTGCTCAGCGCGCTCCTGGAATCCGGCGTGAATTACGTCCACGGCATCGAATTCCGCACCACCGACCTGCGCAAATACCGCGATCAAGCGCGCGAACTGGCGCTGCAAGCCGCCCGCGAAAAGGCGACCGCCATGGCGGCAGCCCTGAATCAGAAGATTGGCGAGCCGCGCAGCATCCAGGAGGAGGCCAACAGTTGGTGGTCCGGCTACGGCAGCGGGTGGTGGGGCCGCTGGGGCGGGATGACGCAGAACGTCGTCCAGGAGGTCGGCGGGGACTACGCCAGCTTCGACAGCAGCCTCGCGCCGGGCCAGATCAGCGTCACGGCGCGGGTGGCGGTGAGTTTTGCGATGACGGCAAAGTGAGCGCCGTGAACTCGCGCCGGAGCAAGCCATAACACAACGTATCGGTAAAACGGCCATCGGGAGCGCGCTTGTCCTCCCGGATACGGCCTTCCAATGTAAAACCGCAGCGCTCGGCCACCCGGGCGCTGCGGACGTTGGTTTCGTCGCAGTGGAGAGAGACGCGATGCGCCTGCACATGCTCGAAAACAAAATCCAGCGCAGCCCGCGCCGCCTCGGTGACATAACCCCGCCCCTCGTGCTCGCAATCCACGACGTAGCCAAGCTCACACGCCGGTAGATCGCGGTCGGTCAGCCCAATGTAAATTTGCGCGACGAAATCGTCGGTTTGCTTGTCAAACACGCCCCAAAAATAAGCCAACCCTTTCTCCCATTCGGCCATAAAATCCCGGATAAGGTTCTCGGCCTCCACGGTATCGGTGAGCGTTGTCAGCGGATTGTCCGCCTCGTAACGGGCGAGATGCGCGCGGTTGCGCAGTCCCACCGCCAGATACATCGGACCGTCGCCCGCACGATAGGGACGCAGGTACAGACGCTCGGTTTCGATTCTCACGACAGGATTTGCCGCACCCACGCCGCAGCGCGCTCCAATTCCCCGTCCTTCAGCGGACCTTGTTCCCCTGTGACGATGAATCCCTCCGGCGCTATGGCCTGGCGGCCGCCCTTCTTGACCAGCCGGGCGGCCATCGGCTCGGCAGCGTAACCAAAGACTTTGACAAACGTGGTCAATACGCGCGAATTGACCGCTTTAACATCCATGCGTGTATCGAAAGCCGCGACCTTGACGCCATCCAAACTCTGGGTCGGGAGACTTTGCAGCCATTTCTTGATCGCCGGCGTGGGGCTAAAGGCCCGCGTCGGCGAACCGACGATGAGCGCATCCAGGCCCGCCACCTGCTCCGGCGTCACCCCGGTAACGCGCCGGGCCTCACAGCCAAGCGCCTCACCCATCGCCTGGGCAACTTTTTCTGTGTTGCCAAAAACCGAATCGTAGACGATCAATGCTTTCATCAAAATGCTCCTTTTTACGTTTTGCGTTTCACGCTTTACGACGGGCGCAGAATCACCATCGCCTTTTGCGCGCAGAAAGCCTCCAGATCGGCGCGCGTGAACCGCAACGGCAACCCGTCGAACAAATGCATAATCAGGCGGATCATGATGGGATGGCGGCGCAAGCGCAGCGCGAGAAAATCGGCGATGCGCGCCGGATCGGCGACAGGTTCGGCAATCGCGAAGACATCCATTTATTCCCCGGTCACAGCAGGGGATATAGTTTTTCCGCCCAGGCGCGGATGGCCTCCCAATCGCGGTGATCCGGGGTGCTTTTCGCCATCCCGCCGACCGGAATTTTGAGCAGTGGGAAGAGCCGCTTGAATTCTTCGGTGTCGGTCAACACTGCACCCGCAAAGAGGCCAATATCCACCGGCGTGACTTGCGGCGCGGCCTTGCGCAGCGGATTCAAATAACCGTCCGCCGTCTGGCGATTCTCCGGCGTGTCCTGCGCCATCGTCAGGCAGACGACGAAATACGCCACCGGCAGCGCCGCCAGTTTCGTCGCGTGCCGTTTGACAAAGCGCACCAGCTCGCCCGGCACTTGCCCGGCGTGAACCGACACGCCGACCAACACCGCATCATAACCGGCGATGTCACGCGCGTTTTTCGCGCGCTGCACAGTCACGGTCGCGCCTTGCGCGCGCAGCGTTTCGGCAATGGCTTCGGCCACGCCGCGCGTGGCCCCCGTCCAACTCGCATAAGCGATGAGAATTTTGTTAGCCATAATACTTCCTCTCTTCCCCTTATTACTGAGACGACACGTTCAACGGATGCCTTCGCAGTTTGGCGAAAACGGCATCACTGTGAATGGGACATCCACTATGATAGTACCGTTCACTTCCTCCACAAGTGACGCGATGTAGAGCTTTATCATTCTCGATAATGACTTCAACTGGCTGCGAGCGGATCGCCAGATCCGCGTTTCTCGCTAAAAACAGGGAACTGGCGTTCCCCGCGGAGTAAGCATGATAAGGCCCCAGGTGCGATGAAATCGAGCTTTCCTAACCTGACCAATCTGTGTATACTTATCTGGACATTCTATGGAGGAGCGTCTTCTGATGAAGAAAATCATCGTTCTGTTGCTTTGTCTGAGTTTAGCCCTCACCGCCTGCGACAAATCGGAGGCTACGGCGTTGCCATCGGCCAGAGATACTGCCGCTGCGCCGCTTCAGACCTCTACCGTTCCGCCAACGGCAACGCCATTGATGTTTTCGGCCTGCGCCGATTACGAACGGATCCAAATCGGCGAGTACATCCTCAACAATAACGTGTGGAACAAGCGCGACCGGACGGATTACACACAATGCGTCTTCGCGCAAGGCAAGACACCTCCCACAACAATGGGCTGGCGTTGGAACTGGCCGGGCACAGGAAGCGAGATTCAAGCCTATCCCGAAGTGATGTTCGGAGATTCCCCCTGGGACACGGAACGTCCCACCGGCGGCTTCCCTCTGCCGGTCAGTGACCGCGACCTGCTGGTCACTTACACTGCCGCCATCACTGCGACCGGCAAATGGAATGTGGCGTTCGATCTCTGGCTCACCGACGATCCTTCACCGGCAGCCCAGAATATCACCGATGAAGTGATGATCTGGGTAGACGCCAGCAACCTGATGCCCGGCCCACAGGTGTATGACATCGTCGCCTTTGACGGCATCACCTACACCGTGCACATCGCGCCCGGCCACGGGGATGCCAGCGGCGGCAGTTCGGCGACCTGGACCTACATTGCCTTCAAGACGCGCAAGCCGTTGCTCTCAGCGACCCTGAATATAGGGCATTTCCTGGGATATCTGCTGGAAAAGCAGGTCATCGGGAAGGAGCGTTACCTTGCAAGCCTGGAATTCGGGACCGAACTCGCATCCGGACAGGGTGAGCTTGTCCTATCACAGTATGAGATCAGCTTGCCCGATACGGGAAGGTGAGCGGCGGTGAGTCTCCTATCCTACGGGCCGACCTCAACCGATCCCCCGCGGCGCAGGACAGGCCAGGTCAGGCACAAAGAGCACCCGCTTCCAGGTGTAGTAGATCAACCACGCCATCAGCAAAGCTCCCAGCACGCCCGGCGCGAAGGCCCCCACCCGGCCCAACAAGAATCCCCCGATCGTCGGGGCGATAACGCGGGTGAAGCTGCCCAACGCGGACGAAAGCCCCAGCGTCCCGCCCACCTCTTCTGGCCAGACGGAACGGGTGAGCGCAGTGTTGATGGCGACCCGCAGCACACCCGACGCCAGTGACAGTGGGGCCAATACGATCAGCAGCACCACCAGCGACGGCGAGAAGGCCCAGGCCAGCAGAGAGAGGGCCAACAGCACGCTCCCCCCAAAGACGAGCTGTTTATCGGTGAAGCGCCGGACCAGCAGCCGGATGCCCACCCCCTGTACCAGCACAACCAGAACCCCAACGTAGGTGAGAACAAAACTGGTGGCACGGGCATCCAGTCCCAACCGATCCCGCGCAAAGAGAGAAAAGACCGTCTCAAACAGGGTGAAGGCCAGGCTGTAGAAGAGCTGGGTCTGCAAGAGTGCCCCCACGCAAGGCAATCCCAGGGCCTCCCATAGAACACGCAGGGAGAAGGCAGCGCGCGGCTCCCGTGCCCGTCGCTCCCGTTCCTCACGCGGCAGCGACTCCGGCAGCCAGAACAGCACCCCCAGCAGGTTCAGGAACGAAAGCCCCGCCGCGACAAGCGCCGGGAGGGCATAGTTCCCGCCCCCGGCCAGCGCACCGCCCATCGCCGGACCGATGATAAAGCCCAGGCCAAAGGCCGCACCGATTAGCCCAAACCCCTTGGTGCGATCCTTGCCTTCGGTCACGTCGCTGATATAGGCCTGGGCCAGGGAGATGTTGCCACCCAGAAAGCCGTCCACAATCCGGCTGGCAAAGAGCATCGCCAGCGAGCGGGACAGCCCCAGCATCAGGAACCCCGCCACCGTCCCAACCAGGCTCAGCAGCAGGAGCGGCTTGCGGCCATACCGGTCAGAGAGACGTCCCAGGACCGGCGCACCCAAAAGTTGCGTCAGCGCGTTGGCTCCCAGAAGAAGCCCTACCACCTCCGCCGTCGCGCCAAAGGTGGCCGCGTAGTAGGGCAGCAGCGGCAGAATCAGGCTGAAGCCCAGAACATCCACAAAGACAAACAGGAAAAGAAGGGTCAAAGAGCGTTTTTGGTTCACCATAGAGACTTCAGGACCTCCTATATCAGTTTTATCTGCTGGCGGGGCAGAACGCGGCCCTTCCAGGTGGCCCGGCCCGTCACCGTCCAGAACAGGGAACGAAAAGCAATGAAGATCAACACCAGGATATGGAGCGGATAGAGGAACGCCAGATACGGGGGAAAGCGCAGCCGAACCATGACGATTACCCACAGCACCAGCATCTCCGCCGCTGCCAGCGCCGATGGCCAGAGCGCGAAAGTCGCCCGCCCCACCCCCAACGGCCAGAGAACCAGGATCAAAAGCGGCTCCAGTGTGATCATCATCATCCAGAGCCAGACGAAGAGGTATTCCGCCAGGCGGAAATCAAAGACGGCGAAGAGATTCTTGGTAAACCCATCCAACGCGGTGCGGAAGCCGGCATACATCCGACAGGAGACAAAATCCCCTACATCCACAATCCGCCAGCGAAGCCCCTGCGCTTTCACCCGCCGGCCCAGGGCGATGTCATCTATGGGGCTTTCCCGCACTGCCGCGTGCCCTCCTATCGCCTCGTAGACCGAACGCCGGAAGAGCATCCATTGTCCGTTGGTCAGAGAGAGACCCGGCGCCCGTATCCGCTGGGCGAGGGCCATAGGAAGAAACGAGAAGAAGCACCAGAAAATGGCCGGCACGGTCAGTCGTTCCCCCCAGGTGAGCAGCCGTTGACGGAGGAATCCGCTCAACAGGTCGGCTTGCTCTGCCAGGAAGGTCGTGACGCCACGTCGTAGCGTTTGGGGATGATGGACGGTATCCGCATCGGTGAAGAGGAGCAATTCCCCCGTCGCCGCCTCGGCCAGTTGCTGGCAGGCCCAATGCTTGCCCAGCCACCCTTCCGGCAGCGGACGGCCCGGAATTATGCAGAGCCGACCGTCCCCTTGCGCCAACCCGGCCAGAATCTCTGCCGTCCTGTCCGTGGAGCCGTCATCCAGCACCAGAACCTCAAAGTCAGGGTAGTCCTGGGCCAGCAGCGAACGGACACATCCCGCGATAGTCGCTTCCTCATTGCGCGCGGGGATCAGGATGGAGACGCGCGGGAAACGACCGGGCGCAGGATGTCTCCCCGGTCGTCGCAGGGTCAGCAGGTTGCTCAACGCGATGAGAAGCAGAACGGCGAGAAAGATGGCAAGTTCAACCTGATGGCGAAACCAGAAAGAGGCCAACGCGCTCCCCTTGAAAATTTGTTGGAATATTGAAATGTTTGAACGTTATTTTCATTCAACCGTTGGTGAGCCGCAGGTTCATGGGAAATTCCTGAGAAGCCACGGGCGGGCGCGGGGCGGTGTTCGCAGGTCACGCCGATGCTTCCAGAGAACCAGGGCGAAGTTTCCCACCCAGATCACCAGCAAAGGCCAGGACGCGCCGGAGAGCAGCAAGTAACTGCCCAGAACAACGACCCCAAAGACAGAGGACCAGGCGTCGGTTTGGTTGACGGCAACCGCCACCGTGAAGGCTAACCCCATGATCGTCGGGCCGGCCCAGAGCGTCAGCCCGCTCCACACGCCAAAGGTGGCTGCGATGGCCTTTCCGCCGCGAAAGCGCAGGAAAGGGGAGAAGGCGTGGCCCACAACCGGCGCCAGCGCGACGGGAATCAATCCCCAGCCGTCTATGCCGGCCTCGAACCGGGCTAACGCCACCGGTATCGCCCCCTTCAGGTAATCCAACAGCAGCGCCGGAACGCCGGCTCGCCAGCCGCCGGCCCGCCAGGCGTTGGTCGCGCCGGGATTGCCATCCCCATAACGGCGGACGTCGGATCGGGCAACCAGCCGTCCTACCCAGACCGAGAAAGGCAAAGAGCCGGAAAAGAAGCCCAACACCATCCAAAGTAGGGTAACGGTGAGATTGGTCATCTATAATCAAATCGGGGTTCATTTTACGCGCGACCGGCAAACGCGCAACCGTCCGGGGTGCGTTTCAAGATTGGGGCGAGTTTGCGCCAGAGCTGACAAGTCTACGTTTCAGGAGCATACTCGGCCTGTGCTGCTTACCTGACGCCGCTTCAACACGCGCCGCCCCAGCAAATAGCCGATCCACACGGCCACACCCAACGCGACCAACCAGCGCCGGGTGGACGGGCGCGGCGGGACCATCCGCTCTCCCCATGCACGGCGCGCGCCCTGCCGGTAGATGCCGAGCACCGTCGCCGGAATCAGCACATCGGAGAGCCAGTAGGCCGGGCGCGGGACCGGTGGGACAGGCTGCGGCCCGCGCGGAAGCGGGCGAGTCTCCGGCAGCGCGACCTCGGCCAGGGCAAAAGTCTCCCCCTGCGCCTGGGTCACCTCGGCCAACACGCGCCCATCCGCCCCCACGATCCGGCAGCCGGGGACAAAGGTGTAGGTGGCGCGCAACTCGTGGGCGTGGGGCAGGTGCCGAATCAGCCAGGGCGCCAGCGGCAGAATGGCGAGAAATGCCGCACGCCCGTTGGGAATGGCGGTCGTGATCTGTCCACAACTGACCGTGTTGACCACCGGTACACCCAGCCATGCGGCCTGTTGGGCGATCGTTGCACCAAAGACCTGCACACCAACGTCCTTGAGCATGCGAAACGCCGGCCCCATCTCGTCCACGGCAATCTGCGCGCCGTTTGGAAAGCTGTAGACCGGATTGCCGCCATCCGGCGGAGAACTGGCGACGAGCATCAGGTCTACCTGCCCGGCATAGCGTCGCCATAATTCGGCGTGCGCCACATCCCAGCAGATCATCATGCCGATGTCGCCCAAATCCGTGCGCGCCACGGTGATGCGGTCGCTCTCGCGGAAGTAGGCGCGCTCCCATCCCCAGGGATAATGCTTGTCGTAACGCCACATCCGCCCATCGGGCGCGTAGAGCAACAGCGCGTTGTAGATTTCGTCCTCGTCCAGCAGCAACAGCGATCCGGCGAGGTGGATGCGCAAGCGGGTAGCGGTCTCCCGCATCCACGTGGACGTGGGGCCATTGAGCAATTCGGCGCGGCGGAAGTTCTCGTCGGCGTAGGCATACCCCAGGTTGAACAGCTCCGGCAGGACGATCAACTGCGCGCCTGCGGCAGCGGCCTGGGTGACCAGGGCTTCGGCGCGTGCCAGGCGTTCGGTCAAAGGCGCGACGTTGGCGTCCATTTGAATCGCAGCGACAGAAATTATACGGATCATCATACATTTCTCCTCATGGATCATAACACTTCCCTCATCCCTCACCAATTCCGTAAGACCACCGCTAAGTACGACCGAAACGCTGTCGTCAATGACAAGTGGATGGGACGTCCTGATCAGCGGCAGATAGGCGCGCCATGCGGCCAACCGCTCCACGACAATACCATTACATTCCACCGGCCTGGCCGGCGAAAAAATCAAAGTGGAGAAAAGGCCCGGCGTCTCCCTTTTTCATCCACCGGGCAATCAACGCTACCGCGCTATCTTCTTCCAGCTCAATTTCCGTCAAGGTATCGGTTGTGTATCCGCCGATCAGGTGAACCAAACCTTTTTGCAACAAAGGGCGGTAATCTTCGGCGGTTGGCAGGGCCTTCGTTTCCAGTTCTTGCCGAAAGGACGGCAGAACCTCATCGAGCGGCTTCAGGGTGCTGTAGGGCAGCCAGGCCGCAATCGTTTCCTTCGCCCGCCTGGGAGACATAAAGTTCAAGCCTACGATGCCGCGCCGCATCTTGCCGCGCGCATCGAATACGGATCCCAATGTAATAAAGAGCCAGTGCCCATGCCGGCAGGCAATGACAGGCTGCTCTTTGCCTGTCAGAACGACCTCCCCACCCTTGATCGCCTGTATGGCCTGCTCAATCGCTGATTCTGGATCCTGCGCTATGTTCATCTCAGGCACTCGATGTCCCGTACTACAGAAAAATAGGATTGGTCATGGCAAGCATCGCGCCGCTGTTGTCGCGGATCTCCACCGTCACCCAGTCGGCCTCATCGGGCGTCAGCTCTATTTTGAGCAGCCAGGGTCGGTGCCATGCGATCAAGCTGCCCCAAACACTTCGGGATATTCCCGAATCTGCTCCGCCAGGTCGCGATCATAACGGATAATGATCACATGGTAGCCGCGATCCCGCAATTCGCGGCGTAGCGCCTCGTCATGTTGACGTTGTTCAGGATTATCGTGCACCGGACCATCGCAAAAGATGCAGATGTTTGGAGCATAAAAGAAATCGGCATTACAACGCGGATCTGAGATCGCGTGTTGTGCATCATCGGGAAGACGATAGCCGCCGGACGCCAGTACATCCAGGAAGCGACGCTCCAGATCGGAGCGGGCATCGGTGAGGGAACTCAGCCAGGCGAGGTGTTCTTCGTAGGGACGCCCGCCGCTGAGTGGCAGGACGCGGCTGCGGGTCAATTCGAGCAGGGTTTGGAGGACCAGGCGGCGGTCAACGAACCAGGCTTCCAACTGATTGCTGTAACTGAGCAGGCACTCGTAGCAGGCAGCAATACAGTCGGGTTTCTGATCCCGGCCGTTTTCATCATAGTGAGCGCGCTCCAGGGCGGCACGGGCAACGTGAGCCAGGGCATTCGGCTCCTCCAACAGGCGGCGCAGCACTCCGCTACCACCCTCGGAAGTCTCGTAGAGCAGGATGGCACGGTGTTCGTCGCGACCGATGCTCTCGGCGCCCAGCTCGTTCTCTTCCAATTGATAAACCTGCTCCAGGCCGCGCTGCAAAGCGATGCGGAAGGTGGTCTCGAAGGCGCGGTTGCTGAACAATTGCGGGTCGGCCGGGCGGAGCAGGAGCAGGTTTTGGGTCTCCTGCACGCTCAAGCGGACGGTTTCAATCCGCTGCGGACGGCGCGGAGAGCCGGTATTCCCCATTTGGGTGACAACCTCGCCGCTTTCGAAATCAACCTGGAAGCCAGGGGTGCGCGCCATGCGCCAGCCGTGATTGACACGCAACAGGGTGGCTGAGGGGGCGTAGGTGAGAAGGAAGAGGGGAGAAGGGAGAGGGGAGATGGGAGAAGGGAGAGGGGAGATGGGAGAAGGGAGAGGGGAGATGGGAGAAGGGAGAGGGGAGATGGGAGAAGGGAGAGGGGAGATGGAAGAGGAGAGAACGTGAGCGGAGGAGAGCGGGAGAGCGGGGGAGAATTGGTAGAAGGTTTCGATGTGGTAGCCGCGACGACGGCGCTCTTCTTCGTTGGAGGTGATGCGCTCGCGACGGCGGGTCTTGACGTTGGGCATGTCCAGCAGGGGAGCAATCAGGCTGTTATCGGCATTGAAACGGGTGTTGCAGGCCGGGCACAAATCGAGCGCCGGGTCGCAGAATGAGCCGCAGGTGTAGCACAGCCGCAGTTGACGGCGACGTTCGTCCAGGCCGCCGGGCGGGGATTGGAAGGCCACGATCTCCCAGCGAGCGCCTTCGTGATACAAAAAGTTGCCGGGGGCAAATTCACGCAGAGCCAGAAAGCGCGGGCGGGAGATGAACTCGCCTTCGCCGCGCGGCACCCAGGCGCGCACCGGCAAAGCGGGAAAGTTGTAGCCGGGCAGGAAGCCTTCGCTGGCCAGGTAGCGGTAGGGATAAAAGTCGCTCTCTTCGCGGGAGGTTTCGATCTGCAGGAGCAGGTTGCGCTGACGGAGGGCTTCCTGCTGGAGGCGGTTAGCACTCTGCTGGTCTTCGGGGCGGCGGGCACGCAGCAGGGCCGCTTGGGCATCCAGGAGTTGCCGGGTGGCAGCGCGGTAGAGTTCGCGCCAGCGGTCAAAGGCGCGGTCAAAGGCTTGCGGCGCTTCTTCCAGGGTGCGGTCGAGCCAGGCATCGGAGAACCAACGGGCGGAGCGCAGCAGGAATTCGTCGGCCTGCAGGGCGCGGCGCATGCGTTCGCGCAGATGCCGGCGCGTGGATTCGCGCAGCGCAATGGCAGCCCGGACTTCGGCACGCAGCGGCAGGTCATCCTGGGCAGTATCAATGACTTCCTCGATGGACTGGCGCAGTGGCAGACGCACTTCGGCCAGCCACATGGCGTGCAGATGGGCACGTAACAGGCTTTCGTTAGTCAGGTCGAGGTTGGGCGCGCGCACACTGCCCGCCACCATTTCCTGCCGATGGCGGAAAAAGTACTGGTCGTGCGGGTTGAGCGCGCCGCAGTAGGTAAAGATCAAACCGGCTTGACCCTGCCGCCCGGCGCGTCCACTGCGTTGAGCATAGTTGGCCGGCGTGGGCGGGACGTTGCGCAGATGCACCATGTCCAGGTCGGCGATGTCAATGCCCAGTTCCATCGTCGGCGAACAGACCAGGTAAGGCAGGCGACGCCCCAATTCGCTCTCTCGGTAGGTGTCGCTTTCTTCCCACCGGAAACGGCGCTCGCGTTTCTCACGTTCGCCGGGGGCAACCACTTGCGCGGTGTGTTCACGCGCTTCCAAACCGGCCAGTTCGGCAGCAGTCTCACGGTAGAAATGCGAAAAGAAGGCATTGACCGGACGACTGCGGTCGGCATAGGCTTCGGCGACGGCGCGGCGGGTGTAGAGCGGGTCGAGCGGGGGCAGCGTGCCATCGCCGGCTTGCCACACGAGACAGGCGACATCCAGTTGGAAGCGCTGATGATCGTCTATCGGGTCGAGGCGCGCCAGCAGGCCGTGCCGCACCAGCAGGCTGAGCAGGGCCTCCATCAGCGGCCGGTATTCTTCGGTGCTCAGGTTCAATCGGCGACGCAGATAACGGCCGATGGCGCTGCGCGACTCCAGGCTAAAGCCTTCTGCCGGACGGGAAGAATTTCCCCGCAACAGGAAGCAATTGGCCGTGCGCAGTTCGTCACCGACCGGATCGAGGCCCCAAAATTCGTTGAGATGTTGGTCGGCGCGGCGACGGAGTTGATCCTGCGCCTGTTCTTGCAAGGGGCGGGCGTTGAGCGCCAGTTTGCGGCGGAACTGATCGAGCAGGGTGCGCAGCAGGTCGGCGCGCTGCGAGGGCGAGAGGGCCGCCAGCGCGGGGTGGACATCCCAGGCGCGTTCATCCCGGCCGAGTTCCTCCAGGCCGCGATAGGCGATGCGCAACAGGCCGAGTTCCTCCAGGTTGGGCTGCACCACGCGCCAGCCGCGACGCAGGTCTTCATAGAGGCGATATTCCGTCAGGGCGGTGAATGCCTCCCAGACATCCCGCGCGGCAGAGGAGGCCGGGTCGAGTTCGGGGTTGCGGGCGATGTCGCGCAGCGTGAGGCCGCCCTGCATGGCAGCGACGGTTTCCTGGGCGATGCGGTCGGCGGTCAGACTTGCGTGCGTTTGCAGGGCAGAGACCAGGGCGGCGCGCAGCACGGCCAGGTGAATGAAATCGTTGAAGTGGCCGGCCTGGAGCGAGGCGTCCTGACGGTTGTCGGTGAAGGTGAGCAGTTTGTCACGGGCGGCGCCGCTGCGGGTGGCATAACGCAGGAGCGAGACTGCCAGCACGGTGGTGGCGCTGGAGCGCGCTTCGCTGGAGAGCGAAGCCAGTTTGCGGAATTCGTCTTCTCTTTTGGTGTAGAACTCGCCGCAGTTCAGGCACAGGCTGAACGGTTCGGGCTGATGCCACATCTTGACCGCACCAGGCTGCGGGAAGGTCGAAAACGTACCATCGGGGCGTACCCAGACGGGACGGGGGACGCGCTCCCGATAGTCCCGCTTGACCCGCCCGCTGGCTTCGCGCCACTCTTCGGGCAGGTAATCCTCGTTCCAGTCATTCTCGGCAGGAGCAAGCATCAGGTAGCCGGGCCGGTAGGCCTCATCAATCTCCAGGCCGCCCAGCGGATGGGGACAGAAGCGCTCTTCAGATTGCAGGACGTGATAGTATTCCTGCCCGCACTGACGGCAGAATTTGAGCGGGAGGTAGAGACGGTCTTCCCCGGCCTGCACCTGGCCTTCGAGGGTGAACTCGCGGCGGTCGGCGGGTTCGGGGGTGGCATAGAGCGTCCGTCCCTGCCCGATAAACTGGTGCAGTTTGAAGGCAAAGGCACGTCCGCCGTCTTCACGCTCCAGTTGACTGCCCAGGGCCAGCCATGCGCGCAAGGCTTGCTCACAGGTTTGCAGGTCGAGGCCGGTTTGTTCGGCCAGTTGGGCGGCGGCCTGCGGCAAGGTGATCGGCACGCGGCGTCTGTATCCGCCTTCGGCTTCTGGCTCGAGGCCAAAGGTGTGCTCGATCCAGCGGGAGAGGGGGTGGGTTTGGTATTCCAGAAGGGAGAGGGAAGAAGGGAGGGGGGAGGCGAGGGCGGCGCGGAGTTCGTCGGGAGTGGGAAGGCCACCCTGGGTGAAGGGGGTGAGGGTTTCTTCGATGATGTCGGATTCGTTAAAGGAGTGGCCGAAAAAGCGGGAAGCGAACTCGGCAACGACCCCGCGGCGTTGCGCGGGCGTGGCGGTCGGGTCGGAGACCATGGTCGCCGAGGTGCCGACGTGGATGAGGCCCGGCGCGGCGGCGCGCTCTTTCAGGCGGCGGATGAGCATGGCGACGTCCGCCCCCTGCCGCCCGCGATAGGTGTGCAGTTCGTCAAAGACGAGGAAGCGCAATCCGCCCCCCGCAGCGTCGAGGAAGCGCTGGTCTTCGGGGCGGACGAGCATCAGTTCGGCCATCATATAGTTGGTCAGGATGATGTGCGGTGGATTCTGGCGCATGGCCTGACGGGCTTCTTCGCCCGTTTCGCCGGTGTATCTGGCAAAGGTGACCGGGAAGGGCTGACCGGTGCGGGTCTCGTAGCCTTGTTTCAGGTTTTCGAGCGCCTGAAGTTGCGAGTTGACCAGGGCGTTCATCGGGTAGACGATGAGCGCCACAGTCCTGCCGGCGGCGGGCTGCAGCAGGATGGATTCGACAATCGGGATAAAGTAGGTGAGGCTTTTGCCGGAGCCGGTGCCGCTGGTGACGACGTAACTTTCGCCGCGACGGGCTTTTTCCAGTGCCTCTTCCTGGTGGCGGTAAAGGGTATAGGGATCGCCGCGCGGGGTGCGAAAGATGCGCGCCGTTTCGGGGTGCAGGCTGCCGTTCTGTGCCAGCTCGTCCACGCTGGGACCGCGCCGGTAGGATGGGCTGACCTGGAGCAAAAAGTCGGGCCAGAGGTGGGCTTCTTGATCCAGGGCGCGGTCCACGAATTGTTGGATGCGCCGGTCGGCAATGTGCAGAAAAGAGCGCACAAAGTCGCGGTATTCGTTCAGGACAGCGGTATGCAGGTCAAAGATGGTCATAGACGACTCCCTATTCCCATTGCCATAGGATGGGGTTCCATCGTTCGGCCGCCTCGCCGCTCAAAACGGGGTCGAGGAAGCGGCGCATGGCTTGAACGGCTTCATCAAGCGTTGCGTATTCAAGTCCGGTCTGTTCACAGAGGCGGCGTAATGGACGCGCCCACGAAGCGGGTGGGGAAGGCATCTGCGGTGGGAGGAAATGCGTACCGCGCGCTGCGAAAGTGGCTTGCAGAGCCCGGCGCAATATCTCGGATTGCAGACCTTCCCAATGCGCCATCAGGAGAATATCCACCCAATCCCGCACCCGGCTGCTCTCGCCGGATGCGTACTGCCGCGTGAGGGCATGGACTTTTTCGGCAATCTGTTGCGAGAGAGGGTATGCCGGTATGGTTACGGGATGAATGCCGGCGAATTCCAACAGCGACGGCGCGGTCAGCATGTCGGCAGGCTCGATGAGCGGGTCGCCGATGCCCACGTCTACGTGGAAGCTCTCGAACAGCCGGCCATCGAGCAGGCTTTGAACTGCAAAACGCCCAGCGGCCTCCCGTTCTGCTCGGGCGACCTCAAACGTGAACCAGTCTCCCAGATCGAGCAGAGCAGCTGCGACCAGCGCGCGATGAACATCGCCAAGAGGCAAGGGCTGGCGCAGGAGCAGATCAATGTCCTGCGTGGCGCGGGCGCGCTCATGGAGGCGGAACTGCAGCGCCAATCCCCCCTTGAGCACCCAGGCGTCTGGTTGAGCGGACACCAGCCGCGCCAGAAACCGCTCAAAGGCGACCATCTTGCGCAGGCGCGCGAGCGGTGTTCCTGAAGCGACGGCTTGCCGCCGCAGGCGGTCTTCCAGGGCGCGGCGGAAGGCCGTACCATTTTCATACCGCATGATGGTCCTCCAGGGCCGCGCGGATCCCGGCCGCTATCCACCCGCCCCAGCGATCGGCCTCTTCTTTCAGCGCCGCCTCGCTGACCAGGCCGCGCGCCAGCGCCTGGTGAACTGCCTGCCTGATCCATTCTTGCGCCACGCCAGAGCGCATCAGGTCGGTGATCGTGCGCGGCAGGGTGGTGACGGGCAGCCCTTGGCGCCAGGTGACTTCCTCCGGCTCCAGGCGGGCGGTGTGGAAACGCACCCCGAGCAGGCGCCGCGATGCCGTGCGCGGCACCGTGAGGTGGATCTCGGCGGGCAGCAAGTCGGTCAGGCCGTAGAGCAGCAGCGCGCTTTCGTGCGAGAGGACGGCCTTTTCTCCGGCAGCCAGCCAGGCGATAGTCAGGTCGGCGTGCGGCATTTCCGGGAACTGCGCCAGGCGATAGACCCCGCGGCGGATACGCAGGAAGCGTCCGCTCTTGACGTGATGGGAGAGCAGGGCTTTGGAAAGACCTGCGCCTTGCGCCTGCCGTGCGGAAAAATAGCCTGCCTGTCGCTCGGCGATCTCGTAGAGTTGGGTTTCCGGTGCAGTTTTGTCCATGTGTGCAAAAGGTCAAATATGATTTGACTTTCTGCACACATTATCGCCGAGATCGGGAGGTTGTCAAGGAGCATTTTCCCACGCCTCCAGCACGAGACGGCGCGTGCGGTATTCGCCGTGCTGGCGCAGCTCCTTCTCTTTCAGGACGCGGAATACTCGCCCTAGTTTGACAAATCCAGATTGAGAATGGCATCCTTCAATTCCTGCCATTTTTTCCAACCCGCATCACCATTTTGGGCACTCAATTTGGTTGCCACGTAGCGGGCGACAATTGGCTTCGAGTCGCCGAGCAAGTCTTTTGCCTCTTGCTCAAGTTGAGAATACTCTTTAAACTGCGCTCGCATTGTCGTTTCAAAGTCTTTTCCAAAGACAGAGAATTTTGGTGTAATCAACCACTGATCGGTTTCCAGATAGTTATCCCTATTGTGTTCATCAACACCTAGCGCCCTTAGCGCATCTTTTCTTTTTATGCCAGTATTATCATCTTGACAGTCGTTATCAAAAATAACATAGACAGGAATTCCATACGCGGTGAACAACCGCCACCATTTTGCCAAATTTCCTTTTCCAATCACAGGGACAATTTCAATTCCTTCGCGTGTGACATCCAGAACGACTTTTTGAAAATATACAGGTAAGGCCAATTGCTCCGTTTGTCCTTCTACCAGGATAATTTTCTTTGCAAAAAAGCCATTCAAAATTTCCTGCGTAGATTGATTGGCATAAAAAGGTAGAATGGTATCAGGATTGGTTTTTTGGCGGTGGGAACCCGTGTTTAAACAGTGTTGAACAAGCTGTTGGCTGGTCAGCTGGCATACTTGGGTTGCATTTTCATCATCTTTCCGAACCAGTACAAGGCCCTCCAGCCCCATCAAATCAACAAAGTGAGGGCTGTGTGTTGTAATCACGATTTGGAGACCATCGGCAGCCATCTGGTGGATTTTTCGTGCAAGCCATTCCTGCGCCAAAGGATGCAAATGCGCCTCTGGCTCCTCAATTGCAAGGACAATTCCTCCGTAAAATGCCTTTGCATAAGCGTGGGCAAAAGCTAGCGCCAGGATTTGCTCCTGTCCTGTTCCCAGTTCCTCAAGTGTGCGGCGTTCACCATTTTCGTGCGGAACTACCTGCAAGGACCGAAAAAAACGACTGGGATCGTAAGCAGAGAAATCAACGTTCAAACCATAGGACATGCCAGAAAACATCTCGCCAAATTGCTGGGCAAGTCCTGTTTGAAAACTGCTGAACTCTTCCACTTCCTGGAAAATCTCTTCGATTTCATGGAACTTGGCTTTCAGGCGATCAACTCGAGACGAATCCTGAATTAGTGACGAATGAAACTTGTGCATCAATTTTGAGAGCAAAGTCCACTTGGAAGAATAGCCAAGGTGATAGGAGAGCCGTCGGTCTGCACTGACCCAAACACAAATGCACTGATCTCGCCATTCGTTTCTCACATAATTGATTGGATGGCCTTGTTTAGATTTCCCTGTAAACGCGCATCGCTTTGATGCTTTTGGATTATATGTCCAGACGAAAGATTGCAGAGGTGTTCCTGCATCTCCAACCATACCATCAAAGGTAACAGTGATTTCAATTTTTCCTTGAAGAGCGTCTCTTTGCCAAAACTCATGATCTTCCGGTTCTTTTGACCCTGGCCAATACTCTCCTAAAATCAAGTCCAGTGCACGTAAAATGTTAGTCTTGCCTGCATTGTTCTCGCCAACCAAGATGAGAGGCGCATTTTGGGGAAACCTGATTTTAATGCAACCTTTAATTGAACGATAACCCTCAATGGAAAGCTCAGCAACTCTTGCCATTATTTTCCTCCTCCGCCATCTTTTGATTCAACTCCATCAACCTGAACATCACCTCCCGCCTTGCCTGTGCGGAGGGCATGAAGCGGGTTTGACCGCGCTCGTTCTGGTAAAAGTCGTGCTTCAGGTCCAGGTCTTCCCAGCCGTAGCAGGCCAGGATGGCATTGTCCATCTCGGCGTGCAATTGGCGCAGGCGCTGAATATCGGCGTCCTGACAGGCGGGGTTATGGAAGAAGTTGTAGGTTTTGGTCAGTCCCAATTCCCGCGCCAGCATGACCTGACGGCGGTGCTCGTGATACTCACCGCCGAGGCGCGCAGCTCGCCGAAACACCTCCGGCCACGCCTCTACACTCCCCTTCTCCCGCTCTCCCGCTCTTTGATATTCCAACGGCGGGAAGGGGAAGGTGTCGAAGCAGTCGGTGGGGGTGTAGCGGATGTCGGTGCGCAGGCTGGAGGCTTGTTTGCGCAGCCAGGTTTCATGCAGCGCCGATTGCAGCAGGGCGAAGTGGTAGTCGTCATCGAAGGCGAAGACGATAAGGGCGTCACCAAAAACGTAATCTACAGGAACAAAGGCAATCATGTGCAATTCACTTACTCTACTTCTAACCAAAACCCGCGATAAAGATATCAGTGCCTCTTTCATGCTGGTTCCTGGGCGTGCAAATTGCCACCATCGCACTCTTTCTTGTGATGATTTACTTTTTAGCCTCGCAGGCCTTACTCGTTGCTCAACAATAGCAAATAGATCTGGATACTGTTGTGCTTTAGTTAACGGCCAATCACGAAAGTTAATTATCCATCTACTAGGAGACAGATCGTAGCGACTGTTGAGATCCTCCCCATTAAGGTAAGGAAATAAACATTCTCTGTTGTTAGAATTTTTGAGTAAATTATCCGCCTCTGCATATTCTAAAATAAATCCTTCTCCGCCGATACTTTGGCCTCTAAACCCCTTGCCTTCATTTCTTACTATAAGAGCAGGCTTGATGTCAGAACTGCTATCTAGATGAGACGAAATACTCAGCACTAGTTGATTATCCAAGTAGCATTTCTGCGCACTAAAGCCTTTGTGGATACCTATTAGATTTACCTCAACATTTGCTGCACCTTGCCATTTAACAAAACGCTTAGCAAAATGGATCACGCCGGATTGGGCAATTATTATGGCAAGGCCAGATTCTCTTGTGTCCCCTTGGCCAATTGTGTTAGTGGCTATCATCCCCAACTCACCACCATCCTTTAACAACGAAAAAGCGCGACGAAAGAATGCTGCGCATAAATCAGACTGACCAACGAAAGGTGAATATGCATAACCTAAATAATGGCGGTAATTTTCTCCGAAGGTATTGCTAATCCTTACACCGCCCATGAAGGGAGGGTTGCCGAGGATGACGTCGAAGCCGGCGTTTTTGAGACTATGAGAGGATGAGAGCGGGAGAGCTTGAGTCTCATGCTCTCGTCCTCTCGTGCTCTCATCCTCTCCTGCTCTCTTGCTCTCGTGCTCTCTTGCCCTCGTATTCTCACGCTCTACAAACACCTCCGCAAACTCCAGCGCCCAGTGGAAGAAGGCGCGTTCGGTGCGGGCGGCAAGCACGTCACCGGCCAGTTGCGGGTCGGGGAGGACGCCGCGGGAGAGGGCTTCGTGGACGGAGGCGGTGGTGATGGGCGTAGAGAGGAGAGAAGGAAGAGGGAAGAAGAAGGCGGCGGTGTAGGTGTCGCAGGCGAGTTGCAGGCGTTGAAATTCCGGGCTGGCTTGCGCCTGACGGTAGGCGTCGCGCTTGGCGCGCACCTGGGCGATGGTCTCTTCGGGCATGGCGGCAATCTGGCGCATTTTCCCGGCAAACTCCGCCAGGGGCTGAGAGACGAATCCATGCCGGAAGAGCGAGGCGGCGCGCTCGCGGGCGTTGCGCTTGCGGGCTTCGGTCAGGCGGGCGCGGTCGGCGCTGCCCAGCGGCTTGTAGGCTTCGTCGGGGATGCCGTCTTCGAGAACGGTCAGGTCGCTCACCCCCACCAGCGAATCGCCGTGACGGATGTGGTGCTCCAAAAAGGTGAGCGGCTTGTCCTTTTCGTGACCCTCCAGCCAGAGCGCCACGCGGCAGAGTTCCACCGCCAGGGGATTTTTATCCACGCCATAGATGCAGTGGGTGATGGCGTCGCGCACGCCCTGATGCAGGGCTTCGGGGGCGGGTTCATCTTCGCCGGTGCGCAGACGGGCGAGTTCTTTGCCCAAACGCCGCGCCGCCGCCAACAGGAAATGTCCCGAACCGCAGGCGGGGTCGAGGACTTTCAGGTTGAGAATGGCGGTCTCTTTTTCGGCGTCGGTGCGGCAGGCTGCCAGCCGTTCCTGCAAGACCGGTTCGAGGGCGTGCTGAATGAGCGGCGCAACCAGTTCAGGCGGGGTGTAGTGCGAACCGGTCGAGCGGCGTTCCTCGCCGTGCGCTTCCATGCGGAAGAACGGGCGGGTGCCGCGCCATTCCACCTGCGGATGCAGTTCGAGCAAACTCTCATAGACCGAGCCGAGTTCTTCGGTATCCAGCGCGGCGTAGTTGACGCGGCGCGGCGGGGAATCGTAGAACGCCAGATGCCAGAAGGCGGTCAGCAGGTCGCGGTTGGTGATGACGGCATCGTCCAGTTCCTGATGGGCAAAGAGTTCGCCGTTGAGCGGCGGCACGCCGAGCAGCGGGGCGAGTTTCTCGTCGGTCAAGACCTGCCACAGCGCGCGCAAGCCGTGCCACAGGTCGGAATCGTCGGTATAGGCAGCGCGGTTTTCGGTCAGGCGGCGCAGGCGGCTGATGCTGTAGCCCTGCTGATAGACTGGATCTCCCCCCATCAAGCCACGCTCTTCGGCCACCAGCAGGAAGAGGAAGCGGTAGACCAGGCGGAGGAGCTGTCTATAGAGCATAAGAGCGTGAGAGGTTGAGAGCGTGAGACTCGTGCTCCCCCGCTCTCCCGCTCTCCTGCTCTCCCGCTCTCCCGCTCTCCTAAGCGCTTCGCTCTGTGGATGTTGGAGGAATCCATTGGCCAGCGTCTCGATGCAGCGTTCCACGCCTTCGCGCAGATGCTCGCGCACCCGCCCGCCTTGCTCGACCGATTGCTGGTAGTACTGTTCCAGCAGGCAGTCTTCTGGGCGGTCCTTTTGGGGCAGGCGCGTGCGGTGCAGCAGGCGGTAGAGGATGACGAAATCAGCAAAACGCTCCTCTTCCAGGATGGCTTCGAGGTCGAACTCCACATAGGACTGACGGCGGACGAAGGTCGAATCGCGCAGCAAGCGCAGGGTACGCCCGTTGGTCACCAGCCCCCAGAGCGCTTCGGAGCGGTTCAAATACTCCTGGACGAGAGCGTGCGGCGAAAGGCGCGGTCTGCCCGAGGGTGCGAGGCGTCCCAATTCCTGGCGGAAGCCGACGATGTGGACGGGGGAGGAGGAGAGGGAAGAGGGGAGAGGGGAGAGGGAAGAGGGGAGAGGGGAGAGGAAGTGAGAGATGGCGAAAGAGAGGCCGTCCAGGTCAATGGCGCGGGGGTTGTAGCGCAGTTCATAGCCCAGCAGGCGCAGGAAGGGGATGACCCACATTTCGCGCGTCTCGGAGGTGGCCATGTCGCTTTCGGGCAGACGTTCCAGACGGTGGCGGAAGACCTGCCAGAGGGCGCGAGCGTCGCTGAACACGGCGGCGATTTCCTCGGTCAACGGGCGGCGCGGCGGCAGACCGAAATCCTGTGGCTTTTGCCCGGGCAGATCGGCGTGTTCCAGCGCTTCGAGCATATCCGGGCCGAGCAGGCCACCCTCGATGCGCAGGGAGGAAGAAGGGAGATGGGAGAGAGGAGATGGGGACATGGTTATTTGAGACGCCATTGTTCGGGGTGAGCGCTCATATCCGAGAGCATGGCGAAGATTTCTTCGTATTGGACATTCAGCCGGTCGGCTGAGGTTTGGTCAATGTAACGGCAGCGAAGCGCGAATTCCAGATGGGTTTGCGTTTCAGCGGCTTCGGCTTCAGAATCGCTGAGTTTGCTTATCCAATGAGCAGGATAGCGGCGCTTGCGCCAGGCTTCGGCAATGTTGGCTGCCACAGAACGGGAAGAACGGCGAATCTGGTCGCTGAGGGAGTATTTTTCATCTTTGGGGAAGGTCAGCGTCAGCGCATAAATCTCCATCGCGGCATCCATCGCCTTCTGCCAAACCTTCAAATCTCGAAAAGACTTTATCGGCTCGCCCATTTCTCTCTTCCTTCCTTTCTCCTCTTCCTTTCCCTTCTCCCCTCTCCCCTCTCCCTTCTTCCTTCTCCCCTCTTCCTTCTCCTACACCCTTATCAGCACCAGCACCCCCAGCAGGTCCGCAGGCCACTGTGCCTCGACGGTCAACTCCTGCACGCGCAAACGGACGGCTTTGCGGATACGCTTGTGCGCCGCCTCGAGGTCGCGGGCGCGCTGCTCAATGTGTGGCTTGAGAAAAGGCTCTACGGTCGAATAGGCGTCGAGCGCGGCTTGCGCCAGGGCTTGCTTCCTTTCCCGCGGCAGGTTGGCGTCAGGTTGGGCTTCCGCCAGCAGGCGCAAGGTTTCCGCTTCGGGCAGCCATTCAGGGGGTGACTTTACGCTTGGGGTGCAACCCAGGGCGCGCACTTCCTCGGAGAAGAGCGGTGGCTGGTTGGGAACATGAACGAGATAGCGCACGCGCAGCAAGAGCAGGACGGTGGGCCGGGTCACGGCGCGGGTGGCGATGACGCCGACACGGGCGGCGCGAGCAGCACTGCCTTTGGTCAGGGCTTCTTCCAGCAAAAAGCGCGCCAGCGCCGTCACGAAAGGATGGTTGCGCCCCAGGTATTCCGCTCCCTCCGGCGTGGGCGACTCGAAACTGACCCGCCATCGGCCATCCTTGCGCTCAGGCATAGCAAAGCGCACCGCCTCCGGCAGCATCATCGTTCCCGCCGGCGACACCTCCACCTCCCACACCTCTCCCGCTCTCCCCCTCTCCCGCTCTCCCGCTCTCCTCATCACCATCCCCAACCGCTGCGCCGCCTCCTGAACGAAGACGCGCACGGCCTGCGGGTCGCCGAGGACGGCATCGGCGGCTTCCAGTTCGCGTTGTACTTCCTGGGGCTTGAGGGCGCGCTGGGCAAAGCGCGTGCGGGTGGTTTTCTCGCGCTCGGCGTCGCGCTGCCAGCGGGCGTGCAGGTCGTTGACGCCAGTCTGCATGAAATCGAAAGCCAGTTGCTGCGCTTCGGGCCGATAGCCGCCGCGCAGGAAGAGGGCGTTCAGCACGGCTTCGGTCACGCTCTCGCTTTCCTCGGGGACGGGGACGTGCGTGCCGAGCGCCTTGTGAATCTCGCGGGCTTTGTCCAACAAGACCTCCAGCACCACGCCGTCCACGGGGTTATCTGCGCCGTAGTAGCGGATGACCTTGACCTGCTTTGCGGGTTGACCATAGCGGTCCACACGTCCCTCGCGCTGTTCCAGGCGGTTGGGATTCCAGGGCAGGTCGTAATGGATAGCGGCGGTGAACTTTTCCTGCAGGTTGATGCCCTCCGAGAGGCAGTCGGTGGCCACCAGCACGCGCAGGTGGTCGGCGTCTATCTCGGCGATGCGGGCGCGGCGTTCTTCATCCGCCTGGCGGCCCGTGATGCAGACAATCTGCGCCAAAGGATGCTGCGCGGCAAGGCGTTTTTGCAAAGCATCGGCCACATACTCCGCTGTCGCCACGTAGCGGCACCAGACGATGGGATGATAGCCCGCCTTCAGCAGATCCGCCACACTTTGAATCAGTCCCTCCAATTTGGTATCCTGCCCGGCTTCGAGCAGGGCGGCAGCCAGTTTTCCCAGGGCGCGCAATCGGCGTCGTTCGGAATCGGGCAAGGTGGCTTCCGTCTCTTCGATGGGCGGGGTGGGCTGTTCGTCGTCGGTGCGATCCTGGTCCGACTCGAACACAAACCCCCGAAAATCCACCTCATCCTCTCCCCCTCCCCCGCTCTCCCGCTCTCCCGCTCTCCAATCCTCTCCCGCTCTCCCCTTCTCCCGCTCTCCCGCTCTCAAGTGCCGCGTTTCCAGCGCAGCCAACGCCGCCGCCGGGCTGGACATCACACAGCGCAGCAAGGCCAGCGCGCCCCAGTAGCGCACGCGGCGCTTGCGTTCTTCCAGGTGCTGACCGGTGCGCACGATTTCGGCGCAAAAGTCGTAGGTCTTCTGGAACAGATCGCGGTAGGCGGAAGAAAGGCGGTAGGTGCGGTCTTCGGGGATGCGCTGCGGGAAGCAGGAATCACTTTCCCAGTCGTGTTCGATGTCGCCGCGGGTGCGCTGGACGAAATGCCGCGCCAGTTCGCGCAGGCGCTCCTCGTTCAGGTCGTGGACGTCCCATTCGGCAAAGCGCGGCGAGAGCAGTCCCAACAGCGAACGGAAGGCCGATTCGATGCCGCTGTGCGGGGTGGCGGTGAGCAAAATCAGATGGCGGTTGGGGTCTTTGGCGACCTCGCGTAGAAACTCGTGGCGCTGCTGCTGGCTCTGGTTCCTGGCCATCGTTGCCCCGTGCGCCTCATCCACGATAATCAGTTCCGGGGCGTGGAGCAGAAAGGCATGGCGGTTATGTTCACTCTTGATAAAGTCAATGCTGATGACCTGGACAGGGTAATGTTCGTAGATGGTGCGCGCCGGGGGCTTGTCGCGCTCCAACTGGCGCACCGTACCGGAGCGGATGATCACCGCTTCGTGAAAATTGAATTTCTGGCGCAGTTCCTGCTGCCACTGGTCGCACAGGTAGGGCGGACAGAGGACAGCCAGACGCCGGATTTCGCCGCGTTCCCACAACTCACGGGCAATGAGCAGGGCTTCGATGGTCTTACCCACGCCCACGTCATCGGCGATGAGCAGGCGCGCCGGGTCAAGACGCAGCGCCATGAGCAGCGGCACGAACTGATAGGTGCGCGGACGAATGGAGATGCGTCCCAGCGAACGGAGCGGCGAAGCCCCCTCGCGCAGGGTCAGACGGGCAGCCTGCCAGAGCAAGTGCGCGCCCACTGCATCCGAAACATCCTCCGGCCTGGGCAGGGGAAACGTCGCCGGGCAAGGACGCTCTTGGGGCAGCGTATAGCCGAGCAGATCGGTCAGCCTTTTGTGCAGGGTGAGCGTCTCGTCCTCGCTGCCGGTCAGTGGGCGGAGGAGATACAGATCAGGGTCTTGATGAGGCAACAGCACCCAATAACGATTGCGGACTTGAACAATAGAGCCGATGTTCATAGAAATCACACAAAAGCGGCGCACAACGCCTTTTTAACTACTAGAGCCACCATTTGCATCTCCGCGCCGACTTAGGCCAGGCTGAACCCGGCCATACGGATGATCTCCAGGCGTCCGGCCAGCGTCTCAGAAGACTGACGTAACAGTTCGGGCGAGGCGCTGCCCAAAATCAGGAAACGCGCTGGCAAAGGCGTGCGGTCGCAAAGCACGCGCAAGAGTGGGAAGAGGTCGGGGCGCCGCTGGATTTCGTCAATCACCACCAGGCCGGTCAGGCCTTGCAAGGCGGTCATCGGCTGATCGAGCTGGGCCAGACTGACAGGGTCTTCCAAATCAAAGTAATTGAGCGAGTCAGAGGGGACGAATTGATGAGCGAGGGTTGTTTTGCCACATTGGCGTGGCCCGATGAGAGCGACAACGCGACTGTGCGCCAGCGCACGTTCAATAGCCCATTGTAGCTGCGGTCGTGGGTGAATCATACTCCCATTATACCTTGAAAATCCGTCACTTCAAGACGGATTTTCAAGGTCACTTGTCATCACAGCCCTGTGCAGAGATCAATTTCTGACGGAGAGCTTCACACATCGCCTCCGTGAAAATGGCAAATGGCAAATGGCAAATGGCAAATGGCAAATTAAAAAATCCGTTGAAATCCGTTCAATCCGTTGACCCTATGGCATCCGCCGCAAGCCCTCGACACGCACCGCCCACGCGCCGTTATCGGGGAAGCCGGGGGCCGGGCGGTCAGGCGCGCCGTCCCAGCCGGCGGCCATCATTGCGACGGCGGTGAGCAGGCCGCCGTTGCCGGGCAGGTAGAGCGGCAGCCGCGGCGACTGGTAGTTGTGGCCGTTCGCCAGGTAGCGGTTCTTGGGCGAGTCGAGGAACAGCGCGTCCACCGCCTGCTCCGGCA